>Ga0208641_1000007_pt1 | contig 183410 bp, 171 predicted proteins | sample ETN02SmetaG_2_FD_185789 | JGI IMG/M metagenome (GOLD analysis project Ga0208641, IMG submission 185789) | Marine microbial and viral communities from oxygen minimum zone, Eastern Pacific Ocean - ETNP2014F10-02SV253 (SPAdes) (version 2) | ecosystem: Environmental > Aquatic > Marine > Oceanic ... | reverse complement strand
ACCTGATGATTTAAATAAAGAAAAAAAAAAGATAGTAAAAAAAAAACAAAATCCTGAAGAAATTAAAGAACTTATTAGGCAAGATTCAGAGTTTGAAAAAAAGGAACTTTTTGATCCTAATCAAGTAGCGGCTCTTATTGATAAATCTAAAATAGAGCAAGCTGAAACTTCAAAAAAAGAAAAAAAACTTACACAAAGCAACGTTAAAAAAACCTCATTTACAACCGGATTAACTTTAAGTGAAGAAGACGCATTAAAAGCGCAAATTTTTGGATGTTGGAGTTTGCCATTAGGACTACCTTATGAGGAGAATTTGTTAGTGAGAATTAAATTGAGATTGAAACCCGATGGTACCGTTTTAAGGGCAACAATATTAGATCACGAGCGCATGAATACGCCAGGGCAAGGATTTTATAAAGTCTTGGCCGAAAGCGCTCATAGAGCTATCAGAATTTGTCAACCCTTAAGAGTTCCGCCAACAGGATATGAAAGATGGAAAGATTTACAGTTAAATTTTAACGCTAACGAAATGTTGAAGGGATAGTATGAAGAGACTATTTTTTGTTATTTTTTGTTTTTTTCTTCTTATCAGACCTACAGTTGCTTTAATTGAGGTTGATATAACAAGAGGAAACCTAGAACCATTACCAATAGCTGTGTCGTCTTTTTATCACGAGCAAGATTCACAAGAAATAATACAAGGTGAAAAGATTATTAAAAATGTTGGAGAAGAAATTTCAAAAATAATTGAAACAAATTTAAAAAGGTCTGGTTTGTTTAATCCTTTAAAAAAAGATTCATTTTTACAAAGTTCCGACATAGCTCACATTAAACCCAGATTCGAAGATTGGAGATTAATAAAAGCCCAAGCTCTTGTTAGTGGAAAAGTGACAATTTCAGAAAACAGACTAAGAACTGAATTTAGATTATGGGATGTCATAGCAGCAAAAGAAATGATAGCTTTGGCCTTTTCTACTACACCGGATAATTGGCGAAGAGTAGCACACATAATTTCAGATAAAATTTATCAGAGATTAACGGGGGAAAAAGGTTATTTTGACACACGAATTGTTTATGTTTCCGAAACCGGTAAAAAGACTCGAAGAATTAAGAAACTTGCTGTCATGGATCAAGATGGCGCGAACGTAAAATATTTAACATTAGGTAATGAGTTGGTTTTGACACCAAGATTTAGTCCAACAAATCAACTAGTAACCTATTTATCGTATTTTAGAAATTTTCCTAGAGTGTATTTACTTGATATTGAGACGGGAGTTCAAGAAGTAGTAGGAGACTTTCCTGGAATGACTTTTGCTCCAAGATTTTCACCAGATGGAAAAAAAATTATTATGAGCTTCGCCAAGGATGGAAACTCAGATATCTTTACAATGGATTTAGCTACAAGAGTTGTTGAAAAAATTACTGATCACTCTTCCATAGATACATCACCATCGTATTCACCTAACGGAAAGTATATATGTTTTAATTCTGATAGAAGTGGCTTGCAACAAATTTATGTGATGCGAAGCGACGGTTCTAATGTAAAAAGAATAACTTTTGGCAAAGGTCTATATGGAACTCCTGTTTGGTCACCTAGGGGTGATTTAATTGCGTTTACAAAAGTTCACAATAATAGATTTTATATTGGAGTCATGAGAACTGATGGAAGTGGAGAAAGATTATTAACAGAAAACTTTTACCAAGAAGCACCATCATGGTCACCAAATGGGAGGGTACTAATATTTTATCGGGAAACAAGATCAGATGAAGAAGGAAAGGGGTTTTCTGCCAAACTTTGGTCAATTGATCTAACAGGTTATAACGAAAGACTTGTAGAGACCGAGACAGACGGATCCGACCCATCTTGGTCCTCTTTACTCTCAAAGTAGTGTTTTTTCAGAGCAAAATTGACTTGCTACTTGAACGTTATTTTGAAATATTGTATTGAGATTGACAACAGAATTTAAAAACATTAACAACAGTCAGGGAGATATATAGATGGATTACCTAGTGAATATAAAAAAGATTTTGCTAATTGCGTTTGCAGCCGTTGCGTTGACAGCATGTGCTACACAAAAAAAAGTTGGGAAACAAGTTACAGCAGGAGCAGAAGCAGTTAAGGGTGATGTATATACTGGACAAGAGACTGTGGAATACCTCGCAACTGGAGTTCCTGACAGAATTTTCTTTGCGACGAACAAATCAGTTTTAACAACTGCTGCAAGAGACACATTACGTAAGCAAGCGGCATGGATGAGAAAGAATAAAGATGTTAACGTAACAGTCGAAGGGCATGCAGACGAGAGAGGTACAAGAGAATACAATTTGGCTCTTGGTGAAAGAAGAGCTAATGCAACCAAAGATTATTTATTAACCTATGGCGTTTCTGGGGGAAGAATAACAGTTATAAGTTATGGAAAAGAGAGACCGGTTAATTCAGCTAGCACACCTGTAGCATGGTCTCAGAACAGAAGATCTGTAACGGTTAAAGTTAACTAAGTTATAATTTAAGAAAAAATTTATAAAAGACCCTCTTGTATAGACATGAGGGTCTTTTTTTTGCCATCATTTTCCTTAAAGTATCAAGTTAAAAAATGGGTAAAATTTTAGTTTCTTTAAACAGGGCAATACTAATTTTAATTCTTGTCGTTTTAGGTTCATTTAAAGCTTATGGAGAAGAATCGGAATCAATCTTACAGCAAATAAAAATTTTACAACAAGATATAAAAACATTAGAAAAAGCAATTTATGCGCAAAATAACGAAGATATTGGTGGCAGTGTAAGATTATTAGATAACGATGGAGATGTTTTAACAAGACATTTGCTTAAATTATCAGACCTCGAAGAACAATTTAAAATACTAACGAACAGTTTTGAAGAAGTTAATTTCAAACTTGATAAACTTTCAAACAGAATTACAAAAATTCAAACAGATAACCAAACCCGTTTTATAGAATTAGAAGCAGATATAGAAAAAGGTGGATCGGATGTTAGAGAAAGTACTGCTGCTAATTTGACAAATGAATTGCCTGGAAGTAGCAAAGCAAAAAATTTAGGTACCATTGCAGATAAAGATTTAATTTCTCTAAAACAAAATCAAGAAACACAATCTATCGAGTCAGCAGGAACTGTTATCATCGAAACATCGGAAAGAACCGAAAAACTTCTTCCAGAAGGTTCACCAGAAGAACGATATAAATTCGCTCAAAGCTTTTTGAAAGTAGGAGATTACGAAACAGCAGAGTTTGCACTCAAAGAATTTGTAAATTTTCATCCAGAGCACGAACTTGCTGGAAGTGCACAATATTGGTATGGAGAAACTTTTAGAGTAAGACAACTTTACCAAGATGCTGCAAGTGCATATTTAGATGGTTACCAAAAATATCCAAAAAGTGCCAAAGCACCCGTAAACCTACTTAAACTAGGAGTTATGATGGTGCAGATTGGAGAGAAGGATCAAGGCTGCTCAATGATTTTGGGAATTAAAACTCAATATCCAAAGGCCAATCAATCTGTTATTCAAAAAGCTGAATATGAAAAGAAAAAATTTAACTGCGACAAAAAAGGTTAATAATAAAGAATTATCATTTAAAAATCTCAAAATCAAAAAAACATACGCAAAATTTAAAACTGTAATTTCTAAAGAAGTTAATAAAAAAAGTTTTGCTCTGGCCGTTTCCGGTGGCTCAGATAGTTTGTCCTTAGCTTATTTTGGTAAAATGTATGTTCATGAATTTAAAAATAAAATGTATGTTCTAATTGTTGATCACAAACTAAGGAAAGAATCTCGCAGAGAAGCCACAAAAGTTAAAGAAATACTAAAAAAAGAAGGTATAAAAAGTAAAATTCTTAATTGGAAAGGTAGCGTTCCCAAAAGCAACATTCAAAGCAAAGCTAGGAATATGAGATATTCTTTAATATCTAACTACTGTTTAAACAATAACATAAAGTATTTAGTTACCGCACATCATAAGGATGATCAAATTGAAAATTTCTTTATAAGATTGCTTAGGGGAAGTGGACTAACCGGCTTGTCTTCAATGTCGGATAGCGTTGTCTACAATAATAAATTGAAAATTATTAGGCCACTTTTGGCTATTGAAAAAAAAGATTTAAAGTATGTAACTTTAAATATTTTTGAAAATTATATTAAAGATCCATCAAATAAAGATAATAAATTTTTACGTGTTAGAATAAGAAAGTATATAAAAATCATGGAGAAAGAAGGTTTAGATAAAGGTAAAATTATTAGGACAATTAACAATCTTCTGTCTGCAAATAAAGCGTTAAATTATTATAAAAATAAAGCTTTATACAAGTATGTATCTTTTTTGTCGAACAATAAATGTTTAATAAATACACAAATATTTTCAGAAGAATCTGGAGAAATTATTTTTAAATCTTTTTCTAATGTATTATCTTTGGTATCAGGAACGTACTATCCACCAAGATCCAAAAAAATTATCAATTTAATTGATCGTGTTAAAAAAATTAAGTTCAATAAATCTACTTTAGGAGGATGCATTATTGAAAAAAAAGGAAGTCTTATTTCAATTGAAAAAGAAAAAAAAATCAAAAAAGTATTAAACCGGTTAAGAAAATGACCATTTTTTTAAGATTATCATGGTGAAATTGCTACTTGTTTAGTAAAGAATAATGCTTATCTTAAATACTATATGAATTACAAAAATCTAATGATGTGGAGTGTAATAGTTCTGCTTATAGTAGGACTTTTTCAATTATACCAAAATCCCAAACAATCTATTACGTCAGATAAAGTCCCCTTTTCTAGTTTTTTAAAAAATCTCGAAGAAGGTAGAGTTATAGAAGTTGAGATCAAGGGAAATGAAATCAAAGGAGTTTTGTCCAATGGTACAGCATTCAATACTTATGCTCCAAACGATCCTAATCTCGTAGAAAAATTGTCTTCAAAAGGCGTCAACATAACAGCTTCACCTCAAAACGATAAAATGCCTTCTCTGTTGGGAATTCTTTTATCTTGGTTTCCAATGTTACTGCTTATTGGAGTGTGGATATTTTTTATGAGGCAAATGCAAGGAGGCAAAGGTGGCGCTATGGGATTTGGGAGATCCAAAGCAAAACTGTTATCTGAAGCTCGAGGCAAAGTGACTTTTAATGATGTTGCTGGAATAGATGAAGCAAAAGAAGAAGTTGAAGAAATGGTGGAATTTTTAAAAGATCCAAGAAAATTTAGAAGACTTGGTGGAAAAATTCCAAAAGGAGCACTTCTAATTGGACCCCCGGGAACAGGCAAAACTTTACTTGCGAAAGCAATAGCCGGAGAGGCTGATGTACCCTTCTTTACAATTTCAGGATCCGATTTTGTTGAAATGTTTGTTGGTGTTGGTGCTTCAAGAGTTAGAGATATGATGGAGCAAGGAAAAAAGAATGCTCCTTGTATAATTTTTATAGATGAGATTGATGCTGTTGGAAGAAGTAGGGGAGCTGGACTTGGAGGCGGAAATGATGAAAGGGAACAAACATTAAATCAATTACTCGTAGAAATGGATGGTTTTGATACAAATGAAGGTGTAATAATTATTGCTGCAACCAACAGACCTGATGTTTTGGATCCCGCTTTGTTAAGACCTGGAAGATTTGATAGACAAGTTGTTGTGCCTTATCCAGACATTATTGGAAGAGAAAAAATTTTAAAAATACATACAAAAAAAATTAATTTAAGTCCTGAAGTAAATCTAAGAACTATTGCCAGAGGCACACCAAACTTTACAGGAGCCGATTTAGCAAATTTATCAAATGAAGCTGCACTATTGGCTGCGAGAAAAAATAAAAAAATTGTAACATCTTTGGAATTTGAAGAAGCTAGAGATAAAATAATGATGGGTGCAGAAAGAAGATCTATGGTAAGGACGGATGAAGATATGAATCTAACTGCCTATCATGAAGGAGGTCATGCGATAGTCTCACTAAATGAGAAAGCAGATGATCCCATTCATAAAGCAACAATTCTTGCTAGAGGTAGAGCCTTAGGAATGGTAATGACATTACCAGAACGAGACAAGTATTCAACAAGTAGAGAATATTTAAAATCACAAATTTCGAAAGCAATGGGTGGTAGAGTTGCAGAGGAAATTATTTTTGGACACAATAAAGTAACTTCGGGTGCTAAACAGGATATAGAAAGCGCAACTTCTATAGCAAGACAAATGGTAACTAAATGGGGTATGAGTGAAATGCTTGGTCCATTAACTTATGGTGAAAATGAAGATGAAGTTTTTCTTGGAAGATCAATAACCAGAAGTCAGCATATGTCTGAAGAAACTTCTAGAAAAGTTGATTCTGAAATTAGAAAATTAGTTGATGAAGGGTACCAAAGGGCAAAAAAAATTCTTAGCGAAAAAATAGATGATCTTCATAAATTAGCTAAAGCATTATTGTTATACGAAACTCTTACTGGTGATGAAATTAAAGATTTAATTTATAAGAATATTCAACCAAAATTATCAATAGAAGATGACGATAAAGTCGAAGAAGAATCTACAGCCCTGGGATCATTAGGTTTAAAGCCAAAACCTGCTGTTTAGTTTTTAATGCGCAAATATTACACAAGACCGTGTAATTTCTATTACGGGAATTACGCTAAAAAACTTATTGATGAAAAAAAAGCTCTTTCTTTAACCGGACGTTCAAACATAGCCTTTGATCAAATAGAAATTTTTAATAGAGAAAAAAAAGGAGTTACTGATAGTAAATTTCATTCAATTAATAAAATCTCTGAGATTGATAGGAAAATCCTAGCCACGATTGAAAAAGATTTAAAAAATATAACTTCAAAAAGAGAAAATATATCAGGATTAAGATTTGATATACCATTATTAATAGGAGTGTTAAATATAACTCCAGATAGTTTTTCAGATGGTGGATTATTTTTTGAAGAAGCGAAAGCTTATGATCAAGTTAGGTTAATGATTAATAGTGGCGCGACAATCATTGATATTGGAGGAGAATCCACTAGACCAGGATCCAAAACTATTGATGCGAAAGAAGAATGGGAAAGAATAAAAAATACTATTGTTAAATTTAAAAAGAAATTTCCGAAAGGAATTTTATCCTTAGATACAAGAAAATCCCACGTGATGATCAAAGGTATAGAAAACGGAGTTGATATCATTAATGATGTCTCTGGCTTAAATTTTGATAATAAATCTTTTGATGTTATCAATTCCAATAAAAAACCATTTATTTTACATCACATGCGAGGAACTCCTTCTACAATGCAAAGTAATCCAACCTATGGAGATGTCATATTAGATATTTTTGATTTTTTTGAAGAAAGAATTAATTTTTGCGTGAGACGAAATTATAAAAAAGAATTAATTATTTTAGATCCAGGAATTGGTTTTGGAAAAAACTTAAATCATAACTTAAGATTGATGTCTAAAATTTCTATTTTCCATAGTTTGGGATGTCCAATCCTAATAGGAACATCGAGAAAAAGATTTATAGAACATATAGTAACAAAATTTGATACACCTGATCGAACAGGAGGTACATTGGCATCAGTGTTATATGGACTTTCTCAGGGAGTTCAGTTATTTAGAGTTCATAATGTTAAAGAAATTAATCAAGGAATATTAGTTTTTAATAATATATTGAATACAAACTAATCCATGAGCAATAAATATTTTGGAACTGACGGCATTAGAGGTACTGTCAACGAAGGTAATATTACTGGAGAAAAATTTTTTAAATTTGGCCTAGCAGCCGCTACTTATTTTAAAAATAAAAAAAAAAAAAAACAAATTGCAATAATAGCCAAAGATACAAGATTATCTGGATATACTTTAGAACCAGCGTTGGTATCAGGTTTAGCATCGGGCGGAATGCATATTTTTACACTGGGACCTTTACCAACCAATGGACTTGCAATGTTAACAAAATCAATGAAGGCAAATATGGGTATTATGATTACTGCCTCTCATAATCCTTATTATGACAATGGTCTTAAGTTATTTGGGCCGGATGGTATGAAATTATCAGACCAAATAGAAAAAAAAATTGAAAAACTAATAGATGCAAAAAACACAAAACAACTTACGAATCCCAAATTGCTAGGTAGAGTCAAAAGACTTGAAGATGGCAATGATAAATATATCGAAATATTAAAAAAAAATTTTCCAAATAATTTTAGCTTAAAGGGAACTAAAATAGTTTTAGATTGTGCCAATGGAGCGAGTTACATAGCTGCTCCCAAATTGCTTAAAAAACTTGGGGCTAAAGTTGTGCCCTTTGGTGTAAAACCTAATGGCTTTAATATTAACGACAAATGTGGATCTACACATCCATCAAAAATTAAATTAGCTGTTAGAAAACATAAAGCTAGTGTTGGCATTTCATTTGATGGTGATGCTGACAGAATTATTATGTGCGATGAAAAAAGTAAAACAATAGATGGTGACCAAATTATTGCAATGCTAGCTCATAGATGGAAATTAAAAAAAATTTTAAAAGGTGGTGTAATTGGAACTTTAATGTCGAACTATGGACTGGAATATTTTTTAAGAAAAAAAAAAATTAAATTTTTCAGAACTAAGGTAGGAGATAGATATGTAAAGGAAAAAATGAAAAAATTAAATTTTAATTTAGGCGGCGAACAATCTGGCCACATAATTCTTGGTAAATTTGCAACTACCGGCGATGGTTTAATGGTTGCATTAGAGGTTTTGTTTTCATTGAGAAAAGGAAAAAGGGCCAGTCAATTACTTAATGTTTTTCGACCTTTGCCACAAGTATTGGAAAACGTGATCGTGAAAGATAAAAATATAATCCATAAATCCAAATGTAAAAAAGCGATTAAAAAAGCTAGTAAACTTATGAACGGTCATGGAAGATTATTGATAAGAAAATCAGGCACGGAGCCAAAGATAAGGATCATGGGTGAGTCACACAGTAAAAATTTAATTTTAAAATGTATAAAAATAATTAAGAAATCAATAAAATAGTGAAACTTAAGTCAAAAGTATTAATAATTGCAGGCTCAGACTCTTCTGGGGGAGCGGGCATACAGGCAGATATTAAGACAGTTACAGCTCTTGGTAGTTATGCAATGACTGCTGTAACGGCAGTGACTGCACAAGATACCAAGGGAGTAAAAAAAATTACTCCAATTCCTACAAATAGCTTACAAAAACAAATAATAATGATTTTAGATGATATTGGAGCTAATGCTGTAAAGATTGGCATGCTTCACAACGCAAGCATAATAAAATGTGTTTATAAAGTTTTAAAGAAATATAAATTAAATAATATTGTTCTTGATCCAGTAATGATTGCTAAAGGTGGCGCAAAATTAATTAATAATAGTTCAATCAGACATTTAAAAAAATTACTTTTGCCATTATGTAATTTAGTTACGCCCAACATTCCAGAAGCAGAAGTGTTAACTGGATATTCAATTTCGAATAAAGAAGATATGATTAAAGCCGCAGAAAAAATTCTCAACATGGGAGCAAAAAATGTGCTATTAAAAGGTGGACATCTTAAAAATAAAATGATTTTTGATATTTTGGCTACAAAAAAAAGAATTAAAATTTTTTCAAAAAAAAAAATTAGGACGAAAAATACTCATGGAACAGGGTGCACACTGTCCTCAGCTTTGGCTACATGTTTATCCCAAAATAAAAATATAGTTAAATCATGTAAAATTTCTCTAAAATATGTAAATAGCGCAATAGTTTCTGCACCAAGTTATGGAAAAGGTTTTGGACCTTTAAATCATTTAGTTTCATTAAATTTAAGAAAGACCAATGTCTAATGTAGCTGTTGTAGGTTCCCAATGGGGAGATGAAGGCAAAGGAAAAATAGTTGATTGGCTTTCAGAAAAGGCCGATGTGATAGTTAGATTTCAAGGAGGTCATAACGCAGGTCATACATTGGTGGTAGATAATATCACCTACAAATTAAATCTTTTGCCTTCAGGAGTTGTTAGAAAAAATAAAGTTTCTATTATAGGCAATGGTGTAGTTATTGATCCTTGGGCTTTATTAGATGAAATCATAGAGATAAATAAATTAGGAATAAAAGTTGATGATGAAAATTTATATATAGCTGAAAACGCAAACTTGATTTTGCCTGTTCATAAAGAACTGGACGAAATTAGAGAGGATTCAAAGAATACAGTTAAAATTGGTACTACGAGAAAAGGTATTGGTCCTGCTTATGAAGATAAGGTGGGAAGGCGCGGAATTAGAGTAATGGATCTTGCCAACAAAAAAAATTTATCAAGAAAGATAGATACGTTGTTAAATCATCATAATTCAATAAGAAAAGGTTTAGAAAGAAAAATAGCAGACAAGGATCAGTTAACAAAAAAGTTACTTACAATATCTTCTGAAATTTTGAAATATTCAAAGCCAATATGGAAAAAATTAGCAGAGTTTAAAAAAGAAAAAAAAACAATCCTTTTTGAAGGAGCCCAAGGGATTTTATTGGATGTAGATCATGGTACATATCCGTTTGTTACGTCTTCGAATACGGTCGTCGGAGCAGCGCTTTCGGGATCTGGTTGTGGAATTGATACTATTAATTATGTTTTAGGTATAGTTAAGGCTTATACAACCAGGGTAGGCGAAGGACCGTTTCCTACAGAATTAAAAAATGAAATAGGGAAAAAAATAGGCGAAAAAGGTAAGGAATTTGGAACTGTGACCAATAGACAGAGAAGATGTGGTTGGTTTGATGCTGCTTTAGTTAAACAATCTTGTACTGTATCCGGAATAAACGGAATAGCTTTGACGAAAATAGATGTATTGGATGATTTTAATGAATTAAACGTTTGCATTGGATATGAACTTGATGGAAAAAAAATTGATTATTTTCCAAGCGGGTTGCAGGATCAACTAAATGTTAAACCAATTTATAAAAAAATGGATGGATGGGTGAAAAATACAATTGGAATAAAAAAATGGAAAGATCTTCCAGAAAATGCAAGAAAATATGTTTCTTTTATAGAAAATTTTTGTGGTGTTAAAATATCTAGTATTTCTACAAGTCCCAAAAGAGAAGATACAATACTTTTAGAGAATCCTTTTAAGTGAATAAATATAATTAGTTTTTTGGAAGTAAATTATTTGACTTAGCGGCATTGAGCATGGCTTTTTGTAACTTTTCAAAAGCCTTCGCTTCAATTTGTCTAACTCTTTCCCTGCTGATTTTGTATTTTTTACTTAAATCATCTAAGGTGCATATATTTTCAGATAATTTACGGGAAGTTAATATTTCTTTTTCTCTCGAATTTAAAATACTCATTGAATCATTCATTAATTTCCTTCTTTCTTGAAGCTCTTGATTTTGAGATAATTTTAGTTCCTGATCGAGATTATCATCCACAAGCCAATCTTGCCATTGCAAACCATCTTCATTTTTTACTGGATCATTTAGTGATTTTTCTTTTCCATACAGTCTTCTATTCATGGAAATTACTTCTTCTTTATTAACATTTAGTCTTTTTGATATTTCATCTACATGTTCAGGTTTCAAGTCTGTTGTATTAGCAGGAGCTAGTTTATTTTTCAGTTTTTTTAAATTAAAAAAAAGTTTTTTTTGGGCTGTTGTAGTCCCTATTTTTACCAAACTCCATGATCTTAATACGTATTCTTGTATCGATGCTTTTATCCACCATATTGCATAAGTAGCTAATCTAAAACCTTTTTCTGGTTTAAATTTTTTAACAGCTTGCATCAATCCTATATTGCCTTCAGAAACTAATTCGCTTACGGGCAATCCATAACCTCTGTATCCCATTGCGATTTTTGCAACCAATCGTAAATGACTTGTTACCAGCTTATGTGCTGATTTTAAATCTCCTCTGTCCCTCCAATTTTTGGCTAGCATATATTCTTCTTCAGCGCTAAGCATAGGAAATTTTTTTATTTGTGCCAAATAACTTGAGAGGCTTCCTTCTGAAGTTATCGTTGGCAAGTTTGTATTAATTGTTTTAGTGTTCATAATTCCATTGGACTATGTATTATTAAATTGAGGCAAATACAAGACAGCTAAATACTAGCCTTTTTAAGGCTTTTTACAAGTTGATCGAAATCCTTTGGGCTTTCGACTTCAAAAAATATTTTCTTTTCCGTTCTAGGATGTATAAAACCCAAGCTTTTTGCGTGAAGAGCCTGTCTGTTAAAACTGTTTATTTTCTTTTCTATATTTGCATCAATTTTTTTAAATTTTCTTTTTATTTTTCCGTAAGACTTATCTCCTAAAATTGGATTTCCTTTAAAATTCATATGTACTCTTATTTGATGGGTTCTTCCTGTTTCTAATTGGCACTCTACAAGACTTATTTTAGGTAAATTCAGATTATAAAAGATTTCCAAAGTTTTATAATTCGTAACAGATCTCTTACCTTTCTCTTTCTTTACTGTCATAAGTTGTCTATTTTTTATACTCCTAGAAATTTTTTCATTTATCTTCCCACTTTTGGGTTTTAGAGAACCCCATACCAAAGTTTCATAAGTTCTTTTTATTGTATGATTGCTAAATTGTTTGGACAAATTGATGTGAGCGTTATCATTTTTCGCGATAACAATAATTCCACTAGTATCCTTGTCAATTCTATGAACTATGCCTGGTCTTAATTTTCCACCTACACTTGAAAGTTTATTTTTGTAGTGAAATAGTAGTGCGTTTACTATGGTTTTTTCATAATTTCCCGCACCAGGATGAACTACAACACCGGAAGGTTTATTAATTACCAAAATATCATCATCATCGAACAAAATATCCAAAGGCATTTTGTATGGTTTAATCAAGATTTCTTTTGGTGGTGGAAAATTAATTTCAACTTTATCGTTGTTCTTTATTTTTTTTGAAGCTTCATAGATTGTAATATTATTAAGTTTAACATAACCGTCACATATCAAGCTTTGTACTTTTGTCCTGCTTATTTTGATTAATTGCGATTGCAAAAACTTGTCCAAGCGATTTCCAAGGGAATCAATGCATGTACTTACATTAAATATTTTTTTTTCCATTAATGATTCTATATGTTATATAAACAATTAATCAAAGCGCTCGTAGCTCAATTGGATAGAGCGTCTGGCTTCGGACCAGAAGGTTGAGGGTTCAACTCCTTCCGGGCGCGCCAATTAAATTATCCATTCATTATACATTTCTTTATTATTAATAATATACTTAGGAAAACTTTCATCCACTTCAATTTTTCTATATTTGATATTTCGATCAAATAAATCCTGATTGTTTTTAATTCTTTTAGCTATTTTTTCTTCGTCAACAAATTCGTTCTTATAAAATTCTTGATGAGAATAAACCTTTATTTTTAATGAAATATCCTTTGGTTTTTTTAAAAAACTAAAATGCCAACCACCGTCATAAATTAACTGTGGTTCTTTTGGTTTATAAAATTTCCAAAAAGGTCTTTTTTTAGTTTTAATATTCCTTAACCATTGAGGAGATTTTAAATATTTTTTTTGACAAATTTTTGTTCCCATCCAATATCCGTCAGTAATATTCAGTAAATTTAATTTTGATTGAAAATTTTTTTGCATAAAACAAGCGTATTTATTCTTAATTTCGAATTCTGATATTTTTTCTGGATTTGGAATTTCATCAATATCAGATATCATTATTAAATCATTATCTTCACAATTTTTAAATCCTCTTACCAATGAATTTCTTTGATATTGATCTCTCCAATGATTCGGTGTCCAGTTCTTTTTCTTCGATTTTACTTCTATAGGCAGATCTTCAATTACCAAATATATGATTTTATCTTTAAATTTAGAAAAATTTTTATAATCAAAATTTAATTTTTTTTTATTTCCAGCATGATCTCTGGTGGCTTCAGCGATAATAAATTTATCTACATAATCGTTTAGAGTATTTAAGCGTAAATCTAAAACAAGATTCTCGTCAAAATACATACAACAGTCGTATAATTTCATAAAAAATTATTCTCCAATGTTAATGAGCGTTCCTTTTTTTCTCGCTCCATAGAAAGCCAAATAAAATATAAAAACAGATGAAGTAAAATAAATCAAGTTCAGTTTTAATGCAGTTATAATATTTGCGTAATTTACAATATTATTTAATAAAATAGATCTCACTTCTTCAAATATATAAACCAGAGGTAGGATCTTGGCTATTATTTGTAGCCAATCGGGTAAAATTGATAATGGATAATAAATACATCCGAGTGGCGCAAGAAAGAAAAGTGATGACCAAGCGATATTTTCAAAAGCCGGACCGTATCTCAATAAACCCGAGGTAACTAATAATCCCAAGGTTATTCCAAAAAGATACAAACTTAGAAAAAGTAATACTAATGATGGACCCAGGTTAAAAATGGAAACGCCAAAAAAAGGAGACGCAAGAAGTATCGCTGGTATTACTCCAATTAGGGTTCTCAATAAAGCTGTAAGTGTGAGAGCTGTTATAATTTCACTAATTTTTAAAGGAGCAACAAACAGGTTTGTAAAATTTCTACTCCAAATTTCTTCAAGAAATAACATATTAAAACTTATACTTGAACGAAATAAAAAATCATAAAGAATAGCTGCACTTAAAATAATCCCAGCAGTGTGGTTGTAATAATCACTATGCAATGAAAAAAACATTGAAATAAAACCCCAAAGAATTATTTGAATTGTGGGCCAGTAAATTAGGTCTAAAATTCTTGGCAGAGAACTTTTAATTAAATATATATGACGCAGAGACAAGGCGTATATTCTATGAAATTTCATATCATTCCCTCACTATTTTTAAAAATACTTCTTCCAAATTTTTTCTTCCATGTTTATTGATTAAATCGTTGCTTTTCCCTTTATCAATTATCTTGCCATTCTTCATCATCAGGACTTGATGGCAAAGTCTTTCCACTTCATTCATGTTGTGTGAAGCTAGTAAGATGGTGGCACCTTTAATAGATGCATAGTTTTCTATAAAACTTCTGACATAGTCACCGACATCAGGATCTAGGCTTGCTGTAGGTTCGTCCAAAAGAAGTATTTCAGGATCATTCACCAAGGCTTTAGCAAGAGAAACTCGATTTTTTTGTCCTGAAGAAAGTTCACCAGTTTTTCTTGATTTAAAATCATTTAAATTTAGTTTTTCCATTAAATCAGAAACCTTATCTTTCAGATTTTTTACACCATATAATCTTCCATAAACTTCAAGATTTTCTTCAACCGTTAGCTTTTTAGGCAATTCGATGTATGGAGATATAAAATTCATTTTTTCTAGCAAGCTTGTTCTGTTATTTTCTATATTTAGGCCATTTACCAAAACGGTTCCTGAACTGGGTTTTATCAGGCCCAACATCATCCCTATGGTAGTTGATTTGCCACATCCATTTGGTCCGAGAAGTCCAATTATATTACTTTTGTTAATATTAAAGCTTATACATTTAACCGCTAATGTATTTCCAAATTGTTTAGATAAATTTTTTACTTGAATTATTTTTTCATTCATTTTTTTGATGCTTTTTTTAATCTATCATTAATTGCACGACCAATTCCAATATTGGGTATTTTAGTGACCGCAATTGATCTAAATTTTTTATTTTTTATTTTTCTCATAGTCTTATATAAATTTCTAGCGGCTTCTTTTAAGTTTCCACCTTTACTCAGATTAAATTGATTCCTCTCTTTAGTAAATTTTTTTCCAAATACAATGAATGCCTGATTTTTTTTAGGATATTTTCTGTTCATTTTTACTGGTATTCCAGGAGAATAGTGTAATTTTAGCTGACCAGGAGCTTTAACTATTTTTGATGATTTTTTAGTTACAATTGTTTTATTTAATATTTTTTGAATTTTTTCAGCAGTTATACTACCTGGCCTTAAAATAGAAGGTTTTTTCGTTAGATCTATTATTGTGGATTCAAGACCAATTTGACAATAGCCACCGTTAAGTATGAGTTTAATTTTATTTCCAAACTCTTTTACAACATCTTCCGCTGAAGTTGGACTTAGCTTTGATGCAATATTTGCACTTGGGGCAGCTAGAGGTACGTTTAGAATTTTAAGTAAATTCCTTGCAATTTTATGTCTGGGAATTCTAACTGCCACAGTTTTTTTTCCAGCAGTGGCTATTTTAGAAATGTTTGATTTTATTTTTCTATTTAATATAAATGTAATCGGTCCTGGGCAAAAAGCTCTATAAAGTTTTATAAAAGCTTTGTTTAATATTACATCATCTTTTAAGTCCATTAAATTTTTATAATGAATTATAAGGGGGTTAAAATTTGGCCTTTTTTTAAATTTAAATATTTTTTTTACAGATTTGTCCGAGTACGCATTTCCCGCCAAGCCATAAACAGTTTCGGTCGGCATTCCAATAATATAATCATTTTCTATATTTTTTTTTGCTTTTTTTAAATTTGTTAAATTTGCTTTATATATATTTGAATAGATATTTTTCATAAATTAATTAATATATGGATATATTATGAAATTAAAAAATATTCCAGAAGATATAAGAACAAAATCCATTAAAGAAGCACAAAATGAAATTAAAGAGATAATAACACAATTAGAAAACAAAGAAATTAATTTGGAAAATTCGATACAACAATACAACAGAATGATACATTTAAATTACCATATACAAGAACAATTTAGAAAAAAAGCCAATGAAATTAAACATTTAAAGCTAGATAAGAATAAAAAAAATATAATCAAGGATCCAAAATAATTTTTATGTCTAGTTTTTTGCGAAAGTCAAACATTATTGCAAGAGCTACAAATACATATTTGAAAAATGTTTTTTCTAAACAGGAGAACCATTCAAGCTTAATTAAACCTATGAAATATTCAATTTTTTCTGGAGGTAAGAAATTTCGATCAAACATTGTTGTTAATACCGGCAAAATTTTCGGAATAAATTATAAAAAATTAATTATAATTGGTGCAGCAATCGAATGTATTCACTCATATTCGTTAGTACATGATGATTTGCCGTCAATGGACAACGATAATTTTAGAAGAGGCAAGCCTTCTACACACAAAAAGTTTAATGAATTTACTGCAATTTTAGCAGGAAATTCATTGCTAACTTTGGCGTTTGAAATTTTGTCTGGTAATGATTTAAAATTATCTCAAAAAATTAAATCTGACTTAATACAAACATTAGCAAATTGCTCTGGTCACTCCGGTTTAGCTGGCGGCCAGTATTCAGATTTAACTTTTGAAAGAAAAAATATTTCAAAAAAAAATATAATTAATATGCAGAAAAAGAAAACTGGTAAATTATTCGGTTTCTGTTGTGAGAGCGTTGCTATCGTGAAGGGATTAAATATAAAAAAAAGAAAATTATTAAGAGAAATCGGTTTACAAATTGGTTTGCTATTTCAAATTATGGATGATTTAATTGACTATGAAGGAAGTTCAGCAATAGTTGGAAAACCAACTAAAAAAGATATAAAGAAAGGTAAAGCAACACTAGTTAGTTTATTGGGCTATAACGAATGTTTAAATTTTGCGACAAACGTCAAAAAAAAAATAGATCAACAAATAAAAAAATATGGTACTAAGTCTGACGATTTATTAAAATCAGTTGAGTTTATATTAAAGAGAAGATTTTAAATGTCAAAAACTAATTTACTAGATAAAGTTAATTATCCATCTGACTTAAGAAAATTTAATAAAAACGAACTTAGTCTATTAGTCAAAGAGCTCAGACAAGAATTGATAGATGTTGTTTCAACAACAGGTGGACACTTAGGTGCTGGTTTAGGCGTAGTAGAATTAACTGTTGCGTTACACTACGTGTTTGATACACCAAAGGATAAGTTGGTTTGGGATGTTGGGCATCAATCTTACCCTCACAAAATAATTACTGGTCGTAGGGATAAAATTCGTACTTTAAGAAAAGGTGGAGGTCTTTCAGGTTTTACAAAGCGATCGGAAAGTGAGTATGATCCTTTTGGCGCGGGTCATAGTTCAACTTCTATTTCTTCAACATTAGGCATGGCAGTAGCAAAGAGTCTATCAAAAAATTCAAATCATGTTATTGCTGTCATTGGAGACGGGGCCATGAGTGCTGGCTTGGCCTACGAAGCAATGAATAATGCTGGCGCAATGAAATCAAAATTAATTGTAATACTTAATGATAACGATATGTCTATAGCGAGACCTGTTGGTGCTATGAGCTCATATTTGGCAAAACTTTTATCTGGAAAAACTTACTTTGGACTTAGAGAAACTATAAAATCTATTACATCTAAATTTTCAAAAAGATTTAAAGACAAAGCTGGAAAAGCCGAAGAATTTATCAAGGATATTGTTACAGGAGGAGGAACACTTTTCAACGAACTTGGTTTTTATTACGTTGGTCCTATTGATGGACATAATTTAGACAATTTAATTGAAGTTCTAAACAATATAAAAACATTAAAGTATGATGGACCTATATTAATTCATACTGTTACAAAAAAAGGAAAAGGATACAAACCAGCTGAAAATTCTAGAGACAAATACCATGGAGTAACAAAATTTGATGTAGTTACTGGAAAACAATCTAAATCAAAACAAAGCGCACCATCCTATACTAAAGTATTTGCTAACACTTTGATTGAACACGCTGAAAACGATACTAAGATTATCGGAATCACTGCTGCTATGCCTTCGGGTACTGGCATGGATGTTTTTGGAGAAAAATTTCCGGACCGAATGTTTGATGTTGGGATTGCCGAACAGCATGCCGTAACATTTGCTGCTGGTTTAGCTACAGAAGGTTACAAGCCTTTTGTTGCCATTTATTCCACTTTTCTTCAAAGAGCATACGATCAGGTCGTTCATGATGTTGCTATACAAAATCTTCCAGTGAGATTTGCAATAGATAGAGCAGGTCTAATTGGTGCAGATGGATCAACTCATGCGGGTTCGTTTGATATTACTTACTTGTCAACTTTGCCAAACTTTGTAGTGATGGCTGCCAGTGACGAAACTGAGCTTGTTAAGATGATTAATACCGCAGTGAGTATTAACGATAGACCAACGGCCTTCAGATATCCGAGAGGCAATACTTCAGACATGGAACTTCCAAAAATTAATGAAATTTTGGAAATAGGAAAGGGTAAAATCGTTAAAGAAGGAAAAAAAGTTGCAATTCTAAATTTTGGAACAAGATTGCTCGAATGTTTAAAGGCAGCAAACCAGTTAGATGCTAAAGGAATTTCCACAACCGTTGCCGATGCCAGATTTGCTAAACCTCTTGATCAAAAATTAATTATGGATCTTTGTTCAAATCACGAAACCATTATAACAATTGAAGAAGGTTCCATAGGAGGGTTTGGTTCGCATGTTTTTCAAATGCTTTCCGAAAGAGGCTTCTTCGATAAAGGTTTAAAGATAAGATCAATGATATTACCAGATCAATTTATAGATCAGGATATGCCAGAATATATGTATAAAACTGCTGGACTTGACGCATATGCAATTGAACAGAAAGTTTTAAATACACTCAAGTCAAACATAATAATTCATAAAACCAAGCAGTTTAAATAGACAGAGTCTATCAACCGCATTGACTCCGATTTAATAAATAGTGGTCTAATAAAACACAAGTCATCATAGCTTCGCCTATTGGCACAGCTCTGATTCCCACGCATGGATCATGTCTTCCTCTAATCGAGATTTTTGTGTTTCTTTTATTATCATCAATAGTTTCTCTGCTTTTCAAAATTGAAGATGTGGGTTTTACTGAAAAAGAAACAATAATCTCTTGACCAGAAGATATACCACCTAATATTCCTCCAGCGTTGTTAGATTTAAATTTTGTTTTTCCAGCAACACTTCTGATTTCGTCAGAATTTTCTTCACCACTTAAAAACGCGACATTCATTCCAGCACCGATATTTACACCCTTGACGGCATTAATACTCATCAGTGCGCTTGCCAAGTCCGAATCTAATTTAGAGTAAATTGGGGCTCCTAGACCAGCCGGCACTCCAGATGCTCTTAGTTCAATTACGGCTCCACACGATGATCCTACTTTTCTTACTGATAAAAGATATTTCTCCCAAAGTTTAATTGATTTTTGATCAGGGCAAAAAAATGGATTTTTTCTTATTTGCTTTTCACTCCAATTGCTTTTATTGCACGCAAGTAGACCTAACTGGACCACGGCTCCAACAACTTTAAATTTTTTACCTATCAACTTATTCAAGACAATTTTTGCAATTGCGCCTGCCGCTACTCGAGCTGCTGTTTCCCTAGCAGATTGTCTTCCTCCACCTCGATAATCTCTTATTCCATACTTTATAAAATAGGTATAATCGGCATGCCCTGGTCTAAATTTCTTTTTAATGGTTTCATAATCTCTTGATCTTGCATCATTGTTATAGATGATCATAGCGATAGGAGTTCCCGTAGTCTTTCCTTTGAAGACACCAGATAAAATTTCTACTTTATCTGATTCTTTTCTTTGAGATGTAAATTTTGATTGTCCAGGACGCCTTCTATTCATATCTATTTGTATATTCTTTTCAGACAAATCAATATTAGGTGGACAACCATCGACAACACATCCTATGGCTGGACCATGAGATTCTCCCCATGTAGTAAAACGAAATATCTTTCCAAAAGTATTAAATGACATTAGATTACATTATATAGAATATTTTGACTATTTTATGAATCAAAAAAACTCATTAAGTTTAAATTCTTGCTTTACAGACCTAAATGATCCTATTGAACTGTTTAAACTTTGGATGGCTGAAGCTGATAAAAAGGAAATTAAAGATCCAAACGCCTCATCTTTAGCAACCGCAAATAATGCTGGAGAACCGGATGTAAGAATAATCTTATTAAAAGAGATAAATTCTAAAGGATTTGTTTTTTACACAAATTTAAATAGTCCTAAAAGCCAAGACTTAAAAAAGAATCCAAAAGCAGCTATGTGTTTTTATTGGAAGAGTATTAATAGACAAATAAAAATTTTGGGAAATGTAACTCAAGTAGACGATGAAGAAGCAGATCGTTATTTTAAAAGCAGACCTTATGGAAGTAGAATTGGTGCTTGGGCCTCCGATCAGTCAAATGTAATGAAAAGTACGTCTGAAATTTTAAAAAAAATAGAAAATTTACAAAATAAATATAAAAACGAAAAAGAAATACCCAGACCACCTTTTTGGTCAGGTTGGCAATTGGAACCTCTGTCCATTGAATTTTGGCTTCGAGGAGAAAATAGAATTCACGAGAGACTTAGATACAGAAAAGTAGATAGTGGATGGAAAAAAGAAATTTTGTATCCTTAAAAAGATCGTTCCAAACTAAAAGAAGTCATGTTTTGTAGTATAGTTTTTTCTTTTGAGGGATTGAAAGCACTTAGGGCATTATATGACATGTTAACAAAGTGTTCAGCACGTTTAAAACAGGCTTTTATAGAATTATATTTTGTTATCAAGTTTTGCACTTGATCGAGATCTTTATTCGAACGATTTTTTTTCTTAAAAACTTTTTTTAAAAAATCTCTCTCTTTTAAATTGGAATCTTGGTACGCAAATATGGTAGGTAAAGTTACATTTCCTTCAAAAAAATCTTTGCCTATTTCTTTGCCAAATATTTTTTTTGAGGAATAATAATCTAATGCATCATCCGCAATTTGAAAAGCAAGACCAAGATTTCTTCCATATGACTCTAAAGCGTCTTTTTTCTTTCTATTGTTATTTGTAATACACGCTCCTATACGTGTGGCCGCAGCAAACAAAACTGCAGTTTTTGAATTTATAATATTAAAATAGGTTTCTTCTAGCATGTCTATTTCACCCCTACATTCCAATTGCGATACCTCTCCTTGCGAAATTGTTGAACAGGTTGAAGATAGTAATTTTAATACTTCTAGGCTTCCATCTTCTACTATCATTTCAAAACAACGACTTAATAAATAGTCTCCCACTAAAATTGAAGATTGATTGTCCCACATGGCATTAGATGTTTTGGTACCTCTCCGAAGGCGACTACTATCGATTACGTCATCGTGTAATAAAGTAGCATTGTGAATTAATTCAATACACGCAGCCAAGTTTATGTCTCTGCTACCTTCTGTGTAATTACATAACTTAGCAGAACATAAAGTGAGCAGTGGCCTAATTTTTTTTCCTTGTAGTTTAAAATGATAATTGGTCATTTTGTGAATAAGATTTACTTTACTAGCAAGCTTTAATTTTATTCTTTGATCCACTTGATCAATTTTTTCTTTCACAAGATTTTTTAGCTCTGCATAAGAACTGCTTATCTCTTTTTTTAAAGGTATTACCAAACCCATATAAATAATTATAACTTTTATTTTGTCTCAAAAAAATTTCTTTCTTTCAGTTCATTAATGCCGCACCAATAATTACAACCTAAGGTAGTTTTATAACTTTACTTAGACTTTCAAAGGATCTAAAAACTATGATAATTAGGATATATATCATTGCATGTTTTCAATTTTTAAAATTTTTAAGAAAATAATTCCTCATATTAGACTGTCCGGGGTGATAGGTTCTGTTGGAAAATTTAAACAAGGACTAGATTTTTCTGGGCAACAAGAATTAATTGATAAGGCTTTTTCTATTAGTAGAGCCCAAGCAGTTGCAATTTCTATAAATTCTCCAGGAGGATCTCCAGTACAATCCCATTTAATTTATAGCTACATAAGGAAGCAGGCAATAAAAAATAAAAAAAAAGTTTTAGTATTTGCGGAAGACGTTGCGGCATCTGGCGGATATTTGATTGCTTGCGCTGGGGACGAAATTTACGCTAATTCAAGCTCAATAATAGGATCCATAGGTGTAATTTATTCATCCTTTGGTTTACAAGAGTTAATTAAAAAAGCTGGGATACAAAGAAGGGTTTATACGGCAGGTAAAAACAAAAGTACATTAGATCCATTTTTAGAAGAAAAAGAAGAAGATGTTAAAAGATTAAAAAAAATACAACTAGATTTACATGCTGATTTTATAAAAGTTGTTGAAGAAAGCAGATCTGGTAAACTTAAAAAAGAAGCAAGTACGGACTTGTTTACAGGTGAATTTTGGTCAGGCTCCAAAGCAAAAGAACTAGGCTTAATTGATGGTTTCGGTAGCGCGGATGAGATATTAAAAAAAAAGTATGGTGAAAAAGTGCTTATTGAGAAATTAGAGAAACCAAGAAGCTGGTTAAATAAAAAATTATCGGGTGCTAAAGAAAATCAAATAGAAAATTTATTAGATATTTTAGAGGAAAAAACAATTTGGCAAAGATATGGCTTCTAGATGCCTAAAAAAATAAAAAAAAAAGATATAAAAAAAAAAAAATGGAAACTAAATCCAGTAAATTTTCAAGATACAATTTTGAATTTACAAAAATTTTGGGGAAACTATGGATGCGTAATACTTCAGCCTTATGATATTGAAGTTGGGGCAGGAACATTTCATCCAGCTACAACATTGCGTTCGCTAGGAGCAAAACCATGGAAAGCAGCATATGTGCAACCCTCACGTCGTCCGACAGACGGCAGATATGGAAAAAACCCAAACCGTTTACAACATTATTATCAGTTTCAAGTTATCGTAAAACCCTCCCCTGATGATATAAAAAAAGTTTATTTAAAAAGTTTATCTACAATAGGAATAAATCATAAAGAGCATGATATAAGATTTGTCGAAGACGATTGGGAGAGCCCAACACTTGGTGCCGCAGGATTAGGTTGGGAAGTTTGGTGCGATGGTATGGAAATTACTCAGTTTACTTATTTTCAACAAATGGCTGGAATTGAATGTAAACCAGTTTCTGTAGAACTTACTTATGGTTTAGAGAGGATATGTATGTTTGTCCAAGGAAAAAAAAATGTTTTTGATCTTGTTTGGAATAATTCTGGAATGAAATATAGAGATGTTTTCTATCAAGCAGAAAATGAATATTCAGCTTATAATTTTGAATATGCTAATATAGAAAACTTGTTAAAAAATTTTAAAATTGCTGAATCCGAGTGCAAATCACTACTGAAAAAAAAACTATCATTGCCAGCATATGATCAATGTCTAAAAGCTAGTCATGTTTTTAATCTTCTAGATGCACGTGGGGCAATTGGAGTTGCTCAACGAACGGAATTTATTTCCAGAATAAGAGATTTAGCCAAGGGATCGGGAGAAATTTGGCTTGAAAGTCAAAAGTAAATTATGGCTGAACTATTTATAGAGTTATTTAGTGAAGAAATTCCTGCAAGACTTCAAATTGATGCTAGGCAAAAAATTAAGCAAATGCTCGAAGAAAGAATGCAAAAAAAAGAAATCAAATTTAATTCAAGCAGATCTTTTTCAACGCCAAAAAGGCTTGTTTTTATTATAGATGGAGTTCCTGAAAAAATTGAACAAAAGAAAAAGGTTTTGAAGGGACCCAAAGTAGGAGCTCCTCAAGTGGCCTTGGAAGGTTTTATAAGATCACATAAATTAGACAGCAAAGATATATTTAAAAAAAATATAGAAAAAGGTGAGTTTTATTTTGCAAATGTGAAACCAAAAATAATTAGTCTTTTAGATGAGTTTGAGCTTATTATTCCAGAGGTGCTTCAAAGTTATTCTTGGAAAAAGTCAATGAAATGGGCTGATTATGATTTGAGTTGGGGAAGACCTTTAAAATCTGTTATTGCAATTTTTAGCAACAAGATAGTTAATTTTAATTTTTTTCACCTCAAGAGTCATAATTTAACCTTTTTAGACGACATTAACAGCGGAGGACAGCGAAAGATAAGTAATTATAAATCGTACTTAAATGTTCTCAAATCCCAAAAAATTGTTTTAGATCAAGCAAAAAGAAAGAAAATAATAATAAAAAGATTTAATAATATTTGCAATTCTAAAAAATTAAAAAATCACTTCAACGAAAGATTAATTGAAGAAGTAGTTAATTTGGTTGAAAAACCAAACGTTATTATTGGAAAATTTGACACGATTTATTTGAAAATACCTCAAGAAATTTTAATTTTAACAATGCAGCAACACCAAAAATATTTCCCCCTTTTCGATACAGATGGAAAACTGACTAACCTATTTCTTTTTGTTGCTAATTTGTCGGATAAAAGAGGTTATATTAAAACAGGAAATCAAAGAGTTATTGAAGCAAGATTGTCTGATGCTAAGTTTTTTTGGGATAAAAACAAAACACAAAGTTTGGTTAAGCAAGTAAGTAAATTAAAAAATTTAACATTTTTTGGTGAACTGGGTACTTTGTATGACAAAACCCAAAGGTTAAGAAAGCTTGCTTCCCTAATTTCTGACCATTTAAATATAAATAAAGAAAAAGTAGAAATAGCTGCATCAATTTGCAAAGCGGATCTTGTGTCAGATTTAGTTGCTGAATTTCCTGAACTGCAAGGGACTATGGGAAAATATTTTGCAATAGAGCAAGGGTTTGAAAAAGACATTTCTTCAGCGATTAGTGACCATTATCTTCCAAGTGGCCTAAATAATTCAGTTCCGAAGATGCCAATTGGCGTTACTGTATCGATAGCCGATAAAATTGATACGCTTATAGGTTTTTTTGGAATTAATGAAAAACCAACAAGCTCTAAAGATCCATTTGCACTAAGAAGAACTGCAATTGGACTTCTAAGAATAATAACTGAAAACAAATTAACCATTCAATTAAAGGATTTAGTTAACTATTCAACTGCTGTTTACCGGGAACAAAATATAAAGTTTTCAAACGATTCTACAATTAAAGATGTTTTAATTTTTTTAAGAGAAAGGTTAAAAAATTTGCTTAAGGATAAAAAGATAAGAAATGATATAATAGAGGCAGTTGAGTCATCACATACTGGTAGCGATTTCCTTGCACTCTACAAAAAATGTATAGTAATGAATAAAAATATTTCTAAGGATATATGTAAAAATATTATAGGAACATATAAAAGAGCTTCGAATATTGTTGATCAAGAGTTAAAGGGTCAAAAAAGAAACATTACCGGTCAACCAGAATCATACTTATTTAAAAAAGATGAAGAAAAATATTTATTTGATAAAATTAATGAAATTCGAAAACATTTTGCCTCCATAGAAAAGCGAGAAAGTTACGATGAAACCTTAAAAATATTAGCAGAAGCTAAGCCTGCCACAGATAACTTTTTTGATAATGTAATTGTAAATGATGAAAATTTGGATATAAAAAAAAACCGTTTAGAATTACTCCAAATGTTTTGTAAGACTTATAATAACTTTATAGATTTTTCAAAAGTAGAAGGTGCTTAATTGGAAAAATTGATTTTTAGATTTAACAACAAGAAACGTCAAAATAATTTTAACTCCGAAAATATTCTTGGAGGCAAAGGTGCAAATTTAGCGCAGATGGCGAAATTAGGTTTACCAGTTCCTCCAGGCTTTACTATATCTACTAAAGTTTGTGAATTTTTTTTTAAAAACAATAAAAAAATACCAAAAAAAATTTTTCAACAAACTAAAAAAGAAATTGGCGTAATTGAAAAAATTTCCAAAAAAGAATTTGGAAGTTTGTCAAATCCTTTACTAGTTTCTGTAAGATCTGGATCAAGGGTTTCAATGCCAGGTATGATGGATACCATTCTAAATTTAGGCTTAAATGACAAGACAGTAGTTGCGCTAAAAAATAAAACTTCCAACGGAAGATTTGCCAAAGATAGCTATAGGCGATTTATTCAAATGTACGGTACTGTTGTGCTGAGGGTAGAACAGCATTTTTTCGAAGAACTGATAGAGAACTACAAATTAACCAAAGGAGTAATACAGGATACAGAACTTGAAGAAGATGATTGGGATGGCTTAATTGAGAATTTTAAAGAAGTAATTAAAGAAAAAACAAAAAAAAATTTTCCTCAAGATGTAAACGAGCAATTGTATGGAGCGATCAGTGCAGTTTTTTTATCCTGGAATAGCAGGAGGGCAAAAATTTACAGAAAAATAAATCATATACCAGATCATTGGGGCACCGCTGTAAATGTTCAATCAATGGTATTCGGCAATATGGGAGAAGATTGTGCAACAGGTGTAGGTTTTACAAGGAATCCTTCAACGGGAGAGAAAGAATTATTTGGTGAATATCTGATTAATGCTCAGGGAGAAGATGTTGTTGCTGGGACGAGGACTCCACATCATATTTCAAAAAAATTAAAAAAGAAGTCCAATACTAGAAGTTTATCTATGGAAGAAACTATGCCGAAAATTTTTCAACAATTAAAAAAGATTTTTAATAAATTAGAAAATAAATATCGAGATATGCAAGATATTGAATTCACGGTTGAAAATAATAAATTATGGATGTTGCAGACTCGTTCTGGAAAGAGGACGGCTAAAGCAGCAATTAAAATTGCTGTTGATATGGTTAAAGAAAAATTAATTTCAAATAAAGAAGCTGTTCTTAGAATTGATCCAAATACACTTGAAACATTATTGCATCCCACTCTAGACGAAAAAGCTGATAAAAAAATAATAGCGTCTGGCTTGCCTGCATCACCAGGGGCGGCGAGCGGAAAAGTTACTTTTTCTGCAGATGAGGCAGAAAAATTAAAAGAACAAATGCAAGGTACAATTTTGGTTAGAGTAGAAACTTCTCCAGAAGATATTAATGGAATGCATGCAGCAAAAGGTATTTTAACTGCAAGAGGAGGAATGACAAGTCATGCGGCCGTTGTTGCTAGAGGTATGGGTAAACCCTGTGTATCTGGATCGAATGAAATTAAAATTGATTATGAAAATAAATTATTTAAATCAGGCAATCATGAAGTTAAGGAAGGAGATTTGATTACTATAGACGGAGGAAGTGGAAAAGTTATGTTAGGTGAAGTTTCAACTGTAAAACCCGATATATCTAAAGATTTTTCACAATTAATGAACTGGGCTGATAAATTTAGAAAACTCAAAGTAAGAACTAATTCAGAAACGCCCGAAGACACTAAAACTGCTAGAGATTTTGGAGCCGAAGGTATCGGTCTATGTAGAACAGAACATATGTTTTTTGACGAAAAAAGAATTATTTCTGTCCGACAAATGATACTTTCTAAAACAAAAGAGGATCGAAAAAAAGCATTAGACAAACTTCTTCCTTATCAAAAGGGAGATTTCTTCGAAATTTTTAAAATCATGAATGGTTTACCTGTAACGGTTAGACTTCTAGATCCTCCTTTACACGAATTTTTACCAAAAACAGATAAAGATATTAATGATATAGCTAAAGAGCTAAATATTAATCATCACGATGTAAAGTCCAGAATTATTGAGCTTCATGAAGAGAATCCTATGTTGGGACATAGAGGATGTAGATTGGGTATTTCATTCCCTGAAATTTACCAAATGCAATGCCAGGCTATCTTTGAAGCATTAGTTGAATGTAAAAAGAAAAAAATAAAACCGGTTATTCCAGAAATAATGATTCCTCTTGTTTCTACAGTTTCTGAGATTAAAATACTTAGAAGTTTAGTTAAAAAAACTGCAGAAGAAATTCAGAAAATTAATTCAATAAAAATAAAATATTACGTTGGAACGATGATAGAACTTCCAAGGGCAGCTTTAAGAGCAAAAGATATAGCAAAGTATGCTGATTTTTTTAGTTTTGGAACTAATGATTTAACACAAACTACTTTTGGAATAAGTAGAGATGATTCTGGAAAATTTATGTACGATTATGTGGAAAATAAAATTTTTAATAAAGATCCTTTCGTGAGCATTGATGAAAGAGGAGTGGGAGAGCTAATTAAAATTGCTACAGAACGCGGCAGAATGCAGAAAAAATTACTTAAATTGGGAATTTGTGGAGAGCATGGCGGCGATCCAGCAAGTATAGAGTTTTGTGAAAAAACTAAACTAAATTATGTATCTTGTTCTCCCTATAGAGTTCCAATAGCACGTTTAGCTGCCGCACAAGCTTATCTGAAGAAAAAAAAATAATTTCTCTATTGTTACAAAAGAGTTAGTTTATAATCTACAGCCGGAGCGCTATGAGTAATCTTTCCAACAGAAATTCTCTCAACTCCAGTTGCGGCAATTCTTCTTACATTTTTAATATTAACCCCACCCGATGCCTCTGTTTCATAAATTTTCTTTGCCATTTTTACCCCTTTTCTGAGCTGTTTAAGATTCATATTATCAAATAGTACTCTATTGAATTTTAAACCCATAATTTTTTTGAGCTGACTTAAATTGTCTATTTCCACGGTGATTTTTTTACCTTTTTTATTTTTTATAGCTCTTTTAGTTAATTCACGAATGTTTCTGTCTATAGCAATATGATTATCTTTTATTAAAATCTCATCACTGAGATTAAATCTGTGATTAAGTCCACCACCTAATTTGACTCCATATTTTTGTATTACTCTTAAATTTGGTGAAGTTTTTCTGGTGCAACAGATTTTGCATGATTTTCCCTTTACTTTATTAACAAATTTTTTTGTTGTAGTTGCCACTCCTGAAATTAAGCTTAAAAAATTAAGAGCTACTCTTTCACTTCTTAGAATTCCTTTGGCTTTTCCATGTACAGTAGCTACAATTTTTCCTTTATTTATTTTTCTTCCATCTTTTATTTTTTTTTTAAAAATAGCTTTTTTATCTGAATATTTAAAAGCCTCTTTTGCAAAATTTAATCCACCAACTACACAGTTTTGATTTGAGATAATTTTTGCTTTGATTTTTTTATTGTTTTTAATGAGTTTAGTGGTGATATCTCCAGAAGGTTTTAAATCTTCTAACATAGCTTGTTTTACTAGATTTTTTTTTATCACGTTTTAATGAACGCGACCTACGGCAATCATGCGCTCAACAGCTTTTCGAGCTTTTCTAGATATTATTTCAGGTATAAGAATTTCGTTGGTTTCATTTTCAAGACATTCCAATATTTTGGGCAAAGTAATTGATTTCATATACGGACATAAATTACAGGGTTTAATAAATTGAACATTTGGATTTTTAACCTGAACATTGTCACTCATCGAACATTCGGTAACCAGCATCACTTTTTTAGGTTGTTTTTGATCAACAAATTTACTCATGCCTGAAGTTGAGCCAGTGTAATCAGAAGTCGCTATAACTTCTGGTGAACATTCTGGGTGAGAAAGAATTACAATTTCAGGGTTTTGTTTTTTAATATCTTTAATTTCTTGAGCGCTAAATTTTTCATGAACAATACAGGTACCAACCCAAGATATAATTTGAACTTTTGTTTTTGTTGAAACGTATTTTGCTAAATATTGATCTGGTAAAAATATAACTTTATCAACGCCTAACGATTCAACAACTCTGATTGCATTAGCTGATGTGCAGCAAATGTCCGATTCAGCTTTAACCTCAGCAGAAGTATTTACATAAGTAACAACAGGTACTCCCGGATATTTTTCTTTAAGCAGTTTTACATCTTTTCCTGTGATTGATGACGCTAAAGAACAACCTGCGTTCATGTCAGGTAGTAAAACTTTTTTATTTGGATTCATTAATTTTGCGGTCTCAGCCATAAAATGAACTCCACATAATATGATAATATCAGCATCCGTTTTTTCTGCTTCTACGGCTAATGCTAATGAATCGGTAGCTATATCCGCGATGCCGTAAAAAATTTCAGGAGTTTGATAATTATGCGCTAGCACAACTGCATTTTTCTCCTTTTTTAACTTATTAATTTCATGAATTAATGGCGCATGAAACGCCCATTCAATTTGCGGTATTACTTTGGAAACTTTTTCATAAATTGGATCAGTTTCTCTTATTATCTCAGTTTCTATTTCAGTACTTAATTTCATAAATAATATCTATCAACTTGAAGATAAATTGTCATTCATTTATTCTGACGCATAGGCGGCTATGCTGGAATTGGTAGACAGGCTTGGTTGAGGGCCAAGTGGGGTTTCCCAGTGAGAGTTCGAGTCTCTCTAGCCGCACCAAAAAGTTAAGCGAATCAGTAATTATTTTTCTTTTACTCAAGTAATCCATTCTGGTTTTAATATTTTAACTTTCGAAGCACCACACATAAGCTCAATATTTGTAAATTCCTTTAGATCGGGTTCGATAACTTTTATGAGAGCAAATGAATAAGGTTTATCGATCATAATTTTTCCAACTTCAATGTTTTTATATTTAATAACATCATTTTCGGTAACTTCGCCTGCAATTTTTTTAACAGGCAATATTCTTCTTCTTAATTTATCTCTTAGTTTAATTCTTGAAGTATTCTCCTGTCCGATGTAACAACCTTTTTTAAAATCAATACCATGAAGTTCATCTAAATTATTTTCAATACCAAAAACTTTGTCTTTTAATTTATTCAGATTGCTTTGAGGAATACCTAATTCAAAACTTTTATTGTAATATTTATTTTTATCAGCAATTATTAAATTTAATTTTTTAATTGTAAGATGAATCTTTTCAAGTTTTGATATAATTTTTGCACCTAATTTGAAATTTCTCGGATCAATATAAACAGGATCTTCTCGATAAATTGTTGTTTTACCCTTTGATAAATCGGAACCATTTATTTCTTTAAATTTTTCTAGAGAAATTACTGCAGCTACATATTTTTCGCTTAAATCAATAAGGTTAACTTTTGATCTCAATTTATAGAAATTGAAAAGTTTTATGATTTCTATTGTTGATTTCTTTTCACATTCTAGAAGATAGCCATCTTCCAACCTCATGATAAAAAATTCAAATAAATACTTCCCCTGTGGAGTTAGTATTGAAGAAAATACAGTTGTGCTACTAGTTACTTTTTCTATATCGTTGGTGACTATATTCTGTAAAAAATCTTTTGCGTCAGATCCGTTTGCCTTTATAAACCCTCTATCTTCGAGAACTATAACTTCATTCTTTTCCATATTTGCAAATTTTTATTTCATAATATATTAAATACCTAGAGAATGCCTACTTCTTTTGATCTTATCTTAAAAAATGGCAGATGTTTTATTGATGGTCAATTAAAAACTGCTGATATCGGTATTTCTAATGGAATTATAAAAAACATCGGTAAAATTGAAAAAACTTTCAATGAAAAAATTTTGGATGCCAATAACCTCGTAGTTTTGCCAGGAATCATAGATACCCAAGTTCATTTTAGAGAACCAGGATCTACTGATGTTGAAGATTTAGAGTCGGGAAGTAAAGCTGCGGCATTAGGTGGAATAACTTCAGTTTTTGAAATGCCTAACACCAATCCACCCACATCCAATCAAATTGAATTTAATAAAAAACTTAACTCAGCTAAAAATAGAATGTTTTGTAATTACGCATTTTATTTTGGAGCAACGCCACAGAACACAGATGATTTAAAAACACTAAATGATCTCGAAGGGTGTTGTGGAGTCAAATTATTTGCAGGCTCTTCCACAGGAAATCTATTAGTCAAAGATGAAAAAGATATAGAAAAAGTCATTTCAAGTAGTTCTAAAATTGTTTCTATACATTCAGAAGATGAAGACATTCTTAATCTTAGAAAGAAATTCATAAAAAAAGGAGATGTCAGTTCTCATCCGCAGTGGAGAAATGAAGAATGCGCAATGTCATCAACCAGAAGAATAGTTAAAATTGCTGAACGTTATGGCAAGAAAATTCATGTCTTACATGTTACTACCAAGGAAGAAGTAGAATTTTTGTCAAGATACAAAGGTAATGTGAGTTTCGAAATTACTCCACAACATTTAACTTTGAGCGCACCTTATTGCTACAAGATGCTAGGATCACTTGCACAAATGAATCCTCCGATTAGAGAACAGAAGCATCAAGATATGCTATGGAAAGCTATAAGAGACAATGTAGCCGATATAATCGGTTCAGACCATGCTCCTCATAGTCTACAAAATAAAAAGAAAGAATATCCTCAAACTCCATCTGGAATGCCTGGAGTTCAAACACTAGTTCCGCTTATGCTTAATCATATAAACAATAATAAATTAACTTTAAAACAATTTGTAAATTTAGTTTGCGAAAATCCAACAAGAATTTTTGGAATAAAAAACAAGGGTCAGATCAAAGAAGGTTTTGATGCAGATTTAACCATCGTAGATATGAATATGAAAAAAGTTATTAAAAATGAATGGATTGCTAGTAAATGTGGCTGGACCCCATTTGATGGTTATGAAGTAAAAGGATTTCCATTAGGAACCATTGTTAATGGAAAAGCAATTGTTTGGGACGGTAAGCTTATCGAAAAAGCTAGTGGTAAACCGTTGAAATTTTAGAGTAAATTTTTTTTTTAGTTCTTCAAAATATTGTGCCTTATTAAATCTGATTTAATTTCATCTAATATTGCAGGATCATCAATGGTTGCGGGCATTTTATAAGGTTCATTATCCGCTATTTTTCTTACCGTACCTCTCAATATTTTTCCAGATCTTGTTTTGGGTAACCTTTTTATAACGATAGCCGTTTTAAAAGCCGCCACGGGACCCACTTTTTCTCTGATCATTTGAACGCATTCTTTGGATATCTCTTCATGCTTTTTGGTTACTCCAGCCTTAAGAACTAGTAAACCAATGGGCAATTGTCCTTTTAATTTGTCTGTTATTCCCAACACAGCACATTCAGCTACATCTTGATGTTCTGCTAAAACTTCTTCCATCGCACCCGTTGATAGTCGGTGACCCGCAACATTAATAATGTCGTCGGTTCTAGACATAATCCAAACGTAACCATCTTCATCAATGTGTCCTGCATCAAAAGTTTGATAGTATCCGGGATATCTGGACATATAAGTGTCTTCATATCTTTGATCTGCATTCCAAAGGGTTGGAAAAGTTCCTGGAGGCAAAGGTAATTTAACGACAACATCACCCATTTCATTTGGTTTAGCTTCTTTACCATCGCTTTTTAATATTTTTACATTGTAACCTGGAACTGGTTTACATGCTGATCCATATTTTGTTTTTGAAAGTCCTAAGCCAGCACAGTTCGCACTAATGGCCCAACTTGTTTCCGTTTGCCACCAGTGATCAATCACAGGAACTTTTAATAAAGACTCTGCCCATTTTAAAGTATCGGGGTCAGCTCTTTCTCCCGCAAGGAATAAAGTTTCAAAAGAGGATAAATTATATTTTTTAAAAAAATTTCCGTTGGGATCTTCTTTTTTAATTGCTCGAAAGGCAGTAGGTGCTGTAAAAAGTGATTTTACTTTATGTTCGGAAATAATTCTCCAAAACACACCAGCATCAGGAGTGCCCACAGGTTTTCCTTCGAATAACACTGTTGTACATCCATGAAACAGTGGACCGTAAACAATATAGGAATGACCTACTATCCATCCAATATCACTAGCAGACCACCAGACATCATCTGGATCAATATTATAGATATTTTTCATGGTCCATTTTAAAGCCACTATGTGTCCTCCAATATCTCTAATGATCCCTTTAGGAATTCCTGTGGTTCCAGAAGTATAAAGAATATAAGCATAATCGTTAGCATTCATTTCAACACATTCAACGGGCTTTGTATTTTTTGTAAATTCATTCCAATCGATTTCGTTTTTTTCTAAATCGATTTTAAAATCTTTTCTTTGATAGATAATACATTTTTCTGGTTTGTGTTTTGCTTGTTCAATCGCTTTTTTGAGTAACGGTTTATATTCTATTGTGCGTCCTGGTTCATAACCACACGAAGCAGATATAATAATTTTTGCTTTAGAATCATCTATTCTACTTGCAAGTTCATTTGCTGCAAAACCACCAAAAACTACCGAATGAACTACACCAATTCTTGCACACCCAAGCATAGCAATTACGGCTTCTGGTATCATGGGCATATAAATTATGACCCTATCTCCTTTTTTTAAGCCTTGGTTTGTTAAGGCTCCTGCAAAAATTGAAACCTGATCTTTTAACTGGGCATAAGTTATTTTTTTTTGTGAATTTGTGATTGGACTGTCGTAGATAATAGCTATTTTATTACCACTTCCATTGCTAACATGCAGATCAACAGCATTGTAGCAAGTGTTTGTGGTTCCATCCTGAAACCATTTGTAAAAAGGAGGATTATCAGAATTTAGAATTTTTGTAGGTTTTTTATACCAAAACACATCGTTGGCAACCTCAGACCAAAACCCCTCTGCATCCTTAATAGATCTTTGATATATTTCTTGGTATTTTGTCGTCATAAAAAAGAACCCAATAAACTATTAAAACACATGATTTTATCTATTGCATTATTTTATTTAGCATATATTTAAGTAACTTAAATCATGGCAAAAATTACATATATTGAGCACAGCGGAAAATCCTATACCTGCGAAGTTCCAAACGAACTAACCGTTATGGAAGGGGCTTTACAAAATAATATACCAGGTATTGACGCTGATTGCGGAGGTGCTTGTGCGTGCGCAACCTGTCATGTTTATGTTGATGCAAAATGGTTTGAGAAACTAACAAATAAAAAAGAAAACGCAGAACAAGATATGCTTGATGTTGCTTTTGAGCCAAATGAGTTTAGTCGGTTAAGTTGTCAAATCACGGTTACAGACGATCTTGATGGTTTGGTCGTAAAAATGCCATCAAAGCAAGCATAATTAAATTATGATTAAAACGGATGTACTGGTGATTGGTGCCGGGCCTGTTGGTTTGTTTGCCGTGCAACAATTAGGTTTGATTGGACTTAAAGCAGAAGTAGTAGATAATCTAGATAAGATTGGAGGGCAGTGTATAGAACTGTATCCGGACAAACCTATTTACGATATTCCTGCAATACCCGAATGTACTGGGGAAAGTTTGACAAAAAGTTTATTAGAACAAATCAAACCTTTTAAAACAAATTTTAATTTGAATGAAAGAGTTCAAGAAATTTCTAAAGAAAAAAATAACTGGAAAATTATAACAAGCAAAGGCAAAATTTTTATTGCGCCAAATGTTATTATTGCTGGTGGCGTTGGATCTTTTGAACCTAGAAAATTTCAAATTGCAGGAGTTGAAAAATTTGAAAATAAAGGAGTTTTTTATTCCATTAAGGATAAAAATTATTTTAAGAATAAAAAAGTTTGTATTTTCGGTGGCGGAGATTCAGCTTTGGATTGGGCAATTGAATTGTCAAAATTTGCCGAGGTAATTTTGGTGCATAGAAGAAACGAATTTAGAGGAGCGGGGCATAGTGCAGAAATAGTAAGAAAACTTGAAAAAGAAGGAAAATTAAAAATAAAAACTCCATTTCAAATTAATTCAATTGAGGGTCAGGATAAAGTGAATGCAATAAACATAAAAAACGATGATGGAAAAGTTGAAAAAATTACTACCGATTTCGTTCTAGGTTTTTTTGGTTTAATAATGAAACTAGGTCCTATTGCAGAGTGGGGATTAAACTTAGAAAAAAAAACAATACCAGTAAATACGGAAAATTTCCAAACTAACAAAGAAGGTATATTCGCAATTGGAGATATATGTACTTACCCTGGCAAACTTAAATTAATTTTGTCGGGTTTTCACGAAGGAGCTCTTGCCGCAAGGGCCTGTTTTAAATTGGCAAAACCTGACGAAAAATATCGATTTGAGTATACTACAACCTCAAAAGGCATGCAGGAAAGACTAGGAGTTAAAAAAAGTGATTGAATTATTTTATGCACCGACTCCAAATGGAAAAAAAATTTCAATTATGCTTGAAGAAATTAGATTTGAATACAAAGTTACTCAAATAAAACTCAATCCTGGAGGAGAATTTTCAAAGGGTGAACAATTTAAACCAGAATTTAGAAAAATTAGTCCTTTTAGTAAAATTCCAGTAATTATTGATCATGATAATAATAAAGAAGTTGTTTTTGAATCCGGAGCTATCCTTATGTATCTCGGAGAAAAAAGTAATAAATTTTATGAACAAAAAGATAGAACAAAAATTAACCAATGGTTAATAGCTCAAATGGGTTATGTTGGTCCAATGCTAGGACAACACCACCAATTTCATCGTTATAATTCTGGTAAAGATAAATGGGGCGAAGAAAGATACTTTAAAATAACCAAAACTATATATGGAGATTTAGACGAAAGATTAGGCCAATCAAAATATCTTGCAGGTGAAAATTATTCAATAGCCGATATAGCGACCTTTCCTTGGATTGCAAGACACGACTGGCATGACATAGGTCTGAAAAATTATAAAAACTTAACAAGATGGTACAAAATCATATCTGGCAGGCAGGCTGTGAAAAAAGGATACGATTGTTTAAATAATGGTGAAAATATACCAGAAGTTTAAACTAACTATCAGCATATATTTTCTCATTTTTCTCGTGTTTTTCTTGAGCTTCAATTGAGAGGGTAGCTATCGGTCTTGCAATCAGTCTTTTTACACCAATAGGATCACCTGTTTCTTCACAATAACCATAGGTGTTATTTTTTATTTTATCTATAGCTTTATCAATTTTTGATAAAAGTTTTCTCTTTCTATTCAATGTACGCATTTCTACTGTTTTTTCAGTCTGAGAAGAAGCTTGGTCAACTATATCGGATGCAGAAATTTCTTGATCAACCTCATTTAAGTAGCGATTGTTGCTATTAGATTCTATAATCTCTTTTTTCCAATCCATTAATCTTTTTTTGAAATATGTTTTCTGTTTCGGGCACATATACTTTTCTTTTAAGTTGGGAATATATTTTTTTGACATCTTTACTGTAATATATATTATTTAAAGCTGGCCAGTATATGGGCGTTTTTTTGGATGTCAAGATATATAATCTTGTATAAATTGAAGTTATGCAAATTAAAAAAAAAAATGTTAATAAGACCTTAATATTTTTTCTTTTTGCTCATCTTATCGTTTGGACGTTAGTACCAAGCGTCTCAAATACTAACTTACCTTTGGACACCATAGAAGCTTTAGCTTGGGGCAACGAACTACAATTTGGATATCACAAACATCCACCACTCAGCGCCTGGTTTCCTGAGTTTTTTTACCAAATATTTGGAAGTCAGGACTGGGCATATTATTTTCTTAGTCAAATATTTGTTATAACGAGTTTCATTATTATTTTTAAATTTTCAAAAAATTTTTTTCAAAATAAAATTTATAGTTTATTATCTATACTATTGTTGGAGGGTATTTACTTTTATAATTTCACTACTCCAGAATTTAATGTTTACGTTTGCCAATTGCCTTTTTGGGCAGCAACAGTTTATTACTGCTGGAGAGGGATTAAACAAAACGATAATATCAGCTGGGTTTTATTGGGAGTTTTTGCCGGCCTAGGAATGTTATCTTTTTATTTGACATTTTATTTATTGTTATCACTAGTTTTGTTTTTTATTTATATTATAGTTAAAGAAAAAAGATTTAATTATAAATATCTAATCTCTTTATTTAGTTTTTTTATAATACTTTTACCTCACCTGATTTGGCTAGTAGATAATGATTATATTACTATTAATAATGCCATATTTAGATCAGTTAATGATCCTTTGTCAGGATTTGAAGGTTCAAAATTTTTAGATCATTTATTTTATCCATTTTTATTTTTGTTGAAACAAATCAGCTTGATTATACCTTTTGTTTTTATGCTTTTAATTATTGTTACAAAATTTAAAACAAAAATAAATTATAGAGATAAAAAATTTTTATTTTTGATTTCGGTTACTATTTTACCTTTAATTTTCATGTTCTTCACTTCTCTAATTACAGGAGCAAGAATTAGAACAATGTGGATGACTTCCTTCTACTTATATACAGGTGTATTGTTTATGTATATATATCAGACTAGTATTAATCTAAAAAAACTCAAAAGTTTCTTTTTAGTATTTTTATTCTTATTTATTTTTTCTCCGATAGCTTATTATGTTGTTTCTTATAATCAAACAAATCAAAGAACAGATTATCCCGGTAAAGAGATTTCAGAAAGGGTCCAAAACAAATGGGAAAGCAATTTCTCGAATAAAATTGAGATAGTAGTTGGATATGGTTGGATAAATGGAGGATGGTTTGCAGGCAATCTATCTTATCATCTTGAATCAAGACCAAAATGGAAAACTGAACTTAAAGATGAAATAAATATTGGAACTATTTGGATTCAAGGTTTTAATAAAATAGATAATTGCAAAGGTGTCATGTATCAAATCAAACCTCTTAATGATATTTGTATGTTTGGAAAAAAATGAAAAGATTTGTAATATTAATACCTTTATATAATGATTGGAAATCAGTTTTTAAACTTTTAAAAAATATCGATTTACAAATCACAGAATGGAATGCAAGCGTTTCGGTTTTAATAGTTAACGATGCTTCAATTGAAAAGAAACCGAAAACTGAATTAAACTTTAAAAATATAAAGTCAGCTCGAATTATCAGTATGAAAAATAATCAAGGACACGCAAGATGTTATGCGGCTGGACTAAAATTTTTAACGGAAAAAGAAAATTTTGATTATGTTATCTTGATGGATGGAGACGGAGAAGATAGACCAGAAGAACTTAGTTTGCTTTTTAAAAAAACTAGCGATTACCCCCTAAAAACGGTTACTGCTAATAGAATTAGGCGCTCCGAAGGTCCTTTATTTAAATTAATGTATGAATGTCATAAAATTTTGACCTATGTGTTTACGGGCCATCTTATTAAGTTTGGGAATTACAGTTGTTTGCCAAAGGAAGCAGCTGCCAAATTAGTCAAGGAGGCTTGTGTTTGGAGTAGCTTTTCTGGTTCTGTGTCAAAAATTATCCATGATCGAGTATCAATATCTTCTATCAGAGGTCGAAGATATTTTGGCCCATCTCAAATGAGTTTTTTTAACCTTTTGATACATTCTTTTTCTATCATTGCGGTTTTTAAAGGATCTGTAATAGTGCGTTCTGTATTATTTTTGATTTTTTATTTATTTTTTGTCTTTAGCAATCTATCTGTTATTACTTTTTTTCCAGTACTAGCCGTTCTCTTTTTTTTGCTCTTAGTTCTTAGAACTTCTTCTCGCGAGAATATTGAAGAATTAAACAGTTCTTTGGAAAACATCGGTAGTATTGATGTTTTAGGTAACTCTAACAATAGGTAAAAAATCGAGACACGCAGTATCGATTTTTGAAGAGTATTGTCTTCTGATATTCCATTTTCTATTTAATCTAGCTTGCGCAATATTTAAAGTATGACGACCATATTTAATATTTGTATAATCAATTGCTTTCATTAATCTTTTTCTCTTTTCCTCACTGTTTATTGATGAAAATAAGTTTTTTTTATAAATATTATCATCATTCAGTTTCGAAAGAATTATTCCTATCTTTTGATATTTGTATCCTTTCTTATATATGTATTTTAGTGCAACTAGAGCTTGTTTAACTAATTCAATACTGTCATTTGTTCTAATTGGTAAATCAATATCTTTTGAATTTGCATAATAGTTTTTATCTTTTTGAAAAGGACTAGTTCTTACAAAAACAGTTATTCGTTTTGTTGTCTGATTATCTGATCTGATTTTTTCTGCTGCATTAAGACAATATGTTGCTATAGATTCACTAAGTTCTTCTAGTTTTGTAACTTTTATTCCAAACGATCTTGATACACAGCAATTTTTTCTTTTTTCTTGATATATATCTAAAGAGGTACACGAGATTCCTTTTAATTCCATTGCAGTGCGTGATCCAAAAACATTTGTATTTTTTTTGATCCAATTATTATGCATATTTTTGAGTTGATATGCTGTATTTATCCCATTTTTAATATAGAATTTGGTTAGCTGGCGTCCCACACCCCAAACGTCATTTATTTTAATTTTTGCAAGAATTTCGTCAATTCGTTTTGAATTTATTAGATTAATAATTCCTGATTTTTCTTTTTTTGCAACATGATTTGCTGCTTTACTTAAAGTTTTTGTTGCCGCAATACCAATACTTGTTGGTATTCCTGTCCATTTCAAAATAGTTTTTCTAATTTTATTGCCGTGATCAAACAAATTATTATCCTTAATAAAAGACAAATCTAGGAATGCCTCATCAATTGAATAGATTTCTATTTTTGGTGAAAATTGCTTTAATGTTTTCATGACTCTTCTTGATATATCACCGTATAAAGAATAATTTGATGAAAAAACTTTTACGTCATTTTTTTCTACTATTTTTTTTACCTTGAAATAGGGTTCTCCCATTTTAATACCCAAGGCTTTAGTTTCTATTGATCGAGAAATTACACATCCATCATTACTTGACAATACAATGACTGGTTTTTTAATTATTGATGGATTAAATAATCTTTCACAAGAAACATAAAACGAGTTACAGTCTACCAGAGCTATCTTATTTTTACTATAAAGCATGAATTACGTAAGTAACTATACCCCAAATAAAAATTTCAGGATTTTCGATTAAATTAATTTTGTCTTTTAATTTTTTTGATCCGGAGGTTAGAAACGATTCATCTTTTTCTCTTACAAAGGTTTTTACAACTAATTCTTCATTGACATTGGCGACTACGATAGAAAAATTTTTTGGATTTAAACTTCTATCTACTATCAAAATGTCATTATTGTGAATTCCAACATCGTTCATAGATTTACCTTGGACTCTAATAAGAAATGTAGAAGGGATGTTTTTTATCAAGTGAGCGTTGAGGTCAATATCATCTTCTATGTAGTCTGTAGCTGGTGAAGGAAAACCGGCTCCAACTTTATGTAAGTGAAATGGTAGTAGTAACTTCATAATGTTCCTATTTTGTTCTAAACTACAGTATAAAAAGGTAGGTAGCAAGATATACACAATACGCACAATTGGTTGTATTTTGAGTCCAAAAAAGAATCTAAACTGAATCAAAACATGAACATCGAAACTAGATCTTGTAATGATGTGGATAACTATTACTGCAATATGAAAATCGTGCTAAAGAATTTAGATTAAAAAAATGAAAAAATTGACCTGTCACTGCGGCGGAGTAGAGGCTGAAGTAAAATTACCAGAAAAGGGATTTGAAAAACTTGTTAGATGCAATTGTTCAATTTGTAAAAGGAAAGGCTATATTATGACGCCAGTTAATCCAGAAAATTTTAAACTTGTTAAAGGACAAGATCTTTTAACTCTATATCAGTATCATACAAAGGTAGCTGAACATTATTTTTGCTCAAAATGTGGAATTTACACTCATACAAACCCAAGAAGCAATCATAATAAAGTATTTATGATAAATGTTGCATGTATTCAGGGTATAAATCCGTTTGAATTAAAAAATGTTGTAATTAGTGATGGTGTCAACCATCCTCTTGACCAAAAAAAATGAAAAATAAATTTCAAATTGCATTGGTTGTCATGTTAACTTTAAGTTTCACAGATTTAAAAGCATCTACCTTGCTTGATACTTTGAATTCTGCTTATTCGAAAAACCCAAAACTTAATGCAGAAAGAGCTAACGTTCGCGCAATCAATGAGGATAAAAAAGGAGCTTTAAGTGAATTTAAACCAAGCGTTACCATTTCAGGATATGTTAGCGAACAAGATAATACCAAAGGCAACGAATCAAATTACAAACCTTCTGAACAATCATTGCTTATTGAACAGAAAATTTTCCAGGGTTTTGGTGGAGTTGCTAATTTAAAGAAACAAGAATATGAGTACAGTTTAGCAGAATTTAAACTTCAAAAAATTGAACAAGAGATTTTATTGGCAGCAGCGGAAGCCCATGCTGATTTGTTGCTTAGTCGAAAAAAAGTTAATATTAACAAGGTGAATATTGATTTGTTGGAGAGGCAGGTGGAAACCGAAAAGGATAAGCTTGAAAGAGGCGAAATAAGTTTGACCGACTTAGCACAATCCGAAGCTTCACTAGCTGGGGCAGAGGCAAAATTAATTACTGCTCAAAACAATTTAATATCTAGTAAAGCAAATTTCGAAAAAATTGTCGGTAAAAAGTTTACTGGAAATATTCAAGATATAAAGTTTACTAGTTTTAGATTACCTCAATCTCTTGCAGAAGCTTACAAAATATCCGAAAATGAAAATCCAGATTTAAAAATTGCAATGTTAGAACATATGAAATCTGTGGAAGATGTTAGAATAGCTAAGTCAGATTTAGCTCCGTCCGCAACTTTATCTTATAAGTTGGCAGAACAAGATGATTTTAGCTCAGCAGTTCAGGAAAGAAAACAGCAGACTTTAAAGGCCACAGCTACATGGCCTCTATATTCTGGAGGTAACAATTTATCTAGTTTAAAAAAGGCAAAAGAACTAGAGAATAAATATAACCTTTTGTATGCGGATAGCAAAAAGACAGTGAGCACAAGCGTAGCTAATGCTTGGTCAAGTTATCAATCTTCTAAAAGTGTATTGAACTCAATTAGATCACAGGTAAAAGCCGCCGAAATAGCAAACGAAGGAATAACATTAGAATATGAATCGGGAGCAGGCAACAGAACTACCCTTGAGGTTATTCAATCGCGTTCAATATTACTGAATTCAAGAATAGATTTGGCCACTTCAGAAAAGGATTTTCTTGTATCTCGGTTTAACGTTTTGTCTGCTGTAGGTCGACTTACGGCAAAACATCTAAATTTGGCTGAAAATAACTAGAATAGAATCAAGCATTTGCTGAAAATCAATGATTTTATGGTTTTTTATTGACTATTGATAAAAAGAACAAAATGTGTACATTTGTATTTATGATTCGTTAGCTAATTTTTTAAAGGAAATGGCAAATTATGACTAAAAATAACTTAAAAGTAGTGAAATCAAGCAAAAATCAAGAAACGGAAATAAAAGAAAAAAATAAAGCTCTAGAAGCGGCAATTAGTCAAATAGATGAAAATTTTGGAAAAGGTTCAGTGATGAAGCTTGGACAAAAGGCCGCTATAAATGTTGAATCTATATCAACAGGATCGCTAGGTTTAGATTTAGCACTTGGAATTGGAGGACTTCCCAAAGGAAGAGTTGTAGAAATTTATGGGCCAGAGTCATCTGGAAAAACAACTTTAGCTTTACAAGTTTTGGCTGAAGCTCAAAAGACGGGTGGTATTTGTGCATTTGTTGATGCCGAACATGCTTTAGACCCAGTTTATGCTAGAAAATTGGGTGTTAAAACTGAAGAGCTTTTAATATCACAACCAGATACAGGTGAGCAGGCCTTAGAAATAGCTGACACGTTGATTAAATCTGGATCAATTTCGGTTTTAGTAATTGATTCAGTTGCGGCCTTAACACCAAGAGCAGAATTAGAAGGTGAAATGGGAGATCATCATGTTGGTTTACAAGCTAGATTGATGAGTCAATCTCTTAGAAAATTAACCGGTTCCATATCAAAGACTAATACCATGGTCATATTCATTAATCAAATCAGAATGAAAATTGGAATTATGTTTGGTAATCCCGAAACAACATCAGGAGGTAATGCTTTGAAGTTTTATTCTTCAGTGAGAATGGATATTAGAAGAATAGGGGCTATTAAAGAGAAAGAACAAATTGTTGGTAATTCTACTAGAGTTAAAGTGGTTAAAAACAAAGTTTCACCGCCATTTAAAGTGGTTGAATTTGATTTAATGTATGGAAAAGGTATCAGTAAATCTGGTGAATTAATTGATTTAGGCTCGAAGGTAGGGATAGTTGAAAAATCAGGAGCTTGGTATGCATACAAAGGAGAAAAAATTGGCCAAGGTAGAGAGAATGCTAAAGTATACTTAGAGAAAAATACTAAAGTTGCCGCTGAAATCGAAATGGCTATTAGAACTAAAGCTGGCTTGATTTCGAAAAAAATCGAAGGAAATCCAGCAGTTGAAGAACCTACAACTGATAAAAAAAATTAAAACGTTAAATTTTTCACCCCTTTGGAAAGGCGCTTATTAAGAGCGCCTTTCTTCTCGTCTAGACATCATTCTAAAAAACTGTATTTATTAGATAGATGGTCGAAAAAACATTAAAAAACGTAAGAAAAGCATTCTTGGATTATTTTTCAAGTAAAGAACATAAAATTGTAGAATCTAGTAATTTGGTTCCAAGCAATGATCCTACATTAATGTTTACCAACTCAGGCATGGTTCAATTTAAAAATGTTTTTACTGGTTTAGAAAAACGTTCTTATAAAAGAGCTGTTACTTCACAAAAATGTGTTAGAGCTGGAGGAAAGCATAACGATTTAGAAAATGTAGGTTACACACCAAGACACCACACATTTTTTGAAATGTTAGGCAATTTTTCTTTCGGAGATTATTTTAAAGATGTTGCCATAGAGTTGGCGTGGGATTTAATAACAAACGAATTTCAAATATCAAAAGACAGACTTAGTGTAAGTGTTTATGTGGAAGACAAGGAAGCTTTTGATTTATGGAAAAAAATTGCAGGATTGCCAGAAAATAGAATTTATAAAATAGCAACCAACGATAATTTTTGGTCGATGGGTGAATTTGGACCTTGCGGACCTTGTTCAGAAATTTTTTATGATCATGGAGAGCATTTAAAAGGAGGACCTCCGGGCAGCAAAGACCAGGATGGAGATCGTTTTATAGAAATATGGAATTTGGTATTTATGCAATTCGAGCAAATTTCAAAAGAAAAAAGAGTAAATCTCCCAAAACCATCAGTAGATACCGGAATGGGCTTAGAAAGAATTTCAGCTTTGCTTCAAGGAACACATGATAATTATGCAACTGACCATTTCAGAACTTTAATTGAGGTTTCTTCAAATTTGACTAGAACCAAAACAACTAAAAAAAATATAGCAAGTCATAGAGTTATAGCGGACCATCTTAGAGCTGGTTCATTTTTGATTGCAGAAGGAGTTTTACCCTCAAATGAAGGCAGAGGTTATGTTTTAAGAAGAATAATGAGAAGAGGAATGAGACATTCACATGCACTAGGAAGCAAGGAACCTATTTTTTATAAAATGGTACCAACATTAATTAAAGAAATGTCAGATTCTTATCCGGAATTAAAGAGAGCAGAGCATTTAATTACAGAGACATTAAAGACAGAAGAGGAAAAATTTTCTTCATTGCTTGACAGAGGAATAGAAATTTTAAATGAGAATTTAAATAAGGTAAAAAATAATTCCTTTCCTGGTGAGGTTGCTTTTAAATTATATGATACTTATGGTTTTCCATTAGATCTTACTGCAGATATTTTAAAAAATAAAAATATAAAAATTGACAATGTAGGTTTTGATAGAGAAATGGAAAAAAGTAAAAAATTAGCTCGTGCTAATTGGAAAGGATCTGGTGATAAGTCGTTAGAAGAGAAATGGTTTAAAGTTAGAGAACAACTTAACCCTACAGAATTTTTAGGTTACGAATTTGATAAACTAGAAGGGGTTGTCCTTAAAATATCTAAAGGTAAAGACTTTGTGAACGAGGCAAAAATTGGCGATGAAGTGGAGATAGTAACTAATCAAACACCTTTTTATGCTGAATCCGGAGGTCAAGTTGGTGATCAAGGTGTAATTTATTCTAATAAATGTAAAGTCATTATTAAAGATACACAAAAGAAAATGGGCGATCTTCATGTTCATTTCGGAAAAATTGACAAAGGTTTCTTAAAAGTTAATCAAAATGTTAATCTGGAAATTGATGTTAATAGGAGAAATAATGCTAGAGCTTATCATTCTGCTACACACTTACTTCATGAAGCTTTAAGAAGAACACTTGGTAAGCATGTAACCCAAAAAGGTTCTTTGGTAAGTTCTGAAAAATTGAGATTTGATTTCAGTCACAACAAAATTATTGAAGAAAAAGAAATTAAAAAAATTGAAAAGCATGTAAACGACATGGTTAATACAGTTGGTGATATTAAAACTCGAATTATGACACCTAAAGAGGCCGTGGATAAAGGTGCTTTAGCTATGTTTGGTGAAAAATATGGTGAAGAGGTAAGAGTTTTGTCTATGGGTAAAGAAAATGGAGGGTACTTTTCCACTGAACTTTGTGGAGGCACTCATGTAAGGAATATTTCTGAGATAGGAAAGTTTGCAATTGTGAGTCAAACATCAATAGCAGCGGGCATTAGACGCGTTGAAGCTTTAAGAGGTGAACATCTCTCTAATTATTTAAATAAAATAAAAGCAAGTGCTGAAAAAACAAATAAAGCTACCCGAGATGCAATTGAAGCAATATTAGCAGAATTAAAAAGCAAAAATATAAAACCTATTGATATCAGTAATTTTCCTCCACATGAACAGATAAAAAAATTAAACAAACAAATGGAGCAAATACATATTCAAATGGTTATTGAAGACAAAAACAGAAATGTTATTAAGGATAAAAAAGTTGGCTCTTTTACTTTAAGACATCAAGTTCTAACAGATTTTCCACCTAAAGAGCTGAGAAGAATAATAGATCAAGGCAAAAAAGACATTAAGCAAGGTATTGTTGTTGGATTTTCTACCTTTGAAGAAAAAGTAGGTGTAGCGGTTGGTGTAACGAATGAATTAACAAAAAAATACGATGCAGTGAAACTTGTAAAAATTGTTTCAGAAGTTCTTGGTGGCAAAGGTGGCGGAGGTAGAAAAGATTTCGCTCAAGCAGGTGGAGCGAATAAAGATAAAATTGATGAGGCTTTCGAAAACTTAAGCAAAAAAATTAATTAAGTCTTCTTTTTAAATTAGAATCTATTACTTCTAGAAATTGATTTGTGGTAAGATATTTTTGGTATTTACCGATTAATAAAGCTAGATCTTTGGTCATAGAACCACTTTCAATCGTATCCACACAAACCTTTTCTAAAGTTTTTACAAATTTCTTTAAATCTTCATTACTATCTAGCTTGCCCCTATGATATAAACCTCTTGACCATGCAAAAATAGAAGCTATTGGATTTGTTGAAGTCTCCTTACCTTGTTGATGTAATCTGTAGTGTCTTGTTACAGTACCATGTGCAGCTTCAGATTCTATAATTTTGCCATCTGGTGACATCAAAATACTTGTCATAAGACCTAACGAACCAAATCCCTGAGCAATTGTATCAGATTGTACATCTCCATCATAATTTTTACATGCCCAAATGTAATTTCCATTCCATTTCATTGCACATGCAACCATATCGTCTATAAGTCTGTGTTCATAAGATATTTTTTTTTCTTTAAATTCTTTTTCAAATTCTTTTTCGTAAACTTCTTGAAATAAATCTTTAAATCTTCCGTCATAACTTTTCAAAATAGTATTTTTTGTGGAAAGATATACTGGCCATTTTCTGTTAAGTCCATAATTCATACATGCTCTAGCAAAATCTTTAATAGATTGATCTAAGTTATACATTGCTAACGCAACTCCTGGTCCACCAAAATTAAAAACTTCAAATTCTTTTTTTTCTTTTCCGTCTTCCGAGGTCCATTTTATTTCTAACTTACCTTTGCCAGGAACCTTAAAATCTGTTGCTCTATACTGGTCACCAAAAGCGTGTCTTCCAATTACAATTGGGTTTGTCCAACCAGGAACTAGTTTAGGAATATTTTTGCAAATTATTGGTTCACGAAAAACGGTACCTCCTAAAATATTTCTTATTGTACCATTTGGAGATCTCCACATTTTTTTTAATTTAAATTCTCTAACACGACTTTCATCAGGAGTGATGGTTGCGCATTTGATACCCACTCCTATTTTTTTTATAGCATTAGCACTGTCAATTGTTATTTTATCGGATGTTCTTTCCCTGCTTTCTATACCCAGATCATAATACTTTATGTCTATATCAAGGTAGGGAAGAATTAGTTTTTTTTTAATAAAACTCCATATTATTCGCGTCATTTCATCGCCATCAAGCTCAACAATAGGGTTTTTTACTTTGATTATTGGCATCAATATTAATTTTATTAATTGAATTAAATTATTAAATATACATATTAGTTTAAAATTACAAAGAAATTAATTATGTTTAATTTTATAGTTCAGAAACTTCATAGAGAAGGTTACAGATTTGTAGCTATAGCAGCTGTAGTTACATTTATCCTTCTATTGATAAATAATTATTTAGGGATAATAAGTTTAGTGATTACTATATGGGTCTATTATTTTTTTAGAGATCCAGAAAGATATCCAATTAAAGATGAAAACTATTTAGTAAGTCCAGCGGATGGAAAAATAACACAAATTAAGGAAACAGAAGGACCAAAAGAATTAGGTTTGGAAAGTAAAAAATATACAAGAATAAGTATTTTCATGGACGTTCTCAGTTGTCATGTGAATAGAGTTCCTTGTAACGTTGAGGTTACAGAAATATACTACAAAACTGGAAAATATATAAACGCTACACTTGATAAAGCCAGCGAAGAGAATGAAAGAAATTATATTAAACTAAAAAATTCCAATGGAGATGAGCTAGCTGTGGTGCAGATAGCAGGAATGATTGCTAGAAGGATAGTTTGTGATGTTAAAAAGGGTGAAACGATTACACAAGGGGATAGATTTGGAATGATTAGATTCGGTAGTAGAGTTGATTTATATTTTGAAAATTATCAATTGCTTGTTCGCCTAAATCAGAAAACATATGCTGGAGAAACTTTATTAGCAAAAAAAAAATAAACTCATGCTTGAAAATAAAAAAGAATTTAAACTTATTTCAAAAAAAAATCCTAGGTCACTTCTTCCAAATGCGTTAACTATTTTTGGTGTTTGTTTAGGATTAAGTTCAATAAAATTTGCTTTAGATGCCAATTACGCAATGTCAGTAATTGCAATAGCATTCGCTGCGATTCTTGATACACTCGATGGTAGAGTTGCTCGATTGATTAGAGGAACATCCAAGGTTGGAAAAGAGCTAGACTCTCTCACTGACGTCATTAGTTTTGGCGTCGCTCCAAGTTTTATAATGTATTTTTGGACAATAAATGAGTTGGGAAAATTAGGATGGCTTCTCATATTAATCTACACAGTATGTTGTGCGCTGCGTTTAGCAAGATTTAATTTAACTACTGTGGAAGAAACAGAAGTATGGAAAATAAATTTTTTTGAAGGTGTACCATCGCCTGCCGCAGCCGGCTTGATACTATTACCTCTGATTTTAAATTTAAGCGGTTTATTTGAATTTGAGAACCATGCTATTACAAGTTCAATTGTAATTTTAACAACATCTATTTTAATGATAAGCAAAATACCCACTTATTCACTAAAAAGAATTTTAATTCCAAGACACATGACAATTTTTTTATTGCTGGGAATAGGAATATATTTAAGTCTGATAATTTTTTATACTTTTAAAACTTTGTTTATTACTGGTTTAATTTATATTTTATTAATTCCAATTAGTTTTTTTCATTTCAGATATTTAAGAAAAAAATCATTAATTTTTTCACAAGATGAAGAAGAAACGGAAGATGTGTTGTAATGCATATCAATAATTAACAGTTGAAAAAAAATAGAATTTCAAAAAATTGGTTGATTAAAAAACATAAAGATCAGTTTTTTAAGCAATCAAAAATTCAAGGATATAGATCTAGGTCTGCTTTTAAATTAATGGAAATGGATCAAAAGTTTAAATTTCTTTATAAAAATACTAACTTATTAGATTTGGGATCTGTTCCTGGAGGATGGTCACAAGTTGCGGCAAAGAAAATAACTAAGGGTAAAATTTTAGCAGTAGACGTTAAGCCTATGAAGAAGATTGAAAACGTTGACTTTTTAAAAGGAGATTTATTTGATAACAAAATTTTAAAAAAAATTTATGCTTATTTTGGTAAAAAAATTGATGTTGTTGTATCTGATATGGCAACAAATACTTCTGGAAATAAAAGTCTTGATTCTTATAGAACTGGAGAACTATGTTTAAAAGGAATGAATTTAGCCCAAAAAATTTTGCACAAAAATGGCATTTTTTTATCTAAGGTTTTTATGGGATCTATATTTGTAGAAATTAATAAAAAGGCAAACGAAAGCTTTAAAAATGTTATTAAGTATAAACCTTTATCGAGCCGAAGAGAATCCAAAGAAATTTATATTTATTGCAGTGGTATCAAAGTCCTTTAATTTTTTCAAAGTATGATACATAATATAAATTGAAAAAAAAATCAAAAACACACATTATTATGAACAAATACTATTTTTTATTAAAAATTTTTATTATATGTTTGCTATTAAACCCAACTGTACTGGCAGCAAAGACCAAATATTTTGAAGAAGGCAAAATACTTTTTGATAAAAAGGAGTTTAAAAAATCGCAAATTTTTTTCGAAAGAGATATTATATTTAATCCTAAAAGTGAAAAATCATACTTATATTTAGCTAAAATTTTCAATGAAAATGATGACGATGAGCAACAGGAAATCAATTTAAACAATGTTCTTGTGGTGAATCCACAAAATGAGGAAGCTATTTATATGCTTGCTGTTCTTAAAATTAAACAGTCTAATTATAATGAAGCAAAAAAACTAATAAAAAAATTTAATTTAATTTGTAAATCTTTTTGTTCAAAAAAAATAGAAATTGAAGATAAATTTAACAAACTGATACCTAAAGATGAAAAAAATAAAAATTGAAAATATTTTAAAAAGAAAAGGAAAAAATCCTCTCATTTGTCTGACCGCCTACTCAAGCCCTATTGCAGAAATTCTTGATAAATATTGCGATATAATTTTGGTTGGCGATTCAGTTGGCATGGTTTTATATGGAATGAACACAACAAAAAAAGTAAAATTTGAAACCATGATTCTTCATGCTAAGGCAGTAAAAGATTCGACAAAAAGAAGTTTGGTAGTTTTTGATATGCCTCGTAATACATATTCAAATAAATTTCTTGCTTACAAAAATGCAAAAAGGGCTATGAAATTAACAAAATGTGATGCAATCAAAATAGAAGGAGGAAAAAAAATATTTAACACAGTTAGATATCTTACAAATAAAGGAATTCCAGTTATGGGACATGTAGGATTAATGCCACAACATTCTTTAAATTTTAAATTAAAAGGAAAAAATTCTGCACAAAGAAAAAAAATTTTGGAAGATGCTAAATCTCTTTTTAAATCTGGTGTTTTTGCATTAGTAATTGAATGTGTTGTAGAAAGTTTAGCACGAGAGATCACAAACGAAATTCCCGTACCAACTATTGGCATAGGAGCATCTAAATACTGTGATGGTCAAATACTCGTTACCGATGATATGATAGGGTTGAGTAATTTTCACGCAAGATTTGTAAAAAGATATTCTAATATAAGAAAAACTATAGAAAAAAGTGTTAAAAGTTATTGTAACGATGTAAGACAAAAGAGATTCCCGTCTTCTCGAAATGTATATAAATTTTAAAGTAATTATTTAAATGGATGAAAAATTAATTGAAGCTCGATACGATGTAACAAAAAAAACAAAAATTAAAAAATTTTACGAAACAAATAAAATTTTAATTCTTTGCACAATATCATTTTTTATAATTCTTATTGTTTTTATTATTTTTTATTCAGAATCAAAAGAAAGTAAAAAAATTTCTTTAGCAGAAAATTATGTTACAGCAAAAATTTATTTGTCAAATAAAGAAAGAAATAAAGCAAAAGATGTTCTGGAAAATATAATTTTTGCAAACAATAGTACTTATTCGACTTTATCACTTTTTTTAATATTAAATGAGAATTTGATAACAGACCAACAGGAATTATCCAATTTATTTGATCATGTGCTAAAAAATAATAAATTTGAGAAAGAAATTAAAAATTTATTAATTTTTAAAAAAGCTTTATTTCAATCAAATTTTGTAAGTGAACATGAATTATTAGATTTTACAAAACCATTATTAAATACCGATACATTATGGAAACCTCACACCCTGTTGTTGCTTGGGGATTATTTTGTTTTTAAAAAGGAATATTCAAAAGCATCTGAGTTTTATACACAGATTTTAACTTTGAAAAATTTAAATGAAGGACTATACGAGCAAGCCAGAACTCAATTAAGATTTATTACAAATGAATAAAGAAATAAAATATTTTGTTTTTTTTTTAATATTTCTTTTATTGGCTAGTTGTTCGTTTGATAATAAAACTGGAATTTGGGCTGAAGATTCAAAAAAAAGGAAGAGAATCTCAAAACAAGAACAGCAAAAAAGCAAATCAGAAGTAATTAATATTTATTCTTCAAAAGATTATTTTTTGAAGGAAATACCTCCAACAAAAAATGTTAATTTAACTAAAGCAAAAAAAAATTCTTCATGGAAAATGCCTGGTTTGAATCTTCAAAATTTTTTTGGAAATATTTATTTATCTGGCATTAACAATAATTTTCTTCGTGAGAAAATTGGAAAGAATAAATTTTCGATATCACAAAACACGACGTCACCACTAATATTTAATGATAATATTTTTTTTTCTGACGATACTGGAACAATTTTTAAAATTAATCAAAGAGGAAAAGTTATTTGGAAAAAAAATATTTACAAAAAAATAAATAAAAACATTTATAAAAATTTATCTTTCTCTATTTACAAAAATAAAATTTTTATCGCCGATAACTTTGGTTTTATTTATGCAATCAGTATAGAAAGTGGCAAACTTATTTGGATTAAAAATCACGGCATACCATTAAAATCTAACATAAAAATCTTTAATGACAAAATTTTTGTAATAAATCAAGATAATAGAATTATTTGTTTTGATATAAAGCAAGGGTCTAAAATTTGGGACGTTCGGTCTTTATCATCTTTCATAAAGTCACAAAGCTTATTGTCCTTGGCCATTTCGAAAGAAGGAGATTTGATTGTACTTAATTCTAGTGGAGAATTATTAAAAATAAGATCACACAGTGGAATGATAATTTGGTCTTTGAACGCGGCAGGATCCACGTTTGCTCACGCTACTGATTTTTTTAAATCATCAGATGTCGTGATCAATGTTAATGAAGTTATTTTTTCTTCAATGTCATCAATTTTTTCTTTTAATTTAACGAACGGCTATCTTAACTGGGTAAAGAAAATAGGTTCTGAAAATACTCCAATTATAGATGGTAAAAATATCTTTTTGGTTTCTGATAACGGTTTTTTTATAAATATTGATAGAAATACTGGAAAAATAATTTGGTCAACTAATATACTAAAAATTTTAAAACAAAAAAAACAAAAGACTCAAATAACTGGCTTTATTATGGGTTCTGGTAAAATTTATGCCGTGAGTTTAAATGGATATTTAATTGTATGTTCTGCAGCTTCAGGAAAAGTTGAATATTTTAAAAAAATCAGTGATAAAATAACAACCGCTCCAGTTATAAGCAATGGGTCGTTATATATTTTAACTGGTAATTCACGAATATTGGGATTTAGATAAATTAAATATCTTCAATTTTATTTTTTGTATCTTCTAAATAATCTTCGCTATTTGGAAGCTCATTAATAAAAAATCTACTTCCGCTAAATATAATTGGAAAAGAATAAGTATCTTCAGTTGCTATAGGCCATTTTTCATGAGGATAAAACCAATTTGATAGAGAAAAAATGCACACACAAATTATATAACCTTTAAAAATTCCAAAAATTAAACCAAAAGTTTTGTCTACCATTCCTAAACCGGACCAGGTAATTGTACTACTAATTGCTTTACCTATATTAATTGTAATAAAAAGTGCCAACATAAATATGAAAATACCTAACCCAATATCTGCAACAAATTTAGATTCTATATAATCTTCTAGAAAAGGACTGAAATTTGGCACCAAAACTGTTGTAACAATAAGAGCAATTAGCCATTTTGAAAACGATAGTAAGCTTAGAGTGAATCCTTTGGTTGCACATTGTGTCATTGAGTAAATAGTAATTAGAACGACAACAAGATCAAAAGTAGTAATATTATTTTTAATAAATTCTAATGCGCTATCCATTATCAAAGGGTTTTACAATTAAAATTAATTTTGGCAATAAAGTTAGAACAGAAATCATGGCCAAGAGCATTGCTATTCCTGTAAATATACCAAAATAAATGGTTGGTATAAAATTGGATAAAACAAGTATGGAAAAACCGAAAACAATTGTTATAGATGTATTCAAAATTGCCACACCTACGGTGTTGTGACATTTTTCGAGAGTTAGATTGTAATTATTTATTTTTTTGAATTCTTCTTTAAATCTGTATATGTAATGGATGCTATTATCAACCGCTATTCCTATGGTGATTGCAGCAATAGTTATAGTCATCATATCTAACGGAATTTCTAATAGTCCAATAATACCAAGTATAAGGAAAGCAGCCATGAAATTGGGAACAACACCGATTAACGATAACGTAACATTTCTAAAAAGGATAAGAAACATTACAGTTATACCAACCATCACTATGCCCAGAGTTAATATTTGAGATTTGAATAAACTTTGCAAAAGATTATTAAATAGAATGAGCACACCCGCTAGTTTAAATTCTTTTCGATTTAAACCTAGTTGATTTTCTAAATCATGGTTAATTTTATTAATTAAGTCATTTCTTCTAAGATTTTCTTTTGAATCTAAAATTCTTAAGTTAATCCTAGCTTCATTATTTGCTATAGATATATATGGATCTATTATTTCTTTTTTAATTGAATCAGGTATTTTTGTATATAAAATTCCCATCTCTAGTCCTTGTAACTCTTTTCCGTCATTTAAATCCTCCGCAACCCTAACCATAGACGCAAAAGATATAACTTTACCTACAGCTTGCAAATTATCCAAATAATCATGAACTTTAGTAATTCTATCTATTTTATTTCGTGTAAACCAATATTTTGCTTCATCTTTATCTTCATCATCCCAGCTATCAAAATCATCATCTGTTTTTTCTATTTCCTCTTTGTCTGGGAATTTGATTATTATATCAAGAGGAGTTGTGCCACCAAGCTCATCATCAATTAATTTCATACCCTTGTAGATTTCGGTTTTTTTATCAAAATAATTTATAAAACTATTTTCGACCTCAAGTTTTGTAATACCAATAATGCTTACGATAATAACAAATAAGGTCGATACAAAAATAGTTTTTGTGTTTTTTTGTGCAAATTTACTTAAGAAGGAAGTAATTATTGATTTTTTCTCACCTTCATAATTTACATTTTCCTTACTCAAGATATTTAAAATAGCAGGCAACAAAGTAAAAGTTATAGATAACGATACCAACAGACCTACGGTCATCATCCATCCAAAATCAATAATGGGTTTTATGTCGCTAAATATAAGTGATAAAAAAGCACAAATGGTTGTGAGTACAGTATAGAGTATTGGCCAAAACATTTTTCCTGAAGTCCAAAGTATGGCCTCGCTATTCGAAATATTTGGATTTTCTTTTTTAAATTGCAAATATCTGACACTCATATGAATGTTCATAGCCATAGTTAGAATGAGCATTAAAGCTATAAAATTTGAAGATATTACCGTGACTTTCCATCCCACCAATCCAAGCAAACCGACCATAATAAGAACTGAGAAAAAACAACTTAAAAGTGGAATAAATACCCACAGCAAATTTCTGAAAACGAACCAGAGTGTACAAACGATAAAAAGAAATACTCCTGCCCCAAATACCATTATGTCGTTTTTAATGAAAGTCATCATATCATCTGCGATCATGGGAATACCTCCTAAATGAATTTCGGCAGTATTTTTGTAACTTTTCAAGATTTTTCTAATTTCGTTTATATTTTGATGATTCTTCTGATTATATGATTTTTTGTAGTCATCATATTCTTTTAGAAATTTTTTGTATTTTTTTTTATCCTCAGAAGTTAACTGGTCTTTATCTTTTCTATCCAGATAGTTATTTTTTGTTTTTACAAGGCTAGATAATTTTTTATCAGTTTTTATGTAAACTAATATTCCACTTGTTTTACCGTCTTTGCTAATTACAAATTCCTTGTAAATTGGACTGTTAATAATTTCGTCAAACCCTCTTTTTTTATCAGAATCTTTACTAGATAAAGTTTTATAATTTTTTATTCTTTCTGACAGAGAATCATCGTTATTTTTTAGCAAAGGAACGTCTAAAATAGTAATCACATTACTCACCCAGCTCAAACTTGCTAAATCATTTTTTAGATCTGTAAGGTTTTTAACCGCAACAGGAGATAATAAATTTTCTTTTGGAGCGTATGTTAGGACTAGGAAATCTTTTGAACCGTATTTAGCGTTTACCTCCCTAAGATATTTTAAATCAGGATCATTTTCTAGAAGCAAAGTATCTGATGACGCATCTAGTTGAAAATCTTTTGCAAAATATCCAAAGCTTAGTAATAAAATAATAAGTATAGATAGGGTAAATTTAGGTTTTTCAATTACCGAACTTCTGTATATTTTTTCAATCATTGAAATATTAAAGCTATCTATTTTCTAGATCCTTGAATTTTGTATACATAGCTTCAAATTCAACTCGGACATTTCCTGTTGGTCCATGCCTGTGTTTACTTATCATAATTTCTGCTAAACGAGATATTTCATCCATTTTTTGTTGCCATTCAGCATGTTCAATGGAGCCTAGGGTTGGCTCTTTTCTTTCAAGATAATAGGCTTCTCGGAAGACAAACATCACTACGTCTGCGTCCTGTTCAATAGATCCAGATTCTCTTAAATCAGCTAATTGTGGTTTTTTGTCATCCCTGTGTTCGACTGCACGAGAAAGCTGAGATACTGCCAGGACCGGTACATTAAGTTCTTTTGCTAATGCTTTCAACCCTTGTGTGATTTCTGAAATTTCCTGAACCCTTCCATCGTATTTTCTATTAGCAGCCTTCATTAACTGTATATAGTCAACAACGATTAAATCTAATCCAAATAGTCTTTTTATTCTTCTAGACCGATTACTAATGGCAGAAATAGTGATGGCGGGAGTTTCATCAATATATAGCGGCAAATTATATATATTTTTCGATGTTTCTATAAACTGTTCATATTCTTTCTCTGATACTTTTCCTCTTCTAATATCATTTGATCTTATTCTTGATTGTTCAGAAAGTATTCTTGTTGAGAGTTGTTCTGCAGACATTTCTAAAGAGAAAAAAGCTACAGCCGACTTTGATCCTTTTTTTTCAATATTTTTTGCTGCATGATATGCAATATTGGTTGCTAAGGCTGTTTTACCCATAGAAGGTCTTCCAGCTATAATTAACAAATCTTGCTTGTGCATTCCTCCTAACCTTGAGTCCAAATCAGTTAATCCGGTTGGAACTCCCACTATACCTTCTTCATTTTGGTAGGCATTTTTTGCCATTTCAATTGTTTGTTGGAGCGCATTTTCGAATTTTAAAAAAGATTGATTAAAATGACCTCTTTCAGCTAAATCGAATAAAGATTTTTCAGCATTTTGAATCAACTCCTCTCCAGAAGAAGTAATTTCGTCATTACTAAAAACCTCATTTAGAACTGATTCTGAAATTCTAATTAGTTCTCTTCGTATATGCATTTCATTAATAATATTTGCATAATCAATGACTTGTTTTACAGAAGTTGTTGAGAATTTTGTAATTTTTACTAGATATTCTTGCCCACCTAATTCTTTTAAACCAACTTCATTCTCAAAATAATTTTTGAGTGTAATTGGATTAGCCAATAGTCCCTTAGATATTAGCATTTCAATAGTGCTAAAAATTTTCGAGTGTATAGGATCAAAGAATTTTTTGGAGTTAATTATTAATGCTATTTCATCGTAAATGTCGTTAGATACTAAAATGGAACCGATAAGGGCTTGTTCTGCCTCTATATTACATGGCATTTTTTTTTGGGAATCTTGAACTACTTTAAGGGGTTGATAAGTTGTCATAAAAATTTAACTATCTAATACTATATAAATAATTAAAAAAACCCCAAAGTTATACACTAAATTTGTTTTCTGTGGAAAATTAATCCTAAGATTTAAGCTTTTCTTCTTCCTTCACAACTTCAATATGAATTTTTCCCTGAATTTCTGCATGTAAATTAATTCTTATCTCATAGGTGCCAATTTTCTTAATTTCTTTACCCACATCTATTTGAGAGGGTTTGATTTCAATCTTTTTTGCACTACTGATGGCCTTAGATAACTCAACTGGTTTTATAGAACCATACAATTCGCCATTTTCTTTTGCTCTTTTAGAAAATTTATAATTGGTATTGTTAATGATATCAAAAATTTTTTTTGCATTTTTTTTTAATTCAAGATTTTTTTGATTAAGTGTATCTTTTTTTTTATTAACTATATCAATATTTTCTTTAGATGCTTTTAGTGCTTTTCCATATTTAATTAAAAAATTGCGACCATGCCCTCTTCTAACTTTTACAATGTCGCCAATCTGACCAAGATTTTTAATATTTTCTAGTAATACTACTTCCATTTTATCTTTTAAATTAAAGCCAACATTCTTGCTCTCTTTATCGCTCTAGTAAGTTCTTTTTGTTTTTTTAGTGATACAGAAGTAACCCTAGAAGGCAAAATTTTTGAGCTCTCGGAGACATATTTTCTTAATAATTTGATATTTTTATAATCAATAATTGGTGCATTTTTTCCAGATAAAGGGCAGGGCTTAAAAAATTTTGTTCCAAACTTTTGAAATAAACTTAATTTCGTATATCTTGAATTTTTTCGTATTTTTTTACCTTTTTTTCTCTTTTTCATTTTTTTTCAGTATCTATTTTAGTTATTTTTTTCAAAAAAATTCGTATCAAGATTATGTTTTTTTACTTTTATCGTCAGAAATCTAAGCAAAAATCTATCAATATTCTCCGCCTTTTTTAACTCTTCAATTGTTTTACTATCTCCCTCAAACTTTATATGAAAATAAAAACCTTTCTTATTATTTTTTATACTATAAGCAAGATTTCTTAATCCCCAATGTTCTATTTTTATAACTTTTCCAAAATTTTTATTGATAATATCTTCGTACTTATCAACCAACTTATTTTTTTGCTTCTCTAGCAAATCACCTTTTGTTATAAAAGTATGTTCGTAACAATTCATTCACGTTTTCCTATGTTGTTTAATATTTACCTTCAAACAAGCCGCACTTTATCTATATAAGTTGGAGTTTTATACTATTATAATTTTCAATATACAACTGTTTAAATTCAATTATATTGTAATTTTTATTATCTTATGCGAGCAGTTTTATTTCCTGGGCAAGGTTCTCAATATGTGGGAATGGGATCTGATTTTTATAAACAGTTTCAATCTGTTAAAAAAATTTTTGAAATAGTTGACAAGACTTTGGGTTTCTCACTTTCAAATCTTATATTGAATGGACCTGAATCAGAACTAAAATTAACAAGAAATACACAGCCAGCAATAATGGTAGTAGGCGTTTCTATATTTAATGTTTTAAATCAACTTTGTAATTTAAATTTAAAAGACTCAAAATTTTTTGCTGGCCATTCATTAGGAGAATACACAGCTCTTGTTTGCGCTGGTTCATTAAGCATAGAAAGAGCTGCATACTTATTACACGAGAGGGGCAAAGCAATGCAAGAAGCTGTACCAGAAGGACGAGGTGCGATGATAGCTGTACTTGGTATGAAAATAGATGAAGTTGAAGAAGAGATCAATTTGTTGCCAAAAGAGGAAATTTGTGAGATTGCAAACGACAATAGTAATAGCCAGGTTGTTGCTAGCGGCACAATAACTGCCATTGAAATTCTTAGCAAAAATTTAAAAAAAAAAAAGAAAAAAGGAATAGTCTTACCTGTAAGCGCTCCATTCCATAGTTCCTTGATGAAAAAGGCTTCTGAAATTATGAATAATAAAATTGAAATCACTGATTTTCTAAGACCCAAACCTAGTATTATAAGCAATGTTACAGCCAAAAAAGAAGATGATATAAGTGTAATAAAATCTTTGCTAGTTGAACAAATTACGTCCAGAGTTAGATGGAGAGAAAGTGTAGACTATATGATAAAAGAGGGAGTTGTCGATTTTGTAGAAATTGGTCCTGGAAAAGTGCTTTCTGGTTTAGTAAAGAAAATAGATAATGATGTTCAAGTATCAAATATTAATTCTTTGGATGATATAAAAAAATGATTAGCTTTAAAAATAAAAATGTTTTTATAACTGGAGCGACAGGCGGAATAGGTGGAGAACTTGTAAAAAAGTTTTTCTCTCTAGGCGCAAATATAGTAGCAACTGGAACCAAAGCGGAAAAATTAGATCAAATTAAAAAAAAATATTCAAATATTAAAATATTGAAATTTGATATATCGGAACATTCTAGAATAGAGAAATTTGTTGATAATGCTGTTCTAGAGTTAGGTGGCTTGGATATTTTAATCAATAATGCAGGAACGAATATGGATAACTTATCTTTAAGAATGAAAGAAGAAGAATGGAAGAAAGTAATTGATGTAAATTTAACTTCAACATTTTTGTTAACAAAATATTCAATAAAAAGAATGTTGAAAAATAAGTTTGGAAGAGTTGTCAACATTACGTCTGTTGTGGGTCACACTGGAAATTTAGGCCAATCTAACTACGCTGCCACAAAGGCTGGTATTATTGGTATGTCAAAAAGTCTTGCTATTGAGTATGCCAAAAAAAATATAACTGTTAATTGTGTTTCTCCTGGTTTTATAATTTCTGATATGACTATGAACATAGGCGAAAAAGTTAAAATGTATCTAACATCAAGAATTCCTATGGGAAAGCTTGGAACAGGCGAGGACGTGTCTAATTGCGTTGCTTTTTTATCTTCTGACCAGGCATCTTACATTACCGGCGAAACATTACATGTTAATGGCGGCATGTATATGTCTTGACAAAATTTATTAATAATCTATTAAAGGTTAATAAGTCAAATTTAGGAATTACAAATGAAAAAAGATGTTCCAGTTAAAGTGAAAAAGATGGTCGCTGATCATTTGGGAGTTGATGAATCAAAGGTGACCGACGAGGCGAATTTTATTGATGATTTGGGCGCCGATAGTTTAGATACGGTTGAATTGGTGATGGCTTTCGAAGAAGAATTTGGTTCTGAAATTTCTGATAGCGAAGCAGAAAAGATTCTTACTGTAGGCGATGCCATAAAATTTATCGAGAATAAGTCGGCTTAATCTAAAGATCTTAATTGTTATTTGAATAAGAACAAAACCCATAATTGTTCAATATGCTAACAACAGCAAATGGCATGATGTTTGTGTTGTCGTCACCCTCAGGTGTAGGCAAGACTACTTTGGCAAAAAAAATTGAAAAAAATAACTCTAATTTTATAATTTCAATTTCCCATACAACAAGAAAACCAAGACCAGGTGAAATAAATGGAAAAGATTATCATTTTGTTAGTGAAAAAGAATTTGATTTATTGACCAAAGGTAATCATTTTTTTGAAAACGCTAAAATTTTTGATAATTATTATGGAACATTAAAAGAACCAGTGTTAAAATTTTTGTCTGCTGGAAAAGATGTAATGTTTGATATTGACTGGCAGGGAACACAACAATTAAAGAAAATTAAAGATTTATCTCTAGTAACATTTTTTGTCCTTCCGCCAAATATTAAAGTTTTAAAAAAAAGATTGTTAAACCGTCATAAAAAACAAGAAAAACTGATTGAAGAAAGAATGAATAAATTTAACGAAGAAATTTCTCATTGGAAAGAGTATAATTATGTTGTGATAAATGATGATTTAGAAACTTGTTATAATGAAATATTAGAAATAATCATAAATGAAAAAAAAGGAATTAATCAAACGCAAAACATGGATGAAATCGCAAAAAAAGTGGGAAAACTAATTAAATAACTTTTCATACTTCATTACGATTTTGTAGAACATTTCATTACTTAACTCACCTGGCCTTTGGCTTAGGTCCAAATTCAAATCCTTTGCTACCAATTTATCATTCATAAATAATTTTGCAAAATTTTTGTTAATCATTTTTCTTCTATTTGCAAATAGGACTCTTGTTATCATTTCAAGATTTCTAGGATTTTTTATATTAAAATTAATATTTTTTTTAGGCCTAAATGATAAGACCGTTGAATTAACTTTAGGCTTAGGAAAGAAACAATTTTTTGAAACATCAAAATGTTTTTTTATATTTAGTCTCCAGTTACATAGAATTGATAACCTACCAAAGTCTTTAGTATTTTTTTTTGCTAGAATTCTGTTAGCAACTTCCTTTTGAAACATTAAAATCATAACTTCATACCAAGGAGGCCATCTTTCAAGTAATACGAGAGAAGCTAGTATTTGAGTGGAGATATTATATGGAAGATTACCAAACACAATGGTGTTTTGTTCTAAATTATTATTTCTTATGACATTAAAAATGTCATCGTTGATTATTTTTACATTTTTAAAATTATTAAAATTGTTTTTTAATAACGAAGCTAATTTATTATCCTTTTCGACCGCAATGATTTTTTTTGGGTTCATATTTGTAATTTTTTTTGTTAAACTCCCATTACCCGATCCTATTTCTAAGATTGTTTTGTTTTTTTCGATCTTTCCAATCTTAACGATTTTGTCAATTGTATTTTGATCAATTAAAAAATTTTGTCCCAAGCTTTTTTTTAGGCTCATAAACAGATGCATCAACTATTTAACGTAATTAAAGAATTTAATTGACTCGATCAAACTATTGGGATTAGCAACATTTTTACCAATAATATTTTCTGCCACGCCATGATCTGGCGATATTCTGATATAAGGAAGTCCCAGAGTAATGTTTATTGCATCATATTTAAATAAAGTTTTAAAAGGAGAAAGTACCTGATCGTGGTACATTCCAACAATTACATCAATTTTATATTGATTGAAAATTGCAAAAAATGCATCAGGAGAAATTGGTCCCATAGCTTTTATTCCTGATTTTTTAATAGCTTTTACAGCCGGAAAAATAATTTCTTTTTCTTCAGATTCTTTTGTTGATGAGGAATTATGTGGATTTAATCCCATAATGGCAATATTTGGTTTTTTTCTAAAAATTTTTTTATAAAAATTGTTTATAATTTTTACTTTTTTTATAATTTCTAATTTATTTATTTTTCTACTTACTTGTTTTAATGATATATGCGTTGTTATCGGTGATACTGATAATTTTTTGTTATAAATTAACATTACTTCATTGCCAGATTTATTGGTTTTTTTGGAAAGAAATTCTGTAATTCCTTGATATTTTTTTTTAAATAAAGATTCTTTGCAAACAGGACAATTTATAAAGCCCAAAATTTTTTGATTATTAATAAATTTTTTTGCTATATCAAAACATTTGAAAATATATTTGTTTGATTTGCTTGATATTTTCTGGAAAGGTTTTTCTTGTTTGTATATTACATCGTAAACAGGAATCTTGTTTCCTAATAGGTCTTTTGTTCTAAAATTATTATTAATTTTTTTAATTTTAATATTATATTTTAATTTTTTTTTTTGTAAATTTAATAGATGTATGCTTCCAATTACAAAAAGTGGCTTATGGATGTACTGTTTTCTTTTTTTCCAAGATTTAAAAATAATTTCTGATGAAATGCTATTAGGCTCTCCGGCAATAATAGCTATAGTTCTAGTCATTTAGTAATATTTAATTGTTATTGATCTTTTTAGACTATCATAGTGAGATAATGAGTACATATTAAGAATTTTTGTTTTTTCAGCATTGATTAATTGATTTCTTAAGTCATTCAAGTTTATATTTTTTTTTATTTCTCGCTTGTCCTTGATTTTAAATAATAAAATACCTTCAGGCAAAATAATAGGTTGTGAGATGCTCCCTACAGCCGTGTTAATTATTTGAGATTTGAATTTTTTAGCAATGGCATTTTCATTAACCCATCCCAGATCCCCACCTTTGAAAGCTGTTTCTGAAATACTTAGGTTCATAGCAACTTTTTCGAAACCTTCGGTTTTAATTTTGTTTTTTATTTCTTTTATGATAGTTTCTAATTTATTTTCTGTAGCAGGTTTAATTATAATTTCTGAAATTAAATATTCTTTAATTCCTTTTTTACTTTGAATAGCTTTTAATTGATCATTTATTTCATCTTCATTAACTATTAATCTTTTTTTGTACAATTCAAATATTAAACTATTCCATAAAAGTGCTGTTTTAACTCGAGAAGAAATATCAGAAAAATTAATTTTATTAACCACAAAAGTATTTTTAAACGTATCTAAATCCATATTTATATTTTGCGCCCACTTCTCTAATTCGTTTTGAAGATCTGTAGAGTTAAAGTTTAAAGACTTATATTTTTTAATTTCAATTGTTTTTATGGTCCTTTTAATTATAGATTGTGTTGCTGCTGCTTGTATATGATCTTTAGTATTTTCAGAAAAACTTTTATTAGTTAGTATCAAAATTATTTTCATCTCATTCACGATATCTGATTTGGTTATAGCCACGTTATCAATGGTGGCATACAAAGCATCTTTGATTGCAGTTTTGTTTTTTGAAGTAGAGGATTTAACCTGCTTAGTATTATCTTTTGTAATTTTTTTTGTTGTTTCAATCTTTTCAGTCGGTTTTTTAACCTTTTCAACTTTTTCAACTGGTTCTTCAACCTTTATTACTTCCTCACTTTCAGTGGTTTGTTTTTGTACAATAGGTTTTTCGAAAAAAAAAATTGTATAAAAAAATAAAACTAACGCCAAAAGCGCGAGTAGAGTAAGAGAAGCGGTTATGCTAATAAAAAATATTTTCTTAAAATTGATCACGGACTAACAAATGCTGGAGTTTTTACTCCCCCCAATGGAATAAAGCTTATTGTAAACATTAAAGAATCTTTCGGTTCTAAATCGCTATCAGTATCGTCATAAAACTCTCTTTTAAAAACTAAACCAGCTGTTAAACAATCTATAGCATATCGATAACTTATATCATAAAATTCCGTACTATCAGTTTTATAATTTTTTTTAGTTGAAAAACTAAATTTATTATGATCGTTGATGTTTAGGTCGATACCATGTCCAAGGTAATGCTCGTCTCCTACATGATTTCGTTCCTCTAGGTAATCCAAATTAAAACTAACCTTGCCAAAATTTAAACTAGTTGAGACGTTATTATAATTTAGAGTATTAAAGTTGTGATCAAGTGAAAATTTGTAACTAACATTGCCTATTTTTGAAAAATTGTAGTTAATTTCACCCACCATATCGGACATTTTTTGATCTAATGAGCTTCTTGATGGAATGTTTTCGTTTCTTTTGCCTCTAAAGACCTGTCCCATTGACACTGAAAATTTGTCCTTATCAGTTTCTTCTTTTTTACTTTTTCTGGATGATTTATAGTCAAAACCTATAACAGCGCTTAAACCATCCTCAATTTTTGTAGTTTTATTCATTGAATACAAATTTGCATAATTTAAGTTCACATCGTCTCCACTTAAATTCATCATGTGGCCTGGCGCATATCTAAACATAATATTTGGTGAAAAAGTTTTAGAAAAATTCATTCCTTTTTTTACCATTGGCAAAGAACTCTTAAAAGTTAAAACGCCACTAAGTTCGTTTGTAATTTTGTTCGTTTTATAGTCTGTTGTGTTTTTTGCATCATAGTTGGTATTCTTAATCATGCCCTCTAAAATGTTAACAAATCCATTTTGTGTAATTTTACTGCCAGCACTCCAAACAACATCGTTAGTTAGAGAAGTTATGTATTTATTACCATCGTAGTTTTTGTAAAAAGCATTTGATTTTAAATCAAATGATCCAAATTTTTCAGATAAAAAATTTTTCCCAAACAATATATTGGGTAAAATATATTCATATCTATCGCTTGATTTTTCTCTTAAATCTTCATAAGCAGTTGCTGAAATATTTAGATACATGTCATCTTTATCAAAACTATAATCAATTTTATTTTCTAGATTTGTATTTTCGGATTCAACCAATGCAGTATTGACATCATGCACTCTAAAATACGTATCATTGGATGTTCTTTGCATTTTGAAAGATAAGCTACTATCAAAAGTTTTATTTTTACCCAAATCAATATTTAATTCACCGAAAATATGATTTCTTGAACCATCTGTTTTTGTACTATTAGTATCTTTGTATCCCTGAGTGTAACTGGTATCTAATGTCAAAAAAGAATTTTTATAAGCTTGCCTGTATTCATTCAAAAGTAATACATTCTCGTTTGCATAAACCTTTGGGGTAAAGGTAAGATCTTTGTCGTGACTAATGGCCCAGAAGTATGGTAGCCCAAAACCGGTACCTACATTTGTAGAGTCAGTAAAAAAAGGAGTTAAAAAACCAGATTGTCTTTTGACGGACGGATCAGGATGAGAAAATCTTGGAAAGTAAAATATGGGTACATCGTAAATTTTTAATGTTGCATGCTCATAATATATTTTTTTTTTTATGTTATCGTGAAGGATTTTATTTGCTTGTATCATCCAAGGTGGACATCTACCTTCTTTTTGCCTACATACCGTAAAAACACCTTTAGACAAATTAGATTTATTTTTGGTTATAAGTATATCATTGGCGGCGAATCTTGGGTCATTTTCTTCACTCACCCCAAAGCTTTTGTTATCCAAGGCAACACTGACGTCAGAACCAATCATTTCATTTTTTATTGTGTCTACATGTATTTCTTTGAAGAAGTATTTATTCTTCTTGACGTCAATAATTTTTATTTCCCCTACCGATGAAAATAAATTCTTTTCTATTTGATATTGAAACATGTCAACCATAACAATATTGCCATCTATATCAGTAAAAATTGAATCTTGGTCGGAGCTTAATATTTTATTCTTAATATTATATAATATTTTGCTTGATGTAAGTTTATAGCCTTCTGCCAGGATCAATTCAGAATTATCGTAAGTAATGATTAGGTTTTTTATGTTATCATATGTTGCTTTGTCAGTTTTTAATATATTACCATCGGTATCAAAAACTTCGACAGAACCCTCTGCCATCAAAAATTCTTTAGTTTTTTTATAAGTTGCCTTATCAGTTTTTATAAGATTGCCTTCTACATCGGTAACTTCAACAGAACCTTCGCCAATAACAATGTTGTTTTTTTGGTCAATTGAAACTTCGGTAGCAGAAATATTAAACTCATCTGCAAAAAGATAAACAGGCAATACATTCAGATTAATAAGACAAATAACAATGATTAAAAAAATTTTATTTTTGATTTGCATGTATTATTCCTACAGCGCTGAAAATGAAAATGATGACAATTGGCATCCAAACAGAAACTTCAATTGGCAATTTATTAGTTTTGCCTAACGCAGCTGAAAAATCATTAAAATAAAATATTAATATACTCGTAATTATTGCTATAAATGTATAAGTCCAGTTGTTCTCATTAAAGCGGATACCCAGTGTAAATACGCCGCTTAGTAGAATCATGCTTAAAAGAAAAAAAGGAAACGCTAAAGATTGTTGTAGCTTTGACTTCATAGCTTTTATCGAATAACCTCTGTTTTCCAAAAGCTTAATTTCATTGTTAAGGTTCCAAAACGAAATAGTGTCGAGATTCGAATATAAGCTTCTAATCTTATTGATATCATAAATACTTGTGTGACGGAGATCTCCACCATTCTTAAAAACGGTTATTCCATTTTTGTCTATTATACTTGCATCTTTAATAAGCCAATGTTGTGTACTGATATCAGCAGATTTAGCTTCTATTCTTTTTATAAAATTATTGTTTTGATCAAATTCATAAATAGTAAGATTCATCAATTTATGGTCATTTAATTTCGAAGATCTTATTATGAAATTTCTTCCTAAATTTTTTTCCTTTATCCAAATTCCATTGCCGGTAACAGAAGCTAAATAGTCTTGCTCTTTTTCATAATAATTACTTTTGATAGATTCATATTTCTTTACCATACTAGAGGTGATTGGATTGATTATGGTAATAAATAATACTCCTATGATTAAAGATAAAACGCTGGGAATCATAATTACCGAGAAGTTTGACATTCCGGAAACTCTCATTCCAATAATTTCATCTGTCTTTTTTATTTTTTGAAAAAACCAAATTCCCGATAATAAAATTATAAAGGGAAACATGTTGTAAATCAGACTTGGAATAAATAACAAGGAAAGTAAGATCGGTATTCCCATTCCTATATCGTAGTCTTTAAATAGATTTATTTCTTCAAATAAATTTACAATAAAACCCAAGCTGAAAAATACTAAAGTCATGTTAAAAGTAATTTTTAAATATTCACGGCTTAAGTAATTATTTATAATGAATGATTTAATCATATATATTAATTTAAGTTTTCATATTTAAATGATTTTATTAAAAAAAAGTAAATTAAAAGAAGAAATCCAATAGGAACCAAATAATAGACTGCAGTGTGATTCCATGAGACGCCTGAATATCTAACCATTATTTCAGCTCCTACAAGAAACATAAAACCGATAAGAAAACATAAGTATTTAACAATATTAGAATATTTTTTGTCTCTTCTTGAAGAAAGCAGAAAGCACGATATCAGTGAAATCAGTGGTATAAAAAAAGGTGTACCGAATCTTTTATTAATTTCTATTTTGTTTTCCTTAAGTAATTGTTTTTTACTTTCTATATTTTTCTCAGTAACATAGTCAATGCAATTATTTAAATATAAATTTTTTTCCTGAACGCATTTAAGAATGTCTATGGTTGATGTTTCTTGGATTTTCGGTTCAGTTGTACTTCTTGTAGAAAGACCAGTAATATTTATTGCAGTTTTTTCAAATTTGATAATAGTTACAGTTCCGTCATTTTTTGTTTTTTGAATATTCCCATTTAATAAAACTAAATTTTCTTTATTTTCTGTTACATATCCAGCTTTAGCAAAAATTGTAGACGGTCCATCGGAAATCTGGGTTAGAACTTGACCGTCGTCTCTCATAAAAATGTTTTCATAAGTATTATTTCTTTTTTTTTTATCAACAAAAACTGTGAGTCCTTTTACAGAATCGTTAAATTCTCTTTCTTTCAGCAATGAGGAAGCGAATTGTAATTCTGAATCTTTTAGTATAGTTCTTGAGAAATTAAGAATTTTCGGATTTATAACAGCTGACATTAATAAATGTATAAACATGACTAATATTGATACGCGAAATATAAGATTTACAATGCGAATTTTATTTAAACCTGACATCCATAGAATGATTAGTTCATTATCTTTTTCTAATTTTAAGATTGTTAGCAATAAAGCTATTAAAAAGGAGAAAGGAATTAATTTTGTTATTATTTTTGGTATTGTTAGAGACGAATATAAAATATAGACCATAAAAGCATGGCCATCATCGGTTACAAGGTCCAAGAAATTTACTGCCTGAACTGTCCAAATAATCGCAGTTGTAGCAAATATTACTATTACAAAATAACGTATAATTTCGTGAAAAAAATAATTGTAAATTGTCTTTTTCATTTCAAATATCTATAATATACAGTTAATAAAACAACTTGGGATAGAATTCAATTTATACGTTAAAGGAAGAAAAAATGTTAAGTTTTGCAACCAATTTAAGTTCAGATATTGAAGCTTTCGTTATATTCGTGTCAGAAGAATACAAATTCAAAGATAAACAGAATGTTTTATCGAGTATTACTGTTCAAAAAATTAATTCTTTTCTTGGGTTATTAAAAAAAAAAAGAAAAGGTGAAGAAGTAAGTTCTTTTGATGTTTCAGAGAAACAAAAATGCTTCATAATTAAAGTAAAAAATAAATATAAAAGTTTTTTTCCACAAGAAAGTGGCGGCGACTTACTTTCATATATAAAAAAATTTAAAAACATTAAGAAAGTTTATTTCTGTGCAGATAGTTTAGATTTTGATAAAACAAAATCGATAATTTTTTTTTCACAATTTATTTTTGGTTTTAATTTAAAAAACTACACTTTTAATAAGTATAAAACTTTAAGCAAAGAAAAAAGTAATAAAGAAATTAATTTTAAAATTATTACTTCAAACAAAAGTACAATAGAAAAAGAATATAGATACTACAATGCTATAAAAAAAGGTATATTTTTAACTAGAGATTTAGTTTCTGAACCGCCAAATATATTGAATCCTAAAGCTTACGTACAAGAAATAAAAAAACTGTCAAAATTTGGATTAAATATTAAAATTTATAATGAAAAAGAAATGAAACAATTGGGATTAAACGCACTAGTTGGTGTTGGACAAGGAAGTGTTAATGGATCTTATTTGGCAACTATTGAATGGAATGGCAAAAAAAAATCAAATCAAAAACCATTAGCTTTCGTTGGAAAAGGTGTTTGTTTTGACACTGGTGGTATTTCTTTAAAACCAGCACGCTTTATGGAAGAAATGAAATACGATATGGCAGGGTCAGCTGTCGTTGTAGGATTATTAAAATCATTTGCTTTAAGAAAGGCTAAAATTAATGCAGTTGGTGTAGTTGGTTTGGTTGAAAACATGCCTGGTGGCAACGCTCAAAGACCAAGTGATATTGTTAAATCATTTTCAGGAAAAACTATAGAAGTGCTCAACACCGACGCGGAAGGAAGACTTGTTTTGGCCGATGCGTTAAGTTTTACAGAAAAAAAATACAAGCCAAAATTTATTATAGATCTAGCTACCTTAACAGGAGCTATAATTATTAGTTTAGGAGAGGAGTATGCGGGTTTGTTTTCAAATAATGATGAATTATCTAAAAATATTTACAAAGCTGGTGAAAATGTAAATGAAAAAGTTTGGAGGCTACCTCTACATAAAAATTACGACAAATTAATAGATTCTCGAATAGCAGATGTTCAAAATATCAACTATGTAGGAGGGGCTGGCTCTATAACAGCGGCCCAATTTTTACAAAGGTTTATTTTAAACAGGACACCTTGGGCTCACTTAGATATTGCTGGTATGTCCTTTTCAAAAAAAGTAGCAAATTTAAATTCGGGTGGAGCTACCGGATTTGGTGTCATGTTACTTAATTATTTGGTTAAAGAATATTACGAGTAAGGATATGACCGAACAAACATTATCTATTATTAAACCGGATGCAGTAAACAGGAATTTGGATGATAAAATAAAATCCTTTTATGAAAAAAATAACTTAAAAATTTTTAAACATAAAAAAATACAAATTACCAAAGATGAAGCTGCAGAGTTTTATAGAATACATCAAACAAAGCCATTTTATGAAAATTTATGTAATTATTTATCATCCGGACCAATCATAGCAATGGTATTGGAGGGAGAAAATGCGGTAATTAAAAATAGAGAAATTATAGGTGCCACGGATCCTTCAAAGGCAAATATTGGAACTTTGAGGCAAATGTATGGAATTTCGATTGATAAAAATTCAGTGCATGGGTCAGACAGTTTGGAAAATGCGAAAACAGAAATAGAATTTTTCTTTAATAAATAATTCTTTAAATTTCGAATTTTTATATTTTTTTCTAACTTTTTCAGTTTTTTTTGAAACGTAATTTGTCAACTTATCAACATTTGCCTTATTAAAACCGCTTTTCTTATAAGTATTATAGATCTATTTAGTGAGAAATATTATTCAATGTTTAAATATTTTATACTTAAGTTTAGAAAGTGTGTTTTTATTGTTTTGACAACAATAATATTTTTGGTGATTTTGCTTTCAAAAAGTTATTCAAAAGAAAATGTCTTTGTTATCGATAATATTAAAGTCAAAGGTGAGATAGATATAAATTTTTCAAGGGAAAAATATATCGACAAAGCGTTTTTAAAATCATTTGAAATTCTTATGTCTAGGATTTTGTTATCAAAAGACTCAAATAAAATAAGTAATATAAGTTTGAATAAAATAAAAAATTTAATAAAAAGCTTTCAGATTTATGAAGAGACATACAGAAAAAACGAGTATAAAGCTAATTTTAAAATTTATTATAATGAAGCTAAAATAAAAAAGTTCCTTGGTCAAAAAAATATTTCATTTTCGCAACAGAAAAATATTTCAGCAGTTTTCTTTCCAATGCTTTTTGTAAATGATGAAATGCAGGATTTTTACGAAAATTTTTTTTACAAAAAATGGACAGATATTGAAATTACAAATGAACTAATAAATTTTATACTTCCATTAGAAGATTTAGATGATATTTCTAAAATAAAGGAAACTAAAAATAGAATTGAAGATTTGAATATTAATGATTTTGTCAATAAATATGATACGAAAAATTTTATTTTTGCATTAATAAACTTTCAAAACAAACAGCTAGACATTCATCTTAAAATAAATTTCGTGGAGAGTAAAACGAGCAAAAATATTTCATACGAACTTGATGATATAAATAATGAGACAAGATTATATTTTATTTTGAAAGATTTAAAGGCACAAATCACAGAAATTTGGAAAAAAGAAAATCTTATTAATCCATCAATTCCATTGTCAATAAGAATAAAATTTAGTTATACTAAACTTCAGGATTTGGACCAGTTAAAAAATATTTTTTATAACATAAGTTTTGTCAACAATTTTTCTCTAGAAGAATTAGATATTAACAATTCTTTTTTTAAGATTGATTATTATGGTAATCCTAAAAGATTGAAGACAGAGCTTTTAAAATTTGATTATCGATTGAAAAATGATCAAGGATATTGGGAGATTTATTCAGATGAGTGACCAATTAATCCTTAAATTTCCAACAAGTAAAGTTTATTTGAAGGAAGATTTTTATGTTTCTTCAAGTAATAAACAAGCATACGATTTTATAAATAGCTGGCCTAAATGGATTAAAAGAATTGTTAACATATTTGGCCCAACAGGATCAGGTAAAACACATTTAACATCAATTTTAAAAAACAAAACAACAACATATGAGATTCAATCAAACAAACTAAATGACAAAATTTTTCTTCAACTTAAAACAAAGGAAGCTTTGATAATTGAAAATTTAGATAGTAAAATTTCAGAAAATCTACTATTTTCGTTATGGAACAATGCCTTACAAGATAATAAATATCTCTTAATTACTTCTAGCAAGCCAATTAACACATACAAATTTCAATTACCTGATTTAAATTCTAGAATTAAAAGTTGTATAAGTTTTGGAATCAAACTTCCCGACGATGATTTAATCAGCGTTATTCTGGCAAAAAGCTTTTCAGATAAACAAATAAAGATTGAAAAAAGACATATCGATTACATAATAAAAAGAATAGACAGATCCTATGAAAAAATATCTCAATTTATTTTGATTTTAGATAAATATTCATTAAAAAAAGGTAGTCCATTTAGTTTAAAATTAATTAAAGAAGTATTAAAAATGATATAAATTCATGAGAAGGAATCGATTTGCACAAATATAGAACTCATAAGTGTTCAGAACTAACTAAAGGAGATACTGGTAAAACCGTCAAGCTTTCAGGATGGATTCATAGAAAAAGAGATCATGGGAATCTTCTTTTTTTTGATCTGAGAGACCATTATGGTTTATCACAGTGTGTTGCAGAAAATAGCAGCGCTTTTTTTAAGAAAATAGAGAAAGCAAAGCCTGAATCTGTAGTTTGTGTATCAGGTAAAGTTGTAAAAAGATCGGTTGATACAATTAACAAAGATTTATTTACAGGAGAAATAGAAATTGCAGTTTCTTCATTTGAAGTTTTATCTGCTGCAAAAGATTTACCCATGCCCGTTTTTGGAGAACAGGACTATCCTGAGGAGATAAGATTGAAGTATAGATTTATAGATTTAAGGCGAGAAGAAATGCATCGTAATATTATTTTGAGATCAAAAATAATTTCTTTTATAAGAAATAAAATGATAAGTAGTGGTTTTTTAGAGTTTCAAACACCGATATTGGCAGCTTCCAGCCCAGAAGGTGCTAGGGATTTTTTAGTTCCTAGTAGATTGCATCCCGGTAAATTTTATGCACTACCTCAGGCGCCTCAACAATTTAAACAAATGGTTATGATTTCTGGTTTTGACAAATACTTTCAAATAGCACCTTGCTTTAGAGATGAAGATAGTAGAGCGGATAGAAGCCCCGGAGAACACTATCAACTAGATATTGAAATGTCTTTCGTAGAGCAGGAAGATATTTTTAAAACATTGGAACCTATTTTTTTTGAGGTATTTAACGAATTTGGAAAAAATAAAATTGTCTCCAAAACACCTTTTAAAAGAATCAAATATAAGGATTCGATGTTAAAATATGGCACTGATAAGCCAGACTTGAGAAATCCAATAGAGATATTTGATGTAACAGAAATAATTAATAGAGAGGACGTCAAATTAGATATTTTTAAAAAATCTATTTCCAAAGGTGCAATTGTGCGTGCAATACCGGCTCCAAAGACATCATCAAAACCCAGGAATTTTTTTGATGGGTATAATAATTGGGCCAAAGAAATGGGGGCCAAAGGTTTAGGTTATATAACTCTAGAGAAAATTGGAAATAATCTTCTTGGCAAAGGACCAATAGCAAAATTTTTTTCGGAAAGAGCAATTAATGACTTGATAAAAGTTTGTAATTTAAAGGAAAATGACTCTATTTTTTTCTCATGTGACACAAAAAACAATGCTGAAAAAATTTCTGGAATAGCAAGACAAAAATTAGGTCATGAACTTAACCTTATAGATAACAATAAGTTTGAATTTTGTTGGATAATCGACTTTCCTATGTATCAATATGATGAAAAAGAAAAAAAAATTGATTTCAATCATAACCCTTTTTCAATGCCTCAAATTAATCCATTAAATTTTGAAAAATCTGATCCTTTATCAATACTCGCGTATCAATACGACTTGGTATGTAATGGTTTGGAAATATCATCAGGAGCAATAAGAAATCATTTACCAGAATTAATGTACAAAGTATTTTCAAAAGTTGGCTATTCAAAAGAAGAAGTTGACAAAAAATTTGGAGGTATGATTAAGGCACTTTCTTATGGTGCCCCACCTCATGGTGGTATAGCTCCTGGAATAGATCGAATTGTTATGCTGCTAGCTAATAAGGAAAACATCCGCGAAGTTACTCTGTTTCCAATGAATCAAAACGCTGAAGATTTATTAATGGGAGCACCTTCAAAAGTTAACGAAACTCAATTAAAAGAGTTAAATATTAAAGTTTTAGAAAATAAAAAGTAATTTTCTATTTTTTACTTTTTAAATTAATTCTTACGTTGCTTAAATCAACGAGTTTGTCTTTATAGTTGCTTCTTACAAAACCCTTGCTTGTAATATTTTTTACCAATTTCAGAAAAGCTTCATCCTCATCATCGCCTATAACTTTATCATTCAAAGTTTTGTTAATAGAAGGTGTGTGTGCAAGATCTTCTCTTCCCAGATATGATATAGCTAGTTCTCTAAAAATATAATCTAAAATTGAAGAGGCGTTTAAAATTCTATCATTACCCTTAATTTCTCCAGATGGTTCAAACTTAGTTTCAATAAAAGCATCAACAAATTCATCCAGCGGCACGCCATACTGAAGGCCAAGAGAAATAGCTATTGCAAAATTGTTCATTAACGCTTTTACAAGTTCACCTTCTTTGTTCATATCGATAAAAATTTCACCAACTTTTCCATCATCATATTCGCCAGTGTGTAAGTATATTTTATGATCTCCTATTGAAATTTTTTGTATGTAACCTTTTCTTCTATCAGGCATTTTCGATCTATTGGTCGTGTTTTTATTCAGTTTTTGGATGTTAGTATCTTTTCTATTGAAGTCATTTGCACCCTGTAATTTATTTGAATTGACAACTGTTTCATTAACCAAAGAGGAAATATTGGGAATTTTTTCGGTGATTGATTCATCTGAATGCACGTCTTTATTTTCATGGGTAACAGTTTTAGTTTTTCTATTATTTAATCTGACATCGATTATCTCAACTTTGCCATCATTGCGATTTTCAAGCTCAGAAAGCTTCTTCTCGTTCAACTCATCAAGTTTGTGAATTATTTTAAACGTGCAGGTATAAAACGTTTCCACTAAATACTTTGACATAAATACGGTCTCCAAGATTTAATTATTTTTTTTATATATTGCGTATGTTTATATGATATATACTAAATACATTTTATATCTAATAAATTATTTACAATTCATAATTGTGTGTACATTTATTTTAGAATGATAAGGCTGTGAAACAAAGGAAATTTTTATGACAGGGTTTATTAAACAAATTGTTACGTGGTGGAATCGACAAACTGTAGGCACTTTTATTTATACTTTTTTCACAGGAAAGTTTGTCGGCAAGGATCAATTCGGTAACAAGTACTATTTTAATTCCAAAGGAAAAAGATGGACAATTTATAAAAACGAAGTTGAATCATCGACAATTCCTGCAGAGTGGCATATGTGGATACATTTTTTAAAAGATAAAAAACCCTTAGACAGTTCAAATAAATACAAGTGGCAAAAAAAACATGAAGAAAATTTAACGGGAACAGCCAAAGCCTATAAACCGGACGGTTTATTAAGCTCCGATGATAAGAAAAGTATGAAAAAGTATGAAATATGGAAATACTAAATTTTTTTTTTTGATATTTGTTTTTTTTTTGATTGGTACTTTCTCTACATTTGCAGAAGATAAAATAGAAGTAGTTCCGTTAATAAATTTAGAAGAATTATCTCCAACTTTTGAAGAAGATAAGGACGAATTAGAGAGTGTTGAAGATAAAAACATTATTATAGACAAAAAAAAAATCATTTCTAGCGAACATAAATCAGCGAAGAGTGATAAAGTTTATATAAATCTAACAGCTCTAGACAAAATAACTGCAAAAACGTCTTCTATTAGATTAGCGATTGGTGACAAAAGTTTTTTTGGTTCACTAGAAATCAAAGCCTTTAAATGTCAACTCTCAGAAAGTAAAGATACTTCCGACACTGTTGCTTACATACAAGTTAAAGATTTGTCAGCTAAGGATAATAATCAAGTTTTTTTATTTAATGGCTGGACTTTTGTATCTAGCCCTACTCTTCAATCAATTGATCATCCAGTCTATGATTTGTGGCTTACAAGCTGTGAAAACATTTAATAAAATGATTCGTTGACCAACCAATTTACATCAAAATCAGAACTAATAAATTTTTCATGGTTTAGTATTTTTTTATGTAAATTAATTGTTGTAGTTATTCCTTCAATTACGAATTCATCTAAAGCTCTAAGCATCCTCTGTATTGCTTCTTTTCTGTTACGACCTTGGCATATTAATTTGCAAATTAAACTGTCATAATATGGTGTAATTTTGCATCCTTGAAAAATAGCACCATCAACCCTTGTTCTAAATCCCGAAGCCTGGTGACAAACATTAATTATTCCTGGTGATGGTTGAAAATTTTTGCTTGGATCTTCAGCGTTAATTCTACACTCAATTGCGTGTCCCCTTGGCTTAATATCATTTTGAGTTAAGGCTGTATTGCCTGTATTTGCTATCCATATTTGTTCTTTGACTATGTCTATTCCTGTAGTCATTTCTGTTATTGGATGCTCAACTTGAACTCTTGTGTTCATTTCAAGAAAATAGAACTTTCCATTTTCATATATATATTCAACTGTACCGGCGCCTTCATAACCAATTTTTTCTACCATTTTTATAGTTTTATTTAATAAATCTGATCTTATTTTTTCATCAATAACTGGACTAGGAGTTTCTTCTATTAGTTTTTGATATTTTCTTTGAACCGAACAATCTCTTTCATTTAAATGAACAGTTCTATTTTTTCCTGACATAATTTGCACTTCTATATGTCTAGGATTATTATAATATTTTTCTATATATATATTGTCATTTTTAAAATATTTTTTTGCCTCCAGTTTAGCCATAAGAAACAATTGATCCAATTTCTCAGGTCCCTTAGCGACTTTCATGCCTTTTCCACCACCACCACCCGCAGCTTTAATTAAAACTGGATATCCAATATTCTCGCTAATTTTTTTTGCTTCATCAACTGAGTTAACATTTCCAGCAGAACCTTCTATTACAGGTAATCCATTTTCTTTTGCAATTCTTCTAGCTTCGATTTTGTCTCCCATTTTTTTAATTAAATCAGGACTGGGTCCAATAAATTTTATTCCATGTTTAGTAACAATTTCTGCAAACTGAGCATTTTCTGACAAGAATCCATACCCTGGATGAATTGCTTCTGCTCCAGTTACATCAACAGCAGACATTAAAGCAGCAATATTTAAATAACTATTTTGAGGTTGATGTGATCCTATACAAATACTTTCGTCCGCTAATCTTACATGCATGGCGTCAGCGTCAACGTCAGAATGTACTGCTACTGTTGATATTCCCCATTCCTTACAAGCTCTAATTATGCGAACCGCTATTTCCCCACGGTTAGCGACTAAGATTTTTTTAAACATTATTTAATTAAAATAAGAGATTGTCCGAATTCTACAGGTTCACCATCATTAACTAGGATTTTACTAACTGTGCCTTCATGAGTAGAAGGAACATGATTCATAGTTTTCATTGCTTCAACAATCATGATGGTTTGTCCTTTTTTAATTTTTTGACCCACTTCTACAAATTTTTTTCCGCCCGGTTCTACGGCCAAATATACTGTTCCAACTATTGGTGATGTTACTTTTAAATCCGAATCAATATTTTCCTTAGCAACAGACTGTTTTTCTTTTATTTCTTCAGACACAACATTTGGGCTTCTTATTGACCGAGAAACTTTTACCTTAGTTGTACCCTCGGCATACTCAATTTCACTAAGTTTAAATTCTTTTAAATATTCAGTTAGTTCTTCAATAATTTTTTTATTTATTTTCATTTTATTTATTATAAATTTCTTTCATGGAATCTAATGCCATAATATATCCATTTATACCGAATCCACAAATAATTCCTCTTGCAGCTTTGCTTATTAAAGATTTTTTTCTAAATTCTTCACGATTATATATATTTGTTATATGGACTTCTATTGTAGGTAATTTTATTGCAAGAAGAGCGTCCAAAATTGCAACTGAAGTATGTGTATATCCAGCAGCATTAATAATTATTCCGTCAAAAACACCTTTAGCTTTTTGTATCATTGTTACTATTTCACCCTCAATATTGGATTGTTCAAATTTTATTTCAAAGCCAATTGATTTTGCATGAGATTCACAATTATTTTTAAGTTCATCGAGAGTGACTGTTCCATATTTAGATTCTTCTCTTTCACCGAGAAGATTTAAATTAGGTCCATTTATTATTAGTATTTTTTTTGTCATTTAAATAAGTTAAAATAATTCAAATGAATAACTTAAATGTGGCAAAAATACAATTAAACGGTAGTCCTTACGAAATAAGCTCCGAAACTAACTTGAATCAATTGCTTAATGAGCTAAAAATTAAGAAAGATAAAGTAGCTATCGAAGTTAATGGTGAAATTGTAGAAAAAAATAAATATCCAACAGTTGTTTTGAATAAAGATGATAAGGTAGAAATTGTACATTTTATTGGTGGAGGTTAGGAGATATGCAAGATGTTTTTACGATAGCAAATAAAAATTATAAGTCACGATTAATTGTTGGTACGGGAAAATACAAAGATTTCAAACAAACAGCTGATGCCGTCAAAGCCTCCGGCGCTGATATTGTTACGGTGGCAGTTCGAAGAGTAAATATATCTGACAAAAGTCAACCTTTACTAATGGACTATTTGAACCCAAAATCTATTACATATTTGCCAAATACTGCAGGATGTTACACATCAGATGAAGCACTTAGAACTCTCAGATTGGCCCGCGAAATTGGTGATTGGAAACTAGTCAAGTTAGAAGTTTTGGGAGACAAAAAAACCCTTTATCCAAATATGATCGAAACAATAAAGTCTGCCGAAGTTTTGGTCAAAGAAAATTTTAAAGTGATGGTCTATTGTACGGACGATCCAATTTTATCAAAAAAATTAGAAGATGTTGGAGTTTCTGCTATTATGCCATTAGCTGCGCCAATAGGTTCTGGAATAGGTATACAAAACAAAACAAATATTACTTTAATAAAAGAACAATCAGCAGTACCCGTTATTGTTGATGCGGGTGTTGGAACCGCCTCCGATGCGACCATTGCGATGGAACTGGGATGTGATGGAGTTCTAATTAATACAGCAATTGCAGAAGCTAAAAATCCAGTTTTGATGGCAGAATCTATGAAATATGCTGTAATAGCAGGAAGAAAAGCCTACAAAGCCGAAAGAATGAGAAAGAGAAAATACGGAAATCCTTCGTCCCCACAAGAATATTTAATATGATTTTTGAAAAAATTAATAGCCAATAGATTTTTTGTTGTCAAAATTACTTCTTCGTGCTTTAGACTTGTAACTAAATTTTTTATTAAATTTATTTTTTCCAATAAATTTTTTTTTGTTAAGCTCTTTTTTCTTAAATTTTTGCCACAAGAAATTTGATTCATATTGATCAATATTTTCAATTTTTTTTGTAATTTTATTATTTTTATTAAGTAATTCTATCTTATATTCTGGAAGTATCAAATTTTTGTCAGAGATTAAGTTAAATTTGAGTTTATATTTCCTCTCGAAATAATCCACATCTTTCGCCATGTTTGTCTTAATAAAATTTTTAACTTTTTCAGGAATACTTATATTTATAATTTTTGCTTTACTTGAAAAAGCCAGTTCCTCAGCTTTTTTAACAATTTTTAAGGCAAAAGAATCAAGTGAAAGTGTTATATTCCACTTTACCGAGCTTTCTCTTAATCTTTGACGCGTCATTTCCAACAATCCAAAGTTGCTTATTCTCCCAAGTTGGATTCTTGCTCTATCGTCTTTTAACTTTTCTCTTAATTTTTTTTCAACTAATCTTCTGTTATAAAAATTCCACATATCTATAAAATCAATTACTATTAATCCAGAAATATCTCTCACCTTAATTTGTCTTGATATTTCTTCTGCTGCCTCGAGGTTAGTTTTTAGTGCTGTTTTTTCTATATTTAATTCTTTAATTGATTGCCCAGAGTTTATATCAATTGAAACTAATGCTTCTGTTGGATTGATGACTATATATCCTCCAGATTCCAATTTTATAACAGGCTCAAAAATTCGATTTAATTCTTTTTCAATTTCTACATCATGAAAGAGAGGTATTTTTCCTCTATATTTTTTTATTTTTTTTACATTTTCAGGCATCAAAATTTTAGTAAAATTTTTTGCTTTTTGATAACCTTCATTTCCTTCAATAATCACGTACTTTGTTTCGTTGTCATATATATCTCTAAGGGCTCTCTTTATAATATCACCTTCCTCATAAACTAAAGATGGGGCAATAGATTTAACAGCTTTGTCTTTAATTTTTTCCCAAGTACTGATAGTATTTGAAATATCTTTTTCAAGTTCATTTTTTGTTTTGTTTATACTTGCAGTTCTAATTATTAAACCCATACTGTCAGGAATTTTTATTTCTTGCAGGATACTTCTTATTTTTTTTCTGTCATCAGCATTAACTATTTTTCTAGAAATGCCCCCACTTTTTGGTGTGTTTGGCATCAAAACGCTATATCTGCCGGCCAAGGAAATGAAGGTTGTTAACGCGGCACCTTTTTGACCTCTTTCTTCTTTTAAAATTTGAACCAACACTATCTGATCTGGTTTTATTACCTCTTGTATTTTATACCGTCTAATTCCATATCTCTTTTTGAGTTCATCAAATTGGCCATTTTTTTCTCCCAACAAATTATCGTTTTTAGTTTTATCTTTAGCAAAATCTTTTTCATTTATATTTTCATTTGCGGAAATTAAATCTGCATTTCCTTCTCCGGATTTATTAACTTCTTCAACATGTTTATTTTTTTCTTTAAGTTCTATTCTTAAATTTTCCTCTTCTTTTTTAAGTTTTTCTTTGTCATCATGCGGTATTTGATAATAATCCGACTGAATGTCGTTAAATGCAAGAAATCCAAATCTTTGTCTTCCGTAGTTAACAAATGCAGCCTGCAAAGATGGTTCGATTCTACTAATTTTTCCTAGATAGATGTTATTCTTTAAATTGAGTTTATTTTTATTTTCGTACTCATACTCTTCAATATGATTTTTTGATTTAAGCACGACTCTGGTTTCGTCAGGATGCGAAGCATCGATATATAAGTTCTTTTCCATGAAAATTCATTCCTGTTTATAATATTCGTAATAATAGTTTCGTTCATAAATTTGAATCTTGTTAATAGTAATAAAGATACCTATATCTTAAAATTATCGGGAAATATATGCTATTTTATCTTTAATTAATTTAGATTTGAGCTGTAAAATGCCTTAAGAAAGCCAAAATTCAATTATTTCTTTATAACTATCATGTTTTTTATTAAGAAGTTCATAAAATTTATTATTATAATTTTTACGTTAGGTTTAATTTTTTTATTCTCGACACTTTGGTATTTTTCTTCGGATCTTCCTGATTACAAAATATTATCCAATTATAAACCTCCAATTTCAAGTAGAGTGCATTCTGGAGAGGGTCAATTAATTGCAGAATATGCGTTACAAAAAAGACTATTTGTTCCTTACGATTCTATACCCAAAACAGTAATTTATTCGTTTTTGTCGGCAGAGGATAAAAATTTTTTTTCGCATCCTGGTGTTGACTTAAAAGGTATCACCAGAGCAATAATCAAAAATATAAAAAATATTTCATCGAACAAAAGATTGGAAGGAGCATCTACAATTACGCAACAAATAGCGAAGAATTTTTTGCTCACTAATAAGATTTCTATTAAGAGAAAGATCAAAGAAGCTATTTTAGCTTTTAGAATTGAAAGAGCTTATTCAAAAGAAAGAATCATGGAACTTTACTTGAATCAAATATATTTGGGACAAGGTACATATGGAGTAGCTGCTGCTAGCTTGGAATATTTTGATAAATCAGTAAGAAATTTAGATTATAGCGAAGCAGCTCTTCTTGCCGCCCTTCCAAAAGCGCCTAGCAAATATAATCCCTACAAATCAAATAAAAGAGCTACACAAAGAAGAAATAATGTCCTAAAAAATTTGTACGAAAATTCTTATATAGATCGGAAACAGTATCAAAATTTTATTATAAAAAAAATTAAACTGAAAAAAAGAAAAATTAAGCTGCTAGAAGAAGCAAATTTTTACACTGAGGAGGTTAGAAGATTAATTAGTGATAGCTATGGATATGACGAATTATACAAAGGGGGTTTATCAATAAGAACACCCCTAAATTCTAATTATCAAATCGAAGCATTAAAATCTCTCAGAGAAGGTTTGCAAGAATATGACATGAGGCATGGATGGAGAGGCTCTTTGAAAAATATAGCTAAAAAAAACTGGATAGAAAATATTAAGGAATTAAAGATTGATAAAAGTTTAAATTGGAAATTAGCAAAAATAATTGATTTAGAAAAATTATCTGCAAAAATCGAAACGGAAGACAAAGAAATAGGTTTCATAGATTTTGATAGCGTCAGCTGGACTAGAAAGAGAAGTTTTGAAGAATTATTAAATTTAAATGATATTATTTATGTAAAAAAAATAAAAGAAAGCAAATGGAATTTGAAACAACTGCCAAAAATCAATGGAGCAATTGTAGTGATGGATCCATATACTGGTAGAGTACTTGCTATGGTTGGAGGTTTTAGTTTCAATTTAAGTGAATTTAATAGAGCTACACAAGCTCAAAGACAACCGGGTTCGGCATTTAAACCGTTTGTTTATGCCGCAGCTCTTGAAAATGGTTTTACACCATCAACTTTAGTTTTAGATGCTCCATTCGTTATAGATCAAGGGGAAGGACAAAAAACTTGGAAACCAGAAAATTATGGGAAGGAATTTTATGGACCTTCAACTTTGAGAACTGGTATTGAAAAATCTAGAAATTTAATAACTGTGCGTATAGCTCAAAAAGTTGGCTTCGATCAAATTTCAAAGATTACAAATAAGTTGGGCATATATAATAATATTCCAAAAATTTTATCAGTTTCTCTAGGTTCTGCTGAAACAACGCTTGCGAAACTTACCAGTGCCTACTGCACGTTTGTTAATGGAGGAAAAAAAGTAACACCAATTTTTGTTGATAGAATTCAAGATAGACGTGGTAAAACAATTTTTAATGCTGACAAAAGAAAATGCATTGGTTGTGAAGAAATATCCTATTTAAAAGATGAAATACCAACAATTTTAGATAATAAAGAGCAAATTATTTCTCCTGAAACTGCCTTTCAAATCACATCAATGATGGAAGGGGTAATCAAAAGAGGAACAGGAAGAAGACTAAGGAATTTAAATCTCGTTTTAGCTGGCAAAACCGGTACAACCAATAAGAATATGGACGCTTGGTTTTTGGGATTTACCTCAAAACTAGTCATCGGCGTATATGTAGGATTTGATGAACCTAAGAGTTTGGGTAGATATGAAACTGGAGCGAAAGCAGCTTTGCCAATCTTTAAAAAATTTGTTCATAAAGTAATAAAAAAAAAAGAAGCGCTTCCATTCAAAATTCCAAAAAAGATAAATTTGGTAATGGTAGACGTTGAGACAGGTTTATTGCCAAACGATAATACAAAAAAGATAATTTATGAATCTTTTAAACAAAGAAAAGATTATATCATTGGACTTGAAAAATCTTTAAATAAAGATAGATTGAAATTGCGTGAGTTAAAATTTGAAAAAATAATTTCGAGATTTTATTAGCTTATGGATAGAACAAAAGAAAATATCATTAAAATAAAAAAAGTGATGGATAATGTTAGGGGGTATCTTTGAAAAAAACAACGTTGAAGATAAGATTCGAACATTCGTTAGCAAAACAACAGAAATAAATTTTTGGAAAGATAAATTTTTAGCTCAAAAGATTCTTAAAAAAAAAAAATTCTTTGAAGATATTTTTAACAGCTTTAATAATACAACGAATGAATTAGAAAATTTAGAAGGACTGTTGGAACTGGCTTCAAACGAAAATGATAACGTTGTAATAAAAGATTGTGACGAAAAAATAAATTTATTACTACATCAAATAAAAAAAACCGAAGTTAAATGTTTTTTATCCAACGAAGATGATCATCTAGACGCTTATTTGGAAATTCATGCTGGAGCAGGTGGTACAGAAAGCCAAGATTGGGCACAAATGCTTAGGAGAATGTATTCTAAATGGATAGAGAAAAAAAAATGTAAATTTGAAATAATCAGTGAACACAGAGGTGAAGAAGCAGGAATAAAATCCAGTACATTAAAAATAATTGGTTCTCATATGTTTGGTTGGCTAAAACTAGAATCGGGAGTGCACAGATTGGTGAGAATTTCTCCCTTTGATTCCGGATCAAGAAGACACACCAGTTTTGCTAGCGTTTGGGTTTATCCTGTTGTAGACGACAATATTAAAATAAACATTAAAGAAAACGAAATTAGAATAGACACATATCGATCGAGTGGAGCCGGTGGACAACATGTAAATACAACTGATAGCGCAGTTAGAATAACACATCTACCAACCAACATTGTTGTTCAATGTCAAAATGAGAGATCTCAACATAAAAACAAGGCAACATGTTTTAACATGCTAAAAGCTCGCTTGTACAATTATGAAATACAAAAGAAAGAAGAAGCGTCAGAAAATTTAACAAAATCAAAAACAGATATTGGTTGGGGGCACCAAATTAGATCATATGTTTTACAACCATACCAGTTGGTTAAAGATTTAAGAAACGATTATGAGGACACAAATCCAAGCAATGTTTTAAATGGTGACATTGACAGTTTTCTTGAGAATTCATTGTTTAAACTAAAGGTAAACAAGCATTAAATGATTAAATGGATCACAAGGTTATTTATAGTATTGGTATTTTCACAGTTATTTTTTTTATTTTTTTTGTCATTTTATGGAATAGAAACAACTTATTTTAATTCAACCATTCAAGAAAAAGTTAGAGCATTAAATCCAAGTATTAATTTAGAGTTTCAAAAAACAAACATTTTACTGGATATAAAACATTTAGGATTAAAAGTTAAAATTAGAGGTCCAAAAATTAATGTCAAAGGTACGTCTGTCAATCTAAGTAAATTAAATTTAGACATATCAATTAAGTCTTTATTAAAAAACGAGTTTGCATTGCAACATGGAAAATTTGGACTGTTCAAAACAGATATAAAGCAGCTTATTAAAATAATAAATCAAATTAAGCCGTCGCCATTCTTAATTATTACGAAAAAAATTTTTAAAGAAGGAAAAATAGAAGGAGAAGCAGAAATCAATTTTGATAATACGGGAAAAATTCAAGATGATTATAAAATTACAGGTCTAGTGTCTGATTTTAATGCAAAAATATTAAAGAAACTCAGCCTAAGTCAAATTAATTCAAAATTTGAATTTTTTAAAGATCGTTACAAATTTTATGTAGCAAAAGGAAATATAAATGAAATTGATTTAACAAGCAGTGAATTTGAAATTAATAAGGAAAATAAAAATCTCAAAGTAGAAGGTAATTTGGTAACTAAAGCAAATTTAAAGAATATTCAAGATACACTTAATTTATTTAAAATTAAACTTCTTGACGTAAAAATTAGCGAATCTCAAATTTCTTTTGATATTAAAAGTTCTTTAAGTTTTCAATTAGAGAAATATATAAAGTTAAAAAATCTAAAAATTAACGGAAATGGAAAAATTTATTCTTTAAATATTAAACATAATCTAAATACGTTAGGGATGAAAAAAATATTTACCAATTATAATGATTCGTTTCAGCTTAAAGACACTGATATAAGTTTTTTATCAGATAGTGAAAAGCATGATATTTTGCTACAGGGTTTAACTAATTTAACCAATCAATATGAAGATTTTCAATCTAGAATAATCTTTGATAAGAAAAAAAATAACGTAACCTTTGACACTGAAATTGATATTAAATCTTTTGCTATTGACATGCAGAACCTTAATTATAAAAAAGAAATTAATAGTTCAGCAAAAATAAAATTTGCAGGAAATAATAAAAAAAAAGGGAGTTATATTTTTGACATTATTGAATTTAGAGAGTCAGATAATCTAATTTTAATAAAAAATATAGAGTTTAATAATAAAATGCAGGTAAATAATTTAAAAGAGCTACTAGTTAAAACTGTTAGCGATAATTTAGTAAATAATAATTTTAGATTAATTAAAAATAAAAATATAACAATTCAAGGTGAAGTATTTGATGCGAGGCCTTTTTTAAAAAGTTTAGATAAAGATGATAAAAAAAAATCGTTAAGCAAAGAATTTAATGGTGAATTAACTGTTAGTTTCAAAAAAATAATAGGCGAAAAACAGACTAATCTGTCAAAATTTTCAATGATTTCAAACATCAAGGAAGGAAAACATGAAAAATTTACTGCAAAGGGTGAATTTTCTGAAAATGAATTTTTAGACGTTGCAATGCACACGAGGGATGATGGAAAAACAAAGATGATTCAAATATATTCTGATAGGGCTGAACCATTTGTTTACAATTATAAATTTATAAAGGGATTTGAGGGTGGTGAATTAGATTATGAATCTACTTATGGTAATAAAGTTTCAAAATCAAAGTTGAAAATTTCAAATTTTAAAGTATCAAAAGTACCAGCCCTAACTCAACTACTTACTCTAGCCTCTTTACAAGGTATTGCAGATACTTTAGCTGGGGAGGGTATTAGATTTACTGAGATGGAGATGGATTTCAATTCGTCTAAAAGAGATGGAAAAAAAGTTATTAATATTGAAGAACTTTATGCAATCGGTCCAGCCATATCCCTACTGATGGAAGGATACGTTGTAAAAAATAAACTGGTTAGTTTAAAAGGAACTTTGGTTCCAGCAAGAACCGTTAATAAAGTGATTGGCTGGATACCTTTAGTTGGTAAAATTTTAGTCGGAAACAAAGTCGGAGAAGGTGTTTTTGGAGTTAGTTTTAAAATGAAAGGTCCTCCTAAGAATATAAAAACTACAGTGAATCCCATTAAAACCTTAACACCAAGATTTATTACGAGAACTTTAAACAAAATAAAAGATATGAAAAAAAAAAGCGAACAAACTAAATAATTTTAACAATTAAATGTTGTTTTTTTCCGTGTGAAACTTTCATATTATTATTCTGATCAAAGTTATTTTGATCAATTATTATTGTTTCATCACTGACAGTTTCGTTGTTAATTTTAAGACCATTATTTTTAATTAACCTTCTAATTTCACCTTTAGAATTTGCGAGAGGAGTTAAGAGAACAAGATCTAGAACATTCATACCATTAACTAATGAATTTTTCTTAATTTTTATTATTGGAAGATTTTTTCCTATTGATTTATCACCAAAAGTTTTTTGTGCTGTTAACTCTGAATCTTTAGCAGCTTTAGATCCATGCAACATAGTTGTGGCTTTATTGGCAAGTAAAACTTTAAGTTTGTTAATATTTTGGTTACTACTTATTGGACTTTCAATTTGTTCAAGGTCTATATCTGTAAAAAGTTTTAAGAAATTTATTACATCTTTATCGTCAGTATTTCGCCAAAATTGCCAATAATCGTATGGTGAAAGCATTTTTTTATTTAACCAAATAGCTCCTTTTTCTGTTTTCCCCATTTTTGCTCCGGAGGCAAGCGTCAGTAATGGGGTTGTTAATCCATAGGCAAGTTTTTTTTCTTTTCTTTTAATTAAATCAGTTCCATTAACTATATTTCCCCACTGATCAGAACCACCAATTTGTAAAATACATTTGTGTCTTTTATGAAGTTCAAAAAAATCGTACGCTTGAAGCATCATATAATTAAACTCCATGTAACTTAAAGATTGTTCTCTTTCTAAACGTAGTTTAACACTGTCAAAGGTTAGCATTTTATTTACGGTAAAATGTTTACCAATTTCCCTTAAAAAATTTATATAGTTCAGTTTACTTAACCAAGAATAATTATTTACAAAAATAGGTTTCGTTTTTGAATTTTTTGATTTTAAAAAAATTTTAAACACATCTTCAATACTTTTTATGTTTTTATCTATCTCTTTTTTGCTAAGAATTTTTCTGGTTTCTTCTTTACCAGAAGGATCGCCTATTAGTGTTGTTCCTCCACCAAGCAATACTATTGGTTGGTGTCCATATTTTTGGAAAAGTCGAAGACACATAATTTGCATTAAACTTCCCACATGTAAACTTGGGGCCGTACAATCAAAGCCAATATAGGCCTTAATTTTACCTTTAGACATCAATTCGTCTAAGCCAGAACGATCAGTACATTGACTAAAATAACCTCTTTTTTCGAACTCTGTTAGAAATGTTTCTTGCATGAATTTTTAGCTTAATTAAAATTGTAATATACAAGATTCCTTTTAAAATAAATATAATTTATGAAATCCTATTGCAGTTTGGGTCTTATGAGCGGTACATCGATGGATGGTGTTGATGCATCAATCATTCAATCAGATGGCGAGACGAAATATAAAGTAATTATAGATAAATATTTTGAATACCCTCAAGGCATTTATAATGATTTAACAAAACTTAGAGATAAAATTAAAAGTTCTAAAGATTTAAAAAAATCTTCAAAGGAATTAAAAAATATAGAAAGAGAAATCACTTTATTTCATGCTAAAGCTGTTAGTGAAATATTAAAAGAATCAAAAGCAAATATTGACTTAGTAGGTTTTCATGGTCAGACCATTTACCATAATGCACATTTCTTGCTTTCCAATAAGGAAAAAATTTCTAAGCAGTTAGGAGATGGAGAACTTTTATCAAAGCTTACAAAAAAAACAGTTGTATTTAATTTCCGACAAAATGATTTAAAAAATGGTGGTGCAGGAACTCCTTTGACACCAATTTTCCATATGTTAATAAAAAACAAATATAAATTAAAATTACCTTTAATTATTTTAAACATTGGTGGTATAACTAATATTACTGGCATAGATTCTCAAAATAATATGTATTCTTGTGACGCAGGTCCAGGAAATTGTTTAATTGATCAATGGATAAGAATGAATTCAAAAATGAAGTATGACAAAGATGGAAAGATTGCAATGTCAGGCGAAATAAATAAAAAAATTTTAAAAAAAACTTTAGAAAAACTTTCTGTTAAGACAAAAGGTAAATATCTTAATACATCTTTTGATGTAAAAGATTTTGATATATCTTTTGTTAAAGGATTGTCATTGGAAGATGGGGCAGCAACTTTAACAGAATGTACATCAAAAATTATAAAAGATGAAGAGTTATTTAGCCTTCTTGATCTTAACAATGTTATAATATCAGGAGGAGGAAGAAAAAATAAATTTTTGATAAAAAGAATTGAAGAAAAGTTTTCTAATAAATTAAAATTAATTGATGATCTTGGTATTGATGGAGATTTTGTAGAGTCCCAAGCTTTTGCTTATCTTGCTATTAGATCTTATCTTAAATTACCAATTTCTTTTCCTACAACTACTGGAGTAAGTAAGCCTTGTACTGGTGGAATAATTTTAAAGAACTAAAACACAGAAATTTTATCCTTTAAATAAGCTTCTATGGAAGAAGCTAGAGCTTTTTCTTTATCTTTATAAAAATGATTAGCATTACTTATTGAATTGAATTTGACATCAATATTTTTTTGCATACTTAGTTTTTTTTTTAAGTTTAAAATATGTTCTTCAGGAACAAGTTCGTCATTTTTTCCATATACCACTAATCCAGAAATTGGGCATGGAGCCAAAAAAGTAAAATCATAAACATTGGGTTGTGGTGAAATAGAAATGAATTTATTAACCTCGGGTCTTCTCATTATCAATTGCATACAAATTAGTGAACCAAATGAAAAACCGGAAACCCAACATTGGCTATAGCCAGGATTTTCTTTTTCGATCCAATCTAATGCAGCCGCAGCGTCGGAAAGTTCACCTTGACCATTATCGAATATACCATCACTTTTTTCCACGCCTCTAAAATTTATTCTTATCACTGAAAAATTGTTTTTATAAAAACAGTTGTAGGTTTCGTAAACTATTCTATTATTCATTGTACCGCCATATTGAGGATGAGGTTGGAGAACTAAAGCTACAGGCGCTCCTTGCTGCTTGCTTTTAATATACTTTGCTTGGATTCTTCCGCACGAACCAGGAATAAAAATCTCTTCGTTCTCATTTTTCATGGTTTTAATTAGCAATGATAATTTTTTTCAAAAAAATTAGTTATATATCATGATTACAGATAGTTATTTTGATTTTTTTTAATCTTGACTAATTTAGTAGGAATAATTAAATAAACCAAGTGAAATAGTACATATTTAATATGAAGTTAACCAACAAAGGAAGATACGCTGTAATGGCAATGGCTGATTTAGCAAGAAATAATGCTGAAAAACCAATAAGTCTTACTGAAATTTCATTAAGACAAGGAATACCAATATCTTTTTTAGAACAAATTTTTTCTAAATTAAAAAGTAATAAATTGGTTACAAGTTCTAGGGGGGCCACAGGAGGGTATTTTTTGTCCAGATCAGCAGATGAAATTACTTTATCAAACATAATTAAAGCCGTTGATGAAAGGGTAAAAACTGCCGGATGTACAAAAGATTCTCAAAAAGGATGTCATGGCAAATCAGCTAAATGTATGACACATGATTTGTGGAATGACCTTGAAATTTATATAAATAATTTTTTTGAAAAAAATACTCTGAAGGATATTTTATTCAGAGTTACTAAAAGTAAACAGAAACAACTAAATTAATGAAATATCAAGAACTAGAAAAAACCAAGGAATATAAATACGGTTTTACAACTGATATAGAAAGCGTTAAGGCTCCAAAAGGCCTTAATAAAGATATTATAAGATTTATTTCAAAAATAAAGAAAGAACCAGAATGGATGTTAAACTGGAGACTTAAAGCTTACGCTAGACTCAAAAGTGTTAAAGAACCAAATTGGCAAAAACCAAAATATCCAAAAATTAACTATCAGGATTTATATTATTATTCTGCTCCCAAAAGTGTAAAAAACAAACCAAAAAACATTAATGAAGTAGATCCTAAATTGATAGAAACTTATGCAAAATTAGGTATTCCGTTAAAGGAGCAAGAAAAATTAAGTGGAATAGCCGTAGATGCTGTTTTCGATTCAGTATCTGTAGCAACAACTTTTAAAAAAAAATTAACTGAAAAGGGAATTATTTTTTGTCCTATATCAGAAGCAATTCAAAAACATTCAGATTTAGTGAAAAAATATTTGGGTTCAGTAATTCCAATTACAGATCATTATTTTGCTACTCTTAATTCAGCTGTTTTTACCGATGGTTCATTTGTTTATGTTCCCGAAGGAGTTAGATGCCCCATGGAACTATCAACATATTTTAGAATAAATGCATCTCAAACAGGTCAGTTTGAAAGAACTTTAATAATTGCAGATAAGGGAAGTTATGTTAGTTACCTGGAAGGATGTACTGCTCCTATGCGTGATGAAAATCAACTTCATGCCGCAAACGTAGAATTAGTTGCCTTCGATGATGCTGAAATAAAATATTCTACAGTTCAAAATTGGTATCCTGGAGACAAAGATGGTAAAGGCGGCATATATAATTTTGTCACAAAAAGAGGAGCCTGTAGAGGAAAAAATTCAAAAATTTCCTGGACACAAGTAGAAACTGGTTCAGCTATAACTTGGAAATACCCAAGTTGTATTTTACAAGGTGATAATTCTGTGGGTGAGTTTTATTCCATAGCCATTACCAACAATCATCAAAAAGCTGACACAGGTACCAAAATGATTCACCTTGGAAAAAATACAAAAAGCAAAATTATATCCAAAGGTATATCAGCAGGCCATGCAGATAATACTTATAGAGGTTTAGTTGATATTAGCAAAAATGCATCAAAGGCCAGAAACTATACACAATGCGATTCATTATTAATGGGTAACAGGTGTGGTGCTCATACAGTGCCTTATATTAAGAATAAAAATTCGTCTGCAATTGTGGAGCATGAAGCTACAACATCTAAAATTAATGAAGATCAATTATATTATTGCAACCAGAGGGGACTAGACCAAGAAGAGGCTGTAAGTTTAATTATCAATGGTTTTTGTAAAGAGGTACTACAGCAATTACCTATGGAGTTTGCTGTCGAAGCACAGAAATTAGTAGACATAAGTTTAGAGGGAAGCGTAGGTTAATGTTAGAGATTAAAAATTTACAAGTTTCAATCAATAATAAACAGATAATTAAAGGTTTAAATCTAACTATTAAACCCGGAGAGTTGCATGCAGTTATGGGACCAAATGGCTCTGGAAAAAGCACGCTTGCTAACGTTTTATCAGGAAAAAATGGCTATGAAATTTCAGGTGAACTGAATTTTAATGGAAAAAGTCTAAAAAAAATTCCAACTGAGGAAAGAGCTCAGCGAGGCATATTTTTAGCTTTTCAATATCCATTGGAAATACCTGGGGTTAATACAAACAACTTTTTAAAAACATCTTTAAATTCAATTCGTAAAGCCAAAGGTGAAAAAGAAATAGATGCTATATCTTTTCTAAAATTGGTAAAGGAAAAAACGTCTGAACTTGGAATTGATGAAACAATTCTTTCAAGACAATTGAATGTGGGTTTTTCTGGTGGAGAAAAGAAAAAAAACGAAATTTTGCAAATGAAAATTTTGGATCCTAATCTTTCTATTTTAGATGAAACTGATTCAGGGTTAGATATTGATGCGCTAAGGATTATTGCCAAAGGTATAAACTCATCAAGAAATAAGAAAAAATCTTTTCTAGTTATAACGCATTATCAGAGATTACTTGATTATATTAAACCAGATTTTGTTCATGTTTTATCCGATGGAAAAATTGTTAAAACTGGATGTAGTGAATTGGCTGAAGAACTAGAAAAGACAGGATATAAAAAATTAAACTAAATAATGCATAACTTTGAAATTAATTTTGACGAAATTAACAATAAAAAAATTACTTTGGAAGAAAAAGAATTTAGAAATAAAAATTTAAAACTTTTTAATTCATTAGGTTTTCCTAATAAAAGATTGGAGAATTGGAAATTTACAGATTTAAAAGAAATAATTTATAGGAATTTTGATCAATTAAATACAAAAGTGGGAGCTGCCAATATAAATAAAATTAATTTACTCAAAGATTTTGATCATAACTATATTTTTCTTGTAAATGGCAATTTACATACTAGTAATTTTGACCATGAAAAAAAAGATAAAATCAAAATCAATTCTTATGAGAATGATGTTAATTACCCAACCAGCACAAATTCTCTTGTATGTTTAAATCATGCTCTTGCAGAAAATGGATATTCATTAGAGATCGAAAAAAATTATAAGTTCAAGAAAGCTTTAATTATATATAATTTTTTTACGAAGGAAGTAAAAAATAAAATTCTAAATATTAAAAATAAAATTAAAATAAATGAAAATTCAGAGATCCATTTTGTAGAATATACTATTAACGAGTCAAAATTTATAAATAATGTCTATGAACACATAGTTTTAGAAAAAAATTCCAAGCTTAAAAGTTTATATATTCAGAGCAATAAAAATGAAGGATATTTTTATAAATTTTTACAAAATAAACTACATTATAATTCCGATTATTTAGGTTTAATTTTTTCATCAGGACTTAAATTTAATAAAATGGACATAGAATGCGATTTAATAGAGAAAAATTGTAAATGTAATATATTGTCAGCGTTATTTTTAGATAAAAATGAACACCAAGAAATTAAAACTCGCATAAATCATTTAGCACCAAATTGTAAAAGTTTTCAAAATGTAAAGAAAGTTCTCTGTTCAGAAAGTAAAGGGGTATATCAGGGAAAAATTTATGTTAAAGACAAAGCACAAAAAACAGATGCGTATCAGCAAAGCAAGGCACTGTTGTTGAATGATAATGCTGAATTTGATTCAAAACCAGAACTAGAAATTTATGCTGATGATGTCAAGTGTTCCCACGGTTCAACTTCTGGAAGTGTTGACGAAGACTCGCTATATTATTTAATGACAAGAGGTTTGAATCGCGACGATGCTGTTAAACTTTTAGTAAAGGGTTTTTTGGATGATGTAGTAGAATTTATTAAAAGTTCTTCAATCAAGAAATTTGTTAATTCTAAATTAGAGGATCGTATTAATGAACATTAAAACAATTAAATCCGAATTTCCAATTTTTTCCAATAAGGTAAATGGCAAGACTCTAGTTTATCTGGATAGTTCTAATTCATCACAGAAACCAAAAAGTGTTTTGAACAGTCTCGATAATTTTTATAAAAACGAATTTTCTAATATTGGGAGAAGCATTCATTCATTAGCTGTAAATGCCACAAACAAATATGAAGAAACAAGAATGAGCATAAAGAATTTTATTAATGCTGGCTCTAAAGATGAGATTGTGTTTACCAAAAATGCTACTGAATCTATTAACTTAGTTGCAACTACCTTTGGCCAGCAAAACATTCAAAAAGGAGATGAGATTTTAATAACAGAATTGGAACATCATTCAAATTATGTTCCGTGGCACTATCTTAGAGAAACAAGAGGAGCAGTTATAAAATTTGCACCCATTGATGAAAATGGAGACATCATAATTGATAAATTAAAAGAATTGATTACTTCAAAAACAAAAATAATTTCTGTTACCCATGTGTCAAATGTGACTGGCACAATTGTACCCATTAAAGATATTGTAGAGATTGCCCATAAAAAAAATATTCCAGTTTTAGTGGACGGTTGTCAAAGCGCTCCTCACATTAAAATTAACGTTAAAGATTTGGACTGTGATTTTTACGTAATTTCATGCCATAAAGTTTATGGACCAACGGGCGTCGGTATATTGTATGCAAAAAAAAAATGGCTTGAAAAATTACCACCCTATATAGGCGGCGGCGGAATGATTAGTGAAGTCAAAAAAGACAAAATTACATATGCACCTGTTCCAGAAAAATATGAAGCAGGAACCATGCCAACAGCTGAGGTGGTGGCATTTAATGAATCGATAAAATTTATGCAATCAATTGGAATTGAAAATATAATGAAGCATGAAAAAGAAATCACAGACTATGCTTTAGAAAAACTTAAAACAATTAACTCTGTAAATATTATAGGCAATCCAAAGAATAAAGCTGGTGTAATTTCATTCACAATAAAAGGAATTCATCCGCACGATATTTCTACAATTGTTGACGAAGAAGGAGTTGCTATCAGAGCGGGCCATCACTGTTGTCAAATTTTGCATGAAAAATTAGGTTTAACCGCTACAGCAAGAGCATCTATTGGCATCTATAATACGAAAGAAGATATTGATATTCTTTGTCAATCAATTGAAAAATGCAGAAAGATTTTTGAATAAGAATAATGGATTTAAAACAATTGTATCAGGATATAATTTTAGAACATGGCAAAAGTCCCAGAAATTTTGGAAAGTTTGACGGGTACAGCCACTACGCAAAAGGACATAATCCTCTTTGTGGAGATCTAGTTCAAATTTATTTAAAACTAAATAATGAAAAAAAAGTAGAAAAATTAACTTTCGAAGGCTCAGGTTGTGCCATTTCTATGGCCTCTACATCTATAATGACAGAGTTGGTTAAAGGAAACTCTTTTGACGTTGTAAAAAATATAATAAGTATTTTTTTAAATATGATTAAAAATAATTTAGATATTAAATCGACTGAATTAGACGAAGACCAAAAAACAAAAATTATGTCTTTATCTGGAGTTAACCAATATCCAATGAGAGTGAAGTGTGCTACTTTAGCATGGCACACATTGGCATCGGCTATAGACGGGAAAAAGGAAGAAGTAAATACCGAGGTTACGGAATAATGAGTGATATCAAAAAAAAAGTTATCGAAGAAATTAAAAAAATTTACGATCCTGAAATTCCAGTGAATATTTATGAATTAGGTTTGATTTATAAAATAGAGGTAGATGATAAAAATAAAATTGATATAGACATGACTTTAACTTCACCTAATTGTCCCGTTGCAGAAAGTTTGCCAAAACAAGTTAAGGATAATATAATTAAAATTGAAGGTGTTTCAGATGTAAATCTAAATTTAGTCTGGGAACCACCATGGGATAAGGATAAAATGTCAGAGGCGGCGAAATTAGAACTAAACATATGAGTAAACAAGTAATAACTTTAAGTGATAGAGCCGCGGAAAGAGTTAAAGAAATTATAGCTCAAGCTAAAGAACCAATAATTGGTGTTAGAGTTGGTGTGACAACAGGAGGGTGCGCTGGAATGTCTTATGTTATGGAGTATGCGATAAAAGCTAATCCAAATGATGAAATTGTTGAAGATAAAGGTGTAAAGATTCTAATTGATCCGAATGCAATTATGTATCTTTTGGGAACCGAAATGGATTATAAAAAGGAAGAACTTTCTTCTACATTTGTATTTAAAAACCCTAACGAAACAGAACGTTGTGGCTGTGGAGAGTCCTTTAAAATCTAGAAAATTTGACATATATCAGGATTGCATATCAGAATTGCATAAAATGCATAATTTATCTATAATGGAATATTATGCGAGACAAAAAATTTTTATACGAGCATTCAAATAAATTGGTAGAGGAAGCCAAAGAAAAGAAGTTGTTCAGAACTCAACGTAAGGCTGTAGAGGCTGGTGCTTACGGAACTTTGGATTACACTATTAAAAAAGGTGTAAATAAGAATAGAATTGCTAACGAAAAAATTTTAAAAAGCAAGAAATAAAACTAACAACTATAATACATATCAAACTCTATAGGGTGTGGTGTGTGTTCGAGTTTGTAAATTTCTTCAAATTTCAAAGCTATATAAGCATCTATCTGATCATCAGTAAATACCCCACCTTGAGTTAGGAATTTTCTATCTCTGTCTAAGTTTTCCATCGCTTCTCTTAACGAACCACATACAGTAGGTATTTTTTTGACTTCAGTTTCACCTAAAGCATATAAATCTTTGTCCAGAGGTTTTCCTGGATCAATTTTGTTTTTGATACCATCTATTCCTGCCATCAGCATCGCGGCAAAGCTTAAATAAGGATTACTAGCAGCATCAGGAAATCGAACTTCACATCTAGTTGCATTTTTATTCGTTACAATAGGTATTCTACAAGAAGCCGATCTGTTTCTTGCAGAGTAAACTAATAATACTGGTGCTTCAAAACCTGGAATTAACCTTTTATAACTATTTGTTATGCCATTAGAAAGACCGTTAATCGCTTTTGCGTGTTTTAGAATGCCACCTATATAATGTAAGGCTGTGTTGGATAGCCCAGCATATTTATTTCCAGAAAATAAAGCCGTTTTTCCTTTCCATAAAGATTGATGTACATGCATTCCTGAACCATTATCACCTTTGACTGGTTTTGGCATAAAAGTTGCTGTCTTTCCAAAAGAATGAGCAACCATATGAACGCCGTATTTATAAAGTTGTAAATTGTCTGCTTGAGTAGTCAAGGTGTCAAAAACCATTCCAAGTTCATGTTGACTTGGCGCAACTTCGTGGTGATGTTTTTCAGCTTTAATACCCATGTCTCTTAGAGCTTTTAAAAATTCTCCTCTCATATCCTGAGCAGCGTCAACAGGAGGCACAGGAAAATATCCACCCTTAATTCCAGGACGATGTCCCATATTTCCACTTTCATATTTTTTTCCAGTGTTATAGGGACCTTCAGAGCTATCAATGCTAAAACCAGTTTCGTTCATATCATTTTTATATCGAACATCATCGAAAACAAAAAATTCAGCTTCTGGACCAAAATAGGCTTTGTCACCAATACCAGATTTTTTTAGATAAACTTCAGCTTTTTTTGCAGTACTTCTGGGATCGCGCTCGTAAGGGTCTTTTTTTACTGCATCTAATACATCGCAGAACAAAATAAGAGTATTATGAGAAGTAAAAGGATCTATAACTTGCCTTTCAAGATCCGGTTTTAAAATCATGTCAGATTCATTAATTGCCTTCCAACCCGCTATGGAAGAGCCATCAAAATAAACTCCTTTATTCAGCATTTCTTCATCCACGATCTTTCCATCCATGGTCAAGTGTTGAAGTTTTCCTCTTGGGTCTGTAAATCTAAGATCTACATAATCCACTTCTTTTTCTTTCATCAGTTTTAGAATTTTTGTGGCACTCATAATTTTTTCATTTTCTTTAATACTGCAATTTATAATTGACTATTTTTTCCCCTTTTTTCTAATAAAAATTTCTCACCTTATAAGCTAAACATGAAGATACTGCAGCAAAAATATACAAAAATATATGAAATGTTTTCACGTGTAACTTTATGTTTAAAATTAATCCCACAGGTTGTACTATTAGAAATAATTAATAAACTGAATTTATCAAATATCAGGTATGCACTCTTTTCATAACGTTTGTAGAAAAAATGAAATTGTTTCATCAAAAGAGATGAAAGATTTCGAAAAACATCAATTTTTAAAAAAATCTTCTTATTCATTCATGCAAAACGCTGGGAGGAAAGTGTTTTATTTTATTAGAGATAAATTTAAAAAAAAACAACCAATAATTGTGCTTTGTGGTCCAGGAAACAATGGAGGTGATGGTTTCATAATAGCCAAACAACTGCAAGATTACAATTATCCTGTTGAAGTTTACATCTTAAAGAGCAAAAAAAATTATAAAGGAGACGCATTAACAGCTCTTGAAGAATTTAATTATGGTTTAAAAAAAATCAGTTCATTTAAATTAAAAAAAAATGTCATAGTTATAGATGCTTTATTTGGCATTGGTTTAAAGAGAAATATCAGAGGAAGATTAAGTAAGATATTTAATCAAATTAACAAAAGCAACAATCCTGTTGTTTCAGTTGATATTCCTTCTGGTGTTTGTTCAAATACCGGTGAAATATTAGGAAACGCTATAAAAGCAGATTTTACAGTTACCTTTCACAGAAAGAAAGTGGGACATATTCTCGGTCTAGGAAGAGAATATAGTGGAGATATTAAAGTAGCGGATATAGGTTTTATTCAAAAAAAAATGAAAACACAAACTTTAGAAAATTCTCCAAGGTTATGGTTAAAGCATTTTCCTTGGAAAAAAAAAACAGGTCACAAATACAGTAGAGGGAGAACTGTTGTTTATGGTGGACAAAAAGAATTTACTGGAGCCACTATCCTTTCGGCGCAGGCGGCTTTAAGAACGGGTACCGGATCAGCAAAAATTATATGTTCACGCGATACTTTACAAATTTATTCTCTGAAGTTTCCATCCGTTTTAAAAACAGAAATTAATGATATTTATCAACTAGAAAAATTTCTAAAAACTGAAAAAATTACGTCCATACTTATTGGACCTGGATCAGGATCAAATGAAAAAGTTAAAAAAATTACTAAACTAATACTTCGAAAAGTTAAATATGTTGTTTTAGACGCTGATGCTTTGACATGTTTTAGAAATGATTACAAATCACTTTATTCTTTGCTTGATAAAAACAAAATAATCACACCTCATTTAGGAGAATTTCATAAAATTTTTCCAAAAATAAAAAAAAACTTTAGCAATATTGATAAAGCTATGAGCGCAGTAAAAATAATTAAGTCAAATATAGTATTAAAAGGGCCAAATACAATTATTATTTCTTACAATAATAAAATTGTAATTAATAATCATGCATCATCTGAACTGGCGGTTATAGGATCAGGAGATGTTCTGAGTGGTTTGATTGTCAGTTTAATAGGAGAAAAAAAAATGAACCCTTTTTTAGCAGGGTGTGCGGCATCATGGTTACATGGCGATATTGCAAAAAATTATGGAAAAGGATTAATAGCAGAAGATATAGTTCGTTGCATTCCTAGTGCATTAAAAAGACTAAAAAAATGGAAAACATATTAGATAAAGAACCAGTAAAAAGAGTACATGAATTTATAACTAAATTTGATCCCAATCTCAAAGTTTTGGTTTTGGATACTACTGCCAGAACGGCTAAAGATGCTGCGACTTTGTTAAAATGCGAAGTTGGAGCAATTGTTAAAAGTTTATTATTTAGAGCAGATGAAACTTTTTTGATTTGCCTAATTGCTGGGGATAAGCGCTGTTCATTAAATAAATTGAAAAAAATAGTAGAGAAAAAAGATGTTTGTATGGCTAATGCAAATGAAGTTAAATCAATTACTGGTTTTTCAATTGGAGGCGTTGCACCTATTGCACATTCAAGCCAACTAAACATTTTGATTGATCAATCTTTAGGTAGATTTCAAAATGTGTTCGCTGCAGCAGGACATCCAAATTCCATTTTTAAAATCAATTTCGATCAATTAATTCAAATGACTAAGGGTGAAGTGAAGAAAATAATTGAATGAGGAGTCCAAATTTCTTAGATTTTTTTTTGTTAACATTGTTAGCTTTAATATGGTCATCTGCTTTTTTTAATATTAAAATTGCTACTTATTCTTATGGACCAATAACAATAGCCTTATTAAGAGTATTTTTTGGATCTATTCCGCTTTTAATTATTTGTTTTTTTAAGAAAATTAAAATTGAAGCTTTTTCAAAAGACTGGCTATGGTTTGCTGCAATTGGTTTCATCAATTTAGTGTTGCCATTTTTTTTAATTGCTTACGGAATTAAAAATGTGCAGAGTAATTTGGCTGCAATATTAATGGCAAGCACTCCCTTAAGCGCAACTATACTTAGTCATCTTTTTACAAAAAATGAAAAAATAAACTTGCTTAAATCAATCGGAGTTTTGTTAGGATTTGGAGGAATAGTATTCCTTTTTACTGACAAGATATTATTTAATGAAAGTAATATATGGTCTGCAGTTATAATATTATTAGCTTCTACTTTTTATGTTGTGGGAGGTATTTTGACTTTAAAAATCAGCAATAAATCTAATGAAAATGTTACAACATCTATATTAATTTGGGCTACAATATTTTTGTTGCCGCTTTCTTTATTTTTTGAACATCCATGGAATTTAATTCCAAGATTGGATTCAACAATTTCAATTATTTATCTTGGAATTATTGCAACAGGAACAGCTTGGTTACTAAGATTTTATATATTAAAAAATAATGGTTTAGTTTTTCAGGCTCAAGTAGCGTATCTAATACCAATTTTTGGTGTAATTTTGGGATTTTTATTTTTAAATGAAGCAATAACTTCAAAGATACTTGTTTCTCTTGTTGCTGTAATAATTGGAATTTATATTGTAAACAAAGGTAGTAAATTTAAATTAGTTTAAATATTGGACATTATCTTTTAATTTGATAATAACTCGTGCACGGGCAATTGGCGGAACTGGCAGACGCGTTAGATTTAGGATCTAATACCGAGAGGTGTGTGGGTTCGACTCCCTCATTGCCCACCAAAAATTATGAAGGTAACAGTAGATTCCAAAAAAGGATTAAAAACAAATTTAAAAGTTTTTGTTGATAAAAAAACTATAGATGAAAAAATTGGAATTAGATTAACCGAATTAAGCAAAACGGCTAATATAAAAGGATTTAGACCAGGAAAGGTCCCAGTCGAAGTTTTAAAAAGACTATTTGGCAAAGCTGTTTATGGAGAAGTATTAGAAAAAATATTAAAAGAAACATCAGCTCGAGCAATAGAAGAAAAAAAAATAAAAGTGGCAGGTCACCCAAAACTTGATCTTAAATCACACGGAGAAGGCAAAGATCTAAATTATATTTTAGAGATTGACGAATTGCCTTCAATCAAACTTAAATCAATTGAAAATATTAAATTTACCGATTATGAAATTAGCATCTCAGAAGGAGAAGTTAAAAAGAGAATTAATGATATTGCAAAAAATCAAAATAATTTTGAAGAAAAAAATGAAAAAGATACTGCCGAAAATGGTGATTTGGTAGTTTTTGATTATGACGCAACTATTGATAATAAGAAATTTGAAGAGGGCCAAAGCAAAAATACTCAAATAGTTCTTGGAAAAGATTTATTCATAAAAGGATTCGATAATCAATTACTTGGTGTTAAAAAAAATCAAACGAAAGAAATTATAGCTACATTGCCTGAAAATTATCCCAAAAAAGAGTTTGCAAACAAAAGAGCAAATTTTAAATGCAAAATTTTAAATATTAAAAAACCTAAACCTGTAATAATAGACGATCTATTTGCAAAAAATTTTGGAGCGAAAGATTTAAATGATTTAAAACAACTAATAAGCAAACAGATTCAAAATCAGTACAAGTCGAGTTTAGATTCTCTTTCAAAAGAAAATATATTAGACCAATTAGAAAAAATACATGATGTGCAATTACCTGATAATTTGATTCAGCAAGAATTAGAAATAATATCTCAAAATCTAAAAAAAGAGGATAGAGAAAAACATAAAAATGAAAGTGAAAAAATTGCTAAAAAACGAGTTAAATTAGGATTAATATTAAATGAACTTGGTGCTAAAAATAATTTAAAAGTTGACGAACAAGAATTAAGAAATGAGATTCAAAAACAAGTACAATCTATGCCCAGTCAACAAAAACAGGTATTAGAATATTATCAAAAAAATCCATCAGCTACGATGAATTTGAGAGGATCTATGTATGAAGAAAAAATTATTGATTTAATAAAACGTAAATCAAAACAAACAAAAAAAATAATTTCCATAGAAGAGGCCGAAGAGATAATCAATAGACGTTCTATGGCTGATCAGTCAACGTCATCGCCTCAGAAAAAAGAAAAGTTTAAAAAAGCTGAAAAAACGATTAAATCTACAAAAAAAAAGAATAAAATTAGAAAAAAGTAATTATAAGTTGTATAAAGGCAATTCGCTGATTCTATATGAAACACAGAATTGAAGAACACATGAATACTCTTATTCCAATGGTTGTCGAACAGACAAACAGAGGTGAGAGAGCTTATGATATTTATTCAAGACTATTAAAAGAAAGAATCGTTTTTTTAGTAGGCACAGTTAATGACAGTGTTGCTAGTTTAATCACAGCTCAATTATTATATTTGGAGTCCGAAAATCCAAAAAAAGAAATATCTTTTTATATTAATAGCAATGGAGGACTAGTAACGGCCGGATTGGGAATTTATGATACTATGCAATTTATAAAACCTCCGGTTTCTACTTTGTGTATAGGTCAAGCTTCCTCTATGGGCTCTTTTTTATTGGCTGCAGGAGAAAAGGGAAAAAGACTTTCACTTCCAAATTCTAGAATTATGGTGCATCAGCCATCCGCAGGATACCAAGGTCAAGCGACTGACATAGAGATTCATGCTAGAGAAATATTAGCTCTTAAATCAAGATTAAATAAAATTTATTCTAAACACGCAGGAAAGAATGAAGACGAAATTAAAAAAGCACTCGAACGAGACAAATTTATGACACCGATCGAAGCCAAGGATTTTGGTTTAATCGATGACGTTGTGGAAAAAAGATCTTAGGTTACTAGATTTAGATACCTTTCACAACTTGTGCTTGATAACTTTAGATATTAGTTTATTTTGAATTTAACTGATTCGATAACAATTTATGTCAGAAAAAGATAATAAAAATATTCTTTACTGCTCGTTTTGTGGCAAGAGTCAACATGAGGTAAGAAAATTAATTGCAGGTCCAACCGTTTTCATCTGCGATGAATGTGTCGAACTCTGTATGGATATCATAAAAGAAGAAAACAAAGATTCTTTTGTGAAGAGTCAAGGAGGAGTTCCAACACCACAAGAAATATGTAAAGTTTTAGATGAATATGTTATTGGCCAGAGTCATGCTAAGGAAGTTTTATCAGTTGCTGTTCATAATCATTATAAGAGATTGGATCACGAATCTAAAAATAGTAAAGACGTTGAGTTATCAAAATCTAATATTCTTTTAGTTGGACCAACTGGTTGTGGAAAAACATTATTAGCGCAAACGCTTGCAAGAATTATAGATGTGCCTTTCACAATGGCAGATGCTACAACATTAACAGAAGCAGGTTATGTTGGTGAAGATGTTGAAAATATAATACTTAAATTGTTACAATCAGCAGATTACAATGTTGAAAAAACGCAACGTGGTATAGTGTATATTGATGAGGTAGATAAGATAAGTAGAAAATCAGAGAATCCATCAATTACTAGGGACGTATCTGGTGAGGGAGTACAACAAGCATTGCTCAAAATTATGGAAGGAACTGTGGCGAGCGTGCCTCCACAAGGAGGAAGAAAACACCCTCAGCAAGAATTTTTACAAGTAGATACCACCAATATACTATTTATTTGTGGTGGTGCTTTTGATGGATTAGATAAAGTTATTGCAAAAAGAGGCGCGGAAATTTCTATAGGTTTTGGCGCGAAGATAAAATATTTTCAAGAAAAGACAATCGGAGAGCTAATAAAAAATTTAGAACCAGAAGATTTAATAAAATATGGACTTATTCCAGAGTTTGTAGGTAGAATGCCAATATTAGCAACACTCGAAGAGTTAAACGAACATTCACTTATAAAAATTTTGAAAGAACCAAAAAATTCTTTACTTAAACAATTCACAAAACTCTTTGAATTTGAAAATGTTAAGCTTACTTTTAAAGACGATGCTGTTGAAGAAATTGCAAAAAAAGCAATAAGTAAAAAAACTGGAGCTAGGGGGCTAAGATCAATTATCGAAGCCTTATTATTAAAAACTATGTTTAAGCTACCAGCATTAGAGGATGTTGAGGAAGTAATTGTAGATAAGTCTGTCGTTAAGAATAACAAAGAACCTCTCATTATCTACACGAAAACTAGAAAAACCACTGCAGCTTAAAAAATCGATTGAAATAATCTTAATAATAACCATATAATGCTATTAGTATGAGTAAGAACGATTTTTTTCCGTCGCTACCCTTAAGAGATATAGTTGTATTTCCTAATATGATCGTTCCATTGTTTGTTGGGCGAGATAAGTCGATTAAGGCTCTAAATGAAGTAATGAAGAATAATAAAAAAATAATATTAATTACCCAAAAGAATGCAGAAGTTGATGATCCTGGAGTAGAAAATCTTTATTCTTTTGGATGTGAAGGTAAAATATTACAACTTCTAAAATCTCCCGATGGTACAGTAAAAATATTAATTGAAGGAATGCATAAAGTTAGAATACTGGAATGTAAAAATGATAAGGAATATTTAAAAAGTTCTGTTGAAATAGTAATAGATAAAGTTGATTCAAAAGAAGATTTATTAGCTTTTTCAGTAGCTGCACTCAGAAAACTAGAGAAGTTAAACAATTTAAATAAGAAAATTTCCTTTGAATTAATGACAAATTTGAAAGATCAAAAAGATCCATCTAAAATAGCCAATCACATAGCGGGTCAATTAAACATTTCGATTTCTGATAAGCAGAAGTTGCTAGAAATCGACAATTTAAAAACAAGATTAGAAAAAATAATGGAACACATAAACAACGAACTCAACGTTATAACTGTGGAAAAAAGAATAAGAGGTAGAGTAAAAAACCAAATGGAAAAAACACAAAAGGAATATTATTTAAATGAACAAATGAAAGCAATTCAACGAGAACTTGGTGAAATTGAAGACGGCAAGGATGAAATTGCATGTTTGCAAAAAGGAATCTTCAAAGCAAAAATGACCAAGGAAGCTACAAAAAAATGTTTGTCAGAGTTGAAAAAATTAAAATCCATGAGTGCTATGTCTGCAGAGGCCACAGTCGTAAGAAATTATCTTGATTGGATGATTGAGTTACCTTGGTGTAGTAATAAAACTGTTAAAATAGGTATCAACGAAGCAAAGGAAATTTTGGATGAAGATCACTATGGTTTAGAAAAAATTAAAGAAAGGATTCTTGAGTATTTAGCGGTTCAAAAAAGAGTTGGTAAAATCAAAGGAGCTATTTTATGTTTTGTAGGTCCACCTGGTGTTGGGAAAACTTCACTTGGAAAATCCATTGCCAGAGCTACTGGAAGGAAATTTATTCGTATGTCTTTAGGAGGAATAAGGGACGAAGCGGAAATCAGAGGGCACAGAAGAACTTATATAGGTTCATTACCTGGGAAAATTATACAACAGATGAAGAAAGCTGGAACAAAGAATCCGCTTTTTTTATTAGACGAGATTGATAAGGTTGGAACGGATTACAGAGGAGATCCTTCTTCAGCATTACTAGAGGCTTTAGATCCAGAACAGAATGTAACTTTCAATGATCACTATTTAGAAGTTGATTATGATCTTTCTGATGTGATGTTTGTAACAACAGCCAATACACTTAGTATCTTACCACCTTTGCTAGATAGACTTGAGGTTATTAGGATACCTGGCTACACAGAAGATGAAAAAATTAATATTGCAAATAATTATTTAATACCAAAGCAGATTAAAAATAACGGACTTAAAGCTGAAGAATGGGATATAGATAAAGATATTCTTAAAGACGTAATACGAAGCTACACGAAAGAATCTGGTGTGCGTAATCTTGAAAGAGAAATATCGAAGTTGGCAAGAAAAACTGTAAAAAATATTATGACAGATAATATTAAAAAAATTGAAATTAATTCTGGAAATTTATCAGATTACTTGGGTGTTCAGAAATTTAAGTATGATGAAATAGAGTCCGATAACAAAGTTGGGGTCGCGACAGGATTAGCATGGACGGAATTTGGTGGAGAAATATTGAAAATTGAATCTGCTATGATGCCAGGAAAAGGCAAAATGCAAATAACAGGTAAGTTGGGTGATGTTATGCAAGAATCTGTTAAAGCTGCTAAATCATATGTGAGATCCAAATCTTTAGAATTCGGGATCATTCCACCGATTTTTGAAAAAAAAGATTTTCATGTACATGTTCCGGAAGGAGCTACACCAAAAGATGGCCCTTCAGCTGGAATTGCTATGGTTACATCAATAGTTTCTTCAATTACAAGCATACCTGTCGATAAAAATGTTGCTATGACAGGAGAGGTGACATTAAGAGGGCATGTTCTGTCTATTGGTGGGCTCAAAGAGAAGCTCTTGGCTGCTCATAGAGCACGAATTCCTAAAATATTAATACCAGAAGATAATAAAAAAGATTTAGTAGAAATTCCAAAAGATATTTTGAAAGATCTAGAAATAATTACTGTCAAAACCGTAGATGAAGTTTTGAAAGTTGCTCTCATTAAAGAATTAAAACCAATAGAATGGATAGATGTTGAAAGTTTGCCAAAAACGAAAACTGAGGAAAAACAACCGACAGGAAGTACGCACTAAACTTCTAACCAATTAGTGTATTTTTTGTAATTTTCTTTTAGATAATCCGGCATTTTATTCAATTCAATTTTATTTAGTATTGTTTTGCTATTCCACTTATTTGTTTTTTGGTCTACAGCATGATCGTATATAGCTTCTTTTCCCTTAATTTTTTTCTTTAAGTCATCTAAATTAATTCCACTTTTTTCAAATTCATCATGATGAGTATAGTTTAAAAGTTTTTTATGTATATTTTCTGGAGTTTTGATGTTTGTGAAGTGCCAGCCACCGTTATCGACATAATATATATTATTATACTTCTTTTTAGAAAAAATTGTATCTAACCTCCATAAAGGATATTTTTTATGTTTCATATCTCTTAACCATTGAGGAGAAATAAATTTCTTCTTCTTGCATGCCCTAGAACCATACCATGGCGTTGTTGGATAATGTAAATTAAATTTATAAAAGAATATTTGTTGTTTAAAAAAAATTAATTTGTTATTAAAACTATGCAAATCTACATTTTTTAAGTTTGGTATTTCATCTATATCGTTAATTAAGATCCAGTCATTATCATCAATTTTTTTTAAATATTGTTGAGCCATTTCTCTCTGATAATTATCTCTTTTATAACCATTTAAAATTAACTTTTGGCCCTTTGTATCTTCTTTATCATTATCGCTTTCATATATTTTTTGTAGATCGGGAGGTTGTTTTTTAACTACTATATAAATTATTTTATCCCTAAATTTATTAAATTTATTAATATCGAAAATAAGTTTTTTAGGTTTTCCATTATGCGTATAAGTAGCTTCAGTGATTACAAACTTGTGAACATATTTATCCATAATATTTAGACGAAGATCTAAAAGCATTTCTTCGTCAAAAAATTGGAAACAATCATATATCCTCATTTTTAATTTTTTTCAGTATCTAACCAATATTTATATTTTTCGATATTTTTTAAAATATATTCAGGCATTTCTTCTATTCGAGTTGTTTGTAATTTTTTACCTTCACCCCACTTATTTCCTTTTTTATCCATAGAATGATCGTACATTACTTTTTTTTCTTTCATAAATTTTTTCAAATCGTTTAGTTTAAGTCCACTTTGTTCATAATCTACATGATGAAGAAAATTTTGCATTTTCTTCTCTAGATCTTCAGGTTTCCTAATATTACTAAAATGCCAGCCTCCATTTTTTACAAAATGTATACTATTATATTTAAATTTTGAGAACAAAACGTCAAATCTCCACAAAGGATATTTTTTATTTTTGCTAGATCTTAAATACTCTGGCGTAATTAGATTTTTTTTTCTACATGCTTTAGTACCATACCAATTTAGAGATTTATAAAATAAATTTAATTTATAATAAAACATCTTTTGTTTGAAAAAAATTAGTTTTTGTTTAATTTTTTTAAAATCGATTTCTTTAAGATTTGGTATTTCATCCAAATCACTAATGATAATTATGTCATCAGGATCTGCATTAATGAAGCCATTTTGAGTTTTGTTTATTTGTAGCACTTCTCTTTTTTTTGCATTATCTGTCTTCTTCGATAATTTTTCATCATCACTATCATTTTCATTTATTTCAAGTAAATCAGTAGGCTGTTTATTTACTACAATATAAATAATTTTATCTTTAAATTTTGAAAATTTGTTTATATCAAAAAATAATTTTTTTGACTTTCCGCTATGCATATAGGTCGCCTCGGTGATCACGAATTTATCTACGTATTTATCCATTATGTTTAATCGAAGATCCAAAAGCATCTCTTCATCAAAAAACATAAAACAGTCGTAGATTTTCATATTTAATTGAAATATCGATTTATATAATATAATTAAAGATCTTGTTTTAATATAGCACAATAATATTAATGTCGAAAAAAATTGTAATTGTAGGAGCTCTAGGATATTTGGGATCCGAGCTATGTAAGCTTTATTCGGGAGAAAGCTGGTTCAATAAAGTAGTTGCCATAGATAGTCGTTTTGTTTCAGAGAGAGTTAGTCAATTAAAAGATTGGAATATCGAGTTTCATCAAGGTCATATTCTTGATAAAGAGTTTATAAAAGCAAATTTAGGTAATGCCGATATAGTTCATCATTTGGCAGGAATTACGGATGTAGCTTACGTTAAGAAAGAATCAAATATACACAAAGATGAAGAAATAAAAAAAATAGCGATAGAAGGAACAAATAATATTTTAGATATAATTCCACAAAAGTGCAAAATTATATTTCCATCCACTCATGTGATATTTGAAGGCCTAAAAGAAATGAAGAAAAACATTGATGAAAACGAACCACCATGTCCGATTCTAGCTTATTCTTCTAGTAAAGTTCAAAATGAAAAAGACATAAAAAATTCAGGCAATAACTACGTAATTCTTAGATTAGGGTCTGTCTATGGATATTCTTCTACAGACACAATGAGAATAAATATAATGCCGAATTTGTTTTCTAATATTGCATCTCAGAATGGAACAATTAATTTATTTTCTGGAGGTCAACAGATAAAAAGTCTTGTTCCATTAATTGATGTTGTTCGATGTATGAAATTTATGGATGATAATAATAAAATAAATAGAGAAATATTTAATTTGACAAAAGAAATCGCAACTGTAAAAGAAGTTGCTGAAATTTGTAAAAAATTCAATCCGAAAACTACCATTAAGATTACCGAAGATGAAACTCCAAACCCAGGATACTCTTTATCAAATAAAAAATTGTTAAATACGGGTTTCAAATTTTATTATAGTTTAGAAGAATCTATATCTACAATGATAAAGCAATGGTCTTACAAACAGAATAATTTTGACCTTGAATATAAGAGCAGAGGAGAAAAGGAGTTTGTAGACAAAAGAGGAAAAATAAGCAATTATGAATTAACCGAACCAATAAATTTAATAGGTTATATAGAATCGATTAGAGGTTCTATGAGAGCTAATCATTATCATCCCATACAAGAGCAGAAAGTTCTTTTGGTAAAAGGTCAATTTATAAGTATATACAAAAGTTTGCTTGGTAAAAATTCACCAAAAATTACTCACGTAATTAATGAAGGAGATTCTGTCGTAACGAAGCCCAATGTTGCTCATACAATGGTTTTTACAAAAGACTCCATCTTCCTTAATTTAGTCAGAGGAGAAAGAGAACACGAAAATTATGGAATCACCCATACACTTCCTTATCCTTTGGTTTCTGACAACGAAAAAAAAGAATTGCTAAAGAATTACAAATTCGATTGTAGATCTTGTGGAGGATTAAATCTTAAAAGGGTAGTTTCTTTAGGTTACCAACCTTTAGCAAACAACTTGTTAAAAAGTAAAAATCAGGAAGATGAGATGTTTCCGTTAGAAATGAATTATTGTTCAGATTGTCATAATTGTCAACTTTCTGTCGTTGTTGATCCAAAAAAAATGTTCTCAAACTATCTTTATCTTTCGTCCACATCCAAAGCATTCAGGGAACATTTTGAAAAAGCCACAAAAAAATATATTAAAGAATTTAAGCTTTCACCTAATAAGTCTTATATTATTGATGTAGGTAGCAATGATGGAGTTGCATTAAAGCCTTTCAAAAATTTAAAATTTAAAAATATTTTGGGAATAGAACCCGCAAAAAATCTGGCAAAAGCTGCCAATAACGAAAAAATTAAAACCTATAACGGTTTTTTAAATAAAGAAAGCTTAAAGAAAATTAAAAAAAATGCTGATCTTGTATTAGCTTCAAATGTTTTTGCACATTCAGACGATCTAAAAATAATGGCAGAATGTATGCTTAAATTAATAAAAAAGGATGGAACTATAATCATAGAAATTCAATATTTACTTAACACTTTAAAAGATCTTACTTTTGATAATATTTATCATGAACACTATAATTATTGGTCTTTAACTTCACTAGTAACTTTCTTCAACAATATTGGGGGGAAAATTATTAGGGCTGAGAAAATAGATACTCACGGTGGCTCTTTAAGAATATATGTAAAAAAGAATCCAAAAACTAAAGTGGAAAAAAATATTAATGAACTTCTAAAAGAGGAAGAAAAGTTTGGAATAAAAAATTACAAAGTTTATCAAGATTTTGCTAGGAAAGTATACAACATTAGAGATAATGTTAGAAAAAATATTTCAAATTTAAAAAAAAATAATAACAAAATAATTGGTTATGGATCTCCGGCAAAAGCTACCACTGCGTTAAATTTTTTTGGTATTTCAAATGAAATAGATTTTATAATTGAAGATAACAAACTAAAACAAGGAAAATTTCTTCCTGGAATGAAAATTCCTATTATATCGAAAGAACGTTTAAAACAGAAAGCTGATTATTCATTGGTTTTAGCCTGGAATTTTTTTAATGAAATTAAAAAAAAGAATGTTGATTTGGCCCATAAATTTATAAGTATTAAGGATTTAGAAATTTAAATTTACTTTATAAGTTACGTACTGTAATAAGTTGAAAATAGTTGTTGGGCGGTTAGCTCAGTTGGTAGAGCATCTCGTTTACACCGAGAGGGTCATAGGTTCGAGTCCTTTACCGCCCACCATTGTGGGGGTGTAGCTCAGTTGGTTAGAGCGCCTGCCTGTCACGCAGGAGGTCGCGGGTTCGAGCCCCGTCACTCCCGCCACCGTTGACTATTAAGTAGTTATCCACTGTATATTTAGTGACAATCTCGCATCTACAAGTAGGGAAAAAAAAGGTATACAAATAATAGTATTTATAAAGATGCTGAGCGATTTTTTAAAAGACTACCTGTCAATCATAATTTTTCTATTTGTTGCTTTAGGGCTGAGCATAGGTTTTATAGTATTAAATTTTTTGTTTTCACCTAAAAAACCTGACCCGGAAAAACTTTCAGCATATGAATGTGGTTTTGAAGCATTTGGTGATTCAAGAATGGAATTTGATGTTAGATTTTATTTGGTTGCAATGCTATTTATCATTTTTGATTTGGAAATAGCTTTCCTTTTTCCTTGGGCCATATCATTAGGGAATCTTGGTGCGTTAGGATTTTGGTCAATGATGATTTTTTTATTTATATTAACTATCGGTTTTATTTATGAATGGAAAAAAGGAGCATTAGACTGGGACTGAAATGATTAATATAAAAAAACACGAAGATCAGGTTCCCAATGAATTTAAAAAAATTACAAAAAATTTTAGTGAAAAAGGTTTTATTACTGTTTCTTCAGAAAATTTAATTAACTGGGCAAGAACAGGGTCGTTACACTGGATGACTTTTGGTTTGGCTTGTTGTGCAGTTGAGCTGATGCAAACTTCAATGCCAAGGTATGACCTAGAAAGATTTGGGGCAGCCCCTAGAGCTTCACCCAGACAATCTGATGTTATGATAGTTGCTGGAACTTTGACAAATAAAATGGCTCAACCTCTTAGGAAAGTTTATGACCAAATGCCAGAACCCAGATATGTCATTTCCATGGGAAGTTGTGCAAACGGGGGTGGTTATTATCATTATTCTTATTCGGTTGTAAGAGGATGTGATCGTGTTGTTCCAGTTGATATTTATGTACCTGGATGTCCTCCTTCCGCCGAGGCATTATTATACGGAATTTTGCAATTACAAAAGAAAATTAGAAGAGAAGGTAGTTTAGAAAGATAAACAATGTCAATAACTGTTAATAATTTACAGAAAACAGTTGGCCTAGGTTTGGCTACTGCATTAAAAACCTCAAGAATTAATTTTGGCCAACTTTTGATAGAAATAAACGTAGAAGATTTATATTCCACAATTTTATACTTAAAAACTAACGACAAATGCAGGTTTAAACAGTTGATTGATATTACCGCGGTGGATTATCCAGAAAAATATAACAGATTTAAAATAGTTTATCTTTTTCTCAGTCATGAAAACAATTTAAGAATTTTATTGAATATAAATATTGAAGAGAAAACATCAGTGCCATCAATATCAAAAATTTTTCCTTCCGCTAACTGGATGGAAAGAGAAGTTTTTGATATGTACGGTATTTCCTTTAAAGATCATCCTGATTTAAGAAAGATACTTACAGATTATGGTTTTGAAGGATATCCTTTAAGAAAAGATTTTCCATTAACTGGTCACACTGAGGTTAGATACAGCGAAGATAAAAAAAAAGTGATTTCTGAACCAGTAAAGTTAGATCAAGAGTATAGAGATTTTGACTTTGAAAGCCCTTGGGAAGGAACAAAATATATTAAAGAAGAAAAGCAAAAAGATGAAATTAAGGATTAGTTATGGCTAAACAAAATAAAACTATGAACTTAAATTTTGGACCACAACATCCTGCGGCACATGGTGTACTAAGATTGATACTTGAGTTAGACGGAGAAGTTGTTGAAAAGATTGACCCTCATATCGGGCTTTTACATAGAGGCACGGAGAAACTAATTGAACATAAAACCTATACTCAGGCGGTTCCTTATTTTGATCGTCTTGATTATGTTGCGCCAATGAACCAAGAACATGCTTTTACTTTAGCAATTGAAAAACTATTGAACATAGAGGTGCCAATAAGAGGCCAATATATTAGAGTTTTATTTTGTGAAATTGGAAGAATTTTAAGTCATCTTTTAAACATTACTACTCAAGCGATTGATGTTGGCGCTCTAACACCATCACTTTGGGGTTTTGAGGAAAGAGAAACTTTAATGACTTTTTATGAAAGAGTTTCAGGATCTAGATTGCATGCGAATTATTTCAGACCTGGAGGCGTTCATAAAGATTTACCAAGAGGACTAAGTGATGACATTCTATCATTTTGTAACAGTTTTCCGAAAGTTATTAATGATATAGAGACTCTTCTTACCGATAACAGAATTTTTAAGCAAAGAAATGTAAATATAGGCGTTGTTACCAAACAAGAGGCCTTGGATCATAGTTTCTCAGGAGTTATGCTTAGAGGCTCGGGTATTGCATGGGATTTAAGAAAATCTCAACCTTACGAATGTTATCCGAATATTGATTTTAAAATTCCTATTGGGAAAAATGGAGATTGTTACGATCGTTATCTTTGTAGGATTGAGGAAATGAGAGAAAGTGTAAAAATCATTAGAAACTGTATTAAAAAAATGCCAACAGGTCCCATAAAATCAATAGATGGAAAAATCACACCACCAAAAAGAAAAGATTTAAAAAATTCTATGGAATCCTTAATACATCATTTTAAGTTATTTTCCGAAGGTTTTAGAGTCCCCAAAGGTGAAATTTATACTGCTGTGGAGGCGCCTAAAGGAGAATTCGGGGTTTATCTTATATCAGATGGTAGCAACAAACCATATAAATGCAAAATAAGAGCTCCAGGATTCTCTCACTTGCAATCAATGGATTACTTGATGAAGGGTCATATGTTAGCGGATGTTCCTGCTGTTTTAGGTTCTTTGGATGTTGTTTTTGGAGAAGTAGATAGATGAGTATAAAAAAAATATCTAAAGCACAACCAGAAACCTTTGAATTTTCCAAAGATAATTTGCTGGAAGCTGAAAGAGAAATAAAAAAATATCCAAAAAGCAGAAAGGCAAGTGCCGTTATAGCTCTATTGTTTTTAGTTCAAAAACAAAATGATAATTGGATACCGTTAGCAGCAATTGAGTACGTGGCTAAGCTGTTGAGCATACCTTATATACAGGTGTACGAAGTTGCAACATTCTATTCAATGCTAAATTTATCTCCTGTAGGAAAGTATTTTGTTCAAGTTTGTACAACAACGCCATGCATGATGAGAGGTGCAAAAAAAATTGCAGATTTATGTAAAAAACATATTTCAAAAGATCAGAATAAATTATCTGAAGATAAACTATGTTCTTGGACTGAGGTCGAATGTTTAGGAGCTTGTGTAAATGCTCCTGTAATGCAAATTAATCAGGATTATTACGAGGATTTAGATGAAAACAAAACTGAAGAAATAATACAAACGTTGCAAAAAGATAAATTACCAACACCGGGTTCTGTTAAAAATAGAAAAAATACCGCACCAGCAGAAGGGAAAACGACATTATTACAGGTAAAGAATGCTTAAGGACGAAGATAGAATTTTCAAAAATTTGTATAACGATCTCGGTTGGAACATTGATGCGGCGGAGAATAGGGGGGACTGGATAAAAACAAAAGATATTATCTTAAAGGGAAAAGATTGGATTATAAAAGAGATAAAAGATTCAGAATTACGAGGCAGAGGGGGAGCTGGTTTTCCTACAGGACTAAAATTATCTTTTGCACCAAAAGAAGTAAGTACTAGACCGCATTATTTAGTTATTAATGCCGACGAATCTGAACCAGGAACCTGTAAAGATAGAGATATATTAAGATTTGAACCTCAAAAATTAATCGAAGGATGTTTAATTACAAGTTATGCGATAGGTGCACACGCTTGTTATGTTTATATAAGAGGAGAATTTTTTAGAGAAGGACAAAGGTTGCAAGAAGCCATAAACCAGGCATATAAAAAAAACTTTTTAGGAAAAGATGCCTGTAATACTGGATGGAATTTGGATATCCATATTCACTATGGAGCTGGAGCTTATATCTGTGGAGAAGAAACAGCTTTGTTAGAAAGTTTGGAGGGGAAAAAAGGCTTACCACGACTCAAACCTCCTTTTCCAGCAATTATAGGACTTTATGGGTGCCCAACTATAGTTAATAATGTTGAAACTATATCAGTAGTTCCAACGATTCTTAAAAGAGGAGCTAAGTGGTTTAAATCATTGGGAAAACCAAAAAATACCGGAACAAAGATTTTTTGTATTTCTGGTGATGTAAACAATCCATGTAATGTTGAAGAAGAAATGGGAGTTCCCTTAAAAGATTTAATAGAAAAACATGCTGGAGGCGTTGTTGGAGGATGGAATAACCTTCAAGCTGTTATACCAGGAGGATCTTCCATGCCATTATTACCAAAAAGTATTTGTGAGACAATTACAATGGATTTCGATTCACTAATTAAAGTAAAAAGTGGTTTAGGGACTGCAGGTGTGGTGGTTATTAATAAAGATCAGGATATTATTAGATGTATTGCAAGAATAGCCAAATTTTACAAACATGAGAGTTGTGGTCAGTGCACTCCTTGCAGAGAGGGTTCTGGTTGGATGTGGAGAATGTTAGAAAGAATGGCTGATGGAGAAGCAACATATAAAGAGATAGACCTTTTATATGATGTCACCAAACAAATAGAAGGGCATACAATTTGTGCATTTGGAGAAGGATCAGCTTGGCCCGTACAAGGTTTACTACTTCACTTTAGAGATGAAATAAGAAAACGAAGTCATTCGGAACCATTATTTAAGAAAAGATCTAATATTCCCTATCTCATAGATCAACATCTTTTGGAGAAGGATAGTGCCTAAAATTATAGTTAATAATAAAGAAGTTGAAATTGAGGAAGGCATGACTGTTTTTCAAGCCTGTGAATTAGCCGGAGCAGAAGTACCGAGATTTTGTTATCACGAAAGACTTTCTATAGTGGGCAATTGTAGAATGTGTCTAGTTGAGATGGAAAAATCTCCAAAACCGATAGCTTCTTGTGCCATGCCCGCAACTGATGGAATGAAAATCAAAACTAATACGCCTTTAGTAGAAAGAGCTAGAAAAGGCGTAATGGAATTTTTGTTGGCAAACCATCCTTTGGATTGTCCTGTATGTGATCAAGGAGGAGAATGTGATTTACAAGATCAATCGCTTTTTTATGGTCTTGATAGTTCTCGATACACAGAAAATAAAAGACAAGTTAAAGAAAAATATATGGGTCCTTTAATCAAAACCGAAATGACAAGATGTATTCACTGCACAAGATGCGTCAGATTTGCATCTGAAATAGCCGGTATACCCGAACTAGGTGCTATTGGCAGGGGAGAAGATACGGAAATTACAACTTATTTGGAAAAATCTATGGAATCTGAACTGTCAGCGAATGTTGTAGACTTATGCCCTGTGGGGGCACTTACATCAAAACCTTATGCTTTCGAAGCACGCTCATGGGAACTTAAAAAAACCGAAACTATAGATGTTATGGATGCTGTAGGATCGAATATCAGAGTTGATACATACGGATGGGAAGTCAAAAGAATTTTGCCCAGAGTTAACGAAGACATTAATGAGGAATGGATATCAGATAAAACAAGATACGCATGTGATGGTCTTTTAAAACAGAGACTGGATACACCATATATTAGAGAAAACGGAAGATTACAAAAATCATCTTGGAATAAAGCATTGAGACTTTTAATTAGTAAATTAAAATCATTCAATTCAGATGAAGTTGGCGGGCTAGTAGGAGATTTAGCAGATCTGGAAATGATTTATAGCTTTAAATCTTTTTTTGAAAAATGTATAGGATCAAAAAATTTTGAGTGCAGACAAGATAGAATTTATATTAATCCATTTGAAAGAATGAATTATATTTTTAATTCTACAATTAATGGAATAGAAGATTCGGATTTTATTCTTTTAGTAGGAACAAACCCCAGACTAGAAGCTACTATTCTTAATGCAAGAATTAGGAAAGCATATATAAAAAAAAGACTGAAAATTTATTCAATTGGTGATCCTGGAGATTTAACATATCCATATATAAATCTAGCTTCCAACACTTCATTAATTAGAGCAATTGCATATGGAACACATGAAATTTCTGAAAAAATTAAAAAATCAAATAAACCAATGATAATCATAGGAGAGTCGGCCCTATACGGAGAAACTGGAAAATATATTTTCGAAACATTAAAATATTTTTTATCCAAAAATAACTTTATAAAAGAAGACTGGAATGCTTTAAATATACTTACCCAACAGGCTTCAAGAGTTGGAGCAATTGATCTTGGCGTGCATTCTATCAATGAAACAGAAAATTTTTCATTTTTCAATAAATTAGATAATGACGAATTTAGATTTTTATATTTACTTGGAGCCGACAATATTTGTTTTGATAAAAAAGATAAATTTATTGTTTATCAAGGTAGTCATGGAGATAAAGGTGCAGAAATTGCTGATATTATTTTACCAGGAGCAGCATATACAGAAAAAAATGGTTTGTTTGTAAATTTAGAGGGCAAATTGCAGACCGCACACAAAGCTTCATATCCTCCGGGCGATGCAAGAGAAGATTGGGTTATTTTTAATGATCTTGCCAATATGATGAAAAAACCGCTTGATTATAACAATATTAAATCTTTACAAGAGTCTATTAAGAAAAATATTCAGCTAAAAATTAATAATCAAATTAACAAAAATAATATAATTAATTTTGTTAATGATAATATTTCTATAAAATCAATTGATTATTACCATACAAATTCAATAGCAAGGTCATCAAAAGTAATGAACGAGTGCAGACAAATATCAAAGAAATTTTTATTTACAGGAATCGAAAAAGCTAGCTGATGATTTATATAAATATACTTTTTAATGAAATTTATAAAATAATATTTTTACTACTACCTGTTCTTGTGGCGGTAGCTTTAATTGTATGGTTTGATAGAAGAGTTTGGGCTTTTGTTCAAAAAAGAAGAGGTCCAAATGTAGTAGGTCCATTCGGGCTTTTTCAAACTTTGGCGGATGCTTTGAAGTATATCTTCAAAGAGATAATTATTCCCGCTAGTGCAGATAAAACTATATTTGTTTTGGCTCCAATAATTACTCTTACTTTATCTCTAGTGGCGTGGGCGGTCATACCGTTTAGCAATGAAATGATATTGGCCAATATTAATATAGGAATATTATATATATTTGCGATCTCATCTCTGAGTGTTTACGGAATCATAATGGGTGGATGGGCATCAAATTCAAAATATCCTTTTTTAGGAGCTATTAGATCAGCGGCCCAAATGATTTCTTATGAAGTGTCAATCGGTATTATTATTATTAATGTTTTACTCTGCGTGGGTTCTCTTAACTTAAATGAAATTGTACTAGCACAGGAAAATGTCTGGTTCATTTTTCCACTATTTCCAATGTTCGTTATTTTTTTTATTTCGGCTTTAGCTGAAACTAACCGACCACCATTTGATTTGCCTGAGGCCGAGTCAGAACTTGTAGCAGGTTATCAAACAGAATATTCAGGAATGATGTATGCCATGTTTTGGTTAGGCGAGTACGCAAATATTTTGCTTTTGTGTGCTTTAGGTTCAGTACTTTTTTTGGGAGGATGGTTAAGTCCTCTTGATATTTATCCATTTAATGTATTTCCAGGAGTTTTTTGGATGCTATTCAAAATTCTAGGACTTTTTATTTTATTTTCTTTGGTTAAAGCCATAGTTCCAAGATACCGTTTTGATCAATTAATGAGATTAGGTTGGAAAATTTTTCTTCCACTTTCATTAATTTGGGTTGTTTTAACAGCAAGTTTTTTATTTTTTTTAGATATGTTGCCAACACTAGGATAATGAGAATTAGCAGAATAATAAAAACAGTATTTATGACAGATTTCATTGCTGGATTGTCAGTTGCAGTTAAAGAAATTTTTAGATCAAAAAAAACTATAAATTATCCCTTTGAAAAAGGAAAAATAAGTCCACGGTTCAGAGGTGAACACGCCTTAAGAAGATACCCAAATGGCGAAGAAAGATGCATCGCATGTAAACTATGTGAAGCTATTTGTCCTGCTCAGGCGATTAGAATAGAATCGAAAATTAGAGATGATGGTAGCAGAAAAACAACAAGATACGATATTGATATGCTCAAATGTATTTACTGTGGTTTGTGTCAAGAATCTTGTCCAGTAGAAGCTATAGTTCAAGGTCCAAATTTTGAGTTTGCCACAGAAACTAGGGAAGAGCTTTATTACAATAAGAAGAAACTTTTAGGAAATGGAGATAGATGGGAAACTGCTTTAGCAGAAAACATTAAAGCAGATTCACCTTTCAGATAAATGTTAGCTCATTCTTTGTTTTTTTATTTTTTTTCAACCATAGCTGTATTTTCTGCAGTCATGGTTACCGTTTCCAGAAATACAGTTTATTCAGTATTTTTTCTAATTCTAGTTTTTGTAAGTGTTTCTATTCTTTTTATTATGATAGGAGCAGAATTTCTGGGAATAATAATGCTAATTATTTATGTAGGAGCAGTTGCGATTTTGTTTCTTTTTGTTGTGATGATGTTAAATGTTACCAATCAAGCAACTAAACATTCTAGTAGAAAAGGTTTTATTAACAATGTGTCAGTAGGTTTAGTTGTAGGAGCGATTATCTTTCTTGAATTATTAGTTGTAGTTGGTGGTTGGAAATACAAGGGTAACTTTGTTCCGTTATCAGAAACTTATTTAAATTTTGATTTAAGTAATACACATGCATTAGGTAATGTTTTGTATACAGATTATATACATCTTTTTCAGATAGTTGGAATGATTCTTCTTGTTGCAATGATTGGATCTATTAGTCTTACATTTAGTAGAAGAGAAAACATAAAAAAGCAAAATTATTTTGATCAAATAGAAAGAGAGAAAGATAGTGCAATTTCGTTAGTTGAAGTTAAAAGTGGCAAGGGAGTGAAAATTGATGATTGAAATAGGTCTTGGACATTATTTATCACTAGCATCAATAATTTTTGTCATAGGAATAATTGGAATTTTTTTAAATAGAAAGAATGTCATTATAATTTTAATGTCGATAGAATTGATTCTTTTAGCGGTGAATATCAACTTAGTATCTTTTTCTATTTATCTACAGAATTTGGTCGGCCAAGTATTTACGATGTTTGTCTTGACTGTAGCGGCAGCGGAAGCGGCTGTGGGCTTAGCAATAATAGTAATTTATTATAAAAACAGGGGTTCAATTAATGTTGAACATATTAGTTCTTTGAAAGGTTAATATGGAATATGCAATTATATTTTTACCGTTAATAAGTTCATTTATTTCTGGCTTTTTTGGAAAAAAACTGGGGGATAAATATTGTCAAATTTTTGCATGTTTGTTGGTTTTAATTTCTGGAATTTTATCGTTGTTTATTTTTTATGAAGTGCTGACACAAGATTACTCTAGCAATAAATTAATATTTAATTGGATTAGCTCTGGAGATTTTCGTGTCAATTGGTCAATCGTTGTTGATCCATTAACATCTGTAATGTTAGTAGTCGTAAGTTTAATATCATCAATTATTCATTTTTATTCCATAGGTTATATGAGTCATGACCCACATAAAACACGCTTTATGGCTTACTTGTCTCTATTTACTTTTGCCATGCTGACTTTGGTTACCGCCGATAACTTTTTACAGTTATTTTTTGGATGGGAAGGTGTTGGTTTGTGTTCGTATTTATTGATTGGTTTCTGGTACAAAAAACCTTCTGCTAACTCAGCTGCCATTAAAGCATTCGTTGTTAATCGGGTAGGTGATTTTGGTTTTGCGATTGGTATTTTTCTAATATTCTTTTTTTATGGAACTGTTAACTATCATGAAGTATTTCAACAAACACCTCTATTCATACAAAAACAAGTTATTTTTTTAGGAATTGAAGTAAATTTAATTACATTAATTTGTCTTTTACTTTTTTTGGGAGCGATGGGAAAATCTGCTCAGATTTTTTTGCATACTTGGCTTCCCGATGCAATGGAAGGTCCGACGCCTGTATCCGCACTGATCCATGCGGCCACAATGGTTACCGCGGGTGTTTTTTTAGTGGTCAAATGTTCGCCATTATTTGAATATTCCCAAATAGCATTAAATGTGGTTGCAACAGTTGGAATGATGACAGCATTTTTTGCAGCAACAGTTGCTCTTGTGCAAAATGATATTAAAAAAATTGTTGCCTATTCGACTTGCAGTCAATTGGGTTACATGTTCTTTGCAGCCGGTGTGGGCGCTTATCATGTGGCTATTTTTCATTTATTCACCCATGCTTTTTTTAAAGCACTTTTATTTCTTGGTTCAGGATGCGTAATACATTCTTTTGATGACGAACAAGATATTCGTTCTATGGGAGGGGTTTGGAAAAAAATACCGTATACTTACACTTTAATGGTAATAGGCACATTAGCTTTGACAGGATTTCCATTTTTATCTGGCTATTACTCAAAGGATGCTATTATTGAATTTGCGTATTTAAAAGGTAGTAACATTGGTTATTATGCTGCTGCGGTTGGAATTTTTACAGCTTTACTAACAGCTATATATTCATGGAGGTTAGTATTTAAGACTTTTCATGGAAAATATAATAATAAAAAAAATAGTTTAAATTCAATTCACGAATCTTCTTTAACAATGTTGATACCTTCGTGCCTTTTAGCTGTAGGTGCTATTGTAACAGGTATTTTATTTAAAGAAATATTTATAGGTCAGGATACACAATTTTGGAATAATTCAATTCTGTTTTTATATCCCAATCATCAGGATCATGCACCAATTTGGTTGCTTGTTATAACACCTCTAATAGTCATTTTGGCAATTCCGATTGCATATTATTTATTTGTAAAAAATGAAAAAATTTTGAAAAACTTAATTTTAAAACATCAAACGCTATATAATTTTTTAATAAACAAATGGTACTTTGATGATTTGTATAATTTTATTTTTGTAGAACCTATAAAAAAAATTGGATTATTTTTTTGGAAAGAAGGAGATGTTAATATAATAGATCGTTATGGGCCAGATGGCCTTTCAAAGTTAGTTAAAACTGTATCTGATAAAGCAGTAAATTTTCAAAGTGGATATTTGTATCATTATGCTTTTGTAATGCTTATTGGTTTTTCTATTTTATTAACATACTTAATTTTGTATTAAATGAACTTTCCTATTCTTTCAGCGATTATATTTATTCCACTTATTGGAGCTTTTTTTATTTTTGTTACCAAGGGAGAGCAAAAAAATGTTGAAAGAAATTCAAAATATGTAGCAATTTTTACCTCTCTGGCAAATTTTTTTCTTTCTATTTTACTTTGGTATTTTTTTGATAATTCAACACCTGACTTTCAATTTATTGAAGAGAAAAAATGGATGGCAGGCTTCATTAATTTCCAACTTGGCATAGATGGAATTTCAATGCTATTTATATTACTTACAACATTTATAGCACCGTTATGCATTTTTTCAGGTATTCATAGTATTAAATTTATGATTAAGGAATTTTTTATCGCAATCCTTATGATGGAAACTTTGATGCTTGGTGTATTCTGTTCCCTTGATCTGGTAATATTTTATTTATTTTTTGAAGGTGGGCTGATACCAATGTTTTTAATTATTGGTATTTGGGGAGGTCCTAAAAGGGTATATTCGGCATTCAAGTTTTTTTTATTTACACTACTTGGTTCTGTTTTAATGCTAGTTGCTATCATCTCTATTTATTGGATTGCAGGGACTACGGATGTAATTAGGTTATTAGATGGGAGAATACCACAAGAATTTCAATATTTACTTTGGTTAGCATTTTTCAGTTCATTTGCCGTCAAATTGCCAATGTGGCCTGTGCATACTTGGTTACCCGATGCACATGTTGAAGCACCAACTGCGGGCTCAGTTATTTTAGCCGCCATACTTTTAAAAATGGCAGGCTATGGTTTTATACGTTTTTCGTTAGGTTTGTTCCCCGTTGCCTCAGATTATTTTACTCCACTTATTTTTGTGTTGAGTATTATTGCGATAATATACACATCTTTGGTTGCGCTTATGCAAGATGATATGAAAAAACTCATAGCCTATTCTTCTGTAGCGCATATGGGTTTTGTTACAATAGGTATTTTTTCATTAACTAAACAAGGTCTAGAAGGAAGCATTATTCAAATGATGAGTCACGGCCTGATATCTGCGGCGCTCTTTTTATGCGTGGGTGTTGTTTACGATAGACATCATTCACGTATGATTTCTTCTTACGGTGGACTGGTTAATATTATGCCAAAATATGCATTTGTTTTTATGATCTTTACATTGGCAGCTTTGGGATTACCAGGTACAAGTGGGTTTGTTGGTGAATTTTTAGTATTGGCCGGAGTTCTTCAGAAAAACATTCTGGTTGCTGTATTAGCTTCTTTCGGAGTTATTTTAGTCGCCGCATATATGTTGTGGCTTTACAGGAGGGTAATTTTTGGAAAAATAACCAACCCTGAAATAAAAGAAATTACAGATTTAAACAAAGCAGAAATATATATTTTTGCATCATTAGTATTTTTGATACTTTTTTTTGGAGTTTACCCAAAACCATTATTTAACACTATTGATATATCGATTAGTAATTTGATTAATAATTATCAAGCTGATCTAAGTTTTCATTTGGTCAAAATAAATAATTAAATGCAAGCAATACCTTATATATACATATTACCCGAATTATTTTTATCCGTAGCGATAATGTCTCTTTTAATGCTGGGTGTTTTTATTAAAAAAAGTTTTAAACTTGTAAGTTTATTAACAATTTCAAGTTTAGCTTTTGCAATTATTTTAGTCTTAAACCAACCAAACGAAATGGTAAAAATATTTAACGATAGCTATATAATAGACAAATTATCAATTTTTATGAAAGTACTTACCTTATTATTTTGTTTATTTGTTCTGCTATCATCGAAGGATTACATAAAAAATAACGATATTGATAAAATAGAGTATCCAATAATTATTTTAGCTTCAACGCTTGGCATGATACTCATGATCAGTTCTTATGATTTAATTGTTTTTTATCTAGGGTTGGAATTGCAATCTTTATGTTTATACATATTAGCCTCTTTCAGAAGAGAAGACGTAAGGTCCAGCGAAGCAGGTTTAAAATATTTCGTTTTAAGTGCACTTGCTTCTGGACTTTTACTTTATGGTTGTTCTCTTATTTATGGATTTACTGGCTCAACAAATTTTGAAACCATTGCAACAAATTTAAATGAGGCAAACAAAGGTGCAGTTTTTGGAATTGTTTTTATCATTGTAGGTTTGGCTTTTAAGGTTTCTGCGGTACCTTTTCACATGTGGTCTCCAGATGTTTATGAAGGTTCGCCAACTTCCGTTACTAGCTTTTTTGCATTAATCCCAAAAATAGCCGCAATAACCGTTTTTATTAGATTTATGTACGTTCCGTTTATAAATGCGATCAATCAGTGGCAGGCAATAATTATCTTTTTATCAATTGCATCAATGATAGTAGGTGCTGTTGCAGCCATTGGACAACAAAATATAAAAAGGTTGATGGCTTATAGCTCTATCGGGCACATGGGATATGCTTTAGCAGGCTTGGCTACAGGCACGAATGAAGGAATTCAAAGTTTAATAATTTATTTGACTATTTATTTGGTCATGAATCTTGGGGCATTTGGATGTATTTTTATGATGAAAAGAGAAAACATTTTCTATGAAAACATTAATGATTTATCCGGCTTATCCAAAAATCATCCTATACTAGCTTTTAGTTTTCTAATTATACTTTTCTCATTGGCAGGCATACCACCACTAGCCGGATTTTTTGCTAAGTTTTATATTTTTATGGCTGTTATTGAAGTTAAAATGTACGCGCTTGCAATTATTGGACTTGTAACCACTGTAGTTTCAGCATTTTATTACATAAGAATTATAAAAGTAATTTATTTTGATAAGCCAAAGAAACCATTTGATAAAAATTACGATTTTGGGCTTAAGATTTCATTGATTTTGTCTAGTATACTAGTTTTAGTTTATTTTATTTATCCGTCGATATTGACCGATCTGGTTTCTTCAATTGAAGTTTATTAATGAAATTTGAAATTTTTAAATATGAAAGTGTTACAAGCACCAATGATGTTGCCATCGATCTAATCAAAGAAGGCAAAAAAGAAATAGGGTGTGTTTGCGCAAATACTCAAACAAAAGGAAGAGGAACTCACGGAAAGAAATGGGTTTCTATAAAAGGAAATTTATTCGGTTCAATATTTTTTCCTTTAGAAGTCAATTATCCGCCATTTAACGAATTTTCAATAATAAATCCTGTTATAATTTCTGATGCAATTATGCTTTTTTGTAAAAAGAAAAAAATATCTTTTAAATGGCCAAATGATTTGTTTATAAATGGAAAAAAAATTTGTGGAATTTTACAAGAACTTGTAACCTCCAATGCAAAAAAATTTCTAATTATAGGGATTGGGTTAAATGTTGTTTCATGTCCAAATATTAATGCCGAATATCAAGCAACAAATATTTTATTGGAAACAAAAAGAAAACCATCAATTGGAGAATTAATAAAACAGATAATTCTTTCATATGAAAAATTTTTTTTAAATATAGCTTCTTATAATTATATGAATTTTAAAAAGAAAGCTGATCTAATGGCTTCAAATAAATAACAAATGAACGTATTGATCGGAGATATTGGTAACACAATCACAAAACTTTGTTTAGTTGCTATCAAAACTCATAAAGTTAAAAAAATGATTTATTTTAAAAGTAATAGTATTATTTCAAAAAAATTTTTAATAAAAAATTTAAAGAGAATTATTAAGGATAAAAATACCAATAAAATTGCTTTATTTTCAAGTGTTGTTCCCAGGTATCAACTAATATTAAATAAATTTTTAAAAAAATTTTATAAAATAAAATTGAAAGAAATTAAGGAAAAAAATATTGAAAAAATTGTTAAAATTAATCTAAAAAATAGAAATCAAGTTGGTTCTGACAGAATCGCAAATTCAGTGGGAGCTTATAAAAAATATAAAACTAATTGTATCATTCTAGATTTTGGAACAGCAACTACTTTTGATGTTGTGACCAAAGATGGTATTTATAATGGAGGAATAATAGCTCCTGGGGTAGATCTTTCAATAAAAAGTTTGACTAATTCAGCAGATCAAATACCTTTTTTTTCAATAACAAAACATAAAAAAATTATTGGAAAAAATACCATTGAAGCTTTACGTTCAGGTTTTTATTGGGGCTACTCTGGATTAATTAATAATATTATTTTAAAAATTGAAAAAGAAACCAAAAAAAAGTTTAAAATTATCTTCACAGGCGGTTATGCTGAATTATTCAAAACTTCTATTAAAAAACCTTTTACAATAGATAAAAATATAACAATTAGAGGTGTAATTGAAATTTTCAAAGAAAATAAAAAATATTTAGGTTAAATGAAAAAGGAAGAATTTATTTTTTGTCCTTTAGGTGGATCTGGTGAAATAGGCATGAACATGAATTTATATGCCTATGGGAATCCAGAAAACAGAAAATGGATCATAGTTGATATAGGTGTAACTTTTGCTGATGACACAGTACCAGGGGTTGATTTAATTTATGCAGATCCTGGTTTTATAGTGGACAAGAAAGAAGATTTGATTGGTTTAGTATTGACCCATGCTCACGAGGATCATATTGGAGCCATAGCTCATATTTGGCCTAAGCTACTATGTGATATTTACGCAACTCCATTCACAAGCGTTTTAATTAAAGAAAAATTTAAAGAAAAAAAAATTGACATAGGAAATAAATTAAAAATTGTCAAACTTAACGGCAAAATACAACTGGGTCCTTTTAACATTGAATTTGTTACATTAACGCATTCTATACTTGAGCCTAATGGATTAAGTATTCAAACTTCTTCTGGCACGGTTTTGCATACAGGAGATTGGAAATGTGATCCCAACCCCTTGATTGGTGAAAAAATTAATGAAAAAAAACTTAAACAAATTGGTGATCAGGGAGTTTTGGCAATGATTTGCGATTCGACAAATGTATTTAATTCAGGCAGATCAGGATCAGAATTAGATGTGAGAAATAGTCTATTGAAAATAATGGGAAACAAACAAAAAAGAATAATCATAACTTCCTTTGCTTCTAATGTAGCGAGAATGGAAAGTGTTTTTTATTGTGCCAAAAAAATAGGAAGACAAATATCTTTGGTTGGTAGATCTATGCATAGAATTTATAAAGCTGCAAAACAGTGTGGTTATTTGAATAATTTAACAGAACCTGTTGATCCGAGAGAAGCTAAAAAAATTTCTAGGGAAAAAATTGTATACCTATGCACCGGCAGCCAAGGCGAGCCAAGCGGAGCAATGATGCGTATTTCAAATGGTATTCATCCAGATGTATTTATCGAACCTGGTGATACGGTAATTTTTTCATCAAAAATTATTCCAGGAAATGAAAAAAAGCTTTACAGATTACATAATTTATTAGTTAAAAATAACATCGAGGTAATTTCTGAAGAAAATGAATTTGTCCATGTATCGGGACACCCAAATAGAGAAGATTTAAAAGATATGTATAACTGGGTAAAACCTAAATCAATTATTCCAGTTCACGGCGAATATAGACATATGAGCGAACATATTAATTTTGCAAGAAAAATGCAGATTCCATATCCTGTTAAAGTTGAAAATGGTGATATGGTCCAATTATTTCCAGGAGAAAAACCGAAGGTGTTTGATAAAGCTCCGGTTGGTAGAATATATGTAGATGGAAATATAAGTGTTGGAGAGGAGTCTCAGTCAATTAAAGATAGAAAAAATTTATCGTATAATGGTTTTTTGGAAATAACTATAATAATCAACAATAATGGCTCAATGACAAAGAAACCTATAATTTCTTTTAGAGGAATTCCAAGCAATGATGAAAATAGCAATTTTGTTTCTGATATGGAAGATCAAATTAAAAAAATATGCAAAACTTTTTCATTAAATAATTCTAATCAAGAATATAATTTGATAGAAGCACTTAAGACCAATTGCAGAAAAATAGTTAAAGAAAAAACTGGAAAGAGGCCTTACACGAACATAAATTTAGTAAGAATTTAACAATTAGGAGTATATTTATCTTATATGTATTTATCTAAGTTATTTGTTCCATTGCTTAAGGAAATACCTTCGGAAGCGAAAATTAAGTCTCATCAGCTTATGCTACGATCTGGAATGATCAGACAATCTTCAACGGGTATTTATTCGTGGTTACCTTTGGGACATAAAATTATGAAAAAAATAGAACAGATTGTAAGAGAGGAACAAAATAAGATTGGCGCTCAAGAGTTGTTAATGCCAACTATACAGTCTGCTGAGATATGGAAAGAAAGTGGAAGATATGAAGATTATGGTGAAGAAATGTTAAGAATAAAGGATCGCCAAGGTAAAGAGATGCTCTATGGACCCACCAATGAAGAACTAATAACTGAAATTTTTAGAGCTAGTGTAAAATCTTACAAATCATTGCCTCAGCTTCTTTATCATATTCAGTGGAAGTTTCGTGACGAATTAAGACCAAGGTTTGGTGTTATGAGATGTAAAGAGTTTCTTATGAAAGATGCCTATTCTTTTGATTTGAGTGACACTGAAGCCACTATATCCTATAACAAAATGTTTTTTGCGTATTTACAGACTTTTAAAAAATTAGGACTTACGGCAATACCGATGGCAGCTGATACAGGACCTATTGGAGGAGATCTTTCACATGAATTTGTGATTTTAGCTGAAACCGGTGAAAGTAAAATTTATTCTGATAAAAGAATTTTTGATTTAGACATTAGCAAACATAACAGCGAAGATAATTCGATTAAAGAACTACGAAAAAAATACGATTCATTTTATGCAGTTACTGACGATAAATTTAGAAAAGAAGATTTTGAAACAAAAGTAGAAAAAAAACATCAGCTTGTAACAAAAGGAATAGAAGTTGGGCATATTTTTTATTTCGGTGACAAATATTCCAAACCCTTAAAATGTAAAGTTGATTTAAAAGATGGAAGAAAAGTGAATGTTAAGATGGGATCTTACGGAATAGGCGTTTCAAGACTGGTAGGTGCGATCATTGAGGCCAAGTTTACCGATAACGTTATGAGATGGCCGGAATCGATAGCCCCATTTGAAGTTGCAATAATTCCAAGTTTACAAAAAAACGACAAGTCAATTTATTCAAAAGCTGAAACAATATATAAATTTTTAAAAAAAAATAACATAGATGTTCTGTTTGATGATAGTGACGAACATCTATCAGCAAAATTTAAAAAATTTGATCTTATTGGTATTCCGTATCAAATAATTTTGGGCTCCAAAGATATCGGTGATAAATTAGAGTTCAAAGAAGTTAACGGAAAAACAGAAACGATGTCACTAGAAGAAATTAAGAAAAAATTAGTTAACAAAAGAAATTTAAATTGATTTCAAAAATTGAACAGACTATAGCTTTTAGATATTTAAAACCTAAAAAAAAAGAAGGTTTCTTAAAAATAATTTCCATTTTTTCTTTTACTGGCATAGCTCTTGGAGTGGCTATTTTAATTATAGTTATGTCTGTTATGAATGGATTCAGAACCGAATTGATGAATAAAATTTTAGGTTTTAATCCTCATATTGTAGTAAAATCTTATGATAAAAAAATTAGTGAAGAAGATCTCAATAAACTTGATAAACTAAAAGCTAGTATATTAAAAACATCCTTCGCTTTCAGTGGACAGGGTATTATAATTAACAAAGAAAATACAATTGGTATATTGGTACGTTCATACCTAAAAAACGATATCCACAATAACAAACTGATAACAAAAGGTATTATAGATGGTTCATTAGAGTCATTTGATAAGACCACGATTTCTATAGGCAAAGAATTAGCTTTATCTCTAGGCTTGATAGTAGGTGACGAAATTACTTTAATGTCAACGTCTAAACTTCAAACTCCATTTGGAGGCATGCCCATTCAAGACAAATTTACAATTTCTTCTGTTTTTAGTACTGGACTTGCTGAATTTGATCAAAATGTCGTCTTTATACCCTTCGAAGATGCAATTTCTTTATTTGATTTGTCAGATACAGATGTTGACTTAGAAATATTCTTAAACAAACCTGATAATGTCCAACCAATTAAAAAAACTATCCAAAATTTATTTAGTGAATACTATGTTTACTCTTGGGCGGATTTAAATAAATCTTTTTTTGGAGCACTGAAAGTTGAAAGAAACGTTATGTTCATTATTTTAACTTTGATAATAATTGTTGCGGCATTTAACATTATTTCTGGATTAACAATTTTAGTTAAAAACAAAACTAAGGAAATTGCCATACTCAGAACTTTGGGCATTAGCAAAACTTCTATTACGAAGATTTTTTTTCTTACAGGATTTATCATAGGTTTTCTTGCGACAATTACTGGAGTGATTATGGGTATACTATTCTCTCATTATATTGAAAACATAAGAGTTTTGCTTAGCTCACTTTTTAATATTCGATTATTTCCGGAAGAAGTCTATTTTTTAAGCCAAATGCCTTCAGAAATAAATTTAGGTTATATATTCATTATTTCGCTTTTTTCACTGTTAATCACTTTTCTAGCTACAATTTTTCCATCCTTATCGGCAGCTAAATTAGATCCAATTAAGGCTCTAAAATATGAGTAAAGAAATAATTAAATTAACAAAAATATCCAAAAAATTTTTTGGAACCAATAAAAATATTGTTGTTCTTAAAAATGTTAATTTGAAAATAAATAGTGGAGAATTAGTTTCTTTAACGGGGCCTTCTGGTTCTGGTAAGTCTACTTTGTTGCATCTTATTGCACTACTTGATCAGCCTACTTCAGGCGAAGTTTTTTTTAAAAAAAAAAGTTTTTCAAAATCAAGAGATGATGAGAAAGATTTGATAAGAAGACAAAATATTTCAATAATTTATCAACAAAATAATTTGCTCAGTGACTTTACTGCCTTAGAAAATGTTACAATTCCTTTACTTGCAAATGGATATAATTGGAAAAGCGCAGTCAAAAAAGCTAGTAAGTTTTTATCTTTAGTCGATTTATCTAGAAGACTTCACCATTTTTCAACAGAGTTATCTGGAGGCGAACAACAAAGAGTTGCTGTTGCTCGAGCAATAATTACCGAACCAGATTTAATTTTAGCTGATGAGCCTACTGGAAGTTTGGATAGAAAAACCTCTAATCAAATATTCTCTTTATTATCAAAATTTAAATCTAAAAATAGAGCAATACTTTATGCAACTCATAATAGAGAATTGGCGAACAGGGCAGACTATAAGTTAAATATTTTAGATGGTAATATAACTAGGAAAAATGAATGAAGTTAACAGTAAGCAATTTACTCATCTAAAAATTCACACCCAATATTCAATTTGTGAAGGTGCGTTAAAAACATCAGATCTGGCTGAATATTGTAAAACAAATAAGGTACGTGCTGCTGGTTTATGTGATTCAAATAATTTATGCGGTGCGTTAGATTTTTCAGAATCTTTATCAAAATACAAAACACAACCAATTATTGGTACGCAAATTAATATTGATTATAAAGGTCATATTGGAAAAATCCCACTATTTGCAAAAGATTTAGAAGGTTACAAAAACCTTATTAAACTTTCTTCTAAATCATTTCTGGACATAAAAGAAAATGAAGAACCACATTGTAAGTTTGATGATATAGAAAAAAATTATAAAGGACTAATTTTATTGACTGGATCTATTGATAGTTTAATAGGAAAACTATTTTTTAAAAATCTTACTGATGAAATTTTGTCTCTCCTAAAAAAAATAAGTAAAATTTTTAATGACAACTGCTATGTTGAAATACAGAGACATAATGATGATGGTGAAAAATTGTTTGAAAAATTTATACTAAACGTTTCTAACAAATTAGGATTTCCCATAATAGCTACTCAAGAAGTTTTTTATTTAGATAAAGATATGCACGAAGCTCATGATGCATTTCTTTGCATAGGGGAAAAAACATATGTAAATGTAAAAGATAGAAGGAAATATTCTGAAGAACATTACTTAAAGAACTCTGAAGAAATGTTTAAACTTTTCCAAGATCTTCCCGATGCAATAGAAAACAACATAAATTTCCCTTTTAGAGTTTCTTATAGGCCCAAAAATTCATCACCTATTTTGCCCAATATACAAACTAATAAAGCGAAAAATGTAGATGATTTGTTATATCAAGAATCAATAAAAGGGCTAAATGATAAATTACACAAATATGTTTTTCCATACGCAGATCAGGACAACAAGATTAAACGTATAAGGCAGAACTCTGGACAAGATAATAAAAAAGAAATAGAAAAATTTTATAACGAAAGACTTAATCATGAAATTGGAATCATTTCTAAAATGAAATATTCAAGTTATTTTCTTATAGTTTCAGATTACATTAGATGGGCAAAAAAAAATGATATTCCTGTAGGTCCAGGCAGAGGATCTGGCGCTGGTTCTCTAGTTGCTTGGGCTCTTTCCATAACTGATATTGATCCCATTAAATTTGATTTAATTTTTGAAAGATTTTTAAACCCAGATAGAATTTCAATGCCAGATTTTGATATAGATTTTTGTGAAGAAAAAAGAGATAGAGTTTTTGAATATTTAAAACAAAAATATGGAAAAGGTGTCGCTCACATTATTACTTTTGGAAAATTAAAAGCTAGAATGGCTTTTAGAGATATTGGGAGAGTTTTGGGTTTGCCGTATGGATATGTAGATACTTTGTGTAAAATGATTCCTTTTGATCCTTCTCGTCCTCTTTCTTTAGAAAAAGCTATAGCACAAGAACCTAGAATAAGAAATGAAGAGCAAAAAGATCCTAGAGTAAAAAAACTTGTTGAAATTTCAAAAAAATTAGAAGGTTTAAATAGAAATATGGCAACTCATGCGGCAGGAGTTGTTATTCCTGAAGAAAACTTAGCTGAATTTGTTCCTTTGTATAAAGACTCTGGATCTAACTCACTTTTGCCTTCAACTCAATTTGATATGTACGCGTCTGAAAAGGCCGGTCTAGTAAAGTTTGATCTGCTTGGTTTAAAAACTTTAACGATAATAAATAAAGCAATATCTTTGCTTAAAGAAAAAAAGATAAATTTAGATATAAGTAAAATTAAACTTGATGACCCTAAAATTTTTGAATTATTAAGTTCTGGCCATACAGTTGGTTTGTTTCAATTAGAAAGTTCCGGAATGAGAGATGCTTTAGTAAATATGAAGCCAAATAAATTTGAAGATATTATAGCTTTAGTAGCTTTATATAGACCTGGTCCTATGGCAAATATATCAATATATAACCAGTGCAAACACGGCGAGAAAGAACCGGATTATTTGCACCCAAAAATTAAAAAAATTTTAGAACCAACATATGGTGTAATAATTTATCAAGAACAAGTTATGCAAATAGCACAAATGCTTTCAGGATTTTCGGCTGGTGAAGCAGATATATTAAGACGCGCTATGGGGAAAAAGAAAAGAGCTGAATTAGAAAAACAAAAAGAAAGGTTCGTCAATGGAGCAGTTAAAAATGGAATAACCAAGGATACTGCAATTTTTATTTTTGGAAAAATTGAACCATTTGCTGAATATGGTTTTAACAAAAGCCATGCTACTGCTTATGCCATGATTGCATACCAAACAGCATATTTAAAAACTTATTATCCGAATGAATTTATTGCAGCTTCAATGTCAAGTGAGTTATCTAATACCGATAAATTAAGTGAATTTTACGAAGAATTAAAAAGAATGAAAATAAAAGTACAACGTCCTTGTATAAATGAATGTTCTGCTGAATTTATACCGTCTAGAAATATATTATATTACGCTTTAGGAGCAATAAAAAATGTTGGCTTCGAAGCTATTTCACAAGTAGTTCAAGAAAGAAAGAAAAATGGAAAATTTAACAATATAAGTGATTTTATAAATCGAGTAAATCCAAAGAATATAAACAAACTTCAAATGGAAGGGTTAGTAAAATCTGGTGCATTTGATTCAATTTTTAATAATAGAAAGATTCTTTTTGAAAATATACCGAATATAATCCAGAACTCTAAGACGATTTTTGAAAACAAAGTTCAAAATCAGTCCAGTTTATTTTCTGACGAAAGTCAAAAAGTTTCATATTTAATAAAAGAAAAAAATTCATCTAATTGGTCAAATGAAGAGATTTTGTCAAAAGAATTTGAGTCACTTGGATTTTATATATCAGGCCATCCTTTAAACACTTACAAGGATATTTTAGAACAATATAAAGTTAAAACGTTCAAAGATTTTGAGGAAGATAAAGATGTTAATGAGGCATTTATTGTTGGCTCAATTATGTCTACAAAAGAAAAAAAAACATCCAAAGGAACACCTTTTGCAATTATTAAATTTAGTGATTTAAGTAAAGTATTTGAGTTGTTTCTTTTTTCTGAAATTTTAGAAAAAAATAGAAAAAAATTAATTGAAGGAAAATCTTTTTTATTAACTGTTATAAAAGATAAAGAGAATCAAGAAAATAGATTTAGAAGAATAAATGTTCGCAAAATTGTAAGTTTAGAAGAAATCACAAAAACAAACTATAACAACGTTCATATAGAAATAACAACTACTAAAAGTATAGAAAAACTTTATCAAACTATTAAAGAAAGAGGTAATTCCAAAATAAAAATTTCTATAAACAATGCAAATAAAAAATATTTATTTGAATTGAAAAATAAGAGAAAATTTGACTATGAGACGTTAAAATCCTTAAATAAAGAAGGCTACATTAAGAAAATAACAGTCTAATTATATATTGAATTTAAACTGTTAAAATAGTAAAACATCAAACTTAAATACGCACACAGTTGTTGGTTGAGAAACCTCCGGTCCTTAAGTGGAAAAAATTGTGGTGGAATAACCGGGAAAACATGAAATTACCAAGTGTAACAATAAAGCAATTATTAGAGGCAGGAGTTCATTTAGGGCACAAAACCCATAGATGGAATCCTAAAATGGATAAGTTTATTTTTACATCAAAAAACTCTATCCACATTATTGATCTTGTACAAACTTTAGAAATGATAGATTCAGCACTGCAAGAAATACATAAATGTATTACGGCCGATGGGAGGATATTAATTGTATCAACAAAAAAACAAGCAGCAGAAAGTATAACTACTTTAGCCAAAGAAACCTCCCAATTTTATGTTAATTATAGATGGCTTGGTGGAATGCTTACTAATTGGAATACAATATCCAATTCAATAAAACGTTACAAAAAACTTTCGGAGAATTTAAAAAAAGAAAAAACTGGTTTTACAAAAAAAGAAATTTTAAAAATGGGAGTACAAAGAGATAGGTTGGAAAGATCATTGGGTGGCATTGTCGATATGAAAAAAACACCGGATATGATTATTATAATTGATACTAATGTTGAGTCTTTGGCTGTAAAAGAGGCCTTTAAATTAAACATACCCATAGTAGCAATAGTTGATACAAATTCAGATCCCACAGGAATAAATTTTCCTATACCTGGAAATGATGACGCCAGAAGAGCGATAAGTTTGTATTGCGATCTAATAAAGCAGACAATACTGGATGCTCAAAAAAATATATCAATTATGGAACCAAAAGAACATAAACCAGAAGAAGAAATAAAAAAAACGAAACTTAAGCAAAAAACACCAAAACCTGAAACTGAAGAAAAAAAAGATACCATAGAAAAAAAACCCAAATCCATTTTTTTAGCAGCAAAAAAACTAGTATCTTTTAAAAAAAAATAAAATATACAATTTCATGTCTTCAGACGATTTATTAAAAAAAGTCAAGAAATTAAGAGAAATTACTGGAGTAGGATTTAAAGATTGTAAGAATGCAATAGATGAAACGAAAGGAGATATTGAAAAATCAATTGAATTATTGAGAAAAAAAGGCATAGCAAAAGCCGGCAAAAGGATGGAAAGGATAGCAGCCGAAGGCTTAGTTTGTATTCATGAACAAGATAACAAATTTTCGATGGTAGAGATTAATAGTGAAACGGACTTCGTTGCAAAAAATATTGAATTTATTAATTTTGCCGAAGAAGTATCTAAGTTATCATTGATTAAATCTGGCAAAATGGAAGATATTCTTCAAACAACAATGGCAAATAAAAAAAAAGTACAAGATAATTTGATTGATCTAATATCCAAAATTGGAGAAAAAATTACTTTAAGAAGAAGTGCGTTTATTGGAAAAGACAAATTTATAAATTTTTCATATATGCATTCATCTCTAAAACAAAACGTTGGAAAATTAGGAGTATTACTAAGCTTAGAAACAACAAAACCAAAAGACATGATAAAAGATTTAGGTAAGCAGCTGGCAATGCAAGTAGCAGCTCTGTCTCCGTTAGCAATAGATAAGGATGATTTAGATCAAAAAATATTAAAAAAAGAAAAAGAAATAATCATAGAAGAATTGAAAAATAGCGGCAAGGATACTAAAATCGTAGAAAAGATAACATTAGGAAAATTAAATAAATTTATTTCGGAAAATACTTTGTTAAACCAAGAGTGGATATTGGAACCAAAAAAAAGAGTGAAAGATATCCTGAAAGCGGTTGCTGGTAAGGATAAAATTGAAATAAAAAAATTTATAAGATTTAAAGTAGGCGAAGGAATTTAAATATTGTGACATCGGAAGATATATTAAAAAATTGCACTTCTAAGATGAAGAAAGCATTTGATGTTTTCAGTCAAGATCTATCATCGTTAAGAACTGGACGTGCCAACGTTAATATGTTGGATATAATCAAAGTTGATGTTTATGGACAAAGTATGCCTGTTAATCAATTGGCAAACATATCAACTCCTGAACCTAGGCTTTTAACGTTACAAGTTTGGGATCAAAACAATGTTTCATTGATTGATGCAGCGATCAAAAAATCTAATCTGGGTATTAATCCCCAAATAGATGGTCAACTTATGAGAATTCCAGTTCCAAGATTAACGGAAGAAAGAAGAGTTGAACTAAAAAAAATTATGGGGGGATTAGCCGAAAAAGCTAAAATATCTATAAGAAATATAAGGCGTGAAGCTAATGATAATTTAAAAAGAGATCTCAAAGATAAAAAAATTGGAGAAGATGAATTAAAAAGTTATGAAAAAAAAATTCAAAATGCAACTGATGAACAAACTGCAGAGTTAGAAAAAAAATTAACAGAAAAAGAAAAAGAAATAATGATAATATGAATAATTTAAATCATGTCGCTATAATCATGGACGGTAATGGGCGATGGGGTTTAAAAAAAAAAAAATCTAGAAATTATGGTCATCTAAAAGGTCTTAACGCAGTAGAAAATTTGATCAAATTGGCTATTAAAAGAAAAATTCCTTATTTAACGCTTTATACATTTTCAACCGAAAATTGGAAAAGACCAGATAACGAAATTAATTTTCTTTTTAGTTTAATTAGAAAACATATTAAAAAAAATCTAAAAAAAATTATTAAACAAGGAATTAAAATAAAAATTATTGGTAGTAAGAAAAATCTTCCCAGAGATATTACTGGGTCATTGAAATTAATTGAAAAAAAAACCAAAAATAATGACGTGATCGTAATAAATCTTGCATTAAATTATGGATCAAAACAGGAAATTATTAACGTATGCAGGAATCTTGTTAATAAAAAAAATAAGAAAATAGACTTAAATTCTTTCGAAGGCGAGTTATATACCAAAAATATACCTGATCCTGAAATATTAATAAGAACCGGTGGAACAAAAAGATTAAGTAATTTTTTATTGTGGCAATTAGCTTATACGGAAATATTTTTTGTAGATAAATTATGGCCAGATTTTAATAAAAATGATTTTGATAAAATTATAATGAAGTTTAATAAAATAAAAAGAAATTTTGGAAAGATTTAATGACCAAAGAATCACAAAAAAGAATAATTACTTCTATCTTATTATTTTTATTGGTAATTTTTTGTATATTTGTACACAAGTATTTTTTTATAACTGCCGTACTTATAATTTCATATTTTGCTTTTGATGAAATATGCATCATTATAGTTCGTGTAAGAAACCTTAATGAGCTTGCCAAATTTTTATTTAAGTTTATAAGTCTCTTTTATCTCTTTGGCATATTTGTACTTTCAGCTATGAGCTTATATTTTGTAGATGGTCCTTTTTTCTTTCTTTATATTTTATCTATTTGCATTTGTTCAGATATAGGTGGATATATTATAGGAAAAAGCGTTGGAGGAAAAAAATTAACAAAAATTAGTCCAAACAAAACTATTTCTGGTAGTTTTGGATCATTTTGTTTTTCTATAATCCCATTATTAATATTTTATAATATTAATAGTTCAGAATATTTACTTTCTATTAGCAATTTTCTAATGTGTTTATTTACATCGTTAGTTTGTCAATTAGGCGATTTATTTATTTCTTATCTAAAAAGAAAAGCCAAAGTTAAAGATACAGGAAGTATTTTACCTGGACATGGTGGTTTAATGGATAGAGTTGATGGAATAATTTTTGCTATCCCATTTGTATTTATTTTATCTAAACTTATTATTTTATGAAAAAAAAAATTGCAATACTTGGTTCTACTGGATCTATAGGTAAATATACATTAGAAGTAATAAAAAAGGATAAAAAAAATTTTGATATCGTTTTACTAACTGCAAATAATAATTATAGAAAACTTATTCAACAAGCTAAACAATTCCAGGCTAAAAATGTTTTAATAAAAAACAAAAATTTTTATTCAAAAGTAAAAAATTCATTGAAGAAAACAAAAGTTTATACAGGCGATGTTTCAATAACTAATATAATTTCTGGAAAATTGGATTATACAATGTCCGCTATCGTCGGCGTCGCTGGATTACAACCAACAGTAGATGCAGTTAGAATTAGCAAAACCGTTGTTATTGCTAACAAGGAAACGATTATTTGTGGTTGGGAGATTTTATCCAAATATATTAAAAAATATAAAACAAAAATATTACCTGTTGATTCAGAACATTTTTCAATAATGGAATTAACAAAAGACGTAACTGATGATGAAATCGAAGAAATAATAATAACTGCTTCTGGCGGACCTTTTTTAAACACCTCGATAAAGAAAATGAGCAAAGTTAAACCAACTCAGGCTATCAATCATCCAAATTGGAAAATGGGAAAAAAAATATCAATAGATTCCGCAAACCTAATGAATAAGGTTTTTGAAGTAGTTGAAGCTTGTAAAATTTTTGAATTTAGTAAAAAAAAATATAGAATAATTATACATCCACAATCTTACGTTCATTCTATAATTCGATTTAAAAATGGTCTAATAAAAATGATTCTATATAATACTGATATGAAAATACCAATATCTAATACTTTGTATGGTAGGAGAAATTACGTTTCAAATTTGAAAAAAGTTGATACTCGAATTTTAAATAAATTGAGCTTTCAAAATGTTAATTCGAACAAATTTCCATCACTTAAATTAATTGATAAATGTCTAAATTTTGGTTTTTTGGCACCAACAATAATTAGTGCGTCGAACGAAGTGTTAGTAGATTTATTTCTAGCAAAAAAAATTGGTTTTTTAGATATTGTTAAAATAGTTAATAAAATTGTTAAAGATAGAGATTTTAAAAAATACGCATCAAAAAAACCCAATTCGATAAAAGATATAAAAATAGCTGATAATTGGGCTAGATTGAAAACAATAGCTATGTGTGTATGATATCATTTTATGGCAAATTATAAAAAAATATTGGTTGGTTTCATTCTATTTTTTCTTGCTTTCAGTGTTAAATCTTACTCTGAAGTGGTTAATAAAGTTGAGGTAAAAGGAAATCAAAGAATAACCTTAGAGACCATTATAATTTTTGGAGATATCAAAACCGGAGAGAATTATAAAGAAAGCGATATTAGTTTATTGATCAAAAAACTTTATGAAACCAACTTTTTTTCCAATATATCAGCAGAATTAATAAATAATCAATTGATCATAAATGTTGAAGAGAATCCGATAATAAACTCAATAGTTTTTAAAGGTGAAAAAGCAAATAAATATACGGAAGAAATTAATAGAATAATTACTCTAAAGGAAAAAACTTCATTTTTAAGAAATATAGTCAAGTCAGATATTAATAAAATAAGAGAATTTTACAGATACTTGGGTTTTTACTTTGTAAAAATAGATTTAGAAATAGAAAAACTAAATAAAAATAGAGTAAATATGACTTATTCAATAAACAAAGGAGAGAGAGCTAAAATTGCTAAAATATATTTTTTAGGTGACAAAAAGATGAGGAATAGGAAATTGAGAGATATTATTACTTCCCAAGAAAATACTTTTTGGAAAATTTTTTCGAAGAATGTTTATTTAAGCAAAGAAAGAGTCGAGCTAGATAAAAGATTGTTGAAAAGATATTATAAAAATAAAGGTTATTATGAAGTGGATATATCATCGAGCAATGTTGAATATTCCAAAGGGGAAGGTTTTGTTTTGACATTTAGTGTTAATGCTGGAAAAAGATATAGATTTAAAAAAATATCAGTTAATGTCGCAAAGGCATTAGATAAATCTGCTTTTATTTCATTACAAACTGAATTTAATAAAACAATTGGAAAATACTATTCTGAAAAGAGACTAACAGCTATTTTAGAAAAAATAGATAAATTGAGCCAACAAAAGGAATTGCAATTTATTAATCACAGATTAGATGAAACCTTAGAGGTTGATGGTGTTGCTGTTATAATAGATATTTTTGAAGGTCGAAAATTTACGGTCGAAAGAATAAATATCAAGGGTAACAATGTAACAAATGATGCAGTAATAAGAAGTGAAATGCTCATAGACGAAGGTGACCCATATAGTGCTCTTTTGCTTAATAAATCTATCAACAATCTTAAAGCAAAAGGTATATTTGGAAAAGTTGAAAAGAAAATCTTAGAAGGATCTTCGCTAGATTCGAAAATTTTAGAAGTGAAAGTTGCAGAAAAAGCTACAGGTGAAATTATGGCTGGCGCAGGAGTTGGTACCGATGGAACTTCGGTTATGTTTGCAGTAAAAGAAAATAATTGGCTAGGAAAAGGAATTAATCTTAAGTCATCATTATCACTAAATGCACAATCTATCAGCGGAAGTATAGCTATAAGGAATCCAAATTATAATTATACTGGTAATGCAGTTTTTTCTTCTCTTGATATTTCTTCGATGGATAAGACAACAAACTCAGGTTTCGAGAGTGCAACAACCGGTTTTAGTTTTGGTACGGAGTTCGAGCAATATGAGGGCGTGTTTTTATCTCCTACAATCAGAGCAAAATTTGAAAAAATTGATGTTCAGTCATCCGCGTCAGATAAAATAAAAAAAATGGAAGGAAATTATAAAAATGTGGATTTTAATTATTCCATAACACTTGATAAAAGAGATCAGAGATTTGAGACTACTTCTGGTCACAAAATAAGTTTTGTTCAATCATTACCAATTGTTCAAGATTCATCTTCAATTTTAAACGGATTAACCGTAAGTAAATATTTCGAATTTTCAGAAGATGTCATTGGTGCGTTAAAAATATATGGACGTTCACTACATGGCATAGATGATGATGTGAGATTATCAGAAAGACTATTTATACCACAAAGAAGACTTCGAGGCTTTGATACAAGTAAAGTTGGACCAAAGGACGCAAGTGATTGGATTGGTGGCAACTTTGCAACGGCTGTTGGATTTGAAGCAAAACTACCTAATCTTTTGCCTGAATCTCTAAAAACTAACGTTAGTGCTTTCATTGATACTGCAAACCTTTGGGGAGTGGATTATAGTGATTCAGTGAACGATTCAAATAAAATTAGATCATCCGTGGGTTTAGCTGCTGATGTCTGGACTATGGTCGGACCGCTTAGTTTTACAGTAGCAAAAGCTATAACTACTTATGATCAAGATGAAACGGAAACATTCAATTTTAGGCTTGGAACATCATTTTAATGAAACATTTAGTAAAAATTTTTGTAGTTACATTTTTGTTGTTAAATTGTACACATGCATTTGCTGAGCAAAAATTGGTAACTTTAGATATGAAATATGTTTTGAATAATAGTAAAGCAGGAAAAGAAGCTCAGGACTTTTTGAAGAAATCATTGCTAGATAATAATAAAAAGTTTTCAGATATAGAAAATAATCTCAAAAAAGAAGAAACTGATTTGTTAGAAAAAAAGAATATTTTATCTAAAGAGGAATATCAAAAAAAGGCAGACACACTAAGAAAAAAAGTAATAGATTATCAATCACAAAGAAGGGCGGCTCTTGATAAAGTAGCTAACCAAAGAACAAAGGCAAGACAAACATTATTGAAAACGATAGATCCCTTACTAAATACTTATATTCAAGAAAATGACATATCGATTGTAATTGATAGAAAATACGTTCTTGGCGGACGAACAGATCTTGATATTACTGATTCAATTATTAAAAAATTAAATAAAGAGCTTCAGTCGTTGAATTTGCAGTAAAATGTCATCCCGCCAGTTTTTTGAAAAACTAGGGCCATACACCCTAAAAGAAATAATTAAAACAATTAATTGCACTGAAGATTACTCACATGTAAAAGATTTTAAAATTCATGGGATAGAATCATTAGTAAATGCAAATGAGAGTGATATGACTTTTTTAAATTCTAGTAGATATAAAGATATTTCTTTAAAAACAAAGGCTGCTGCATGTATAACTTCATCAAATCTTTCAAAATACCTTCCTAATCAATGTATTAAACTTGATGTAAAAAATGTTTTACTGGCAGTAAATCAGGTTTCAAAAATGTTTTACCCCAAGGCTGATATAGACTACCCTGATATTTACTTAGTTAATTCCGACGAAATTAAAAAAAAGTATCCAAAAGTTAATTTTGGTAAAAATACTCTTATTGGCAAAAATGTTCAAATAGGAAATGATTCTTATGTCGGCAGTAATAGTATAATAGAGAGCAATGTAAAAATTAGTAATAATTGCATAATTGGTTCATTTGTCGTGATAAAAAATTCCATAATTGGTGAAAACGTAAACATAAAGGATGGTGCTAAAATTGGACTCAAAGGTTTTGGTTTTATTCCTATTAAGCAAAAAAACTTAAGAACACCTCAAATTGGAAAAGTAATTTTAAACGATGGTGTGGAAATAGGTTCAAATTGTACTATCAATAGAGGCTCTATATCTGACACAGTTATAGGAAAAAATACTTTTCTAGATGATCATATACATATCGCTCACAATGTTAGGGTGGGTGAAAATTGTATCATGGCTGCCCAAGTGGGAATTTCAGGAAGCACAATTATAGGGGATAACACTGTAATTGGAGGCCAAGCTGGAATTTCTGGGCATTTAATAATAGGTAATAATGTTAAAATTGGAGGCGCAAGCGGAGTTACAACTGATATTTCAGACAATTCTCAGGTTATGGGTTATCCTGCCGTGCCACTAAGAGATTTTGTAAAAATGAGGAGAAAAAAATGATAAAAAATTCTATAAATAAAAAGGAAATAGAACTTTTGTTGCCACATAGAGAGCCAATGTTATTAATTGATAAGCTAGCTAACATAGTTCCCTTAAAATCAGCGACGGCAATAATTAATGTTAAAAAAACATCCTTTTTTGTACAAGGTCATTTTCCAGGACAACCTGTTATGCCTGGCGTTCTTATAGTTGAGGCTTTTGGACAAGCGGCAGCTGCACTAACAGCCTATAGCGTAGATTCCAAAGAATATGAAAATAAATTAGTTTACTTAATGACTGTAAATAAAGCACGCTTTAGAAATCCTGTTATTCCAGACTGTGAACTAAATTTAGAAATTGAAGCGATGAGATCTCACAGTCGAGTTTGGAAATACAAAGGCATAGCAAAGGTAAATGGAAAAAAAATGGCCGATGCAGAATGGGCTGCCACGATTGTAGATAGAGCAAAGCAAAATAATGATTCATAAAACTAGTGTCGTTGATAAAAATGCAAAAGTTTCACAAACTGCTGAAATAGGTCCGTATGCGGTAATAGGGTCTGGTGTTGAAATTCATGATGAAGTGGAGATACATTCACATGTCAATATTGTTGGTGATACAAAAATTGGCAAAGGGACAAAAATTTTTCCTTTCGCGAGCATAGGAACTCAGCCCCAAGATTTAAAGTACAAAGGTGAAAAAAGTAGCCTGGTTATAGGCAATAATAATATAATTAGAGAATATGTAACAATTAATCCAGGGACTCAAGCTGGAGGAATGATTACAAAAATTGGGAACAATTGTTTATTTATGATTTCTTCGCACATAGCTCATGATTGTCAAATTGGAAATAATGTGGTTATTGCCAACAACGTCCCTTTGGGCGGTCATGTTATCGTTGAGGATTCTGTTACCATAGGTGGAAACTCTGCAGTTCAGCAATTTACTAGGATAGGTCGTTTGGCAATGGTGGGAGGTATGACTGGAGTCTTAAAAGATGTGATACCTTTTGGTTTATCATTTGGTAACAGAAACTATTTAAAAGGAATAAATATAATTGGTCTTCGTAGAAACAGATATGAAAATAAAACCATTATGGAATTAAACGAAGCTTACAAAAAAATTTTTTCATCAAAAAATCTACATGAAAATTTAAATAAAATTAATGGGGAATTTAAAGATAATAAATTGGTTAAAGAAGTAACAGAATTTATTTCAAAGGATAAAAAAAGACCAATCTGTTCACCATTAGAAAATTAATTGCTTAATGATAGGTTTAGTACTTGGTGATACTCAGTTAGGTAGTTTAATAATAAAGAAACTTAAATTACTTAAAAAAAAATATGTAATAATTGACATTTCCAAAAAAAAAATATTTAAAAAAAAAAAGAATTCCTTTTCTCTGTCTATAGGACAATTAGGAAAAGCTATAACAATATTAAAAAAATATAAATGTAAAAAAATAATCTTTGCTGGAAAAGTCACGACTCCAAATTTTTCTAACACAAAATTTGATTTTAAAGCTCTATATTATTTGCCAAGAATTATTAAGGGAGCTAAAAAAGGAGATGTCTCAATTATTAAGATAGTTATTAATATTTTTAAAAAAGAAGGATTTAAAATAATAAACTCTACTTTTTTTAATCCTGAGTTGTTACTCAAAATAGGAAACTATACAAAAATCAAACCTGATTCTTTTAGTAAAAAGGATATATTGAAAGGAAAAAGTATCATTATAGGTCAAAATAGACGTAAAAATGGACAGGGAGTGGTTATTAGGGATAGTCATGTAATTGCAATTGAAGGTCTTGATGGGACAGATGTTATGTTGAATAAGGCTGATGTGTTATTAAATCGATTTTCTCATAGAAATAAAAGAAAAGGTATCCTTCTTAAATTCCCAAAAAGAAATCAAGATTTACGCGTAGATTTGCCTACTGTTGGTATTAAAACAGTAAAAAAATGTGCAAAAATTGGGCTAAAAGGAATTGTTCTGAAAGCAAATCAAAATATTGTTTTAGATCGATCAAAATGTATTAGTTTGGCAAATAAAAATCGAATGTTTATTTGCGCTATTTAATATGCAAAAAAAGATATTTGTTTTAACTGGAGAACCTTCTGGAGACAAATTAGCATCAAAGGTAATCACAAAACTTAAAAGTTCAAAACCTGATATTGAATATTTATCAGTAGGTGGCGAGCATTTAAAAGCTTTGGGAATAGAATCTATTTATGATTTAAGAGAGATTACATATCTTGGATTTACTAAAGTTCTGTTGAATCTTTTTAAAATTAAGAAAAAAATTAACGAGACTGTAGATAAGATTATAGAATTCAATCCCGATATTTTATTTTCTGTAGACAGTCCTGATTTTACTTTAAGAGTTGCTAAAAAAGTTAAGAAATTAAAATCTAGTATTAAGACTATTCATTTTGTGGCTCCTCAAGTTTGGGTCTGGAGAGAACATAGAGTTAAACAACTAAAGTCCTTTCTAGATCACGCTTTGTTATTATTTCCTTTTGAAAAGAAATATTTTGATAAAGAAAATATTCAGTCGACATTTACAGGACATCCATTGCTTGAAGACCAAGAGAAAAGTAAAATAGATATTAGTCAAGTTATAAAAAAAGATAAAAAAATTTTTTCAATTTATCCAGGCAGCAGGATTTCAGAAATAAATGTTTTAATGCCCATTTTATTCAAATTTGTCAAATTAATGAATGAAAAATATTCAGATATTTTTTTTATCTTTCATTCCACTATTGAGCATAGCGTGTTAATAAAAAATTTTCTGCTTAAGGAAAAATTTGAAAATTGTGATGTAATAAGTGATGAAAAAATTAAATCTGATATTCTTAAAAAATCAATTTTTGCTGTGGCTAAGTCAGGCACAATTTCTCTAGAGATTTGTAATGCAAAAGTTCCATCGGTGATTATTTATAAAATGAGCAAAATTAATTTTTTTGTTATTAAAAATCTAGTGAAAGTAAAATCTCCGAATATTATTAATATTGTCGCTGACGAAGAGATTATACCAGAATTATTACAATCTAAGTGTAATCCAAAAGATATATTTAAAATGGTAGATAAACTTTTAAATGATAAAAATATTTTAGAAAAGCAGATAGCTAAATCACAAGAAATAATAAATAATTTTAAAAAAGGAAATTCTTCTGAAATAGCAAGTGCAGTTTTACTTAATAAACTTTAATCTTTTAATAGTTTCACTTTTATCAAGAGATAAAATGATATTGAAAAGACCAGGACCGAACTTGGACCCTGTAAGAGCAACTCTTAATGGCTGACCTATTCCTTTAAAATTTGTTTTGTGTTTATCTATTAATCCATTAACAATTTTTTCAAGGGATTCTTTAGTTATTTTTGTCATTTTTTCATAATCACTTAAGAAATCTTTTAAAATTTTCTTAGAAGCAGAATCCAGCAGCTTTGAATCTTCAGATGAAATATTGATAGTATCACTAAGAATATATTGAGCATTTTGATATATATCAGCCAGAGTTTTCGCTTTATTTTTTAAAAAGTTCATAGATTTTATCAGTGTCTTTTCTTTCGAACTATCAATCTTTTTATTAAACTTTTTGCAAAAATCTTTTAAAAATTCGAATAATTCTTTTTCATCTATATGTTTTATATAATGTTCGTTAAGTGATAATATTCTAGACATATCCAATTTAGATGGTGATCTTCCTACTCCTTTTAAATCAAATAATTGTATACTTTCCTCTAAATTAAATATTTCTTTGTCTTTATGAGACCAACCCAAGCGCAATAAATAGTTCCTCAAGGCATCTGATAATATACCTAATTTTATATAATCATCGACTGTTGAAGCTTTGTCTCTCTTTGATAATTTTGATCCGCTTTGACTATGTATCAATGGAATATGTGCAAAATTAGGTAATTTCCAATTCATTGCTTCATAAATTTGCTTTTGTTTAAAAGTATTTATTTTATGATCGTCGCCCCTGATGACATGTGAGATATTCATTATATGGTCATCGACCACAGCAGACAATTGATAAGTAGGCGTACCATCATTTCGTAAGATAACGAAATCTTCTATTATAGAATTTGAAATATTAATTTCGCCCTGTACCAGATCTTTAATTATAGTATTTCCACCCATCATGCTCTTAAATCTTGTTACCGGGCTTAAATTTTTTGTAACTTCTAAATTATTATGATCTCTACATTTTCGATTATATACATAAGGTATTCCATTTTTTTTTGCTTTTTCTTTTTGTTCTTTTATTTCTTCTTCTGAACAGTAACATTTATAAGCAAAACCTTTTTTTAAAAGTTTTTCCGCTATCTCTTTATGCTGTTTAATCTTTTCTGATTGAATATATTCCTTATCATCGTGCCTTATTCCAATCCATTGCAATGATTGGATAATTTGGTTTTTATATTCTTCTTTTGATCTTTCTTTGTCTGTGTCTTCGATTCTTAAATAAAATTTCCCCTTACTATTTTTTGAAAATAACCAATTAAAAAGAGCTGTTCTGACTCCGCCTATATGCAGCGGTCCAGTAGGAGATGGAGCAAACCTTGTTGCCACGAAACTCATAAACAATTACTAGACTATTTTATTGAAAGTTTCTATACAAAGATACTAATACACCTTGAATTTTTACTCTATCAGGTCCAAAAATTTTTGTTTCATATCTTTTGTTTGCACTTTCAAGAGCTATAACTTTGCCTTTTTTTCTTATTCTTTTTAACATTGCCTCATGATCGTCTATTAAAGCAACTACTATTTGCCCGTTGTCAGCAGTATTAGTTTTTCTAACAACTACTGTATCACCGTCGTTGATTCCAGCTTCAATCATTGAGTCTCCTGAAATTTTTAGACCAAAATGCTCTCCGTTCTTACCTAACGTTTCTGGAAGGATTATTCTACTAACCTCGTTTTGTATTGCTTCAATTGGCGTACCAGCCGCAATTTTACCTAATACAGGCACTTCATCTATGCTATTTTTTTTATTATTATTATCCAGTCCACCTTTAATTACGCTTGGTGAGAAAGAATTATAAATATCATGAGCACTTGCGGTTTCAGGCAGTTTCAAAACTTCCAGTGCTCTAGCTTTATGAGCAAGCCTTCTTATAAAACCTCTTTCTTCTAAAGCTGATATCAATCTATGGATTCCTGATTTTGATTTTAAATTTAACGAGTTTTTCATTTCTTCATAAGAAGGTGAAATACCCGCAGATCTTATTTTTTTATTTATAAATAAAAGCAGATTTTTTTGTTTTTTTGTTAGCATATAGAACAAATATCGTACATTTAATGTTCTACAAAAGTTCTTTTAATTACACAATAGGTTAAAAGTTAACAAAATAAGGGTTTATTTAATCAAAGAATTGAGAAAATAGAGTTTTTATCCAAGTTCTTTAGAAGCGATTCACCAACTAAAAAGGTTTTAATCTTGGTTTTTTTTATAACTTCCAAAAAATCTTCTTTTGTTTTAAATCCACTTTCAGAAATCAAAGGTCCTTTGTGATCGACCAAAATATCATGAATATCAAAAGTTGTATTTATGTCAGTTTTTAAAGTTTTGAGATTTCTATTATTAATTCCAATTAAAGCATCTTCAAATTTTAGAGAATTTTTCGCTTCATCTTTAGTATGAATCTCAACAATCACTGACATATTTAATTTTAAAGCATCCTCATATAACTGATTAGCCATTTTTCCAGTAATACCTGCAAGAATTATTAAAATTGCATCGGCTCCATAACTTTTTGCAAGATGAACTTGGAATGGATCAATAAAAAAATCTTTACACAAGATAGGCAAATTTATTTTTTGTTTAATTTTATGTATATGAATTAAATCACCTTGAAAAAAGTCCTCTTCAGCAAGAACAGATAAGCAAGTTGCTTTATTTTCATAATATTTTTTTGCTATATCAACAGGATTATAATCTTGAACAATTATACCAGCAGAAGGGCTCGCTTTTTTAATTTCAGCGATAAGTGAAATTTTATTGTTAACAATATTATTTTCAATTTTTTCTTTAAAATTAATAAAAGTACTATTTTCCTTAATTTTTTCTTTTAAAGATTCAATTGAAATTATTTTTTTTAACTCATTTAATTTTTGTTTTTTTTTGTTGATTATTTTATTTAGACTATTTTCAACCATTTTGAATAGTTTTTAAATGTTCGTAGGCTTTTCCACTTAATATATGTTCTTTTGCATTTTGATATGCATCTATGAATTTAGTATGATTTTCTGAAACAATAAGACCGGCAGCAGCATTTAAGCAAACAGCTTTTGAAAAATCGTTGTCATCACCTTTAAAGATATCAATTATTTTATTTGCGTTAAATTCAGCATTATCACCCAATAAGTTCTCAAATTTACCTGAATTTATTTTTAAATCTTGTGGGTCAATTATAATTTCAGAAGTTTTATTACCTTTTATTTGTATAACGTTTGTTTTAGCATAAGGTGATATTTCATCCAAACCATCTTCACTATTTACAATCCAAGCAAATTTAATATTGAGATTTTTTAAACCATCGCCAAATATCTTAAGTAATTTTTTATCAAACACACCCACAACCTGTCTTTGGACAAGCGCAGGGCTACTTAAAGGTCCAATCATATTAAATATAGTTCTTTTTCCAATTTTTTTTCTTGTTGGACCAACATATTTCATTGCACTGTGATAATTGGGAGCAAACATAAAACCAAAATTATATGTATTGATTTGATTTTCAACATCCTTAGGCTCTAAATTTATTTTTATTTTTAATTTTTCCAGAACATCGCCGGATCCACATTTAGATGAAACAGCTTTGTTACCATGCTTAGCAATTTTAATACCCATACTTGCCAACAACAAAGCTGAAGCTGTAGAAATGTTTAGAGTATTTTTACCATCTCCACCAGTTCCGCATGTGTCGATACAATTATTAACATTAACTCTTTTAGATTTATTTCTTAGAACATATACCCCGCCAGCTATTTCATTAGATACTTCACCTTTTGATGATAATAGGGTTAAAAAGCTAAATATTTCATCATCCGAAGCTTTGCCATTCATTAAAATTTCAAAAGCGGATTTACTTTCTTCGAATGTTAAATCCTGTTTCTTGTATAATTTTTCTAAAAATATTTTCATCACTGTTTGTACTTAATAAAATTTTTTAATATTTTTAAACCCATTGGAGTTTTAATACTTTCAGGGTGAAATTGAACTCCATGAATATTGTATTTATTATGCATAATTCCCATAATTATTTTATCTTTTGTTTTTGCGGTAATAATCAAATCACTACTAAAATTTTTATTATCAATAATTAAACTATGATATCTCGTAGCCGATATCACTTTTTTTATTCCTTTAAAAATGCCCTGACCACTATGTTTGATAAGACTTGTTTTTCCATGCATTAATTTTTTTGCTACCACTATCTTACATTTAAATGCTTGTCCTATAATTTGGTGACCTAAACAGACTCCTAATATAGGAATTGTTTTACAGAAATATTTAACTATTTTAAGACAATTTCCAGCCTGATCAGGATTTCCAGGACCTGGTGAAATGACTATTTTATTATATTTATTTCTTTTTATTTTGTTGATTTCAATTTTATCGTTTCTATAGATATCAACTTTACATTTAAGAGAAGAAAGATAATGGTATAAATTGTAAGTGAAACTATCGTAGTTATCTATTAATAGAATTTTCATTTTTCAATTCAAAGAATTAATCAAAGCCTTCGCTTTATTAACCGTTTCTAAATATTCTTTTTCTGGAACGCTGTCAGCAACGATTCCTGCTCCAGATTGTATATAAAATTTGTTATTTTTTATCAGCGCAGTTCTCAAAGCTATACAAGTGTCAAAATTTCGGTTAGCAGAAAAATAACCAATTGCACCCGCGTACATTTTCCTTTTGGATTTCTCCAACTCGTCTATAATCTCCATAGCTCTAATCTTGGGTGCTCCTGATACTGTGCCGGCTGGAAATCCTGCCAAGAGAGTATCAAATATACTTTGTTTTTTATTAAATTTTCCTTCAACGTTAGAAACTATATGCATGACATGAGAGTATTTTTCTACCTTAAATTTTTCAGTTACTTTAACTGTATTAATTTTTGAAACTTTACCTACATCATTTCTTCCTAAATCCAAAAGCATTAGATGTTCTGACAGTTCTTTTTTATCATTTAATAGTTGCTTTTTATAAATAGCATCTTTTTTAGCACTAGAACCTCTAGGGCGAGTTCCTGCAATTGGTCGGATAGTAACTTTATTATTTCTTAATCTTACTAAGATTTCGGGGCTACTTCCTATAATTTGAAAATCATTAAAATTAAAAAAATACATAAAAGGTGATGGATTGGTAATTCTTAATTTTTTATATATTTCCAGTGGCGATTTTGTAAGGCTGGCTTCAAATCTCTGACTGAGCACTACTTGAAGAATATCTCCCTTTTTTATATATCCTTTTGCTTTACGAACAATTTTCTTAAATCTTTTTTTAGAAATGTTTGATCTAATATTTACTCTTTTATTGGATTGAGCTTTTATGTTTTGTCGAACTTTACGTTGAAAAGACATATTTTTTAAGTTTTGAATATTTTTTATTTGATTTGAATAGTATTTTGAGTAATTGCTGATCTTTTCATCAGCAAAGCAGTTAACAATAAAATAAATTTTTTTAAATAAACTATCATGAATTATAAGGGTTTTAGGTCTCATTAATCTTATGTCAGGTATTTTTATGTCATTAAGGCAATTATCAGGGACTTTTTCAATATAACGAATAATATCATAAGAAAAATATCCCACCAAAAGAGAGCAAAGAGGAGGAAGATTTTCAGGTAATGGAAAATTAAAATTTTCAATTAATTTTTTTATAAACAAATATGGATCAGCTTTTATTATTTTTTTTTTTTTGTTTTTAATGGAATAGATTTTTTTTTTATTAAATTCCCAAATTTTATCTGGATCTGCTCCAATTATTGTATAACGTCCTTTTATTCTACGTTTTTCAACCGATTCAAATATAAAACTATTTTTTTTGGTTAAAAAATTACTGATTATATTTTCAATGACATTATTGTTTTTACAATCAGTTTTGTAAAATATTATTTGATTTTTTTTATTTTTATGTTTTTTTTTAAAATTATCAAAACTTATATTTATATTCATCAGAAGTTATTTTTTATATTATCCAAAGCCTTTTGATTTATATTAATTTTGTATTTGTATTTGAGATAAGAATCATAGGTATTATATAAATTACCTGCAATTTGAATTTTAGATAAATTGAAATATTTTTTATAATTCTCTGACCCTTGATCAACTCGAACACTTTCAATTTTATCAATGTAAATTAAGAAGCTTTCTCTTAGGCCAATATCCGCAATTACGATTATTTTTTTTTCAGGAAAAGCATAAATCTGACTGATCAGTTCCTTTTTTAATATTTTATTATCATTTTGATTCTCGAGTCTAATTTTTTTAATTGTAACATTTTCTTCGTAGGATAATCTATCAAAGTCTGATTTTTTAAAATTATTTTTATTTATTTTCTCTATTATTTTTGAAACAAATTTTGCTCTAGTTTGTATTTCAAGATTTTCCAGTATATCTTTCCTAACCGATTTATCATTAATGTTTCTTTGAATGTTTTCAGTTTTAATAACCTCTACTACGAAATATTTATCTTTATCAGCAATTAGGATTGTAGGTTCTGTTTCATTGATTGCGAACACATTTTTAATTAACCTAAGTGGAAATTTATTAATTTCTTTTGAATTATTTTCTATGTCTAATTCTTTGAAAGTTGTTATTGTGGTTGCTCCTAAATTATATTTATTCAATATATTGTCCAAATTTTCTCCCCCTACTATTAAGTCATCAATTTCATCAATTTTTTGAAAAAACAGATCACTAATTTCATTATTTTCAGTTAGGTTCTTTGAATTTAATTCTATAAATTTTATTGATTTATAAATGTCTTTGAATTTGTCTCTATTTTGATCAAAGAACAATTTAATTTCATCTTCGCTAAATTTCAATTTTTTATTTATAATGTCATTTAGATTAATTGCTTGAATATTTCTTTTTTGATTTATTTTGTCGTAGATTATATTAACCATGGATTTAGAAGGAGCAATTCCACCTCCTATAAAATCAAATAACTGCTTTTTTTTTTCCTGTTGCAAAATATTTGCTTCAAAAATAACAGCATATAATCTGTTCTTAATCAAAAATTTTTCATATTCAGTTCTTGAAAATTGATTGTTTTTTTTAAAAATTTTTTCATTTCTGATAATTGAGCCTAAAGAGTTCTCTGATACATGAATATCAAAATTATTCATTTCTTCGATTAATAACTTTTCACCAATAAAACTTGACAACAATCTGTCAATTAAGTCATCTTCTAATGGTTCTTTGTTGGTCATATTATTTTTTAGAAAATTTGTGAATTCTTGTGTAGAAATTTTTTCATCGTTAATTTTTACAATTGTGTTTAAATTTCCACCAGTAAACAAAGGTCCCATTCCCCAAAATATAAATGGAACGGCAACAACAAATAAAAATATTTTTGCGTAAATAGAAGACGAAAATTTTCTAATTGAACTCAACATATTAGTTATAACTATTGTATTTTATTGTTATATAGTTAGATACTCTATAGATTAAACTTTAAGTCATGACAAATAAATTAAAATATTTTGTTGGCAACTGGAAAATGTTTGGTAGTTTCAGCTCCTTAAAAAGTATTTATCGTATACATCGATTTTGTGTAAAATTTAATAAAGCACGTAAAAAAAATAAAATTATATTATGTGTGCCAAACACACTAATTTATTTTTTTACAAAAAAATTTAGATCGAAAATTATTTCAATCGGAGCCCAAAATTGCCACCATCATCAAACAGAAGGATCCTTCACTGGTTCTGTTAACGCTAAGATGTTAAAAAATGTTGGTGCCAATTATATAATTTTAGGTCATTCCGAAAGTAGACACGAAGGTGACACAAACCAGTTAATAAAAAAAAAAATTAAATCTGCATTAAATCAACAATTGTATGTTATTTTCTGTATTGGCGAAACTTATTCTGAAAAAATTAGAAAAAAAACTTTTTCAGTACTAAAAAATCAATTAAAAAGTTCGATGGACAAAAAAATTAATTTAAATAATGTTATCATTGCTTATGAACCTGTTTGGTCAATAGGAACTGGCAAGATTCCAAAAATTGATTCACTAAGAAATATTTTCAGATTTATAAAAAATGAATTCAAAAAAAATTTCAAAACAAAGACTTCACCTCCTGTTTTGTACGGAGGTTCTGTCAATGATAAAAATATCACAAAATTTACATCAATTTTAGAGATAGATGGGTTTTTAATAGGCGGAGCTTCTCGATCGTCAAAAAAATTTATTGATATAATAAAAAATTACTATAAATAACAGACATGGAAAATTTTATTTTAGTACTAAATATTTTCTTGGCCATTTTGTTAGTTTTGATAATTCTTTTACAAAAATCCGAAGGAGGCGCTTTGGGCCTGGGTGCGTCTCAAGAGAGTTTTGTATCATCACGATCAGCCGGGAGCTTTTTAACTAAAGCAACGGCAGTAATAGCAACTTTATTTGTTATAACTAGTATTTCGCTAACAATTATATCTAATAAAGGCATCTCCACCACATCTGTTTTGGATAAAGTTGAGGAAAAAGAAGATTCTTCTGAACCTCAAATTCCAAAATCAGACTAATAATTTATCTTTAATTTTTTTTTCAAATCCTTTATAATATATCTCCATGGCGCGATATGTATTTGTCACTGGCGGCGTGGTTTCATCACTTGGTAAAGGATTGTCATCAGCTTCGTTAGCTGCGTTGTTGCAGTTAAGAGGTTACAAAGTCAGAATTAGGAAATTAGATCCTTATTTAAATGTAGATCCAGGAACGATGAATCCATTTCAACACGGAGAAGTTTTTGTCACTGATGATGGTGCTGAAACTGATTTAGATATTGGCCACTACGAAAGATTTACGGGAATTTCAGCCACACAATCTGACAATATTACAACCGGAGGTATTTACAGCGATATAATTAAAAAAGAAAGAAAAGGAGATTATTTGGGAGGAACCGTCCAAGTTGTTCCGCATGTAACAGACCGAATAAAAAAATTTATATCACATAATATCAAGAATGAGGATTTTGTAATTTGTGAAATTGGTGGCACTGTCGGTGATATAGAAAGTTTGCCTTTCCTTGAAGCTATTAGACAGTTTTCTAATGACATAGGAAAAAAAAATAGCTTATTTATCCATCTGACTTTAGTTCCTTATTTGAAAGCTTCAGGTGAACTTAAAACGAAACCCACTCAACATTCCGTTAAAGAGTTAAGAAGTTTGGGCATTCAACCGGATATAATTATTTGTAGATCAGAAAAACAAATTCCAATAGTAGAAAGAAGAAAAATATCTTTATTTTGCAATGTATCTATAGATAATGTTATTGAAACCGTAGATGTAAGAACAATATATGAAGCGCCTATTAGCTTTCATAAAGAAAAATTTGACCAAAGAGTTTTGTCATACTTTAATGAGAAAAATAAAAAGCCACCAAATCTTACAAAATGGAAAAATATCACTTCTAAGGTGTTGGGTTCAAGAAAAGACGTAAACATAGGTATTATAGGTAAGTATGTTAATCTCAAAGATGCATACAAGTCCCTGGATGAAGCGTTAGTACATGGAGGAATATCAAATAATCTTAAAGTTAATCTTACTCGAATAGATTCAGAAAATTTAAAAATTGAAAATATAAAACCAATGTTAAAAAAAGTGTCAGGTATTCTTATTCCTGGTGGTTTTGGAAAAAGGGGTAGCGAAGGTAAAATTGCTGCCATAAAATATGCAAGATTGAATAATATACCTTTCTTTGGCATTTGCTTCGGTATGCAAATGGCCATAATTGAAGCTGCAAGAAATTTATTAAATATTAAAAATGCTTCAACTAGTGAATTTGGAAATAATTGTACCGCTGTCGTTGGTTTACTAGAAGAGTGGCAAAAGGGAAAAAAAAGAATGAAAGGAAGTGAGAAAAATTTAGGAGGAACTATGAGATTGGGTCTATACGATGCAATATTAAAAAATAATTCTTTAATATCCAAAATATATTCTACTAAAAAAATTAAAGAAAGACACAGACATAGATACGAAGTAAATATAAAATACAAAGATGATTTCGAAAAGAAAGGATTAATTTTTTCTGCTTTGTCTCCAGACGGAACTCTTCCTGAAATAATTGAATTAAAAAACCATCCTTGGTTTATTGGAGTTCAGTTCCACCCAGAATTTAGATCGAGGCCTTTTTCACCACATCCTTTATTTTCATCTTTTGTTAAAGCCGCTGAAATAAATAAAGGAAGTAACTAATGGATAGTAAATTGGTCAAATGTGGAAAATTAAGCATCTCAAATACTAGTCCTTTCACCTTAATAGCAGGACCTTGCCAATTAGAAAATGAAAAACATGCCTTAGAAGTTGCTACTAAATTAAGGGAAATAACTCAGAAGCTTGAGATAGGATTAATTTACAAGACGTCTTTTGATAAAGCTAACCGAACTAGCTTAAAGGAAAAGAGAGGAGCTGGCCTTGATAAATCTCTTCCAGTTTTTGATAAAATTAGAAAAGAAGTAGGTATACCAGTTTTAACGGATGTTCATACAATAGAACAATGCGAAATTGTTTCAAAACATGTGGATGTTTTGCAGATACCGGCATTTTTATGTAGACAAACTGATTTATTAATCGCTGCGGCTAAAACAGGAAAAATTATTAATGTAAAAAAAGGTCAATTTTTAGCACCATGGGATATGGTAAACGTTACAAAAAAAATAGAAGATTCTGGTAATAAAAATATTTTAGTTACTGAAAGAGGTGCTAGCTTTGGCTACAACACTTTAGTTTCTGATATGAGATCACTGCCTATAATGGCAAAAAATGGTTATCCAGTAGTTTTTGATGTAACGCATTCTGTACAACAGCCCGGTGGAATGGGTGATAAAAGCGGAGGACAAAGAGAGTTTGTAGAACATCTCGCTCGCGCAGCTGTAGCAGTAGGGGTCGCTGCTGTATTTATAGAAACACATCCGGACCCAGATAACGCACCATCAGATGGACCGAATATGGTTCCATTATCAAAAATGCCAAGTTTATTAAAACAGTTGGTTGAAATTGATAAATTAATAAAGAATGTCAAAAATTAATAAAATCAAGGGTCGACAGGTTTTTGACAGTAGAGGAAATCCTACAGTTGAGGCGGAAGTTTTTTTAGAAGACGGCAATAGAGCTTCTGCAATAGTTCCATCCGGAGCATCTACAGGGACTCATGAAGCATTTGAATTAAGAGATCAAGATAATAAAAATTATTTAGGCAAAAGTGTCTTAGCCGCTGTTGAAAATATAAATAGATCAATATCTAAAAGTTTAAATGATTTTGATATTTTTGATCAAAGAAGAATAGATAAAACCTTAATTGACTTAGACGGAACAAGACAAAAAAATAAGTTAGGAGCAAATTCAATTTTAGCAGTGTCAATAGCGGCAAGTAAATTAGCCGCTATTTGTAAAAATATTTCATTATTTAAATATTTAGGGGGAACTGCCGCCAATCAATTACCAATACCTCTAATGAATATAATTAATGGAGGAGCGCATGCTAACAATTCACTTAGGATACAAGAGTTTATTATACGTCCAGAAAAACCAGAAACATTTTCAGAAGCTGTAAGAATATGTTTTTTAGTAATACAAAATTTGAAAATTCTCATAAATAATAAAAATCTTTCAACAACGGTAGGAGATGAAGGAGGTTTTGCTCCAGAACTAAATAAAAACGAAGAAGCAATTGAACTTATCCTAAAATCTATTGAAAATTCTGGTTTTAAACCTGGTGAAGATGTTTCAGTTTGTTTAGATGTTGCTTCAAATGAATTGTATAAAGACGGCAAGTATTCAGTCCAGTCTTCAAAATTTGAAAAAATGAAAAACACAATAAATTACTATTCAAAACTGATTGATAGTTATCCAATTAAATCTATAGAGGATCCTTTTGCAGAGGACGATTGGGTGGCATGGGGTGAATTCATGAAGTTTCTAAAGAAAAATAATAAAAAGACCCAAATTGTTGGGGATGATTTATTTGTTACTAATAAAGAACGACTTAATAAAGGTATTAAAGAGAAAATGGCTAACGCTATACTAATCAAACCAAATCAAATAGGTACTCTAACCGAAACAATGGAAGTTATTGATTTGGCTCATAAAGGTGGATTCAAAACTATTATTTCACATAGATCCGGAGATTCTGAAGATACATTTATTGCTGATTTGGCTGTTGCTACAAACTCTTCACAAATTAAATCAGGGTCTTTGATGAGAACAGAAAGAGTGGCAAAATATAACCGTTTATTAAGAATTGAAGAGGAACTTGGAAATTCTGCAAAAATGGCTAAGGTTTAAATCAGATGGGATTTATACAAATAATTAACCGTAAAAAAATTACAATAATTAGTTTTTTTCTATTTTTTTATATCATACTCAATCTATTAGATGGAGAAAGAGGCCTTATTTCATACTACGAAAAACAAAATATCAATAAACAACTTCTCAAAGAAAAAAATTTCCTAACGAAGCAACTGAACATAGTAGAAAAAAAGAACGAGTTGTTAACTGAAAAAATAGATTTAGATTATTTGGAGATACTATTCAGAGAAAAATTTATGTTTGGAAAACCTAACGAAAAAATTTATAAAAGTAATTGAAATGACGGTAAGACATCCAGAGAAAATTAATAATCCAATAAACCATATTAAAAAAAAGCCAAACTGGATAAGAACGAGAATTATAGATACTTATTACTATTTTAAAACAAAACAAATTATTAACACAAAAAAACTTCATACTGTTTGTCAAGAGGCTAGTTGCCCTAATATTTCTGAATGCTGGAGTAAAAGACACGCAACGTTTATGATAATGGGAGATACCTGTACACGCGCATGTGCATTCTGTAATGTAAAAACAGGAAAGCCAACGTACTTAGATCCGTTAGAACCTTTAAAAATAGCTCAAGCAACTAAAGAATTATATTTAAAGCATGTGGTTATCACTTCAGTTGATCGTGATGATCTTCAAGATGGAGGAGCAAATCATTTTTCTAAGGTGATATTAGAAACCAGAAAAATAAATAAGCAAACAACTATAGAAGTTTTGACACCTGATTTTTTAAGAAAAGGAGAGTCTTACAAGAAAGTTGTTTTTGCCAATCCTGACGTTTTTAATCATAATATAGAAACTGTTCCAAATTTGTATAGAAGCGTAAGACCAGGGTCTAGGTATTTTGCTTCTATTAATTTATTAAAATCAGTCAAAGAAATAAACAAAACAATGTTTACTAAATCCGGTATTATGTTAGGTCTCGGCGAGACCAAAGATGAAGTGTTTCAAGTCATGGATGATTTGTTATCTGCTAATGTAGATTTTTTGACTATTGGTCAATATCTTCAACCATCGACAAAACATTATCCACTAATACGTTATGTCCATCCTGACGAATTTCAAGAATTTAAAGAAATAGCACTATCAAAAGGTTTCTTAATTGTTGCTTCTTCACCTCTTACTAGATCTTCTTATCATGCTGATGAAGATTTTTCTCTAATGAAAAAATTGAGAGAAAAACAATCTCAATGCCATCCGCTTCAATAAAAAAAGAAATACCCTGTTCAAAAGATAATTTAATAAAAATGGTTCTAGATATAGAAAAATATCCAGAATTTGTTCCTTGGTGTCTTGGTGGCAAAATTCATAGTAAAAATGACAAAGGTGATAAAATTGAAATCACAGCCGATCTTACCATCGGTAAGAGTTTTTTTAACGAAACTTATAAAAGTTTTGTTATTTATGACAAATCCTCTGATTCAATTCATGTAACAAATATAGGAGGTCCTTTAAAACGCCTAGAAAATAAGTGGTTTTTTGGCCAAAAAGGAAATAGTAGCGAGGTAGATTTTCATGTCGATTTTGAATTAAAAAACAAAGTTTTAAATTTATTAATGATTAAGTTCTTTGATGTTGGATTAAAAAAAATAGCTGATGCTTTTGAAAAAAGAGCAATTGAATTATTTAAGAACGCTTAGAATTAATTCCAGAGATTTATTAACAGCAGCTTTTTGAATGTACGATCGTCCTCTGTTTTTAAATAGATATTTATTAATATCAATCTTATTAGCTTTCTTAATACCTATATAAACTAAGCCCACAGGCTTTTTCTTAGTACCGCCGCTAGGACCAGCTATTCCCGTTATAGAAACAGACATGTTGGTTTTACATATTTTACTCACGTTTTTAACCATAGTTAAACAAGTTTGCTCACTTACAGTCCCGAATTTTCTTATGGTTTTTTTTGGGATTTTAAGAACTTTAATTTTAGATTGATTAGAATAAACAATCAAACCCTGAGTAAATACTTTTGAAGATCCGCTAACAGAAGTAATGGCACTCGAAAGCAATCCCCCAGTACAAGATTCAACAATAGATATTTTGAGTTTTTTTCTAGCTAATATTTTAACTATCTTTTTTGAGAGTTTTTTCATCTTTAAAAGGAGCTTTTAACAATCATAATTAATATTAATATTGCGACTACATAAAAGCCAGCCACGATATCATCAAATATGACACCAAAAGCATTTTTATATTTCCGATCAAAGTAATTAATAGGAAAGGGTTTTAATATGTCAAAAACTCTAAACAAAACAAAAATTATTAAATAAAATAATAGTGATTTACTGAAAATTTTTTCGACATTATGTGAAATTTCATAGAGGTATAATGGAATTGCCTGACCCATGACTTCATCAATTACAATTTCTTTTGGGTCACTAGTATCAAATTTATTAAGACAAGCACTTACAGCAATCAAAGAGTAAATTAACATTATTAATAGAAATAATAGAATTAAATTTGAAGATATACTTAAAATGTGAAAAGCTACAAATAATAAAACACAAGTAACTAACGAGGCCCATGTTCCTGGAGCAAATTTTATTTTTCCAATACCAAAAAAAGTAACAAATATTAAATTAATTTTATTGATCATATTTAGTAACAGACGATATAACTTCTGATGCTATGGCTTCTCCTTGTCCTACTAAACCAAGTTTTTCAGTTGTCTTACCTTTAATATTTACTTGATTTGAATTTATTTCACATAATTTGCTTATTGTTTGTATCATTTTTTTTGAGTATTTTTTTATTTTAGGTTTTTGTGCAATAATATTGATATCAATGTTGTTGATTGAAAAGTTTATAGATTTAATTAATTTAACAACTTTTTTTAGTAAAGTTGTAGATCTTATATTTTTATATTTTTTATTTTTGTCTGAAAATAATTTTCCAATATCACCTAATCCGCAAGCTCCAAGCAAGCTATCAATAATAGCGTGAAGTACTGGATCTGCATCTGAATGACCTTTTAGTCCTAGAGGGTAAGCCACTTTTATTCCTCCCAGATAAAGTTTTCTTCCTTTAACTAATTTGTGAATGTCAAAACCTATTCCTGAATAAGTTTTTCTCTTTTTTAAATTACTAAATATATTTAAATCTTCACTGTCAGTTATTTTTAAATTTGATTTACTTCCATTTATAGTTATTACTTTTTCATCATCTTCTGTAAACAAAGCGCTATCATCATCAAAAATTGTATTTATATTTTTTTTATGTTTTTCGTATATTTTTTTAAAAGTAAAACCTTGTGGAGTTTGTGAAAATCTTAAACTATTACGCTGAATATTTTTGAAGATTATATTTTTTTCAGCACGTTTTGTTGCATCATTAACTTTTATTGTAGGTACAACTGCATCATTTTTTTTAAGCTTGCTAATCATTTTATTTATAAGTTTTTTTGAAGGATTAGGTCTAGCAGCATCATGAATTATGACTTTTTTACAATTCATTCTCTTAATTTTTTTTAATGCTTTAAAAGTAGATTCTTGTCTAGTTTTACCACCCACGACTTTTAAGATGTTTTTAAGCCTTAATTTGTCTAGATGTTTTTTATGTTTTTTATTGTAAACGATTACAGTCTTTTTTATTTCACGAATATTCTTGAACGTATCGAAAGAATATTCCAATAATGTAATATTGTTAATTATGTGAAATGGTTTGGGTGTGTTAGATTTAAGTCTTTTGCTATCACCGGCAGCTAATATTATGAGAAATAAGCTCATTTTTTTCAATTTGCGTTATATTTATTATAAATATTTACTATTATTCAATAAATGATTCATACCATTAAAAATAATAAATGGATAATAACAATAACTTTACTTTGCTTATTATTAGGAGTGCTGACTTTTTTCACTTTTATTAACAAAAGTTTTATAAACTTAAGTCAAACCAGCCTCCAAATACTGTTGCTATTTGACCTAGCTTTATTGGTATTGTTTTTTACAGTAATTATTCGCGAAACTTACAAAGTTTTTAAAGACAGAAAAAAAGAAAAATTAGGATCAAAAACAAGTTTAAGGTATATAACTTTTTTTTCAATTACCACTTTGTTACCATCTATTTTAATAGCAATATTTTCTCTCTTTTTATTTAATGTTGTAATACAAAAGTATTTTGAAAAAAAAATTAAATCAGTAATTAATAATTCAACTGAAGTGTCAAGATATTATGTCGAACAAACTAGAAATTCTATCGAAGCTGATATTTTATTGATGGTGCTAGATGTAAATAATAAATCAGGATTATTCTATGATAATCCCAATAGATTTTTAAAACTTCTTACTTCTCAAAGATTATTAAGAAGGTTAGATGAAGTTTATTTATTGGATAGTGGCGGCAATATAATTATATCCAATACAGTAGATGATTTATTGGAATTTGTTCCCCCGCCTGCAGAAGCTTTTACCAGATCTTTAGATGGAAGACCCGTGAGGATTACTGATCCTAGAACCAACAGAACTTCTGCTTTAGTTAAATTGAGTAATTTTATTGATACTTACCTATACATAGTAAAATTTATGGATCCAAAAGTTGTTAATTATCTTAAAGAAACAAATCAACTTGTTGGAATTTATTATAGTGTCCAAGATCGTAAGACGGGACTAAAAATTACTTTTGGTATCATTTACGTATTAATTGTGTCATTACTTCTTTTTTTATCGGTCATCATCTCGATTAATTTTGCATCAAGACTTACTCGACCTATAATTAATTTGATTACAGCTTCTGAAAAAATAAGCGCTGGAGACTTGAATGCCAAAGTTCCGGAAATTACTGCAGACGAGGAATTCAAAAAGCTGAATGAAAATTTTAACTCAATGATCAAAAAATTGAAAAAACAACAAGATAAGCTTCTTCTTTCAGAAAGATATTCTGCTTGGGAAGATGTTGCTAGAAAGTTAGCTCATGAGATTAAAAATCCGCTTACACCAATCCAATTATCTATTGACAGAATTAGAGAGAAATATTTGGATAAAGTAGGAAACGGTAGTAAAGATTTTTCAATTTATTTAAATACTATAAGTAAACAAATTAAGGACATTGAACATTTGGTAACTGAATTTTCTGATTTTGCTAGAATGCCAAAACCCATATTAAAAAAAATTAATTTAAATCAAATTATTTCTGAGTCTTTAAATCTGCATGAATTGTCAGAATCTAAAATTAAGTTTGTTTTAACACAGGTTAAGGAATCAAATTATATATTCGGTGACGAAGAACAACTGGGTAGAGTATTTGTAAATTTGATAAAAAATTCCATAGAGTCTATTTATGAGAAAAAGAACAAAAATGTTGATTTTAAAGGAAAAATTGACATAGATATTAGAGACGATAGTGATTATATATACGCTACTGTTATTGATAATGGAGTTGGGTTTGCTAGAGTTGATAAAGAAAAAATGCTTACACCTTACTTTACTACAAAGAAGAATGGTACTGGCTTAGGCCTAGCCATAGTTAGCAAAATTATAAGTGATCATAATAGTGTAATATTTTTCAAAGCAATTAACGATGGAGCGGAGGTAGAAATTATAATACCAAAATATTATGACAAATGAGATTTTAGTTATTGATGATAATTCGGATATCAGAATGCTAATTTCCAGTATTTTAAATGATAACGGATTTAGTGTTAGAGAAGCCGCTAATTTTGATCAAGCGCTATTAGAAATTAATAAAAAATTACCAAACGTAGCTGTCATAGATGTCAAATTAGACAAAGGAGACAATGATGGAATTGAATTACTGAATCATATAAAAAAAATTGATAATGATCTACCAGTCATCATGATATCAGGTCACGCAAATGTTCAAATGGCAGTAGATTCATTAAAACTAGGTGCTTTTGAGTTTATGCAAAAACCCTTTTCAACGGAAAGATTGTTAAATTTTGTGAACAGGGCCATAGAAAATATAGATCTTAAGAAAGCAAAGAGTATTTTAGAAAGTAAGCTCTTTCATTCTTATGAAGTTATAGGGCAAAGTCAGGCAATGGGAAAAGTCAGGGATTTAATCGCTAAACTTAGTAGTGCTGAAAGTAGAGTTTTTATTTCTGGTCCAGCAGGGTCGGGAAAAGAATTAGTAGCAAGACAGATTCATAAAAAATCATCAAGATCGACAAAATCTTTTATTGTGGTTAGCGGAGTTTTATTAGATCCAGAAAAATACGAACTTCAACTTTTTGGATCAGAAAATAAAGATGGAACCATAAATTATGGTTTTTTCGAACAAGCAAAAGATGGTACTTTATTGATAGATGAAATTTCAGAAATTCCTTTAGAAACTCAGGCTAAGATTTTAAGAGTATTAATAGAACAGAAATTTAAACGTATTAACGGAACTAAAGAAATTAAAGTTAATGTTAGAATAATAAGCACTTCAAGCAAAGATATAAGAGAAGAGATTGATAAAGGTAATTTTAGAGAGGATTTATATCATAGACTTAATGTTGTTCCAATTTTTTTACCTGCGCTAAAGGACAGGATAGAGGATATCCCTTTATTACTAAATTATTTTTCAAAAAAAATATCTGAACTAAACGGAATTAGCGAAACGAAAATTAATAGTGACTGTGATTTATTTTATAAATACGGCTGGCCTGGAAATGTCAGAGAATTGAGAAATTTGGTCGAGAGAATATCTATACTAGCGGTTAACGAAAAGCAAATAAATGTTAATAGTTTAGTGAAAGATGCATTATCACAAAAAAATATTAAAGATGCTTCAGAATCTTTCGAAAATATTCTTTCTTATCCATTAAAAGTAGCTAGAGAAAATTTTGAAAAAGACTATTTAACTTCACAGTTAAAAAAGTACAAGGGTAATATATCCAAGACTGCAGAATTTATTGGTATGGAAAGATCTGCTCTTCATAGAAAACTAAAAACTTTGGGTATCAAAGATATAAATTAAATGAATATAATTATCTGTGGGGCTGGTAAAGTTGGCTTCTCAATTTCAAAGCAATTGTCCGTTCAAGGACATTCAATTACAGTTGTAGATCAATCTAGTGAACTCATTCAAAAACTTAACGAAACTCAAGATGTAAAAGGTATTGTTGGAAGAGCTACTTTCCCTTCGGTATTAGAAAAAGCTGGTGCGGAAGATACTGACATGATCATTGCTGTTACAAAGAATGACGAAACTAATATGGTTATTTGCCAGGTAGCGCACTCAATTTTTAATATAACAAAGAAAATTGCAAGGATAAGGACACAGGAATTTTTGGGAACAAAATGGCATAAGCTATATGGAAAATCTAATCTTCCTATAGATGTTATTATTTCCCCTGAACTTGAGGTTGCAAAATCTTTACAAAGAAAACTGGAGGCTCCAGGTGCTTTAGATAGCGTTCCTTTTGCTGATGGAAAGGTAAAAGTTTTAGAAATTAATATCGGTGAAATTTGTCCAATAGCTAATAAGCCACTCAGTAAACTTACTGAGAAGTTTCCAGATTTAAGAGCAAATATTTTAGGAGTTATAAGAGGTGATAAGTTCGTCATACTGAAAAAAAAAGACAAGATGTTAGTTAACGATAAAGCCTTTGTTGTTGTGAGTGCTTCTCAAATGAACACGACTCTTTCAGCATTTGGTCATGAGGAAAAAATGGCAAAAAAAATTCTAATTATAGGAGGAGGAAATATTGGTTTTAATTTGGCAAAAAACTTAGAAGCTGATTCGGGGGGTGCTAGAGTAAAAATTATAGAAAAAGACAAAGGTAGAGCCGAACTTATAGCTAATGAACTTAATAATACTATCGTGATTAATGGAGACGGTTTAGACGAAGATGTTTTAAAAGAAGCAAATATTCAAGAAGCCGAAACTATCTTAGCACTTACTAATGATGATGAAGATAATATTATGTTGAGTGTTCTTGCAGAGAAAAACAATCCCAGTAAAAGAACTATAGCTTTAGTAACAAAACAGAATTATGGTTTATTACAAAATTCTCTCAAAATTGACGATTTAGTAGATCCAAGGCTTACAACGGTATCAACGATATTAAAGCACGTACATAAGGGCACTATAGAAACTGTGTATACACTTTTAGATGGAGAATATGAATTTATAGAAGCCGAAGTCCTAGAAACTTCTGAATTAATTAGTAAGTCTATAAAAGATTCAGGTTTACCAGAAGAAATAAGAATTGGAGCAATTGTTAGGGATAAAAATATTATTATACCAAAATCTGATTTTAAATTTGAAAAAAAAGATTTGGTTGTTTTTTTAAGTAAGAGAGAGCATCTTCCAAAAGTAGAAAGTTTATTTAGAATAAGTTCATTAATTTAATGAATTACAAGGGTATATTATTTTTTTTAGGAATTTATTCATTATTTGTTTCTTTTTTTTCTTTTTTGAATATTTTATATTCATTTTACTTTAATTTTTTTTTAGATTTAAATTCTTATGTTGTTTCTCTTATAATTTCTTTAAGCACGGGATTAATTTTTTGTTTGTTAGGTCGAAAATATAGCAAGAATATTTCTCTAAGTGATCAAGTTATTTTAATCATATTAAGTTTTATATTTTTGCCACTGTTGATTTGCATACCTTATTTTTTAAGTGTTTATGATATTAGTTTTTTGAATTCTTATTTTGAATCTTTATCAGGATTTACTACTACCGGTTTTTCAGTTATTAGCGATATTCAAGATTTAGATGAACCACTTTTGATATGGAGATCTAGCTCTCAATGGTTGGGAGGCTTATTTTTTTTAATCGCAATTATTGGAACGCTAGGGAATAGGGCAATTAAGATAAAAGCAACCTATTTACTTTCAACGGGAAACTCTGGAGGTAATTTTTATAATAATTTCAATTATAATTCTTTTAAAGTTTTGTTGATTTATTTTTTATCTACTATTTTTATAATTTTCTTATTCAATCTATCAAACATTAGACTTCTTGATTCCTTTAATTTGGCTTTTACCACTATATCTTCTGGTGGTTTTCTTTCAAAAAATAGTTTATCTGATATCATAACCCACAACACGCAAGCTTTAGTTTTATCTTTTGGTTTATTATTTCCAATATTTAATTTTTATCTGATATATAAAATTGTTACCAAACAATTCAATTTTCAAGAACATCAAGAAGATCTGCACTTGGGGGCAATAGTTATTTTATTAACCTTATTATTTTATTTTTTTGTTATTCCTAATGAGGGACTTGCTAATGTTGTTTTAGCAGTAACTTCATCATTATCTACATCAGGTATAGCAATGTATTCATCTAATTTAGATTTATCTTTATTTTTTATTCTATTAACGGTTATAGGCGGGTCATTGATCTCGACCTCATCCGGCCTTAAATATATTAGACTCTATATTTTGTTCAAAATCTCTTATCAGGAAATCAACAAAGTGGTTAAACCAAAAAATATTTTTAATCAAAATTTGTTTCATTCAAAGATAAAAATTGATGATCAGGATTCAAAAATAGCTTTTTTGGTTTTTATTTCTTTCATTATTGCCATATTTATTCTGTCAAGCATTTTAACTTTAGATAATTTGAGTTTTGAAAATTCATTCAAATTGTCAATATTAACACTTACCAACACGGTTACTTCATCATTGTATGGAATTGAAAATTTAAGCTTTTTTAATTTGAATAGTTTTACTAAAGTTACCTTAATGATTTTTATGATATTTGGTAAAATTGAAATTATTGCTGTGTTATTTTTAATTAAGAAATTTATTTTTAGAGAGTAGCTTGTGATCAAGATAGTAATTTTAGGTGCTGGCGCAATGGGTACTGCATTTGCCTATCCATGTTCTGATAATAAACATGATGTCAGTATTGTTGGGACACATTTAGAAAATGATTCTATTAATGAATTAAATAAAAGGCACTTTCATTTTGGTCTTAATATTGAAGTTATAAAAACGATTAAATTTTTTAAACATGATTTAATTAAAGAAGTTTTTAAAAAAAAACCAGATTTAATTGTTTTGGGTGTTAGTTCGAAAGGTATAGACTGGGTTGCGGAAGAATTAAAAAAAGTTTCATATGATGGAGAATTACCTCCACTTTTAATGTTAACTAAAGGTTTGAGTATTAATGGAAATAAATATGAACTTTTAGTCGATAAATTAATCAGACTGTTATCTCAAAAGGAAATTAAAAACATAAACTTATCCGCTGTAGGCGGGCCATGTTTAGCTGTAGGTCTAGCAAATAGAGTTTATAGTGGAGTTGTTGTTGCAAATAACAATTTAGATACCGCTAACTCGTTGAAAAAGATGTTAACTACAAATTATTATCGTGTTTCAACTAGCACAGATATTAATGGCGTAGAAGTCTGCGCAGCAATAAAAAATATATTTTCTATGGCCATTGGTGCTGCGCCAGGATTAAATAAAACTGAAGGAAAAGATAATACTCATTTAAACACTTCCGCTGCACTGGTAAGACAATCTATTTATGAAATGGAGGTATTTGTAGAATTTTTAAATGGAAAAAAAGAAACTGTGAATGGTCTTGCCGGTTTGGGAGATTTATATGTTAGTTCAGCCGGAGGAAGAAATAGTAGAATGGGAGCTTTGATAGGTGATGGCATGTTGTTTTCTGAAGCTAAAAGAGACAAAATGTCTAATATTACTGTTGAGGGAGCAGAGCTAATTTTTGAAATTGGCAAGAAAGTCAAAGAAGACTTTGATGAAAAGAAACTTCCTCTAATGATTGCTATGATCGATGCCATCTTAGAAGATAAAAAATTAGAGATTAAATGGGAAAATTTTAGTTAATGAAAAAAGATTTTATTATATCAATTGATCAGGGAACGACCTCAAGTAGGACCATTTTATTTAGTTTAAAAGGTAAACCTATTTATTCGTCTCAAAAAGAATTTACTCAATATTTTCCAAAAAGTGGTTGGGTTGAACATAATCCAGAAGAAATTTGGAACACAGTCAAAAAAACCCTTAAAGATGTTATTAATAAAGCGAAAAAACTTAGGGGAAATGTTTTAACCATAGGAATTACCAATCAAAGAGAAACAACGGTTTTGTGGAACAAAAAAACTGGAAAAGCAGTTTACAATGCTATTGTTTGGCAGGATAGAAGAACAGAAGATTATTGTAGAAAATTAAGAAGACAGAACAAAGAGACTTTAATTTTTAATAAAACCGGACTTTTAATTGATCCTTATTTTTCGGGCACAAAAATCAGATGGGTATTAGATAATGTTCCTTTAGCTAAGAAACTGATGGATAATAATCAGCTGCTTTTTGGAACTATAGATAGTTTTTTAATTTGGAGGCTCACAAAGGGAGAGGTGCATGCTTCTGATGCCACAAATGCAAGTAGAACTATGATTTACAACATTACTTCGAACAAATGGGACGATACGATTTTAAAACTTTTAAAAATAAAAAAAAATATTCTTCCAGAAGTAAAGGATTGTGCTGATGATTATGGTTATACTCATCCTTTATTAACAGGAAAATCCATACCTATAACCGGTGTTGTTGGCGACCAGCAAGCAGCAACTATTGGTCAATGTTGTTTTGACCCAGGTTCTTTAAAAAGTACCTATGGAACAGGAGCATTTATTTTGTTAAACACAGGATCTAGAAAAATATATTCTAAAAATAGATTATTAACGACCATTGGTTATCGATTAAATGGTAAAACTACGTATGCACTTGAAGGTTCGATTTTTATTGCTGGGGCAGGCGTACAATGGTTAAGAGATCGAATGAAGTTTGTAAAGAAAGCTCCTGAAACTGAAAACATTGTTAAGTCTCTTAAAGATAATGCTGGAATTTATTTAGTTCCAGCATTTACTGGACTGGGAGCCCCATATTGGAACGCAAATGCGAGAGGAATCTTAAGTGGAATTACTAGAGACACAGGTCCAAAAGAAATAGTAAGGGCTATTATTGAATCAGTTGCTTATCAAACCTACGATCTATTTGAAGCTATGAAACATGATGGATTAAGACCAAAGCTAGTAAAAGTTGATGGCGGAATGGTTATGAATAATTGGTTCTCACAATTTTTGGCAGATATTATTAATGTAAAAGTTTTAAGACCCAAAGTTCATGAGACAACAGCACTAGGTGCCGCGTTTATGGCTGGTCTGAAAATAGGAGTATATAAATCCTTAAAAGACATTTCAAAACAATGGAGTTTAGATAAAAACTTTTCACCTAAAATCAACAACAATTTCAGAAAAAAATTAATTAGAGGTTGGGACACAGCAATTAAAAGAACTTTGATTAATTAATACAATCCACAATTGCATTTGATCTGTATCAAATAAGTTGGCGAAAGTAAATTTAGTTTTTGACAAGAAAATTTCTTTTATATCTAATCATGTTTTAAACAACAATTTAAGGGGGAAATAATGTTGAAAACATTAAAATCGATCTTAACTGTTGCTGTAACCCTTTCACTATTAATTTCTTCTGCTTTTGCAGATGCAATTGATAAATGGGCGAAAGGTGAGTTTAGTCTTTCAACTATATCTGAAAAAGAAAGAGTTGAAGAATTAAAATGGTTTCAAGAGGCAGCTAAGCCTTTTAAGGGAATGGAAATAAACGTTCTTTCTGAAACTATTCCAACTCACACTTACGAATCTAAAACTCTTACCAAAGCATTTGAAGAAATTACTGGAATAAAAGTAAATCACCAGTTGCTTGGAGAGGGTGAGGTTGTACAGGCAGTACAAACACAAATGCAAACAGGAAGAAACTTGTATGATGCATATATCAATGATTCTGATTTAATTGGTACGCACTCAAGACTTCAACTTGCAGTTAATTTAACAGACTGGATGGCGGGAGAAGGTAAAGATGTGACTTTACCAACTTTAGATGTTGATGATTTCATTGGTAAATCATTTACAACAGGTCCGGATGGTAAATTATATCAACTACCAGACCAACAATTTGCTAACCTTTACTGGTTTAGGAAAGACTGGTTTGATAAACCTGAAATTAAAAAAGGTTTTAAAGCAAAATACGGTTATGACTTAGGTGTACCAGTTAACTGGTCTGCTTACGAAGACATTGCTGATTACTTTACAAATCACGTTAAAGAAATCGATGGTGTTAGAGTATACGGTCACATGGACTACGGTAAAAGAGCTCCGGACTTAGGATGGAGAATGACTGACGCGTGGTTATCAATGGCTGGAGCAGGAAGTGTTGGTAAACCGAATGGTGTACCAGTTGACGAATGGGGTATAAGAATGGAAAAAGGTTCTTGTAACCCAGTAGGTGCTTCGGTATCTCGTGGTGGTGCAGCTAATGGTCCTGCGGCCGTTTATGCAATCAGAAAATGGGATGAGTGGTTAAGAGCCTATGCTCCTCCAGGTGCAGCAAGTATGGATTTCTATCAGTCTTTACCAGCTCTATCATCTGGAAATGTTGCTCAGCAAATTTTCTGGTATACAGCGTTTACAGCATCGATGGTTGCTCCAAAAAGTTCAGGGAACAAAACAGTTGATGATAATGGAAAGCCGTTATGGAGAATGGGTCCATCACCAAAAGGACCTTACTGGGATGAAGGTATGAAGCTTGGATATCAAGATGCTGGATCATGGACTTTATTTAAATCTACTCCGGTTGACAGAAGAAAAGCAGCATGGTTATTTGCTCAGTTTACAGTTTCAAAAACTGTGTCTCTGAAGAAGAGTCATGTCGGTTTAACTATTATTCGTGATAGTGATATCAACCATAAATCTTTCACAGAGAGAGCTCCAAAACTAGGTGGTCTTGTGGAATTCTATAGATCTCCTAACAGAGTATTGTGGTCACCAACTGGAATTAACGTTCCAGATTATCCAAAACTTGCACAAATTTGGTGGCAACAAATTGGAGATGTAAACTCTGGTGCATTTACTCCACAACAAGCTATGGACCGTCTTGCAGAAGAGATGGACTTAGTGATGTCTCGTATGGAAGCTGCCGATAAAGCTAACAAAATATACGGTGGTTGTGGTCCTCGATTGAATAAACCGGGAGATGCAGCCGCTTGGCTTAATAAAGCAGGTTCGCCAAAAGCGAAACGTAACGAAAAGCCAAAGGGTAAAACTGTTCCTTACGAAAAAGCTTGGAACTAATAGGACAGTTGTCTAAATGATTATAAGGGGGCGTTTATCGCCCCCTTTTTAAATCAGGATTTGTAGCTTTATGAGCTTAGAATTAAAGAATGTAGAAAAAAAAGTTGGTCAAGATACTCATATATATTCAACTAACTTACGTTTCGAAAAAAATACAATCAATATTTTATTAGGATCTACTTTAGCTGGCAAAACAACTTTAATGCAGATCATGGCCGGTTTGGATAAACCAACAAATGGAGAAATATGGTTTGCTGATAAAAATGTTACAGGAGTTGCTGTTCAAAAAAGAAATGTTTCCATGGTTTATCAACAATTTATAAATTACCCAAATTTCTCAGTATTTGATAATATTGCATCACCTTTAAAAATTACTGGAATTAACTCCGATCAAATTAAAAAGAGAGTTGGCCAAGTTTCTGAATTACTAAAATTATCAGAAATGTTAGACAAGAGACCCAATGAACTTTCGGGTGGGCAACAACAAAGAACTGCATTAGCCAGGGCTTTAGTTAAGGATTCCGGACTTATATTATTAGATGAGCCTTTGGCCAATTTAGATTTTAAACTAAGAGAAGAACTTAGGGAAGAACTACCAAAATTATTTGAAAATAGAGAATGTATTGTAGTTTATGCAACAACTGAACCTTCCGATGCTTTATTAATTGGAGGTAATACCGTAACTCTTATGGAAGGTAGAGTTATTGAATATGGCAAGACAATTGAAGTCTATAATAAGCCAAAAAATTTATTTTCAGCAAGAGTTTTTAGCGATCCTCCAATAAATATTTCTGAAATTAAAAAAAGTGGAGATACTTTTTCTTTATTACATGATTTAGTCAAATGGAAGAATTCAAATATAAATTTGAAAGATGGAAATTACAAAGTAGGCATCAGGCCTTATAATATTACCACATACAAAGAGGGCAATAATTGTATTGAAATAAAGGGAAAAGTTTTAATATCAGAACTTAGCGGTTCTGAAAGTTTGATCCATTTTAGAAATGCCAATTTAAATTGGGTATCTTTATCTAACGGAATTCATCAAATGAAGGTTGGTCAAGAAGCAAAATTATATATGAATGTAGATGAATTTATGTACTTCGATCAAAATAACAATTTGGTAAACAATGTCTAAAATTACGTTAGATAATTTAAGTCATAGTTATTTAGATAAACAAAACTCTGATGCTGATTGGGCTTTGAGAGATATCAATCTTGATTTGCAAGATGGAGGCGCATATGCACTACTTGGGCCGTCAGGTTGTGGAAAAACAACTTTGTTAAATATAATTTCAGGTCTTTTGAATCCGACAAAAGGGAAAGTTTTGTTTGATGATAAAGATGTAACTTCACAGACTCCTGTCGAAAGAAACATTGCACAGATTTTTCAATTTCCTGTGATTTACGACACAATGACAGTTTACAAAAATCTTGCATTTCCGTTAAAAAATCGTGGAATGATAGATAGTGAAATTGATTCAAGAGTAAAAGAAATAGCAGAGATGCTAGAGCTAACAAAGACACTTAATAACAGAGCTTCAGGTTTAACCGCTGATGGAAAACAAAAAATTTCTTTAGGCAGAGGTTTAGCCAGATCAAATGTAAATGTGATAATGTTTGATGAACCCCTAACAGTTATTGATCCTCATTTAAAATGGGTGCTGCGTTCAAAACTAAAAGAACTTCATCAAAAAATTAATAAAACCATGATTTATGTAACTCATGATCAAACTGAAGCCTTAACATTTGCAAATCAGGTTGTTGTAATGCACGAAGGTCAGCTTGTTCAAACTGGAACTCCTGTTGAATTGTTTGAAAAACCAAAACATACTTTTGTTGGACACTTTATAGGATCACCAGGCATGAATATATTACCTTGTCAAATACAAAGCGCCACACCAGTAATAGATGGTGTAAAAATATCTACCAATTCACAAATTAAAAAATCAAATTTTTCTAAAACAGAAATAGGAATTAGACCTGAATTTGTTTCTTTTAGTAAAGAAGGTATACCGGTCAAAGTTTTAAAAGTAAGTAATACAGGAAGACATAAGATTATTGATACAGAATGTAAAAGCGGAAAAATAAAAGTTCTTTCTCATCCATCAAAAGACATACCAAGCGGAAGTGCTTTTTTGTCTTTTAACAAAAAATACACTTATACTTATGGTGATAGCTGGATAATCGAATGAACAAAACAATAAATCAAAAAGCTTGGTTATTTGTCATACCCGTTTTTATTTTAGTAGCGTTTAATGCTGTGGTTCCGTTGATGACGGTAGTTAACTATGCATTTCAAGAAACTTTTGGAAATAATGTATTTACTTGGGAAGGAACAAGATGGTTTAAACAAATACTTAGGTCTGACAGATTCCATTCAGCGCTCGGTAGACAATTTTTATTCACTGGAGTAATACTTTTTATACAAGTTCCTCTTGGTATAGCGATTGCTTTAACAATGCCAAAAAAAGGCATTGGTGTTTCTGTTTGTCTAGTGTTGATGTCGATGCCTTTGTTAATTCCGTGGAATGTAGTAGGAGCGATGTGGAATATAATTGCTTTACCAGAAATTGGGTTATTGGGTCACACATTAAATGATTTAGGATTTGATTATAATTTTACTCAACAAACTGGAGATGCGTGGTTCACCACGATCTTGATGGACGTGTGGCACTGGACATCTTTGGTGGTTCTTCTTTCCTATGCGGGTCTGCGATCTATTCAACCAGCCTATTATCAAGCTGCTGAAATTGATGGAGCGAACAGATGGGCAGTATTTAGACATATTGAGCTTCCAAAAATGAAAAAAGTTTTAACTATAGCCATTCTTTTAAGATTTATGGACAGTTTCATGATTTACACTGAACCGTTTGTGTTAACCGGAGGAGGTCCAGGCAATGCTACAGCATTTTTGTCAATTGATTTAGTTAAAATGGCACTTGGACAATTTGATTTAGGTCCAGCAGCCGCTATGTCTTTAATCTATTTCTTTATAGTTCTTTTAGTCTGTTGGGTTTTTTACAACTTGATGATGAGAAATGAGGCACAAGGATAATGAAAAAATATAAGTGGTTAGTACCCACAATTTACATTTTGTTTTTAATGTTACCAATTTATTGGTTGCTTAATATGTCATTTAAAACAACAACTGAGATTATAAATACTTACTCTTTGTGGCCGCAAAAATTTACTTTCGAAAATTATATAACAATTTTTACAGACAATACTTGGTACACAGGATATTTAAATTCAATTTATTATGTGGTTATGAATACAATTTTATCAGTAGTGGCAGCATTACCAGCCGCTTATGCATTTTCGAGATATAAATTTTTAGGTGATAAGCATTTGTTTTTCTGGCTTCTGACAAATAGAATGGCACCACCTGCAGTATTTGCCTTACCATTCTTCCAATTTTATTCATCTATTAATTTATTCGATACCCATGTTGCTGTTGCATTATCTCACTGTTTATTTAACATTCCTTTAGCAGTATGGATTTTAGAAGGATTTATTTCAGCAGTTCCCAAAGAGTTGGATGAAACAGCATATGTAGATGGCTATGCTTTTTGGAGATTTTTCTTCAAAATATTCATTCCAACAATCACAGCAGGAATTGGTATTACTATGTTTTTCTGTTTTATGTTCTCTTGGGTTGAATTATTATTAGCCAAAACTCTTACTGCGGTTGCTGCCAAACCAATCGCGGCAACTATGACAAGAACTGTTAGCACTTCTGGTTACGAGTTAGGGTTGTTGGCTGCGGCAGGAAGCCTAACCATTATACCGGGTGCAATTGTTATTTATTTTGTAAGAAATTATATAGCGAAAGGATTTGCTTTAGGTAGAGTATGATTATTGTTCCATCAGATAAAGTATTGCTATTAGCTAATTGGGATTCCGTAGCACAAACAAGGGAAAAAGGCTTTTTCGAATTTGAATTTATTACTTGGATGGCTTGGACATGGCAAACAGCTGCCTTTTTTGTTTTCATTGCTGTCTGTTTATTTTTGATGGTCATGTGGGAAAAAAAAGTACCAGGCGGCACACCACGCAGGGGAATACTAGGTTTGGACACAACAAGAGGCGATAGATTGTTTATTTCACTTTTAAGTGCAGCATTTATTCATTTAGCTTGGCTGGGTTTGGTTGGAGCAATACTTTGGATAGCTACAATTATATCTTTTTTGTTTTCAATTGTAGTTTTCAGATATTTTTAATATAAGTTATTTCATCACTGCGCCCTTAGCTCAGTTGGATAGAGCATCGGTTTTCTAAACCGAGGGTCAGAGGTTCGAATCCTCTAGGGCGCGCCAAAAAAACGTTGGTATTGAATCCTCATTTCAGGTGTTGCATTAAAGACTCAATAAATATTTATTTTTATGTCCTCTTCGTTCAACCCTAGTTCAACTTTGGGACAGATATATAAAGAGTAATCGTACTTATTAGCCATTACAACTTCCATACAAGTTGATACGAAATCCATCCTTTTACGCCATTTGGCTTGTTTAGAAAAAATATTATGGAGTAGAAAGTGGTAATGAATAAATAATTACTGCAAGTAAAAAAGCAGCTATTACAAACCTACCAATTTTTACTGTATTTTCTTCCACCTGATTTTTGGTTGATGATTTTTTACGCATCATGTTTTTACAAATTCATGATGTTTGAAGTTTGTGGCATGTGAACGCTTTTGTATTCGTACGTGTAGATGTTTAGGATTGACGTTTGAAGCTTGTTGTTTTTTCTGTTGGCGCTTAAAAATTTGAACAGCTCGTGTCGAGGATATTCCAAACCTTTCGCCTATGACTGAGAATGGTAAATCTTGAACCTGGCGCAGATACACAATTCGTTTAACTGCTTTTTTATCTATTCTATGTATCATGTTGTTAATATAGGGGGTAAACTTGTCAGAATTGCGTTTTTTGGTGTAAAAAAACTTACTTGCCTGATTATAAAAAAAGAAAAAATGAAAACAACCTCACCTTTGAATAACAATATTAATACCGCAGTTATTTTAGCAGCGGGACGTGGAGAAAGAATCGCTGGCGGTGAAGAGTATAGATCTAAACCTTTAATTAAATTATACGATCTTAGCTTAATTGAAAGATCAATAAAAAAATTGTCCAACAAACTAAAAGTTAATAAAATATACGTTATTACTGGATTCAAACATGATGAATTAAAAATATATTTAGATAAATTAAAAAGAAAACTGACCGTTGATTTAGAAGTGGTTTTTGCAAAAGAATGGGAAAAAGGTAATGGAGCCAGTTTTTTATCTGTTCTAAATCATATCAAACAAAAACAATTTTATTTGTTAATGGTAGACCACATTTTTAACGATGAATTTTATTCAACTATTTCTAAATCGAAAATTAATAATACCAAGTGTTATTTGACAATCTCGAAGTCCTTATCATCGATGCATGATTCTAATGATGCTACCAAAGTTAAAATCGTCGAAAATAAAATTACCAACATTGGTAAATCTATTAGTGAGGTGGATGGATACGATACAGGTTTTTTTGTATTACATTCTGAAGCCTTTAATGACGTTAAAAATTTATCTGAAAAAAAATTCCTTGCCCTAAGTGATGTAATGAAAGTGTTGATACAAGAGCAAAAATTATATTTTATTGAAGTTGTAGCGGATAGTTGGTTGGACATAGACACCAAAATAGATTTTTCAAATGCAAAAGTTTTTTTGTTAAATTTTTCAAGTTCAAAAACTAATGATGGTCCAATTTCTACATATTTAAATCGACGGATATCAAAATGGATAACCTCAAAGTTAGTCTATTATCCCGTAACACCTAACCAAATTTCAGTTATAACATTTTTCATAACTGTCATTGCTAGTTTAATCATTGTAAAACAAGGCTATTTTTTTCTAGTATTGGGAGCCTTGTTGGCACAACTATCCTCTATTTTAGATGGTTGTGATGGTGAAATTGCAAGACTAAAACTTTTAGGTAGTAAGTATGGTGGTTGGTTTGATCAAGTTTTAGACCGCTATAGCGATTTGTTTATCATCACTGGATTAACATTTCACAGCTACTTTCTTCATAACACTTTAGCTGTTTTCATTATTGGTTTTATTGCTGTGGGTGGAAAAATTATTTTAAGCTACACCGCGTATGTTTATGATTCAGTAATTTCTAAACATAGCAATTTTCGTATGGGAAGAGACGTAACAATATTTATTATCCTGATAGGAGCTATAATGAATATTCCCTATATTACTTTAGTTATCCTGGCAGTTATAACGAACGCAGAAGTTTGTCGAAGATTATGGAGTTTGAAAAACAAAGTTGACTTCTAAGTGTTAATTTTACAATTTCTAAAATAACGATTTAATATGCAACCTGAAAAATCTGATAGACATCTTTACTTGTCCTCCCCTTTCTTATAAAATAACACACTCTTATAGAATAATTTTCTTTTCTCATCTGAAAAAAGTAAATATTCCAATATGAAAATAGGGGCAAATGAAGAATTTGCCAAAAAAGTTTAAAGGAAACAAAAATGAAAAAAGTTAAATTAGCAGTTGTTGGGGTAGGTAATTGCGCAAGTTCATTAATTCAGGGAATTGAATATTACGAACATCATCATAATGAACATTCTGATGGTATTATGCAGCCGCAAATTAATGGGTGGAGACCACAAGATATTAAAATTGTAGCTGCTTTTGATATTGATAAGAGAAAAGTAGGATTGCCAGTTGCGAAAGCAATTTTTGCAGAACCTAATTGTACAACAGTTTTTCAAAAAGTAATTCCAGTCAACGGGGTTGGGGTAAAAATGGGTCCAGTATTAGATGGAATAGCTGATCATATGAAGGCATATCCTGAGTCCCAAGCATTTAGAGTTGCGGATATAAAACCAGTGAACGTTGTTGAAGAATTAAAAAATAGCGGTGCAGAAGTTATGGTTTGTTATCTACCTGTAGGTTCTCAAAAAGCAGTTGAATTCTATGCCAATGCTTGTCTACAGGCTAAAGTAGCTATGGTTAACTGTATGCCAGTTTTTATTGCCTCAGATCAAAAATGGGCAAATAAATTTAAAGAAGCAGGAGTACCAATAATTGGAGATGATATAAAAAGTCAAGTTGGAGCAACTATTGTTCATAGAGTTTTAAGCCGTTTATTTAACGATAGAGGTTGCAAAATATTAAGAACCTATCAATTGAATACTGGTGGAAATACTGATTTTTTAAATATGCTAGAAAAGTCGAGATTAAAATCTAAAAAAATTTCAAAAACGGGATCAGTTCAATCACAATTAGATGTTGCTCTAGGTGCTGATGATATTCATATTGGTCCATCAGATTATGTTTCTTGGCAAAAAGATAATAAGGTTGCTTTTATACGAATAGAAGGCGAAGGTTTTGGTGGAGCACCTATAAATCTTGAAATGAGATTATCTGTGCAAGATTCACCAAATAGTGCAGGTGTAGTTATTGATGCCATTCGATGTGTAGCTCTTGCTGGAGAACGTGGATTAGCAGGTCCTCTTAACAGCGCTTCATCATACTACATGAAAACTCCCCCAGTGCAGCATCGTGATCATATAGCACGTGAGTTAACAAATGAGTTTATTTTGGGAAAAAACTGAGATAAAAATTTATCTCCTTTTCGTAATAGTTTAGTAATAGTTTTGTAGCTTAGGCAAACGAGTCTTTAAGCCATTTTCGTAGACACGTTATAAAATAAATATTGTAAAATAACAAAACGAGACAACTCGGTGGAATTCGTAATCACAAACCCACGCATTTCTAAACCGAGGGTCACAGGTTCGAATCCTCTAGGGCGCGCCAATAAATTCAACGTTTTTATCAATTTCACACAAATACAAAACTAATTTATCCCTGTTTGGCTACAGTATGGCTACAGTTTGATCCCTTAAAATCCTACAATTCTACACAAGGTTATATTGCTACATGACATGGTTGTGACAAGGAATTCGTAGTAGAATTTGATTAAATGTCAAAAAGATATAGTGGAAAATCATTCAAAGACAGCAGTGTAATGAAAAAACCTAAATTAACTTTCAAAGAAAAAAGGAAATTAAAAGAGGAAAAAAAAAAGAAAAGATGAAAAAACTTT
>Ga0208641_1000004_pt1 | contig 207667 bp, 189 predicted proteins | sample ETN02SmetaG_2_FD_185789 | JGI IMG/M metagenome (GOLD analysis project Ga0208641, IMG submission 185789) | Marine microbial and viral communities from oxygen minimum zone, Eastern Pacific Ocean - ETNP2014F10-02SV253 (SPAdes) (version 2) | ecosystem: Environmental > Aquatic > Marine > Oceanic ... | reverse complement strand
GTCCAATAACCAAGATGAGTTAGAAACAGACACTAGTCTCTGTTTCGTTCGATTTCATCTTTCTTTGATGCTTCTGGTTTCCTACCACGTATGACTCGGGTGTTGAAAATAGCACCAGCGAACATCCCTATCATCCACCCTCTGGTACCGATCAACAAATCGGCGATGAACATGGAGGTGGAAATTGCGATCACGCTAATGGCCATCCCAGAGAGAATCCCCTTGATGCTTGCTTCCGTAGGCTTGGTGGCTATCTCTACGACAACATCGGAGATGATGTAGACTATGGCGAGGAAGACGATGAATTCCTCCATAGGAAAACTCGGTGCAGTAGTGGCATCCACGAGGCTACGGCGAGGCTGAGATGCTTTACGATTGGGGCGACCGGAAGCCTAGCCTTTGAATGCAGTTCCGTAAGAAGAGTTATTTTACTCATCACCTTAGTTAAACTATGGGGGATGAAGAATATAATTTCTTATATCAGTCTCAGCGAAATTGGATAAAATCAATATTCCTATCAATTCTATTTTGCATATTTACTGTAATATTTCTCCTCTATGGTATTTTACTTGCAACAGAACAAAGTGTAATTATTATTTTGCCACTTATCATAGGATGGCTTGTAGTGTTAAACATATTTATTTCAATGGTATGGAGTAGCCAGACAATTGAAATAAATACTGAAAATGATTTCATTAAAGTTGAAACCTACTACGTCAATAAAATTTGGAAAACTGAAATTCAGAAAATTTCTGAAGCAACGTATGTGACTTATGTTTGTGGCTCTGATGATAAGGGAATATATCATTCATACTATGTTTGTGGCCCCCTAGATTTCACACCTAGACAATTTGTTAAAAAGGCCGCTAATGGAGCCTACGGTTATATTTGGGAGATTGATGTTAGTACATTGATCGAAAATAGCGATCTTAATCCAAAGCATCTAGCAAAGTCATTAGGTATTGAATATATGAAAATCAATTCTGGAACAGCCAAGGGTGTTGGAAGAAATCATTGAATTAATGGGTGCCCATTGAATCCCCTCGCTAATTAGTAGGAGCAGTCACTACCCTTTGCTACCCCTCTGACCCCAGTAGCATTCAGAGGGACTAGGGAACCAACCCTCTGACAATACTGTGTTCCCAATGGGTTGCTAGGGTGAACCCACTGACCACAATACGAGTCACAGATACCGACTGACTGCGATACCGCTCACACGCTACCCTCTGACCCCAGTAGCATTCAGAGGGACTAGGCAAGCACCCCTCTGAGCATACTGACCTCTCACAGAGTAGTTGGGGCAAACCCACTGACCACAATACGAGTCACAGATACCGTCTGACTGCGATCTTTCTAATTGATACTATTATGATATCATTACGATATCTTAATACAGGATCGTCCATCCGCTTGTATCATGGAAGAACTACAAGTAGGCACAGACAATAAGCACGATCCGATATATCGGGACATTGAGGCGAAATCGATCAATGGATTCCTCGGTCTCGGAATACACATAATCCTGCTCCCGATCCTGAACATTATATTGGCAGCGAGCGGTCCAGCGGGGATCCTGCTGATTATCACTGGACCCCTTTGGCTTATGATGTGTAACAGCTACGTGGTCGTAAATCCCAACGAGGCGGTCGCCGTTCAGTTCTTCGGCAAGTACGTAGCCACACTCAAGGACGAGGGTTTCCGTTTCTTCCTCAATCCCCTCTACAACAAGACCAGGGTTTCAATGAGAATCAACAACTTCGAGTCTAACAAGCTGAAGGTCAACGACGTCAACGCGAATCCCATAGATATCGCGGCTGTGGTCGTCTGGAGGGTCTACGATGCGGCCGAGGCCCTGTTCGAGGTTGAGAACTACGATCACTACGTGCAAATCCAAAGCGAGGCGGCTCTCCGTGCGATGTCCACCAAGTACCCCTACGATGCAATAGAGGAGAAGGACATAGGTGGGACCACACTCTCCAGCCACCAGGACATAGTAGCCGAGGAGCTGCAGGCGTCCGTGGAATCTCGCCTATCTCGAGCCGGTATCGAGGTCTTGGAGGCTAGAATCAGCTACTTGGCATACTCGACGGAGATTGCACAGGCCATGCTGCGTCGCCAACAGGCGTCGGCCGTGGTCGCAGCCCGACGTGAGATAGTGGACGGTGCTGTCGGAATGGTCGAGTTGGCACTCGAGCAGCTAAGCGCGAAGGACATCATAGAACTCGACGAGGACAAGAAAGCCACAATGGTCAGTAATCTCCTGGTCGTGCTATGCTCCGAGACGGACACTACGCCTGTAATCAACACTGGTACACTATACCAGTGAGGGGGTGGATAATTCGAGTATGATGCGAGGGGATATTAATGGCAAAGAAAAAACTCCTCCTTCGAATAGACCCAGAGATGCATGAAAAACTCAAGTTATGGGCAGAGGACGATATGCGGTCGATCAACGCTCAGATCGAGTTCCTACTGAAAAAGTCGATTAGGGAAAATAGAAGGTAACCCACTGACCACAATGCGAGTCTCAGTGACCGACTGACTGCGATGCCGCTCACACGCTACCCATTTAATCGGCGAATCCTCGTGAGTCCGGACTAAAGCACCGAAGCCTGCTGAAGAAGGTCGCGCTCAATCTCTTGGGCCTTCACGAATAGCACGTGGTTCTCCTTGTGTATGTGGATATGCGTGTCCTTCTCGAGAAGCTCCAACTCGCCGAAGAGTGCCCGATAGGTATTGCAAGCATGAAGCGGAGGGGTGTAGGAGTCGGACAGCTCCCTCAGCCTTGCCAGAGCGAGGCCCGCAGAGTCGTGCTCCACGAACATCGCTCGTATTGGGCTGCGCACGCTCCCGCAGTGCATATCTGGGAGGCTTGTCGAGCTATCGAGCAGTCTGATCAGAGGGAATAGAATCGTTTCCTCCTTCATCATATGGGGCTCCAAACCCTCCTTTAACTCTGCAAAGACCCGTGCTATCTCCTTGAGATGCGGCTCTCTCCCCCCATGGACCAAAGCTACCTTCTCGGCATGGGCGCTGATGGTGGGCAAGTGCTGTCTGAGAAAATTGTGATGACGGGACTCAATGTGATCGCACAATTCGGTGGCGCTCATATTTTCCAACTCTCCCATCTCGGACTCGTTGTTCATGACGTCGATGTCATGTATCTCTCGAATGACCTCCTCTAATTCGATGCCCTTCTCCTCGCAAGCAGTGGCCAGGGCCTGCTTTCCCCCACAACAGAAGTCAATCCCAAATTTAGAGAGGACAGCCCCCCTAACGGGCAATTCGGTAACGATATCGCATACTCTCGACTCTGCTAGAAGGGCACCCTGTTCGCTCATTTCTCGCTCACCCCTATACTCTCTTGGCTCTGGGATCCATAACTGGAATTTTCTCGATTGATATCCGGGTGGCAGGGCCTCCTGTCACGAACCAGAACTGCTGCCGCCAGCAAGGTGGTCAGGGAGACTACCGACGTGAATCCGGGTAGGGAGTCGTTGGGGGGGCTGTTACCGGCAAGGGTGACTTCTGCCTTGTTCCACTCGTCACCCGAGTTTGTTCCGTCTCCGTTGACCGAGTTTCCGTGCGCAACGAAGGTGACGTCCTTGGCGTTGTCGGACGGTGCAGTCCACCTCACCTGCCAACTCCGTTGGTTACCCCCAATCTCCGTGTGAGTCGCTTCTCCATCCATTATCTGAGTCTTATCGTCCACAGCGGCCAGAGTGCCCGCACTGGTGACCAGGTTGAACCCGCCGTGACTCTCTCCAGCAGCCACCGGGCCGCCCGTGATGGTGATCGTGAGGTCCACCACATCGCCACCGGAGTAATTCGATGGAATCCCGTCAAATGTGACTGTGACCCCGCTGGAGGCATCGGCGTTGTGGCAAACACAGCCACTGGAAACACCAGAAATCCCAGATGGGAAAGCGGTGGCTGGGGTAACTGATCCCACCAGTAGGACAAGAACAACCGTCGTCGTCAGCTTCAACACCTTTCTCGTTACCATTTTCGCTCCATCCTGCAGTTATTCAGAGGAGTCGAATGACCACAGTTGTCTCTTTGGCGAACATGTCCGATGCGGTTACTACCGGTAGGTACCATAATTACGGCAATGGACATGTTCGCACCCAATACGATGGTCTTGCCCCCTGATGACGCAATTGCAAGGAGGGCGCACGCCCCCACAGAATATTGAGTATCAAAGAATCAACGCAGAATATACTATTGGAATCGGAATCTACTATGGCATTAATAATGGGAAAAAACCCCTCTTCAGTAGTATTGGTTCTGGTATGCTCCACGCTATTCCTAGTGCCTTCAGTAAGCAGCCTCCCGAATGGAATTGACACAGGGACCACCGGCGGCAATGGTTGCTTTTGTCACGGAGCCCAAACGGAAGACGTGACTCCGAGTTTAGCAGTAGTCGGTGACGTCGGAGCAATCGTTGAAGGTGACTCATACGCCCTCGAAGTAAGCCTCACAGGTGGCCCTGCCGAGGCTGGAGAAAACTATGGGGGTTTCCTCGTCAGCGTTGACTCCGGGTCTTTCGCAGCCCCAGATGCTGATGTCGCAGTCGACGGCGACGAGGCGACTCATACCACCGCAGGGAATGATCAGCGCTCCTGGCAAATCGAATGGACCGCAGGTTCCGCTGATGTCGCAGAATTCACACTCCGAACCAACTCGGTCAATGGTGATGGTGGAAGCACAGGCGACCAATGGAATATGGCAACTTTCTACCTGAATGCGGATGGAAGCATAACTCAGACTCTGATCGGTCCCGCGGCGAGAATCGATGATGCCACTATGCAGACGGGTGAGAATGTAATCATCCTGTCCTGCATCCTTCTGATGGGGGTGCTCAGCTTCCTCTCGGTTTCGAAGAAGTCGCGAGGAAGGCGAGGAGAATTCTGACGAGGTGAAGTGATGAGTGGAAAGAATGGAAATGGCAGATTTACGTGGTTCAAGAAAGCGAAGGAGTCCCGCACCTGGGAGAAGTTCTACCGTGACCGTTGGGCCCACGACTACTCGGTTCGAACCAGTCATAGCGTGAACTGCTCGGGCTCGTGCAGCTGGGAGGTCTTCGTCAAGGATGGGATCATATGCTGGGAGTTGCAGAAGGTCGATTGGCCACAGATTAATGACGAGACCCCGAACTACGAGCCCAGGGGATGTCAACGAGGAATCTCGGCTTCTTGGTACCCCTATTCGCCCGTGCGCCCGAAGTTCCCCTACGTCCGCAAGAAACTGTGGAACGCCTATCAGAGATCGAAGAGGGATGGGATGGGGCCAGTCGAGGCTTGGGCATCGATCGTAGAGAATCCGGAGCTTTCCAAGTCCTACAAGAAGGCCCGTGGTAAGGCGGGCTGGAAGCGAGTCAACTGGGACGAGGCAGCAGAGATCGTCGCAGCAGGACAGATTTACACAATCAAGAAGTACGGGCCCGACCATCTCGCCGCTTTCTCCCCCATTCCCGCGATGAGCATGGTCTCCTTCACCTCCGGTCAGCGCTGGAACCAGCTGATGGGCGGCACCATGCTATCCTTCTACGAATGGTATCACGACCTGCCGCACATCATGCCGTGGATCTGGGGTGACCAGACAGATGTGGCAGAAAGCGCTGATTGGTACCAAGGGACCTACTGGATTGTAATGGGCTCAAACCTGCCTATGACTAGGACGCCCGACGCGCACTTCGCCTCCGAGCACAAGTACAACGGTGGCAAGATTACCAACCTCTCGCCTGATTACGCGGATATCACGAAGTTCGCCGACCTGTGGGTGCAGATCAAGGAGGGGACGGACAACGCCTTCCTCAATGCATGCATCCACGTGATTCTCAATGAGTACCACCACGAGCGCAAGACGGGCTACTTTCAGGACTACGTGAAGCAGTACACCAACCTGCCCTTCCTCGTGATGCTCGACGAGCAGGAGGGAGGGCATCACCGAAACGGTCGCTTCCTGCGGGCCTCGGACATCGCATCATTCGACGGGGAGGAGTATTCCGAGTGGAAGCCCCTGCAGATGGAGGCGGGCACGAACGCACTGAGGATTCCAACCGGGACGGTCGGGCATCGGTGGGAGAAGGAGAACACCGGACGATGGAACCTAACGCACCAGGATTCGCTCTCTGGAGAGGAATTCGACCCTCTTCTCAGTTTCATTGATTCGGAGAAGAGGAGGGAGACAATGGTCTCCTTCCCCGACTTCACACACACCTACGATGCCCTCGGAAAGACCGAGGGCACGGGAAACGAGGCTGTCAATCGTATCCGGGGTGTTCCTGCATTTGAGGTCGAGACGAAGGACGGCCCCGTGCTCGTGACTACGGGCATGGATCTTCTGATGGCCCAGTTCGGCGTCGGCCGGGGAATGTCAGGAGACTATCCAGAGGGCTACGACGATGCTGACAAGCCGTTCACACCAGCATGGCAGGAGCAGGAGACAGGCGTCAGCCGGGACCTCGCTATCCGAGTAGCGAGGGAATGGGCTGACAACGCGGAGGCGACCGAGGGCAAATCCCTGTTTATCACCGGCTCGGGAATCCTGCACTGGTACCATGGAGGGCAGTCAACCTACCGCGCAGAGGCGGTGATGGGGATAATCTGCGGTTGCCAGGGAAATAATGGCGGGGGCTTCGCTCACTATGTTGGAACCGAGAAAATCCGCAATTACGCAGCTATTGGGATGCTTGCTGGGGCGACTGATTGGAGCCGTCCACCTCGGCATGCGAACAGCACTTCGTGGCAGTACTTCCACACTGACCAGTGGCGCTACGACGGCATGCCGCTGACGTCTCTCTGGGCTCCCGATGCTGAGGATCTGCCCAGACACGGAGAGCACTCCGCTGACATCAATCACCTAGCGGTGAGGGCTGGCTGGCTCCCGTTCTACCCGCAGTTCGACAAGATGAACCCAATAGCAGTGTACGAGCAAGCCGTAGAGGCAGGCTGCGAGAGCGAGGAGGAGATTGCTGCATGGGTAGCGAAGCAGTTTGAAACCGGAGAGTTTGATTTCGCACTCAGCGATGTCGATGCTCCTGAGAACCACCCAAAGGTCCTCACAATTTGGCGAGGCAATCTCTTCGGTACGAGCACTCGTGGTCAGGAGTACGGACAGAAGTACCTACTGGGAACGCACGATAACGTGCTCGGTGGCGAGAGATCTCAGGAGATGGTGAACGAGGTAAAATGGCATGAGGAAGTCGATGTCGGCAAACTCGATCTCGTCGTCTCGTTCAATCTGAGGATGGACTCGTCTGCAAACTACGCCGACGTCGTCCTGCCTACTGCGCACTGGTATGAGAAGCACGACCTGACCTGTAGCGATCTGCACTCGTTCCTGCACCCATTCAACCCGGCTCACGACCCGCCGTGGGAGTGCAAGTCGGACTGGGACGGTTTTAGGTTCCTAGCGAAGAAATTCTCGGAGATGGCTGCGGACTACTTCAGCGAGCCGATAAAGGAGGTCGTGATGACTGCTTTACAAACCGATTCGCCCGATGAGATGGCCCAACCCCTTGGGGAGATCAAGGACTGGCGAAGCGGTGAATGCGAAGTGATTCCCGGCAAGACATTCCCCAACGTGAACGTCGTAGAGAGAGATTTCACCAAAATCCACGACATGATGACCACCCTCGGCCCCCTGGGAAACCAGCCTGAAGGATATGGGGCGAAGGGCATCAACTTCGATCTCAGCGAGGTCTACGAGGAACTCAAGACGAACCGCCAGGTGGGGGAGAAACTCGGACGGCCGGACATGACCAGCGCCAAGCAGGTCGCCGAGGTCATCCTCAGGATTTCTCCTGAATCTGATGGAGAGGTGTCATTCCAGATCTTCAGCGAGCTGGAGAAGCGAGTGGGTCTCCCACTGGCCGACATGGTCGAGCACGAACGTGAGATCGCCCACTCCTACGTCGACCTCTCGAGCCAGCCGAGACGCTCGATTACCTCGCCCCACTGGTCAGCGATCGAGTCCGCAGGGCGCACCTACGGCCCTTGGACGATGAATGTCGAGAAGCTGAAGCCGTGGCACACACTGACAGGTAGGCAGGCGATATACTTCGATCATCAGGCCTACTGCGACCTCGGTGAGGCCCTTCCGACATACAAGCCGCCCGTGGATACAGTCGCCATCGGCGATCTGCCTTTGGAGGAGGTCAAAGAGGGTAAGGCAAAGATACTGAGATTCATCACCCCTCACGGCAAGTGGCAGATTCACTCCATGTTCCGAGACACCTGGCAGATGACCAATCTGTTCAGGGGAGGCCCTCTGTGCTGGTTGAACGACGAGGATGCGGCAGAGATAGGGGTGGGGGACAACGACTGGGTCGAGGTATTCACCAATAACGGCATTCAGGTCGCCCGAGCGGTGACCAGTCACACCGTCAAGCGTGACATGTGCATTGTCTACCATCAGAACGAGCGCCACGTCAACGTCCCATTCTCTCCGCTGGCGAAGAAGTACGGCGCCACGGATCTCCGTGGAGGGGGCAACAACGCCCCCACGCGAGTGATGATGAACCCGAACTCGATGATAGGGGGGTATGGCCAATTCACCTACTTCGTGAACTACCAGGGCCCAAGTCCCTCCGAACGCGACATGGGGGTTCTCGTGCGCAAGATGCCGCTAGTAGACGGCAAGCCGATCTACGAGGAAAAGGACCTCTATCTACTGAGGGGGGAGTGATTATGCAGATTGGACAGCAGATGGCGATGGTCTTCAACATGGACAAGTGCCTAGGATGCAATACCTGCACCGTGGCCTGCAAGAACATCTGGACGAATCGCGAAGGTGCCAAGTACATGTTCTGGAACAATGTCGAGACGAAGCCTGGCATCGGCTATCCCAAAGAATGGGAGAACCAAGAGGAATACAGGGGCGGATGGGTGCTGACAGGGAAGAAGAGCAAACCCCTCAGGCTCAGAATCGCGCCCAAGTGGCTCGAACTCGTCAACCTCTTCTACAACCCTCACCAGCCTGAGATGAAGGATTACGTCGGTGATACGGGCACCTACACCTTCACTTACGAGGATCTGCATTCTCCTGAGGGTCTGACTCAGCAGCCCGTCGCCAGACCTAAGTCGGAGGTCACAGCAGAGGAGAACGTCAAGCCCAACTGGGGTGTCAATTGGGAGGACAATGCCGCCGGGGCCAATGTCACCGGTCACTGGGACGTCAATTTCGATGATATCAGCAAGGAGGAGAAAGAAGCCCTCCTGCAGTATCAGGACTCCTTCATGATCTACCTTCCGAGAATCTGCAACCACTGTGCGAATCCCGCCTGCGTCGGGGCCTGCCCATCGGGTGCAGCGCACAAGCGTGAGGAGGACGGAGTGGTCCTCATTGACCAGGATCGCTGCAGGGGCTGGAGATACTGCGTCTCCGCCTGTCCTTACAAGAAGCCCTACTACAACTGGAGGAGTGGAAAGATGGAGAAGTGCCTATTGTGCTATCCGCGCCTCGAGGCAGGACAACCCCCTGCCTGCTTTCACGCCTGCCCGGGCCGGATCCGATACATGGGCCCGATAATGGTGGATGAGGACCGAGTGATGGAGGCTGCCACGGCCGATGAGGCCGACCTCGTCTCCGCACAGAGGAGCATAGTACTCGATCCCCATGACCCGAAGGTCATCAAGCAAGCAAAGAAGCAGGGTATTTCGGATTCGTGGCTCGAGGCTGCCAAGCGCTCACCGGTCTACAGGATGTTCGTCGAATGGGAGATCGCGCTGCCGTTGCACCCAGAGTTCAGAACCGTGCCCAGCCTGTTCTACATCCCACCTGAGAGCCCCGTTGCCTCGGTTCTCGATGAGGGGGAGAGACGCTCTGCTACGGACAGCGACTCGGTCCTCCCCACTCTTGACAACTTCCGTGTCCCGGTGAAGTATCTCGCGTCGATGTTCTCGGCAGGCAACGTGGATGAGGTGAAGACTGCGCTGAACAGGCAGCTCGCATTACGCAGGTACCGGAGAAGCATCCGCGTTGATGGGGATCCCGACCTTGAGGTCCTAGAGCAGTCCGGACTCACTGAAGAGGATGCTCAGGACATGCACCGCCTCCTTTCCCTCGCCTTCCTCGATGAGAGGTTCGTCGTTCCCACGACGCGTCGCGAGAAGGACAGGGACACGAGTCCGTTCATCGAGCGGGGGTTCACTGGCTTCGGCCAGATGAACCCGCACGATATGAAGAGGCGCGAGTACATGCACGTGGATTTACAAGGGGACCAGGTGATCTGAGTGTTGGAGAAGAGCGCTCCACCACTCGAGGAGGGGTTGTTGGCTGACGCCTACCTACTCTCATCCGTCCTCTTCGCGAACCCAGAGGCGATGGAGAGGGAATCCACTGACGCCCGAATAGACAATCTTTGCAATGAGCTCGAACTGCAAGGGCGTCCGGACATAGCACATCACTTCGGGCTGTTCCGCGAAGAGTTGTGGGATATCTCGGAGGATGAGTACCTCTTCACTTTGGAGATGACCCCCTCCTCCCCGCCTTATCTCGGATCCTATGGATTTGATGCACCCAAGTCGTGCTCGGACATCGGAGCCAACGAACGTAACATGTACATGATTGAGGTCGCTGCTGTGTACAAGCACTACGGAATGGAGATGGAACACGGAGAAATGCCGGATTACTTCCCCGCAATCTGTGAGTTCCTCGCTATTTCACTAGTAGAAGAAGACCTCCGGGCGAGGAAACTGCGCAAGGGGTTCATCGAGTCGCTCGTCCTCCCCTTCCTGCCAGATTTCATAAGGGGGCTGGGGAAGAAGCCGTGGGCGCATATCGTCACCGCAGTGGCCGAACTTATCGCCACCGAGATTGAGGGGGGTGTTGAGGGGTGAATTGGAATGACATGTTCTTCTTGGCGTTGCCCTACGTCACAATCCTGCTATTCTTCCTCGCACCCGTCTGGCGCGCGTTCTCCGGCCAGTGGGCATGGTCAGCCCGAGGGGATTTCGAATGGACGCCCAGGCCCAGCGGCTTCTTCGGCCGCCGATCTATGGGGATGGCGGCATTGGCATTGCACTGGGGGGTCATCACCCTCATTTTCGGCCATTTGTTCCTCGGCCTGGTCGGCGCGCTCTGGGGCCCCATCATTCTGACCGATTACTTTCGATGGGTAGGGCTGGCTGGAGGGCTGATGTTCCTCTACGGTCTGATTGTGGCTCTGTTGAGGCGAATCCTCATCGACGAGGTCCGGGTGATGAGCAAACTCGAGGATTACGTCATCCTCTGCCTCCTCATCACTGCAGCAGGCTCCGCTCTCTGGATGGCAATCATCGCCAACGATTTCGAGGGCAATTGGGGCTGGTCCTCGACAGTCTTCCCGTGGTTGGAATCCATCCTCACCTTCTCACCCGATGCATCGAGCATGCAGGAAGCCCCGCTCCTGACGAAGCTGCACCTAATCGTCAGCATGCTGTTCTTCTGTTACATCCCATTCACGAAAATGGTCCATTTGTGGAGTTACCCTTTCGAGTATGTAACTCGGCCGTTCATCTCGATACGAGAGCGGGGAAGTTGGGTGCCCCGGCCTCTCGGGCACCAATTTCGCCGTCGACGCTGAGTCACATATGATGTAACACCAAGAAACCAAGGAGAGAGAGATGGAATCGGGGCAAGACGCCTCCTACGATGGGGCCGATGCGACGAGATCCAGAGCGTACAGGGTCCTGACATTGAGTACGGCCGCCTTCACAGTCAATTTTGCCTGCTGGATGATGTATGGGGTGCTCATCACCTTCCTCGTTGTCAATCAGCTCTACGACTGGGACAAATCACAGACTGGCTGGCTCATCGGCATCCCCGTCCTCACCGGAGCGTTGCTCCGCCTCCCTGCCGGGGTGCTTACTGACATGTACGGTGGACGCAAGGTGTTCACCGCGGTGATGCTAGTCTCCTCCATCCCCATGTTCCTCGTCAGTCAGGCGGATTCATTCTATGCCTTCCTCTTCGCCGGGCTTGGCTTCGGCCTCTCGGGTGCTAGTTTCGCTGTAGGCATCGCCTACACGTCCGTCTGGTTCGACAAGGAGCATCAGGGAATCGCTCTAGGGATCTTTGGAGCAGGCAATGCCGGTGCGGCACTAACCGCCGTATTCGCGCCGATAATGCTCCTCAGGCTGACCAATGATGGCACTGACCTCGAGGGGTGGCGCACCCTGCCGCAGATCTACGCAGCCTTGCTAGTGGCGATGGCCGTGCTGTTTTGGCTGCTCACCTTCGAGCGCAAGGTGCACGAGAGCGAGAGCCTGACTCTGCGAGAGCGACTAGAGCCAATACGGGATGTGCGAGTTTGGCGCTTCGGCTTCTACTACTTCCTGGTCTTCGGTGGCTTCGTGGCACTGGCACAATGGCTTGTTCCTTACTACGTGAACGTCTACACTGTCAGCATCGCTACTGCCGGCATGCTCACCGCCGTGTTCAGCTTCCCATCTGGGGTCATTCGCGCACTGGGGGGTTGGATGTCTGACTACTGGGGCGCACGCAGGGTGATGTACTGGGTACTATTCACTTGCTTGGTCTCATCCCTGCTGCTACTACCCCCCAAGATGGAAGTGATTTCCCCGGGCGAGGGAGTGATGGCCATCCGCGACGGCATCGTAACAAATGTCGACGAAGCGAACTTCACCATCACCGTTGACGGCGACACGGTCTACAGGTACGATGGACTCATCGTGTCGGACGACGATGGGGCGGAAAACAATGAATGGAACCTGCTGCCGGTAATCGAGAGATGGCAGGAACCGTCAGTCGAGGAGGGCCAGCAGGTCGTACGCAAGCAGCTGCTGGCCAAAGGAGTTTCACACATCACTTTCGAGGCGAACATTGGGGTGTTCACTCTCCTGGTTTTCATTCTCGGTATCGCAATGGGGATTGGCAAGGCGGCGGTGTACAAGCACATCCCGGTATACTACCCGAAGGACGTCGGCGTGGTCGGGGGCCTAGTCGGCGTGATAGGGGGGATGGGCGGTTTCGTCTGTCCTGTCATCTTCGGATACCTGCTAGAGTGGACCGGGCTGTGGACTTCCACCTGGGGTTTCTTTGCCCTAATCTCCACTGCCTGCCTGTTCTGGATGCACCATACCATTCAGCGCATGACCCATGCCCGCGCCCCCCTTATTGCTCAGATGATTGAGGATCCGGACCTATTCGTAAAACTCGACACAAACGGTGACGGGGAAATTTCGGATGAGGAATGGGATGAGTACAGGGTATACCGTGACGAAATCAAGGCAGAACAGGGGGTAGCCGACTCTGGCGGTGGAGAAGAATGTGCGAATCCCAATTTGTCAGATTAGTGGAACTGAGTGAGAAGTGGTAAATTGACAGAAGAGAATGATGGCGAAGATATTGATGCGAGACCCCCCTCGATGGGATCTAGGGATCCGGGAGCGGGGGTGCAGTTCGATTTCTGGGACCCGGAGGATGAGGGGTTCTGGGAGGAGTCGGGCAAGAGGCTGGCGAACCGAAACCTGTGGATATCGATTCCCAACCTGTTTCTCGGCTTCGCCATATGGATGGTCTGGGGCGTGATAGTCACCAAGATACAGGGGATTCATGACCTTCATCCGGATCTCTATTCATTCAGCGAATGGGGAGGGGGGCTGACTGGAGACGAGTACAAGGCCCTGCTGTACACCCTAGCCGCCTTGCCCGGATTGGCTGGCGCGACCTTCCGCATCCCAAACTCCTTCATGATATCCATCTCTGGCGGCCGCAACGTCATCGCCGCCACCACGCTGCTACTGCTGCTGCCGATGGTCGGAGCGGGAATCGCCCTTCAGGACCCGGATGTAGCCTTTCTTACCTTGCTGACCTACGCAGTGATGTCTGGCGTTGGTGGGGGGGCCTTCGCCTCCTCGATGTCCAACATCTCCTTCTTCTTCCCACGCAAGATGCAGGGCCTGACACTGGGCCTCAATGCCGGACTCGGAAATCTTGGGGTCAGCGCGATGCAGTTCTCAGTCCCGATCGTGATGGGTTTCGCTCTGTTCGGGGGCATGTCAGGCTCTGCGATTGGTGGCTACTATGTGGCTGACGCAGCGCTGCTTTGGGTGCCGTTCTGCGCCTTCTTCATGATTGCAGCGTGGTTGTGGATGAATAACATGCCAGAGCATGACGTCGCCAACACGACGGACTCGCTGAAGAAGTACATCTGGCTAGAGGGGATCGGCTACATCGCCGCTGGAATAGGCGTCTCGGTGCTGGTTGCGTCACGGAACAGTGAGGCTTTCGACTCGCCCTTGATGGGCATCGTCCGCATCTTCGTGATGGTGGCATTGGCAGTGGCGCTCACGCTCTGCCTGATGCGCTATGCCACCCCCGCTCCGGTCAAGGAGAGTCTTCTGGATCAGTGGAGGATCTTCGGCGAGAAGCACAACTGGCTGATGACCTGGCTCTACCTCATGACCTTTGGTTCATTCATCGGCTTCTCCGCGGTCTTTCCCAAACTCATCCTCGATGTCTTCGGGTACCTGCCGGATGGAAGTATCAACCCATGGTACGACGATCATGCTCTGACCTATGCATTCCTCGGACCACTGGTGGGTGCGCTCATTCGTCCTGTGGGGGGATGGATGGGTGACAAGTGGGGAGGTGCGAGGGTGACTCACTGGGACACCATCGTGATGATCTTCGCCACAATCGGGGTCGGGCTCATCATCGTCGAGGCGAAGGCATCACAGACCCCGGAGGACTTCTTCCTCCCATTCATGGCCCTGTTCATCATCCTGTTCACCACCACTGGAATTGGCAACGGCTCGACCTTCCGAATGATTGCCGTCATCTTCCCCCGTGAGCAGGCTGGCCCAGTGCTCGGATGGACCTCGGCGATTGCGGCATATGGGGCCTTCATCATCCCGTCAGTGTTCGCAGTCTCAATCGCTGCCAAAGTGCCCGAGTACGCAATGTATGGATTTGCCACTTACTATGTCTCCTGTCTCGGAGTCAACTGGTGGTACTACGCTCGCAAGGATGCTGAGATGCCCTGCTGACGTACCACTTCAAGAGGACGAGTCGAATGGGAATCAATATGTCCGTTGAGGGGGATCACGGCCTGCACGATTTTTTCACGCAGGACCATCGTCGTCTGGACAGCCTGTTCAACCAATTCAAGGAAGGCGACCCCCCCTCCGACATCGACGTACTCCACGAGTTTGCAAGGGGGCTAATCCAGCACATCATATGGGAGGAGGAGTTTCTCTTTCCAGTCTTTGAGGAGGTTACCGGGATGGTTACGGAGGGCCCCATAGCCCTCATGCGCCAAGACCATCATACCATCCAGGAACTGCTCTACGAGCTGTTGATGCAGACTAGGTCGGGAAAGGTGGACCCCACCCTCCCCCTCCGTCTGGAGGGTCTGCTGCTCCAGCACAATCTAGCCGAGGAGAACGTGCTGTACGAAGCCGTAGAGAGCATGATTGCGCCGGAGAGCCGGGTTGAGCTGCTTCAGATCCTGTCCGAAGAGCCCGAGTTGGATCTCGAGAGATGGATTGAGGGAGTCACCGAGATAGCGCACGACTAGCGGTCGAGCCTGACGGGGATGCCCCCTGCCCGACTCATAGACCGGCTTCACACGACTCCAAAATCCCTCAGGCCGCTAGTTGATCTTGTGGCCGGTGGTCTTGTCAACGCCCTCGGGAATGGGGCCCTCTTGACTGTCGCCGGTTGACAAGGTTCCAGTCGGCTCGAACATCAGAATGGATGCCCCGGGTGAGAAGGGTCTGTGGGAAATTCCCTTGGGAACCACATAGGTATCTCCCTCGAGTAGTTTCACGATTCGCTCCTCGCCGCCATCATCCCGCATTGCTATGTTGAACTCCCCCTCAAGAACGAGGAAGAACTCGTCAGTGTCCCGATGCGCATGCCATACGTGCTCGCCCTCGACGTGCGCGATGCGAACGTCGTAGTCATTCATCTGCGCGATGATGTGCGGGCTCCAGAGCGCTTCGAATGAGGACAGGGCATCTGAAAGATTGACCGGCCCCTTCTCCATCGCACCGGGATTCTTCCCACTTGGATAAACACATCCCAAGGGGGGGCAACTCCAAGCCCATCAGGGGTGGTCTGGGACCTCGTCAGACCAATGTGCCATCTTGTTGACGGTGATGGTGACATTTGTGACCTCTCCTTCCCCCCAGTAGTCCACTGCGATGAAAGTGGGTCTGTTGTCCATTATCTCCCAGCACTCGATCGACCTCTGTAGGAGGGCCTCATAGTCGTTCACATCAACGGCTCTAATCGAGTCGGGCAGCCCATAGGGATTGGTCAGCCAGTTGTTCAAGTGCCATACGGGTTGCGAGCCGTCGCCCCTGTAGACGGTGCAATCCATATCCTCGGGATCGTTCTCCGCGTAGTCGGTAGTCCAACTGAAGACACCGAAGTCATGCAGCCAGGGGAACTCGTCATTCTGCGACTGCTCCCAGAATACCACTAGATCAGTTCCCCCAAGGACCATGTCGCCCAGACTGGGCCACGGGTCCCCCGGCGTGTGTGTGTAAATCCTCCTCGACATACCAGTCTCGTTGAACAGGTGGCTAAGATGGGGTGCGGGCACGTAGTTTTCGATCAGGAGGGTCACAACATCTCCGCTGCTGTTGTTCATCAACGAGTCAAGCAGCCTGAGCCAATCGAACGCATCGACTATTCCGAATTGGCACGGGTGGAAGAACTGGCCGGTTGAATGGCAGAATCTTACGTCTTCAGCCGTGGTGTTATCATACGTGCGATGATGCGAGTCAACCATGAATGCCCTGATGCCGCCTTCCCATTGACTCTGTAGCCCGGTGTAGTGATTTACCCCGATAAGGAACTGGTCTTCCATCGTTGAGTAGGCATTGTGAGTCTCTGCGAAAGTGAAGTCGTCAAATGTCCTGAGGCAGTACACTGCCTGCCCATGACAGGTCATTTGGTCATTAGCGTCCATGGGATTGAACCCCCTGTCAGCTTCCCAGTCGTTAGGGAGCCCGTCGCCGTCAGCATCATCGTCCAGAGGATCGCAAACCCCGTCATCATCCACATCCCCGGGAATTGATGCTGGTTCTAGAGAGCCGGTCCCGCACTCAGACTCCTCAGCATCGCCCCACCCGTCTCCGTCGTCGTCTCCGTCCAAGAAATCGCAGTCAGAGTCCCCATCCAGATCCGATGGGAATGAGCTAGAGTTGTCATGAGCAGTGCTGCAGTTCTCTTCGACTGTATTGTTCCAGCCATCCCCATCAAGGTCACTGTCGATGGAGTCCTCTATCCCGTCACCATCCATGTCCGGAGGCGGCTGGGAAAGGCAACCGGACAATACCATGCAGATTGAGACAACGACTGCCCCCAAGCGAGTACCCATCGGATTCGAAGTTGGACACGTGCTCATGAAGCAATCGTTCCCATAACGTCCATTCGATCAAATCCTAGTCCATGACCGATTCGTGGTGGTTCGGAACGAAAGTCTGTTCATTCATTGGCGGTCTGACGTAACCTCTGGCTCGCTTGCGCTCGGGCAGCTTGATTGGCGGTGGTGTCAGGTCCTCGTGGGGGATCATCGACAGGAAGTGGCTGATGCAGTTGAGGTGGGCGTGGCGCTTGATTTCCGAGTTGACCACATACCAGGGGGCCTGCTTGGTGTCGGTGTGAGCGAACATCTTGTCCTTCGCTTCCGAGTAGTCCTCCCACCGGGTCAGAGACTCGAGGTCCATCGGGCTCAACTTCCAGCGCTTGTGAGGCTCGTCCAGCCTAGCCTTGAACCTCTTGAGCTGCTCGTCGTCTGAAACCGAGAACCAGTACTTGAGGAGGATCGTGCCCGATCTGATAAGCATCCTCTCGAAATTCGGGCAGGAACGAAGGAAGTCCTGATACTCATCCTCGTTGCAGAAGCCCATCACGCGCTCCACTCCAGAGCGGTTATACCAGCTTCGGTCGAACAGCACGATCTCTCCGGCCGCCGGCAAGTGGTTGACGTAGCGCTGGAAGTACCATTCGGTCTTCTGCCTGTCAGTTGGTGCTGGTAGCGCGGCGACCCGCACCACACGCGGGTTCAGGTATTGGGTGATGCGCTTGATCACGCCCCCCTTTCCCGCTGCATCGCGGCCCTCGAAGATCACGACGACCTTGAGGCCCTCAGACTTGACCCACTCCTGCAGTTTGATCAGGTCTAGTTGGAGCCTGAAGAGCTCCTCGTTGTACTTCTTCTTGCCTATCCTCTCCACTTCCTTGCCCTTATCGTCGCCCATGGTTACCGTCCCCCGATTGCCGGCAGCGACAAAAGGACTGCGGTCGGAGACTAGGCGTTTTCTGACGACCCCGACCATCCACGCTTAGAGTTCTGAGACTAGGTCGTCCAAAGCGGTTCGCGGGTCTTCTGCCTTGGTGACTCCGCTAGCGAGCAGAACCCCCGAGGTGCCCAGTTCGATTGCCTTGGCGACATCGCCCCCTGTCTTCACACCGGCCCCGCACAGGACTCCAACGTTCGCAGAGACCTCCCTGACAGCCGCTGCAGTGCCGCTGACAATGACCGGGTCCGCGCTCGTGACCGAGACATCCCCACCAATCAGTTCGGGGGGCTCGACAGCAACGAAGGTCGGCTCGAGTGCGGCCAATGCTCTCGCCTCATCGACATCGGCGGCGCAAGCGCACACGCAGAACCCCTCGGGGACCTGCTCGAGCAGAGCGGCCACGTGCTCGAGGCTGATCTTGTGCTCGGCGTGGTTGATCAGGGTGCCAGAGGCACCGCGCTCGATGGCCGTGGCTGGGTGGGCCCAACCCGTGTTCGAGCCGAACTGAATTGGGTCGAGGTGCTGGCACCAGACCTCCAGCCCCGGGGCTGCGGCGACGACTGCAGAGAGGTCAAGGGCGGAAACAGCCGCCACCAAGCGCGCATCGGTTTCGATGCTGACCATGACTCGGGCCAGTTCTTCGGCAGACGCGCCGTGGGCGGTCTGGTAGGTCTTGAAGTTCACAACGACGATGCAGTCGCTCACGATACCGCGAGCAGCGAGGCCTCTTTGACCGTGCCGGGGATTAGTCAAAGACCTATGACGAGTTCATGGGGGTGTGACCGGCCCGCCAAAGTGGTCAGAGGAAACCCTTCGCCAGCACTACTCCAATGGGCCGGTCATCGAACTGTCGTGGCTGTCCAAGCCCACGAGGCACCAGTTCAGGTGGAGGACGCTAAAGGGACCATGGGTCACATCTAGGAGACGGATTTCATCCGGCCAATCGCTAGTTAAGGACTTCAAGGGATCAATGCCAAGAGACGTCTTCGTATCGACCTCATCATGGCTTGATCCCGTCAATCTCCCTCGACTTAAGGATGCCAATAAACCGCCCCCGATTCTTCTAGATCACATGGTTGTGTTCGACATAGACATGCGACCATTCTGCATCAGCAGGCTTGACGAGGCAAGGGTGGCAGCGATAAGGCTGAGAGAATGGATTTCTGAGACTACTGACCTAGATCTTCAGCATATTTCCTTCTCAGGGGGCAAGGGATTCCACCTAATCGCGCGAGACCCAGACAGGTCTGCCTTCTCCGAGCCAGATCCAGTCAGGAGGGAGGAGGCGGTGAGGGAGCAGAGGAGGTCCCTGCTGGATCGTGCAGTCGAGGCTGGCCACCCAGTAGATCCGGTCGTGACTCCTGACACTCGCAGAATCATCAGGCTTCCCGGCACACTTCACGGCTCCACTGGATGGGCTTGCACCATCTTGGAAGACGGACTGATCGAGAAACCAGTGAAGGACTGGATTGGTGGAATCACCAGACATAATTTGGCAGTCAGTATGCCGAAGAGGCCACCAATCCAACTCCCCAATTTTAGGATTAGGATGCGCCCGAAGGTCATGCTCGAGGTGAGGAAGGAAGAGGGAGAGGGGTATCTCAGCCTAGAGGTCAGCAGCCATGTCAAGGGAACCAGAGACCGATCTGCTGTGATTGCATGGCTCCCGGAGAGATGGGGGGGTCCCAGAGAGGCAGTCGATAGGGCACAGGAGGTGTTTGACTCGATGGATCTGGGTCCTGTTGCTTACATGTACGATGGAAACGGGGTCCTTGCCATAGTCCCCCGTGCCATCCCCAGAGACTTCCTGCTGAGTAGGTTGAGAAAGGCAGGATTGAGGAAGTTCGAGCACGAGACGAGGAGATTTGACCACTCATGGGCCAGAATCTCCGGCAGGATGCAAAACGGTGATTGGCAGAGCAATCTAGAGCCTATCACGGTTCTCGGGCATGAGGCCAGCAACCGCTGCTCTCATCCATGGTCGGCCCCACACCTCGAGCTCTGCAAGCGAATAGGGTTGCCAATCAGACCAATGGAAGGAGACGTCTCAGGGAGCATGGAACCCTCGATCAGGGTGGCTATCCGGCGCTGAGTTTATCTCCCCCCTGCCAAATTACCGCATGTCCCAGAGAAGGAGCCCGCGAGGGCGATGACTGTTTGGCTACGCCAATTGACTCCACTTACCTCACCAGCCTCGGCGCCGGGACAGCGCCGAGGCCAACACCCTAGTGGTAATCGTGTCCGAAATTGAGATTGCATTCTACTGCTGTGCGGGGATACTATGGGCACTCAGTGGGGAGGGAGGCCCAGAACTGCAGGCCATCACTATAATTGGACTCATCATATTCTTCTGGATGATGGTTTCTGGCTCCAACGACGCCACAGGCTCTCGTTCCACTTACGCCAAGAAGTTCGGAATCTCCCCTAGTCGAATCCGCGGTTATGACGTATTAATCGACTACATACAATTCCACTCTTCTGGAGACGAATCCCCAATCACCTCAATCGAGGAAGGGATCTCGAGGTTCGAGAAGATAAAGGAGAATGAACCCCTTCTAGCCTCAGATGCGAAGAATTTCTTCTCCAGCCCCTATGTAATCGCGACTATCGGTTTGGGAGGGGACACTGTTGAATCGGACGGCGGAGGCAATGATCCGGCCATGACAGTGGGAGGGGCCTGTACAATTGCTGGGTGTCCAGAGAGCGTGATGTTCAACAGCAATGTCTGCTACAAGCATCGCGACCTTCCGGACCATTCAGAGAAAATCGGAGATGACTGGTGGGAGGAGGGATATTCTGCCGATGAGGGAGTAGTAAGTGACGCTAGTTCCAAGACGGTCGTTGAGATGGAGTCCGCACCCACTCCCTCGACGAAAGAGATGGGTTCGGAGGATACCTGCGGAGAAGCGGGGTGCTCCACTCCTGTGAATGCCTTCGACTTCAGGTGCTTCACGTGCCGGAAGAGGTTCTGCCAGGCACATGGGGGCAAGGGAGTGGATTGCCAGGAATGCTCTGGCAAGTGACTCAGGTGAACACGCTCTTCCTGTGGAATGACCCCTTGGGCGTCAGGCCGGCCTGCTTGGCGGCCTGAACATAGCCCCTCCCGTCCTTGCTGCGCCCGTACATTACCTCTCCCGGGCTGACCTTCCAGTTCCACTGCTGCTGGAAGACCCCTGCATCCTCCTTGTTCTTGCACAGCCTCTTGGGGACTGCGTGGTACATGGCCAGCACGTTCTTGCCTGCTCGGAAGTACTTCCCGATGACTTCCGGGAGGATATTGCTCAGCCAGGTCTCGCTGACCATCCTTACCTCCCTTGATATGATGTAGCGAGGGTTTTCCAGAGGCCCCAGTACCTCTTGCATCGCCTCGGCGAAAATCGCGGACTCCTTCTCCGTGCTGTCTTCGAGGTAGGACCTCATCCAGCCCCCACCGCGACTCCCGCCCGCGATCCTGGCCTTGGGCCCCAGTTCGCCCAGTGCCTGCAGCGAGCAAGCCACCGCGTCTGCTATTGCGAGCACTAGTGACTCGTCCGACCACTCCGCCAAGCCTATCCTCCTCATTGGCGGGAAGCCTCCTCCGAACCCCCCCTTGACCTCTATGGCCTCCCTCGGCACAGCGTCGAAAGGCTCCCCTATCCCCCATAGATCCCGTGTGCGTGGACGGTTCCTGGCTCGCCTGATCATCTCCTCGTTGAACACGTCCATGGTCTCCGAGACGCCCTCAGGCTTCACCTCGGTGAACGCCGCGTGGACGTGGCCCACGCCTTTCTCTATCGCTCCGTCATCGCAGACCCCGTACAGCTGCTTGTGCTTCCTCTCGAAGCGGTGGTAGTCGTCGAAGCCCTTGGTGAACTCCTCCGCGAGGCAAACTATGTCCCAGTTGTTAGCGACCTTATCGGGCCAGAGCTTGTCAAGCCTGAACGACCTACCCCTGAGCTGGTTGATGCTCATGCTCGTGGTGACCGTGGTCAGGTCGACCAGCACATTGATCCTACTTGCGTCCCAGCCCTCCCCCAGAAGCCCCCTCGTGCCGACTAGGCACCTGGTGACCCCCTCTTGGAACATCTCCGTGATCATCATCGTGTAGTACCTGGGCAGCCAGTCCTTGCCCCTGCCCCTGATCTCGAAGTAGCCCCCCCTCTCTACGTAGTCGAACTTGATGTCCAGTTGGCGCTCTGAAGCCCACTCCTCGAACCTCGGGAAGATACGCTCTAGGAGGTCGTCGTCCACCAGCACCGTGGTCCCGGTCATCAGAACCGGGTCGAGCCTGTCGGTGGCCTCGGAACCCAGGACGGCTCGGTATGCGGCCACCGCTCCTCCGGCCTCGTCATCGAGCACCCCCTTGACCAGTGCGGTCGCCGAGGTCTTCTCGAAGTCGGTGATTATGACCGCGCGGATATCCGCCCCGAGAGCCTGCATCTCCGCGGAGAGTATCTCCCTGAGCGCACCGTACTTCGCGGAGGCGTAGGCCATGACCCTGCCGACGGGCGATGCGCAGGCCCTCACCCCGCCCTCGGTGATCTGGACGCCGAGCATCCTCAGCTTCTCCTTGGCCTCCTCGGCGAGGGCGTGGTCCTCCTTGCTCTCAGAGCGCATCAGGCCGTTTCTGATGTAGCGGTCGAGCACTGTCATCACAGTGTCCATGCTGCCCCCCGTGGCGACCAGCTCGTTCTCGGGTTCCGGGACGCCCGGAGGCAGGCTCAGCCCTCCAGCGGTCAGATAGGCCCGCGCGGCGTCGGCCAGGCTGGGATCCCTCCTTCTGAATGAGCCCCAGTCTTTCGCCGCGCCGGCTGGCAGCATGAGCCCGTCCAGCACCCTTGCGAGCCAAACCTCCAGTTGGGGGGTGCGTCCCTTCTTGTCGCCTTCCGGCCCCCTCCTCAAATCCCCTATCAGGCCCTTGAAGTCCTCGTCGACATTTGCGATGTATCTCAGCTCATCCGGAGAGGGTCGCACGAAGTAGGCGAGGTCCTGGTAGGGGGATAGGTTGCTGTCTCTGACCAGCGCGGGGACCGGGACCTCGTAGTCCACCTCTCCGAACAGGTCGAGGTACCGGTCCGCTGAGGCATCGTTGTCCTCGTCCGGGGGGGTCGCTGTGAGTCCTAGTACGATTGGGTTCCCCAAGAACTCCCTTGCCTCGATCAGCACCTTGCCCCAGTGCTCCATGAGGTGGTGGCACTCGTCGAGGATGATCAGCCCGATACCGACCTCGGACAGTCGCATCAGGTTCGCCTTAGCGGATTCGTGAAGGACCCACAGGGCGTTGCCGTGGTCCGCGAAGTCGTCCCTCACCTTCTTGCGGTAGTGGCCGAGCCTACCCGAGTGGTAGTCAGGGTTCTTATCCTCCAGGTCGGCGATCCAAGCCAGCGCGCTCTCCCGATCCTCGGCCTCCACTGAACCATCGGCCTCGTTCGGTGTCATCAGCTTCGAGATCCAGAGCTCGAGAGCCGCATCGTCCAAACCCTCCCCTCCCCGCTTGGGCAGGGTGATTGACTGGTAGGTCAGAGAGGTCAGTATCCCGGGATTCTTCGGGTCGGTGCCAATCTGCTCCTCACGGCCGTCTAGGTGGAATAGCTCCTTTGCCCGAGCGATCCACTGGGCCTGGATGGCCGAGTTGGGACTCAGGACTAGCGTAGGCAGCCTGACAAGGTCCGACCAGACGTAGAGGCCAAGGACGGTCTTGCCCGAGCCGGGTGGCGCTACTATCAGCAACTCCTTCGAATCGGACTCGAGCTCCCTCTCGATTATGCTCGATGACGCCACCTGTGAGGGCCTGAGGGCCCCCGAGAAGCCTATCTTTCCGAAGTCCGCACCCATTGCACCGACTCAGGCTGTTCCTAGAACATGGTTCACTATTTCGTCGGACAATTCCTGATCATCATCGATTCTAGCGTCCATTCCAATCAGACAGCCCTCGACCCTACATCCCGAGCCGACCCTAGCACCCTCGAGGATAACGGAGTCACGGACCGCCGCTCCTTCACCTATCTCCGCACCCGCACCGACAGCGCTCCGGCGTACATCACCGGCGTTGCTGGAGCCATCGCCGAACCACGAGTCGCCCATGATCACCCCGCTGCTGAAGCGCCTGTTGGTGATGCAGACCTGCGCTGCTTCGATGTAGGAGGCAGAGGTGCCGGCATCGACGAACCAGCCCTCGAACGGGAATCCGTTGAGACCGCCGATCTCCGCGAGGTCCTCGTAGACGTCCCGCTCGATGCTATGTGCTCCGTCAGGCATTAGCTTGAAGATATCAGGCTCTAGGATGTAGGTCCCGGCATTGATGAGGTTCGAGTAGGCCTCCTCCCTCGGCGGCTTCTCCTGAAAGCGCCTAATCTTGCCCTCCTCGGGGTCGAAGTCAGCAACCCCAAACCTCGAGGGATCCTCCACCTCCCAGAGGGATATGGTTGCAATCCCCCCGTTCGCGGTGTGCAGATCTAACATTTCCTCGACTCTGAGGCTCGTGATCAGGTCGCCGTTGATCACGCAGAAGGTCCCGCCGGACAGGTGGTCCTTGCAGTTCGCTATGGCACCCCCAGTTCCGAGAGGCTCCGTCTCCTCCACGATGACCATCTCGTAAGGCAGGCTCAGCGTCGAGAAGTACTCACGCATCCGGCCTATCCCGAAACCAGCGGCAATTAGGACGCGGTCGACCAGAGATTCAGGGAGCACGGCCACCACATGCTCGATCATCGACTTGTCGAGGATCGGGAGCAGGGGCTTGGGCACGCTATTCGTCCAAGGCCGGAGCCTCGTCCCGAATCCTCCTGCCAGAACGACAACATCCATGGTCAGACGGACGTAGTCCCCCATTTCATCACTTCGCGAGTTTAGTCAGGTTACTGGCCGGGCGCATCGTTCAAGGACGTGATGCGAGTGGCCGAGGCGTATGAACATACACGAGTACCAGGCCAAGGCTCTGTTCAGGGATGCAGGGGTCGAAGTGCAGGAGGGGGTGCACTGCACGAATGTCGAGCAGGCTCTTGCTGCCTACGACTCGTTGGGATCGAAAACGGTCGCCGTCAAGAGTCAGATACACGCCGGTGGGCGTGGCAAGGGCAACCTGTACCACCCCGATTCGGGGAAACTGGCCATGGAAGGGGGGGTAAAGGTAGCAACCTCACGTGAGGAAGTGGAGGAGTTCGCGTCGAACATCCTCGGGCACAGGCTGGTGACCAAGCAGACCGGCCCATCTGGCAAACTAGTCAGCAACCTCTACGTCGAGGCCGGCTGCGCCATCGCGCACGAGTACTACCTAGCCCTGCTCATCGACCGCGAGGAGGACTCTGTTCTCGTCATGGCCTCCACCGAGGGTGGGGTGGACATAGAGGAGGTCGCCGAGAGCACTCCCGAGGCCATCTACAAGGCTTGGGTCGACCCGTTGGTTGGCCTACAGGATGAGCAGAAAGGCGCGCTGGCCGACTCATTGGGTCTCTCGGGCACCGCTCATGCCTCCTTCGTTGAGATGATCGGGTCACTCACATCTATATTCATAGACAGAGACTGCTCGATGATCGAGATCAACCCCCTTGTCAGAACCGAGGACGGCACGATGGTGGCTCTGGATGCGAAGATTAGCTTCGATGACAGCGCCTCCTTCAGGCATCCTTGGCGTGCTGATTTGCGCGATCCCTCAGAGGAGTCCGACATCGAGGTCCGAGCTCGCGAGCACGGACTCTCATACGTCGATCTGGATGGCAATATAGGCTGCCTGGTCAATGGTGCCGGCCTCGCAATGGCCACTATGGATGTCATCAAGCTCTACGGGGGCGAACCAGCAAACTTCCTCGACATAGGAGGCGGAGCTGACCGCGAATCCATCACCACCGCCTTCGGGATAATCCTCGAGGATCCCCGTTTGGATGGGATTCTTGTCAATATCTTCGGTGGCATTATCCGATGTGACATGGTTGCCAGCAGCATCATCGAGGCTTCCGAGGAGATCGAACTCAACATCCCTCTCGCAGTTCGCTTCTCAGGAACGAACCACTCGGAGGGCAAGCAGATTCTCGATGATTGCGATTTGGACATCATCACTGCCAGCACTCTCGCCGAAGCCGGAGAGGCAATCGTCAAGGTCATCGGGGGCACATCGCAATGAGCATCTGGATCAACGAGAGCAGCAAGGTCCTGGTTCAGGGCATCACGGGCAGTCAGGGAATGTTCCATGCCACCCGGATGATCGAGTATGGCACTGATATCGTTGGAGGGGTCACACCGGGGAAGGGGGGACAGACCGTTGATCTGCCCGGTCGCTCAGTACTCGTCTACGACACCATGTCCGAGGCGATCTCCGAAACCAGTGCGGAAGCCAGCGTCATCTACGTCCCCGCACGATTTGCGGCTTCGGCTATAACGGAGGCCGCCGATGCCTTCCACGAGATCAACGGCGGCGGCTTGGTCGTTTGCATCAGTGAGGGTATCCCCACTCTGGACATGGTGCGGACGGTGGCTCACATCGGCCAGAGGCCCGGTGTACGGCTCATCGGGCCGAACTGCCCGGGCATCATCAGCCCCGGTGATGACGGTGGCTGCAAGATCGGCATTATGCCCGGCTACATCCACGCCAAGGGGCGAATCGGCATCATCTCCAGGTCTGGCACGCTCACATACGAGGCTGTGGCCCAGACGATGGGTGTCGGCGAGGGCCAGACGACCTGTATCGGAATCGGTGGCGACCCTGTAAGCGGAACCGGTTTCATCGACTGCCTCTCTGCCTTCGAGGAGGACCCAGAGACTGAGGCGGTGGTGATGATTGGCGAGATTGGCGGCACGGCCGAAGAGGATGCAGCAAAGTGGGCCAAGGAGAACTTCTCCAAACCCCTCATTGGATTCGTTGCCGGAGCCACTGCTCCACCAGGTAAGAGAATGGGTCACGCTGGTGCTATTATTTCTGGTGGAAAAGGAACGGCTGAGGAGAAGTTCACTGCATTTGAAGCAGCTGGCATCCACATCGCAAGGGACCCTTCGAAAATCGGGGAGGTCCTGCTTGACGTGCTGGTCGAAGCGGGCCTGCGAGAGTCTTAGGAGTGAGCCACCTGCGTGGCCTAGGTGGTGGTTTCATGCCCGAGATGCTAGCCCCCGATCTTGACTCGATTCTAGAGGGGACTTCACGATCCTTCTACCTGACTCTCAAGTTGCTGCCCTCGCGCATCAGGCCTCAGGTTGGCTTGCTGTACCTTCTGGCTCGCACATCCGACACCATCGCCGATTCAGAGAATGGCTCCACCGACCAGAGGCTGCAAGCACTCGAGCAGTTCAACGAACGTATTCAGGAGCGCTCGTCCACGCTACCGGACCTCGTCGCCTTGGCACGGCTGCAGAGTAACCCTGCCGAGGCGAAGCTTCTGGAGAGCGCCGACTCATCTGTAGAATGCATGAGGAGGTTTCCCTCTGTCGATCAGCAACGAATTCAGCAGTGCCTCGACATCATCATCAGCGGCCAGAACCTCGATCTTCGGCGCTTTGCAGACGCCTCCGGGGAGTCCATCATCGCGCTCTCCAATGAGGGCGAACTCGACGATTACGCTTACCGTGTGGCTGGAAGCGTCGGTGAGTTCTGGACCCACATTTCCCTCGAGCACCTTTTCGAGGCTGATGCCCATACCAAGGCGCGACTATTCGAGACCGGTGCGAGGTTCGGCAAGGCGCTGCAACTGATCAACATCCTGCGCGATATACCAGAAGACCTTCGATTGGGACGCTGCTACCTGCCAAGCGAAGCACTGTCCGAGCACGGCTTGTCTCCTTCCGATCTGCTCGAATCGGGAGCCATCGACCGTTTCCGCACTCTTTTCGACGAATACATCGACAAGGCATCCTCGCACTTGGATGCCGCAGTCGAGTACATCACCCTATTGCCCCACAGGCAGTTCCGATTGAGGGGGGCATGCATGATGCCAGTGCTCATCGGTCAGCGGACTCTGAGGCTGCTGCGAAATCACAATGTTCTGGAAGCCGAGAGCCGCATTAAGGTCTTAAGGCCTGAAATCAAGCGACTGAGGAACAGAACCATCCTCGCTCTACCCTTTTCTCGGCTAAGTCAGAAGCTCCTCGACGCCAATCGAAGCCCCTGACACAAGGCTCTCTGATGTGCTATTCAACAATCCGACGTGCTACGCAATCGCACCCACGAGACATTCAAGAAGAGCGTGCCTGACCCGATTCCTGGAACGCAATGTCACATAGGCAGGATTCCCGGGTCGCGACCATGCCCCTAGACGAGTATCAAAGGAGCATATTCGTCGGTGCGCCTAGCGATCCCGAACAGCCCATTGATATAATCAGGTCCGCAGTCGACTTGACCAAGGAAGCGACCCGCGCCATCAGCATCACCGCCTTAGAAGCAATGCGCGAGGGAGCCCTCTTCATGGGTGTCATCGGGACACGCGGGGATTTGGTCAACCCCTTCAGGCACATCGATGCCGCCATATGGTCCGAACCCGATGTTCCCGAGCACATTATCGAAACGGCCTACGATTACTGCGAGGAGCTGACCCGGAAGGAGGCTGGGAACTTCTACCACTCGTTCAAGTACCTTCCAGAAGCCGAGCGCCGTGCCATCATGGCATACTACGCATTCTGCAGAAGGGCCGACGATATCGCCGATGGGGACTATGTCGATTTCTTCCCCGGGGGTTCTTCGAAGAATCCTGAGTCTGTTGATTACAGGGACAGCATCGAACGCCTCAGCCCCGGAGAGCCGGTGCTCAACCGATCCATCTACAACGAAAAGATGTCACAACTCTTCTACTATAGGAAGAAACTGTCTACAGCCTACGGAAACGTCACCTCAACCGATCCTATCTTCATCGCAATCAAGGACACTGTGAGGACTTTCGGCGTCCCCCGTCAGCTTTTGGATGACATGATAAGCGGTATGGAGGACGACTTTCACCGCAATAGGTACCAAACCTTCGAAGACCTCTACTCATACTGCTACAGAGTAGCTTCGACCGTGGGCCTAGTCTGCATCGAGATCTACGGTTATGACGATCCGAAGGCACGCGAGTACGCGGAGTCATGGGGTGTGTTCATGCAATTGATCAACATTATCCGTGATGTCGCTGAGGACGCCGAAAGGGATCGGATCTACCTGCCCATGGAGGACCTCATTCGCTGGGGTATCAGCGAGGAGGACGTGAAGAGCGGTGAGGCGCTGTTGAGCCATCCCGGATGGGCGCCCTTCGTCAGGGAATACCTCGATCGCGTTGAGGGATACAGGGAACGGACGTTCAAACTGTTCCCCCTGCTCGACAAGTCTTCCCGTTACTCTCCCGCGGCGATGTCATCCTTCTACCAGTCGATAATGAAGAAGATCATCAAGCGTGATGGCGACGTGTTCACTGAGAGGATACAACTCTCGAAGACCGAGAAGATGCTGCTGGCAGCATACGTGTATGTGAGGTATCGGTTCCTCGGACTCTGAGAGAAAAGCGGCTGCCTCCGGCAAGCCGCATGGAAGATGTATTGAGCGAAACGCAAGGGGGAAAGAAGCATGAGAGTGGCAGTTCTTCTAGAGGACCGTTGCCAGCCAAAGAAGTGTAACTCCGAGTGCTGGGCCTTCTGCCCTCCGGTGCGCAACGGTATTGAGTGCATCGTTTTAGACGATGGTTCGGGCAAGCCGAACGTCTCAGAGCCACTGTGCATTGGCTGTGGCATCTGCGTCAGCAAGTGTCCCTTCGACGCGCTGATCATCACAAATCTCCCGGGGGAGCTGGAGGGGGAGATGACCTATCGCTATGGTGAGAACGGCTTCCGCCTATTCCGCCTGCCAGCACCCAGGGAGGAGAAGGTCGTGGGAATCTTGGGCCCCAACGGGATGGGCAAGTCCACTGCAATCAACCTTCTATCCGGGGCCATCAGGCCCAATCTCGGGGATTGGACGTCGAACTCGAAGGCTTGGACGGAAATCCTGTCCTCGTTTCCCAGGGGCGAGTTGAGGGACTATCTCGCTTTGGTCTCCGAGGAGGAGGTCACCGTTGCGGTCAAGCCGCAGTACGTCGATAAGCTGCCAGAGATTTTCGATGGTCTCGTTAAGGAGCTGCTGGATAGGGTTGACGAGCGTAGCGAGGCGGCATCGTATGCCGAGGCGCTCACCATAGACCACATCCTCGAACGTGACCTTCAGTCGCTCTCGGGCGGGGAGCTACAGAGGGTAGCCATCTGCGCCACCTTGCTGAAGGAGGCCGATGTCTACTTCTTCGATGAGCCCTCCTCCTACCTCGACATCCATGAGAGGATGCGAATAGTGCGAATAATCCAGGATCTAGCCGAGCGAGGCAAGCGAGCAATCGTGGTCGAGCACGACCTCGCCATCCTCGATGTCCTCTGCGATCTGATCCACGTCGTCTACGGCGAGCGTGCTGCCTATGGAATTTTTACACCCGCAAGGTCGACCAGAACTGCAATCAACGCATATCTTGACGGCTTCCTACCCGAGGAGAACATCCGTATTCGAGACAAGCCAATCCAATTCCTGAAGGGCCGCGTGAGGGGTGAGGGACTCGGTCAAGCATTGCTTCGGTGGGGGGACATGGAGAAGACGCTCGGGGAATTCGAACTCACCACCGGCGAGGGACAGGTGAGGTCCGCGGAGGTTGTCGGCATCGTCGGACCCAACTCCACTGGGAAGACGACCATGGTGAGGATGATTGCCGGGGAGATGGAACCCGATCAAGGATGGTGCACTATGGACTCAGAGGTCTCCTACAAGCCACAGCACGTCAGCACAGACTTCGAGGGGACCGTGATGGAGTGGATGGATAGTGAGATTGGCGTCTCGTGGAGGTCAGGCGAGTTCCACACCCAAGTCATCAGGACCCTGCAAATCGATCAGTTGCTCGAGCTCAGGGCCAAGAAGCTCTCTGGTGGCGAGCTGCAGGCCGTCAGTATCGCGATATGCCTTGGAAAGGAGGCAGACTTGTACTTATTCGACGAGCCTAGCGCATTCCTCGACGCCAATGCGAGGATGGAGGCGGCGAAGGCGATCAGGAGGACCATGGAGAGTAATGAGAAGGCCGCCATGGTGATAGATCACGACACCTACTTCATCGACATCGTCAGTGACTCCCTCCTAGTCTTCCAAGGTGAGGGCGGCAAACACGGCCATGCCGTGGGCCCCCTTTCCCTGCGAAAGGGAATGAACCTCTTCCTGTCAGATGTCGATGTTACCTTCAGGCGCGATATAGAGTCCCACCGCCCCCGCATAAACAAGCCGTCCAGCCGCAAGGACCGCGAGCAAAAGGCGGCCGGCGAATACTTCTACGCGAACTGACTCAGACCATCGGATTCTTGAGTGGTGCTTTGAACCCGTGACCGTGCCGGGAGGGGGTTCGGACGAGATTCCCGAAGTCGGGGATGCCGATGATCCCGATTTAGAGGGGAGATTGGCCGAGCTCGAGAAGGAACTCCAATACGCCAATGCCGAGGTCGCCAATGCGCGGCAGAGGGCAGTGAGGGACCGCTCCGAGGCAATCAGGTATGGTAGCGCCTCACTAGCCAGGCGACTGCTGCCCATGGTCGACAGCCTGAGCAAGGCTGTAGATTCTGCAGAGGGCGACAACGGGGCCGAGACGGTCATCGAGGGCGTGAGAATGACACTCGATGGCATCAGGACCGCCCTCGAGGCAGAGGGCGTGAGTCCCATCGAAGCCGCTGGCAAGCCATTCGATCCAACTTGCATGGAGGCCATCGCAACTGTGCCAGGGCCAGAGGGGTCACAGCCAGGCAGCGTCATTGAGGTCATCGAACAGGGTTTCACCTTCCATGATCGCGTTCTCAGGGCAGCTAGGGTCGTCGTTGCCGAAGACGATACCTAACCGGCAAAGGGTGCTCATGCCATAACGTCGAAATTGCTACATCGGAGTGCTTTGAGGGTTGGCGCGGAGATCATCTTGCCACTCCCCATCAACCCCGATATCCGCAAAGCGCAGACGCTTCCCTCGTGCTATTACACGGACGAGGCACTGTTCTCGGAATTGCTCACGACCTTTTCCGAGTCATGGCACTATGCCGGTCATGAGGGACAACTATCCGAGAATGGCTTCCTGCCGCTTGACCACATGGAAACTCTTGTGGGCGAGCCGATGCTCATGACCATGGACGGGGGTGTTCGATGCATCTCGAATGTCTGCACCCACAGGGGCATGCTGATGGCTAGCGGGCCATGCTCGACCCAGACTCTGCGATGCCCGTACCACGGCCGGACCTTCGACTTGGACGGATGCCTCAGGAACATGCCTGGGTTCGAAGGGGTCGAGGGATTCCCAAGCCCATCGGACGACCTCCCCTCCTTCCCTGTCCTCAGGTGGAAGGGAATCGTGTTCACCAGTACTAATCCAACCGATCTCGAAGGCTGCATTGCAGAGTTGCAGAATAGGCTCGGGTGGATTCCTATCGAGGATTTCGAGCATGACCCATCTCGTCACCGCTCGTACGACATTCGGGCCAATTGGGCACTGTACGTCGACAACTACCTGGAGGGCTTCCACATACCGTACGTCCATCCCGACCTCCACGAGGCGCTTGACTACGATGCCTATCGCACCGAGCTGTTCGAAGGAGGGGTACTCCAAATCGGCATTGCCAGCGAGGGCGAACCCGTCTTCGAAGTACCAGAGTCCTCGCCAGACTTCGGCGAGCGAGTGGCGGCGTACTACTACTGGCTCTACCCCGGCCTCATGCTCAACTTCTATCCGTGGGGGCTATCAGTCAATCTCGTAATCCCCCTCTCAGTCGATCGAACACGCATTATCTACCATGGCTTCGTAGGCGACAAATCGATGCTTGGCAAGGGGGCTGGGGGTGACTTGGATAAGGTCGAGGCCGAGGACCAGGAAATCGTCGAGGCAACCCAGCGTGGCGTGGGTGCCGGAGTTTATGACCGCGGCCGCTACTCGCCAACTAGGGAGACTGGGGTCCATCACTTTCACAGAATGCTGACAAAATCCACCCATACATCGAGTATTGAGTGAAAATACCTTGATAACCCACCCCCCTACACCTGATTCAATGCACCATCACCGTCCGTTAATCGCCCTCGCCCTCGTTAGTTGTATGCTGCTCTCAGGCTGCATGTCAGAGCCTAGTGATGAAACCCCTGCCGACGTACTGGGGTGCATAGATGAATCTGCTAGCAACTATGACATCACCGCTACGGCCGATGACAGCTCCTGCGAATACCCGGATTCTGATGGAGACGGAGTTTTCGACAAGGACGAGATAGTCGGTTGCATGTCCGCAGAGGCGACCAACTACGACCCCGTGGCCACTGACGAGGCTCCGTGCGTATTCCCCCCATGGGAGTCTTCCTATGGGGTGAATTGGATTCGCCACAATCCCGGAGGGGACTGCGAGTGCTCGGACGGCTCTAACTACTCCTTCTGGACTAGGGATGCTGACCCGTCCCGAGTCGTTCTCTACTTCCAGGGTGGCGGCGCCTGCTGGAACGACTACAGCTGCCAATTCGAGGGCGGGACTTACAAGACGACGGTCGGGGACTGGGACAATCCCAGTACGGCCTCCTCTGTATACTCCAACAACGGGGGAATCTTCAACTTCAACAATGAGGACAATCCCTTTGCCGATTGGTCCTTCGTCTTCGTCCCATACTGCACGGGGGACCTTCACCTTGGCGAGACCGTGACCGAATACGAGGGCGGCCCTGTTAGTCACAACGGTCACGTGAACTCGCAGACCGCCTACACCCACATGCTCGAGACCTATCCCCTTGCAACCCAAATCTTCGTCACTGGGTCCAGTGCAGGCTCACCGCCCTCGCCCTTCTACGGGGCCCTTGCTTCCGATGACTACCCCGAAGCGAGCATCACCGTCTTCAACGATGGCAGTGGTGGGCTGTTCTCGAACAATACCTACGATTTCTATGACATATGGGGGTTGGACACTTCACTGGCGGATTTCCCCATGGACGGACTCGCCTTCAACCAGATGACTGGTGGCGATCTCATTCTGCGGGCTTGGGCTCATGACAATGACATCAGGTTCGCACGCTTCGACGACTCCTACGACAATACGATGCGCTACTTCAACGCCCTGCTGGAGCACGATGTGTCGGTGGACTACAAATCGCTCATCATCACCGCCGATAATCAGATCGAGGAGGCGGGCATACCCTACTCTGGATACCTCGCGCCCGGACAGGCGCATACCATTCTCACATCTGAGAGATTCTACACGCTGGAGGTCGAGGGCGTGCCCTTCCTCGAATGGTTCACCTCTTTCGTGGAGGGCGGGCAGCCCGAAAGCGTGTATTGCACGCAATGTGGTTAGGTCGGAGGAGTTCGAATCTCAAGCTCCTTCTCGCATTTCTAAATCAGAATCTCATGGTGTAGTTTCATTGAGACTTTCCTCACCGGCATGGTATGGGCAGATATGTCTAAATACCGAACATGTTCGCCTTTGAGCATTATAATGCTTACTATTATACACATGTTCGGGGTTAAAGCGACAAACTCTACTCCACTCACGGAGTATACGTGCGGGTAGGCTGCATTGGGTGGTTGAAATGACGGCGGTTGAAACAACAAAGGATACTTTGGAAGGATGGAGGGGGGAAAGCCTCGAGCAGGTCCTATGGCTTTGCAGGGAGGTTCTCGAAGATGAGAACTGGCCCACCGTCAAGGCTTGGCGCGATGGCGGGGGCAAGGTTCTCGGGCACTTCCAAGTCTACTTCCCAGAGGAGTTCGCCCACGCCGCTGGCATGTTGCCGCTAAAGATTGCTGGGGCACCCGTCGAACCCCGATTGACAGACAGCCGGTTCGGATCGTACCTTTGCTCGATACTGAAGACCTCCCTGGAACAGGCATTGAGTGAGAGAGTTGTCCTTGACATGTTTGTCACCCATCCAATTTGTGATGCTTCACGCAATTTGGGTGCTATTTGGGGTCGAAACTATGACTATCCATGTCAAATCCTATACTTGCCCCAGAATCCGAACTCGAGTCATTCGAAGCAATATCTCACCGAAGAGTATCAACGAATAATTGAATTAATCGAAGAAGTGAGTGGGAATGAAATAACCGATGAGGCCTTGAGCAATTCAATCGCGCTATTCAATGAGAACCGCAAGCTTCTCAGAGACTTGTATCGGGTGAAACTGGAAACTCCGTGGAAGATAACTGCCGATGAGGCCTACACACTCGTCCGCCTTGGTGGAATGATGCCCAGAGAGGAGCACAATGAGTTACTTATCCAGGTTCTCAACTCGATCGATGAAAGACCAACTCGAAAGCAAGACCGTATTCGAGTTGTCTTTGAGGGGGGATTTTGTGAACAACCTCCGCTCGATTTAATCAGGACTATCGGACGGTCGTGCTATGTCGTCGATGACGATTTCTTCATTGGCCTACGCTGGATTCTGGAAGATGTCGTTGCCGGTGATGATCCAGTCGCAGCACTCGCAACAGCATATATCGACTCATCTTCCTACAGCCCCGTGCAGCATGACCTCAATAAGCCGAAGGAAAAGATGTTGCTTGAGAGGGTGAATAGGGCGAATGCCGATGCAGTCATCATCACAGCAGCAAAGATGTGTGAGCCTGGGCTTGAGGAGCAGGTGACATATATCCACACATTGGAAGAAGCGGACATCCCATTCTTCGTTAGCGAGTTTGAAGAGAATATGACCACATTCGACCATCTGGAAATCCAACTCGAGACATTTGTGGAGAATATACTGTTTGACTGAGGTGAAATTATGAGTTCGGTAAAAGATAATGAAATGTGGAGAAGAGGAAATCGAGAGGGTTCGGCCCTCTTCAAAAAGTGGTTTGAGGGACTTGACAAGGCTGCCAACGAAGGGCAGTGGGGCGCTTATGTCTTCGTCATGGGGAGCTTGGCCGAGATTCTACAGAACTTCGATCTGCCAATCGTGTTTCCTGAGATAACCTCCTTGCAAACAGCAGTGCGCCACAAAGCGCCTGAGTTGCTCAACGAAGCCGAAGATCACGGTTACTCTCCCGATATCTGTGGCTATGTCAAGGCTGACTATGCAGTCCAGGTTCGTGGGGGGCAACACCCACAAGGACGCTTACCCACACCGGGGTTTGCCGTGTTGACAAATGCCTGCAACACCTATCTCAAGTGGGGCGAGATTTGGGAACGCATCCTCGACACCCCATTGTTCACGCTCGATGTCCCGGGAACCCGTTCAGTCGGCACCCAATGTTGGCCAGGTGACGAACAGTTCGAGAGGGAGAAGCGCTATGTGCGAATCCAATTGGAAGAGATGATAGCCCAATGCGAGGAATTGACCGGAAAGAAATTCGACATGGATAAGTTGCACCAAACCCTGACTTACTCCAATCGAATGTCAGCGGCATGGAAGGAAATAATCGAATTGAACAAGAACAATCCCGCGGTCTTCAACGCCATCTCAGATGGAACTGCCTACCTAGGGGTGAACAATGTCTGGCGAGGAACGAAAGAGGGTGCCGAGTACTTCGAACGGCTACTGGAGGAAAAGCAGTGGATGGTCGATGAGGGCGTCGGCGCACATGATAATGAGAAACACAGGCTCGCCTTCATTGGCGTACCTTGCTACCCAATTTTCAGGGAGTTCACCGAGTTATTCACCGATTGGGGCGGTGTCTTCGTCACTTCGACATACATGTGGTTTGCCTCGGGAGGCAACAATCTAGGATTCCAATACAATCTCGAAGATCCACTTGACTCACTGGCCGAGGTCACTCTCATCCACGTGCGCGACTCAATGGACTCGATGTTTCACCCTGAACAGATTGTGTACAGTTGCATGGATGAGTTCGGCATCGATGGTGTGGTCTACCACCCGATTAAGAGTTGTCGCACCACGTCCACCGGAATGGCCGACAACCGTAGGGCGCTAATGGAGGAAACAGATCTCCCAAGCCTCTTTATCGAATCCGATATGATGGATAAACGAGTGGTTTCAGTAGCCCAGATGAAGAATCGAATTGACGCCTTCTTCGAAGGCATGGAGATGCGCAAGGCCGCAAGGTTGCAGGAGGCGACCCAATGATCTACACGGCGGGTGTCGACGTCGGCTCGACCCAGACGAAAGCAGTGATTATTGATGAGGATTTGAATATTGTCGGGCGCGCTCTCATTGATACTGGTGCGGATGTTGTTGCCGCAGCAGAAACATCATTCGAGTATGCGCTGAAGGAGACGGATATCGATTCTGATTTGATCAAGTACGTCATAGGGACGGGCTACGGTCGTTACAAAGTCACATTCGGAGACGATCAGGTGACTGAGATATCTTGTCACGGCCGCGGTGCTGTACACATGTTCCCGAACACCCGTACTGTTCTCGATATGGGGGGGCAAGATACCAAGGCGATTTCAGTTAGTGAACAGGGGGAAATTCTCGATTTCTGCATGAATGACAAGTGCGCTGCCGGAACTGGCCGCTTCCTCGGAGCCGCCTCGACAGCCCTAGACATTCCGTTGGATAACCTCGGGCCAACTGCGCTGGAGGCCACTCGCCCAGTTCGCATCAGCACCACCTGCACGGTCTTCGCTGAATCCGAAATCCTCTCGTGGCTGGGCAAGGGCAAGAAAATCGAGGATATCCTGATGGGGGTTCACGAATCAATAAGCGCTCGCTCAATCGGTCTGCTCCGCAGAGTAGGCATCACGGAAGGGGTCTCCTTCTCGGGGGGCGTGGCAAAGAATCTCGGAATGGTCCACGTGCTCAACGAACACATGGGCCTGGAGATGAACGTCAGCGATGAATCGCACTACATGGGGGCCTTGGGAGCTGCCCTTTTTGCCATGGATCGAGCAAAGACTGCAGAGGTAGCCGCATGAAGTGCGTTGCAGGAATAGATGTTGGATCGACATATACCAAATCGGTAGTCTTCAATCCAGCTGGCGATATCATTGGAAAGGCGATGTTGAGTACTGGATTCAGACTGGGTGAGGCTGCTCGCAAAGCCTGTGACAAAGCCATGGAAGATGCTGAGATTGGGCAGGAAGACGTCGGCTATGTTATTTCCACAGGTTACGGAAGACACCAAGTTGACTTCGGCGATGTCACTGTGACCGCCCTCACGGCTGCAGCGCGAGGTGCGCACTGGCTATTCCCTGAAACACGAACCGTCTTGGACATCGGTGGCCAGACGATGAAGGCGACGAAACTCGATGAAAACATCAAAGTCAAATCTTTCAGACTCAATGACAAATGTGCCGCCGGTACGGGGGCCTTCTTGGAGAAGACTGCACGCTACATGAGCTACGAAACAGAGGAAATCGGGGATTTGGCAGCATCTTCAAATGAAGAGGTTGACATCTCTGGAGTCTGTGCTGTATTCGCAGAATCGGAAGTCATCAATCAACTCTCAATTGGCTCAGCACCCTCAGACATAATGCATGGGGCGATGCTGTCACTCATGGCCCGTTCACTGCAATTGATGCGCCGTATCAAAATGGAGCCTGAATACACGCTGATCGGGGGAATTATGAGATTCCCCACGATGGTCGAGTCTCTGACTGAGAAACTCGGCGATGGCGTGAATGTCCCTGAAGGCGACCTCGTTCAGTATGTGGGGGCTATTGGTGCGGCGACCCTGGCCATGCAGCGGATCGAGAAACTGAGGGCCCAATGATGAGACTCCCGGTGACGACGGCTCAACCCGAAGTCCCAGACACGGCCATTGATGGATGGGTCAAGCAGTTCTCCGCTTCCGACCCTCGTCTCTCGGAGATGGTAGGCGTATTCCAATCCATGGGCAAGGAGATTAAGCTGGAGCGAGAGTGTGGTGACAATCTCCTATTTGAGGAGTGCAAGGCTTGTATGGAATCACACCCATCAGGTGTCTGGTCGATTTGGACCAGGGATTCACCAGAGGGAAATTCTGGAAACGAATCCTAATATGTTCGTGCATCAGGTCATGAGCCATAATGTGCCACGGAGCACCGGGGGTTTAGCGTGAGCAGTGAAACCAATCCGCATGAGAATGGGTCGGTGCTTGTCATCGAGATAGAAAACCCCCCGGTGAACATTATTGATTCAAAGGTAATCGCATCCATGGTCCAAGCCATCGATGCTGCTGGTTCCAATACCGACTGCCGTGCTATTGTCATCGTCGGTGCCGGCGATAAGGGGTTCAGTGCTGGGGCCTCGATTGAGGAGCACCTCCCCGAGCATGCGCCTGAGATGATAGGGAAATTGGTGGAGCTTCTCGAGCGTTTGGGTGAAACCCCGCTGGTCACCCTTGCTGCGGTCAATGGCTTCTGTTTCGGTATCGGTGTTGAGGTTGCACTTGCATGTGATTTCATCGTGGTTAGCGAGGACTGCAAGATGGGAATACCAGAAATCACCGTTGGATGCTATCCCCCGTTCGCCATGCTCCAGATACCCCCCTCTGTAGGAATGCGCAAGGCGAAGCAGATGATACTCAGTGGAACCCCCATCACGGGTTCCGAGGCTGAGGCAATCGGCCTCGTGAACAAATGCGTCCCCAAAGAAGATCTGTTGCGAGAATCAATGGCACTTCTCGACCCCGTTCTCTCCAACTCACCCCGAATCGTCGAGATTGCTCTCCGCAACCTGCGCTCCCTCGACCAGCTCGTGCACGGCACAGGTCATCGGCGGATGGGCGAGAGATTCATCTCGGACCTCATCGACCACCCTGATTACTCCGAGGGACTGAACGCTTTCCTAGAGAAGAGAAAGCCCGAGTGGCAGGATGGCAGAGAACCAGAGAATGCTGCGGGGGTTGACTGAATGCAGGAAGTTCAGGACCTCTTCCACATCACTGGATGGGAGCTCCACGAAGTCGGAGAGCCCCCTAGGATACGCACTTGGACGCTCGATCCAGAAGATCTAGGCTCGGATGAGGTGCTCGTCGAAGTCGCGGGTTGCGGAGTCTGCCACACCGATCTCGGCTTCCACTATGATGGGGTTCGGACCAAGCATCCCTTGCCCCTGATTCTCGGACACGAGATTTCTGGAATAGTCGTATCATCCGGCCCCTCGTCTTCGTCTTGGGTCGGCCAACGGGTGATCATACCTGCAGTAATGCCGTGTGGTGAGTGCGACGATTGCACCGGTGGGCGAAGCAATGTCTGCAGCGACCAGCTGATGCCGGGCAATGACATCGACGGCGGCTTTGCCAGTCACATCAGGACCCCATCTCGATGGTTGGTACCTATCCCCGAGACATTCGAGGGGGACATCGCCCACCTTTCGGTTATCGCTGATGCGGTTAGCACTCCGTGGCAGGCGATACTCAGATCCGAGGTTGAGGACGACGATGTCGTCATCGTCGTCGGCTGCGGCGGGGTCGGGGGATACTGCGCACAATTGGCTCGATCTCGGGGCGCGCACGTCATCTGTCTCGATGTCAGCCCAGAGAAGCTTGACTCGATGGCACGACTCGGCTTCGAACACCTGCGTGAGGTATCTGGGGAGACTAGCAGGGAATGTCGTGCATGGCTGCGCGAGCTGACTTCATCAGAGGGTTGGGCCAGTAAGGGCTGGAAGATTTTCGAGTGCAGCGGAAATCCCTCCGGACAGACCCTGGCATTCGAGTTAATTGGCCCCAGTGGTACACTGGCTGTAGTCGGATTCACCATGAGCAAGGTGAGTATCCGCCTATCCAATCTGATGGCGCACGATGCGAGGGCCTTTGGTAACTGGGGATGCCAGCCCGAATACTATCCCGAACTACTGGAAAGGGTTCTTTCTGGGGCAGTCAACCTGCTTGCGACCACTGAGAGGAGGAGACTTTCCGAAATCAGCGAGGTTTTCGAGTCAACCCATCACGGTGAAACCGCCAAACGTACCATTCTCATTCCTGACGAATTGTGGGAGGGGTAGAAGAAATATGAGAAGAAGCACGAAAAGACTGATGGATGAACACGAACTAATCCTCGAGGCGATAGGTTCGATAGAAATCATGGCTGAGCACACTTCTAAGACTGGGGAGATGGATGAGTCATTCTGGCGTGATTCTATCGACTTCATTCGGAGTTTCGCTGATGGGATGCATCATGCAAAGGAGGAGGATCAACTCTTCGAGATGTATGCCCAAAGGGGAATCGGCTTGGACTACGGACCCGTAGCCGTCATGATGAACGAGCATGAGATAGGGAGGAATTGCGTTGCCCGAATGGAGGGGGCGCTTGAATCCGAAGCCCCCGAGGAGCTTGTCCGAGCAGCTAGGGAGTACAGCGAGTTGCTGACCCTGCACATCGCCAAGGAGAACCAGATTCTGTTTCCCTTGGGCGAAGGGGTGCTGTCAGACTCTGACGAGACCGAGCTGAACGAACGGTTCGACGAGGCCGAACTCAAACTCGGAGGCCAACAGACGATCCACCACTACCAAAACCTCACATCCTCACTAGCCGAGCGCGCGGCAGCGACTCAACCTACGCACCGCCAAGAGGTGATTGAATGACGAAGAAAGACCTCCCGGGTTTCTCCGATGCACCCTCGGGCACCAATAGGCACGCTTTCTCTGAACACGCTGACTTCAAGCATGTCACGGTTGATTTGCGCCCGCTTGAGAAGCCGGACGGTAACAAGGTCGAGGATTTGTTCGATGTCTGGATATGGCTTGACAATCCCTCTCAGTACAATTCCTACACTACTGCCAGCTTGCGTGAGCTGTGCCTCGCTCTAGACTGGGCTTCGACCCGTCCCGATGTGAACTGCGTTGTTTTGACTGCCGTCGGCAATCGAGCCTTCTGCACGGGTGGAAACACTGTCGAGTACGAGAATCACTACTCATGGCGCCCACAGGAGTACCGCACCTACATGGGTGTGTTCAACCGCATGGTTTCCCTCATTCTCGAGAATGAGAAGCCGGTGATTAACCGAGTAAATGGAATGAGAATCGCCGGTGGCCAGGAGATGGGTCTCGCCTGTGATTTCACCGTCTCGAGCGACCTCGCCCGATACGGTCAAGCCGGCCCCAAGCACGGCTCTGCTCCCGACGGCGGCTCGACAGACTTCCTCGACCTCTACGTCGGTTTCGCTCGAGCTATGGAGTCGTGCGTCCTTTGCGAGCACTGGTCAGCCCACAAATCCCTCTATTTGGGATTGGTCAATCAGATTGTCCCCGTGTTGAAGGACTCCGATGACCAATGGGTCACCAATCCGCTCGTCAGGCTAGATTGGGTGGACAACTCAACCGGGCAGATTGTCTACGGCGACTTCCTCGAGGGTGATGCGAAGAGAGACGGCCAAGCTGTAGTGAGCGATTGCGAGATTGACCTCTCGGCCCTAGACACCGCTGTCAACGATCTCTCTTGGAAGCTGGCAAATACTTTCCCAGGATGCACTCGCAAGACGTTGACCAGCGTTCGTAAGAAGAAGCTGCAATGGTGGGATGCAAATCGTGAGACCAATCGCGAGTGGCTGGCACTTAACATGGCTGTTGAGGCTGCTGCCGGATTCCGCGCCTTCAATGTCGGTGGCGGCAAGCGAGAGGATGGGACCCGTATCCCCAGACAAGTCGATTTCATCGCTATGCGACAAGCTATTTCCAAGGGTGAGCGTTGGTCACCCGACCTAGTCGAGTCTTGGATGCCGCACCACGATGAGTAAGGGGCGAGAGGATGGCCGTGGAAATCAACATGGCCGGAAAAGTCGTTCTCATCACTGGCGGCAGCATGGGCATTGGCAAGGCCTGTGTGTTGGAATTTGCAGCTGCGGGCGCCAATGTAGCCTTCACCTATCGCAAACATGAGGCAGAAGCGAAAGCGATTGCCGAGGAAGCGAGCCAAGCAGGAGTCAAAGTGCTGCCCCTCAAGGCCGACGTGGCCGATCATGAGCGCTCGGCAGAGGTCGTCGAAGAGACCATCTTCGAGTTGGGGGGGCTCGATTTTCTGATCAATAACGCCGGTATGAACTGGGACGGCGTCATTTGGAAGATGTCTGAAGAGCAATGGGACCGTGTAATCGAGGTCGATCTCAAGGGTTGTTTCAACTTCCTTAGGGCGGCCACCCCCACAATGCGAGAGGAAGGCGGCGGCAGCATCGTCAATATCACTTCGATCAACGGACTGCGAGGAAAGTTCGGCCAGTCAAACTACACCGCTGCCAAGGGCGGCGTGATCGCACTCACAAAGACGGTGGCGCGCGAACTAGGCCGCAATGACATCAACGTGAACGCCATAGCCCCTGGGTTGATTGAGACGGAAATGGTTTCCGAAGCCCCGGATAGCGTGAAGGAGAGGGCGCTGGGGGAGATTGTACTCGGCAGGCTTGGCCAGCCTGCTGAAGTGGCCAGAGTAGCACTCTTTCTCTGTTCACCACTCGCCCGCCACGTCACAGGCCAAGTGCTCAACGTCGATGGTGGCCAACTGATCTGAACATTACGGAGTATGATATGCGATGCGCGAAGTCGTGGTAGTCTCAGCAGTTCGCACACCAATAGGCAATCATGGTGGTGCACTGGCCAAGGTCCGCTCCGATGATTTGGCGGCACTGGTCATTCGTGAAGCGGTCCAAAGGGCTGGCTTAGAAGGGGGGGAGATTGATGAGGTCTACTTCGGCTGCACCAATCAGGCTGGAGAGGACAGTCGCAACGTGGCGCGCATGGCGACCCTAATTGCTGGACTGCCTACCTCGGTCGCCGCTGTGACTTTCAATCGATTATGCGCATCGGGTCTGAGCGCACTGAATGCAGCGGCTAGGGCGATTCGCTGCGGTGAGGGGGCTGTCTTTGTCGTAGGGGGGGTCGAATCGATGTCCCGCGCCCCCTATGTGATGGCCAAACCCGAAACCGGCTTCGCTTGGGGGGACCCCAAGGTCCACGACACTACCATCGGTTGGAGATTCTCCCATTCCGGGCTGCGAGATCAATTTGGCAATGATGGAATGGGCGTGACAGCTGAGAATCTGCGCGAATTGGAAGGGGTTGAAGCAGGGAAGACTTCGCGTCAAGAGCAGGACCGCTTCGCTGTACAGAGCCATCAACGAGCCATCGCAGCCATTGACAGTGGTAGATTCGATGCGGAGATCGTAGCTGTAGAGGTGCCACAGCGGCGTGGTGATCCGGTCGTCGTAGATACTGATGAGCGACCACGACGGGACAGCACATTGGCGAAAATAGCGAAACTGCGTCCGGCATTCAAGAAGGACGGGAGCGTGACTGCGGCAAACTCCAGTGGTATCAACGACGGAGCGGCGGCTCTGGTGCTGATGAGTTCCGACAAGGCTGCAGAGCTTGGAATCGAACCCCTGGCCACCTGGCTCGCCTCAGCTGCTGCGGGAGTCGCACCGCGAACAATGGGATGGGGGCCCGTCCCCGCCACACGAAAAGCGCTTGAGAGGGCGGGACTGGGAATCAACGATATTGATTTGGTTGAGTTGAACGAAGCGTTCGCTGTCCAAGCCCTGACCTGTGTCCATGAACTCGGACTCGAAGAGGAGTCTGTGAATGTGAATGGGGGGGCTATAGCCCTAGGGCATCCTCTTGGTTGCTCGGGAGCTCGCATTGTGGTCACTCTGCTGCACGAGATGGCCCGCCGCTCAGGGAGTTCTGAGGCGACACTGCACGGCCTTGCCACCCTCTGCGTCGGTGTAGGTCAGGGTGAGGCAGCCATCTTCCGCCGTTGAATCGAGACTAGGTAACCTCCAGACAGTGATGAGCGATGTCGCTCAAGCAAATCAGATCAGGTTCTCTTCACGGAAGCCCTCAATTTCCGCATCAGTGAAACCCGCCTCGTGGCAGAGGGCGTTCGTCTGCTCGCCAGAATGGGGTGGGAAGGGGATCTCCTCCGAATCCACTGAATGGTCGTTCGCTTCAGTCTGAGTTTGGGGTTGATCGAAAGGCGATGGCGGCAGAGGGATTTCCACGTCTGTCGGACTCCTTGTGCGGAACAAATGCTCAGCAATGCCATCCATTGCCAGTGTAGCCTCGACCTCGTTGATTGGGGCTGCTACCGTCCCAACCGAGCGCCAATCTGAGAGCACATCCTCCAAGGAGCGTTTGGAAGTCAGGGCGGCTATTTCCTCATCTATTTCTTCCCGTTCGAGAATCCGTCCTTCGTTCGTGCTCCGACTTGGCGAGTCGAGACTGCTCATCCACTCCAGACTCAATAATCTCCTCCACTGGTCATCACTGCCATTGGCGAGGAAGGCCCAGCCATCTCGGGTTGGGTAGGTGTTTACTGGCCCGAACATTGGATGACGGTTGCCACTTCGAGCGAGACGACCCTTCGAGACACCCATTGAAGGGAGGGGAAGTTTCGTCGGCAACCACGAGACAGCACAGCGAGCCATGGAGATATCTATGGGTTGGATGGTGGCAGTCTCACTTCTTTCTAATCGAGCAGCATCACGCTTCCAAAGGGCTAACAACACTGCTGTGAACAGTTGTTCTCCAGCGAGCAGGTCAATCATTGGCACCCCCGATGCTAGGGGAATCCCATCTGCCTCTCCTGTGAGGGACATGAAGCCCAATTCTCCTTGCATCGCTGGATCATAACCCGGTCTTGAGGGATGGTCTAAGCCCCATGCTGAGAGCGATGCCCAGATTAGCGAGGGGCTGATGGATTGTAGTTTGGCTGCATCAATTCCCAGTTTGGCATGGTTGCGAGGCAGGGTGTTGCAGCAGAAGACATCGATATCGAGACGAGTCAAAATCTCACATAGCAGCTCTTGCCCCCTTGCAACGGAGAGGTCAATCGCCAACGATTCCTTTCCTACGTTTGGGGCGATGAAGTAGGCACATAGGTCCTCTCCGCCGACCTCTGGTCCAATGAAGCGGTTGGGATCTCCTCTCCGCACACCCTCACGAAGCGGCATCTCGAGTCTGATTACCCGCCAGCCCATTCGCACCATACGCTGTGTGGCATGTGGTAGGGAGAGCCCCTGTTCAAGCGATAGGACCAGGGGGGTCTGCGTCATTCAGTTCCCCTCACATCACTTCGGAGATAAACTCGGCCCCATCACTAGGCGTGACTGGCAGTGGAAATTCCTTCTCAGGGGCGAGGTTGCGAATCGGTGGTGGCACTAGGGTCGATGAATCGATACCTTCAGCTGAGAGGGCTGCCAACACGGTCTCCGGCTTGAGTGGTAGTCTGTTGATCCAGGCCCCGGTGGCGTGGGCAACCGCGTTGACCAGTGCGGCAGCCGTCGGGATGGCTGGGGCCTCACCAATCCCCTTGGCTCCTCTGGGACCCTCTGGGTCATCGGTTTCAATGAAATCCATTTGCACTGGCGGCATCTCGGGAGCAGTAATCAGATGATAATCACGGAAGGTAGGATTGGCCAGAATCCCCCCTCGGACCAGCATCTCTTCGGTCAGCCCGTAACCAAGCCCCATAGCAACGCCTCCCTCTACCTGTCCCATTATTCCCAGTTGATTCAGCACTCTCCCCACATCGTGCACGGATGTAACCCGTAATGGCTGTATCACCCCTGTCTGCATGTCGACCTCAACTTCGACTACCTGAACTCCCCAAGCATACGAGGCAGAGACATCACCGTGGAAGCGTTCATCCTGATAATCGCTGGGTGGTTCGTAGAATACCTGTACTTCGACCAATTGATGCTGCCCGCTGAAATGTAGTTCTCTAACCAATTTCCCTAGATCTAGAATGGCCGAATCAGTTCTGATATCCCAAATCCCTCCCTCGCGCAGCGTCAACTGCTCAGGTGGCAGACCAACTATTTCGCTAGCAGCGGTCAGCAATTGGGTCCGCACCTGCCGGGCAGCCTTGAGCGCTGAGTTTCCAGCAATGAAGGAAGTCCTGCTTGCGTGAACACCGACATCCCACGGTGTCTGGCGAGTGTCATCGTTGGTGACTCTAATATCGGTGATCTTGACTCCGAGCTCATCAGCCACCAATGCAGCCAGAACCGTCTCAGAGCCCTGCCCAATCTCCGTCGAACCACTGCACAAGTGGACTTTCCCGGCGTGATCGATGGAGAGTCTTGTACCACATCCGTCGGAGCGGTAGATCTTCGCCCCGCCACCCACGTGAAGCAAGGAGGCGATTCCTATGCCCCGACGCAGCTCTCCACTGGCCCCTATTGGGTTGGCCAGCCCCCATTCCTTCCGCTTGCCCTCCCAGGAAGATAGCTCACCGGCCCGTCGGAGGCATTCCTTGAATCCACAGGAACGAAAAACCATGCCCTGTGACGAGATATCGCCTGCTTGCTGGGCGTTGGCAAGACGAACCTCGAGAGGATCGCGAGCGGCCATGGCGGCCAAGCGGTCGAGATTCGTCTCGACTGCCAGCGTGGCTTGGAGATTGCCATAACCACGGAAGGAGCCAGCATACGGATTGTTAGTGGATACCGCTTGAGTGTGGAATGAAGCGTGAGGAACTCGGTAGAGGGATGAGATGGTCTGCATCATCACGAAGGGCGTTGTTGCCCCCCATGATGTGGCTCCACCATTGTCATGCAGGAAGCGCGCCTCTCGGAAAGTGAGTGCCCCCTCATCATCCATACCGGCTCGGATGCGTGCTACAGTGGGCTGCCGGGTTGGGGAGGCGATGAACTCCTCCTCCCTGTTGAAGAGGATGCGCACAGGTCGGCCAGCAGCCTTGGCGAGGAAGACGGCGATTGGTTCGTAGGGATAAATATCCAGTTTGGAGCCGAATCCACCACCGATTGTCGGTTGAACGATGTGGATGCACTCTGGAGCAAGTCCGACTATGTGGCCAAGATCGCGTCGGTAGAGGAAGGGAACTTGAGTCAATGAGTGCAATAGGAGGTCACCTCGCGCGTCAAATTCAGCGATGATTCCAGAGACTCCGAGGCAACAGTGGGTTACCCATGTGAGGTGATACTCATCCTCCAGAACCAACGATGATACGGCCTCACCAGCGGAGATGTCCCCCCCTGACCAATCGAAGTTGAGCACTAGATTGCCATCGTGCAGGGGATGAATCTGCCGAGCACCCGGCTCAAGGGCACTGAAGGGATCCAAGATAGGCTCAATCTCCTCCAACTCAATCTTGACGAGAGCCAGCGCCTTTCTCGCTGTGACTTCGTCCTCAGCAGCCACGGCGACCAACTCATCCCTCTCGCAGCGTACAAAATCCTGTTTCAGAGCGGTGTTGTCCCGACCATGCCCGAATGGTACTAGGGGGATATCTTCAGCGGTTAAGACCGCGTGGACACCCGGAAGCAGCTTTGCGGCACTGACGTCTATGCTGACAATGCGCGCACTGGGCACGCCAGCGCGAAGAATGGCACCATGAAGCATCCGTGGACGGGTGATGTCCTGAACATAGGACACCTTGCCACTGATTCGTTGTGGCCCATCCAGCTTGGGTATCCTAGTACCGATATTGCCTCCATTGGTGAATCCCCAATTTTCGGTTGCACTGGCAGGAGGGCCGATACTGGTATTGATGGATTTCTCACTCAAGTCCGACCCCTCCCCCAAGACGGGCTGCATGCCTTTCTAGTCCGGATAGCAGCCGAAGATACCCGGTGCAGCGACAGAGGTTACCCTCTATCGCACGAGCCAGCTCTTGCTCCCCGCCACCTCCTCCGTTGAGGAAGTGAGAGAGGCCAGAGATCACCATCCCCGGAGAGCAGAAACCACACTGCACGCCTCCTTCGATGAGCATATCTTCCATCAGGTCATGCAACTCGCCATCCGGTGCGTAGACCCCTTCCACTGTGACTACCTCCCTCCCTTCGCATTCGACAGCCAATGTGAGGCAGGATTGGACCGCTCGGCCATCCAGAAGAACTGAGCAGGCACCGCACTCCCCCTCCTCACAAGCTATCTTGGTTCCAGTCAGATTCTCATCCTCGCGCAATAGGGCAACCAATGTAGCCCCAGCTGCGATGTTACGACGCATAGGCCCACCGTTCAGAGTGAAATTGACTTCGATATCCCCCTCTTGTAACTCAGCACTTGGTTGCGGCGTCATAGGTGGGAGCTCGCAGTTCGTCAATGCTGAGCCGGATTGGGTGATGGTCATTCGCTGCGGAGGCTCGTAACCGTTGAAGTCAGAATAACCCATGCGGGCGGCTATGCCATCCAGTGCTCGATGTGTCAGCACTTCGACAAGGTGGCGTCGATGTGCAGCAGAGCCACGCACATCATCAATCGGACTTGCTGCCTCTGCTGCCATTCGGGAGGCTCTGGAGTGTCCTTCTTTCGAGCCAAAACCACCTTCTGCAAGCAGTTCAGCGACTTGGGGAACTAGTAGTGGGGTGGGTGCGACCGCACCCAGCGCCAGTGAAGAACGGCACAATCCGCCATCCCCATCCGGCTCGACGGCCAAGGTGATAGAGACGATGGAGATATCCTTGGCCGGACGGCGACAGTGTTTCTCGTAGGCGACCCATCCGGAGTCCGGGAAGATTGGCAGTTCCACAGCGACTAGCAATTCATCGGCGGCCAGCGCGCAACGTCCGGGTCCGAGCCAGAATTCAGCAAGTGGGATGTGGCGTTCATCTACACCCCCATCCCGCCATCCCGCGCAAACAACTACTGCCTGATGCACGAGCAGCGGTCCGGCAGTATCGGCGGCCGGCGAGGCATTGACTAGGTTTCCTCCCAAGGTTGCCGCATGCCGGATTTGGAACGAAGCGAAGAGGTCGCAGGCAATCGCCAGCGCCGGTGCGTGAGCAGAGATCAGAGGGGATCGACGCATCTCTTCGATAGTTGTCAATGAACCGATACGTAACATATCGCCGACTACTTCGATGCCACTCAGTTCGGAAACCGAACGCAGGCTTAGCAATGATTGCAAGCCCCCCTGCTCCGGGCTATCCAGCCAACGCATCCGCATCCGCGGCATGAGGTCAGTCCCTCCGGCCCAAACCAGCGGTGGATATTCCTGAGTCGAAGATTCTGCGAGGTAGCGCACCGCGGCGCTCAAAGTGGCAGGGGCAATGTATCCGCTGATGCCCAGCTCCCAATCCATCCTAGTTCCCCTTGCTTCAGGCCTCACAATGGTATTCGTTCCTGTCGCACCCCATGACAGTCCCTCATAACGTCATAGACTTCTCCTACCGTGACTTCTGCCGCAGCCGCAGCGAGCATCGCTGGCATTACTGAGATGCCCGAATTCGCCGCTTGGCGCAACTCTTCCAACGCAGCCTCGACGGACCCATCATCCCGTCGAGTCTTACGTTCTGCCAGTTGCGCACTCTGGTGCGAAACGATTTCTCCACTCCAAGGATGCAGTTCAACTTGGGGCTCTTGAGTCGCATCGGGATGGAGATGCCGATTTACTCCGACCTGAGCCCTCTCTCCACTGGATATCGCTTCGGCCTCAGCAAACGCCTGGTATGCTAGTTTTGCCTTTAGTCCCCCATTGGCGACTTGGCTGACTACGCCTTCGGATCCCTCCAGCGCTTCTAATTCCTCGACCATAGCCTCCTCAAGTTGGTTTGTCAGCGTCTCGACGTACCAAGAACCAGCGAGTGGGTCTACTGTCTGTGTCACGCCAGTCTCCTCGGCTAGAATCTGCATCGTGCGCAGAGAAAGAAGGGTGGCTCGTTCGGAAGGTATGGTGAATGCCTCATCGAAGCAACACAGGGCCATTGTCTGAGTTCCTCCGAGAGCGCTTGCGAGAGCGAAGTATGAACTGCGGATGAGATTGTTCTCCGGCTCAAGGAAGGTGAGGCCACCCCCACCACCACCCGCCATCATTCGCAGGCGCATCACCTTCTCATCCTCACAGGCGAAGCGTTCCTTGAGCAATCGAGCCCAAAGGCGACGAGCAGCACGGAATTTCGCAATCTGCTCGAACAACAGACCATGGATGTCGAAGTTGAAGGATAGGCGACGAGCGACCTCGCTTGCCACCAATCCCCTTTCCTGTGCCTGTTGGATGTAAGTCAGGGCGAATGCGAAGGCCCAAGCTATCTCCTGCACCGGATTTGCACCCGATTCACGCAGATGATATCCACACACACTCACCGGGCTTGCCTTGGGCATCTGCGTCACACAGTATTCGATTGAGTCAGTGACCATGTTCAGGGCGGGTTCCACTGGTAGGAACCACGCCCCTCGGCCGACGTATTCCTTCAGCATGTCATTTTGCAGGGTCAGACGCAGCACTGCTGGATCCATGCCCCTGCGTCGGGCGAGTTCGCACATCATCGCCAGCAGGTAGGGAGCGGGGGCATTGATGGTCAGGGCGATGGAGACCTCATCGAGAGGGATTCCATCGAAGGCGAGATCGAGATCTTCGACGCTGTCGACAGCCATCCCAACCCGTCCGACCTCCCCCGCAGCCCGTGGATCGTCGGAATCCAACCCCATCTGGGTCGGTAGGTCGAAGGCGACATTGAGTGCGTTCTGCCCTCTCTCGAAGAGGAATCTGAATCTTTCATTGGTCTCTTGTGGGGTCCCGAATCCAGCGTACTGGCGCATTGTGAACATGCGGCCACGATACATCTCGGGATGGATGCCTCGAGTGAAGGGGTATTGACCCGGATTTCCGACTCTCCCAAAACCACCTGACTGCTCAACGTCCTCGGGCCCATAAACAATCTTGATGGGCAGGCCAGATTCATGTACTGGCTCGGCCGCCTTAGCCGAATCCTTGCTATGTTTGACCTCGGTCCCAGGGGTATTGGAACCTCGGTCATTATCACTCGCACCAGCCCCCCTCAGTGGTCGGCCGAGTCGGTCACCGAGGGCGGTGAACCAGGTGATGACCGAGTGGAGGCTGGTAGACGATGGAAATACTTCGTTTATGCCCAGAGCGAGTAGAGCCTCCTCATCACGCTTGGGAATGGGACCACCAACCACCCACGCCTCAAGGTCTGGAATCGCTGACTGCAACAGTGGAGCCAATTGCTGACATAGGGGGAGATGAGCTCCAGAATGTATGGAGAGTCCGACAACCTGAACATCCTCGTCAGTAGCAATGCGGGCGATGGCCTCGACCTCGGCGTGCAGACCAGTGTAAATCACCTCACAGCCGGCATTGCGCAGCGCCACTGCCAGCACTAGGCCTGCTCGGTCATGCCCGTCTAGTCCCGGTTTGGCTAGTAAGACTCGCAGAGGTCCTTTCTCACAGTCGAGATCCATTGTTTTCGAAATCAGCACTTCACCTCCACCACGACTGCCATCGCCGAGTCTCCAGCTGCACAGCCGGAGAACAGGCCTAGCCCTCCACCGCCGAGAGTCAATTCTTCGATCAACTCGATAACTGCCCGCAATCCTGTCGGTGCTTGTGGATGGCCCCAGATGAGGGGGGAGCCATAGCGATTGACCGTCTCGGGTTGAAGGCCGAATTGACGACAGAAGTAGACATCGTTGATAGCAAATGGATTGTGAGTCTTGATGCCAGCACAATCCTCGATAGTGATTCCAGCAGAATCCAAGGCATCCTGTGCCGCGGGAACAGCAGCCATCGGCATTAGCCCCTTGTCCACACGAGCGGTTCCAAAGGAACGCACTCGAATGCTGACTCCTGAATCACTGCTCAACTCCTTGGCCCGTTCCTCTGTGCACATCACTAGGCCAACATTGCCATCCGCTGGGTGAGTCTGCGCTCCGAAAGTCACCACCCCTCCTTCGACGACCGGGCGAAGGTTGGCCAACCCATCTTCTGTGGTTGGGTGCACTCCTTCATCCTGCTCGAGGGTGCCAATGGTGCGGCGCCCTCGACGTAGTTCGACTGGAACCATGTAGCGGTGCTGAAAGGCGCAGTCATCAGCAAGTGAATCCTCGTATTGCGAATAGCGCAGCAGAGTCATTGCATCTTGTTCTTCGCGGCTGATGCCTTCCTTGGAGGCCACATTTTCTGCTGTTGAAACCATCGCCCCCCCCGCCCAGGGGTCACGACCGAAATTGTCCCACACCGGGTCCTCTGCTATTCCCTTGCCACCCGGGCCACTGGGGTCGGGATAGTAGATGTGAGGGCCGTTGCTAGTGCGGTCAGCGGCGATGTTGAGAAGGCTCTCATACTGGCCACACTCGACTTCTTGCGCTGCAATTGATAGCATGCGCACAGATGTGGCGCAGGCTTGTGAGACGGTCGGTCCAGTGATGTTGGGGGCTCCGAGCATTCCCGCGACCCACGGGGCACCGTAAAATGAGGCATTCTGAGGTACGGTAATACCGAGCACCAATCCATCGAAACCGGCTGGATTGATTTCACGCGCGGCCAGAGCCGCAGAACCAATCTCAGCTGCTAACTCCAATGAGTGGCGTTGGCCCAGACTGCCTTGCCAGCGGGCGAAGGGGGTGCTCCAATAGGCACCGTAGGGGATGAAGACTTTCTCGTATGGCACCCTATTCCTCCTCAAAGCCCTAGCTCACGCGCCACCGAGAGCAGTAATATCTCGGAAGTTCCACCTCCGAAGAGTGTGAACCACGAATCGCGAAGTATTCTCTCGACTGGATATTCGGTCGAGTATCCATAGGAAGCGAGGGTCCGCATGGCCGCCTGACTAGTGGCGAGCGCGGCCTCGGAAGCCTTCCATTTGGCCATGCAAGCACGACCTATGAGCCCCAAATCATCTCCGGAGGGGGGAGATTCTCCCGAAGTCGCTAGCTCGGCTCTTCTCGCCACATCATCGACGAGAACTCGTGCCGCTTCAAGCTCAGTCGCCACTTCGGCTAGGCGTAGTCGAGTGGCTTGGAACTTGGCAAGAGGGCGGCCGAACTGCTCCCTCTCCCCGGCATAGTTGAGGGCCTCTTCCAGAGCCGCTCGCCCCAAACCGAGAGCTAGAGCAGCGGTTTGGATGCGAATCTCGACTAGAATCTCACGTAGTGCGCTCATTCCTTCGCCGAGTGGGACTAGAACCCTCTCTTGCGGTACGACAACGTCCTCGAGGAAGAGCTCGCATGTCACAGATCCCCTCACGCCCAGTTTGTCCAATTGGCGACCCAAGGTGACTCCTTGTTGGTCAGCAAGCACGAGGAAAGCACCCAACTCCCCCTCATTGTCTCCACGGGCGAAGACGGTGAAGAAATCAGCCACAGGGGCTGAAGTGACCCATGTCTTCTGGCCGTTGAGTGTGAATTCCCCTGAATCAGAGCGGTTTGCTCGGGTGGACATGGAGCGCAGGTCAGAACCTGAATTTGGCTCGGTCATGCAGATAACGCCAATTGCTTTACCAGCAATTGCCGGTTCAAACCATGTGGAACGGATATCGGCATCACCACAGCGATAGAGGAAGTGAGTCCCCATTAGGGATTGCATCAGACAAGCAGCTCCAAGACTGCCTGAGCCCCACGAAATCTCCTCGATCGCAGTGGCAAGGGCACGCATACCTAGGCCACTTCCACCCACATCTTCGGGATATCGCAGTCCGAAACAACCAATCTCACCCGCTTTGGACCAGAGCTCTTGAGGAAACGAATCATCCGAATCGATAGCCGCAGCCTGCGGCCTCACCTCATTAGCTGCGAAATCTTGGAATAGGCTGCGAATCTGCCCCAGAACCTCATCATCGCCGTGCACTCCCGGTCCCCCTCCCTCATGCCCCTCTTCGCTTGGCTTTCTGTGCTTTGCGCCGAGAACGACGCTCAGAGATGCTGCCCGCAGCATCGATTATTCCTTCAGAATCGAGCACTACGCCATAATCCTCGCTAGCCCGTGTGCTGCTGATGTAACCTCGTTCAAGATCAGCGGCGACCAACTCCAACTCTCGATCCAGTGGATTGCCAAAACCCCCCCCTCCCGCGGCGTCCATAGTCACGACATCACCGGGTTGAAGTTGGGTCAATCCATACGGGTCACCAGCCTCATTATTGACAGAGAAGTGTGCCAGACCACCAGAACATCCACCGTTCAGACCCTCGGGCGGTAATTGGAATCGACCCGATTGAAGTCCCATATTGACAGGTCCGCTGAGTGCCGATTCCCCCTCAGGAACGCGGAAGACGACTCTACGTCCAAGGCCGCCACGCTGTTTGCCCGCCCCTCCAGAATCAGGTAGAAGTTGACGGCACTCGATATGAAGCGGAGTCTCACTCTCAAGGATCTCAACCGGTGTGTTGGCGCCATTGGCCGGGAAGATGAAGCAATGCCCCCCATCTTCGCCCTGACTGGCACCCATGCCACCACCACGAATGATTACAGTGTGCCATGGAACGCCCACGTGGTCCTTGCCATAGAAGACGTTCATCGTCGCCGGTGTTCCTCCGCTAGCGGCGAGAACCCGGTCCGGTAGAGCCGGAGAGAGAGCGCGATAGACAACCTCGGTGAGAAAATGCCCAATCTGCATCCTTGCGGCGACAGCGGCGGGGAAGTGGCAGTTGACGACGCTCCCCTCGGGGGCTATGAGTCGAATCGGTGCTGCAGAACCATGGTTGTTCGGGACTTCGGGATCGAACATCGACTTGAGGGCCATGAACACGTAGGCGTAGGTGAAATTGTATACCACATTCCCGCCCCATCTGACTTCAGCTGATGAGCCACTGAGGTCGACAGTAATCTCATCACCACTAACTTCGATGCTTGCAGCGATTGTCAGATTGGGCTCCTCGGGCCTCTGTTCAATCTCGACAGAGGAGGTGTAAATTCCGTCAGCCAGTTCAGTTATTGAAGCACGCATGCTGGCTTCTGTGCGCTCGATGATCTCATCGGCTAGATCATCCAGGGAATCGAGTTTGTAGTCGGAGAGTAGCTTGCATACCTGAATGGCGCAGACATGGTTCGCTGCGGTCTGCGAGCGAATGTCACCGACGATTTCGTCCGGAGTGCGGACGTTCCAACGAATCATATCGAGGACTTCTTCGTTGAGTTTCCCGCCCGCATAGAGTTTGACGAGGGGAATGAAGAGACCCTCCTCGAAGACGTCCCGGTTGTCCGAGGCGACCCGCCCCCCTATATCGGAATGGTGGAAGACACAGGCCGTGAACCCGACCAATTGTTCGTGGTGGAAGATTGGTGAGAGCACGCAGACGTCGTTGAGATGGCCAGCGAGTGCCCAAGGGTCGTTGGTGATGAAAACATCCCCGGGCTGGAGCTCAGATGTGACGAACTTTTCGACGATACTCTTGATGCCCAGAGCCATGGCACCAGATTGACCGGGTGTGGCGAGAGTTCCTTGCGCCAACTCGCGCCCTTGACGGTCAGTGAACATGCACGTGTAGTCATGGGCATCGCGCAAGAGGGATGAGAAAGCCGTACGCGCGACAGTCACGTCAGCCTCGTCAACGATGGAGATGAGGCGTCGCCAGAGGATTTCCAGCGTGATTGGGTCGAACCTCTCGCTCACTCCCCCATCACCTCCGTGAGGTCACACCAGAGGAAACCGTACTCATCGACTTCCACCATGGCTCCAGATGGGACGATGAGGGTCGACTCACTCTCTTCGACAATAGCAGGCCCATGAAAGGAGTCACCAGGAGTGAGGTGGTGCCGATCCCAGACCTGATGGGGGATGAAATCCTCGCTATGCTCCGAAAAGGCGAGACGTTCCCCCTTGAGTGCCTGTGGATGGGTCTCTACAGAGATTTCTGAGGAAGGTAGGTCGAGTAGCTTCACCGGTAGGCTCGAACGCAGGCGCAGATTGACCAGCTCGAGCGGCGTGTCTGGGTAGGTGCGCCCATAGAGTCGCTCGTAAATGACATCGAAAAGATTCCTAATCCCCTCTGTTCCGATGGTTGCAAGGTCGCCGGAAGGCAAGGGAACGTTGGTCTCGGAGCCCTGGCCGATAAAGCGTGCGTCCAAGGAGCGTGAATGCGTGACCCCCTCCTCACCAGCATCGAGTCCAAGCGCTATCTCACCCTCCTTTCCCAATTGCTCGAAGATCCCATCTACCCGCTTGAGGTCAATCTCAGATAGAGCGACCTTGTGACTTCGAGCGGTGTCGAAGGCGCGTGGAGCGGTGAAGAAGCCCAGTGCCGAACCCACTCCTGCATGTGGTGGGATGACCACTCGGCTAGCTCCAATCTTCTGTGCCAGACCTGCGGCATGGACCGGTCCCGCCCCTCCGAAGGCAGCCAATGTAACCGTCACGGGATCACCCCCCTTCTCTGCGATGTGAGTCTTCGCTGCGGCAGCCATTGTCTCATTGATCATGTCGTGAATCCCCCATGCCGCTTGGACCAAGCTGATTCCCAATGGTACAGCGATGCATTCTTCGATCCCTAGTCGAGCTGCTTCGATGTCAAGTTGCATCGTCCCCCCGAGGAAATGGTCGGCATCGAGGTAGCCCAGAACTAGATCAGCATCGGTGACGGTAGGCTGGCTGCCCCCCTGTCCATAGCAACAGGGCCCCGGTTCCGCACCCGCGCTCTCCGGTCCAACCTGCAATGTCCCCATTCGGCCGATTCTGGCGATGCTCCCCCCTCCAGCCCCAATCTCCATCAGGTCAACGACCGGAACTTGGATCTTCAGTCCACTACCGCGCATGAATCGCTGTACCCGCCCGACCTCGAAGGTCGGCACGACCCCAGCCACGCCATCTTGGATGAGACATGATTTCGCCGTGGTACCCCCCATATCGAAGCAGAACATCTCAGAGATGTCGAAGAGGCGTCCGTAATACTGGCCAGCGATGACTGCTGCTGTGGGCCCCGACTCAATGATGCGCACTGGGTGTTCGGCCGCTGTCTCCACACTCGTGATTCCACCACTGGAGAGCATGATGAACAGCCTTCCAGAGAACCCGATTTCTTCCAATCGAGAAGACAGGCAAGTCAGGTATTCCTCTGTCAGCGGTTTGACATAGGCATTCGTAACGGTGGTGCTGGTACGTTCGAACTCCCTAATCTGAGGCAACACGTCGTAGGAAATGGAAAAGGGGATTCCCGGAGCGATTTCGGTGATGAGGGACTTTAGCTCCTGCTCGTGCACGGGGTTGGCGTAGGAGTTGAGTAGGCAGACGGCAATTGAGTCGACCTGCCGGTCGAGCAATCCGTTGATCGCCTGTCGGGCCTGCTCTGTTTCGAGTGGGGTGAGAATAGAGCCGTCCGCAGCCACCCTCTCATCTACCTCGACGCGCAACTCACGTGGCACGAGTGGCAGGGGAAACTCGGCCATGATGTCATATGGCGCGTAGCGAATCTCGCGCCCCAGTTCGAGTATGTCTCTGAAGCCTTTGGTTGTAATCAGGCCAGTCCGTGCTCCCTTGCGCTCGATGATCGCATTGATGACTAGGGTCGTGCCATGTATCAGTTCGTCTAGCTTGGAGACGAAACCAGGTTCCTCGATATCGATCTGCTCCATTCCCTTGACCACTGCGTCAGACGGGTTTGAGGGAGTCGTCAGGCATTTGTGGATGGTCAACTCACCAGTCTCTTCGTCAAGCAGGACAAAGTCAGTGAAGGTGCCCCCCACATCGACTCCGAGCCGCTGCTTGAGCGCCCCCCTTTCACTCACTCGGACACCTCTGCTTCTGCATTTTCCCAGAGGTGAGCCTCATGCAAAAACTCCTCGCCCGCATCGAAAGCACGTAATCCACTCTCCCAGCGTTTGCTGGAGAGTTGTTCGCTAACCCCCTCACGCAATTCCTGTACGGACAGGCCAAGCATCTCATTGCCTGCTGCCCATCCAAGGAGGGCCATACCGGGATCAGTTCTGAGCACCACGTCCCATTCGTTTCCCGGGAGGGCGAGAAGGTGCAGTGTGGGGCAGAAACCCCTCAGTTCTGAGATTAGCGCCCCTCGGCTCGGACTGGGTTGTGCCTGTTCTAGGAATGGTGAGCGAGAACGGCGAAAATCCAAGGAGATGATGGCACCCTTTGCAGCAACAAGCTCTGCTTGGCGGCATGTTTCCATCAATTCCAGGCCGATTAGGAGTTCGACCGAATGAGGCGGGACATGCGTCGAGGCCTCCGAGCCGGAGCGAATCGAAGCACATACCGTCCCTCCCCTCTGTGACATGCCATGCAATTGGCCTAAAGTGACCGAAGAATCACTGGTGTGCAGCACTTCACCGAGCATTCGGGTAAGGGAAATGACACCCTGTCCGCCAGTACCTGCGACGAGAATGTTTTGGGGAATTGATGGGGAAATTGCGCCTCCACCTTCCCCTGAACTCATCTTGTGACCTCCACGATGGCCCCATTAGGACATAGATCGGCGCAGACGCGACAACCAGTACAAAGATCCTCAATGATGTGAGCACTCCCATTTACTTCCTCGATAGCCGGGCAATCGAGAATTTCCAGACAAGCCGAGCAGTTTGCGCAGGAGGAGCAGAAGTGGCAAGCATGGGCAGCGGCCATTAGTGCCACTGAATCAAGCTCAGCGGGGTATTGGTGCGCGGGGGTATGAACTTCAACAGTGGAATGTTGCCTCCCACGATCATCTGGTTCGCCTAGTGCGTCCACGCTGCCGTTCGAGTGTAGGACTGGGCCTTCAGAGTCGAGGAAATCGAGTTGAATCAATGGCTCATCCACTACTCCGCTGGTGGATAGCAGCCTATCCAGGCCGGCAGCTGCCCTTCGACCACTGGCCAATGCCTCGACTACGGTGCGTGGTCCGCCACAAAGATCGCCAGCAACGAAGAGGCGATCGCTTCCTGTTGCCGACGAACTGCTTACATGGCCATCACTGTGATTGCAAACCAATGATCCATCAGAATTAACCGCCAGGCCCAGATTTTCCAATTCTGATGGTAAATCGAAACTTTGCCCAATTGCAAAGAACAGCCGATTGCACTGCAGTTGCTTAGGTGATTGTGTGCCCTCGACTAGGGAAGAGTCTGCAAGGTAAAGGGTGTGCAACTCATCAGCGTCCGTTGAAACGCGTTCAACGATCGAACCACTGATGAATTCCAATCCATCACCCATCGCAATCTCAATTTCTTCACTAGCCGCCGGCATGTCCTCGCGTCGGCGACGATAGACGAGCGTCGTGCTCCTCGCACCACCCAGTTGACTGCTACGAACAGCATCGATGGCAGCATCGCCGCCACCGACGACCACGACATCAAGCCCCTCGAGACTCTCCAGTTGCTGCTCCCCACGAGCTAGTCGGCGCAAGAGTTCGAGAGCGGATTCGATTCCTGCAGCGGGCAGCCCCTCGATATCGGGCACCATGCCCTTACTGGCACCCAGTGCGAGGATTACTCCCGCATTCTTTGTGAGCAGGTCGCTCAGGCTCGTATCGACTCCCAATTGTGAGCCACCATGGAAGGCGATTCCGAGGTCAAGCACCCGCTTAATCTCCATCTCCAGCTTATCACGAGGCAGTCGAGCAGGGGGGATGGCGTGAGCCAACAACCCTCCCGCCCTCTCATCCCGATCATGTAGGTTGACCCGGTAGCCAGCTGCGGCTAGGTCGTGTGCTGCCGCCAAGCCGGCCGGCCCAGCCCCAATGACTGCGACGGAGACCCCATTCGAATCTACGGGAGTGAGGGGGGGCAATCCACCATCGCGCGCTATTACGGAATCGACAGTCAGTCGCTTTATCTGATTGATAGGAATGCTTCCATCAGCACTCCCCGCCTTCACACATACGGTCTCGCACGGATGATGACAGACGTGTGAGAGGACGGCAGGAAATGGCGTTCGCTGGTGGATGGTGGCCAATGATCCATCAAAATCCCCTGCTGCGGCCAATCCAACATACCCCTGGATGCAGATGTTGAGGGGACAGGCTGTTGCACAAGGTGTCTGGTCTGGAATGGTGAGCAGATCCTCCGTTGGGGGCGGGGACTCTTGGCGTCGGCGCACTAACTCTTGTTCGTATGGAACTCGAATGTCTACGCCGCAGTGTAGATTCGATGCGCAGGAATGAGCACAGTGGCGGCAACGCCCGGAATCGACTTGGAAGAGGGGCAAGGGGGAGCTATTCATTCGGTTTTCATAGATAGGACATGGATCAGTAGCCACGAGCACGGTGGGTCCGCTGCTAGACCAAGCGTTACGGAAGGCAGCAGCCATCGCAGGAAGATTCAGAGCCTCGACCACTTCGACCTGTGCCACCCCGAGTGCACGACAAACATCAGCGATGTTCTGCTCTTGGCTCAATCCGGTGACTAGGGGGATCGGCTCCTCCATGACATCATCGGCACTGACCAAGTCCTGAGTACCCTTCTCGCCCGAAAGTCCCCCTTCACTGGTCGGGCTGGGTTGGAAACCAGTCATTGCAGTAGTCCGATTATCCAGCACAACCACGAGCACGTCATCATTCTGTTCGACGATGTTGGCCAAGCCTGGCATTCCTGCATGGTAGAAGGTCGAATCTCCGACGAAGGCGACAGTACGCTCTCCGGTCAACCTACTCACAACCGAAGCCTGACTGAGGCTACTGCCCATGGAGAGCACACTCTGAGCAGCATCGAAAGGCGGCCCGTAGCCCAAGGTGTAACAGCCGATGTCATTGAAGCAGAGCGGTTTGGGTCCGAGAATCATGCGCATGGCAAGATAGCTTCCCCGATGAGGACATCCGGCACACAAGATTGGGGGCCGCATTGGCACTTCCAGTTTCCCAGAATTGTGAGTGATGGCACCATTTTGGGGATCACTCGCCCTGCCGTTGCCCTCAGAACCAATCTTATTCGGCGAGAAATAGCGATCCAAGGTAGCGACAAGTGTGGGAGCATCGAGCTCACCATGGGAGGGAAGCCAGCCATCGAGCATTCCATGAATCTCCCCCTCCCATCCATGTATCTGGGCCAACAGTCGCACCTCCTCCTCGAGAAATGGAGACCCCTCCTCGACTACCAGTAGTTTTGACGAACCAGCCAATAGGTCGAGAACAGGTGCGTCGGGGAAGGGATGAACCACCCCCAGCGTTAGCAGTACTATGGGCGGTAGTTGCCGATTTTGGGATAATTGCTCCAGATTATCTCGCAATAACCATGCAGGTGCACCGCTAGAGATGAGCAATAGTGGCTCCTCTCCTTCGGTTTGGGATTGCGGACTCCAGGTTCGAGCGAATGAAGGCCTCTCAGCCCATTCTTGGGCCGTCGCGAGCCGCCCCTCGATTTCGCCTCGCATACGTCGAGCATTGCTCGGCAGGGGGCATAGGCGAGAAGCCTCGCGCGGAAAGTCTGCAGGTGCACCACTTTTCCGAGGGGGATCTATGCGAACCGGTGCGCGCGCATGACAGATGCGAGTGGTGACGCGCATGAGGACGGGTAGGTTGCAAGCTTCTGAGAGCGCGAATGCATCGCGCGCCATATCATGAGCAGCCTGCGGGGTATCGGGGTCAATACAAGGCATATGCCACGCCTTTGCTAATTGGCGCTGGTCCTGCTCGTTCGGCGAGGTGTGGCAACCGGGGTCACCCGCGCTGACTATGAGCAGCCCGGCACCAACTCCGACATACGGCATCGTGGCAGCGGGATCGGCTGCCACATTGAGTCCCAGATGCTTCATGCTGGTGATGCTGCGCACACCTGATAGAGCAGCGGCGTGGGCTACCTCAAGGGCGATTTTCTCGTTTACACTGTATTCTTGAACTACCTCACCGCTCTGAGCGATGGCAGCGAATCCGTCCCCAATCTCACTAGCGGGGGTACCGGGATAACCACTTGCGAATCCCACCCCCGCGGCTCGTGCCCCGGCAACAATCGCTTCATTCCCAAGCAGCAAGCGGGCAGGTGGAATTTGTTCTGAGGTGCTGTGACTATCCGAATCCAATCTCTCACCTCATTTATGGCAGAACTCAGCTGGGCTGCGTGGGCCGTGCTGGAGGAAGTTCTCTAGCCCAATGTGCATGTCTTCTGTCTCATAGCAATCTCCGAAGGCACTAACTTCCAATTCCAATCCCTCTGCCAAGGACATCTTCCACCCATCCTCGACCGTACGAACCAGAATCTTGTCGATCAGACGACTACGGTGCCCGATGTCAATCTCTACATCGAAAGCTGTTGGCTGTTGTGGCTCGGTGGGTAGGTGATTGGCTCGAGTCTTCTGCCCCAATAGTGCCTCAAGATGAGTGAAGGCGGAGGGGAGGAACGGCTGCTCGACGAGCCCATCGACGAGCCCCGATGCCAACGCGTCTTCTGCGCTCATAACACGCCCTGTTCTCATCATCTCCAGCGCTGGCCCCAGTCCGATGAGTCGTGGTAGCCTCTGGGTGCCGCCTGCCCCGGGAATGATGCCTAGGTTGGTCTCGGGCGCTGCAGCAAGAAGCGGGAGCCCAACAGGAGCGAGTCGTGCAGTGCAGGCAAGAGCAAGTTCCAAGCCACCACCAAAAGCCAGACCGTTGAGAAGCGCCACGACTGGTTTGGGACCGGATGCTATTGCATGGAAGGCCGCTTGTGTGCGCCTGCTGATTGCTTCGGCCCCCTCCCTGCTTTCTAACCCGGCCAGCATGTCGATATCTGCTCCGCTGACGAAGGCCTTGGTACCAAATCCGGTCAGTACCACTGCACGAACCAATGGGTCGGTCTGAGCGGTATTGAGCGCCTTCTCCAGTTGTTCTAGGACCAACTCATTCAGCGCATTAAGCTGCAGTGGCCGCCGGATGGTGATGATGGCGAATTCGCCTTCACATCGTGAATGCACGTAGCTGGGCGGAGGAGCGGTTCCAGAAGCGATCCATTCGCGAATGCATCTCGCGCGTGGCAAATCAGGCCAACGGTTCTCCGCCAGCCTCATAGCCTGCTCGACACCATCGGCACTGAGTCGACGGAATATTGTCTGAGGCGAATCGATGACTAACGCAATCTCGATTCCAGATTCAAGATCAGAGGCTGAGAGAACCCCCGCATCGATAATCTCGCCGCATAGAGCTAGATACGCACCATGGAAGAGGGGCAGCACTGCATCACGTTGCTTAGCAGACAAATCGACGGTTTCACCTCGTTTGGCAGTGTCCCACCTCTCTCCGCTGGCAACCATCTGGTCAAGCAGGGCCGGTGGCTTGTACCAAGGGGAGATCTCAGAACCCATTCTTGCCAATCCCTTGGCTGTGATCGGGTTTCCTCCAGTCAGATTCATTGCTGTGAACGGGCCGACTACCAACCCAAGAGCCTCACAGGCCAGTCGGTCAACCTGACGCGGCTCCCCCATTCCCGAAGCGACTAGTTCAGTCGCCACCTGCACCAAGCCCTCAAAGATTGGATCGATGGCATACCCATAGCGACTATTGACCCTGAAGGGCACCTTACCTATCGTTTCGTACATCGACAAAAGACGCTGCAAGGCCTCTTCGGCAAAGTTGGGATGAGGTACGAGTTCCACTACTCGATTACGCTCTGCAGGGAAGAAGTAGTGGATGACAAGACATCTCTCAGGATGCGGGGTTGCTGAGAAAATCTCCTCAGGAGTGAGGTGTGATGAATTGCTGGCTAGGACTGCATTGGGTGAGAGCAGTTCACCCAGTCGAACCATTATCTGGTGCTTGATACCCACTTCCTCGGTGGCCGCTTCGATAACCAAATCGGCACCAGCGAGTTCAGTGACATCTTCGGTGAAGTGCAGGGATGCAAGCATCTTGTCGACCGCTGCTTGGCGAAAGGCCCCGCTCTTGACCCCCATGTCCAACTTCCGCTCGATCTTCTCTCGGCCGCGTTCCAGTGCCGAAGCATCGATGTCCTGCACGATGACCCGGCTGCTTTGATCGACTAGGGCCTTGGCGAAATGCAATGCAATATCGGGGCCAATCTGCCCACTACCAACCACCCCAACAGTACCTAACCACTTCGTCGGATGCATTTTTCGACCTCATTTCCGTCTTCGATTAGTCATGAGCAGGGTCTTGGAGCAATATTGGAAGGTTCACATGCCGTATCTCTTCGGTGCGGCCAACGACCAACATCTCACCGATTGTGTACGTACTGAATTTCCATATTAACTCATCTGGCCCACCTCCTGATGGTCTTCGAGGGCAGGGCCACCCTCTCAAACGCCAGTTGAGATTTGAAGGGGCCTAGTTGGGAAATACTGAGGCGGCACCGTGTTGATCTGATATCGGTGAACTAAGTTCAATAGGGGGTGAATGGGAATGTTATCTAAGGGGCGTGCGCCTCACTGACCACGAACGGTGGAACGATGGACAGCGGTGGTGAGCAGTCGATGCCAGACGGGGACGGAGAATTCTGCGAAGTGGTCAATCCCAAATCTTGGCCCCGGCCACGCGGATATTCCAATGGGATCCTCTGCCCTTCCGGTGGACGCATACTGATGCTCGCCGGGCAAGTCGGATGGGATTCCAGTGAGAAAATGGTAGTAGGGGGCTTCGTGGCACAGTTCCACCAAGCACTGCTGAATATCCGCAGCATCGTAGAAGCAGCGGGGGGGGAGGCACACAACGTGGTCCGCATCCTCGGCCTACTCGGTGACAAGCGGGACTATCTGGACAATTTGAAGGAGATTGGATCTACGTGGAGGGAAGTCTTCGGAGGCCATTACCCCGCGATGTCCTTCGTTGAAGTCGCCGGTTTCGTTGAAGAGGGCGCACTGCTTGAACTACAGGCGGATGCGTGGTTGCCCTCGGCTGAGTGATTTGTGGAAGCGCATTCGCCGATTCTAGTAGTGACCAACCATGGCCCGACATCGCTCGATCAGAGCAGGCATTTCGTCAATGACTGAGTCGGCATCCTCAGTGAAGCGTAGAGTCCCCTTTCCTGTTTTCCTCGGTTTGAGTACGGCTGGTAGGATTTCTGGATGGTAATAGAGTGGTAGGAGGTAGACGCCCACATGACTGCGCTGAATCCTCACAGTGGCGAATGGCCGACCAGCCCCTGTCTCGATTCGCAGGTCACCGGGCTCGTCCATGATGACTGGCATCCCGATGGAGGCCTCTTGGATGATAGTGGAGAGTTTGGCCCACAGAAAGAGGAGACTGTCGTTCTTCATCGCTTGGCCCTCTCCCCGCCGGGCCATACACACTATTGCTCATTGCTTAGGGCTCTGTCTGCGTACGGACTCTGCGAATTCCCCGATAATCTGCTTCTCTATTAGGTGAATCAATTCGCACATCGTAGATTTCGAGACCCCCGCCAGTACCGCTAGATTAGTCAGTGTGATCCTCCGGGGGGACTCGTAGTATCCATGCTTCACAGCAAGATCGAAGACCTCTCTCTGACGCACGGTCAGCAAACGGGATGACGTATCCTTGGACAGGGAGTGAATTCTGTGTGGCAGGCCACTTTCCTTGAGATTCCTAACTAGGTTGACCACGTGCTCATGATCAGTCGAGAACTCCCACTCGACCCATCCATCACGAGCATCGAATGGCGTCTGTGGAACCACTTCAGCATCGATGAGGGGCCGTAGAAAACCACCTCCACCTTTAGATATAGTAACGGCAAACTCGAACCTGTCAGACTCTTCGGCGAAGTATGTGACCGATTCGATTCCGGGATGCCCCTCCAAGCTCTCCATGCACGCATCAATGCCATCTCCGCTGACGGTCCCCTGAGCAGACCCCCGCCCCCTTGGCAGGGGCATGTGCTCTCTTATCCTGATTGTGACGTTATTGTTCTCTCGGGTGATGTCTCCAGCCCAGTGGCCATCTGGGAGGCGAATGGAAATCAGAAGATGCTGAATATCCACTCCGTGCCTCGTCACACCCAATGCCCCACTCATATTTTCACCCCTCATCTCTCTGATCCAATCTGCCACCAGTGTCGGGCAGGATGAAGACCAGGATTAGTGCCATGCCCAACCCAACCAAGACAGCTCTGGCCGTCCCTGGTTCGCTCAGGTAGATCGGCTCACCCTCGGGGCCTTCGATTGTGACGCTCATAATGGACCATTGGTCCCCTATGCCAGCCGCACCATCTCCGTCGACGGCGTTAGCATAGACTCGAAACTCAACGTCTCCCGTAGGGGAGTCCGGCGCTATCCAAGAGATTACCCACTCTCTCTGCATATTGCCGACTTCAGTATGAGTGGCTTCTCCGCTTTGAATCTGAACGGTTCCATCTCTCTCAGATAGGCTCCCTCCATCTGCTAAGAGGTTGAAACCTCCGAAAGCGCTACCCGATTCAGGTACTGTGCTTTCCACGCTAATTCTTATCTCGTACTCCTCGCCTATCTCCCATTCAACGGGAAGTCCTGCAATATCGATTTGCACATCCTCACTAGCCAACCCCGCACCGTGGCAAACGCAACCGTTTCCCACTGTGGATCCAGAAATCCCACTAGGAAATGCATTTGTCAATGGGATGGAAAGTGAGGAAACAATCAGGAACGCCACTGCGGAAACTTTCCACACATATTTTCCCCCATTATTCTTCATCATCTCCCCCGAACATGACAGGGTCGCATAGGCCAATCACTATCTCCCCGAACATATTCGGATTAATATGTTCGGTGCATAAATGATCTTGAAAAAGCCCCTTCCGAGACGTTTTCAGAATCAGGAAATCAGTTCGGGCAACTCATCGAAGTTATGCTCGGGGGGGGGCGAGGAGGTCGACCACTCGAAGGTGCTTCCGCCCCATGGATCATCCCCGGCTAGCTCTCCGTGCTTCATGCTCCGAATGAAGTTCCAGAGGAATATCAATTGGCCGACAAATACCACCAATGAGCCAAAAGTAGCGAACAAGTTCTCGGTCGCCCACCCCTCGTTTGCTTGGTAGGAATAGATTCTGCGCGGCATGTCCCACATCCCGAACAGCGGGATGAAGGTGAGGTTGATTCCGAGGAAGGTTAGCCAGAAGTGCCACCATCCTAGCCCCCTGTCAAGCATTCTACCGAACATTTTTGGATACCAGTAGTAGATTCCTGCCAGAGTCATAACCGCAACCGAACCCAAGGTGTAGTGGAAGTGGGCAACGATGTAGTAGGTTCCCCTCAATTGCACGTCCATAGCCACACTAGACAGGAAGACCCCAGTAATCCCCCCTATGAGGAAGATGCCAATCGCCCCCATCACGAATGCCAGGGGCAGCTTGGTGAAGTCTGGCTTAGATTTGTGAAATGTTCCCAGCAGACAGAGGTAGACGATTCCGAAAGGCACTGAGATGAGCTCTGTACCGATGGTCTCTATTTTCCTGAAGGTTGGATTGATGCCGGTGACGAACATGTGGTGCGCCCACACTAGGACGCTTAGCACTAGAGCTACCATCAATGACCAGATGATAATCTTGCGCCCGTACAAGTGGCGTTGCACAAAGGTCGGCACGACCTCCAAGGCCATGCCTAGGCCCGGCATCAGGACGACGTACACTTCGGGGTGTCCGAAGAACCAGAAGATATGCAGCCACCAAGTCGTGCCGTCAATCGCTGGGTCGAAGAACAGGGTTCCGAAGACCCGGTCGCCAACGAGCATCAAAACGGCACCGAGGAGGGCCGGGAAGATGATTAGCATCAGTATCACCGTGAACAGGATGGACCACGTGTACATCGGCATGTGCATTATTTCCATGCTGGGGATACGATGCCTGAGTATCGTGACTAGGAAGTTGATGGTCGAGCCGGTTACTGATAGGATCAACAGGACCAAACCGGCCCCAGCAAGTGATACTCCTGCACCGGGCGTGTAATCTATGCTTGTCAGGGGGGAGTAGAATGTCCACCCAACATCAGCAGCGCCACCAAAGAAGAATCCAGAGGCTGCGGTGAGCCCCCCTAGGACGAAGGTCCAGAACGATAGTGCGTTGAGCCTAGGGAATGCCATGTCCCTGGCACCAATCTGTAGGGGGACGATGTAGTTAGCGAACGCGAAGGCCATTGGGGAGACCGTGAAAAGTACCATGACCGCACCGTGCATGGTGACCGCCTCATTGAACAGCCCACCAGTCATGAACTCGTTATCGGGAACGATCAGTTGTAGGCGAATTAAGATTGAGAGGGCCATGCCAATCACCCCGAAAATAATCGAAGCCCACAGGTAGAGCAGACCGACGTCCTTGTGATTAGTCGTGGTTAGCCAGTGGGCGAGTTCGGCTTTGCCAAAGCCCTCCATCCTCCAAAGGGCAATGACGATAATCAGTACGATAGCGACCAGCGCTCCGACAATAATCAGCCATGCCGGCTCATCGGTATTGATGAAGGAGTCAGAGTCGGCCTGACCAGCGACAATAGACGGAACCAGAGCAGTCAGGATGAGAACGACAAGCAAAGTGCCGATGGAATGAAATCTCCTTCCAGCCATCAAGCAGCACCCCCTGATGAGTACCAGGCTTCGAAGTCAGCCTTCTCCATAACCTCGAGCTCGCCCATCATTATTGCATGCTCATCACCGCACAGCTCGAAGCACCGCACAGGGTATGTCCCAGTCTCTTCTGCAAGGATCCATCCCGTGTTCGACCTACTCGGAAGCGCATCGACCTTGATTCGGTGCTCGGGCAGAGCAAAAGAGTGGAAAACGTCCCCGCTGGTCACCTCGAAGACGACAGGCACGTCAACCGGGACACGCAGAGGCTCGCTGCCCCAGCTCGTGTAATGTATCCCGTTGGGGTACTGGTAGTCCCAGTAGTACTGGTATCCGGTAATCTCGATTGTGAACGACTCGTCGGTAGTCTCGGGATCCTCGAAGAAGTCTATCGAGTCAAAGGTGACATCAGAGAGCACGAGTAGGAACAATGTGAGGACCACGGTTATGGCGTATGCAACCCTCTTGTCACCACGGTCCGTAGGAGCCTGACCGAGGGATGCTTCGTCGAGTCCTTCGTCGGTCGAGGTCATCAGCAACCACATGAAGTACAGGTAGACAGCCAGCCCGATTCCAGATCCTAAGGTCCAATAGAGGGTGAACAACTCATCATAGACTGCAGCATGCTCACCAGTACCTCCGAGTCCCTGGAACCAGTTGAAGATAGAAGCGAGGCTAAGTAGTAGGATAACGATACTGCCGGTAATCATCCAGAAGGTGCGATTGTCCATCTGCATCAGATTGCCTCCAGGTAAACAATGAGGAAGAGAAGCACCCAGACAGCGTCAACGAAGTGCCAGTACATCATGACCGCACGGTAGCCATCGTGCCTCTCAGACGGTAGGTGACCACCGTGCATCAACGCCCCTATTACAGATAGTGCAATCAGTCCGACCAGTACGTGGAGCCCGTGCAAGCCGGTGAGCGAGAAGAATGCCGTGCCGTAGGGGTGATCGTTCCAGAGAAAGCCAGCATTCGTATATTCGTAGAGTTGAATTACGAGGAAGGCACCACCGAGGAGGATGGTGCCGTAGAGGAATTTGGTCGCTCCTGAAGCATCGCCCTCAGCGTGTCTGTTACCAGAATGATGAGCCAGTATCCCTGAGCTCAGCAGAATGACTGTATTGATTCCGACTAATGTGATGTCATGCTCCACTCCTGCCGCTGGCCAAGTCCCCCCGACAGAGCCATCCCAACTAATCGTGTGCCAGCGGGTCCAGAACCAGTAGGCGAAGAAGGAGGCGAAGATTATGCACTCGGTGATGATAATCCAGACCATAGCCCACGAGGCATCTCCCCAGTCGGCAGAGTTCCTCACCGGGCGCTCGGGCCATAGTCCAACCTCCTCTCTCAACCACTTGTTGATGGAATAAACCAGGAGTGGAACTCCAAGAACCGCTAGTGGCCAAACCAGCAGCCCACCCAAACACAGCGTGATCGCTAATGATGTCAACAAAGGGGCAGGGCTGTTATGCACCTCACCTCCGGCTTCCATTCCGTATTTACCCGCACTCATTTCGACTGAGCTCAATGCCATCGACTCGACCTCGTTGTGCCATTGCCGTACCTCCCGTCGTCCCTGTGGCGAACATGTCCGCACCGGTAGCGACCGTAATTACCGGTAGTTACCCATGTTGTCCAACACATATTGAAATAATCTAGGAAATTACCTAATCCAAACATGTTCGGTGAGAATTGGAACTCCTATCGCCCATACGGAGAGGCGTGCCCAAAACCGGGGACCAAGCAGTCTCGCTATATCTCATAATTTTCTTAGTCTTGCTAGCATCATTCCTCGCAATCTCTCCGATCATCCTCCTTGGGGATGCACCGGGCAGTGCGATTATCTCTCGCGACGACCTCACCAATGCCCAGGTACACTCACTTACTTCTCTCGACCTCGCGCGCTCCCCGGCCGATGTCAGAGCGGGCAAGGCCTCAATCAACCTAGTTGAACCACTCGACTCAAATGCGTTCTTGCTGGCTGGAACCTGGGAAGGTACCCTGAATCTCAGCGATGCCCCTATCGAGTCAAGAGGGGGCAGGGACCTCTTCCTAGCAGTCCTACTGGCCGACGGTTCTTGGGCTGAAATCCACCATGCCGGCTCAACGGGGGACGACTCCGTCCAGTCCATGAGTAGCATCGAGGGCTCCGTTGTCCTTCTCGGCACCCTGAACGGTGATGCTGAGTTCGGAGAATTCGACATCGAGCACTCAGGAGGCTGGTCGATTACCGCCTACGAGGCCCATCTCATCCTAGGTGGGGGATGGGTCGGGTCTTGGGAGATCGACCGCGAGCTCCTGCCTGAGGATGAACCCCCACTTTGGTGTGGATTCTGAATATTCGCCCTACCGTTGGTCGAAGACTTGGTAAAGTCCCTTGACGAGGTTAAGAGTGCCTCGAAGACATCCCGTTTGAGTCACTCTTCCAATAATATCCCCATCCCCATCAACAACATAGAGTCGTCTGATTTCATCTGTCATCAATAGGTTAAGAGCCGCTCCAACACCGAGGTCCCTGTCGATTGTCACCAGTGGATAGCTCATGATTTCACCCACAGTGAGCACATCTGGATCATGCCTCGGTCTGAAGCAACGTCTAATCAAATCCCTCTCTGTCACGACTCCGAACGGTCGTCCCTCGCGAGAGACGACCAAGGACCAAGCTTGAGCATCATTCATCTCCCCCATGGCCTCAGTCAGGGTAGTTGATTCGTCGACTATGATGACGCGTCGATCCATCAAGCTGTCAATCGAAAAGGTACTGCTACCTGCACCCCCGTCTCCACCTGATTCAGAGGTCTTCCGACCACGCGAACTTCCTTTTTTCGTGCCCATGAAACTTCCTCGGCTTCTTACCACGCAACCGGAGTGGCCCTATCGAATAGTAAATTCACCGAACATGAAAGGTTAGTGGGATTACTCCTGATTGAAACCGAATATGTTCGGTTTAATGGTTTGGGGATGCCAAATCGGCCAAAGGGCGTTGAAAAAGCAGATATTCTCTAGAAAGAAATCAGTCAAAACAATAGTGAGAGCAAGATTCGCAACCTTGACGGGGGGTTATCCCTAGGTTGCTTTCTGGCGGTTAAATCAAACAATACTTTCTGCAATAACTGTTTTTTTCCCACTTTTGAAACAAACATATTCATCAATGTAGGAGATTTCAAAAACGTCTTTTGGAGCATTGATGAATGAGACATTTCGCCCCCCATTGCCCCCCAAAGATCCCTTTGATATTCATTAGCCGCAGATTCCGGAAAACCTTCGCTGTTATCGGCTGAGGAGAAATGCGATATGGCGATTTCAGCAGAGTGAACGGCATTGCCAATTCCTTCTCCTGAGAAGGGATCGACGAGGCTGGCCGCATCACCGATCAAGATTCCCCCTGCCATAGCTGACCTGCGTGGCTGAATTCCCGAGGGAGGCAATCTCCTCGGAGAACCCAGAGGCAATTTGGAGCCCTTGCCTGAACCCTCTTCCAATATGGCATTGGCAAATCTTGGAGCGAATTTTGGATTCTCCTTAGTTACATAATCCATCATTTCCCTAAGTTTCATTGAGCGAGCGTCGAGATGCCTCTGTAGGCTGCCTATGCCGACATTGACAACATCTTCGGAGACCGGGAATATCCAGAAGTATCCCGGGATGATCTTGTCCAAGAAGTGAAGCTCTATCTGATTGTCACAATCGGAGACTCCAGACCAATACTGCCTATATGCAGCGGCATAATGACTTGGGTTTGAAAGCGGTTCCTCGAAGGTGCCGCCAATCAAAGAGCGAGATACTGGACAATTGTACCCACCAGCTCCAATGGTCAATGGTGCGTGAAACTCGATGGATTCCATCGTATCATCAATTGACTTCATCCGTCCCCGAATGCCAATGATCCTACTTTCCGCATCTCCATAAAGGATTTCTTTTACAGTGAAACCCTCAATCACAGTCCCACCGGACCCTTCTACCAGCTCCCGAGCCTTATCCATCAGTGAATTATCGAATATCTCCCTTCTCTGGCACCATCCTCTTGGGTAGTATTCATCTCCATCCTCGGGAAGAAATATCGTGGCTTCGTTCCCATTTGGGCTGGAAACCCTCACACCGTTGAAAGGAGCATTCTCTTCGACAAATCCATTGGCACCCATTCCGAATTCCCTGAGGAAAGAGAGGGTTTTCCACCCCAAGGCATCACCGCACACCTTGTCTCGAGGAAACGTCGCCCTGTCGACGAGCAATACGCGATACCCCTCACGTGCGGCGTAGCAGGCGGCCGCACTGCCCGCAGGCCCAGCACCCACCACAATGACGTCATGCGGTTTTCCGGTAGTTATCGAATCCTCGGAAGTCACCAATCTCTCGTCAATGGCCCTTTCTTTGTACCTTCCTGAAAAAGAATCTGCATACTTCCGTGAAGTTTGGAAAGCAATCGCCAACTGGATGGCCACAATTCTAGCACCCATTTTCTATTCTGGAACGAATTATTGATGATTGTTGCAGTTTATTTCAAGTCGACAACTACTATCGCAACCCATGTCAAAGGTTACTGTGGTGGTGGAGCCGGAGAAAATCGATTCCGAGAGTCTTCGCAAATTGCTTGACATCAAGGGCTGTGGTAGCATTATTTCCTTCGTCGGCCTGACTCGTGGGGAGGCCGATGGTGTCGAAGTTGAGAGGTTGGAATTCGATGCATGGGAAGAAAAGTTACCATCTGCCCTCCAATCCATTTCTTTGGATGCCTTAGAGAAGTTCGGAGTCAATTCAGTCGTCATAGCACACAGGACAGGCTCGGTAGAGCCTGAGGAACCCATTGTATGCATCCACGTTGGTTCTGTGCATCGATCCGAGGGCTTTGAGGCATGCTCCTGGCTTATTGATGAACTGAAGCGACAGGCTCCCCTGTGGAAGAAGGAAGTCCGGGCGGACGGTGCGATTTGGAAGCCGGGTCTAGGATGACCTTCTCGCGTCCATGGTATTGCAGACATCCCTGACCGCACTTGGCACGTTCGATGCAATGCCCTCCACCATCATCCAGCCGTGACCCTTGACTCCATCCCCGACCATCCTAATGCCCCTCACACCAATGTCAGAAGGCAACTCTGCACCCTGCGGGGCGCGGTTGCATGGCCAGTTCCGATGATAGGTGTGCACGCACAACTCCTCGCCATGATCAGAGAGCCATGGAATCGCATCATACAGCTCATCCCTGCCTTTGGCAATCTCCGACTTTACGCTGGGATCAGGCACGTACTGGTGTGTGATCATCATATGCCGCCCCTCTGGGGCTAGGGTAGGTTCGGAGAAGGTTGGAATAACGTAGCCACCGACCCTATCGAGGCTTGGAATCATAGTCACACCACTGTCCCTTTGGGGAATCTCGTCATCCAAATCGAAGACGAATCCAATCCCACCAACAGCCTGCGTATTTCTCACCTGTTCACGAACTGATTTAGGGACCTCAAAGTCCTCAGAGAGCGAATGGAGCAGATTTGGATGACCTCCATTGTGAATGATGGAATCGGCGCCAACCCATGCGGTGCTATCCCTGCCCCGTCTCCTGATTCCGATGCAGAACCTGTTTTCCTTGGTTGACTCCTCTGCTTCCCCCGGAAGAATATCGGTGACTTCGTGAGACAGCTTTACGCTAGCCCCATTCTGCTTCAAATCCGCTCTGAGCCCATCAATTACTCCTTTGCACCCGCCTTTTGGGATGTGGGGCCTGTCGCTCCAGAATGAGTTCTGTAGTATTCTCACTACGGTAGATGCCGGCATCTGATCGAAGCGAAGGCTGATTGCGAAGTTTGAGAATGCCTCTAGAAAATCAATGAAGTCGTCAGTGAAAAGTCGTTGGAGCCAAGTCCTGCCATCCATGGTCTCGCTTTCCCGGGGTCGCTTGGCTCGTGAGGCCAATAGCCTCGGCATGCTTAGGGTGTTCTTTATCGGGAACCAGGGGAGGATCCCGTAAACCGAATTGGCAGTGTAATGCTTGCCGTCCTTGAGTTGGCAGGCGAACTTCGTTGACGGCAGGAAGTCCACACCATGCCTGCCCAGTTCCAAACCCCCTCTGGTGCGCTTACCCAGGATTAGTTTGGAGAAGGGCCCCTTTCGACCGTGCGGAATCATGTGCACTGCGCCAGTGGGAATCTGGAAGCCGGCATGATCGTGCTGGGTGAAGCGACCTCCGGCGAAGGACATCCTCTCGAACAGCGTGACGTCATACTTGCCAGTCTGAGCAAGCTTGGCTGCAGATGAGAGCCCCCCCACTCCCGCGCCTATCACAACTGCCTTCGACTCGCTCACTGATCCACCTCATGAGTAAACCAAAGCGCCAGTCGGGCACCACAGTAGGCATCGCAAGCAGTCAGTGCAGTTCTGTTCGTTTACCTCGCACAGACCTTCGACGACGAGGGCATCATCATTGCAGGCCATCGAGCAGTAGGAACAGCCGACGCAGAGGTCATTGATCACCTGTAGTCTACTACCATCTGTGACGGGTCTGTCATGAGGGAGGCCCGATTTCAAGGCGGGCACGACGCCTGGGGTGCCCCTGTCCCGGAACGCCTCCGCCATGCCATCCAATTCACATCTCGGTATTTCATCCCAATGCCGCTTCTCCGAGCCTATGAAGAAGGAGTATGCCATCCGAGGGCTATATGGTGCGATAATGGGGGGCCCGTGGACTGGAATCGTTGATGTCGGCTCTAAACCAGTCGTTGCCCGCGAGGCTGTAGCAACTGGTATTCTATCACTCTCCCCCGAGGCACTAGACGTGGTCACAAATGGCCGCTCACCCAAGGGTGATGTGCGCGAGTCATCCACTGTAGCTGCAATTCAGGCCGTCAAGGAGACCCCTAGGGCCCTACCTCATTGCCACCCCATACCCATCGAGGGCTGCACTGTGGATTGGAAGGTTGAGGAAGACGGTCTGCGTTGCACTGTCTCGGTGAGGACTCACTGGACCACAGGCGTGGAGATGGAGGCATTGTGCGGCGTCAGCACAGGACTTCTGTGCGCATGGGACATGCTCAAACCAATCGAGAAGGACAATGAGGGCCAGTATCCCAATGCCCGGATTGAGGACGTCCGTGTTATCCGGAAATCGAAGGCCGACCCGCAGGATTGAATGGCTCGTCCCCTTCCCCCCTCACATGGCGACAACCGACTTGGTCCCGCACTTCCTGCGGGCGACCGAGGCCGCTGCCGTTGCCGCCGCTGCATGGAAGGGCCGAGGCGATCGCAAAGCCGCTGATGGGGCCGCAGTAGAGGCGATGCGAGCCGTCTTCGACACCGTCCCTTTCGATGGGAGGGTCGCTATAGGGGAGGGAGAGCGCGACGATGCACCCATGCTTTGGATTGGCGAGCCCCTAGGGTCAATGCAGGGCGATCCCTCTGCCCCCTCCATCGATATTGCAGTCGATCCCCTGGAGTGTACCAACCACGTTGCTCTGGACCTTCCTAATGCCATGGCGGTCCTCGCTGCTGGCCCTATGGGGACGCTGCTACATGCTCCAGACTGCTACATGGACAAGATCGCCGGACCCGCCGCCCTTGCCGGCGAGGTCAGCCTCGAGGCCGATGCGGCTTACAACGTCGAGGCCGCCTGCGCTGCCCTCGACAAGCATCCTAACGACCTCCACGTCGTAGTGATGGACCGCCCCCGTCATGAGGGCCTTCTTCGTGACCTAGCCGCTCTCGGTGTCAACACAATTCTCATTGGTGATGGGGACATCTCCGCAGCCCTCGATGCTGCTGACCCAAATTCGGGGACTGACATGCTGATGGGCATCGGGGCGGCCCCAGAGGGGGTCATCACCGCAACCGCACTACGTGGTCTTGATGCCCCGTTCGAGGGGCGCCTCGTATTCACGAACGAGGGACATCGGGAGCGTGCCGAGCGCATGATTGAAGGCGATATCGAGAGAATCTGGGATCGTGACGAGCTTTGCACATCCGAGGACTCAGTCTTCATTGGAACCGGCGTGTGCAGTGGTCGAACCAAAGGTGTCGAGTTCTTGGATAGCGGGGGTGCGTCCGTGCAATCGGAGGTCATAGAGGTCTCCTCTGGAGTCCACAGGTTTGTCTCCTCCGAGGTAGATTCTTAGGCTCTTTCTTGCCTTCAAATGCTGTTGAGCCACAGAGTTTTCTTGCGATGGCTTCTTTTCTACCTCTGCCACCCGGGTAACGGGGCATTGGAATGGACAAGGAGCTCTTGGAGAGGACTGCAAGGGAACTGGTGTCTCCGGGTAGGGGCGTTCTTGCTGCAGACGAGAGCAACGGAACGATGTCAAACAGGCTGCAAGCCGTTGGCATCGCACCCTCGCCAGAGGCTAGGCGGGCTTATCGCGCCAACTTGTTCGCCACTGAGGGCTATGAGTCGGCCGTCAGCGGCGTGATTCTTTTCGATGAGACAATTCGCCAGCACATGGATGACGGCGCCCCGATACCCGAAACACTGTCCAGCAGGGGTATTCTCCCTGGGATCAAGGTCGATACCGGCACCAAGGAAATGCCTCACCACCCTGGTGAGAAGGTTACAGAGGGGCTGGATGGACTCAGGGATCGCTGCACCGAGTACTTCGCCATGGGTGCCCGCTTCGCCAAGTGGCGCGCTGTGATTGGAATTGGTGACGGTATTCCAAGCGAGGACGGCATCTCTGTCAATGCCCATGTACTGGCACGATATGCATCCATCTGCCAGGAGCAAGGACTAGTCCCAATTATCGAACCAGAGGTCCTGATGGATGGGAGTCATGATGCGCAGCGCTGCTTCGATGTCACCGCCCAGACCCTGGATGCGACTTTCGCTGAATGCGCTGCTCAAGACGTGCACATCCCCGGCTCCCTGCTCAAACCAAACATGGTAATCGCCGGCAAGGAATGCGAGACTCAGATTTCAAGGGAAGAGGTCGCCCAATTGACCGTGGATTGCCTGACTCAGCATGTCCCACAGGATCTTCCTGGCATCGTGTTCCTCTCGGGTGGACAATCTGACGAAGACGCAACAGCCCACCTTAACCTGATGAACACGATGGACGCCGAGCACCCATGGCAACTCTCTTACTCCTATGGAAGGGCCCTCCAGTCACAAGCCCTAAGGGAGTGGGCTGGCGCAGGAATCGACTCAGGTGCCGCTAGCCAACGGGCCTTCTCTCATCGTGCCAAGATGAACAGCTTGGCTCGAAGCGGTGACTGGAGTGAGGAACTGGAAGCCTGACTCAAAGCTTCTCGAGCGCGCCCGGGCGGACCTGCCAAACGCAAATTTCGTATCGGCCAGATAACGCGCCACCGCGCTTGGTGGTGGCGACTTTCAGGATATCCTTGTCCTTGGAAAGCACGTTTCCGAGTTGCTGAGGCGTCGTACCGTGCCTCATTGTCGAGTTCACGTGCTCGAGAATCTCGGTCGTGTTGGCCTCTCCCCTCTCATCTAGAAATTTCTTGATCTTCTGTCTTAGTCTGGTCGTCCTCATCTCCATCACCTGGGCTATGTGCGGCCCCAAACGGAGCCGTCCTCCACAGGAGAGTGGAGGGTGATATAACGCTTCTGTATGTATTTCTCCTTGTTTGTTACATATAGTGACATGATTATGAGTGAAATGGTTGCTAATATGTGGTGCAATATTGGAAGCAGCAACTATTCCAGTGGAAATATGTAATTAAATGTAATAAAACAACATAATTTATTACCGTGATGCAATGTGACTTTATTTGCAGGTGATACTTCGTGTCAATTGGTTCCGAGAGTGGTTTTGGGGGAACTCGACAGATCTCCCCTCGAAGAATAAGGAGCAAGCACCGTTCTAGGCTCATTTCGAGGCTCGCGGAGGGTGATGCTACTGTGAGTGAGCTAGCTCGAACCTCCGGTCTGAGAGTCCCTCACGCATCGGCGGAGATTCGTAGAATGAGGGACGAGGATTTGGTCTCCAGTGACTTGCCACCTGGGAGTCGCGGGGCACAGATTCGCTTGACTGAGAAAGGATGGGGGATACTTAATGACGACGAGTGGTCGAAGGCACTGACCGTCACCGAGCTACCTTCGAATCGAAATTGCTGCTGCATCATCTCTCGAGATGAGGACAACCTCCTCCTTTGCTTCATCGATTCGCCCAGTGATCCCTTGGTCCCTATTCCAAATCGTCTGCCCGCGCCTTCCGGCCCCAATACTGCTTCCATGGGAAGCCATGGGGTGTCTTGGAATTGGGCCGTACTGACCGAGCGATTTCCACGCTGGTTCAATCTCGAAAACATGGAGGAGGTGAAGGCCCCTCCTGACCTCACAGATCCGGAGAGAATCGAGGCTTACGTGGGTCGGGCCTTGGTTGTCGGCGTGATGAGGGCCAAGTTGCTCGATGCCGATTTCCCCATCACCATCCCTCCCGGGGCGTGGTTCTCACCCTTGGACTCAAGACCGGATCCACCATTAGCTGAGATGGCCTACCACCGTGGTCCTTGGGTACTTGGCTCATGCCACGAAATAGCCCCCAATGTCCGTCCGAATCAGCCGATTGCTGCACCAATCAAGGAGAGGCTCCCCAGATCCGTCCTGCTTAGATCAGCAAAGTCGAATGCCGTGGTGGTTGCTGATTTAGGGGGCTTGCACATTGAGGGTAGGGAGTACCCCCTGTCAGCATTGGAACATTGGATAAAGGCGGCACACCCAAGGCTGACGGACCATGAGAGATACAGGAGGTTACGAGCTCTACGTGACCGCATCTCAACTTCCAAGAGAGTCAAGACAGAAGACTCGACATGGAGGCGCTTCAAGAGAGACTGGGGGGATGCCCGATTCTTGATAGAGGAATCTTCCATCAGGCTAGTAGATATCAGGGGGTTGAGGAAGTCTGCGTGTGAATCACTCATTCGCTGGTCCTTGCAGGGAATCGAAGGACTCCCGCTAGTTCTGGAGATAGACGCCCACTTGCCCAGCGATGTCCTGTCTGTTGTCGCCTCGCACCCTCACCTGAGACTGGTACTTCTCGATGAGATGATGCCGCCCTTCGAAAATTTAGATAGATTGGATTTGGATCCTTTGAGAACCCTCCCATGGATGACCTTCTCCTCCAAAGGAGGAAAGGCGATTCCAATCAGAATCGTAGAGGAGACAAAGACCATTACATCGACCTTCGATGACGAACAACTCGCCATATCTCCTTGGGAGATTCTCAAGCGCCCCTCCCACCAGGGGTTCATTCCAGAAAAGTTAGACGGGGACATGTCATCCATAGTCGGTTCGGCAGCGTCACAATTTCCTAGAGGTGATGAAGAATGGGCTAATCAGTTGGAAGCGAGATATCCACTCGCAGCTTGGATCGCCTCGCCCCAGTGGGCTAGATGGCCTAGGTGGCAACGACTGTCATCCAGGATGGATTCCGAATGGCTCGCCCTGATGGATGTAGATCACCTCCCCATAGACAAGATTTCCAGCGTCGCCGACCAAGCACCCGATTCGGTATTGGAATTGTATGCGGAGAAGATTACCGCAAAGCTCAGGGAGGATCCGGATAACCTACTTCGATCATGGCCGGCCATAGATCCAACCCAAGCAAATAGAGGTGCGGCATGGCTAGCCTCCCAATTCATCCAGAACTCGGCTTGGCTGCCTGGCGACTCCCACAGTGATCTTCTCAGTTGGGCAGTGGAGGCATGGTTGACGGAACCCCCGGGAGAATCCCTATCTGCGCTTAGGGGGGTGACCTGGTTGTACGACAATAGCCAGAGCCCGCACGAGGAGCACGAAGTGACGATTCGCAGAATCAGAGACAGGGGCTCGCAATTACCAGACGGCCACAGCCTCAATACATGGTCCAAGCTCATGAATCACACCTTGGGGGAACAAAAGGCAGATATGGGGGCGATTCAGCTTATTCGCAGAGATTTGCCACCTGGGTGGTGGGCTCCAATTGCCTCTGAAATTCTAATCCAAATGCTGCAAGAGGACGCCTTAGACGATCTGTTGCTTCACAAATCACCGTGGTGTGCAACCATCCTTCGCCCAATTGGCGAGAAATGCATTGCCCCAGGCCTCTCTTCAATCTCACATCCGGGTTGCGACCCCGAATTGTTGCAACCCCTAAGGAGTCTGATGCGAGGCATATCCAGCGATGATTTACATACGGGTAATCTCGATTCATTGATGGATTTGCTCGAAGCACTTGAATCCGCACGTGACAAGACGCCGCCAACCTCGGGTAGGACACACGACCTAGTAGGGTGGCTGGCCCAACCAGCAGGAAAATGGCCAGAATTCACCACTGAGATGATGATGGATGGTGATCATTCGGTGGCCGAGAGACTCATTCTAGGCCTATCGGGCTATCACACAGGTCTTTCTTGATTCGAAATCCGCCGGAAACCAAATTTTCTCGAGACCGCTGGGTTCTTGTGCGCCTCAGGGTGCCACATGATGCCCAACCGGCAACACCGTGTGGACGAAACCCCCTCGCCGGAGGTGGAGGATGAAACACGGCACCACGGAATGGGTGACCACCTGTCGAAGACCAGCGTGACCGTCTGTGCGGAATGATCGTTGGCGCAATTCAGGTGGCCGGATTGCGTTAGGTCCCCTGAGGACTGCATAGAATGAATCAAGGGACTACCCCGCAATCCGACAGACGTCCCGGGGTGGGTCAGGCGCCCGAGCTACGCCGTGAAGGTGGCCGTTACGCCCCGGGGCACACAATTCCCCACAGCACTCAAAGCATGGCCCTATGGTGGAATCCTGATGCACGAAGTCGGCCTCATCGGTGGCACCTTCGATCGGTTTCATGATGGCCATGCCCTACTCTTGGACAGGTCCCTCGAAGCATGCACTTCTGTTGAGGTGTGGCTGACCTCGGACTCATCTGCCCATTCCAAGGATCCCCGAGTCCTAGGATGGGAGGATCGCTGCCAGGAAATCCGTGATAAATTGGGCATTGACTCAGCCCAGAGAATCAGATTTGGGGTTCTCGAGGATGCGTTCGGCCCAGCCCCTAACCACCCTAATGCAGGGGCCATCACCTGCACCCCCGAGACGCGGTCCGTGTGTGACGAGATCAACTCCATGAGATTGCACAACCGGCTTCAGCCGCTCGATATCATCGAGGTGGGGCACCTCTTGGCTTGGGACGGGATTCCGATATCAAGCTCACGAATCAGGAATGGTGAGATTGATCGCACCGGTCAGCCTTGGATTCCGAATTTGGTCAGAGAGGGTAGCATCAACCTGACTCCCGAGGTCGAGTCAGAGCTCAAGGATCCATTTGGCCAGTTAGTTCCAGGCCCAGAGGATAACCCCTCAGTAGCTATGTCGAAGGTGATTGCTCAAATCGGGACCGAGTCGGCACCGATAATCGCTGTTGGGGACGTAACCGTCCTAACTCTGCAGAATCTAGGTCGACCAGCAGACATAGCCTTGGTGGACGGCCTTACCAGAAGGCAGCCCTGGGATGGAGCCGAGGGAATCGATCACTCCGCTTACGATGTGGTGTTGCGGTGCCAGAGTCCCCCCGGTTCGCTCACTCCCTCGCTATTGGAGGCCTGCGAGCAAGCGATGCTCTCGTGGATGGAAGATGGAATCACCCACCTCGTTGAGGTGGAGGGAGAAGAAGACCTAGCCCCTCTGATACTGCACCCTCTGGCCCCACTGGGGTCGGTGGTGCTCTACGGGCAGCCGGGTAGTGGGGTCGTTCTCAGATGGTGCAGCGAGGAATCCAAGCAACGTTGCAGGAAGTTGCTGGGCGGATTCGATAGCGGCGATTGATCATGACTCCGCTGCTTGGAGGATGTGGAGCCCCAATCCGGAGGCCACTAGGGCGATAGTAACCGAGTACACGCCCGGATCGACCCAAGTTGTGTTTATCGCACTCCACACTAGGTAGAAAGTAGCACCTACGAGAATCATCCAGCTAGCTAGCAATCGAGTCACCCCTCCGCTCGGAGACAACAGGCTAGTGAGGATGGGGCTGTGGGGCAGTCCAAGGAACCAGCCCGTGAACCCGTCCTCACGGGACTTTCCCATGCCAACTATTCCGGTAGCCAGAAGGGCAACGCCGAGAGCCCCAAATACCGCATCATCGAGAACCAATGACATCTCCGCAGTATGGGGATCGCCACCGGTCAGAAAGCCAATCCACAGGACCTTGTGACCCGGCGAGTATGCGCCGCTAACCATGTTTACAGCGGTTAGAAAGAGGGCCCATGAACCGAGGATGATCGCACCCGCAGACATGGTGCTGCTCGGCCTCAGCAGCGCATTCATCCATTCGGAGCCATCTTCTGACATCGAGCCGGCGACCTGCCCTTTCGGTATAACCGTTGTCGGAACCGTTCTGCTCACAGATGGCCTTGGAGGTGATACTTTCCTAGGGAGGCCTCGTTGATCAGGGGTTCATTCTCGCTCATGAGGGATATCGCATCGATAGCCTTGGGAATGGCGGAGTTGACTTGTTTGCTTCGTCCACCCCTGCCCTTGCTGACATTTCTGGCCATAATCAGCCCGATGGTATCAAGCTCGTTCAATAGAGATGAGACGCGTCTGGTGGTTAGGGGCTCTATGCCAATTTTTCCACAGGCATCTGCGTAGGTTCGATAGACCTCACCAGTGGATATGTTTCTCAACCCATTCTCTTCGTTCAAGCAGATGGAGAACAGAACGAGCTTCTGGTGCAAGGGCAGAGTCTTGAGCACTGGCGTTACCTGATCATATTCCAACTGGCTCTGAGCCAATCTCACGTGCCTGGTATCGACCTTGGACTGGGCTCTTTGCTCAGATTTCTGGACAGAAATCCTAAGCAAGTCCAGCGCTCTTCGTGCGTCCCCGTGCTCCTGTGCGGCGAGCGCTGCGCACAGTTTGATCACGCCCTCGTCGAGAACTCCCTCTCTGATTCCCATCGAGGCTCGCTCTCCAAGAATGTTCTGAATCTCGGTGGCAACGTATGGATGGAAGACCACGTCCTCCTGGCTGAGTCTCGAACTCACCCTCGGATCAAGATGTTGCGTGAAATGCAGATCATTGCTGATGCCGATTATCGAGCATCGACCATTATCGAGAACTGTGTTCAGGCTGGTCAGCGCGTACAACAGATCATCCCCTGCACGATCGACTAAGTTGTCGACCTCGTCTAGCACGATGATGTGGACCCCACCGGCCCTGCTCATCCTCATTACCAAGGTCTCGAGAACTCGATCCGTCGGCCACCCAGTGAATGGCACCGGGGGGTCGCCCCGCCTCGCCAACTGACTAGCGATGGTCTGGACGACCCTGTACTTTGTATCCACGTTCCTACAGTTTATTTCGTAGGTATTCACTATCTGGCCCATCTCTTTGCCCTTCTGGCGCAACTGCCCTAGGACAAACCTAGTCACTACTGTCTTACCCGATCCAGGGACGCCATAGAGGAGCATGTTTGAGGGGATGTGCCCATTTAGGGCATCGACCAGGTTTCTGACAAGCGCATCGACCTCGTGCTCCCTGTGAGGCAGACGCGAGGGTTCGAAGGCATGGTCGAAGGCTTTCCTGTCGATGAAGAGACTATCCTGTCCAAGAATCTTCTCGAAAATATTTCCTTCCATTTTTTAACACCGAGGCAACAAACCCACTAATGGCCATTCCTCCACCCAGTTGGATTCATTGCTACTTAGTACGTGAGCCGGACCGAGAGAGTTAGGGGTAATAAGAGTGTCTTGCAAGAATGAGATTTGCGGCTTGTTCCCCATGTCTGCTAATGTCAATCCCAACACGAGAAAAACAACTGATATAATACGGCATGAAACTATTCAGTCAATCGTTTTATACTCAATAAATCAATGTACTTTTTACATCATTTTCCTCTTGTCTCCACTATATTCGGGAACTGCCAATCTCTGGTGGTGTCATAAACTCAGAACATATCTAAATTCAAATCATAGGGTTCCAAATACACCATTCGAAACTAGACAATATATCTGTAGTATAAATAATAGATAATTTATTTATCTATATTTTATCAGCCTCAAATCACCATCGTCTTTTATTTCAAGGCGATCGCCATCGTTGAGTTGATGAATTTCATCGGGCAATTCAGGAACTTCGAAACCAGAGTCACTATCTAGTGAACGGGAGAAGTTGTGCGTGACCAGAACCATGGCATGGGGATGTCGCGCAGAGAAAGAAATAACTTGGGATGGATTGTGATGATGGGGGCTATCGACGAAATCCGGCACCCCCATTTCTAGGATTACGACATCCGACTCTCGGGCCCGTTCCTCAATTTCCTGGCACGGCCCGGAATCCCCGCAGTGAAGGATAGTAAGGCCGCTTCCATGTATCAACTTGTACCCGTGAGGGTCGGTCTCGGGAGTGTGGCTGACGGGGAACCTGTCGTAACTCCACCCGGTTCCCTTCAAGATGCCAGACTCATCTTCGTTCCAGACTGTTCGTTCCCTGAGTGCGTCTTCAAGACTCCCTGGAAAACCGACTTCGCAGAGTTTGCTCAGACGTTCCCTGCCCCCCGGTCTAGTGTGAACGCTCAACGTTTTCCGGGCATCCCTATCTGGGGCCAACCATTCCCTGTCAAGCAACAGAAATGGAAATCCGAATGTGTGATCTGCGTGCCAATGGGTGATTAACAGGTGCTGAATGTCTGAAGGTGAAACGCCCGCACGTCTGAGTTGTGGAAGGACGGTGGGGGGGGAGTCGATCAGAACGGCACCATCGATTAGGGCCAAAGCATGCATCCTTCCGGGGGGAGAGAATGCATTGCCGGTTCCGAGGAACAGAACCTCCGCCATGTCTCGCGTTGGGGGCCCCAAGACTTGATGCTTCGCTTCGAGAGGAGCACCCTCTCCGCATTCGTTCATAAACGAACAACAACTCCCGATATTGAGAGATGTAAGAATGTCTGTCTGGAGTGCGAAGAACCCGTACCATTCTGCTATGATTCAGAATTTCGTCCTCAATGGGAAAAAATCTCGCAAGGAGACCAGGCACATCGTTTTCGAACTGGGCGGTTCGGGGTTGGAATACAAGGCCGGCGATGCTCTTGGAGTCATTCCAAGATGCCCCCCGTCACTGGTCGAGGAGCTCCTTTTCGCTACTAACTTCTCGGGGGACGAAGAGGTCGAGACCCACCTTGGAACATGCTCCCTCCGGGAGGCTCTCACTGATAGATTCGAGATCCATCGTGTCTCGAAGAAGTGGATAGAAGGACTCGGGAACCGTCTATCGAAAGATTCGGGGACTGTTGGGATGAGGATAGTGAGGCGTCAGCGCTTCTCCTCCACGGATGGCATCCTGCTGATGGATTGGCAAGGCAGTGGGACCGATGACGATTTCCCAGAGGGATTCGTCGAAATCGGGGCCACTGGAGATTCCGCAGCCTCACTTTGGGACAATCTGACCTCCGATCCAAGTGCCATGGAGGACTACATTTGGTCAAGGGACTACATCGATGCCATCGCCGACTTCGGACACATTGGTTTCTCTCCACAGCAGTTGGTCGATGGTATGGACCGACTCAAACCGCGCCTCTACTCGATTGCTAGCAGTCCCGACTTTGAACAAGGCACTGTTCACCTGACTGTAGCTATCGTTAGGTACAATCATCACGATAGGGATCGAACCGGGCTATGCACCGGTTTCATGGCCGATAGATGCGAAAACAACGCCTCCAAAGTCGGGGTCTTCATGTCCCCGACACGCTCGTTCGTCCTTCCCAATGATGGTTCCACTGACATTATTATGATCGGTCCCGGAACGGGGATTGCCCCATTCAGAGCCTTCCTCCAACAGCGGGATATAGATGGGGCTACCGGGCGCAATTGGCTCTTTTTTGGGGACTGGACTGAGGAGGGAGAGTATCTCTACAGGGATGAGATGGACGACTGGAAGGAACGAGGCGTCCTTACAAAGCACGATCTGGCTTGGTCCAGGGCCGGTCCTGAGAAGGTCTACGTACAGCATCTCATGAAGCATCAGGGTGAGGAGATATGGAAATGGATAGAAAAAGGCGCGTACTTCTATGTCTGTGGTGATAAGCAGTACATGGCCAAGGACGTCCATAGCACCCTCATTGGAATCTGCTCCGAGTATGGTGGAATGGGCTCAGACGAGGCGAAGGACTTCGTCGAGAATGGGATGATGAAGGCCGAGAAGCGATACCTCAGGGACGTCTACTGAATTGAGGCCGATTCACTCATACGAACGTGCACTCAGCGGGAGGTGTGTTCCGACGGGTCCTCATCGCGAACCGAGGGGAGATCGCGCTTCGAATCCTTCGCTCTCTACGTTCTATGGGAATGGGGGCCGTAGTCGTCCATGGCAGGGAGGATCGACTGTCGCTGCCCGTCAGGCTAGCAGACGAGGGATATTTCATCCCCAGAGACGATCCACTGGCCTCGTATCTGGATATCGAGGCCATCGTCATAGCAGCCAAGGACGTCGGTGCTGACGCAGTTCACCCTGGATATGGGTTCCTCGCTGAGAACGCAACATTCGCCCAACGTCTTGCTGAGGAGGAGATCACATTTATCGGACCGAGCCCAGAGTCCCTCCGCTTGCTGGGGGACAAGATTGCTGCCAGAGGGGTGATGTCGAAGGCCGGTATTCCCGTGGCAGGGGGCTCGGAAAAGCCAGTGGCCAATCCCGATGAGGCATCAGGTATAGCCGCCGAAATCGGATTTCCACTCATCATCAAAGCCGCTTCTGGAGGAGGGGGGATCGGGATGCAAGTAGTAGAGGCAGAGGAGGACTTCCCATCCGCAATGAGACTATGTCAGGGCAGGGCAGCATCTGCATTCGGCGATGATAGGGTATTTCTCGAGAAGTTCATCAGAGATGCAGAGCATATCGAGTTCCAAGTTCTCGGTGATGGTAGAAGGGCGATTCACCTAGGCGAGCGATTCTGCTCCATACAACGCCGACACCAGAAAATCCTCGAAGAAGGGCCATGGCTTAGTGACGATATCAGGGAGGAGATCGGCGCACGGGCTGTGGCTGGTGCAGAAGCAATCGGATACCGGGGCCTAGCAACCTTTGAATTCCTGAGGGATGCCGAGGGGGAGTTCTATTTCATGGAGGTAAATCCACGAGTACAAGTCGAACATACAGTCACTGAGATGATTACCGGACTGGATCTTGTTTCCCTCGGCATCCGAGTAGCTGCGGGAGAGGAACTCCCTTTGTCGCAGCAGGACGTCAGATGGGATGGCCATGCCATCCAGGCGAGGATTAACGCTGAGAATCCAATGACCTTGGACCCCTCTCCCGGCAAGGTGTGGGAGTGCCATTGGCCAGGGGGGCCGGGTGTCCGGATAGATACTCACGCATTTTCCGGATATGACATGCCAGGTGCCTTCGACTCTTTGCTCGCTAAGATTATTGCTTGGGCTCCCTCGAGAGAGGAGGCGATCCTCAGGCTCGATGCGGCTCTGGATGAGGCCATCCTACTGGGCGTTGACACGCTGATACCATTGCATAGGGCCATTCTGAATGAGTCTGATTTCAGAGAAAGAAACATCACCACTGACTACTTGGAAACTCATCAGGGGTTAGTTTCGGGGGGTCGTTAGGTTGGATTTGGCCATCGTCGGGAGCATTGGCTACGATGATATCGAGACTGTGGTCGCTAGCGGCTCAGACATCCTAGGTGGGTCAGCTGTCCATGCCGGAATCTCGGCCTCGTTCCACATGCCATCAATCCCCGGGCGAACTCCCCGTGTAGGCCTTGTCGCTCCAGTGGGCGCCGATTTCGCCGAACGGGACCAGTCAATGCTTGAAGGCTTGGGCCTGGATCTCTCAGGGGTAGCGAGACTGGAGGGCAAGACGTTCAGATGGTCTGGAAGGTATGGGGGTACTATGGAAAATGTGGAGACTATCTCCACTGAGGTGAATGTCCTAGGTGGCTTCAACCCTGAAATTCCTGATTCATGGAATCCTCCAAAAGTCCTCTTCTGCGCCAATACGGACCCCGGGTCTCAGGTTTCTGTACTTGACCAGTGCCCAAATGTCGAGATTTCGGCTGTTGACACCTTCATGTTGTGGATAGAAACCGAGTTCGACGAACTCTCGCTTGCACTGAGGAAGGCCGATATAGCCATCCTCAACGAAGAGGAGGTCTGTGCGATTTCGGGCGAGGATGTATTTACCCGGGCAATACAGCCCATACTGTCTGGGGCTGCTCTTCACGGAGGCGAATCCGCCGGCAGGGGCCCGAGTGCCTTGATTGTCAAGCGAGGATCCGGAGGGGTCCTCGCAAACTTCCCTTGTGGAATTCTAGCCCTCCCGGCCTTCCCCACCACCGACATCGTTGACCCTACTGGATGTGGTGACTCCTTTGCTGGCGCCTTCCTAGCCAACATCGCCGGTAGATCCGGAGTCTTGAATGACACCGAGGCAATACGAGCAGCCTTGGTTCAAGCCGTGGTAACTTCTTCGTTCACCATTGAGGGCCTCGGCTCCTCGGGTCTTCTGGGTCTGGAGAGGGGGCTGTATCATGCGAGGCTGGACAAGTATCGCCGAATCGTCGGCCTGTGATTAACCAAGCCGCCTGATTCCAGGCAGCGGGTGCGGGTCTTCCTCGGTGGAAGTGGGCTTGAGTTGGTTGAATCTTAGTGAGTTTGTAGATGTCTCGAGTAACCTTGGGGGAAAATCCTCCCCGCTAGCCATCCTTGAGACGATGGAATCGAGGGCGCCCCGTGCAGATGACGCCCCGGTCGCTGTCTGCATGCTCCTGATTCTCGCCCCCACTTCGACTTGATGGTTCTGATCGTTCCTGAGCCTCATGTGCTGCGCGGTCTGGAAGCGAGAAAGCCCCCTCTCCTGCTTCTTGTCAGTCGCACCTGCGTTCGCCCGACTAGGGGGATATGATCTGGTGAGTGCACTACTGGGCCTCAAGAGCCTACCCAGCCACCCCGAGGAAAACTCCCTCTTCCTCCTATTGCCCGATGATACCCTGTTGGACCCCATGGTTGCTGCCAACCTGTTCAGTGCTGGATATTCCTCCAAATTCGCTGGTTGCTGTAGATTCTCAAAGCTCTTGCGATGCCTTAATTCCCTCTTAGCCTTAGCCTGGCGGACGACTCCAGCCCTGCACTCCTCACGCACTGCCTCCTCCGTCGGCGGGGGCAGCATGGGACTAATGTACGGGCCCCCCGGAGTACCCGAACTGCTGTGAGCTAGTTTGATCATTTGAGCGCTGGACATGCCGCGCTGCTCCTGGGCCGGGGTCGGAGTGCTTTCCAAATCGCCGAACCCAATGGAGGGGGGGGCCTCACGCTCTTGATGGGTTACAGCTGATGAATCGGTGTCAAAGATTCCCCCACTGGCGAAGAGATCCAATCCTTGGGCAGCGTCTGAGACGGCAGAGTCAATCCTGCTCTCCTTCATATCGCCTAGATTATTCTCAACATACCAAGAAGGAGTTTGCTTGCCTGGCCATGCCCTCTCATAGGCATTTTTTGTGGATGTGGCTACTGGGCTGTGTTGGACTACTGGGCTGTGTTGGTCCAATGAGGTCTGAACGGTCTCAAAATCCCCATCCTGACTCTCGAAATGGGCCGACATAGTGGGCTCGTGAAGAACAATTGGTTCCTCTATCTTCACGGTGTTATCCGAAACACCCATTTCTGGCTCCACAGAGGCAGACGAACTTGGTTTCGAGAGCATCTCTGCTGGGATTGGGAGAAGTCCCTTTGCATCTCTCAGAGCTGGAAACGTTGGCAGTTCTGTCTCCAGACCCTCCAAGCCAAGGAGTGCTTCTTCGATAGTGCTACCATGCCTCACCCTGTCAACCATCATGCACAGTTTGAGCAGATTACCCTCTTCCCCGGAAATAAGATGACGATCCCCGGAACCGGTCTCGATTGCGAGAATGGAATACTTGGTTAGGAAGTAGATGGTGACGACCAATATTCCCATCACGATTGCTAGCCACTTCCATGGAGACACGATGGTGCTGATTCCAAGATAGATGGCTAGGAGTCCCAATGGCGCGATTCCAGCCGGAAGGAGAGGGACCTTCAGATGCCTCATCCTGTCTATTGCAGCCAGATCTAATCTGACACCCTTGCCATCGAACCTTTCGATTGTCAACTGCCGTTCAGTCAGAACAGCGCAGAAGGTTCCCTTTGTCCCGACTAAGGAGAGCCCGCCGATTAGCTCCGCATTCCTCTTCTCCGTCGGGCCTTTTGGCCCGGCTAAGTACATCCCGATACCCGAGCGGCTCTTGCAAGGTATAAGTGCATGGGCATCAAATGAACCAGTTGAACTACTTGTAGCACCGGGTTATTTTCGCCGTTGGTCGCCCAAGTACGCAATCAAAGCTTCATCTCATGGCTTCTCGAGCAGCATCCGCCATCGTCCACAGGGCCTTATCTTCATCTGTTTCTGGTCTGAACTGAGGGATATTTATCGGCTTCATTGACTCATCGACAGCTACCATGAAGAAGAATCCTGAGCAAATCTCCTCCCCCTCCCATTCCGAACGCGAGAGCCTGCACGAAATTACGTAGACGCCCGCAGTCCTCGGAGAAGTCCATACAACCCTAGCTGTGGTTCTGATGACGTCACCTTGGAATGCAGGTCTCCTGAACTTCAGGGCATCTACGGAAACGGTGACGAATTCTCGGTGAGCGAACTTGGAGGCCGACATTCCTGCCGCAGTGTCCATAATTGCCATCAGCCTACCGCCGAAGAGCGTGTTCTTGGCATTGGTGTGGCCTGGAAACACCTCATCAAGCAAGATTACGGGTTCGAGAGAGTGGGGGCCACTGTCCTCCATCAGGCATACTCGGAACCCCATCATCCTTGAATGCTACAGTATTTCGAACCCAGCAATTCCGATTTCACCGTCGTATTGAACCGAAGGCGACGACTCGGAAGCGTGTGACGATACCGGAGTTGCGCTGGGAACCCGCGATTCACGAAGATCCCGATGGTGGCACGATTGTGTTGTGGCCGTACTTGCCATGTGTCAGGATGCCGGCCTCCATGAGGCCTCGCGAGTGGGATGGCTTGGCACTCCTTTGTTCCTCTGATGAGATCGAAGCAATGATGGAGGAGGAGGAGCAGGACAAACGCAGTCACGGCGTTCATGTCGAATCCGCCGCAGCTTCCGGAACCGCTCTTGGCATGCTGGTCAAGGACCTGCAAGACTTGGAGGTGGGGGGGCCGGCAATTCCCGATCCTGAGCCGATTCGCCTCTTGCACCACGCGCAGAACTCCAGAGGCGGGATGCCCATCTACTCAGTAATCCCGGACCTGAATGATGAGGAATGGGCGAACTGGCTCTCAAGATGCGCCGATGAACAAGTCAGGATACGCAACCTACTGGCTACCATAGGGAGATCAAAGAGGTGGGCCAAGTCGCGCAAGATGGCCATAGCCAATATATCTCCCTCCAAGGGGGCCGACGCAGATCTTGGAGCCGCCGCCACAGTTTGTGCCGCTTGGTGGCTGGAGGAGCGTCAAGGGATGAATGACGAACTCATCTCAGAGCGGGATGTGCGCATCGCTGCACGTCTAAGAGGCGCTTTGTCAAATCTCAGAAACAGCAGGATTGATGAGAGTGGAACACAGGGCGCAATACTATTGGCACCCGTCCAACAGGCCCACGTTCCAGCCATCGAGGCTAGCCTTGTGGCCTGTCAGGCTGTGGAGGCCATGGAGGCCGAGAAATGACTGATGAACGAATATCAATAGAGGTCGCGACACAGACTTTCAGATTCATCCCCGAGATTCCGGTCTCTCTCGAAGATGCCGTACAATTTGGCGGCGGGCGAAGCAACGGGGCCTACGCCGTAATCGAGCACGAGAATCCCCGCTCCACACTTGTCATCGAGCCTCGGGGCTCCATATTGGTCCACGGCATTTCCAATATCGAGGCGGCCACCTTGATCGCTCGGGAGTTTCTCCTCCGAATCGGCATGTCAGAGTCCGGATTGACCGTCGAGAAAGGCGACATGCTAGTCAGCTTCTCATTGGGCAGATCCGTTCTATTGGAGCTTGCAGCAGAGAGATTCCCCGCCGCAGAGCACGATCTCAGACTGGACGCCCTCAGAATCGATGCAAAGAGACACGGGTGCACTATCCTGCTGTTCAACAATGGTCATGGACTGATTCTAGGGCAGACATCCCGAAACATCGCGGAGTTGGCCGTCGGTTACTGGACTTCCCATCTCGAGGCTGAAGGCGCTTTGGCGTGAGATCATGCTTGAGGGCGGAGTCTGGAAGGGCCCGATTCTGGATCAGCACATGCATCTGGATCGCGAGAACATATTCTTGGGGGCTATCTCAGACTTCGTGCGTAGCGGTGGAACTGGAATCATGCTGGTACACAAACCAGGATTCTCACAGTCCCTTCCCACCGACATCGATGGCTACCGTTCCGCCTATTCCGAGACCTTGGAAATGGCCGACGAGGTCAGGGCCACTCACGGCATTGACGTAGGCGTGGTGCTCGGACCACATCCCGTTTCTTGGGAGCATCAGATTGAGACTCTTGGCCTTGAGCGCTCGACCGAATTGCATATTGAGGCAGTTGGCCTAGCCTTGGACTACATCGAGGCAGGGAAGGCCAATTGTCTCGGTGAAGTCGGTCGCCCCCACTATCCCGTCGACGAGATGACATGGGAATCCGCTAATGACCTCCTGACCGAGGTCATGTCGATGGCCTCTGGCGCAGGTGTGACAATACAACTGCACGTGGAGGATAACGGGGAGACGACTTGCAGGGAACTCTCCAAGCTCTGTGACAAGGCAGGACTTCGGCTGGATAGAGCAGTCAGACACTACTCCCCCCCAGACGTCAGTGCAGGGTTCACTCATGGACTTTCAGCCACTGTTAGTGTGGGCAAGGGTAGCGTGGAGGCCCTGACCGGGAGCGCTCGTGCCGCTTGCGCTCCTTGGGGGATGGAGACCGATTACCTCGACGATCCGCGCCGTCCGGGGGCGGTTCTGGGACCGAAGACCGTTCCCAGGAGGACCCGTGAGCTCTGCCATTCCCTACTATCAGACGGATGGGACGAGAACGAGGTAACCGCCCTGATGATGAATATCCACGTAGATTGGCCCAAGACCCTCTACGGACTCTGACCCAGCCTCCGTTTGTTCGGGGGTTTAGCATCATCACAACCATTCCAAGACGCTATCGCATCAGCGTGACCGTTGCCGCAAACGCTCGCTTTTCGAGACCTGAGATAGCACCGAATCGGTTTATAGCGAACTGATGCTCGACTGCCCGAGCGTCGGTGATGTAGGGGTAGCATCTGAGCCTTCCAAGCTCATGGCCCGGGTTCAAATCCCGGCCGGCGCACCACGAAATCGAGTTCCCCGACTGATGCATTCAAACGCACCCCTCCTGACGGGATGACGGTGCGACAGATGAGGAGTCAAGTGGGCGGAGACCTCTCGATCAGCAAGGACGCATCCGACCTCAAGGATGAGAAACAGGTGGTCGGGCGTAAAATCTGGCGAATAGTCCCATACATCAAGCGATACTGGAAGAGGGCCGTAGGTGGAGTTTTGGCCAACGCCGCGGCTAGGGCCTTCGACCTGATCCCATTCATCGCCATCGGAATGGCCGCTGACTACTACCGGGACAAGGTATACACCAGCCCTGCCATGGAGTCCCTTGTCAACTCGGACATCCTGCCGTCCGTTGGGCCAATCTCCTCTGTCGAAATCAGCTTCGGACTGTTGATTTTCCTCTCCTTTACTTTCCTCGCGGTTTTCCAAGGCCTCAGCGAGTACCTGTGGCAATCGACGGCCTACAAGGTCCAGCACGATATCCGAATGGAGGCGACCACGAGCCTGATGGCGATGGAGGCCTCCTACTTCGAGACCCGTCAGACTGGCAATCTGATGTCCGTGCTGTCAGCTGACGTCGCGCAGCTGGAGGACATCGTCTCTGACTCCAGTACCAGCATCATTCGTATTGTCATCACCTTCTCGACTGCCTTCGCAATAATGATCTGGATGTCCGCGAAGCTCGCACTCATCCTATTCATCCCATTAATCCTCATCATACCGATGGTGGTCTGGTTCTCGACCAGGGTCCAGCGGCGATACAGGAGGCAACGCGAGAGCACGGGGGGGATCGTCGCTATCCTCGAGAACGTACTCTCTGGAATCACAGTCGTGCAGGCCTACAACGCAAGTGAGTTCGAGCGTTCCCGTGTCGAGGGCGAGAGCGGTGAATACAGGGACCAGGCTATTCATGCCTCCAACCTGCGCAATCGATTCTTGCCCGGGATCTACGTTGTCGCCGGCATCTCATTCGGCCTCTTGGTATCTGCTGGTGGATGGCTAATGGAGTCGGGTGAAATTACCGTCGGGCAATTCGTCACATTCCTCCTCATCTCAACGAGGATGACTATGCCGATGTTCATACTGGGGATGCTGCTGAACCAGCTGCAGAAGGGTGAAGCGGCTTCAAAACGGGTTTTTGCTCTTGTCGATTTGGAGCCTTCGATCTTTGACAAGCCCGACGCTGTCCCCCTAGATGGCCCGATTCGTTCTATCTCCTTCGACAATGTGACGTTCGCCTATCCGACATCCGAGGCCAACGTACTCAATGGAATCTCATTCTCTGTATCCTCTGGAGAATTCCTCGGAGTGATGGGTCACACCGGGGCCGGTAAGAGTACCATTCTAAAACTGGTTGAGAAGTTCTACGAACCCCATCTCGGTTCGGTGAAGATCAACGGAATCGAAATCAATGCCTACACTGTGGAGTCTATTAGGGACAGGATAGGCTTCGTATCGCAGGACCCCTTCTTGTTCTACGGAAGTGTTCGGGACAACGTCGCCTACGCCCGCGAAACCTCAGACGATGAGATTCGGCGAGTGCTGGAAATCGCTGGAGCGTGGGAGTTCGTATCCGAGATGACAGATGGCCTCAAGACGATGGTTGGTGACAGGGGGGTGATGATGTCAGGAGGCCAGCGGGCGCGCATCGCTCTTGCGCGAGCCCTGCTCAAGGACCCCGACCTCCTAATCCTCGACGAGGCCTCTGCAGCTCTTGACGCCGAGACCGAGAGGCGCATCCAGCAGTCCCTATTCAGCGGCTCCAACGGAGACGAGCAGAGGATCACGATCGCTGTCGCCCACCGCCTCGCCACAATTAGAAACGCCGACGAGATAATCGCAATGGTCGACGGAGCGATTGTCGAGCGTGGAAGCCATAACAAGCTCCTAGGCAACGAGAATGTCTACGCGTCCCAGTGGTCGATCCAAACCGGTGATCTAGGCGCAGCAGAGGTCTGAGGCTAGTCCCTGAACCTATCGTCGATCTGTAGGCCGGAACGTCCCGTGACGACCCTCCATCGACCCTGTAGGACGCCCATCCCGTAGCTCCAATGCAGCAGGAATGTCACGAGGGAGGACAGGAATACGGTCAAGGGATTCCGACTAGGTGAACTTCCGCTAGCCGCCCCCAGCCAAGCTACTAGGTTGTACAGCATGACGAGCGTCGGGAGTTGGTGAGCAGCAATCCTCTCCGGGCCCATCGGAACGGCTTCAGCGGAGATATCCCAGAACTCAGGCCACGCTAGGCCGCCGTTAAGGGAGCCCCAGATAAACAGGGAGATGGACAGGAAAACAAAGGGAGGGAACGCGGATACTAGCATGTGGCTCCACCCCCAGAGTCCGGGGTACTCATTGCCTGCGAGCGTTCTGACCAATCCGTAGTTGCGGACCTGCCTCTTGACGCGGACAAGTCCACGCCTTCTGTGCCACATCACCGCACTTCCATCAGACCACAGCCGGTGCCCCGCCGACCTGATTTTATGGTCCAACATCACATCCTCCGCACCAATTGCACCCGAATCGAACCCACCGACCTCCTCAAGCACCGTTCTCCTGTATGCGGAGTTAACTCCGGGAAGCTGCTCGACCTCCTCGATGCCGCCCTTAGCCTGCCTTCCGTAGTTGGTACCTGCAGTGAAGAGGGGATTGCAGAAGGAGACGTCGATGACCCGCTGCCAAAGCGTCGAAGACTCAGGGGGGGCGAAGTTCGGGCCCCCCACGCCCGCCACCTCGGATTGGTCGAACCAACGTACGAGATTGGCGACCCAGTCCCCGGGAACGATGACGTCGTCATCTGTGAACAGAACGAGATCGGATTTCGTGGCTCCAATCGCAATGTTGCAGGCATCCGCCCTAGTCCTAGAACCCATATCATCCAAGTAGCGCACCCCCTTGGATTCTGTGACTCGGCGTCCCGGATCTTTGTCCGGCCCCACCACTATCACATCGACTTCGGGGTGGGTCTGGCGGACCAGCCCGTCTAGAGTGATGCCCAACTCCTCAGCATTGCGGATGGTTGGGACGATGACGCAGACGCTGGCAACCATCTCAGATTTTCCTGTGGGGCCTCATTGATGAGTTCACGGGTCATTCATCACCCTAGGTGCTAGGAAGTAGGTCCATTTCGCACCGCCATCGTTGCTCATCCACGTGAGCCTGAGCGGGTACTTGTCTTGGAATTCGAGGGTAATCTCGTTCGTCAGCCCTCCTGCGAGCTTCCTCGTTAATGGGTCGAGGAACTGCAGGGAGTAGGTTGAGTGTGTTGGGGAGGAACAGTCCAATTCACTCAATTCGCCAGATTCGAAACGGACGTTAACACCCTCCCCCGCCTCCACTGTCACGGACACGGTCATCTGGTTGCGGTCCATGCTCAGATCAACCAACTCACCGACGAACTTCGCTGCACGTAGCGCTCTGGAGAGCTTCTCCGAGTCGATGCTCGCCTTCGATTGGAAGTCCAATTGGGGAAGGTTCGGGGTATCCATTGTACTCGTATCGACTCCCCTGAGAATGCGATGGACCTCCCCCACTCTAACGTTAATCGCCCCCACTGCCTCGTCGTAATCCATCTCCACGAGGTCGCTCGGCCCTGCGAGCGTGAGAAGATCCCTAATCTTCCCTAGTTCGAGGCCAATCTCGACCGGCTCGACTTCGTACATCTCGAAGCACTCATTGGCTATGGTAGCAGAAAGTAGCGCTACGTGTGAGCCATCGACTACAGTGACGCTTAGCCCCCCTTCGCCCCAGATGAGTTTAGCCTCGTCAGTGAGCACTGAGAGGATGTCGACAATCTCTCTCATCAACTGTTGTTTAGTGGTGATCCTAAGCATTCACACACTCCCTCTGACTCTATTCAGAATTGAAGGCTCTTGATGCTTCTTGGCGCGTCGCATCGAAAATATTACTGGTACTCGCGCCACTTGTGGCCACAGGTCTCGCAAGTGCAAATCTTGGTCTCAGGCTCATCCGAAGCCCTCGTCTGACGAAGCTCGACAAAGGTCCTGTCCCCGTCGCATTTGGGACAGATGTAGTCGCCGACCCTAAGCGTCCCCCTGGGTCTCTCCTCCTCTACCACTTCAGTCAGGTGCTTGAGGGACTTGGAGTCAGTGATCGCCTTCGTTTTGGAGAGATCAATGGTCTTTCCAGTCATCGGGTCTGTGAATTCCGAGCCCTTTCCGTCCGATCCTGACAAAGGCCCCTCATATCCGCATTTGTAGTCGGGACACTTCACCCAACCTTTGGAATCCGGGTATGATAGAGACCCGCACTCAGGACAAAACATGCTTCCACGAACCATTACCGCTGAAACGCGAACCATGCATTGCTGTCCCAACTGACTCTTCAACTATTCGATTGTTCCAGCGTGACTCCTTCCGCACCGTTCAAGCGGAAATGCGCTCTGGGTGGGCCGTGAAAATTCACTATGACTGGAGGTTGTCACGAGTACTCGATGAGGACGGAAACGTGCTTGATGTGATTCTCTGGGACGCTCGTCGCACCCCTTCCACCCTCGCCGAACGCCTCTCCATGATTCAAGCAGGCAGGCTGTTGCCTGAGACGAGGACCCTCCTCGAGCGCTTCCCCGAGGCGACTCCAGATCCGCTTGGAGCAATGTCCGACCCCAATTGGCCCGAGCCCGAGGAGGGTGAGGCAAACCTCCTCCAAGAGGCCACTACCATCCTGGCCAAGAGGGGTGTGGCGGACGCGGCAGGCAATATCGACAGGCGACTCGACATGCTGGTCAGCGCTACTGCGGAACTGAGGTCGGCATGGACGACGAACGAGGCGCGCTGCGTCGAGTGGGCGGGCCTGTTCATCACCGAGGCGGACTTGGACAACCAGAGGACAAAGATTCCGCTTGCGATAGCAGACGCTCCGAATATAGATGGGGCCGCCACTGCCCTCGGCGTCGCTCCGCCCGCTCACGCGCCAACGGAAATCGAGTGGGCGGCACTCAAGAGCCACGCTAGTGGCGTTGTCACATCATCCCAGAGATTGCAGGAGCACGAGGATGCAATCCGAGAGATCGCTTCCGACTACATTCCATCGCTAAGCGCGCTAATGGGCCCGCTCGGTGCAGCCAAACTAGTGGTCCTCGCCGGTGGCAGAGAGCGATTGGCTAGGATGCCCTCAGGCTCACTGCAGGTCCTAGGCGCACATGCGGCCATGGCAGCTCACAGGAGGGGGGCCCCCCCTCCCAAGCACGGAGCAATCCTGTTTTCCATGCCCCAGGTCAGCCACTCACCCAGATGGGTCCGCGGCAAGATTGCCCGCTTCCTCGCTGGCAAGGCGAGCATCGCTGTGCGAGTCGATCACTTCGATGGAGTGCCATGGGACCAGGAGCAGATCGATGGGATCAATGGCGAGGTCGAGGCAATCAAGGCGAAGTTCCCCAAGCCTCCGAAGAGGGGGTGAAGCCCTGTCGCGAAAACCCGTTTCGCTCGGTTGGGGCTCAAGGAGTGAGGGCAGAAGCCTGTGGACTCGGAACGCTGTGAGGGGCGTCTCCGTGAGGGGCGAGCGCCGAAAGAGGGATGGGAGAATCGAGTGGAGGAGGTGGGACCCGACCAAGTCCAAGGTCGCCGCCGCCCTCCAGAGGACGAAGGGTGGTCCCTCGGAACTGCTCCCCCAGACCGGCTCCACCTGCCTCTACCTCGGAGCCTCCAGCGGGGGGACTGTCAGCCACATACACGACATCGTGTGCGGTGCTGGCAACCACCACGGCGGACAGGTTGTCGCCGTTGAGATATCCCCTCGAATGATGAGGGACCTCGCTGCCTTGGCCGAAGGTAGGAACGGGCTGGTCCCCGTCCTTGGCGACGCCCGGTGCCCCGAGATGGTCGCCCCCTTCATCAGGGGCCGGGCCGACTGGATACACCAGGACCTCAGCATCGCCGATCAGGCCGAGACCTTCGTCAGGATGGCCGTCGCCTTCCTCGCACCGGGTGGGGTGGGCCTGCTCAGCCTGAAGGCCGCCAGTGAGCGGGCATCGGACGGTGATGACGACTCGCGCTTCGCTAAGGCCGAACGTATCCTCGGAGAGTCAGAGCTCGAGGTAGTCGAGCGAATAGATCTCGCAGGACTGGAGGAGCAGCACGTGGTCTTCCGATGCGCTCTAGGCGCCCTCTGACCACATTGCTAGGCCAATAAAGCCGAAAATTGCCACGTATACCACAATAATCAGTACCCAAATAACAATCGTTACCCATCCGACTACCTGAGCCGCCTTGGCAACACCTGCGTCTGGGTGGTTGGGGTATTGATTCGTTATCGCAAGGGCCCCGTTGGCGAGAATGAGTCCGGGTATTGCGGTGCAGAGCCCGCACATCACCAGCCCCACTATGGATAGTACCAGCGCCACGGTGGCGTTGGTCGCAGGGGGCATCCCACCTAGTCCGGACTGGCTCGCTTGGACGTAGATCTGCTCGGGAGGAGGCTCGTCCGAGATATGGGGACTCCCGTCCAGCACAACGGTCTTCGATGCCCCCGGGTCCTGATCCACGACTCTTCTCATCAATGACCGGCGATTAACCCTATCGCATCCAATTCTAGCGGATTCCCAATGGTAATGGCCCTTCTTGCTACTTTGAGGGCCATGCCGGAGTTGCCTGAGGTGGAGACAATCCGCCAAGGCCTCGAGCATCATCTCGCAGGTCGGCGGATTTTGGAGGTGGAACTTCGCAGGGACGACCTCAGATTCCCATTCCCTGGTGACTTCGATCGGATGCTCCGGGGCAGGCTGGTCGAGCGAGTGGACCGGCGTGCTAAGTACCTCTTGATTAGGTTGGAGGGGAGGCTCACATGGCTCTGCCACCTGGGGATGACTGGCCGATGGACTCTGCTCGGGGATGATCTCGAGAGCAGGCCGGGGAGGTTAGCCAACGGGGCATTGGTAGGAAGCGGCGAGGGCCCCCACGACTGGGTCGTTATCCATCTCGGCAACGGAAGTAGGGCGGTCTACTCCGACCACCGCCGATTCGGGATGATGGACTGCTTTCCCACGGACCAGCAGGATAGCCACAAGCTGCTCGCAGGCCTCGGACCCGAGCCGACCCCCAATCACCTGACCCCAATTGGGCTGGCTGATGGGCTCAGGGGCCGTAGGACGCCAATCAAGTCGGCTCTGCTGGATCAGAGGACGGTGGCAGGGCTGGGCAACATATACGTCTGCGAGATTCTGCATCGCTCTGGCATCTCCCCCAGGAGGTCTGCGGCCAGTGTTGCTGGTCGGTCTTCGGTGACTGGGAGGGTGGAGAGGATAACCGGTGCGGCACACGACGTTATCACCGAGGCTATCGACGCCGGCGGCTCGACCCTGCAGGACTTCCGCGGCGTCGGGGGGGATGACGCGATGGGATACTTTTCGCACAACTTCCTAGTCTATGGCAGGGAGGACGAGCCCTGCCTAGCAGAGGGCTGCACGGGGACGATAAGAAGGATAGTCCAGTCCAACAGGTCGACATTCTTCTGTCCTGTCTGCCAACGTTGATGAACGGGCCGTGACGCTGGGATGCCATGTCAGAGCACACCTTGCAGGCCAAACTGATAACGGAGTTCATCGGGACGTTTTTCCTGTCACTGACGATTTGCACAGCAGCGGTAATGGGAACCGCCGGTGAAATGGCGCCCTTTGCTATCGGCTCCGTATTGATGGCGATGATTTACGCTGGAGGACACGTCTCGGGTGCCCACTACAATCCCGCCGTAACGGTATCCGTCTACTTGAGGGGGGCTTGCGACAGATCCGAAGTCGCGCCGTACATCCTTACACAGGTCTCCGCAGGGGTAATCGCCGCTATAGTCACAGCAAACTTGCTGATGAGTGACACCGACGTCACTCCCCTCGAGATGGAACTGATTCCGGCCTTGACCGCCGAGCTACTGTTCACTTTCGCTCTAGCATACGTTATCCTCCATGTCGCGACCTCCGAAGCTACTGAGGGCAACCAGTATTTCGGCGCCGCGATAGCCTTCGTGGTCCTCGCTGGCGCTCTGACTGTGGGGGGCATTTCCGGCGCCTCGTTCAATCCAGCGGTCTCCACCTCCCTATTGGTCACAGGAGCACTGGAACCAGCCGATGCCTGGATACACCTGGTGCCTCAGATAGCGGGCGGTTTCATAGCTGCTTACGCCTACAAGGTCACTACTGCCTAATCGTGGTGCTGCGACAACTCAATGCCCCTGACGAGTGCGAGCAGCATCTCGTTCCTAGGTGTTGGCACACCGAACTCCTCGCCCCTAGCAACAATCTCGCCACAAAGTGCGTCGATCTCGGTCTTTCGTCCCGCCATCAGGTCCTGCAGCATGGAAACCCGATTTTTAGCGGTGGCCAAGACCACCTTGCGCAGGTAGCCCTCGGTGTCGATATCCCCCAGTTCGACTCCAGTCGCCCGGGCGACGAGCTCTGCCTCACGCATGGACTCCATCGACTGCTCCCATAATCCGGGCACCTCGATCAGGGAGCCGTTGCGAACCCCTGCGATGGCGCAAACAGGGTTTATTGCGACGTTGATGAGCAACTTCCTCCAGATTACGCTATGTATGTCAGAAGACCACTTGGGGTTCAGTCCCGCTTCCTCCAGGGCATCATGGAACTCCATCGCAACACCAGTTATTCCCCCTCCGTCTAGGCGTCCGAATTCCACAGCGCCCCTGCCCGACCAATGCACCGAGCCCCCCTCGTCCCTCCAAGCAGAGTGGGTAGTCGATCCCCCGAGGACACGAGCGCCCCCTATCCTGCGTGCGAGCGCCTCGGCGTGACCCAAGCCGTTCTGTATGCTGATAGCGAGCCCGTCCGGTGACAGGACCTCCTCGGCCAGCGATGCCAGTATATGAGTCGACGCAGCCTTTCCGGCAATAATGGCGATGTCACAGGTGCCGAGGTGCTCTTCGAGAATCGGCCCCTCCTCGTTGTCAAGGACCTCATAGCGGTCCGGGGAAATCATCTCGATCACACCCTCGGGCGTGTGGATGACCAGCCCCAACCGCAGAGCAGCCGCTGTTCCCCCCCTAGAGACGCATAGCAACCCAACTTCAGTTTCAGAGAGAGCGCCAACAAGAACGCCACCGATTGACCCCACCCCTAAGATGGCGATCCGCATCACGAGCACCCCCCCGTTGGACATCGAGCAGCCAGGTGGACTACGACCCCGGTCTCATCGGCTGAGACCCATAACGCTCGAATTAGTGAGGGATCTCCTGTGGGCGAGGCTTCTACGACAGCCGATGCCGCTGGTTCGATTAAATCGGGAATGGAGATGTCCCAGATGTCGCTCTCAGGCGAATCACCGTGCCACTCTACTGAGACTGGAAGCGGTTCGTCACCCCTATTGTGAAGGGCGAACTCTGAAGCGCGGAGTCCTCGGTCGATACTACCCGGGGAGATCAACACGTCCACTCCCTCGACGATACGATAGGACTCGACCAAACCATCCCCCGTGCACACCGCCATCCAGCCAACATCACCTAGGCCCAGGGTTCCGTTACCCCCCCTATCGCCAATAATGCGGATAGGGGTGTGATCTTCGAGCGCCCTCGTCCAGTTCTCGCTCGAGTCCACCTCTGCGGCCATTTCGATGGACGGGCAGAAAGCCGAGCCGCCGTCGGCATGATTGATGACGAATTCAGAATCGCCTGCGAACCAACCGGGAAGGGACCACTCGCCCCCAAAGACATGCATGGCCGGCTCGGAGCCCTCGATTGCCAATCTCCAGGACTCGTTCGATCCATTGTATCGCTCGAACACTATCTCTGGCCCGAACTTCCTGTGCTGCTCGTCCATGTTCTCGGAGGACTGAATTGCTCCCTCGTGGCCTCGCATGCAGATCTCTTGCTGCCCAGAGAGCAGATCAGTCTCGTTCTCGAAGACCCAATACGGATTAATGGCAGTCAGGTTTCCGGCATCTCCCTCGGATACTATCACATCCATGCAGATGAGTGGGGTGGCGCTATCTTCCACTAGGGCCCATAGGGGCTGGAGTGGAGCGGAGGAGCCAACGTGAATGAGCCTGATGAGATGTTCCTTCTGGTTTCCCTGTACATCGACTAGGATTCTGAGGGAGTGTGGAACGACACCGGCCTCTGGTGGAGTGATGGCAATGGAGACCTCGTCCCTGTTGGCTTGAATGACATCTGAGAACGAGCAGGCGCCAATCGAGTCGAGGCATTCCGAGGAGATGCCCCATTTCCCGGGCATCGCCCCTTCGATTCTCATCTGAAGCCATCCTGACACCGGCAGGACTCCTTCGGGCTCGAGTACTAGCGAGAAGGACATTTCCACACCCGGTCGAACCTCCAGTTCATCGGGCCACCTCTCGGTAGAGAGTCCCGCATCGTAGTCTTCTATCAGGCTCGAGGGCATCATGCCCGGGAAACCGGCGATCAGGACGATGAGCACCATCGAGGCGATCCTCCCCCTTATGCGGTCGTCCAATTCGGCGTACTCGTCCACGACGAATGGCTGTGGAACACTCTCGGGACTGAACCTCTGCCATGCCCCTACGGCGGCTAGGAAGATCCACGGCATGTAGTCCGAAGTTGCGAACACGAGCACCAAGACTGCTAGCATCACTACGAAGATCGACGTCTGGATGCTACCATCCCTCATCTCAGATGGCCCGATCAGCGAGTGCAGTGCCCTATCGCCCGGGAATCCCGGAATCGGCAGCATCAGCCCCCAGCCCACGATGGCCAGCCCGATTCCGGCGATTCCAGTCGGATGAAGCCACTGTAGTCTGATGGAGAAGTCCTCTCCTAACCAGGATGCTGAGAGAATCTGAACTATCGCGTTGGCTTCGAACACGACTGGTGCCTCTTCGAGGTTCGGCGGAGCACTGGACGTCATGCTCAATCCAACTATCGTCAATGCCGTACCGGCAACGAATAGGGTCAGGGGGATTACGATCTCGATGAGCCCAAGGGCCTTGCGATTGGGCATGGGTACCAGATCGGCACGTCGTTGTCCCATCACGCCGATTATCCCGAAGGGCCAGGACGGAGTTGGAATGGGAAATACGATTGGGACTATGTGACCAATCTCCACACCGTAACGCTTTGCAACGATGCTTCTGAACTGGCTAGCCACTAGGAGCGAGGCTACGATGGGGAGTGTGAAGAATAGGGCGGACTGACTGAACGCGCCTGCTTGGAGGACACTGCTCCCAGAATCGTATCTCGCAAGCCAACTGGCGCCGACCATGGTCATGAATCCCGCCATGAGGAACCACACAATGGCTTGTTGCCACGTTCGCAGAACCGAATGACTCGAGGGATAGTGAGCGATTGAGAGCGTAGGGGGGTCCTTATCCTCTAGAATGCCCACCATGCCTAGCGGTTCTAGGTGCCTATTCAGACGAACCAACTGATCGCTCGTGTTCTTTCCATCGAGCCCCCGAACCTCCCATGATGCGGGAATCGCCCCCTCGTTACCTAGGACGAAGTACCTCGAGGCAATCACCTCATACAGTTCCTGTGCCCCCCAAGTCTCGGCATCAATGACGATGGGCTCGGAATCCGACATGTGCTCACCCGACAGAGCCATGCGGGAGGGGGTCCGATTTGACCCCTCGCTCTATGGCAGCAGGACCATGCCCTATCATTTGTTCTTGAAGCGCTTCAGGCGGAAGGTCTCTTCGCGTTCCATCTCTTCAAGCCGGAGTTGTATGAAGTTGCGAGCCTCCTCCATCTGGGGAATTACCACGTACTCGAGGGCATTTACCCTGCGTTTGGTCGCCTCGATCTCCACCAGAAGGCGTTTGAGGGTAGCTTCCATCTCCGCGGCCTTGACTATTTTGACTACTAGGGCCGAGTAGGCATCAGAGGCTTCGTCGATATACGCCGAGCCACCGATAAGGCCAGTCCCTCGCTCATCGATGGTGGTGGTCAGATTGGTCCCGACCACATTGGGGACGACTACCCCCATGATATTGCGGCGGGTAACAGTCACCTCGGGATGGCGAGAGATGGCGATGGCGGCGCTTTTGACTGCCAGACCTCCCTCGATGGCGCTGGCTAGACTGATTGACTGAACCGCATCGCGGTACGTTCCGACGAGCTCCTCTCTGGCCGATATCATCTCCGAGAGTAGGGTCCTGAACTCGTGGAACAGTCCGTCCCGCTTCATCTTCAGTAGATTGTACCCGTTTTCGGTCTGCTTGATGCGGCGTTTGAGGTTAATCAATTCGGATCTGGTTGGCTTGATGTCCAGAGCCATGTTCTACCTCCTCAGCACTCCTTTCCGGTTCACGACTTGCGCTCAGTTGGATGGTACTTGTCTATCCACTTCTGGTCCAGTCTGACGAGGTACTTGGTGTCGATATTGGTCAGGAGGCTCCAAGCGAGGTCGAGCGTGCCCTCCGTTATCGAGCGGTCTTCGTCACGGCTCTGCCTGAGGAACTGGTCCTCGAAGATGTCTGAGAACTTCAGCAGCTGCAGGTCACGCTCGTTGAGGGCGTCCTCTCCAACAATCGCCACTAGCCCCCTGAGCTCACGGCCCTGGGCGTAGGCTGCGTACAGCTGGTCGGAGACCGACTTGTGGTCCTCACGGGTCTTGCCCTCGCCTATTCCGGCATTCATCAGACGAGACAGGGATGGCAGGACGTTGATGGGGGGGTAGATACCCTTCTGATGCAACTCACGCGAGATGACGATCTGCCCCTCGGTGATGTATCCCGAAAGGTCGGGTATCGGGTGTGTGATGTCGTCACCCGGCATAGTCAGGATGGGGAACTGCGTGATGCTCCCCTTCTTGCCTTTCACGATGCCTGCTCGCTCGTACAGCATGGCTAGGTCTGTGTACATGTAACCGGGATAGCCGCGTCGACCGGGGACCTCCTCGCGAGCAGCGCCGATCTGACGCAGAGACTCGCAGTAGTTCGTCATATCAGTGTAGATGACCAGAACGTGGTAGTCGTGCTCGAAGGCCAGGTACTCAGCCGCCGTCAGGGCAAGACGCGGTGTAATCAAGCGCTCGACTGCTGGGTCATCGGCCAGATTGACGAATAGGGCAGCGTTCTCCAGAGCCCCGGTACGCTCGAGGTCGTGCACGAAGAAGTTGTACTCCTCTGCAGTGATGCCCATGGCGCAGAACACGACGACGAAGTCGTCGTCACTGTCGACTAGTTTGGCCTGACGGGCGATCTGCAGTGCGATATCGTTGTGGGGCAGACCCGATGCTGAGAAGATCGGCAACTTCTGCCCGCGCACCAGAGTGGTGCAGGCGTCGATAGCCGAAATCCCGGTTTGGATGAACTGTTCGGGACTCTCGCGGCTGTACGGGTTGATGGCCGCACCAATGATGTCAGCCATTTCCTCAGCCACGATCTCCGGACCGCCGTCTCTGGGCTTGCCAGCACCGTCTAGGATTCGCCCGATCAGACCCTTGCTGACTGGTAGCCTGAAGACATCCCCGAGGAACTTGACCCCGGTTTGCTTGTCGACAGAGGCCGTTCCCTCGAAAACCTGCACGATGACCCTGTCATCGCTGGTGTCGAGTACCTGTCCGTTCTTCATCGAGCCGTCAGAGAGGCGCAGTTGCACGATTTCTCCGAAGGCTACGGGCTCGGTCTTCTCGAGGAAGACCAACGGCCCCTTCACGTCTGTGATTGTCCTGTATTCCTTTCCGCTCATTCATGGCACCCCCTTAGTTTTCCTCCATAGTTCCGGCGATCTGTTTCGACATCTCCCCGAGCAATTCTCCAATACGTTCGCTGTAACCCTGTTCGAAACGACCTCTCATGAGATCGGTGCGCGCGGGCACGTTGACGACGTCCTCGAGACCAGCACCACCGGCGATTGCCTTCTCGGACTCCTCTTGGAATGTCAGGATGGCTTTGGCCATCGTGTACTGCAGATTCAGGGAGCTGAACGTGTCGACGTCGTGGAACGCATTCTGCTGCAGGAAGAACTCGCGGATCATCCGAGCGACCTCGAGAGTCAGCTGCTGGTCGATTGGCAGGGCATCGGAACCAACCAGCTGAACGATCTCCTGGAGCTCGGCCTCGACCTGCAGCAGGCTGCTAATCTTGGTCCGCACCTCGGGATAGTCGCTGGCGATATTGTCCCTATACCACTGGTCGAGAGCCTGTGGGTAAAGGCTGTACGAACTGAGCCAGTTGATGGCAGGGAAGTGGCGCTGGCGAGCCAGCCCCGCATCCAAGCCCCAGAACACCTTGACGATTCGGAGCGTTCCTTGGCTGACTGGCTCGGATATGTCCCCACCCGGCGGGGACACGGCCCCGATGACAGAAACCGAGCCATCGTCACCTGCCAGAGTCTGCACGCGACCGGCTCGCTCGTAGAACTCGGCGAGTCTGCTGGATAGGTAAGCCGGGTACCCCTCCTCACCGGGCATCTCCTCCAGACGGGAGGAGATCTCTCGCATCGCTTCGGCCCACCTACTTGTGGAGTCGGCCATCAGAGCGACGTCGTAGCCCATGTCTCGGAAGTACTCGGCGATTGTAATGCCGGTGTACACCGACGCCTCGCGAGCGGCGACGGGCATGTTCGATGTGTTGGCGATCATGGTGGTCCTGTTCATCAGCGGTTTGCCGGTGTTGGGGTCGATGAGGTGGGGGAACTCGCTGAGCACCTCGGTCATCTCGTTACCGCGCTCACCGCATCCGATGTAGACTACTATCTGGGCGTCGGACCACTTGGCAAGTTGTTGTTGCGTCACCGTCTTACCGGACCCAAAGGGCCCGGGGATACCGGCAGTCCCTCCTTTGGCTAGGGGGAAGAGGAAGTCCAGGATCCTCTGGCCCGTCACTAGCGGGACGTCTGGAGCGTACTTCTGGACGAATGGCCGGGGTGTGCGAACCGGCCATTCCTGCATCATGGCGATCTCGGTGCCATCGTCCAGTGTGCACACCGTGGTGGTGATGTTGAATTCTCCCGACTCGATGCTGGCGATCTTGCCACTGTTTCCCGGAGGAACCATGACCCTGTGCTCGACGGTCTCGGTCTCTTGGACGATACCAATCACGGAGCCCCCCGAGACCTCATCGCCTACCGAGACGGTGGCGTTGAACTCCCACTTCTTCAAGAGGTCGAGGCCGTCAGCGTCGACGCCTCGAGTGATGAACACGCCCATTGTCGCCTCGAGATCCTCGAGGGGGCGCTGTATTCCGTCGTAGATCTGGGTCAGGAGACCCGGCCCCAGCTTCACGGACAGGGTCTGCCCCGTCCTGACGACTGGTTCGCCCGGCTTAATGCCGGAGGTCTCCTCATAGACCTGGATGACCGACTGGTCACCGTGCAACTCAATCACTTCTCCCATCAGCCCCTCATCGCCAACTCGCACCACTTCATACATTCTCGGCGAGATGCCGACGGCCGTGACGACCGGTCCTGAGATTCTGTAAATCAATCCGCTTTCTTCACTCATTTTTTCACTTCCCTTTCCTATAAATTTTGGAATCTACTTCCAGAGGTCGACGCCTAGCGCCGACTTGATGGACTCTCGGAGGGTGTTGTCCTCCTCGGTCCCTATGCCCAGTACGGTGGGCGAAATACTGTCGGCCAAGCGCTGCCTGAGCTTGTCCGGCACCCGGGTGAGGTCGGCCGCATCAACAACGATGATGCCAACCTCCTTCTCATCGAGCATCGAGCGGAGGGTGCGACTCATCTCATCCTCATTCTCGGGGTTGTGCAGTTGGGTGATGCCCGCGAGTTGGAATCCGAGTGTGAATTCTGAAGTTCCCACTATTGCTATCTCCATCTTCTCACCTCAGAATGACATATGCGCTTCGATTACCTCTTCAGGGAGGTCAACCGCCTTGCCGCGCACGAGCAGACGGAGGTTCTGCACTTCCAGAACCTTGCTCTCTAGGTAGTGGATGATGGGGAATGCCGAGAGGGGGTTGAGGTGACTCATCCGCTTCAGATCGGTGCGTCTCAGATTGGCTAGGTAGCTGACCACTGGGTCGAGACCCCCATGCTCATGGGACTTTTTGAGGGCCTCCTCTAGCTCGGACGTGTCCATGCTCGATCGACGGAGGACCTCCATCAAGGCATCCTCGGAATCAGCCTGCGTCGCATTCCGCAGGAGGCTTCCGCGCAGCGCCCTACCGTCCCCGAGCGTCATCTCGGCACGCCGGTCAGCCGGCAGGCCCTGCCGTAGCGCTCTGAGCAGGTTGACGATGTTCTTGTGATCAATCTCGGTTCGGAGGTACCCCAGGAGTAGGCCGTGCTTCCGGCCGCTTGACTTCAGCACCGAGAATGCCTCGTGGTAGTAGTGCCTGTCGAGCACGTCCTCGTATTCCTGCAGGTTCGCATCGTCATCCATGCTGTCTATGGCCGAACCCCAAGGCGTTCCGCGCATGGCGGCGGCGGCCTCTTGCAGCGTCCCACTTTGCCGAGCGACATCCAGCCAATCGGTGTTTAGGGCATTCTCGTCAGGAAGCACCGAGCTAGCAAGCTCTTCGACGGAGATACCGCCGTTGACGGCACGGAGCACCGCCTTGGCGTTGCTGTAGGAGAAGCGCAGAACGAAGGCTGAGACGATGCTCTTCAGGTGTCCTTGGCAGAAACCCACTACTTCAGCGAGCTCGCGGTCGAGGTTGTGGCTCAAAGCAGCCTCCACTAGGTCCGCGCCACTCAGTCGAGACGAGTAGATGTCTAGCTCCTTGCGGTAGTCGAGCTCCCCGATGCTCGCGGCAATGGTGTCTGGGCCGCTCCTCATCAGTTGGCGGAGACGGGTCTCGTCCAGCAGCCTGGCCTTGCGTGCCTTGCTGCGGGCAGAGGCATTTGCCCAATTGCCCTTTCCGACTGCCGTCCCTGCCATGATATCCCTAAGCCCCGTCTCTAAACAGAATTCTGCTGACTTCACCTAGGCTGGAATCCCAAGCCTCGCGAAGCCTTCCCTCGAAGCGGTAGTCCATCATTACGGAGCCATCCTCGCTTTCGAGGACGAAGCCGCCCAACCCGTCTATGTCATCCCCGATTTTGAATTGGCCAGCGCTCTTAGAGAGCGCGGCCCGGTCTGTCTTGACCGGTCGTAGTACCATGCCTTTTTCGGCTACACTCTTGGCTTCCTTGAGTAGGGACTTCAGAATCTTGCCCCTATCCCCCATGCCCTTGGAACCTACCGTTGCGACGACATCGTCCCAGGTCGAATCAAGCTCTGCTCGTTTGACGACTAGGAGGCGCTTCTGGTTTCTCTGCCGAGCAGCTGCGATGCTCTCGACAGAAATCTGCGAACTAGTCCTCTCTGCCTTTGCTATGCCCTCGTCACTGTACTCTTTGACTCCGTCATGGGCCGCCTTGCGGATACTCTCGGCCTGATTTCGGGCTTCGTCCGTGACCTTCTTGGCCTCGGCCTCGGCCATGGATTCGATTTCACTAGCGAGGTTGTTCAATGACATGTTTGAGTCTCCTGTCTCTCCGCCCAATCAGCCTACATCAAGTAGATTGAAAGGAAGCCGAACAGAACAATGGTCTCAGGCAGTACGGTGAACAGTAGGCCGACACCGAACTTCGATCCGTCCTCTGCAATCATACCGACTGCCGCCGCACCGATCGGGCCTTGTGCCAAGCCTGTTCCCAACCCACAACCAGCCAGCGCGAGTCCAGCGCCAATCTTCGTGTAAGCGGAGACCGTCTCCGTATTGTCAGCCGCCTGAGCCTGCACGCCACTAGCCACTAGGACCAATGCGAGCAGTACCATCAGGATGCTCATTCCTCTCATCATCGTCGTTTTCTTCATTTTTCTTCCTCCGTATTTTCTCACTTTGTGAGTTTCATTCGACCTCTACTCTGCCCGGTTTGAAACCGAACGCATCGAAAGGCAGGCCGCTCCCTTCGTGGAACATCATCATCCACTCTACGAAGTGGAGTCTGACTGTGTGAATATTCGGGCTGAACACGCCCAGAACGAGGGCGAAGAGCTGGACGAGAAGCCAGCCTACGAATATGAAGGGCAGTAGGACGATGTCCCACGCTGATGCGTGGGAGATATTGGATAGGGTGTGTGCCATCACCTCGTAAATCATCTCGTTTCCGGTAGCGGCAATCTTCACACCCACTACTCCGACTGCGAACAGCCGAACGTAGGAAACCACCTTCGGCAGCATCCCAAGCGACTCGAGGACCCCCAGTGGTATTCCTATGGCTCCCATCTTCTCATAGTGGGCGAGCAGAACCATCACCATCACGACGCCAACCGAGGCCATTGCCGCCCCGGGCATCATTATCTCTGAAGCCGACTCCACTAGGAAGCCGTAGGAGAAGATGAAGCCTCCGAACAGGAGGGTGATCCATGAGCCCTTCTCGAATAGCGCGTCAACGAATCCATGGGTCTTGAGGACGTCGCGGAATCCCAGAACCAACCCAAGCAGTATGTGCAGCACCCCCATGTAAATAGTAATCAGGATGAGGTTCTCGAGGTTAGTCGAAACCCTGTGGAAGGGATATGCTAGCACAATGCTCAGTGGCCCCTCCCAGACGGTGTAGAACTCGCCATTGTTCGGATACAGGTGAGTCATCCAAGCCACCCACCAGGGCGAGTGTGCGGAGTCCCAGTGATAATGGGCATGCGTCCCGTCAGGCAGGTACGCGGCCTCGCACTGAGCCACTCCGATGATGTGGTCGATATCGCAGTGGCCATGCGGCAAGAACTCGAAGCCGGCGAATTCACCGTAGATGTAGCCGAATAACAGAGTCGAGAGGCCAATGGTGAGCAGGAAGCCTGCTACGTTCCTCATCATCTCGTCAATCGGGAAGCGTCTCCTGATGAACCAAGCCATCCCCATGACTGCCAATCCATAGGCCATGTCACCCAGAATGAGGCCGAAGAAGATGGGGTAGGTAAGGAACATGAAGAACGTGGGGTCGATCTTGCCGTAGGAAGGGCGTCCCATGACATCGGTCAGCATCTCGAACGGTTTGCTGTAGGTTCTGGGGGAGAATGCTATCGGAGGCATCTCCGACTTGTCCTCGTCGTGATGGTACTGGCTGCTATGTGCAGGAGGCTCGAACTTCTCGATGCTAACGTGGGTGCAGACCTTGGAGAGGGCTTCCTCCACTTCGGATGCAACTTCGGTTCGTACCCATCCATCCAGCATAAAGGCGTGATCGCTTACAGCGACCCTTACCGGTGCCATGGCGAGTCCTAGGTCACGCTCGAGGAGTTCCATTCCACCGAGTAGCATGCCACCATTGGCATTGGACCACTCCCTGCCCTCGTCCTTCAGATTCTCGATTCTTTCCGAGATCTCGTCCTTCCTGCCTTGGAGTTCCACTATCCTATCGGATGGCAGGCCACTTGATTCGGGAATGGTGATGGCTTGGAAATCCAATCCGGCGAGCGTCTCATGGACCTTGGCACCCGCCTCGTTGCGGCAGAATACGGCCACGACGTCCTTCTTCCCGACCTCGCTGGTCATCTGGATGACCGAGTCGCCCATAGCCGAGAGTGCAGGGCGGGCCTTGGACAGGGATGAGACCGTGCCCACGAAGGAGGTCACAGTGCCATAACCACCCATCAGTTCCAGTTCCAGGCTAAGTGGCGCCAGCACCCCTAGGACTTCCAGCTCCTCGTCAATCTGCGAGGATTCGGCCTTCAGTGCGTTGATTTCGTCAAAGCGAGCGAGGGCGATTCCGACCTGCTGGTCGATTGAGGAAGATAGAATCCTGCGAACCTGAGGCGCTGGGAGCAGCTCTTGCTGATCAGCAGCCGGAGAGACTTGTGCCGCACAGCCCCGCATCTTGGTGAGTCTGCGGCTGATTTCCTCGGACTCCTGGCCCGGGACGCCCAATACGAGTCCATCCTCATCTCCACCGAAGTCGTTGATGTGAATCATGGAGAGTCCAGCTGCAACCTCAACTGTCGTCTTGAGATGCCCTCTGGTTCCAGCGACGACCACTCGGGACATGTCCTCGGTAGTCAACTGGCTCATACTAGCACCTGAAAATGGGATTATACAGCATCTCGAAATGCAGAGAGAACGACTTCGACAGCTGCACCGCGGTTCTTCTTGCCGTTTTCCTTGACCTTATCAAGCAGGGCATCACCCTCGGTGCTAATCGAGCCTGCCTGCCGCTCGGAGTCATCCTTGGAACTCTTGATTATGGAAGCGGCCGCTTCGTCCGCCTGTTGGCGTCCCTTCGAAGAGATCTCTGCAGCCTCGGCTCGGGCGTTTGAAACGATACCCTTTGCCTCGGACTCGGCCTGCCCCCGAATTCCCTCCGCATTGGACTCGGCGTCTTTGATGGTGCGGAGTACTTCTGCTCTTCCCATCGGTGTCACCTATGGTGACAGCGCCAACGAGGAGCAGTATTTCATGTTGACCTTGTCGCTTCCACAAGTACTTCCAAGTGGCTTTCCAGATTCAACCAAATAGAAGATGGGCCAGGAAGGGGCATGGACAAGGAGCGCATCGAGGAGGGCGAATGGAGCGAGCTCCAACGCAACCTTGGCGCGACGATTCCCGTCTATGACCGAATTAACCGGTTCGCTACTCTGGGGCAGGTCTCGAAATGGCGCAGGATGGTACGTGAGATGCTCCCCTTGGGGCGTGTTCTGGAAATCGGTTGCGGGCCTGGCAGCTTCGCAGAGGATGTCGAGGGCGGGGAACTCGTTTGCCTCGACCCGATACCCGAGATGCTCCGGGTCGCCGAGGAGAGGGTCAACAGCAGTCGCTCGCAGCGCAATGACTCTCCTGTCGAATTCGTCGAGGGCACGGCAGAGAACCTGCCCTTCGATAACGATTCCTTCGACGCGATATGCTCATTATTCTCCTTCCGTGATTGGTATGACAAGAGGGAAGGACTCACCGAGTCCCTGCGAGTACTCAAGCCCGGCGGGTCGATTGTGATCGTGGATCCCGCCAAGGTCAATCGTGTCCACGGTTGGCTGGGCCTCATATGGATGAGGGTATGGGTGGGTGCGTACGCGAGGGTTGTGTGTGGTCAACGCGATCACCCGTGGAAGTGGCTGACTAAGACCTACGCAGGTTTCGGCACCACCAAGGACTACGTCAGCATGCTTGAGGAGGTCGGGTTCGGGGATGTCCGGGCCAGAGTGATTTTCCCAGGTATGGCCACCATCTGGAGCGCCCGAGTGCCCTCATAGGACCCAGAACATCTTTCGACAGGTCACGGCCCTCCAGATGACCCCTCTAGTCAATCGGTTGAAGCTCAGATTCACCACCCAGTCTGGCAGTCTGAAAACCAAGTTCCCAATTCTACTTGCGCGCTTGGAGTTCCTCATCACATCGCCCATCTGTTTGCCCCACCCCACCTCATACTCCTTCAATGGCAAACCATTCTTGATGTGCCTAACAATGGCCTGCCCGGCGATTCTTCCACCGATCATGGCAACGGTGATGCCAGCCCCGTTGGAGGGCAGGACCATGCCAGCGGCATCGCCGACCAGCAGGCAGTTGCCCTTGACGAAGGTGCGGATGGATCCTGACATGGGGAGGGAGCCCGCACCACTGAATGTGACCTCACCCGGGTACCTGGAGACGAACTCGTCTGCGTACTCGTTGAGGCTCTTCCCCTTGCCCCCCCTCCTATGGATGCCCAGTCCGATGTTGGAGCCACCCTGCTTGGGGAAGACCCAGGCGTATCCGCCCGGTGCCGCGGACCCGAAGTGCAGCTCCACTGCATCGGTGTGATTTCCCCGCTTGAGGACGAACTTCACAGGAATTTTCAGCCCCTCATCTTCCCAAAGCTGCCTCCTGATGGGGTCGTTGTGGCCCCCGGCCCCCACTATCACACGCCCCTCCAGCCCCCTCCCGTCTCTCAGCAGGACCCGGCCTCCGTCCACGCCATCGACTCTGGCACCAAGCAGGTACTCCACGCCCTCGGAGGTCGCGAGCTCCACCAGAGCCTCATCGTGCGCCACACGATCGAGGATAATCCCCTCGAACTCGAACTCGAGGGGCTCGCCGTTCGGGGGGACCAGGCGCATCTTGCTCGTTTTCATCGAGATTGCGTGATCTGGGGTTCTGAACAGATCGTCCACATCCGGGACATCGGGGCAGAGCCTACGCACCTCATCGTTGGATGGGACAAGCTCGCCGCATTGCAGGGGCGAGCCGATTGAATCCTTGGAATCAATAACCAATACGCTCAGTCCGCCTTCGGCCGCATAACGCGCAGTAGTGCTCCCTGCAGGGCCGCCTCCGACTACTATCACGTCCCAAGACCCATCCTCAGGCATTGGAATCTCCTTGACCTAATTTGTACGGGACCTAGACATCTCTGCGAAATCAATGAGCAGACCCTTGGCACCAGAGTCCGGTAATGAACTCAAGCTCTCCAATGCTCGTTCGATGTGGTTCGAGATCAGCAGCTGCGAGTAGTCGAAGGACCCCGCGCGCTCCAGAAGATCCGTGAGTTCACGCAACCTGGAATCGTTGTAGTTGGTCAGCACGTCGGCAAGCTGGTCTCGATCCGCTCCGTGCGTTACCGTCAGGGCGTGGATGATCGGCAGCGTCATTTTCCCTTCGAGGACATCCGTGCCCCTAGGCTTGCCAGTCGACTCGTCTCCGATAAGGTCAAGCAGGTCATCGACCAACTGGAAAGCCCTCCCCATTTCCATCCCATAGTTCCACATTGGCTCGACAAACTCCTCGTGGTCAGCTACGATTGCAGCGCAGGAGCACGCCGTTGCGAACGGCCCTGCTGTTTTTCCATCTATTATCTCGTAGTAGTTCTCCGGCTGGGTGCTGAGGTCCCTGATGTGTTCCAACTGGAGGATCTCCCCAGAGGCCACTCGAGCGCATGAAGCGCTAACCAAATCGATGATTCTCGGTTCATGCCTGGCCCCAAGTTCGAATCCCAGCGCGAATAGGTAATCACCGGCTATGATTGCATGTGGAATCCCATGCGATGCATGTATGGTGGGCTTTCCACGACGCATCTTCGATCGATCGTAGACATCATCGTGGACCAGGGTCGCAGTGTGAATCAGTTCGGCGGACAATGCGAAGTCCATCACATTGCCAACATCCTCGCCACCAGCGGCTTCGTAGGCAATGAGGCCCAGCATGGGCCTGTACCTCTTGCCACCTGCCAACAGAACCTCCCTTGCGAGACCCATCGCTGGTTGATCCCTCGGTGAGCTCAAACGCTCTAGAACCAGCCTCTCAATCTCTCCATCTATCATGTCCTTGTAGGATTCCAAGGGAACGGCACCGCTCTGCATGACGCTCATGATGAAACGTCCCGGGGGTCGTATATATCAACAGGTGCGCGCGCGGGTCAGAATGGGTACGCGACGTGCTCCCTCCCTAGAGGTGGATGCGATGAATGACCGGATAGTGGTGGGGACTCTGGATACGGCGGACTGCCCAGTTCATTCGCCCATATCCGCATTCTTCGAATCTTCCGAGATCCAGGATCTTGAGTCCGAGATACAGCAGGTGCCGGACTTCGATGCCGCTCTGGAGCAACTGAGCAGTGGACTCATCGACCTGCTTGCCGTTCCCGCCAGTTTGATGCACGGCAGGGAGTCTGAGATAGTGCAATCGGGGTGCGAGCCAATGGGTGCGAGAACCCCTAGGAGGCCGAACTTGGTTCTAGTCTCCGGAGACAGGCTGTTCTACCAGCCTAAATCGGCCGTAATCGTCTCCGACTCCACTCTGACCCGTAGGCAGCTGCTCAGGGCCCGACCAGATTTGACAGTGATCGCTCCTGAGGATGTCCCCCTTAGCCGCCAGACCAAAAAAGCCCCAATCGAGGCAATCGCGAGGGCGAGGTGGTTGGGGGACTTGCAAGGGAGTGGCGAGATTGACGGCTTCGTCATCTCAAGAGCAGTCTACGAGTCATCAGGCCAAACAGAGCGACGGCACACTCTCATGCCATTCCCCAAAGATAGGGGGGGTGCGCATTTCCTACCGCCCCCCTACTCCGACCTAATCGCTATTATCGCGAGAATGAGGTTCCCCCCAACCATCTCCAAGCGCGTCACCGAGACCGAAGGAAATACCGCGCTTTGGGTGCAAAGCAGAGTGCTGAACGAGATGGGTGACAAACTCGCTGGCATCATTGGCCTGCAGGTAAGGCACCGCCAAGTCGGCTCGTTGCTGAGGCAGGCCGAAGAGGAGAAGGATCCCGTGATGGAGGAGGCCTGCCAGAGTGCCGATGGCGAGATCCTGGAAGACCAGGTGCACGTAGAACTGAGGATGGAACTAGTCTCCGAAGATGGTCGCAGGACCCTTGCCCTGAACCGTCTCGTGGCATACTCAGACTACCAGTTCGCGACTCTATCGGCCATCAGGGATTGGAAACAATTGCTCAATGAGGCCTCAAGGGAGGTCCCCAAGGACCACCCAACCGATGCGGCGGCCCCGCCCTTCATCGTCCCCTGAGTCCCGTGATGGCAATTACGTGGGAAAAACCCACGAGTGCGACCGCTCGTGGGGGCAAGCGATAACAAATACCCCTTCGGGCGAGGTGCAGCGTGGTTCCATGCAGGTAGACTCCGGATTGCTGAGTTCGCTGTACACGGATCGACTCCAGAAGCTCAGGGAGAGGGCAGAGGGATGCGGAATCCCGAAGAGCGGCTCTGTAGAGGTCCTTCGGGCCAAGCTGATCTGCGAAGAGGTGCTGCCAGATCTGGACCTCTCGTGGGCAGGCATTCAAGCGATGCCCCACAAGGAGACGGGAGATGTCTTGAAGGTCTTCGGCGTCAAGTCCTCGGGCTCCCACAAGGAGAGGCGTCAACGCCTTTGGCTCCACCTCAATTATGACTCTAGGAGGCTAACCATCGAACGTCTGGCCGAGATGGGGCGAGATGATCTGCACGAGCTCTGCAAGAGACTCGAATTGGATTTGACTGGCAACAGGACCGTGCTGATGGGCAGGGTCGCCGGTGTCCTGACCAGTCAGGTCAACGGCTGGGGGCGCATTAAGAGGAGCCTGAGGCGAAACGGCCTCCAATCCCCGATATTCGATGCACCACAGGCCGAGGAAGCCGATGAAATCACAGTCGTGGAACCGGTGCGAGACGTTGACTTCCAAGCTATGCCAACCAAGGCTGTGATTGAGGACGCTAGGGACTCCTTGGTACTGGGGATTGACGAGCAGACAGCCCCGGTGCAAGGCGATTTGCTTACGATTCAGGCCCGCGTCGAGGATCTAGAGCGGATGGTGGGTACGATTCTGAGGGGTCATGGGGGGGTGTGGGGCCAAGCCGAGAAAGAGGTCCTCCTCCGCCTAGCAGGGCGCAGGGGGTGGCCTCTGGACGAGCAATTCGTAAGGCACAGGGTGCTCATGGTAGCAACAAACATCGCCGAGGTCAAGGGCGCAGCGATGGATGCTTCCAGCATTAGGGCTGAAATCAGTGAGGACACTGAATCGACAATCGAGAGAATCAGAAGCAAGTTGGTCAAGGTCGAGTCGCTCATTCCTGACGATGACGCCTAGCCACCTTGGAGAAGCTGGAAGAAGCCGAAGCGCGGCTCGATGATCTCGCCTCCAACGTCTCTGAGGTTCTCAATGGCGTCCTCGGCTGCCTCTCTGGATGCGCCTGCAGAAGTGCATGCCCCCACTAGGGCGTCGTACTCGACCAACTCGCCCGCCTTGGTCGAAAGAAGGTTGAGAATAACATGGCTGGCATCGATGGGGCCGGCTGGCATCCCTGCCTCCTCCGTTGGTCGGGTCTGCGCAGTCTCTGGCTCCGGAGCCACGGGCTCCAGTGAATCAGTCCTGCCACTTGCCAGCGATAGCGCCCGTAGCACGCCAACGCGATACCCCTCCGGATCGAAGTCGCCGTAGTGCCCCCTAGAGAGGATGAGTCCGTCCACTAGGTCCGGTGGAACGCCTGCTGCCTCCAGTGCGGCCGGATTCAGATCGCTCACCATAGAAGCGGAGTGCGCATCCATGCGCCTCAGGGTTGCATCTGCTGCCTCGACCAACCAGCCCTTGTAGCGATCATTATCGACGATGGTGAAGTCCTCGGCCCGTATCGAGGTGAAAATGCCGCCGTCCTCGGACTCGGACCACCGCGCCCTGCCGACCATTAACATCAGGAAGCGGTCACCTGACTCGAATCTGGCCAACAGCTCCTCAGTGTCGGCATGAAGCTCCGGCTGGAACGGTGCCACGCTGAAGTAATGGGCACCCGTTATGTCCCTAATCTGGCCGGAGTAGTACGGGCCGCTATCGCCCTCCCGCCGCTCGATTCTGTCGATGACGCCACCCACGAGGCAACGATTGACCTTGGCTCCCAGCTTGGTGACGACGAAGGACGGATCGTACTCTCCCGCGCCCTCTTCAACCAAGGAGGCCTCAAAGAACTCCTGGGCGAAGATCCTCACCGCACTCTGCCGAATCCATCTCCGTGTGGCTTGGGCCATCATAGCACCACACCCCACTTCTCCATTACCTTCTGAGCAGCTTCGGAGGGACTAGTCGTCTCGAGCTCCGCTGTATCTGCTAGTACCATCGCTCCCTGATCGTCCACGATGGTGCGACCGTGGATGACCATGGCTCCAGAAAGTGCTCTGGCTCTCAGCGAGGCGACGAACCCTTCGCGACCCTCGCTTGCGATCTGATTCCTGACTCCGTCCATCCCAAGGCCCAGGAATGCCTCGGCAGGCTCCCTTGACATCAGGAGCGAGGCATTTGAGACGCCGTTGTCAATGACGAATCTGAGGCGTAGATCCTCCTGCCCACGCTGGGGCCCGTGCTCCGTGCAGGCGCCGTCTCGAAGGACGCGACGACACTCTGGGCAGCGCTCGACGATGCCCGAGTCGGGTCTGACCGCAACGACAGTCCCAGAGGTCCTGATTCCCCTCCTCGATCCCCCATTGACCAGGCTAGTGAGGTCCAGATCGATCCAGTGACCCTCTGGGTCGATCTTTTCCCATGGCGGGTCGGACAGGTCGATGACCTGCTCCCTCTGATCGATGACAAGGTCGGGGGAGCCCTGCCAGAATTGGACCCTGCCCCCCTCGATGCGTATGAAGTCCCCCGGTGCAGGGTCGAACTCGCACCAAGCAGTTAGTCTGCACCTACCGCTGGGATCGATGACATCGCCACTACGGACCACCTTCTGCGACCCATCTTCGGAGGTGAAGGTCCTCTGGTTCCAAGACTCCACCTGCAGGGTGATTCCTACGTCCCTCATGCCGTTTCTGAGGTCGGCGATAGTGGATTTGGTCGAGACAGCCAGCTCGCTCATGTCGGGGAATGCGGTGTCGTGGTAGGGCTCTATTACGGTCCCATCGTTGATGCTGATCTCCGGGGTGTCCCTGAACTTCCGAACCGAAGCACCAGTGATCTTGACCAGTGAGCCCTCCTGATGCTCGAACGGCACCCAGGAGAGGAAACCGATGCTCCCACTGGGGTCTGCGAGCCGCCCCCTGGTGACATCTATCTGCCCGCTACCGTCACGTCTGACGATGACTTCGGGTTTGGTGGTGAGTATCCTAGCGACCACATTGACGTAGCCCTCGACTTCCGATGCCTTAGAAATGCTCTGTGGCTCATCACCGATCTGGGGCGCCGCGGGACCGCCTTCCCTTAGGATAGTGACTCGGGTGGTCCGGTTGATGTTCAAGGAGCGCTTGTCGTTCCACTCGTTAACTGAGGCACCCTCGAGCCTGACAATAGAGCCGGGAGCGAGGCTCTCGCTCTTCTCCCCCCAGTCCTTGAAGTCCCAGCGCTCCCTCTGGGAACTCGATTCCCAGGGGTTGTCCTCAATCCAGCCGAAGGCGACCTGACGCTCTTCGCCTCTTACCGTCTGGATCCTAGGGGAGTATGTCACGACGGCTACCTCGATGGACACGTTCCTGTCGTCAGCACCAAGCTCGGAGAACCTGTTGACCTTCTTCTCTATCCGTGCGGGTGCAGAGGTTCCCGAGGTCACCTCCTTTCCCGTGGCAGCCTGGAACTTCCTGACCACAGAGCGCAGAGCGTCCTCGGGAGGGATTAGGAACTCCTCCTCGTACCTCGCAAACTCCTTGCCGATGTCATTCTCATCGGCATCGGGGCACTCTTGCTTCACAATAGCAATTTGATTTGCGTATCTTACTTCTTCTGTCACGGTCTCACCTGCTTCAGTGGATGGGCGCTGAGCCTATTTCAACCACCGGTGCGAAAGACCGGGATGACACACGACGTGACGTTGTACGGGAAACGATTGTCGGTGCATGTTGGGGTAGACGTGGCACCTCATAACCTCCGGAGTCGCGAGTTCAAATCGACGGTCTTTGAACGTGTCCATAACCTTGTTCCCTATGACCGACGTGATTTTCTGCATTGTCCCCTCTGGAGGGGCCATGTCCGGGGTTGATGTGTGTCGATTCGGGGTACTGACGGCCTCTGATCGGGCTAGTACTGGTGACTACGAAGACCTCAGTGGCCCGGCGATAGAGAGATTCCTGGAAGAGGCTCTCACCTCCACGTGGGAGATCCAGCGAAGGATAGTTGCCGACGAGCGAGAGGCAATTGAAGCAACGCTCGTGGAACTGGTGGATTCCGAGGGCTGCTCGGTGGTGGTGACCACGGGCGGAACGGGGCCTGCACCAAGGGACGTCACTCCCGAGGCCACCGAGGCTGTCTGCGAGAGGATGCTGCCCGGCTTCGGCGAGCAGATGCGTGCGGTCTCCCTGAAGCATGTTCCTACTGCTGTCCTGTCCCGCCAGACTGCAGGGATTCGCGGCTCCTCCTTGATCCTCAACCTCCCAGGCTCGCCTCGCTCCATCCGCGAGATTCTCGATGAGGTCTTCGCTGCCGTTCCATACTGCGTCGATCTGATGGGAGGGCCTTACATCACTACGGATCCTGCTGTGGTCAATGCCTTCCGCCCGCCACATGCTCGACGCGAATGATTCATTCGGGTGACTAGGCTCGCCGGGGCATGGCGAAGATCAAGACTGGGTCTGGAAGCAGCGATCGGGCGAACGACGAGCTCAGAGGCGTCGAGGTGACTCTGGACTTCACCCCCAATGCTCTGGCCTCCTTGCTCTATCGACAGGGCGAGACCCAAGTCCTCGTCTGCGTCACCAAGGCACCTTCCCTCCCCCGCTGGTTCCCTCGCGACGCCAACCGGGGATGGGTGCACGCGGAGTACTCGCTCCTGCCCGGCTCCACTGATACGAGATTTCGCAGGGAGCGCGGCGGAGCCAAGGGCAGGACCCATGAGATCGAGCGACTGGTCGCCCGCTCGATGCGGGGTGCTGTGGATTTGGATCAGTTGGGACCTGTCGCTCTAACCGTTGACTGCGACATACTCAACGCCGATGGGGGGACTAGGTGCGCATCCATCACGGCTGCCAGCATCGGGCTCAGGTTGGCCATTCGCAGACTCATCGCTTCTGGCGAGTGTCTCCCGGCTGACCTCAGACTCTCGCGGGACGATATCAGGAAGGGCGTAGAGCGGCACGTCCTCTCCGAAGAGGAGCGAGCAGAGCACGAGTCGGCTGTCATGGCCAACGATGTGGCCGCACTCAGCGTCGGAATGGTGGGGGGTGGGGTCAGAACCGATTTGGACTACGTCTTGGACAGCAATGCCGACGTCGACATGAACGTCGTGATGACCAGCGATGGGGGCTTCGTAGAGATTCAGGGCACCGGGGAGGAGGCCACCTACACCCGGGGGGAGCTCGATGACATGATCGACGCTGCGAGCGCTGGCATCTCCAAGCTCCACGCTCTCCAAGTTAGCATCCTAGCCGATGCCAAATGAACGGTGAAGCCACCTCCGGCCAGTTCGCCGCGTAGAAGTGGGAATCTGGTGGGACTGGCCGGACTTGAACCAGCGGCCTCCGCATCTTCAGTGCGGCGCTCTCCCAACTGAGCTACAGTCCCGTAGCATCCTCGCCAGAGTGGTTCCGACTTCAAGCCTTCCGAGGCGGACCTAGAAGACGTCGTCTTCGCCCTTCTTCTCATCGAATGACATCATCTTGCCGCCTTTGCCCGTACTGCTCTTGGACGATGCCTTCTTGGCCGGCTTCTTGGCCTCTGTGACTTTCCCCCCCGAGAGCTGCGCCTTACGGGCAGCAGCGGCCTCTTCCTCCTTTCGCTTGAGCTCCTCGGGATCGATGCCGGTCTGAGCGGCGAGCTTGGCCCTGCGCTCGTCTCGGGCACGAATCTCCAGAAGCCGCTGCCTGGCCTTGTCATAGTGCTGGAGCATGTACATCGCGTCGTGCTCGAGCAGGGGGGAGTCCGAGATGATTGTGATATCCATCCAGTCCCCCTCCTCTGCTAGGTACTCGGCAAAGGGTTCGAACTTCAGGTCCGACTTCTTGATCTGAGTGTAGTGAAGGGCGTTGCCCATTCTGTGCTCAACGCCTGCGAAGTGGCAGTAGAAGGTCGAGCCTCCGTAGGTCTCTCGGGCCTGGTCGAACAGCTCCGCGTAGTCCTCGCTGGTCTTCATCCTCCCATGCCCGCGCGCGTGGATGTGACCCATGTTGAGGACCGGAACGGTTCCTTCGACGTGGTTGCAGACCTCTAGGACCTCTTCGACAGTGCCCCAGAGCTCCTGCCTCCCTGAGGTCTCGACGCCGACCAACGACGGCTCGGCCTCGTGAACCCATGGGAAGGCGGCGTAGTCTTCCTCCTCCTCGGCGTCCCCCCAGACCTCCCTGACCCTGTCCACCACCCCTGATAGAACGTTAGCGACCTGTTCGTTCGCCGCCGGTCCGGGTTGGTACTCCCCGTAAGGGCCCACGTGGAAGGTGAGGTGCCTGGCGTTGATTATCTTGCCAGCCTGCAGGCTTGTCTCCATCTTGGAGAGTGTCCTGTTCCGCTCTCTCTTACTGCCTAGGAGCTCGGCGTAATAGGGGCCGTGCATGTTCATCTCGAAGTCCGAGTTCCACGACAGGACCCCTGCCTGCCAGTACTGGTCGAAGTGCTGTGGTTGGATGGTTCGTACTGTCTGGACCTCCATGGCATCGAGACCGAGGACGGTGATGTCGTCCATGCCCTCGACAATGGTTCTGCCCTTGCAGGAGAGGGGCACACCAGCCGGTCCTAGTTTGAGTGGCATCCCCGGTGTCCTCGCGAGTCGGGCCGAATGGGTGCCCCTTCAAAAGGGGTTTCCGTTCGACTGGTACAAATCCCGGAAATTCAGATGATTCCTGCCCTTGCAGCCTTCTCCAATCCCACTATGCCAGGGCCTGATAGGGGTAGTTCGCACAGGAAGGCTGCCAACCACGACTCCGAACCCATCCTCTTGCTTGTGAGCACCTCTGTGGATCCCAGAGCGTGCTCGATGCACGCCCTGCGTTCCTCTGGTTCGTAGCTGCAGACGATCGGAACAAGTCCCTTGTATCTGATGCTGGAGAGTAGTGACTCGGGCTCGATGCCCTCTATCTCTGCGATTGCCCCCAGGGCACTATGCTCAATGAAGAGTAGGTGGATTTGTCGAATCCGCTCGATGACCGCCCCCCAAGCCTCGGCCAGACGCTCTGGGCACTCGGGCATTTCGACTATCATGACGGAGCGACTGCCTTCCAGTTCCGCGAAGGACATAGATGCTCCCCACGCACTCCGGGGAGCACCTCCCTCGAGTACCGTGGAGGAGGAGTTCACCAACCAGTGTGCAGAGTCTAGGGCGCCTCGCCATTCGAGAGTGCCTTGATCCATGGCAGCGAAGTCCGAAACACCTTCTGGGCTTATGTGAGTAGGGCTCGCGCCGATTTCGGCTGCCGTCGAGAGGACCGCTGAGACCCAGTCGTTCCTATCTGGGTGACCGAAGCCGACTATTCGCACCGTGTCCGTTCCCCCAGTGCACGCTCTGGCGGTGCTGTGATGAGCATTGCCTACTCGACCTTCCATCTCAGGAGGGCGATGGCACCCCCCATCCCGATCAGCTGCTGGCCGGCATCGTGGTCTTCGGAGGCTTGGATGACTTCTCCTCTGGAGCCCTCGACCTGGGATGCAACGGCCTCCCATCGAAGCATCGGGCCTTCGTCGTCGGAGCGCAGCATCGAGGCGATTATGACCAGCGCCTCCACGGCACCCTGCTCGGCCGCCTTGGCAATCGGGGCCGCCCCATATGTGACCGCGCCCCCAGTTGAGATCCGCTTGAGCCCTTCCTCAATCGCACGAACCTGCCGGACCAGCGCGTACTCGCCCAGCAGGGCATCGGCCATCCCCTCTGCGAGCACCTCGTTGGCTGCCGCCCTCCCGCCAATGGAGGTGGCCGCGTTGACGATGCTGTTCTGCGCCCCTAGGACCCTGAGATGCGCCTCGAACTGCTCGCGCGCCATGCCCGGTCCGCACAGCACCAGAGGCATGTTGTCGGGGAATACCAAGCGGGTTTCTTTGGCGACGCGCTCGAAGAAGCCGCGCCGGACGCTGGTAGAGTCACCAGCGCGCTTGCCTCCCCCGCGCATGGTGAACTGCGAGACGTCTCGGATTCCATGCGCAGCGACCTCGAAGACCAGGACCTCGTCAGCCTCTATGACGAGCAGTCCGGCCTTGGCACGCCGGCCGGATGCCAAGGATTCCTTGAGCAGCGAGAGGTCGGCGGCGGGGAGACCCCCCTCTCTGGAGACTTCGACCTCGTCACCAATCCCGATGACGTGGGTGTGGTGGCTGCCGATGTCGATCTTGGCCTCCCTGATCGTGCCATGGATCCTCAGGTTCTCGGTGAATGGCTGGAAGGCCGTCTCCGTCGCATCCAGAAGGATCCACATAGGCTTGCGCTCCGCGCTCCGCGCCCTGCCGTCCTCGCGCGTCCCAGTAGTGGAGTCTCGGCGATGCGAGAGCATCCCCACCATCGAGCCCGGACGACAGAGCTGAGATAGCACCCACAGGTCGTCTTCGCTCTCGACCCTCAGCCTCACTCCCTCGTCCAGCCTCTTGACGCGACGCATAGCTCGGTCCTCCGTCATCCTCGATGAAGGCCCGCTCTTGAAACCTTCATCGGTGATTACCTTGGGCGAAGGGCATGGGAGGGCCAGCCTTCTGGGGCATTGCGGGAAGCCCGATCTCCCACTCGCTCACACCCCGCCTCTTCTCGGTTGTTGGCTCGAGCCTGGGGATGGAGCAGGCAGGGCAGGCCTTCATCGAGGCCGCTAGCATCGAAGAGTTCGAGTCAAAGGCATCGGCCCTCGAGGGGGACCTCTGGCTTTCGTGCACAGCGCCGCTGAAGCACTCACCGCAGTCGAGGCTGGGGATCCCTGGGCCTGAGGGGATTAATGCAATCAACCAACTGATGAGGTCAGGAGGGGTTTGGTCGGGCACCAGCACCGACGGGAGAGGCTTTGTATCTGCCTGCAGGCACATTGGCATTGAGCCATCGGGTTCCGTGCTGAGAATGAGGGGTGGCGGGTCCGCGGCCCGATCGATTGCCGCTGCTTGGTCCTCCGAGGGTGGCATGATAATCCCAGTCATGGGTCGCAGGGAGCTGATCAGTGGCCCATGGGACAGCAGCCTCGCAGAATCTGATGTAGCGGACATAGCCGTGGATCTTGATGCAGCCCCTGCCGGCGGCGCCTCTGTCGAGATGCAGGCTGCGTTGCAGGTTTCGATATCCTACGGCGAGAACCAATCCCCCGATGAATTCGCAGTAATCATGGTCGCAGCCCAGCACTTGGAGGCATGGCGCTCCATCTTCGCCCCCGATAGGGCCGATGAGCTGCCCGGACTGGGTGAGATCCTATCGAAATTGTAACTACAGGGGTATGTTTCCGTGCTTCTTCGGCGGCACCCACTCGCGCTTGGAGAGCAGCGGCCTGAGCGCACTCACTAGGGCACTGCGCGTGTCTGCCGGCTCGATGACGTCATCGAGCCAGCCATGCCGCGCCGCCACATAGGGGTCGCCGAACTTCTGGCGGTACTCGCGCACGAGCTCCCCGTGCACCGCACTGCTGTCCCCAGCCTCAGCCAGCTCGGCACGATGGATGATGCTGACAGCACCCTCGGCCCCCATGACCGCCAGCTCCCCTGTCGGCCATGCCACGTTGTAGTCCGAGCCGAGGTGCTTGCAGCTCATCGCAAGGTAGGCGCCGCCGTAGGCCTTCCTTGTGACGACTGTCAGCTTGGGCACCGTCGCCTCGGCATAGGCGTACAGCAGCTTCGCTCCGTGCCTGATTATCCCGCCCCACTCCTGCACGGTTCCAGGCAGGAATCCGGGAACGTCCACGAAGGTGATGACTGGGATGTTGTAGCAGTCGCAAGCGCGGACGAACCTAGCCGCCTTGACCGAGGCATCGATATCGAGGCAACCTGCGAGAACAGAGGGCTGGTTGCCCACGACTCCAACAGAGTGCCCATCTAGCCTGGCAAAGCCAATGACCACGTTCTCGGCATAGGTGGGGAAGAGCTCTAGGAAGCGCCTGTCGTCTACTACTTGCTCGATGACCGCCCTCATGTCGTACGGCTGGTCCGAGTCTTGTGGCACCAGCTTACCCATTCCCCTGCACTTTCGCGACCACTTGTCGCCACCCCTGAGCACGGCTGGCTCGGCCAGAGTGTGGTCAGGCAGGTAGGAGAGGATCTCCGCTGCCTGATCGAAGGCCTCCCTCTCGCTGTCTGCAACCATGCAGGCAACGCCGCTCCTGCTCGCATGCTGCACGGCTCCTCCCAACCCCTCCTCGTCCAACTCGCCCTCTATGATCTCGGGGATGGTGTAGGGGCTGCGCATGAACATGCGCCCCCTCTCGTTTCCCAGGATGACGAAGTCAGAGAGCCCGGCGGCAAGAGCACTGGTCCCAGAGACCGTTCCGAGAACGATCGAGATCGTCGGCACGCGGCCCGAGCAGGCCACCAGGATGTCCAGCAGCCGACCGGTCGAGCCCAGGGAGGTAACCCCCTCGTGGGCCCGTTGGCCATCGCCGTCCCAGATTCCTATGATCGGAAGCTGCGACTTCTCGGCGAACTCCGCGACCTTGGCGATCTTGTTGGCATGCATCTCCCCCATCGTGCCGGAGAATACCGAGTAGTCCTGGGAGAAGCAGACCACGCGCCGTCCGTCGATCATCCCGTGACCGGCGACCACGCCGTCGCCGAGGGGGGTGTGCACGTGCATTCCGTGGTCCCATGAGCGATGCCTGACGAAGGCATCGACCTCGACGAAGGAGCCTTCGTCCAACAACTCGCCAACTCGCTCACGAGCCGTCTGAGCCCCGTCCTCGCGTAGATTCTGCACGACCCTGTGATCCCCAGGGGAGCCGGCGTCGATCCTCATCGCATCGAGCTCGTCGCCCGGGGTGGAGCCCGCCATGATCCGCCCAAGCGCAAGTCGGTTCATCAGCAAAGCGGAGGCGCCTATGTTCTCGAGAAGGCCGGGTTCTCCCCAAGCAGGTCCTTGCCCCAGCCCTCTGCGACAGCCTCGCGTCCCCCGCCCACTGAGAGGAGGTGGTGCAGCTTGACGAGCCCAGAACCAGGGGGGCAGAGGGATCCGTGGCCGATGATGCCCATCCCCTGCTGCTCGCGCCCCTTGGAGTAGACGTTCATGTTGATCGGGCCGTGGACGGTCTGAGCGACCACGACGACCACACCACCCTGAGCGCAGTGGTCCTCTAGCATCACCCTCAGGCGGGTATTCTCGAGACTGTCCCCCTCGGGGTCAGATATAGGCAGGTGACCAAGGCCCGTGCCGTGGAAGAGGAGGGCGTCGAACTCCGCATCGATAGCGGCCTGGACCATGTCAGGCTGCAGGTGCGCGTCAGAGATGAACTGGGCGATGCGCACTGACTCGTCGAACAGCTTGGGAGCGAGGGACTCCACCCTAGCGTCGTGGGCCTCGGGCTCGTAGTCGATAGTCGCTCTGTCCCCCGAGAGGTCGATGAGGGCCAGCGCCTCCTGGTTGATCGGCTTGAAGGCGTCCCTTCTCGAGGAGTGGTACTTGCGGCAGGCGCATCCGGGAATGACAACGCACCTGCCGTCCGATGACTCGGCGTGCAGGATGGCCACGGCCGAGTCGCGGTACCCCGAGGGCTGCGGTCCGTGGGCGGCCCAGTGGACGGCTGCGATCAGGTTCTCCGGCGCATCCGAGGAGCCCCTGTCGGGCGATCTCTGTGAGCCGGTGAGGACTATCCTCCCCGGGGGCCTGCCCCCTTGCCCGGACCAGCCGTACGACATCGCGGCTGCCGATAGGTGAAGGGTGTCGGTGCCGTGCGTGATGACGCAACCGACCGCACCCTCGGCGAAGCCCTCCTCGGTCGCCCTCAGCATCCTGTTCCAGTGCCGCGGCCGCAGGTCGTCGGACCACATGTTGCCGAGCTTGACGGCACGAATGCGCGCAATCCCCCTCAGCTCTGGGACGGCATCGAGCAACTCATGCGGGTCGAACCTCGCGGTGACCGCCCCGGTCGCGTAGTCGACCTTGCTGGCTATCGTGCCCCCCGTGTGAATCAGGTGCACCAACGGGAGGGACTCGTCCTGGGGCACCGGGGGCGAAGGGGGCTCCTCGATGACCGGAACCTCATCTAGCAGTTCGAACGAGTCGACATAGGACTCGGGGAAGGAGACGTTGTACCCGTTCTGGAGCTTGACCGTGACCAGGTTCGGGCCCGAGGGCGGCAGAGCCAGCCCCATGTGCTCAACCTTGCCCGACCAGGTCTTGACAACCAGCCTGACAGGCGTCCCGGGCTCCGGCCACCCCTCCATCGAAGGCTCGTGGCGAATCTACCCAATGAAGACTCGCAAGGCGATGCTCCGCTAATTCTGCAACGTCTCGGAGTGGGAGGAGAGCGCGGAGGCGTACTTCTACGTCATGACCGACCGCTACGTGTGCGAGGTCGAGATCCAAGTCAGCCTATACGAGGAGGACGGCGACCTGGCCAATTCGACCTACCACCACCTGCCCGGAGAGTGCACCCAGCCCGAGTTCTGGCTCGAGCAGCACTACCCTCACGCCTACCCGCCAGACTGGTTCACCGGATACGGGGAACCGGCCAACGTCACCTCGTCGATGGACGAGTACGGCATCTACGAGTTCGAGTTCAGGGCCTCGGCCAGCAACATGAGCCACCACAGCAACTGGACCATCGAGTGGGACGTCTGGATCGACGGCGAGCACTACCACGACGAGTGGATGGACGACTACGGCTCCGGCAATGTTTCTGCTGAGGGCTACGACACCGTGATCTACGGCGTAGAATACCACGACTATTACTCGGTTCTGTTCAGCGTCATGACCGACCGCTACGTGTGCGAGGTCGAGATCCAAGTCAGCCTGTATCAGGACGGCGACCTAGCCAATTCGACCTACCACCACCTGCCCGGAGAGTGCACCCAGCCCGACATCAAGATCGAGCAGTATGACCACTGGAACGGCAGTTGGGACATGCCTACAAATGCCACCTACTGGGCAAGCGAGTTTGGCAACTACTCGTTCGAGTTCCTGATGCTGGGTCAAAACATGAGTTGGCACCGCAACTGGACGATGGTGTACGACGTCGTCATCGACGGCTATGCCGACGAGAACATGTCTTGGAACGTCTCTGTCCCGTGGGGTGATGAGAGTTACACCAGTCCGCTCACCTTCAACACTGGATACAGCGCCTGCTACGTCGAGATAGACGCGAGACTGGTCGACTCGGACACGGGCGAGGCCGTGGCCTCGACCTATCACAACCTGACTGGGGACTGCATGCAGGACTCGGACGGCGATGGCTTCCACGATGGGATTGACTCCTTCCCCGATGACCCGACCGAGTGGTACGACTCAGACGACGATGGCTACGGTGACAACTCGGATGCTTTCCCATGGGACTCGGAGGAGTGGCTGGACACTGATGACGACGGAATAGGCAACAACGCCGACGACGACGACGACGACGACGGCGTGAACGATGACGACGACCTCGACAACGACGGCGATGGGGTCGACGATGACGACGACGACTTCCCAGACGATCCAGACGAGTGGAGTGACTCCGACGGCGACGGCATGGGTGACAACTCGGACGAGTTCCCTGACGACGCCAACGAGACCACCGACACCGACGGCGACGGCATCGGCGACAACGCCGACGACGACACCGACGGCGACGGCACCCCCGACGATCTCGATGACGCGCCTCTGAACCCACTGGTTACCACGGATAGCGACGGTGACGGCGTAGGTGACGAGGACGACGCCTTCCCAAACAACAAGGACGAGTGGGCAGACACTGACGGAGACGGCGTGGGCAACAACGCCGACCTCGACGACGATGATGATGGCTTCACGGACTCCATGGACCATTTCCCGCTGAACCCGGGGGAGAACAGTGACTCGGACCGCGACGGCGTGGGCGACAACTCCGACGCATTCCCCGATGACCCGAGAGAGCGCTACGACTCCGACGGCGACGGCGTGGGCGACAACGCCGACGCCTTCCCCTCAGACAGGCTTGACTGGGCGGACAGCGACGGCGACGGCGTGGGCGACAATGTCGACGCCTTCCCCAGCAATCCGAATGAGTTCGTCGATAGCGACGGCGACGGTGTGGGCAACAACGCCGACGCTTTCCCGTACGATGATTCGGAGACCGCTGACTCCGACGGCAACGGCGTGGGCGACAACGCCCAAGCAGCTCAGACGGGGCCGGATCCGGAACCCGTCGAAGAGGAAGACGACGGCCTGTTTGGCCTTCCTGGATTCTCCGGGGCGATGGTTCTGGTCTCCATGCTGGGGGCTGCGATTTTGGTCGCAGGGCGTCGCAGGCAGTGAGTTTGATTGGTGCCGGGAGCGGGACTTGAACCCGCGACCTTCGGATGACTCAGGCATCTCGAAGGGGGCCTTCGGCGCGAACGTGCCTTGCGGCTGCCCTATGAGTCCGACGCGCTACCAACTACGCCACCCCGGCATAGTCCCGAGGCGGGCGCGATGCCCATTTGAGCATTACCCGGTGTAATAGGTGATGGGTAGACAGTGGCCGCAGCAGAATTGATGTGGTGGGGGGGCCCGCCGCAGATGAGAGCCATGGTTGACGTCGACTCGGCTCTGAGGACAAGCGCCTACTCCGGCAAGAGGAAGCGAGCGGGCGGTTCCAAGGAGGACAAGCCCAGCACCACCCTCGACCCCTTCGATCCAGCCTCCCACGCACAGAAGGAGAAGGCAGACGCGATTTCGATGTGGCTAATGATCGTCTACGGGCTGGTCGTCGCAACGCTGATGCGCTACTCCTTGATGCCCTCGCTGGAGGGCACCCAACAGATCCTTTGGCTGCTCCCGGTCCTACTGATGACCACTGTCCCCCCGCTGCATCGCGCTCTGGTCCCCGCTCGCTTCTACGACCTGTATACTAGGGGCAACTGGTTCCGAGCCTGCTTCCTCTATCTATTCACCTGGCTAGCGCTCTCCTTCGCCCTGGTCAACCCCCCTCTGGCCGACATAGCCGCCCCCCACCTTGCAGGGGGAATCGACATCGAGGCAACGGACGGCATAGCTCAGGCGACCTTGAAGCACTCCACATACTCCATCCAGATCAACCAGGATTCCATCCCGGTCGTTCTCGGATTTGCAGTACGGGACAACGTCGATGCCGCTAACTCCACCATGCATCTCACCATTTCCCATCGGGGCCAGCCTGACCCCATCGTTCAGGCTGATGGACTCGCTGGGGACCAAGCCGCTCCTTCCGAGCTCTTCGACAGCGTCGAGGAATGGCAGAGGGGTCTGCGGCAGAACACCCTGACGAACGACCCCCTAGGCCCCTCGGTCGCCCCGAACCCACTTGACATCGGCATGGCGTGGGACTTGGGTAGCCTCGGACCGGGCGAGTACATCGTTCAGATAGATCTGGTTGAGGATGGGGCTCCATGGAGCACAGGCCAGAACACCTGGTCGAACGAGTACAAGCTGCTGATCACGCAGGTCGCCTAACTGCCTATCAGCGTGCAGATTCGCGCGGCCATAGCATCCAGTTGCAATGATTCTCCGCCACCTTCGACCATTCTGAAGTCGGTCTCTGCCATCGCCTCGGTAACCGCCAGCTTCTGGACCTCATCCAGGAAGGTGACATCGCCCAGCTCTCGGTGCAGCTGGTTGACGAGGTCGGTGCCGGCGAGGCCGAAGCGATCGAGTACCCCCCTCATCCTTCGTCGAGCGGGCTGGAATCCATCCTCCTTGCAGGCGAGGAAGAAACCGTGCAGTTCCTCGGGAGGGGCGGTGGCGGTGGTCTCGTAGACCAGATCCCTTGTCACGTGGCGGTCCAGTGAAGCTGCGACTTGGAGTGAGGTGATTGCCTTCCTGAGGTCGCCGAGGCTGACGCGGGATATGGCCTCAGCCGCCTCGACGTCCAACTCGACGTCCTCCTTCTGTGCCACTTCGGTCACCATCTCGAGGACCTTCTCCTGATCGAGTGGCCTGAACCTGAAGACAGCGCAGCGCGATTGGATCGCCTCGATGATCTTTGAGGAGTAGTTGCACGAGAGGATGAATCTGCAGGTCTCGGCGTACTGCTCCATGATCCTCCTTAGGGCGCCCTGGGCGTCCGGAGTCAGGGCATCAGCCTCGTCTAGGAAGATGACCTTGAACGTGGAGCCCGGCATCGGTGCAGTGCGTGCGAACTGCTTGACCTTGGTCCGGATGGACTCGAGCTTGCGCTCGTCGCTGGCATTCATCTCCAACAGGTTGTTCCTATAGCCCTCCCCGTATACGTCCCGAGCCAGTGCGAGCGCAGCAGTCGTCTTGCCCGTGCCAGGGGGTCCGGCAAACATCAGGTGGGGGAACGTGCACGCTTCAGCATAGGCCCTGAGGCGATCCACCACGGCTCTCTGACCCTTGATTCCGCTAACGGATCGGGGACGATGGCGCTCTACCCACAACTCGCTCATGGTAGTCTTACCGCACCCACGCGTGAGCGTCCTTGAAGGTTGGGGGGCCTCTCTGGCGACTCTCAATAGCTCTCGTCATCATTGGGGAAGTCCCCACTTCGGACGTCCTCGACGAAGTGACTGACTGCGTCACCCACAACCTGCCCGACGTCGGCGTAGCGGCGCAGGAAGCGCGGGGAGAAGTCCTTCGTGATGCCGAGCATGTCATGCAGAACAAGGACTTGGCCATCACAATGGGGCCCGGCCCCGATGCCAATCGTAGGGATGACTAGGGACTCGCTGGCATGCTTGGCCAGATCGGAGGGAATCTTCTCTAAGACCATCGAGAAGCAACCGGACTCCTCGAGCACCTTTGCGTCCTCCATCAACTTGGATGCCTCTCCTTCCTCCTTGGCCCGGACGGTGTAGGTCCCGAACTTGTATATCGACTGCGGCGTGAGGCCGAGGTGCCCCATCACGGGGATCCCCGCGTTGACAATCCTCTCGACAGACTCAGCGACCTCGGAGCCGCCCTCGAGCTTCACTGCGTGGCCCCCTGACTCCTTCATGATGCGAATCGCCGAGTCGAGTGCTGTCTTCGAGTCGCCTTGGTAGGTGCCGAACGGCATGTCGACTACCACTAGGGCTCGTTCGACCCCATTCACCACGCACTGGGCATGATAGATCATCTGGTCGAGGGTGATCGGGAGCGTGGTCTCGTTTCCAGCCATGACGTTTGATGCGGAATCCCCAACAAGGATGACATCGATTCCCGCACCATCGACCATGCGCGCCAGCGAGTAGTCGTATGAGGTCAGCATGGCGATATTCTCGCCAGCCTGCTTCATCTTCAGGAGGGTCTGGGTGGTAATCTTCCTCGCTCGACTGGAAACCAAACTACTCCCTCCGAGAGCCTCCGAGTGCGATTGATGCCTTCAATCACACGCCTGTGCCCTCAGTCCCCGGTATTGATCTCCTGGGCCTTGGACAGGAATTCATCAATATCGATGATTCCATCACCGTCATCGTCAGCAGCGTGAAAATAGTCACGCAGTGGGCGGGAACGCTTCGAAAAGTCCTGCTTGTCGTAGCCAAGAGCCCTCATGGCACCGATAAACTCTCTTAGGTTCAGGTGGTTAGTACTCTCCAAGTCTGCGGCATGGAAGGCTGCCAGACGGCGCCTGTGCTCGGCCGCGTCTGGGTTGGTGAACATGATCCTGAAAGTCTCCCAAGGGGTGATTTCGATGTTGTGGTGCTTCCGCCCGTAACTCTGGAATATGGCGAACCCTACGATTGCTGCTGTCACTGCACCGATACCCGCCTCGGTCCCCATCAACCATAGCAGGGAGATACCAGAGACTATGCCGAAGAACTGTGTGAATGGCCTCAGTGGCGCGTCGTACTCAGGCTGGTACCAGGCATGAGAGGGCATCGCCTTGCGGATGACCAGCACACTGAGGCACATCATTACGTAGGCCATTATCTGGAAACCCGACGCGTATTCCGCTACCGCGTGGACGTCAATCGTGACCAAAGCGACCGCCATCATGATGGCGGTCAGGATTATCGCTAGGTGGGGTGTTTCGAACCTACCGTGCACGTCCTCCAGCGACTCCGGCAGCAGTCCGTCCCTCGCCATCGCGAAGAGGTAGCGCGAGGCTGCCAGTATCCCTGCTAGGGACATGGACGTCATCGTCAGGATAGCAACGATCGATGCCAGCAGCGCCGCGTCATTGCCCGCGATCTCCTGAGCAAAGGCCCTGACCGGATCCTCAATGGGGTGGCCGGACGCGTCCACGAAGCCCTCCTCCGGGATGACCGCTATCATCGTCGCCACTATCACTGCATAGAGGACCACCCCAATAACAAGCGACGTCATTATGCCTTCGGGGAGGTTCTTGCCCGGATCCTTGATCTCGCCGCCGATAGCAGCGACCTTGGTGACGCCCGCGTACGAGACTAGGACCAGAGCAGCGGTCTCCCCCATGGCCATCCAGTCATCCTGCGTGTCCAGTGTCGGGGTGGCTCTCGAGAAATCCGCTTCGCCGCTTACAATCGACCAGACTGTTAGGACAAGGAGCATCAGTACGGAGATCGCCACAATTGGGGTCTGCACCACCTTGACCTTCTTTATTCCCAGAATGTTGACTATCGAGATGATCACCAACATCCCGAGGGCCGTAGCTATGTCCGTGTACTCGGTACCGAACTCGGCTTGCACCACCGCCAGATAAGCCGAGAATCCTATGAGCGCGAAGGCGGCCTTTAGCAGGAATGATGCCCAAAGTGCCACTCCCGTCATGCTGCCAACCAACGGTCCGAAGATGCGCTCAAGGAATACGTACGAGCCCCCCGAGGTTGGCATCGCGGAGGCCAGCTCACTCTTGCTGAGTGCCCCAGGTATCACGACCAAGGCAGCCAACACGTAGGCCAACCAGGCCCCACCACCGACTTCGGCGTAAGCCAGCGACGGGAGTACGAACAAACCGCTCCCGATCATTGCGGAGAGCGAGATGATTACGACCGAGAAAAGGCCCAGTTTGCGCTCTAGGGTGTCCGAAACCACCTCTATGGGGGTGAGGACGATACCCACAAGGTCCTTCTGACCTAGGGGTGTCATGACTTGCCGGCCCCAACCACTCCAGTTGAAGGTTCTCCCGGACCCAACAGGTTAGATAGTGGGGCGCGGGCGAGCGCCCATGAGCGACATCGTGGAAAAGGACACCGTTACGACGGTTCACTACACCGGTACATTCCCGAACGGGGAGGTCTTCGACAGCAGCGAGGGCGACTCCCCTCTTGCCTTCCTAGTGGGCCACGGCAACATGATCGCGGGCTTCGAGAAGGAGATGATGGGTGCGACCGTGGGGGAGAAGCGCGAGTTCACGCTGACTCCCGACGACGCCTACGGCCAGCGTGACGAGGACGCCGTCCAGCAGATGGATAGGTCCCAGTTCCCAGAGGGCATGGAACTGGAGGTCGGAATGACCATGGGCGCTCACAGCGAGCAGGGCCCAATACAATTCTCCGTCTCTGCAATTGATGGAGACGAAGTCACCATAGACTTCAACCACCAGATGGCCGGCAAGACGCTATGCTTCAGCGTCGAGGTCGTAGAGATCCGCCCTGCTACGGCAGAAGAGGTCACGCATGGCCACGCGCACGGCCCGGGCGGCCACCACCACTGAGGCGGGCGCCCCGAATCGTTATTCTCCCGCCCCCGACTGCCATCCCGAAGATGAGGAAGGCCGCGCTGCTTCTCGCCTCGCTCATGCTGGTAGCCCCACTCGGGGGCTGCTTCGGGTTTGCTGGCAGCGACGGCCTCTTCGGGGAGGGCGATCCAAAGGAGCCCCTCAGGCTCAATCACGTCCAGATGAAGGGCACCCACAACTCGTACCACATCGAACCACTGGTCTCGCCCACCAGGGAGTACATGTACACTCACGAGCCGTTGGACGTTCAGGGCTCCCAACTCGGAGTCCGGCAGTTCGAGATAGACGTCTGGTGGGACCCGCGTGGCCAGTTGTACGTCTACCACAACCAATACGACTCGGGGACCACCTGCCCGACATTCGAGGAGTGCCTATCTACTCTGCTCGGCTGGTCGGAGTCCAACGAAGGCCACCACCCCCTATTCATCTGGATCGAGCCCAAGGACTGGCCGGAGCAGGCCACGGATGTCACCACCACGCTGGAGCTGTCGGGGCTGTTGGATGACATCGAGCAGGAGATCGCTCAGTTCTGGCCCCGCAACAAGACGATCGCACCCGATGACGTGCGTGGCGAGTGGCCCACTCTGAAGGAGGGGGTGCTCAACGACGGCTGGCCGCTGCTAGAGGGGAGCCGTGGAAAGGCTGTGTTCGTGCTCCTCGCCTCGGGCGAGACCCGCGACCTGTACCTGCAGGAGCACCCGGCCCTCTCCGGCGCGCTGATGTTCACTCTATCCGACGAGACCAGCGGTGAGGCCGCGATCTTCTCCTTGACGGATCCCGTGGGCGACGGCGAGGAAATCACCCGGCTCGTCACGGAGGGCTACATCGTTCGCAGCCGCGCCGACAGCGGTGGCCAGGAGGCCGATGACAACGACACTACGCGCATGGAGGCCGCACTGGCCGTTGGCGCTCACAGCATCTCTACTGACTACCCCGCCCCGGTAGACGGTATCGATTACTGGGTCGAGATCCCTAACGGAACCCCCAGCCGCTGCAACCCAATAGCCGCTCCGGCATGGTGCGAACCTGCTGATGTCGAATCGATCTGAATCGGCATTAGGCCTTGGCTACGACCTTCAGCTCGATGGCGATGGGGGAGGGCAGAGAGTCAACCCCCACGGTGGTTCGTGCCGGCAGTATCTCGGAGAAGTACTCGGCATAGACCTCGTTGTAGCTCGGGAAGTCACGCTCCATGTCGATTAGGCAGGCCAGCACGTCGACGACCCTGTCCAGACTCGAGCCGTACTCCTCGAGGATAACTCGCACGTTGTTGATGACCGAGTGGGTCTGGGCATGAATGTCGTAGTCTAGGGGGGTGCCCTCGGCATCGCGCACAGGACCGCCTGGAATCTCATTGTCCCCCGGGGTGCGCGGGCCCATGCCACTGACGAATAACAGATCGCCCACTCGGTGGAGGTGGGGATAGGCACCGACTGCAGAGGGACCTCCCTCGGCGATGAATGAACCATCCTGGCTCGTCAGCTTGCCAGCCGCCTTCTTGCCGACGACTGCTCCGACGATTCCCCCAACAGGCCCTCCCACAGCGACTCCTGCCGCAGCGCCGAGCGCACCGCCAGCGGAGTGGGCTATCGAGCCACCGATCTCGTCGTACACCCTCTCCACTGCATCCACAGGAGCGGAAATGATGCTATCTATGATCTGCTCACGCTTCTCCTCGGGGGTCAGGACACTCTCCTCGGGGGCCACGGAATCTCCTGAGGGCTCGTCCTTGGTCACGCCTACCCGTATCCCTGCTCTCACATGAACTGCTCGCCATCCCTCTCGTAGCGTTGATGGGGGAGTCTCTCCGCCGCAGACGCGTGAAGTGGGACGAACCCCCCCTATGGCCCGTCGCAGCCCCCAGCACACTTGGGTTCGTCATGGCCTGCTCTCCCATGAGATCGTACAAGATTGAGGCACTGTCATTCATCACCACCTCAGAGGGCAAGGACTCCCTGCTCGTTCCGATGGTTTGCCTGCTACTGCTCTCCAGCCTCCTCTACTTCTCGCCCCAGGAGGTCGGGAATCGCAGGGAGCTGATTGCCGGTGCGGTGACTGCCCTCCTACTGGGAGTTCTGCCACAGGTCATCTTCTTCCCATGGATGGTAGTTGTGATACTGGCCTGGCTTTCGCAGTCCACATACCTGTGGAGGCACGATTACCCGGCATTCAGGATTGGGCTTTGGGTTGGGCTGGGAGCTGCCTCGGGCCTCTTCCTAGGGGGCTTCTTCGCCCATTACTTCCTGTGAGCCACGCCGTGCCTCCCCCAGCACCCACCCCATGATCGCGAAGGATGGCATCGAGCAGAGCAGAGCCGACCAGATCAACGCGTCGTCCACGTAGTCAATCGTAACCCTGACCTCTCCGACACCCGAGCCTCCCTGATGGCTGACCAGCAGGTAGTGCCCGTCGAATACAGACGGGGTCACGACCTCCCCCTGCCAGGATTCCCCGGTGCTCAGGCTGAACGATTCCCCTGCCAGAGGTGCCGACCAGTCGATTGCACCATCGCTCGCGTGCTCACGAACAAGGTCCCGGTGGATCACGAGGACCTCGACTGCCTCGCTCCCCACGTTATCGACCTCGATCAATACCGGGTCCCAGAGGCTGTGAATCTCTATCACGTCGAGGTTGACGTCTCCCGGTCCGAGCCTCATAGTGGGCTCGTCGGAATCCGTCCCCGGTCCGTCGATGACGACCACTGCGAGTAGGGCAACACCAACCAGAACGAAGGCCGAGATCGCGATCGAGACGGACTTGTCAGGGACTAGGGGGGTCCAGCCTCTATCGGGAACAGCCCTGAGGATGGGCTGAATCCTATGGCTGAAGACGGCGCAGACCACGGCTAGCAGAAGGCCGGGCACGAGGTCGAACAACCAGTGAATCCCAAGGTACTGGATGCTGAACAGGTAGATTGGCACGTTGGCGGCCACGAATAGGTCGAACTCCCTGTGGCGCCACTCACTGATGCTGATTCCGAGTTCGCGCACGTGAAGCCGGTTGACGATGAGCAGGCCGATTGGTAAGCCCACATGGAGGCTGGGAACGCCGTTGTCGAGTGGGTCGACTTCGGTGAAGAAGAATAGGTTCCACTCGTTGTGGTACATCAGGGCGTCCATGCCTGGGATGAAGGATGAGGTGACCTCGACGTTGAAGAACAGGTAGAATGGAACCGCTAGGACGTAGATGACGACGTAGTTGAGGACTGCTTTGTCCGCCATCACCTCGTCCCTGCACAGGATGTAGTACATTGGGCTGAACCAGATGAGGAAGAGGTAGACGAATAGGTAGTGGAACGAGAGCAAGTCCGTCAGCACCCCGTTCTCGAAGCTTTCCTGCACCCACAGCGTGACCTCCCCCTCGAATCCGTAGACCAAGTGGGTGAACCCGCCGACTCTCGGCTTGATCGCCTCGTTGTGCTGGTCGATGAAGGCCTTGAAAAGGTACATCAGGGCGTACATGGCGATGTGCCACTTGTACCCCTTCGCCCTGATTTCGTCAGGAAGCCCTCGTAGGGGCAGCCTCATCTCTGACTCGTCCCGCGTCAGCAGGCGCTGCACTGGGATGGTTAGGGAGAGTATGACCACCATCATGGTCTCGTAGGGGCCCACGGACCACAGCATGGCCACGCGGCGCGGTTGTCCGAGTCATGAACGTTACACTGTGGAAAAACTACTCTTCCTCTTCCGAATTCCCCGTCAGCAGCCTCACCTCGGGCAGGAAGGTTGCGATGATTAGCACCATGGAGACTGCGAGAAGCCACTCGAAAGCGGCTGCTTGGCTCAGCAACGGCTCGTTGAGCGAGATGCAAGACCCGTCCAGCGTCTGCAGGCGCTCCTCCAGTCCGTAGAGGTCGCTTGAAAGCCCGGTGTAACGAAACACCCTCTCAATCATGCCGAGGAGGCCAATCACTGCGAGTACTGAGAATGCTGCACGGGGAGCGAGGACACCCGAGAACGCCTCCTCCTCCTGAGACATCCCCCATGTCGCCAGAGTGACGCAGGAGGCCCAGATAACGCTGCCGAAGAAGATGACGTTCGCTTGAGCAATATGAAGCCCGAGATGCTCGTCCCAAGGGGTGAAGGAGATCCAGAACAGCCCGATTCCAGTTGCTACAGCGGCCAACACCGAGATGCGATTCAGATTGACCCAGTTCTGCGGCATCTCCGCCGAGATCATCCAACGGTCCCGGAGAACACCCAGTTGGATCCCCATCGTAGCAAGCAGGATGCCACTGAGCGCGTACCCAACGGTGAAAGTAAAGCCCGATCGCGTTGGCAGGTCCATATCGGAGATGAAGGGGACGAACGGCTCGCAGCCATCAGCCACCCAGAGGAAGTAAGTCACAATGGGGGTGAGTGCGAGCAAGGTGACCGTCATCTGCAGTGTTCGTTCTACCTGGCCCCCTTCCAAAAGCCGCTCCATGATACTGCCACTCACCAGGCAGACTTGAACTGACTCCCGAACCCATAAGTCCGACGACGCTCGTCGGCCACCATGGACGGTCATGAGCTGTGGTTGGCCGAGTGCGCCAAGATTGACTACGAGCCGCAGGCGAGGCGCTATGCCGAGGGGACTAGGACCTCCCAGGACGCCGCCGACCAACTCGGATGCGATGTCGCACACATCGCCAAGTCGATCGTGTTCGAAGGCCAGGAGGGGGCGGTCATAGTCATCACTTCGGGGGCCAATCGCGTCGAGCGCAAGCGCAAGCTGAAGCGCGTGCTTGGCTACAAGCCAGGAATGGCCGCCCCTGAGTATGTTCTCGAGAGCACGGGGTACCGGATTGGCGGTGTACCGCCCTTCGGCCACCCCAAGCCGGTCACTGTGCTGATGGACGAGGATCTGATGCATTACGACCTCGTTTGGGGGGCGGGCGGCACGGCCCAGACCGTGTTCCCAATCGCCCCAGAGGATCTCAGAGCCATCGCAGGGGCAGAGGTCGCTGACGTCAAGCAGTAGGAAGGGGTCCCATGGTCGTCGATGCGCTGCTGAGGGCCGCTGCCTCCCTCCGCGACGATGCCGAGGCACTGGCTGATGGCCTCGTTGCCGAGAGTGCTGTGGACTGCGTATACAACCCTCTGGGATATGCATGGGACGTTCACGAGGCATATCTTAGGAGGGCTGGCGGGCATGGCGCGCGAACGCTGCTGCTAGGAATGAACCCAGGCCCTCATGGTATGGGGCAAATGGGCATCCCATTCGCTGCGACCTCGGTCGTACGCGATCTTTTGGGAATCACGGGAATAGGGGTGGGGCAGCCGAGCACCCCGCATCCTAAGCGCCCGGTGAATGGCCTGCGACATCCAAAGGAGGAGGTCTCGGGAACCCGCCTTTGGGGCTTGCTCGAGCATCGTTACGGAACCGCGGAGACCATCTTCGAGCATGTCTTCCTAGCCAATCACTGCCCCCTCATGATGTTCTCCGGACCGAGGGCGACCAACCTCACCCCCGACAAGGTTCGCGGCCCCAGCGTCACCGCCCTGATGGAACGCTGCGACCAGCATCTGAGGGAGGTCGTTGCGGCAATGGGTGTCGAGACCGTGATCGGCGTTGGCAGATACGCGGAGTCGAGGGCGGCACGCTCCCTCAAGGACCTCGGGACGAGAATCACCTCGTGCTGGCACCCCTCTCCAGCATCGCCACTGGCAAACCGAAACGGGGGCGCGGACTGGCGGGCGAACGTCCTCTCGGTATTGCCCTGAGCATTAGTCTCAGTACCTCCTTTTTCGTGTGAGAACAGTTAAGTCGGTTCATGTGGTGTACTACGTCATGTCACCGAAGACTACGCCCCAATACCTGATTTACAACGCGGAGAAATACCCTGATGAGCCCGCCATTTCCTCCAAGCTCCCTGATGGGCAATGGGACACCTCCACTTGGTCCCAGTTCAGGGATTATACGGTGGAGGTCGCGAGGGCACTGATTGGTCTCGGCTTCGAGAAGAACGACAAGCTCAGCATCTATTCGTACAACCGCAAGGAGTGGTACGCTGCCTACGCCGCTGCAAATTTGTGCAACGGTGCTGCTGTCGGCGTCTATCACACCTGCTCTCCCGAGGAGGTGGAGTGGGTGGTCGGCAACTCGGACTCCAAGATAGTATTCGTTGGCCACAATCCGATGGATGGCGGTGACCCGAACAAGATGTGCACCAACAGGCTCCATGAGGCGCTCTCATCGCTCGACAAGGTCGAGCATGTCGTGGTGATGAACGGCGTGGACATGCCGGATCACCCCAAGTCGATGTCATGGAGTGAGTTCATCGCTAGCGGCTCCCAGATTGATGATTCGGAAGTCATGGATCGTACCTACAGCATTGAGCCCGACGATACCGCCTCCCTGATCTACACCTCGGGCACAACGGGCAATCCCAAGGGTGTCGAGCTCACGCACGACAACTTCGACTTCGAGCTCGAGTGCGTAGCGAGGATCGTGAAGTTCAACCAGGGTGACGGCTATGTCTCTTGGCTGCCGTGCGCCCACGTGTTCGGCCAAGTGGCCGACAATCACATCTGGATACGCGACGCCATGCACATGAGGGTAGTGAACTCGCCGCTTGAATCGATAGACTACGCCAAGGAGGTCCAGCCCCACCTGTTCATCGGCGTGCCGAGGATCTATGAGAAGGTCTACTCCAACCTCAAGAGTGGACTGTCCGGCCTCCCCGGCATTCTCATCAAGGTCCCGGTTATCAAGAACAAGATCAAGGACAAGGTCAAGGCGAAGATCGGCATGTCCAACTGCGTCTACGCGATTACCGGGGCCGCTCCGATCAACCCGGACATCCTGCGCCTGTTCCACACCCTGGGCATCCCCCTCTACGAGGGCTACGGTATGACCGAGACCACTGCGGGTGCCTCAATCAACTACTCTGGCAACATGAAGATCGGCAGCGTCGGGAAGACGTTCAAGGACTCCCAGATAAGAATCGAGGATCCCGACGGGGACGGACTGGGTGAGATACAGTTCTACGGCCGCCACGTGATGAAGGGCTACTACAACAACCCAGAGGCAACTGCTGATACTATGACTGAGGACGGCTGGCTGAAGTCCGGCGACCAGGGGCGGATCGACGCCGATGGCTACGTCTTCGTCACCGGTCGTCTCAAGGAGCTCTACATCAGCTCAGCAGGCAAGAATATCGCGCCACTGGTCATCGAGGAGACGATGAAATCCATCCCCCTCGTCTCACAGTGCATGCTGATAGGCGATGGCCGCAAGTACTGCAGCGCCCTGTTCACCCTCGATGTGAGCGCCATCCTGCGAGACAAGCACGGCATGGACGGTGCTGCCGTCCCCAAGGATCCAACAGAGCAGATCACCAAGCTCAGGGAGTTTGGCAAGGAACTATCGGATTACACCAACAGCCCCGAGATCCACGCAGAGGTAGACGCAGAGGTCCAGCGCCTGAACGGGCAGTTCTCCAACCCCGAGCAACTGAAGAAGTTCACGATACTGCCCCGTGACCTAAGCGTCGACCACGGGGAGCTCACCCCAACCCTGAAGATCCGCAGGATCCAGATTCGCGAGAACTGGGCCGACGAGATCGAGGCCATGTACGCGGGCGCCTGACGCTCGGTGATTCCGATGGAACCCGGGGCGTGGGTCGCTATGGCCGCTGTGTTCGTGCTCGGAGCGATGAGCCCGGGGCCCTCCTTGGCTGTGGTTCTGCGCAATACGATGTCAGGTGGGCGCAGCCAGGGCGTAGCCACGGGGATAGGCCACGGCATCGGCTTCGGAATCTACGCCTTCTCAGCGGCCGCTGGAATCGCCGCTGTGCTCTCGCTGCACGAGTCCACGGAAGCCATCCTGCATTGGGGCGGCACTGCAATCCTGCTCGTATTGGGGTATACGTTCCTCAAGCATGCGCTCTCCGGGCCTTACGGGCAGACCGAAGATGACGATCACGCCCCCTCCTCCCGGGCCGGCTTCGTCCAGGGGTTCCTCATCGCTCTGCTGAACCCCAAGATCCTGGCTTGGATGCTGGCCTTGTACGCCCCCTTAATCGAGGCCGACATCCAGCTGCAGACCCTCATGGGAATGGGGCTGATGGGGTTAGTCATAGATGGCACCTGGTACGTCACCGTGGCCACTGTCCTCACTCGTGGGGACGGGGTTTCGAGGCTGCGCTCACAGGCCCACAGGATAGACGGTGCCATGGGCGTGCTGATGTTCGTATTCGCAGCGCTGCTGATGGGCGGCCGGCTTTGAGGCGCTCAGAAACCGCCAGCGACGAACGCGAGGAACACAATCACGCACAGGCCGAAAAGCACCAGAGGCGCGACCACCATCGAGGAGAGCATCCCGTAGGCGAACGAAGTGTGGCCCTTGGTGAAGCCCCAGACCGAGCCAGCGATGAGGCCGACCGGCCAAATGGCCACTCCGAGGAATCCTAACAAATCCGCGCCCCCTTGCATTTGCCCCCAGCTCTCGCCGTCTATCCATGCCAGATTTGGCGTATCGGGCCTCTTCGTGGCAAAGTTTCCCGTGCTCCCGTCCAAGCGCACGTAAGCGTCGCCATCGGATTCGCCTCCACAATGCATCAAAGTCCACTTCTGGCCATCATCGGAGAGATCATAGTCCCATTCCATGACATCATCCGCCCAACAGTCAGCAAAATCACGAGAGTAGTCTTCATTCCATTCGATCCTCACGCTGTACCAATCGGGTTCACTTGGCATTCCGTCGAAATCTGCTTGGAAAACGGTGTAGTCCTCACCGCCAAATTGTACCGTTCCTTCGATCTCCAGGGAGTCATCCCTATCGGAGAACCAACCGTCTTCGTAGAGTGAATCGGAGATGGCAATGAGTACTAAAGACACCAGCCCAAGCGCCATCGGCGCCCCTATCAGGCCGATGGCGAACCATGCTGAACTCGACATGCCGCCGACCGACCCGTCATCGCCCTGGGCCCCAAGAGCCGAGGCGTCACCCACGGGGATGGTGCTCACCTCGCCCGACAGAATCGGCCCCTGCCCCATCGCATCCTCGAACTCCTCCCTCGTCACGACCCCGTCGCCGTCGGCATCCAGCTTCGAGAACAGGTCCTCGCCCCCGCCCGAATCCTCTGCAGGGGCCTCGCCTTGGCCCTCCCACCACGAATCCCCCTGCTCCTCGCTCATCTCAACACCACCTCAGAGCTTTCCACCCGAGCCCATCATCAGCATGCAAAAGCCGAAAAGGAGTCCCAAGACCACTAACGGTATGACGACGATTGACGCCAATAGGCCCCATGCGAAGGACTGATGCCCGCTGACGAAGCCCCAAGCCGAACCCGCGATTACACCGACTGGCCAAATGGCCGCCCCGAGGAAGTAAAAGACCTCGTCTATGGGTTCGAAGGTAGCATCGCCAGCCACGGTCAAAGAGAAGGACAGCACCATGATGACGACAGGCGCGCCTACGAGCCCGGTTGCGAACCAGGCTGAGTTCGACATGCCACCGAGCGACCCGTCATCGCCCTGGGCCCCAAGAGCCGAGGCGTCACCCACGGGGATGGTGCTCACATCGCCCGACAGAATCGGCCCCTGCCCCATCGCATCCTCGAACTCCTCTCTCGTCACGACCCCGTCGCCGTCGGCATCCAGCTTCGAGAACAGGTCCTCATCCCCGCCCGAATCCTCCTGCTCCTCGCTCACTCTGTCACCTCCTCGATGTGGGCCATTGGCATAGATATCGAAACGACCCTCCGCTCATCTTCGGTGAGCAGGGCCATGCCCGCGAGGGCGAGCTCATGGCGAATCGGCTCTAGCACGTTCTGCTCGAGATCCCCACGGTAGAACATGTTGTAGGTGTCGAAGGGGATGATCCGGAGGTCCGGGCTCACTATGTGCACGCAGGTCTTCTTGATGCTGCGCAGGTCGAAGGAGTGGGCGTCGATGAAGTCCATGATGATGATGCGGAAGACGTTCTCGTAGCCGAACTGGGAGGGTACCACGATCTCGGGCAGGCAGCACAGGAGCTCGGCCAGCGAGTGGCTGGCGGACTGCGGCGAGTGCCCAGTGGAAAGCAGCTTGAGCACCGCCTCGCGAATCGCGGGGTCATTCTCGAACTGGATGGTCGAGCGCGGACCAGCGAGCAGGGTATCGTCATCGATGTACCGGGTGATCGGGATCACGGTATCGTTGATCTTCAGCGCATAGGCCATGGACAGGCTGTCTGGGTGGCAGGGCACAGGTAGCATGTCGTCGACCATGAAGGTGGTCGACTGCTCCCCTACCCTGCGACGAACCTCGGTGAGGGTCAACCGCTCCTCGGAAACCTCGTAGTCCTCAGAGCGCCCCGCCTCCTGGATGGGTTGGAAGGTTATGCCACGCACGCACGGTTGCGAGAGGGCGAACTCGACCAGCGACCCCATCTCCCCATCGTTGAGACCGCGGCTCACGGTGGTCACGAGAGTGGTCGAAACCCCGTTGGCGTTCAGGTTCTCGAGAGCACGCTGCTTGATCTCGCGAAGGTCCGCCCCGCGCAGGCGCATGTGCGGCTCTCGCTCGAGGCTGTCGAACTGCAGGTATACCTCGAACCCGGGCATGTAGTCGGCAAGACGGGCGGCAAACTCCGGCTCGTTGGCGATTCTGAGGCCATTGGTGTTGACCATGAGGTGACGAATCGGGCGCGACTTCGCCTCGTCGAGGATGCGGAAGAAGTCAGGGTGAATGGTCGGCTCGCCCCCAGAGATCTGGACTACGTCAGGCCTGCCCTCGTTCTCCACAACAGCATCCAGCATCTGGACGATGTGCTCGAAGGAGCGGTAGTCCTGATGCCGCTCGGGTCCCGAGGAGGCGTAGCAGACGGGGCAGCGCAGGTTGCAGTGGTCGGTAATCTCGATCAGCGTCAGGCACGAGTGCTGCTCGTGGCTGGGACATAGGCCGCAGTCGTATGGGCAGCCGTACTTCATCGGGGTATTCCACTTATCTGGCATCTCGCTGGGCTTGACGTAGATCTCGCGACAGCGCTTGTAGTACTCCGCATCATCAGCTAGGAGAACTTCCTCCCTCTTGCCGCAGGTAAAACAGGCCTTGTCCATGAATACCGAGTCGTCGCGGATGATGACCTTGCCCTCAGCGCGTCGCAGGCATGACGAGCAGACGGATGTCGCTGTATCGTAGAATAGGTAATCGCGAACTTTCCCGCTCATTTCATCACCCTCGAACGACTCCCCCATCGCCCGCATGTGCTTCAACCATCCCCCGGAGCCCCCCATTCCTCCTCGGACATCACACCCAGTGTGAGGTACCAGGCAAGGCCGAGAACGCAAGCGATCTGGATGGGCGAGAGGAAGAGTAACTCCCAGTCGGTAGGCTTGATCCAGTCGACTATGAGGCGCCATACCAGGTAGCTCATGAGGTACGCCCTGAAGCCCCACCCCGATGGGGCAGGGGATTTGTCCGTTCGGTATCTGATGCCAAGGACAACGGCCCAGATTGCCACAATCTCGTATAACTGGGTCGGGTGTCTTGAGATGCCATCGCCGAAGTCGACGCCCCACGGCAGCGAGGTTTCGATCCCATAGGTCCCATCATCCAATCCCGACAGGAAGCAACCCAATCTGCCTAGGCTCATCCCAACGGCCAGCGGGATAACCAGAGCATCACCCGTCCTCTGCTCGATGCCGAGGGCCTTCTTGGCCAGCTCGATTCCCGCCATGCCGCCGAGCAGCCCGCCTACAATTGTCTTTCCGCCGAATAGCAGCACCGGCTCCTCGGTGATTGCCAGTATCGTCGTTTGGGGGTGCTGGGCCCATGCCAGAATCTTCGCCCCAATCAGGGCTCCCACCAGTCCCGCAACGATGAGCGGGTGACGCTGTTCGGGGCTGACCGTATCCCTGCCTGACGATGAGATCCAGATGGTGAGTGAGATTCCAATTAGATATCCAAGCACCTCGAAGAAGAAGTGTGGGTGGAGGGATGCCGAACCAAGGCTGATCCACACTGGGAACTGCAACCAATCCCCTTCCTCAGAAAATCCTGTAGGGCAGGAGCAGCAGCATCTGAATCAGGACTGCCAGCGCCCCAGCCACCTCAGGGACCTCTTCTGTGACCTCGAGCGAGGGGGTCAGACTCTGGAGCTCGTCCGCATCGAACCAGAATGACGAGCATGAGGGACAGCCGTCGAGCTCTATTGGCTCGGTCTCGCTGCCGTCAGGCTTCCTGAACACTATTGTCCTCACCCGCATCTTGGTCTCGCAGGTCGGGCAATCCAGGGCGACTTCGTTGCCCTCGACCGTGAAGGCCTCATGCATCTGGTTGAGGATTTCTCGCGCAATGCTGGACTGTGCGGCCTCAGCATCCAGCAGCATGCCTTGGCATTTCTCACAGCAGTGGATTCCGTTGTCCGCGTATAGGCTCAATTGAGGTGAGCCGGGTTCGATTAGAGTGCACTGGTCCCTCGGACACCTCATACGGCCACCGCTTTCATTGCGTTGGCACGGTATGTCTTGAACTATATCCCGGAAATGCCCCAAAGCCAGAAAATCACTGGCAACGCATTCTTGTGGGCCTGTGGGGTCGGAGAATCATGGTGAGTGGTACCGAGGACCCCTCGTCTGAACCCTCCTCTGGGCCATCAGGTGGCGCGATGCCACTGCGTGTGGTGACCGCGGCTGCTATCTTCGACGGTCACGATGCAGCGATAGGAATCTTCCGGCGGATCCTGCAGAGCCAAGGATGCGAAGTCATCCACCTTGGTCATGACAGGGGTGCCGAGGAGGTAGCACGGGCGGCCATCCAGGAGGATGCCCATGCGATTGCCATCACCTCCTACCAGGGGGGGGCCGTGGAGATGTTCACCCATACCAAGGAGACCCTCGAAGAAGCGGGTTTCGGCCATGTATTCCTGTTCGGGGGCGGTGGAGGGACGATTCTGCCTCACGAGACCGAGCACCTGAGAGAAGGGGGCATCGCCCGAATATACTCTCCCGATGACGGTCGAGAGATGGGGCTAGTGGGCATGGTGCAAGACGCCATGGAAGAGGCATGCCGCATCGACCTGCTCGATGCGGGCCGATTCAGTGCAATCGACGCTCCGGTCACTGCAGCCGATCACGGAGCCACCTCAAGGTTGCTCACCCTCGCGGAGAACGCAAATGAGCCTACTTTCGCATCAGCTCTGGGTCGTGCACGCTCCGCGAAGCCAGACGCAGTGTGCCCAGTAGTGGGTGTGACTGGCACGGGAGGGGCCGGTAAATCGAGCCTGATTGACGAGATGATGCTCAGGATCCAACGCGACAATCCGGGAAAAAGAGTGGCATTGCTGGCCACTGACCCGACTCGCAAGCGAACTGGGGGGGCCTTGCTCGGTGATAGAATCAGGATGAACTCCCTCACCGACAAGAATCTCTTCATGCGCTCCTTCGCGAGCAGGGATAGCGGACGCGAAATCGCAGATTGCGTAGGGCGTGCAATCGAAGTGTGCAAAGCCGTCGGATTCGACCTAGTTATCGTAGAGACAAGCGGCATCGGACAAGGTGACGATGCGATCACCGAGGTCGCAGACGTCTCGATGTACGTCACCACCCGGGAGTACGGTGCACCCAGTCAGCTTGAGAAGCTGGAGATGCTGGATGCTGCAGACATAGTGGTCCTCAACAAGTTCGACAGGCCCGGCGCAGAGGACGCTCTGAGTGAGATACGCAAGCAGTACAAGCGCAACCGAGAGGAGTGGGATGCCGACGATGATGCCCTACCAGTAGTTCCTACAATCGCAAGCCAGTTCGCCGACGCCGGTGTAGATCAACTATGGGGATGCCTCTCTGGCGTCCTGAACAAGCGCTTGCATTCTTCTTTCACTGCCTCGCCACCGAGACTCGGCTCCGACGGGCTCCCATTCCGTTCCCCTCCGATCCCCTCTGGGCGGCAGGGTTACCTCGCTGAGGTCGCTTCCGCGGTTCGCGGCTACCACTCCCGGTCCGAGGAGGTCTCATCCAAGGCTAGGCTCGTGCAGCAACTGGAGGCCGCATCCGAGAGGATGCGCGAGCTCGGTAAGGAAGACGCTGCCACCGACCTCGACGAGGATACTGCGAAGATTCGGTCAGAGGTTCCCGATGCGGCTTGGCAGGCTCTCGCAGACTTCGATGCCCTAGCCGAGACATACCGCTCTGGGACTGCGAGCTACACCGTCCGCGGGAAGGAAATCCCCGTGGAGACGACCACTAGGACCCTCTCCGGCCTCGATATCCCGAGGGTCGCACTTCCCGATACTGAAGACTGGGGGGGCCGCCTAGGGTGGATCAGGAGGGAGAACGTCCCCGGCGTGTTCCCCTTCACCGGTGGTGTATTCCCGTTTCGGCGCGAGGACGAGCTGCCTGTCAGGATGTTCGCTGGCGAGGGTAGTGCCGAGCGGACCAATCGACGCTACAAGTTCCTCTCAGAGGGGCAGCCCTTCAATCGGCTCTCTGTGGCGTTTGACTCACCCAGCCTGTACGGGCACGACCCGGTCGAGCAGCTCGACATCTTCGGCAAGGTCTGCGAGTCAGGCGTCAGCATCAGCACTGTAGACGAAATGGACATCCTGTTCGAGGGCTTCGACCTGTGTGCACCCAATACGAGCGTCTCGAAGACTATCAACGGCAATTACTGGTGGCATCTGGCCGCCTTCTTCACGGTGGCAATCCGCCAGCAGACGAGGAAGTTCGAGAGGGAGCAGGGCAAGCCCCCCACCGACCTTGAGTTGTCTGAGATTAAGTCGAAGACCCTGAGCATGGTCAGAGGGACGGTCCAGGCGGACCAATTGAAGGAGGCCATGGGGCAGAACACACTGGTCTTCAACCTCGACACCGCCCTGAGGATGATGGCAGACGTCGCCGAGTACTATGTGGACAACAATGTCCGAAACCACTACTTCGTCTCGATATCCGGCTATCACATCGATGAGGCCGGAGCCAATCCGATCTCACAGGCCGCGCTCACCCTATCAAACGGGTTGACCTACGTCGAGCTGTTCAAGGCGCGAGGACTCGATCCCGACAAGTTCCTGCGCAACTTCTCGTGGTTCTTCTCCAACGGGATGGACCCCGAGTACGCGGTCATAGGGCGCGTCGCCCGACGAATCTGGGCCATCGCCATGCGCGATCTCTACGATGTCGGTGAGCGTGGCCAGAAGCTGAAGTACCACATCCAGTCGAGCGGCCGCTCGCTGCACTCGCAGGAGTTCACTTGGAATGACTACCGAACGACACTTCAAGCGCTCTATGCCCTTTCCGACAATGCCAACTCGCTGCACACCAACAGTCGCGACGAGGCATTCGGCATCCCCACCGAGGAGACCGTGCGCGACGCCGTTGCCATCCAACTCATCCTCTCCAAGGAGTACGGGTGGCTGCGCAACGAGAACTCGCTGCAGGGCTCGTTCATCGCTGAGTGGCTCACGAACTCCGTTGAGGAGGGGGTCCTGAGGATCTTCGAGGACATGGACCGACGTGGAGGGGTTCTAGGCGCTCTGGAGGTCAACTACCAACGCAACCGGATCCAGGAGGAGGGGATGGAGTACGAGCACCGCAAGCATACGGGGGAGACTCCAATCGTTGGAGTCAACACCTTCACCGACCCTGAGACAAGCGTCATGTCAGCAGAGGACTTCGACATCGAGGTGACGCGGTCGGATGAGGCCGAGAAGCGCATGGTGATCGAGCGCAACAAGGCCTTCAAAGAGGCGCATGCGCATGAGGCGGCCACCGGCCTTGCCAAGCTCAAAGAGGTGGCCCGTGACGGTGGCAACCTGTTCGAGGTCATGATGGAAATCGTCGAGCATTGCACGGTGGGCCAAGTCACCCAGGCCCTGTTTGAGACTGGCGGCAAGTTCCGTCGCAACATGTGATGCGCTACAGTCCCCTCAGTGGAGATCCACTCACTCACTCGGCGATTTCCAATAACCCTTGGAATGGGTTTTGGAAACGAGTGACTGCCTCAACGTTCATAACCTCAAATGGAACGACTGGCGATGTTGTCGGTGGTTTATTCATCGACGATAAGGGTGAGGGGATGCATCTTATACGAATTGAACTAGAGAACTTCAAGTCGTTCGGAGGCGAGATTACAATACCTTTCGAAGAGGGCTTCACTGCCATCACGGGACCCAACGGAAGCGGCAAGTCAAACAGCGGCGATGCCATTCAGTTCGTCCTCGGACCGAAGTCGACCAGGTCTCTGAGGGCTTCGAACGTCACCGAGCTCATATTCAATGGCGGAAAGAGGGGGAGGGCAGCAAGGCACATGTCCGCAACCCTGGTGTTCAGCAACACCTCTGAGGCAGGTGGCCGCCGTAGGTTAAGGGCCGATGCGGACGAGGTCTGCTTCACTCGCTCCGTTCGACTCAACCGCAAGGGAGACCCCATCTCCTCATTCAAGATCAATGACAAGACCTGCTCGGCAACCGAGATGCGCAGGATTCTGTCCGAGGCTGGACTGCGGGGAGATGGGTACAACATCGTTCAGCAGGGTGATATCACCAATCTCGCGACGATGACGCCGCACAAACGGCGAGGGGTCCTCGAACAGGTCGCAGGGGTTACGGCGTATGACGACGAGATTCGCAAGGCGAACACCCAGCGAAAGCATGTCGAGAACAATATCGAGACAATTGACATCTTCGAGGCAGATCAGAAGAAGCGCCTGAAGGAGCTGGAGAAGGAGCGAGAGCAGGCTCTCAAGTACAAGCAGTTGAAGACCGAGGTGAACCTCGCTAGGCTGACGCTGGAGCAGTCTAGGCACAGGAACCGTCAGGAAGACGTCAGCCTGCTCACAGACGAACGCTCTCGATACGCCGAGCGCGCCAGTGGGCTTGCCACCGATCTGAAGGGGGGCAGCGTGCGGTTGGATGAGTTCGACAGCGAGTTGGTGCAGGTGGCAAAGAACCTGGACAGCGTCTTAGCAGGTGATGCCAAGAAGATATTCGATCAGATCAGGGAGCGTGAGATAGAACTCGAAACTGCCGGGGACCGCATCGGCGACCACAAGCAGATCATCGAGCGCGCGAACAAGGAGCTCGAGGTTTTCGATCGTGAGAGGGGGGGTGCCGAGAAGGCCAGGTTAGAGGCCGAGGAAAGCCTCTCGGAGTCAAAGAAGTCCGTCAAGAACTCGAAGACCGCACTGAAGAAGGCGGCTGCCGATGAGAAGGATGCGCGCAAGGCCATACAATCGGGGGACAAGCATGGCAGAGACTTGAACCGCGCACTCGGAAAGGCTACCGAAGCCGAGCAATCTGCAAGGGAGTCCTACGCACAGGTCCAGCTGGAGTTTGACAGGGCCGAGCAGAGGGCGCAGATTGCATCCGAGAATCTAGCTGATCTCGAGCAGGCCTTCGAGGCAGCAGAGTTGGAGCGAGACGACCAGGATCTTCTTGGGGAGGACCTAGGGGATGCCAACCCTGAGGGGGACAGGGAATCCCTCGCAAAGGAATTGACCAGCCTGCAGAAGCAGGAGAGGAACCTCGTCGAGGACAGAGATCGGGCAGAGTCCAGACTTCGGAATACAGAGCGCGACCTAGCAAAGGCACGAGCCCGACAGGAGACAAGGTCCAGCAGACCAGGCTCAGCACTAACCCTCGCAGCGCTATCGAGGCTCAGGGAGAGTGGCGACATCCATGGCATCCTCGGTACCTTGGGTGAGCTGGCCTCACCAAAGGACCCCGCACACGAGGAGGCCCTATCCTTCGCTTTCGGTGGTGGACTGCGAAGCATTGTCGTGTCTTCGGACCACGTCGCCTCCAAGTGCATCGAGTGGCTGCGCAAGAATGGGGGTGGAAGGGCTACCTTCCTGCCTCTGAACAAACTCTCGGTCTCTAGGCCCCAAGGACGAACCCTTCTGGTAGCACGCAACCCCGGAGTCGTGGGCTTCGTACACGATCTGCTGGATTTCGACCCAAGTATAGAGACAGCAGTAAGATACGTCGGACGCAACACCCTCGTCGTCGAATCGATGAGCGTCGCTCGCAACAATATGGGCGGAGTCCGCATGGTCACTCTGGACGGTTCGGTCATCGAGAGCTCCGGAGCGATGACGGGAGGCTCGTCTTCCAAGAGGGACCGTCCGGGATTCGATGGCTCCGGCTCCGGCAGTTCTGCCATAGAGCGTCTAGAGAGATCGGTTCAGGAGGTCGATTTGGTATTCTCAACTGTGGACTCCGCACTGAGGGAACTACGCGCAAACCAACAGTTGCTGCGCGACCGCATCCTCGAACTCCACGGCGATGACCACTCTGTACGCCTCAGGAACTGGAAGGCGGACTTGGAGCGCACGCAGAAGAACGTCGATGACCTATATGGCAAGATCAATGTGGCTACCAAGGAGTTCGAGACATGTGAGTCTGAGAAGCTCAAACTTGCCGCCGATTGCGAGTCAGCGTGCTCCGACTTAGAGCAGGCCTCAGAGACTAGGATAGGTGCCGTCGAGGCGCTGCAGAGCCACACTCCGGACCACCTCTCCGAGATGCTGCGGGAGGCCGAGACCACACGTACAGAGGCCGAGCGCACTCGCATCATCTCTGAGGCAGCCATCGTCACCGGCAAGCAGCAACTCGATCTGCTGGGTGGACGAGTGAAGGAGTTGTCCCGACAGATTGGCATTCAGCAGACTTCCATATCCCAAGCCGAGAAGGCCATCGATGATCTCCGGGGCTCGGTCAAGAAATCAGAGTCGCAACTAGTCGATCTGAGGACGCAGGCCTCCCAGTTCGACGAGGAGCAGAGGCTCCTAAATGACCGTCGCGATGAGATTGTCGAGGAGCGCGCCAGCCTACGAGCGCATCTCGATAGCCTCTCGCAGGAGCAGCAGACAATCTCAGCCCGAATAGACGAGCTGAGTGCCCAAATCAAGCAGAAGCGCGAAGCCGTGGACGAGATAACCGCCGAATTGGAGGCGGGGGGAATCTCGATTCCATCGGCCGACGCGCCACTGCCAACAGTCGCCGAGGCGGAGCGGAGCGTGCAGGGGCTCGATCGCCGCCTCGGCGCTCTCGGGGACGTCAACATGCTGGCTATCGAACAGTACGACACTGCCGCCGAACGTATCACAGATCTGATTTCAGACGGCAAGTTGCTCCGCGAGCGCCGCGACCAGCTAGCCGTCATAGCCGACCAGCTCGAGAACGAGCGCAAGACTCGCCTGCTCACGGTCTTCGAGCACGTCAACAACAACTTCAGCAGGGTCTACAAGATTCTCCAACCCACTGGGAAGGGCTCACTCAAGTTGGAGAACAAGAAGAACCCCTTCGAGGGTGGCCTGGAGATGGCCTGTGTGCCTCCGGGCAAGAGCCAGAACACCCGGAGAACCGGCCTGTCGGGTGGCGAGAAGTCGATGGCCGCTCTGGCGATGATCTTCGCCATTCAGGATTACGAGCCCAGTCCGTTCTACTACTTCGACGAGGTCGACCAGAACCTGGATCCATTCAACTCTGAACGCGTTGCCACACTTTGCAGGATGCGCAGCCAGATGGCCCAGTTCATCATGGTCACTCTGCGAAAAGTCAGCCTGACCCTCGCAGACCACCACATCGGAATCACCCACGCCGGCGACGGCCGCAGCCAGCGCATCACGGACTTCGACAGAGCCGCAGCACTCGAATTGAGCGAGGAGATTGAGGCTGAGGAGAAGGCAAGGGCAGCAGCCGAGGCCGAGCGAGAGGCAATGCCCGAGCTCCCATCTCCCGAGAAAATGCCGCGCACGCCTGAGCCCCTTTCCACCCCGAAGAGCATAGGTGGCCTAGCCGAGCGGGCTGGTGTGGAAGTTCCCGAGGAGGGAGTTTCAGACCCCGACTCTGAGAAGGGTGACTTGCTAGCATTGCGCGAGCGCACAGAGGACGTTTCCGAGGACATAGAGGAACGAGACGAGGCCGAGATTGCCCAACCCGAGGCGAAGGACAAGGACGATGCCACGGGGATGGGGGTGGAGGAGGCTTGTGAATGATCTTCGGCGAGCAGATGCGTGACGATGTCGTAGCCCGACTGCTGAACGGTGAGCCGGACCTCGAGACGAGTCGCTTCCTAGACCGTCTGATGGAACTCTCCACACTTGAGGAGGCAGAGCACCAATTTCTCGTCGAGCCATTCGACAGGTCGGTCGCCCTCGTTTTCCAGATGTTCCAGTCAAACGACCTGGATCCATGGGACGTCGACCTCTCTAACTTCATCGAGATGTTCAACGAGCGGATACAAGGGGCTGAGAACATAGACCTGCCCTCATGCGGCATGCTGATCCGGATGGCATGGTCGATCCTGCGAGATCAGGCTTCTACTCTGATTGAGCGCCAGGAACGCGCCCTCGTCTTTGAGGAGGATGACACGTGGGATTTCGATTGTGGCTGGGAGGCGGAGTTCGACGACGCTGACTACAACTTCTCCGTCGGGGTTTTGACAGGTGCTGCCGATGAGGTCCTACCGTCGATCTTCGAAGGCAGGATCCATCGAGACGAGGGTCGCCCAGTAACGCTGGGCGAGCTGCTTCTGGGGCTTCAGGACGCAGGTAGGCTAGCGGAGGAGCAGAGACTTAGGGAACAAATCGCAAAGGAGAGGCGCGAGGCGAACAAGAAGGCTCGAGCGAGATTCAGCGGCAGTCTACACGTCGAGGATCTAGAGGGCGACCTTAGAAGGACGTGGCAAGCGCTCAAGGCTCGTATAGAGGATAATCTGACAGTGGGGCTGGAAGATGTCGCCGAAGAACTGAACCAAGCCTCGCTAGATTCAGGGATTGGGGAGGATGAGGCGAGGGCGGAAGCCCAGGTTACAGCACTAGTGTCGACGCTATTCCTGACTAATAGGGGGTACATCGGTCTCAAGCAGGAGAAGGGAAAGAACGGCAGGATCGTCCTCAAGGATCTCTGGGACGATTCGACCGACTTCGACTCATTGACCGAACAACTACACCCAAAGGCCGACATCGGAGGGATGCAAGCTGTCTGATCCCGACTTGCCCACCGTCTTGGAGGCCATTCTATTCGGTGCCGGGCGCTCGATGTCATTGGAAGAGCTCTCCGAGCTGCTGGGAGAGCCAAAGGGAGTAATCCATGTGGCTCTCTCGAGCCTGAGGTTGTCGATCAGCGAGCGCGAGCAATGCGCACTCCACCTGACCGAGGTCTCCGGGCGCTGGATCCTAGAGGTCAAGCCCGAACTCTCCTCTCACTTACCCGGTTCCTTCAGGGCGGACATCCCGCAACGCCTACTGCCGGCTGCGGCCCTCATCGCCTACCACCAGCCAATGGCCCAATCACAACTAGTGGACATGCTCGGACAGCGTGCCTATGACCACGTGCGCGATCTTGCCAACATGGGGCTGGTGGACAGGAGAAGGGACGGGCTGACTCGTCGACTCACTACCACGAGGAGGTTCGCCGAGTACTTCGGCTGTCCAGAGGTCGAGTTCAGGAAGGTCCGTGCATGGTTCCGCGCGGAAGCAGACAAGATGGGCTTGACTAGCGCTGAGTTGGCTGCATCCCTCGCCCCAGAAGAGCAGATGACAATCTCAGAGTTCGCCGAGGAAGCGAGCCCGGAAGTTTGAGGGCGTACAGGGCTCACGTAGACCACAGTGAACATGGGCGCCGAAGGAACTCTCCTCGAACGGCTTGATCTGGTGGTTTTCGACCTCGTCGGGACTACGGTAATAATCGGCAATCAGATACCGGAGGCATTCGCTGGAGCTTTCCAAGAACACGGAATAATACTCTCCGAGTGGGAGATTCTTGAGATTCGAGGACGCTCGAAAAGAGAGGCTATCTCTATTCTCCTCGAGAAGCATGTTAGCCCCCCGTCTACAAGTATGGGAGACTCAGTTTTCGAGAGTTTCCAGATGCTACTGCAACGGATGCTCAGGAACGGGGTGGCTGAAGCTATTCCCGGTTCGGAGGACACCTTCCTGTGGCTGAGGGAGCGGGGAATTCGCATAGCTCTGAACACGGGACTAGAAACGATTCTCACCATGCAACTGCTTGAGCAGATGGGCTGGGTGAGTACTGTCGATGCGGTGGTATGCGGCGATCAGGTTCCAACGGGCAGACCGGCCCCAGATCTGATTATCGAATCCATGCGACGTTTGGATTGCAGAAACCCCTCTCGGGTAGTTGCGCTCGGGGACACTCGAGCCGATTTGGAAGCAGCCCGAAGCGCAGGGGTCGGGCTTGTAGTGGGCGTTCTGAGCGGTGCCCACGATTCTGAGCAGTTGAAAGCCTTGCCCAGCGATGTAATCATCCCCAGCGTAGCTGACTTGCCTGGGCTCTTGAGTCTGAAAAATCGACCATGATTCCCGCCTAGCCAATCATTTCGAGGGTTGATCAGTCCTTGGAGAATGCCCTGTCGTAAACCAGAGCCAGTTCCAGAAGCACGAGCATTGGGCCTCCAACGAGGAATAGGGAAATGGGGTCCGGGGGAGAGATCAACGCTCCTAGGAAGAGTGCTGCGAACCATAGGAAGCCCCTGTTCTCGATGATTGCGCTCCTTTCCATCACTCCCGCTCTCAGAAGAACCACAATTACTACGGGAATCTGGAATCCCACAATCGAGGAGAAGTAGAGGCCTGTGATGAAGCCGATCCACGATTGCAGCTGCCATGTAGATTTCAGGCCAGAGGCTGCAGCGTCCTCGGAGAGGTATTGCAGCAGGAATGGTATCAGCACCGTGTGAGCGTAAGCGGCCCCGAGCCCACCTAGGACGATTATTGCGAGGATGATCACGAAGATCCTCGCGATCCCGACTGCCTCTGAGACAGACCTGCTGGCCCTTGACAGCACCATTCTTCCATTCCATGCGAGATCCAGTATCAGCGTTGCAACAAGCAGTCCGAAGCCTATCTGCGTGGCGATGCGGAGCTGCAGCAGTATTACCTCGAGTGGCTGGAGGATGATCACTTGGACCCCATCGGGGATGAAACCCTCCGCACTGAGGAACCACTCGATGAGAACCTCAGCAACAGGGTAGCCCGCCACGAATCCAAGCACGAACACGCCAACGTACAGCTTAGCCCGGTCCTGGAGGTGAAGGGACAACCCACGCCACCCAGCGCTCTCCAAAAGCCCGAAGCCCCCCTCGTCCATGAGTCTGGATATGCCCCCTATTGGTGAATACATCGCATTGGCACTATAACTTCCTTAGGATTACTGTCAGCAGATCCCCATCCATCAACAGGTGGTCGAGGCCGACTCGCTGCCAGTCGAACTTGGCACTTGGCCCTTTCACCCGGGCGTAGCGGAACTTGCGCAGGAAGTCGCGATGGAGCTTGGCACACACATCACGCACGGTCGATGTGTCCTTCACGATAAGTGGCTCAATGAGGTCGGCCTCCTGACCCTGAGGCTTGAGAAAGATGGACATGAAGTGCAGATTGTCGAAAATGAAGTCCTTCATTCTCTCTATCCCCTCTCCCGTCTTGGCTGATACATCGAGCACCGGCCAGCCTTCAGGAAGCATCTCATGGGCACGAGTCAGGTCATTGTCGGTGGCGAGGTCGATCTTGTTGAGGACAATGACTGAACGGCTGTAGACACGATTTCCAGCGAGCGTGTCGACGATGTGATCGTCGGTCACGTCGGTTCTGAGTGTCACAGTGGCAGAGACGATGCCGAAACTCCTGACTATCGCTTGAATCTCCTCCTCCAGCAAGTTGGTCTGCTCGAGAGTTGAACGCACATCGATGCCCCCTCTCCTAGTCCTGGTGATGAATATCTGTGGGGGCCTTTGGTTCAGCCTCATTCCCGCCTTCCAAAGCTCGAGATCGAGAATTTCGAAGTGGGAGCTCTGGAACGGGTCGATGACGTACAGGACCATGTCCGAACCTCGGACGACATTGAGTATCTCTCGCCCCCTCCCTTTTCCCTCAGAAGCGCCCTTGATGAGTCCGGGGAGGTCTAGTATCTGGATCTTAGCTCCACGGTGTTCCATCACGCCTGGAATGCAGGTCAGTGTGGTGAAGGCGAAGTCACCAGCATCAGAATCCACCTCGGTCAGCTGGGAGATCAGGCTTGACTTGCCCACGCTCGGGAAGCCTACCAAGGCAACCGAGGCATCCCCTGACTTCTTCACTTCGAAGCCCTGCCCGCCTCCGCTCGACCTCGCGTGAGCCTGCGCCTTCTCCTTACGATGCCTGAGGGCGGCGATCTTGGCCTTGAGCTTCCCAATATGCCCCTGGGTGGCCTTGTTGTACTTCGTCTTGGAGATCTCCTCCTCGAGTGCCTTGATTTGCTCCTCAATAGTCGCCATGCAATCCCTCGGCTCCCTTATCGAGCATCACCGTGCTTGGTTGTCTGGCCAAGCCATCTGTTCTTGAATCCGGTGGCGCGAGAGCACCTGATTCTGCTGAGCGAGGGTTCTTTCGTCCCGGGCAAGTCATGGGCATCGTGGCAGACGTCATCCTCCACCTAGTGGACCAACCGGCGTTCTCCCGCATGCTGGGGATGCCCATTGAGGAGATTGCCAAGGGGATGGAGTCCCAGTCCCTCCGCTTCCTCAGACCGGAGCCCGATCCACGCTTCCACAGGGACTTCGAAGTCGATTTGGAAGGTGATCTTCTGGAGCTTATGGACGGCTTGGGCGACAGTGGGGGGTTCACGCCCTCCAGCCTGCAGCCACGCGCGCAGTCCTCGTGCGAGATGCTCCTCCTTCTGGCTAGGTGGTGCTCGTCGGCACAATGGCGCTGCTGGGATGCCCGACTTTTCCTATATGTGGAACCGGCCCTGGGCAGAGAAGTCTCGAGTGCAGAGGAATTCTTGCACCCCGCTCTTTGGAACGAGTTCTCCGACGCATTGACAAGGACCGACAGGCCATCTTACTCCGAGTCCGTGGTCATGGATTGGATGTCACGCCGAGAGAGGTTGGGTGAGACGATGGAACCCTCCCTTGATCCTCGGATACTACCTACCATGGAGTCCCACAGAAGCCTGAGCGAGTCGCTCTACGTGCTATTGGACCAAGCGAGGCGAGCGGGGACTTCTCTCCTAGTGGGTCGCGAGTACCTCGAGCCCGAGGAGTGGCATCTCGGCGTAATGACAATCGCAGAGACGATGAGGGACATGCCATGACCGACCTCGCAATGCATCCAGAGCCACCCGAGGCCCCGCCTGGCCCAGGGGTGGTGGTCTTAGGGCGCTTCCAACCCCTCCACAGGGGCCATGCCCTGATGATCGCGGCGGCCGAGCAATGGCGTGCCTCTAACACCCCTGAGTCCCCCCTCATCATCGCAATCGGCTCGTCTAACCGGCCGGAGTCCATGGAGAACCCCTGGACTGTCGAGGAGCGCATCTCGATGCTAGAGGCTTGGTTGGGCCCTAATGGCATCGTCGGAGATATCGTAGCAATCCCTGACATCGAAGACCCCCCAATGTGGGTTTCTCACGCCGAACGATATCATGGCCAAGCGGGGATCTTCTTCACCACTGATATCTACTCGGCAGAGCTCTACGAGTCCGCTGGGTGGCAGGTCATGATGAGCGAGCTCGAGCAGCGCGAGAGCTTCGAGGGATGGAGGGTGAGGGCCACCGCCCACATGATGTCCACTATCGGGGATGAAGATGCGGTGCGTACGGTGCTCAATCCAACCATTCCCAAGGAGGTCGTCGAATACCTCATTGAGGCCGGCGGACTACGCCGACTCGCCTTTTTGGGAGGGGGCGGTGAACCCGTTGGCTGAGAGTTTGGAAGGGACAACATCAAATATTGCTCGCCGGGCGGCAGGGCCATGCCGCAAGGAACAGTGAAGTGGTTCAATTTTAGCAAAGGATACGGGTTTATCGAGCAAGAGGAAGGAGACGACCTCTTCGTTCACAAGACTCAGGTAACAGGAACGATCCGTGAGGGTGACTCTGTGAACTATGAGATCGGTGAAAGTGACAAGGGCCCCAATGCGATCAACGTCTCCAAAGTTGAATGAATCGCTCCCGCCCTAGGTGGCGAGATTCTCACGCAAGAAATCTGTCCCATAACCTAGCGAGTGCTTGCGAGCACCCCAGTCCACTCCCTTGTGGACTCCTAGGTTTCCCACGACTTGGAAGGCGGCCAATCTGTCTTCAGGCTCGTTCAGAGGCATTCTGACGCCTGGCTCTAGCTCCCCCCACATGTCCCCGTTCGAGTCTATGGTCACGGTCCTGTGATCATCCAGCCGGATAGCCCTAGGCTCGAAGTCCAGTGGCTCAATGGAGTCGAAGGAGTGTTGGGCGCCCTCATAGGTGTGAACGGTGATATCGACGCCATGTGGCCGAATGTCCTCGACCAGCCCCTCCAGCAGTTTCAGCGGCACCCAGTCGTCCGCATTTCCGTGTAGAACGAGGATTGGCTCGTCCGTCCACCTCTGGACCTCAGTGCGCATGTGGGCTGCCGGGTAGAAGGAAAGGTGCGCTGCGAACCTCCCTCCTTCGGGGGACAGCGCTTCGGCAATCGGCTCCCAAGCCCCGTAGAGTGCGACAGTTCCCCCTAGGCTCCATCCGGCCAAGCCTATCCTGCTAGCATCGATGGACGGATGAGTCGCCAGCATGCGCAGGGCCTGGTAGCAGTCGGCTAGCATCATGGCGTGAGTGACCTGCATCTGATCCTCCACGATTGAGTAGACTCGTCGTGAGTCGAAGGTGTGGACCCTGAAGACGCAAATCCCCGCATCGAGCCAGCGCACTATGTGCTCGTGATGATGGCCTCGCCAGTTGAGGCTGCCATGAACCGCGACAACGCAGGGCATCGGGCTCTTGGAGGGTTTCTCGGGAAAGAGCAGCGAGCCGAAAACGGGGTGCTCTACAGCCTCGTCCAACTTGCGCAGGATGTGATGAATCTCAAAGGGGCTGGCCGAGGAGTACGTGATCTTCCCCAGTCGGCCGTCCGAGAGGTCTAGTGGGGGTTGCACAGCCCATCTCGTTCGACTTCGGATATCGTTCTTGCCCTGAGGGATGATTACCAGATCATTGCGTTGGCACCCCATGCGAGCCCTCCCCCGAACGCCGCTGTGACCACCAGATCTCCCGGCTTGACCAGTCCCTCGTCGTGGGCCTCGCAAAGTGCTATCGGGACACTGGCACCGGCGGTGTTGCCGTACTTCTGCAGATTGGTGAACGCCTTCTCCATCGGTAGTCCGAGATCCGCCATCCCCGCTTCGATAATCCTCAGGTTGGCTTGGTGGGGGATGACTAGGTCGACCTCCGAGAGATTCCTTCCCACGCGTTCCAGCACTCCGCGAACGGATTGGGGAAAGGCTTCGATTGCGAATCTCCAGACCGCCCTCCCATCCATGTGGAAGTATTGGTCCCCCTCGTCAAAACCCTCTGAGGGGATTGGTGTACGAACCCCCCCGGCGGGTATCTCGATGACACCAGCGCCCCCTCCGTCAGACATCATCCAGCTTCCGAGTAGGCCCCTGCTCTCGCCTACCTCCTGCAGCACGGCCGCCCCGGCACCGTCGCCGAAGAGGACGCAGGTGGTACGATCCCCCCAGTTGAGGATGCGGCTGTAGACCTCGGAACCCACGACCAGAACGTTGTTGTAGCCAGTAGTTCCAGCGAAACGAGCTCCAACGTCGAGAGCATGGACCCAGCCTGCACAGACTGCGTTAATGTCGAATGCGGATGCTTTGTGGCACCCGAGCTTGTGCTGGGTGATGCCAGCAGTGGATGAGAGGGGCACATCTGGCGAGGATGTGGCGAGGATTAGCATGTCCACATCACCGGGCCCGATGCCGGCTTCTTCCATGGCCTGCTCGCAGGCGATGACAGCGAGGTCACTCGTGCAGTCGTCGTCTGTGGCGATTCTACGCTCCTTGATACCGGTCTTGGCAGTTATCCACTCATCGCTGGTATCGACAATCTCCGCCCAATCGTCGTTGGTCATCACCTTGGGTGGCACGTAGGCCCCCAGACCGACGATGCCCACGGGCGCCATGCGGCTTCCTTCGCCCAAGAGCGGACTTTCACTCTTGCTGCATCACTCGTCTTGATATGGGCGTTCATCGCATGGGAGAAGAAGCCCAGGCACCTCTTGGAATCGCGATCTATTCAGGATTCATACCCAAGTGCATCGCCAATCAGATTGAGCGCATCCGTCCACCGTCGACTGCTAGGCTGATGCCACGGATAGCACTGCTGCTCGGCAGGCATAGCCACGTGACTGCCGCCGCAGTTTCGAGCGGGTCGATGAGCCGCTGGATGGGCACGCTGCTCATCCATTCGTCGCGCACGTCTTCGACCGGCTTGCCGGTGGTCTCGGATATCGAGGCAGCCAGAGAGCCGAGCCGGCCCGTGTCGGTGAAGCCGGGCATGATGTTGTTGATGGTCACGCAGGCGGGCAGCTCGCGCGATAGAGACTTGGCCCACGAGGCCATGGCCCCACGCAGTGTGTTAGAGAGCCCGATATTGTCAATCGGCTCGCGTACCGAGGTCGAGATGATATTCACGATTCGCCCTGTGCCAGCGGCCACCATCCCGGGAACCAGAGCTTGTGTGATCGTGTGGGCGGCGTGCAGGTGACGACGGAATGGCCCTTCGAACTCTTCCAACGTGTTCTCCAATAGTGGTCCACCGGGTGGGCCGCCCGAGTTGTTCAACAGTATGTGGATGACTCCAATTCTTGAGACGGCCTCGTGCACCGCATCCAAATCCTCGAGGTCGAGTGTGAGGGCCTCGTGTCCGTCTCCGTGCATCTCAGTAACCAGCGAGTCAAGACCGCCCTCCGAGCGTGCACACGCGATGATGCGTGCACCAGCTCGGGCTAGCATCAGCGCGCTAGCGCGTCCGATACCCTTCGAGGCACCGCAAACCAGAGCAGTCCGTCCGTCCAGCACGCCTTCGGCGAATGGAAATCCGTCATCGAGCAGTTCGTCATCCATCTTCTCACCTAATCCAAATCATGAGCGCAGGTCTCGTTGCTGACCGCGAATCCACCTCGATGATGCCTGCGCCGCGAAGTCCCCTGAGAGGCGTAGCGCAGCACCTAACGGATGGGCCGACGCTCCTGCAGGAGCGGGTGGATAGAATCTCTCGGCCGGTCATGCGCCCCGTTTTGGCGGAGGGGCCCGAGATACCACTTATTTTCGGTCCCTGGGCACTCCTACGCTTCGGATTAACCATTGTGGAGCGTCCTTCTGTGCAAAATTCCCAATAATGCGGGTGTCAGAACCATGCTGGCTAGCAGTGAGAGCCCGATCATTAAGGCGCAGAATAGGCCGAAAGTGGAGAAGAAGCCCATTTCGGATTGGTTGATCACCATGAAGCCGGCTATGTCGGAGACGGCCGAGCCAAATAGGGCCAGTCCTGAGGCACTCCCAACAGCTGCTAGGGATGCCATTGGCGTGACACCCTTCTCACGCTCCTCCCGGAACCGCTCCATCAAGTGAATCACATAATCTATGCCTACCCCAAGGGACATGGCAGCGATGGCCACAGTGACCATGTTGAGCCCGTATCCCGCTAGAGCGACCAGTGCATAGAGCCAGATGATTACGATGAAAATAGGCCCCGTGGTGACGGCAGCGATGGCAAACGGGGCCGTTCCCCAAAGCACTGAGAGGACTAATGCCAGTCCTGCGAAGGCGAGAGAGAAATCGGGCCCGAGCAGGAAGTACACGATTACTGCCATCACTGCCATGGGGGAGCCCACTCTGAGTGCATATGTTACGGGGGCCTCCATCCCCTCTTCCCAGCGCTGCCTGACAGGGGCCTCCTCCCGAAATCCCCACCACAGCGTGATCATGCAGAAGACCACCCCGAGCAGGAGGGTGTCTTGCATCTCGTCTTGCATGGAGTCGGCCGCTACGAAGCGTATTACCGGCTCACCAGTGGGAATTGCCCAGGTAATGGGATAATCCTCGTCGGAATAGGCTTGTGAGACGTCACCACGATCGCGGAGGGGGGAACGTGAGAGATTCTGGAGGGGGGACATGTCGCCCTCGAGTTGCACAAGCGCGGGCCCGACGAGAGCAAACTGTTCTGGACTCGAGAGACCGTAGCGAAGCGAGGCTCGGGGGTAGTGCGGGGTTCCTCCCGACTCAGTCAGCCAAGGTCGTTCGAAGTTGAGAGGCTCGGAAGATTGGATGAATTCCGCCGTGATGCTCGGTAGGAGGGGCGGGTATCCGCCACTCTCGGGCACGCCTCGAGTGAGGACGAATCCGTAGAGGAACAACAAGCAGTCGCGGTCTTCCAACGAAGGAAGTCCGAGAGGGTCCTTGTCGCACCCCAATCCTCCGTCATCTGCCGACGGGTCCCATCCGGCCTCTGTGAAGGGGGCGATATTCCACACCATCGCCGCCTTGGCAAGAGTCAATATTCCGTCAATTGCCCGAAGCTCCACCTCTCCCGTGGGCAAGCGCGAAATCTGATCTGAGTCGTCGGGCCCGTGGGAATTCAAATTGCTACGCAACTCGCCGAGGGCCACAATCACCTTCGGGTTGGCCATGTCACCCTCCACGAGAATGAACCCAGGCTCTCCTTCGTCACTGAACCGCTCGTTGACCAAACCAATCCCGACTGCGAGGTCCGAGTCTGCCTCGAGGAAGTCCTCGACCTGGAAGTCTCCCTCGAGCGAGAGCATCAAGGGGCTTGCAATTAGTGTGAGTAGGATGGCGAGTGCTGCAACCAAGGGGGCTAATCGTGCCGAGCCCGTAGTCACGGATGCGAGCCAGGACTCGGGAATCATGTGAACGAGCCCCTCACGTTCTTCGCGCAACTTGCCTCGGGATTCCATCCAGAGGTCTAGGTCTAGCCTGACCAATGGCACCCACAGGCCGGTGAGTATGAATGCGGAGAGCACCCCCAAACCAGCCTCGATGCCGAAAGATCGCAGGGCCGCTATGCTGGAGGTCATATTGGCCATGAACGCCATGATTGTGGTCGATGATGTCAGCAGGATAGCTCGACCCACCCTTCTGATCGATGTGTGAGCGGCCTGCTTCGGAGACATTCCCGCACGCCTCTCCTCCTTGTACCGGTGAAGTGCGTGAAGACTGTCATCGATTCCGAGTGCGAGAACCAGGATGGGCAGGAGATTCGAGAACTGAGAGCGAAAAATAATCTCCAACGCAAATTTCTGGCCGAAAATCATGGCCCATCCTATCAGCCCCTGCATCCACAGCAGCGAGAGCAGCAGTCCAACGCCCACTATCCCGACGTCGGATGCCCTTCGCAGGCTGAACCACAGAAGGAGCACTACCACTCCCGTCATGATGGCCAGCAGGTAGGCGCTTGAGAGCAACTCACGGTTGATCTCGACATTGACGCTCTCCGCCAGCATCAACGTCACTACTCTGTCGTCGCTTGCCCTCAGCTCTTCCTCAAGAGCGAGGTATAGCCATTCTACCGAGCATGGATCTCCTCCCGTCTCAGCACTCTCACGACATCCCTCAACAGTATTCTGCACGGGCCTGGTGTCGAGGTTGACCCCGTCCCACTCGTAGCCGAACTCAGAACTGGAATTGAGCCACGAGAAACTCCAACCGTTGTTCTGCATGGAGTGCCTGTCGAAGTTCACGAGGAGCCACGCCGCCGAGGCGGACCAGCGTCCCGGGCCCCATTGCTCCGAGGTAATCGTCCCATCATCCTGCATCTGTCCGCCTATAGGGCCGATGACAACGCTGCTCGGGTCAGATAGGAAGGCACGATCGTTGGATAGGAAGCGCAGGAAGGCCCCGTCGCTGTGGCTCGCCATCCTATGAGCGGCCAGGTCGATATGAGCTTGGGTGACCCCAGGGTCATCGAAGGCAAGGCACTCTAGGACGCCGCAATCGCTCCAATTGGTCGGGGCCGGTGCCATCGTTAGCGTCTGTGAGTCTATCCTGGGGTTTGTGAGCACCGAAACACCCGACATGAAAGCTCTGAAGTCTGTGGTGAGGTCTAGGGCACCGATGGTCGGCACGCCTGTAATCTCAGAGGCAAGGGGGAGGTAGAACTCGGAAATCTCGTGCTGCCGCATAATGGCTGCCTTGGCATCAATCTCCCTGAGAATGGTGAGATTCAGGATTCCTCCGACCGGCTCTCTGAGACCTGCGCCTTTCCCCGTGTAGTCGGCAATCAGAGGGGCTTCAGAGGCAGCCTCCCCAAAATGCTCGGAGTCGCGAACGAAAATTCCGAAGGCCCACAAGTTGCCCGCAGCCGTGAACTCCTCTCTCAGGACCTCATTGGCATCAAGCTCCGGAGACTCGAGGCTGTATGACTCGATGTCTATGGGGGAGAAGGTAGCCAAAAGCCCGGGAAGCATCAGTACGGAGATGACGAGGACGATGAAATGGGACTGCCTGCTTCTCGGAACCAGAAAGTCCGCGACATGGGTGAAGTCCCTCATAGCATGATTCCTAACGAGGGAGTATTTCACAGGTTGTGTAAGCTCACAGACCACTGTCCCTGAGGCTCTCAAGAGCATCTCGCTGGGACTCGCTGAGCTTGTCTGGTTCGGCGAGTGTGAATTCGATGTCGAGTGGCCCTCCAGAGTGACCGTGGCCCTGCAGCCTCCTACGGTCGCCGATGCGAGTCCCCTCGGGCACTTCGATCTGCACCCTCTTCCCTGCGGGAGTCCTGATTCTGACCTTGCCACCCAAGAGCAGAGTGGTGATTGGAACAATCACCTCCTGAATGAGCCTGCCATCCTCCCAGCGTCGCCCCTCCTCGGCGTCTAGTCTGAGCGTGATCAGCAGATCCCCCGACTCCCCTTCGGGATGTTCGTGCCCCATTCCCTTGAGGCGCATTAACTGCCCGTGCTCGGCATCCGGTGGGACCTTGACTGTCAATGTGCTACCCTTGGTCTGGACCCCCGTTCCATTGCAAGTCGAGCAGCGCTTGGGGGTTCCGAAGCTGGACCCTCTGCACTTGGTGCACCTCCTCATGCGACGATGGCTGAATTTGACCTCAGTGCCACTGACAGCCTGTTCCAGAGTTATGTCCAATCCAGCCTCAATGTCGGCCCCATGCGCTGATTGGGCTGGCTGGGGTCTCTGCGGGGGCTGCTGCTCGAAACGGACATCGAAACCCGGAGAGGCGGCAGCACCCCGCCCACCCATGAACTGGGAGATTATGTCACTCAGATCAACCCCGCCGAAGCCCCCTCCGAAGGGCGAGCCACCTCGTCCGCCCCGGAACATCTCCTCCATGCGCCCGCGCTGGTCGTGCTCACTGCGAGCTTCGGCAGTGCCGATAGCCTCGTAGGCGGCCTGAATCGCCTTGAAGCGCTCCTCGGCCGCCGCATCGTCAGGATTCCTGTCGGGGTGGTACTGTCGAGCAATCTTGCGGTACGCTCGCTTGATTTCGGCTTCAGTAGCGTCTTTGGAGACTCCGAGCACGTGGTACGGGTTCTCTGCCATCGAATCTGTCCCACCGGGGCGTGTCTTCAACCTGATGAGCGAAAGATGTGGCCGATGCGCTAATCACAAGGTCCGCATTCGAGATGCCATGGGCGTTGGGTGGGCCGTCTTCCGCAATTACGTCGGCCATGCCAAGGAGATATACGGCGACATCACCGACTACCCGCGTTTCTTTCTGATGCCCCCCTCCGCCATGATAGAGGCAGACGAGGACGGCACCAATATCGTCACCTTGCTGGCTCCCGAGGAGCACATCGACTACGAGGTCGAGATGGTGACCCGACTCGGGGATGATCTCGAACCCTCGGAAATGTGCGTCGGTATCGACACGACCAACAGAACCCGACAGGGTCTTGCCAAGAAGAAGGGCTGGCCATGGCTCGAGGGCAAGGGCTTCCGGGGTTCTGGAGTACTTGGCACTTGGTCGCCCTGGGACGACAGGGCAGTCGAAATCGGCCTCTCGCTGAATGGTGAGGTCAAGCAGCAGGCGTCCACCGAACTTATGGTGCACTCGGTGGACTCGATAATGAGGCACTTGAGGGAGTGGTACGACCTCTCTCCTGGTGACTTTGTTTGGACGGGCACTCCGAAGGGCGTGGGACCGATGAACACGGGTGATGTCATCAGGGCGTGGATGAAGAATTCGGACGGTGAAATGATCAGCGTGCTCAATGCCGTCTGCGAGTAGGACAAACATTCAGTATCAACGTCCTCGGTGTCGTGCCATGGAAGGGGGCACCCGGCGCATCACTGGAACCCGGCTGATCGACCACGATGGCTCCGTTCAGCAGGGTGATTTCCTGCTCCATCCCGATGGGACAATGTCACTCAGCAGGGGTGACGAGGACGTGGTCGAGATCATCGACGGCACGATGCGCTTGGTCACCCGTTCCTTCCAGAACTGGCACACACACCTCTCCATGGTGCTCAACAAGTCGATGGGTGAGGCGCTCCCTCTGATGGAGTGGCTCGAGACCTCGATCTTCCCAATAGAGAGGAACCTGACCGCCGAGTTCGTCGAGGTGGGCACGAGGGCAGCTGCCGCAGAGATGATTGCCACTGGCACTACCTTCGCATGCGACATGTACTACCATCCAGATGTGGTCGGCCAGACACTCGCCGAGAGTGGAGTTCGGGGTATCGTCTGCGGGCCCATCACGGAATTCCCAACGCCCTCATACCCAAGGGGTTCCGAACAGGCCCTCAGCACCATGGAACGCCTTATTGCCGAGGGCTCTCCTAGTCCGGAGAGGGTCGACTACGGCATCGGCACCCACTCTGTCTACACCTGTTCTGAGGAGACTCTGAAAAGGGCCTCCGAGATATCCCGAGATACTGGCTGCACCTTGAGCATCCACACCTCGGAGACAAGGAAGGAGGTCACAGACTGCCATGCCGAGCACGGCATGTACCCGATTGAGTACCTCGACTCGATCGACTACTTCACGGAGGGTACGGTTTGCGCACACTGCGGTTGGGTGACCAAGAGGGAGATGCGCATCCTCGCCGGCCATCAAGCCCACGCCGTCCATTGCCCCACCAGCAACCAGAAGCTAGCGTGCGGGGGCACGATGTCATATCCGGCGATGAGGCAGGCAGGCGTCGACGTGCGCCTGGGCACTGACGGTGCTGCGAGCAATAATGCCCTTGACATGCGGGCCGAGGCCAAGGCCGCCAGCCTAGTCCAGCGTCACGACCACTGGGACGCTAGGATCCTCGATCCGACCGAGACGTGGCAGCTTGCAACCAACGGCTCCACTGATTGGGTCACGTGGGATCTTGATGACATCAGGATGCGACCATGGGGTCGTGACGGTAGACGCCTCCTCGCCAACCTGATCTACTCCGGTGGAGGGGTGCTCGACGTCTTCGTCGATGGGGAAACCCTGCGACGGGATGGAAGGACTCTGTCCATAGATGAGCACTCGGTCGCGAGAGCGCTGGAGGATGCCGTCACCGAGTACTACGCCGAACACTGAGGGTCCCGAGGCCGTCTCCTCAACCAAACCACTCCCATTCCACTTCTCAGTCACACAGGGAGACGACGTCATCGACGAGCTGCTTGATTCCATTCCGCACATCGGCCACGCCGGGACCGAGCATGTATGCAGGGGTGCTGACCACCTTGTGCTCATGGTCTATCACGGCCTCCTCAACCGGACAGTCCACGTGCGTCGCCCCGCAGGTCTCCACTGCCTCTGCGGTGCCCGCATCCGTCCCGATAGTCAGAGCCACCCCCTTGCTTCCGAGGGTCATGGCGCCTACGCTTACGGGCGTGATGCAGATGAATCCCAATGGGTTGCCCGCTGCCTGGGTGGCTACCACAGCTGCAGCAACATCGGAATTTACGGTTCCCTCTGCCCCGTTAACGGCGAAGTCAGAGAGATTCTTCGCCCCACCAAATCCACCGGGGAAGACTAGCGCATCGTAGTCCGAAGGGTCGTAATCAGCGAGGTTGCTGACATCGCCTCGAGCGATGCGTGCACTCTCAACGAGCACACTCCTCGCTTCGCCCTCTGAAACAGTGCCACGGCTGTGGTCGATGACGTGCATCTGCTCGATATCTGGTGCGAAGCAGTGCCATGTGGCACCCGCTTCCTCTATTGCTAGCAGCGTCAGTACGGCTTCATGGATTTCAGTTCCGTCGTACACGCCGCACCCGGAGAGGACAACGGCGACCTTCCGAGCCATGGGACCACACAGCCGGGCCCCTGCATCAATCCTTTGCAGGGGAATTCTCAGGGGGTCACGCGGCTTCGGTCACGGGGGAACAGCACGACCTCGCGAACGTTCCCCGCACCCGTGAGCACCATGAGCAGGCGGGCCACGCCAAGTCCCCAACCAGAGTGAGGGGGGGCGCCATAGCGGAATCCGTCTGTATAGAAGGTGAAATCGACAGGATCGAGGCCCATGTTGCGCAGATTCTGCTCAAGCACGTCAACACGGTGTTCGCGTTGGCCGCCGCTAGTCATCTCGTCGCGCCCGTAGTTGAGGTCGAAGCCCCGACTGAGTTGCCCGCCCGATGCACCCCCCTCTCCTTCCTTGTGATGGATGTAGAACGGCTTCATCGTCATTGGCCAGCGAGGGATGAAGTGGAATCCCGGGTGCTGCGCGGCGATGATGTCGCAGTGATGGCTCTCGATGTCGTCACCCCACTCTATCTCACCACCGCCGGCCTTGACGATCTCGATGGCGTCACAGTAGTGGATGCGCGGGAACGGCACACTTGGAACCTCGATAGAAACGGGATCTTGGCCCTGGCCGGCACGGTATTCATTGATCACATCGATGAGGTCCTGATCGTTGGCTGCAACTTGGCTCCATATGTGGTGGATCATTCGCTCCTGCACACCCATCACGTCCTCGTCGTTCATCCACGCACCTTCGATATCGAAGGAGATGAACTCGTTGAGGTGGCGGTAGGTATCGTGCTTCTCGGCGCGGAAGGCCGGACCAATCTCAAACACCCGCTCGAGCCCGCCGAGGACCGCTAGTTGCTTGTACAGCTGCGGGCTCTGCGAGAGGTATGCATCAGTCTCGAAGTACTTCATCGGGAACAGGTTGGTGCCGCCCTCAGCTGCAGCAGCAATAATCTTCGGAGTGTTGATCTCCTGGAAGCCCTCGGAGATCAGGTGGTCGCGTCCGTACTGGAGAACCTTGCTACGAAGTTGGAACATGGCGTTCACATGGCCACGTCTCAAGTCGAGGTGACGGTTGTCCAGCCTGACATCAAGTCCCACATGGACGTCGTCGGTCACGCCTACCGGTAGTGGGGCCGCAGCATCGGTAAGGACTCTAGCAGCCGTCACATTGATCTCGTTCTCCGGCGGGGGCGTGGGTTCGCCCTCGCGGAGTTTGGGCGGGCGCTTCTGGGCCACGGTCCCTGTGACTTGGATGGCCGACTCGCGGGTCGCCGACTGTATTGTAGCGAACGCCGACTCATCCATGTTGTCTCGCTTCAGGAAGGCTTGGATCCTACCGGTGCCATCACGAAGCATCAGGAAGCAAATTGCTCCCCTGCCCCGCACTGTCTCGGCGTAGCCGGACACGGTGACCTCGGAGCCAATCATGTCCGCCCCATCAGCCACAACTTGGCCGATGGTGTGGGAGCGGTAAGCCGTAGGCTCCCATCCGCTGCTGCCCCTCATCCCCCTTTCGTGTCGGCGCGGGGTTTTGAATGGTATTATCAGGCTCAGAGGCTTATGCATTCGTCAATCGCTCGAGGTATGCTTCGTCGAGATCGGGTGGGAAGGCCAGCCATCGAATGAGTACGAAGTTGAGGAATCCGAAAACGCAGGTGTTGATCAGCCATGCAATGTAGTGGTTGATGAGCCATTTCTCTATCATGACGTACTCCAAGATCGTGGTCACTGTGAGTTGAGCGGTGTAGCACCAGAACGCCCTGTTCAGACTCGCAGAGTATGCGAAGGTTGAGTTGAATGTAAATTTGTAGTGCATGTAGTGTGCTTCGATGTTTCCGATGACATTGGACACCACCCAAGCTGAAACGGCGGTGTGAGCGTCCCAGAGATTGATCCAGTACAGGATCTGGTACAAAGTGAAAGAGAATGCCGAGTTGAAGCAGCCTGTGATGTTGAATCTCATGAACTCCTTAAACACGGTAACTGAGGTCCACCTTACATCGGCTGCCCTCTTCTTGAGGTCGCTGATATGGCTCATGAGGAATGCACTCACTCTTCTTCGTGAGGGGCAACCTTTGCGGCAATGAGCAGGAAGGCCGTATGCCCCATGGGTTGGTTGCCCGGCCTCACTCCACCTTTGCTTGCCTTCACCCACCGACGCTCCACTATCTCCCCCGCCCATTCGATGACTAGGCCCTGCTCATGGGCAGACTCCCAGGACCGCTCGAGCTGAGCTGTGGTCGGGCAGTAGCAGGCGAGTCTTCCGCCAGTTCGCAGTAGTGGCTCAACGGCGGGTAAGACGCACCACGGCTCAGCTATGTCAATGATGGCGGCGTCGAGTGAGTCGCAGATGCCTGTAACGGTATGGCCGATGTCAGCCAAAAACCCCTCGATGAGATGCCAGTCTGGGAATTCGGGAAGCACCTCTGCCAAGCGCTCCATATTTGCCCGTCCGACCTCTGCGTGCTCGGGTCTAGATTCGACCGAGATTAGCGTGCCTGCCGAGCCGAGTACATTGGCTAGATGCATGGCTAGGCCCGCTGAGCCATGACCTCCCTCAAGTACTCTAGAGCCCACTCCTATTCCCATCCAGGAGATGAGGAACCCAGAATCCTTCGCACCGATTACCTGTGCTCTGCGAGCCATGTTCCGGCGGGCTTCTGGAAGTGCGGGGTCGACGATGGTCAGGGATTTCTGCCCGACGGTGATCCTGTCTCCGATACAGTAGCCGTCAAGGAGCTGCTTGGCGTCGAATCTGCCAAGCCCCTTCACCTTGACCTCACCAGGAGATCTCTGCAGCAAGTAGGCCCGACCGTCATCCTCCCTCAGTGCGACCCATTCGCACCCACCTTGCTCGCTCACGGACAATGGGGCATCTGAGTACGTTTCAAGTCACTTAACCCCAGTGCGTTGAATTCGCCCTTAAGGGCGAACAGCATGACTATACATGTCCGTCCTTCTGGGTTGCCGATGCCTCCGGTCGTTAGACTACTTGCCCAACCGGCGATATGGACATTCATTCTGCTTCTCATGGCTCCACTATCTGGGATGCTTGCCAGTGAAGGAGGGCCTTCCGAGAGGGCAGAACTGGACCAGATTCAGATGCCCCTCTACGCCACCAGTCCTGGCCACACTGTATTCGGCGAGTACGTCGGTGCCCACTGGTGCCCGCCGTGCATGGACAGTGCCTCCCCATCCCTCGCCAACCTAAAGTCATCCAACCCGGATGAGTTCACCTTCGTCTCGTTCTTCGAGTCGAGCGATGACGGCTGGCCGGACGACTCCCCGATTGGCCGCACCGACCACGTGATGTTGGGCTCGACGGGCTACCCGACCTTTTCCTTCGCTGATCAGCAGACCGGTTCCTGCTACAAGATCGGGGCATCAGGCTCTAACTACTACGATGCTGATTTCTCGGCTGGAGGTTGCATGAGCAGTGATTCGGGAGATTTCCTGCTCGCGGTATCATTAGCCCTGAACTCCACCACCGAGGAGGTCACGATCACTCTCGAGTCCACCTACACGGGGGCCTCCCCCTCCGTCGACGTGTTCCTCTATGGCGCTATCACGGAGAGAATCGGTGCGGATCCCTACGACAACGGCTTCAGGCCCCACCACAACTGGAGGGGCTGGCTGCTTAACGACCACGAGGACGGCTTCGCCCAGCAGACTCTGTTCAAGGATGCGACCGCCGAACGCTCCTGGGTTGTGCCGCTGAACACTGTCAGGGCTGCAGCTGGATACACCCAGTGGGAGAATTTCTGGCCAGTGCTCGCCCTGATGGACGGCCCCCATACCTCCTACAACATGTTCCATGCGGCAGTAGACCCGGACATGGGCCCCCTCATCGATGTCGGCATCACTGAATTCGAGGTGGAGAACCAGAACCAGTTCCCGGGCTTCACCCCCGGAGACATCCTGGACATCAGCTTGGAAATCAGGAACAACGGCGTTGATCCCTATGCAGATGGGGGGGAAATCGGCGTGTACCTGATTAGCGGCTCGGACGAGGTGTACCTCGACGGCGAATCGATCGAGGACCTCGGTGTAGCTGGGATCCAGAGCCTAGACCTCGAGTTCGATACCTCTGAGCTGACAACGACCTCGTCCGGCGTAACTACCTTCAGGGCCATGCTGACCAATCTCGACAGCGACAGGAACTCTACCAATAATCTGCTAGATGCCGTTGCACTGCATGACATGCCCCCCGTTCCAGCACATCCCTCCGCTGTTGGGACGACTTCCTTCGAGAGGGGCGACACCGTCCAGTTCGAATCGATAGCCCTGCCCGACGACTTGGTCGATGACATGACGACGATGTCACCGACGCTCCAGCACGCCAAGTCGGGCACCACCGACTGGAGCGACAGCTGGATCACCGACTCAGAACTAGTCGGCACCGGGGGCAACGCGGTATACGTACACACTCTGCAGACCCCTCCCACTGCGACCTCTGGGCATTATGACATCAGGATCCAGTGGCAAGACGCTGCTGGGCAGCACAGCGAGTGGTTGGTCAACGAGGAGGCTTTCGAGTTACAAAATGCCCTGCCTAGGGTCTTGGGCAGCAGCGACCCTGGTTTCGCCGGCCATCCCACGGTTAAGATCGATACATTGGAGAGCATCTCGGTCATGGGGCTCGTTCGGGATGCGGAGAGTCCTCTCTCTATGCTCGTTATCGACAGCATCGACCCCGAGTTCAAGGGCTGGAACTCTGCCACTTCCGAGGTCTCCGTACAATTCGACACAATCGAGACCGACCCACAGGGCAACCCCATTACTCAGGGGATCTACGTGTCTATCGACGACGGAGAGGACGTCAATCACGGAATGCTGCTGTTCAACGTAATTGAGAACGGGGCCCCTAGGTGGTCCCCGATTCCAACGCAACCCCTATTCGAGGGCGGCTCAGCGAGCGCCAGCCTGACGGAGTTCCTCAGCGATACTGACGATGACGGCAACCCGACCTCCGTCGCCGGACTCACCCTCACCATTGTCTCCAATAGCGATGAGGACCTCGTTCAGGCGTCTATCAACGGCCATGCCGTATTCGTCTCCACTGTCGACGAGGACTCATACGGAATCGCGGAGATTACCGTCAGGGCCGATGACGGAGCCAAATCCTCGGACTCAACTATCGTCTTCTTTGTTATCAACGTCAACGATCCTCCCTCTATTTCCCTGGATGAAATCGGGGGGTTGACTCTGAAGGCCAATCAGAGGACCTCCATTGACCTTGCTTCCCTGATGTCCGATATCGACGATCCGGATGACGAGGTTTGGCTCTCTGCAACCACTTCCACCCCGGGAGCGGTGCAGTACGACTACCTGAATGGGATCCTCGACATGGAATGGGCTGATCCGGGAACCCATGTCGTAACCCTCACAGTGGCAGACCGACACGGTGAATGGGACACGTTTGACATCACCGTCACTGTTCTCGAAGAAAAGGACCTCACATGGCATTCCGATGATCAGGCGGGAGATCTAGAGGTCATTCTGGTTGACCCCTATGTCGGCTCGGAGCCGACGGTGACCATACAGAACGTCGGATCGTTGGAACTCTCCGAGATCAAGACGATGTGGACTGTCTGCAACAGCATCGTGGGAATCTGCCACTCGGTAGGAACCTCGAATGACTTGGGACCATTCTCAATAGTGCCAACAAGTGGTAACGGTCTTGCGGTCGGCGATTACTTCACCCTGCACGTAGAGGCGGTCGATTCTGATGGCTGGGACCGGGCGTCCAAAGAATTAATCAAAATTATAGCGATTCAGGGTGCTCCCGATGTGGAGGATCTGGTCGTTGAAGACGATGCTAGCCAATTGGCCGGGGAGCCCACTGCCGAGCCTGAGACAAGCATGCTGAAAATGATGGGCTATTCTGCAGTCGTGATTCTCTTCATAGGGATGGGCGCTTTCGCGGGCCTCTACCTGTCCCGGCGAATGAATCGTGGCTATGGCGGCAAGGAGGACTCCTATGGCGGGCATGAAATGCGCGATTTTGAACTATCTTCTGAAGAACCAGAGCCAGAGCCCACCGCCTCCGTGCACCCACCGATTCCCGAAGAGGGGCTCCCACTCGGCTGGACCATCGAGCAATGGCAGTACTACGGTGAGGAATACCTCAGTAGGAAGTAGAATCGGTGAATTCTGACCGCCGACCCGGCAGACGCACCTTCAAGAAGGTGCTAATGGCAGGAAAGTCCCCGGGGGAGCATTGTGGCTGATGAGAAGCTCGCAGGCCAAGTCGATGAGAAGACTTCCGTCGACCCTGAGGAGGCCCCCGTCGACCCATTGGATTCTTGGGAGGACGGTGCTGCTTTCGGCGTTTCCGAGGACAAGGACCCACTATGCGAGGCTCCTGTCGAGGATTGGATGAGGGACATCGATATCGTTTCCACCGAAGAGGTCCCAATCCCCGAGAATCTGGTCGACCAAGTAATTGGTCAGGAGGCTGCCTCCATTGTCGTCAGGAAGGCCTCTGAGCAACGCCGACACATGATCATGGTCGGCGAGCCGGGAACCGGCAAATCCATGCTCGCCCGCTCGATGACGGAGTTCCTACCCCGAGAGCAGTTGGAGGATATCCTCGTCTACCGCAACCTCGAGGACGAGAATGAGCCCAAGATCCGAACCGTTCCCGCGGGGCGCGGCTCTAGGCTCATCGCTGAGAGGAGGGCACACGTGCGCCAGCAGCGCGAGCGAACCAACCGCACTCTCCTGTTCATCGCACTCATAGTTGGGGCCGCGCTTCTCCTAGCCACAATTTCTACGGGGGAGATCCTTACCTTCATCTTCGGATCCTTCATCCTCGTCTTCGGCTACTTCTTCCTACGCACCCGGCTCACCGCCGGCGACGAGGCCAACATTCCCAAGCTGCTAATCAAGCACGAGAGGAGCGACGACCCCCCCTTCATCGATGCCACTGGTAATCTAGCAGGAGCCCTCCTCGGAGACGTTCGCCACGACCCCTTCCAGTCAGGTGCCGATCTGGCGACCCCCGCTCATGAGCGGGTTGAGCCCGGGGCTGTGCATCGTGCTCACAAGGGCGTGCTGTACATCGACGAGATTCGAATGCTGAGAATGGAGGAACAACAGGCACTGCTGGTCGCCATGCAAGAGAAGGAACTCGCAATAAGCGGCCGCTCCGAGCGCTCTTCGGGAGCACTGACCAAGTCGGAACCGGTCCCCACTGACTTCATCCTAGTAGCAGCCGGCAACCTCGACAGCGTCCAGAACATGCACCCAGCCCTGCGAAGTCGAATCCGCGGCTATGGCTACGAGGTCTACGTGAACACCGACATGAAGGACACCGAGCGCAACAGACGCCGTCTGATTCGCTTCATAGCCCAAGAGGTCCGGAACGAGAAAACCAAGGGTTCCGGCAATTCAATCCCGCACTTCGACAAGAGTGCCATAGCCCTCATTCTGAAGGAGGCCCAACGCAGAAGCGGCCGGAGGGGCAAACTATCCCTCAGGCTGCGCGAGTTGGGTGGGCTTGTCAGGATAGCCGGGGACCTCGCTGCCGAAGAGGGTGCCCCACTGGCCCAATCCAAGCACGTCACCAGGGCCCGAATGATCGCAAAACCCCTCGAGCAGCAGGTAGCGGATCGATACCTAGAGCGCCAGTCCGAATATGCCATGCTGGTCAACAGGGGCAACAGAATTGGCCGGGTCAATGGCCTTGCTGTGCTAGGGGCCGATACCGGGTTGTCCGATTACTCGGGCGTTGTACTGCCGGTGGAAGCGATGGTGACGCCCACCCAAGGCAGATCGGGCCAAGTCATTGCGACCGGAGGCCTGTCCGACCTCGCCAAGGAGAGCGTGACCAATATCAGCGCCGTCGTGAAGAAACTCACGGGCAAGGACATCAAGGACTACGACCTCCATGTCCAGTTTCCCGGTACTCACAACGTTGACGGCGACAGCGCTTCCATCACCATGGCCACTGCCATCATCAGCGCCTTCGAGGGAATCCCAATAGAGCAGAATCTAGCTATGACGGGCTCCTTGACGGTACGAGGCGAGGTCCTTCCAATCGGTGGGGTCTCAGCGAAGATTGAGGCTGCGGCAAAGTCGGGAATTCGCAAGGTCGTCATCCCTAGATCCAACCTGAATGATGTTCTGATTGACGAGAAGTACGAAGAGCAGGTCGAGATCCTGACAGTCGACTCCCTCGATGAGGTCCTCGAGCACGCGCTCGTGGGCAAGGGGGAGAAGGTCAGCCTCGTTGACAGGCTTGCCAATGTCATCGACACCATCTCTTCTGGCACGGAGACGCAGCCATCCGCATGATGCCTCCCAATCCTTCATAGCCCCAATTGTCCAGCCACGCCGGGGCGTATGCCAAGAAACGAGAACTCTCCAATGAGGATACTCTTCCTCGTGGTCCTGATTGATATGCTGGGGCTCACGCTAGTGATTCCATTCCTTACCTACTTCGTCCAGGACCTAGCCACCGCTGAAGGCATCACAGACATCGGAAGCCGCGACTTGTGGGTCGGCGTGGTGATTGCTGTGTACTCCCTCGCCCAGTTCATTTTCACCCCCATACTCGGCTCCATGAGCGATCGTATCGGCCGCCGCCCGATTCTGATGTTCGGCCTGCTCTCAAACACGGTCTTCTTCGTGGTCTTCGGGCTCTCTGGAAGCCTTGCCATGGCAATCATTGCCCGGTTCCTCTCGGGTGCCGGCAACGGCAATATCGCCGTGACTCGAGCCTACATCGGTGACATCAGCGAGCCGGAAATGGTCGCGAGGAGGATGGGGATGATTGGGGCAGCCTTCGGCCTCGGATTCATGTTCGGCCCCTTCATCGGAGGGGTCCTCTCGGACCCTGCAAGCGGCATTGGTGGCGTTTTTGACACAGCGTTCTGGGCCCAGTACCCCTATCTCCTGCCCTGCCTCTTCTCCAGCACGATGTCCCTGATTGCTTTCTTCTTGGCATTCACCCAACTGCCCGAGAGCCTCCCGCCTGAGTCGAGGACCCACTCGGATGCATCTCCCTTGGCTCGATTGGGGGGAATTGTGACCAGCCTCGCATCGGTCCTGCGCCTGCCGACCATCTCGACCCTCGTCGTGATCCACTTCCTCTTCCTGCTGGGATTCACCATGATGCACGGCACGTTCATCCTGTTCACATCGATGTCGCCAGAGAGTGACGGACTGGGGTGGAGTGAGATGGACAACGGCTGGATCTTTGCTTTCATCGGCCTCATTGGGGTAATTATTCAAGGCGTTCTGATTGGACCTCTGACCGACCGTTTCAACCTGCATCAGCTGATGCTGGTTGGAACGCTAGCATCCGGGCTGGGGGTTGCCAGCATCCCCTATGCCTCGACCGAGGCTAGTTGGGTGATCTTCGGATCCTGTGCGGGCATAGCCATTGGCAATGGATTATTCTCGCCAACCCAGACCTCAGTACTCACATTCGAGTCCAGGGCGGGCGGGCATGAGTTGGGCATGGTGATGGGGGCTCAGGAGGGGTCGGGAGCGCTCGCTCGGATAATCGGGCCCCTATTTGCTGCCTATCTTTGGTCTCAGACAGTCCAGGGCTCGGGCTTGTGGACATACCACACCTGCTTCCGCGTCGCTGGAATCGTCTTCTGCCTAGCACTTCTGCTACAGTTCAAAGTTCACTTGAGCGGGAGCCTATCGACTCAGGCAGAGGGGGTGTGATGCATGCATGTTCCGGCGGTTGTCGCTCACGGAGGTGCCGGGGCTGGCCCACACAGGCTCCCCAATATTGAGGCCGCTGTCAGCAGGGCAGCGGAGATCCTAGAAGCAGGTGGCAGTGCGGTCGAGGCCGCGGTCGAGGCCTGTGTCATCCTCGAGGACGACCCCGTCTTCAACGCTGGCACGGGATCCGTTTTCCGAACCGATGGGTCGGTCCTGCTGGACGCGTCCATCCAGACCTCTGACGGACGGATGGGCTTCGTTATCGCGATGAGCGACACGCCCAACCCAATCAGGGTTGCCGCCGATCTGCTCGATGAGGACATCAACGGCCTCGCTGGGGATGGGGCTAGGTTGTGGGCCGACCAGAGGGGCTTCGAGAGGGCGACCGTCGAGGGCCGACCCCCTCATGAGGGGGCCAGTGACACGGTCGGGGTCGTGGCTAGAGATGCGACCGGTGAGATTGCCTGTGCCACCAGCACTGGTGGATGCAGCTACCGTCCCAGGGGGAGGGTGGGCGACGTCCCATTGCCTGGCTGTGGCTTTTGGGTGCAAGAGGGAGTAGGGGTGGGCGCGACCGGAATTGGCGAGGCGATCACGAAATCACTGCTGAGCTACCGCGTCGCTGATCGAATCATCGATGGCTCCGGGCTGGGGGATGCCATGCGATGGGCTCTCGACGAGATTGTTGAGGATGGTGCAGAGATCGGAATCATAGCCATGGGCTCTGAAGGTGAGGGACTGGGCCTGTCCAACAGAACGAACATGCCGTGGGTGAAGTGGTCCGGCGAACGATGACAGATTCTGGGGATGCGCTTAAGGAGGGCTCTAGGGTGGCAGCCTTGGAGATGGCACAGTGTCAGATTTGGATTTGCGCATACAGCAGATTGCGCAAGTGCTCGGACAACTAGACGACAGCCAGGTTCCCCGCAACATCCGCACCTCGTCCCAGGGCGCAGTCGAGAAGTGGCTGCTCAACGAGAACAAGGACATGGACGTCAGGCTCGGAATGACCGCATCCATTCTCGATGAGATATTCAATGACCCGAACCTGCCCGGGCACTACGGCACCCTCTGTCTGCAGATCCAGGCTGCTCTGGAGACGATGCTAAACGAAATCAGTCGCTCATGAACTCATGGACGGTGTGGACATGCTCGCAGACCTCGTCGAACTGGTTTTGCGACAAGCACTTCACTAGCACTTCCAACTTGTCTCCAAGGGACTTCCTGTTGATGACCTCGTGCGGGGCTTCCTCCGAGCACCGAGGACATCTGATGGGGGGGAACTCCTCCTCTAGGCGCCGCTGCTCGCGAACATCCTCTCCTTGCTTTCGAAGACGGACAATTTCCGGATCCGAGTCGATTTCCTCATCTTCCTTCTTCTTGATGTGATATCCCTGAGCTGCTGCACTGCAAGCCGTTACTATCGCGATTGCTGCAAACTCCAGGTCATAGCCTGACTCGGGAAGGCTCCTCGTCCTGATCGCGTTGGCCCCCGTAACCAATAGCACGCCTGAGATTCCAGCTGAAATCAGGACTGGCACTATCCTCCACAGGTACATCTTGAAGACCGTAGTCAGGAAGGTGGTGATAAGAAATATCATGCCCTGCAACGCCTCGCTGGAAATGTTGGGAAACTCGGGAACCCTCTCAACGTATTCCAGCATGTCGATATCCTTCTCCACCCTCAGATAGTCGTAGCTCATGACAACGGCCAACGGCGGGCCGAGGGTTACTATCGAAGCCTCGGCCATCCTAGCCAAGTTGTATGCCACCACCCCCCCAATAACGAAACCTGCTGGGCGCATGTCCCCGGCAAGTGTTGGCAGCAGGTCGACAAGTATGGGCTCAAATAACCCTACGAAGTAGTACCCCCCCGCGGCCCCGATGAGGGTGAACAGCTTGAAAATGCGAAGATAACCCTCCATGAATAGGTAGGCCCCCAGTATTATTCCAACCAGCCCGAGGTAGATTTCCACGGTGCAGTTGGCTTCGGTATCGGATTTTTACCTATCCCAGACTAAGTTGCTGCAGATCGGTGGCCTCGGGTGTTATTCGCATCCCCCCTCATTCGACAATGTTCCCGAGGACACAGCACCACTGATCTCGGCACTCGGAACATGCAGCCATGAACGGACCGATTCAGGAGTCGGCTCACACCGACCTCTTCTCAGCGGCCTTCTTCCTCAGGCCGGTGTAGCCGCACTTGCGGCAGGACTTGGGCTTTGAGCCACGATGAGTGGCCGAGCAGCGCATGCAAATCCACTTCTTGAGAAGCCTCGCTTCCGCCTCCGGATGCCTCTGTGCCATGCTGAACCGCCGACCTGAGGGCCCTTCATAACCGCTTCCCACCAACTGGGACCTCAAACGACCCGAATCTCGCCAAAGCATTCAAACACCTTGGGCCGTGTTAATGGACACGTTGCCTGCCAACGTCGTGCTCGGGGCCCAATGGGGGGACGAGGGCAAGGGCAAGGCCATAGACCAACTCGCCGCCCACTCGGACTGGGCCGTTCGGTTTCAGGGGGGAAACAATGCAGGCCACACCGTCGTGGTCGGCGACATCACGCTCAAGCTCCATCTTCTGCCTTCAGGAATCACCGCTTCCAATTGCAGGCTAGTGCTCGGGTGCGGTACAGTCGTGGACCCTTGGGTCCTCGATCAAGAACTGGAGCGCTGGCATGCCCTAACGGGGGAGAAACCAGAGGGCCAACGCCTCTTCATCAGCGAGCGCGCTGCAGTTATCCTCCCGTTTCACAGACTCTACGACTCGGCCGATTCGCTGGTCGGCACCACCGGTCGCGGCATAGGTCCGGCCTATCGTGATCGCACGGAACGAGTGGGCCTCCGCTTCGTCGACCTCCCGCACGTCGTAGACGATAGTGAGGCGATCCAATCCATCTCTGAGAGGATGAATAAGCAACTGGTTACCGTCGGGGTCGAGCAGGCCATTGACCCCGAACAGCTCCAGTCCGAGATTTCTTGGGTCATGGGCAGGTTCTCCGATGCAATCAGACCCACTGGCCCCATGCTGGACAAGGCTCTGAGGGCGGGCGAGAGGGTCCTTCTTGAGGGTGCTCAGGGGATCATGCTCGACATTGACCAGGGGACCTACCCTTTCGTCACCTCCTCGATTACCGGCAGGGCGAACGCGACTCACGGAGCGGGTATCCACCCGGGCCACATCGAACAGTGCTTCGGAATCTCGAAGGCATACACCACCAGGGTCGGAAACGGGCCCTTCCCTACCGAACTCTCCCTAGAGGAGGGCCCGGGCAAGCAGATGTCAGAGGTTGGCCATGAGTTCGGCACTACCACGGGCCGCCCCAGAAGGACCGGATGGCTCGATTTGGTGGTGCTCATGGAGGGTCAGAGGATCAATGGCCACACCGGGCTGGTCATCACCAAGCTAGACGTCTTAGGCGGTCTGGATGAGCTGAAACTATGCGTCTCGTACGAGTTGGACGGGGAGGAAACGCAGTCCGTTCCCGCCTCCTGCGAGGACTACGCACGATGCACCCCTATCTATGAGGTGCATCCCGGTTTTCCCGCCCTCAGCCCGGAAGAATGGATTGCACTCGCTGACGAGTCGCGCCAAGGTGGTGGGCTATCCGTCCTCCCGGAGGCCATGCGTGATTACCTCGCGAGGATCGAGCAGGCCATAGGGGTGCCAGTGGTCAGCGTCGGAGTTGGCCCCGATCGCCGAGCCTCCATAGCTAGTAGCGATGGCCCGTTCGACGTTCTCTTAGGCGAAGCAACCTTCTAATCGCCCTTCAGAGCCGAGCGACGCATGGGATTCAAGTCAAGGGCCCGCAAGCGCCGCAAGGAAGCGGGAGATTCCAGGGGCACCTCCGAGGACGGAGAGCCTGATGAGTACGAGGGCCAGATCAGGTGCGACATCACCGGTTGCGACAACTGGGCAGACAAGAAGATAGGGGGCCGAAAGATGGCTTACGATAGAGCAGTCGAGGTATGGGGGTCTTCTGGAGTCTCTAGGAAGGTCCGCAGGGTCTCCTTGTGCAAGCCATGTTACCGGGCATGGAAGAAGGAGAAGAAGGACGAGCCCAAGGAATGGTCTTGAGGTCATGGGCGCAACAATGTTAGTTGTGCCCCCCCTCGAAAAGGCGTGGCAGGCCACCCTAACAACGAACTCATCCTGGGATACGCCCCCGGAAGTCCCGAGAGGGAAGAGATACAGGCCGAGATTGATCGCCAGATGGGAGAGGTTGTCGAAATACCTTGCATCATCAACGGCGAGGAGGTCTACACGGGAACCACCACCACCCAAGTCGTTCCTCACGACCACGGCCACGTTCTCGCCAACGTCCACTTAGCAGGCAGAGGGGAGATAGAAGCTGCTTGCGCGGCGGCAGTCGCTGCACAGGCAGATTGGATTGACCTCGGACTCGAGGGCCGGTGCGCGATCTTCGAGCGCTGCGCCGACCTATTGGCTGGCGTTTGGAGGATGCGAGTCAACGCAGCCACCATGCTAAACCAATCCAAGACGGCCTTTCAAGCCGAGATCGACTCTGCCTGCGAACTGATCGACTTCTGGCGCTTCAACTGCCTCTACGCGCGCGGCTTCCACGATGACTTCCAGCCACTGGTTTCCCCTCCGGGGGTTCAGAACTCCACGGAGATCCGGCCCCTCGAGGGCTTCGTCCTAGCCATCACTCCGTTCAACTTCACTAGCATAGCTGGAAATCTGCCTAGCGCCCCTGCTGTAGTCGGCTGCACTTCGGTGTGGAAGCCCAGCCGCAACTCGTACCACTCGAACTACATGCTGATGCGACTGATGATGGAGGCCGGCCTACCTGCGGGAGTCATCAATTTCCTACCTGGATCGGGCGCGGAGATAACCGAGGCTGCATTGGCAAACCCAGACTTCGCAGGCCTGCACTTCACAGGCTCCACTGCCACCTTCCAAGGGCTCTGGCAGGAGATTGGATTGGCATTGCCAAACCTGCGCTCATACCCGCGAATCGTCGGGGAGACCGGAGGCAAGGATTTCGTAATCGCCCATCCCGAATGTGATAGGCAGGGACTGTTGGTCGCCTTGCTGCGCGGCGCCTTCGAGTATCAGGGACAGAAGTGCAGTGCTGCGAGCCGAGCGTATATCCCACGGACCGTGTGGGACGCCATATCCTACGACCTGTGCGCCGAGACCCGCAAGATCCGAATGGGCGATGCCCGTGACTTCACCAACTTCATGACCGCCGTCATCGACCAGCGTGCCTTCGACAAGATCACCGGCTACATCGAGCGAGCCCAGGGGCGCGACTGCTGCGAGGTCGTAGTCGGTGGCGGCAGCGATCACAGCACGGGCTGGTTCGTCGAGCCCACCATCATCGTCACCACGAACCCGACCTCCGAGTCGATGGTCGAGGAGATATTTGGACCAGTTCTCACAGTATACGTCTACGAGGACGATGACTTCGAAGAGATCCTAGTAATGTGCGACGAGGCTTCTCCCTACGCGCTCACCGGCTCCATCTTTGCCACCGACGAGGCCCACGTTCAAAGGGCGTTCAACGCCCTTCGCTTCACCGCCGGGAACTTCTACATCAACGACAAACCGACTGGTGCGGTGGTCGGCCAACAGCCATTCGGGGGCGCGCGTGCAAGCGGCACCAATGACAAGGCTGGGGGGCCGCTTAACCTGCTACGTTGGATCAGCCCGCGATCGGTCAAGCGAACCCTCGACATACCCCAGGACTGGAGTTATCCGTTCATGGGTGATGGCTGATGGACGCGACGGCATCCTACGTACTCCTGCTGGGAACCCTGGCCTTCTTCGGCTACGTCGGGTTCACGGCTACGGCTGAGCGTGAGATGGACTCAGACACCTTTCTGTCCGCGCGCGGCAGTCAGTGCTGGGTGCGCATCGGCCTGAGCCTGTTTGCCTCCGGAATGGGTGTCTGGATCCTGTTTGCTCCTTCGGAGGTCGGATACTACGGCGGCTTCTGGGACGTGGCGGGATACGCGCTCTCCTCAGCGACCCCGTTCATGCTGCTGGCATATGTTGGACCGCTGATTCGTGAGCAGCTTCCCGACGGCGTCACTCTAGCAGACTATGTCGCCAAGCGCCTCGGCCGGCCGATGCAAGTCTATGTGGGTATGATCTCGGTGCTCTACATGTTCACCTTCCTATTTGCCGAGTTCACTGCCATTGGGAAGGGCATGGACATCCTCACTGGCATGGAACCGCTGGTACCCATGGCCGCCGTGGCGATTGTCACAGCTGCCTACACGGCATACGGTGGCCTGCCTGCCTCCTTGCAGACCGACCGCTTCCAGGCCTGGATGATACTTTGGCTGGTTATCGTCCTCCTGCTCATCCTCTTCGGAGCAGATTCAGGGCAGTTGATTGACGATGCGAAGGCATACAACCCGGAGGACGACTGGTCCAAAGGCAGCATGTCCCACATGGACTCGTTCGAGTCTGGACTCGCACTGGTCATCGCCATCACCGCTGCCGAGATGTTCTCGCAGGGGAACTGGCAGAGGGCATGGGCTTCCGAGGATGACGAGGCATTGAGGAAGGGAGCGGCTATGGCCTCGGCCCTCGTCCTCCCGCTTGTCTTTGTAATGGGGTTCCTCGGCACGGTTGTTGCTGGAAGGGGTGCTGCAGCGGACCCCTCTGCCGCCTTCTTCTACCTCATCGAGGACTCTGGCAGTCTGCTCATAGCGGCTTTCGTCGTCCTTGCAGTCGCGCTTGTGTGCTCGAGCGCTGACACCCTGCAGAGCGCCATCGTCGCATCACTAGCGCGCGACCTCTCCGATGGCAGGATGGAACTTGGCCAGGCTCGAGCTGCGACGATTGCGGTCATTCCCGTGGCAATCTACTTCGCTTCCACCATGGATGCCCTGAGCGTCTTCGGGATCTTCTTGTTCGCCGACCTGCTAGCGGCTGCCACCGTCGCCCCAGTGCTACTGACTCTCTGGCCGGCAGTCTCCTCCAGGGGCGCGCTGATGGGGGCGGTATTCGGATTGGCCTCAGTGGTGGCCTACGGGGCCGTCACCAGTAATCTCAGCACCGGGTTGGGATACCTGACCTCGCCAACCAACGAGGCCGGACTCGCGAACCTAGGGGTCTTTCTGTCAGCCCTGATCGGATCTGCCTTCGTCACTGTGGCAGGTTCTTACGCCCTACCAGACGAGTGATTCCATGGCCAATGAGGGACCTCTGTCAAGGCTGACTTCCCCCTGGGGGGGTTTCTGGGCCCCATCATGGTCACGGCGGGAGCATTTGGGAGGGAGATGGCTCCCTGTCGAGATGTTCCTGATCGGACTATTTCTGGTCGCCACGCCCTACTTGATCTCGAACAGCATCTCCCACCACTACCTAGTCACTGTCTGGGACCCCGAGGTCGCACTGGACCGGCAGATTCCGGCAGTCTATTGGATGATTCTGCCGTATACCGCGCTTTACCTGTACTATCCCGTGACGCTAGCCCTCAGCCCTAGGGACGACAGGGGGCGGGCCGAGCTGACCGTGGGAATGCAGGCCCTGATCTCGGTCACGATCCTCTGCACCGCCTTCCACTTGATAATGCCGGCCGAGGTCGACCTCCGGGACCAGCTCGACTGGGATTCGATGAACGCGTGGCAGACCTCCATGTTCGAGTTCATCCACTCCTCGGACAACCCGTGGAACTCGTGGCCAAGCCTCCACATCGTCCACGCCTACTTCCTCACCCGCTTGATGACCATGTGGGTAGTCAGGGAGTACTCGGGACACGCTCTGGCCAAGCCCTTCCTCTTCCTGCTGTGGCTGGAACTGGCCCTCCTATGCATCAGCATCATGACTACCAAGCAGCACTATGCCTTCGATCTCGTCACTGGCGTGGCCCTGAGTCACCTCGTCTGGGTCATTTGCAGGCCACAGCTCGCTCTGGTAGAGTCGATGGGCCCCAAAGACTTCGCCGAAGAAGCCGGTTGGACCTAACTAATTGTAGACGAGGGGAAGCATCTCGTTCGCTGCTGTTTCGCAGGCATTGGCAACATCGTCCAGCCTCTGTAGAACCCGATACATGTGGACGGCTGCCAGGGGCGCGTCCTCGCCTTGGCTGAACACGAAGGCAGCAGCCCGACTCTCGACCAAATCAGCCTCGTGCTCCGCGAGATTGACAGCGTCAATGAGATTCCTGAGCCTCTCTCGGCCGGCCTTGGTGTATCCAGATAGGGTGAGGTCGAGCAACTCCGCAACAGAATCCTCGTACAAGGCAGTAGTCTTAGCAACGGCCTCTGCCATCTCCTTGAGCATCTCCCGGGCCTCCGTATTTTCATACAGTGGTCTGAAGGACAATTGCTCGGCAACGTTCTGGGCGTAGTCGGCAATACGGTCCTGCTTGCTAATCATCCCAAGGAAGTCCTCCGATCTCAGGATTAGGCTCCATTGACCAACCCCGATCTTCTTTCGGAGGGCGCTTTTGATATTGTCCGCCCTGAGCTCGGCTGAAACAGTCTGCTCGATCTCTTTGGTCGGGTCATTCCCCTCAGCAGCCACGTTTACAGCTTCCAGCATGTGGACCACCGTCTTCTCGACAGCCTCGGCATGAGTGTGAAAGAGCTCGAAGTACGTCGGCCCACCGACATCCGAACCACCCACCTCGGCAAGAGCCTCATCCACAAACACCTCACCATCCCTAGTGGCCCAAATGGAGTAGATGACAGCCGCGAAGGCTATTGGAATTACGATTAGCAGCTTAATGGGGTCTGATCCGGCTGCCACGAATATGACGATGGATCCGAAACCCGCGGCAGGCAGGCTTGCCAGCCATGAGGCGACAATCTTCCCGAAGACCCTGAAATCCACGGCTTTGGCACCTCCTGCAAGTCCAACGCCCACCACAGCACCCACAAGCGTGTGAGTGGTGGAGACGGGAACCGCAAGGAATGGCATGGAGAAAATCAGCACAGTGGTCGCCGCTCCGAAAGTAGCAGCGAAGCCGCGGGTGGGGGTGATATCGGTAATTTTGTTTCCGATGGTCTCCATGACCCTCCACCCCCAAGTCATCACACCGATGGCGATACCAGCGCTTCCGAGCATGACCAGCCAGGTCGGGACATCGGCCTCGGATGCGATTTCTCCACCGCTAGCGAGAATCTGGTATACTGCTGCCATGGGGCCGATAGCGTTGGATCGGTCGTTGGCTCCGTGGGCGAAGGCGACGTAGGCGGCAGCGATGACTTGCAACCAGACGAAGATCCTCTCGACTCCGTGGAAGCCGTCTTCCTCGCCCTTGAAGTCGTAGTTCCTCAGGACGTAAGCCAGAATGGTTGCGGCGATAATTGAGATGATCCCGGCTAAGATGAGGCTGTTGATGGGCAACCAGGCGTCCGTTGCCATTGGATTCCATACCCCGTTCTCCTTTACGGGAATCCAATCATACTTGTCTTCGATCCATCCATTGCTCTGGGCTTTGGAGAAGAACCCCTTCAGGGCCTTGAACTGCAATGCAATGCCGAGCACGAAGAATGTCGGGATCGCGAGTATGGGAGCCACCCATCGCGAGCGCGCCTCTGGGTCCGGTGCATTGAGAATCGTCGCTCGGATTATCCAGAAAGTGAAGAATGCGAATAAACCGCCCATCAGTGGGCTGGCAACCCATGACACGACGACCTTCTTGACAACCCCCCAGTCGATTAGGGAGGTGTCATGCTGGACCTCCATGACCATACCAACGCCCACGATTCCACCGATGATGCTGTGAGTGGTCGATACAGGGAGGCCGAACCTCGTGGCTACCGTGAGCCAGACTGCAGCCGCCATCATGGCTGCGATGAATGCATACATCAGGTCGTTGGCGAAAGACTCGGTGACGGTCTCGAAATCGACGGATAGAATCCCCTTCCGCACGGTGTCAGTTACCGCATCTCCTGCGAAGAAGGCCCCTATGAACTCGAAGACAGCCGCCACGACCACAGCTTGCTTGAGCGTCAGGGCGCGAGAGCCAACTGAGGTGCCCATCGCATTCGCAACATCGTTGGCACCGATGTTCCACGCTAGATAAGCGCAGACAATTATCGAAACCAACAGGACCAGCACCATCAACGGATCCATTGCACCGCCACATCGTCAGTAATATTTGATAGAGAACTTACGTAATCTATATAGTTATAATTAGATTAGAGTGAGCATGCCCATCGGTCCCGGTGAACAAGACGTCCGAAGATTGCAACTCACAGGGGGCGCGACATATACCCTCAGCCTGCCGAAGCCATGGGTGATTGCGAACAAGCTCGCTGCTCGAGACAGCCTTCGCGTCGATTGGAGGCCAAGCGGGGAACTGTCCCTGTCGCCACTGGATGTTGTGGAGGAACAGAGAACGCAAATCTCCCTGGACCTTGATGGCCTGCCAAAGGGGGCCCTGTACGATCACCTGATGGGCGCGTACATCTCGGGCGCCTTGGAAATATATGTGCAAAGCGAACGCCCGTTGAAACGCAAGGTCCGCAGTGAGATACGACGGTTCCTACGCTCGACCCGCGGTTTCGAGATCGGGGAGCAGACTGTCTCCAGCGCTCGTCTAGTCAGCCTCCTCAACGCCGGTGAGCTACCTCTGCAAGCGAGCCTCAATCGGATGTACCTGCTGCTGTCCTCACTTGTTCGTGACATCGTGGACGTGCTGGGCGGAGGCGATGAGGGTATGATCACCGATCACGAGGAGCGCGAGAGGGAGGTCGACGGCTTGCAGTACCTGATAGAGAGACAGGTCGGTTCTATGCTGGATTCGCCTCATATCGTCAAGTCCCTCGCCCTCAATCGCAAGCAGGGGGTAGAGCACGCCAATTTGGCACGCACCCTTGAGCGTATGATGGACCATGCGAACCAGATGGCCAAGATGACTCTGGAGACCAATCCCCGTCCTTACATCGATCCCGACGAGCTGCCCCTTGTCGCACTGCCGATTTGGATGGATTCCATCAAATCGCTCATGATCAACCTAAGGACCAGGGATTCGCATGAGATAGAGGGTGCTCGCAACTCTCTCAAGGATGCCCAATTGGACCTGGAGAAGCATGAGGAAGGCCTCTGGACGGGCAAGGGCAAGGCCACGCCACTCCTGTTCGAGGACAGGATATCCGAGTCCACCCGCCGCCTGTGTGCCTATGCGAGGGATTTCGGGGAGATTCTGCTCAATATGATGGCATACGACTCCATTCAGAGGAGTTGCGATGCCACACCCTAATACGTCTCTTCGGGTGCCCCCCCCCTGCGCCTAGCACAACTTCTGGGGAAATTGGTGATAAATTGGCGAAGAAGGGCATACTGATCGCTGTCGAGGGTATGGATGGTTCAGGCAAGAGCACCCAGGCCAAGCTCCTCTACCACTGGTTGCGCGCGAAGGGACTCCCCGTATACCACACCGAGTGGAATTCCAGCAAGATCGTCAAGGAGGCCACTAAGATGGGCAAGAGTGCCCGCAGGCTGTTGCCAATCACCTTCCACTTGATTCACGCTGCCGACTTCGCCGATAGGTGGGCAAGACAGATAGAGCCGGTCCTCGAGATCGACGGAATCGTAATCTGTGACCGATACAAGTACACCGCACTGGCCAGAGACGGCTCTAGGACTGTTCCAGCCGAGGTGATTGAGGCAACCTACGCATTCGCTCGAGAGCCCGACCTGACTCTGTACTTCGATGTCCCTGTCGACGTCAGTTTCGACCGCATTGCCAAGGGCAGGCCCAAGCTGAAGTACTACGAGGCTGGAATGGACATGGGGTGGACGACCGACCCATTTGAGTCGTACAGGATATTCCAGGGTAAGGTCTCGGACATCTACTCAGGTCTGGTTGAGCAGGGCCGGATGGTCAGTTTGGACGCTCTAGGCACTGTCGCTGAGGTTCAGTCAAGGGTCAGGGAGGCCTTCCAAAAGAACATTGACCTCTCCAAGGTGCAGACCATCGACCAGACAGATCGGCTGGCCCAGAACCTCAGCGAGTCAGATATCGATTGGCTGACCTACGCTGGCGGGGGTGAGGGGAAATGAGCCGTGCGGGTAAACTCATCGTCATAGAGGGGCCCGATCACGTAGGCAGGACACTGCACACACGGCTGCTGTCTGCCAGGCTGAAGGCCCATGGCATCGCCACTCACACGATCGGGCTGGCGCGCTCCGATCTCATGGGCATCCTAGTCAAGTCCCGGACGGCTGATATCCACCAGCTGAACTGGCGGACTCGCTCTCTGCTCTACGCAACTGACCTGCACGATCAGATCAAGCATGAGGCCGAGCCGCTGCTTGATGCTGGCTTCGTAGTCATAGCCGACCGCTACACCATAACCCCTCGGATTCGCGAGGAGGTGCGCGGCGGTGACGGGAATTGGATTGACTCCCTGTACTCGGAAGTGCCTTCCCCGGATGCTGTCATCATCCTACATGCAGGCCCGCGCCGCCTGCTGAACCGAATCATGTTCGGAGAGAGGCTTGAGGCCCTGAACCACTTCGAGGCCGGAATGGACCTAGCCCTCTCGCCCTCCATCACCTCCTCCTTCCTGCAGTACCAGAAGACGATGCGGCAGGCCTTCCAAACGGCGGGAGTCAAGGCGGGCGCGACCCTCATTCCCACGCGTCTCACCGTGGAGCAGGTGCATGACAAGATATGGGAGTCGGTGCATTCTGTGGTAAGCGATATGATCCAGCCCATCGGGGAGGCCTAGTCTAGCAGCCCGGCTACGAACTCGGGCTGCGTAAGGTAGACGAGCAGCCCGATGCCGGCGAACATCATCATCCAAGAGCCAGTGGCCTTGACCACAGACGTCGACCTGCGCAGACGGTCAATCATGGCCTGTCGCCCGAGCCCGACGAGCACGGTCACCGACACCATGAGAAAGGAGACTGAGAGCATCAATCCAGCCATTCCAGTCACGAAGGCCCCCTCTCCCACCACTGATAGCCAGGCTACGAAAGGGAATACCGCGGCAGCGGTGCAGTCCACCGAGGCAGCACTGTATCCAATGCCCCACAAGTACATGTTGCGGCGTGGGGTGAACTGGTCATCCATCTCGACGGTCTGGTAGTGATCCAGAACGCGCTGCACCCAAGCCAAGACGTGCGAGGTCCAACCAAGCAGCATCAGCGAACCTAGGGCCACGAGCAGCCAAGCGATAGCCACGGCGATGCCGTGCAGGGAGCCCGAGAGGTCAATCACCCCACCCAGTCCGAAGATAATGGAGCCAATCACGGCGAAGAAGGTCAGTTGGCCGAGGGCGGCGAACCCTCCGACCTCCACAGCGCTTGGCATGCCCCCTTCGATCTTGCCCGCCGCAAGCAACTCGTCCTCCCTCATTCCCAGATTCAGGTAGTAGCTGATGTAGGAGGGCAGGACTGGGAAGGCACAGGGCGAGAAGTAGACCAGGATGCCAAGGAAGAGTCCGATTAGGAAGACCCCGCTCATCGACCTGTCCGCCTTCTCGATCCCGAATCTCAACTCATCGGCCATGCCTGCGTTAGCGCTCTCGATGGTACTATCAAAGGACGTCCACCCATCGAGGGGGATACCTGTGCCCTCCTTGGCCACCACATACCCCTCATGGTCGATCACTAGGGCTAGTGGCAGGTTCTGCGCGGAGTAGTGCTCGACGAGATCCCCCTTCCCCCCTCCCTCGAGCAGGACGGAGTCAGAGGCGCCGTTCACGACCGGCCAGCGCATGTGCCTGTCGGAGGATTGGTCACCGAAGGTCTGGTTTATTCGATCGAAGGTCTCGTAGCCGTACCATGACCCGATTGAGAGCACGACCACCGGATACGACCCATCGAGCGCCCCCCAATCGTCAATGTTGGAGTCTATGTGCTCCTGGACGTAGTGGCAGTTACCGCAATCTACAGCCATGAAATCGAGCACGACAACGCTGCCCCGAAGGCCCGAAAGCCTGACCACGCCGTCTTGGTCAGCAACCGCGTCGTCGATGCCCGCCCTATTCATCGAGGCAACCTCGAAGTCTGGGACCTGATCGATCTGGTCGGAGACCCCGTAGAGCGACGATGACAGCCCGAAAACGCTCAGGGATGCGTAGGCGATGACGCAGAATAGCACCACACCGATTCCGAAGGCTTGCCAGGTCCCCCTCTCGCGAAGGACGCCTAGGTCCAATCTGCCTGTCATGAGCCACCGAAATCGACCGGACTTTTGACTCCGGCGGGGACCTGCTCCCCGACCTGTCATCACGCTTATGCCATGATAACGGCTGGCAAGCAGGCCGGGCTCGTGGTCTAGGGGTTATGACGTCGCCTTCACACGGCGAAGATCGCAGGTTCAATTCCTGCCGAGCCCACCAATCATCCAACTAGGTCCTCGAGCAGGGACGATGCGCCGATCCTGAGGCGATGAGACCCCACTAGGGAGGGGTCATGGCCCGTCACGATTCCGATTAGTCGCTCGGCATCCGCCTTGCTGCCGATGCCGCCAGACAATTTGACTCCGGAACTGTCCCCGGTCGCTAGGCCGTGACGATGAACCTCGTACGCCAGTATTCCAGCCACCTCGTCACCGCATCCCCCGCGCTTGCCGGTGCATGACTTGACGAAGTCAGCCCCCACAGCGAGAACCATCCTAGTGACCGCTCGCAGCCGTCGCTCGTCTAGCAGGGGGGCCTCGATAATCACCTTCAGAATGCAGCCTTTGGTGGCTTCCCTCATGGCGATTAGCTTGGCGAGATCACTCTCGTCGGGAAAACCATCGCCCTCGCGAGGCTCTAGGACGCAGTCCACCTCTTCGGCACCAGATGCCACCGCCTCACGAATGGCCTCGACAATATCCTCTGGAGACTCATCGCCCACCGGAAACCCGGCGGCCACCGCTGCTAAGGCAACCCCATCGTCCAGCCTGCTCCCCACGTAGGGCGCGTGCTCTGAGAATACGCATACGGCCGCTGGCTTGTGCTCGTTGGCCTTTTTGCAGAGGGAGTCCAAAGCAGCATCGTCGGCTTCGTGGTCAAGCAGGGTCAAGTCAAGCAGGTCGAGGACCTCCCTTGCATCCATCCGATCACTCAGTTGTGCCGCCCCTCGAAGTCCTGCATGAATGACACGAGGGCCTCGACACTTCCCATCGGGCATCCATTGTACATGCTAGCCCGAATCCCCCCGACACTGCGATGCCCCTTGAGTCCGCCCATCCCTACCTCTTCGGCCTGTTCTAGGAAGGCAGCCTCCAGATTCTCATCAGCCAGCCTCCATGTGACATTCATCATCGATCGCGAGTGCTCGGTGGCATGCGGCTTCCAGAAGTCGCTGCTGTCGAGTTTGTCGTAGAGCAGCGCGGCCTTGGCGTGGTTGCGCTCGATGGCGCCATCCAAACCTCCGTTGCGCTCGACCCAGGCGAAGACGCGATCCAGCACGTAGATTCCCGAGGTATTTGGGGTGTTGAACATCGAGCCCTTCGAGACGTGGGTATTGTAGTCGAGCATGGTCGGCAGCCCCTCCTTGCCCCTGGACATCGCCCATGGCGAGAGTATGACCAGTGTCACGCCGCTGGCACCGAGGTTCTTCTGCGCGCCCGCGTAGATCACATCGTGTGAGGCAACGTCGATGGGGACGCCGCAGATGTCCGAGCTGGCATCGACGACTCTCGGCTTGCCCCCGCTGTCGGGCAGGTGGTGGTATTGGGTTCCGAACAGCGTGTTGTTCGAAGTGTAGTGGACATATTCGGAATCCTCGCGAATCGAGTACTCCCCATCCTGGGGCACGGACTTGAAGCCGCCGTCCACACCATCCCATGCAGCAGCGGCATCACCCACTCGTCCGGCTTCCTCGAGAGCCTTTTGCGACCAGCCACCAGTGATTAGGAAGTCTGCTTTCTCCCTCTCGCTGATCAGATTGAGGGCGGTCATGTAGAATTGGGTCGACGCCCCGCCTTGGAGGAAAAGTATCTCGTAGTCATCAGGAACCGACATCACTCGCCTGATTCGCTCCATTGCCGAGTCGATGACACTCTGGAAGGTGGCGCTGCGGTGGGAGACCTCCAGAAGGCCGAAGCCGCTTTCGAGTAGGTTGGGCAGCGTGGTCGCAACCTCCTCGACGACCTCGAGGGGAAGCACGGCGGGACCAGCACCAAAGTTGTGGATGCGCCCAGCAGGTTCCACGGCCGGGCGTGACCGCTCCGAGTCTTTCAGCCCATCGGAGTTCACGACAGGGTTCATTTTCATGTGGCTGGACGCATGAACGTGCTTCGCATAGGACTCGTCATGTTGCAGGGCGCGCGCCACGTGCACGTAGCGGCGCTAGAACGCGCCTCAGCCGAATCGGGCATCGACATCGAGATCATAGAGTTGCGCAAGGCATCCGACCTCGAGGCAGCAGACCCGCATGCGATCGTTCTTCCCGGCGGCGAGTCTACCACCATGCGCCTGACTGGTAACGGCCCCGCCTCGGCCCTGCTCCCTGTGATCTTCGAATGGATCAGGGACGACCCGTCCAGACCCGTGCTCGGCACCTGCGCGGGTGCGATCCTTCTCTCCGACCCCCAGGACGGCGGTGTTCCAATGGTAGACGCAGCCATCGACCGCAATGCCTTCGGCACGCAGGCCGACTCCTTCCAGACTACCCTAGAGGCCACGGCACTACAGCGCGAGTTTCCCGGTGTCTTCATCCGCGCCCCCAGATTCACCCATGCCGGACCGAACGGAGAGGTTGCAGCCATGCTCGGTGATGAGGTGGTCGGTGTCAGGACAGGAAATCGACTCGCGCTCACGTTCCACCCCGAGCTCTCTTCCGACGCAGGCTTCCACCGATGGCTCATCGAGACGACTAGCGCATTGGTCGCGGAGGCGTAGATGCTCGATCTCCCGCAGGTTCCCGATTTGGCCGAGGCACCTTGCGATTCCGATACCGAAGGATGCATACGGTGCCAGATGGGCAGCAAGATGGTGCTCTTCATCACCGGCAAATGCCACTGGGGCTGCGACTACTGCCCGCTCTCCGAATCTCGTCGTGATATCGAATGGATGTTCGCCAACGAGCGACGCTGCGAGACCTTCGACGAGGTCATCGAAGAGGCTCGCGCCATGCGAGCCACGGGCGCGGGGATAACCGGAGGCGACCCCCTGTTGGCACGCGAGCGGACACTCGATGGAATCTCGCGACTGAAGGCCGAGTTCGGTTCGGACTTCCACCTTCACATGTACACTAGCATCCCCTTCAGGCCCGAATGGGCATCAGAACTCGCCGAAGCCGGCCTCGACGAGATCCGGTTCCACCTGCTCGACCTCGAGACAGGGAGGTATCGCGATACAATAGCTGCCTGCTCTCAGGCCGGTATCCTGACAGGCGTAGAGATACCGTGCGAGCCCGATAGGGAGGATGAGCTGCTCGAGTTACTGGAGGTACTGCGTGAACTCGAGGTCTCCTTCCTCAATCTCAATGAGCTGGAGATCACCGTCGGCAATCACGACAACATGGAGTTGAGGGGATTCAACCTCTCCACCGAGATCACTGCCGGTGCGTCGGGCTCCGCCGAACTGGCCATCGCCATGCGTGACCGAGTGATGTCCGCAGAACTGGGTAAGCCCGACCCGAGCGATGGCGAGACTCGCGAGGCGTATGGCTACCACCTCAAGTTCTGCACGGCCGTGTACAAGGACGCCGGGCAACTGCGACGGCGCTTCCTGAGGAGGGGTGAGGCGACGATTGCACCTCATGAGGTTCTGACCGAGGATGGCACGCTGATGTTTGGGGCCATCGAGGCCAGCGAGGACACGAAGGCGGGATGGATGTCGGAACTGGTCAGCGTGACAGGGTTGCCCGAGGGGTTCCTGCTCTGGGATGGGGAGAATGGGCGCATAGAGATGCCCCTAGTGGTCGCCGAGTCGATTGCCGAGGTGGTCGATGCCCCCGTCTCCATGGTCGAGGTCCTGCCAACGCACGAGCGCTTGGAGGTCACCGTCGTCTGGCTCAATCGGCAAGAGGGATAGTCGCCCACCCTGCGCAAGTTGATATGACCTCGACTCGCAAAGGAAGCCATGCCCGTCAGGAGGCCCGATCCGGAGAACCCGAAGGTCAACCCCTATCGAAGGCTCTCCGCTTCTCAGGTCATCGCTTGGAGGAAATGTCCACGACTGTGGTACTATGGTTGGATGGAGCGGCTCAAGACCCCGCTTCCACCGCAGATCCTCCGTGGCAACGCCGTGGAGGAATGTGTCTGCAGGGTTCTCCGCGACTCCCCCGCATTTGTCTCTGCCGACTCCTCGGCCTCGATGGACTCCCCCCTTGCCGCCGACGGCTCTCCGGCCCTCGGCGAGCTCGATTTCTGGGTGGGGCCTGCCTTGGAGGCGCTGCCGGAGTCCGAATGGCCGACTGATAGGGCATCGCTCGAGGCATGGGCCACTTCCAGGGCAGAGGCCCACTTCCAGAGATGCTGGGACGAGGCGGTTGCCCAATGGGAGTCGAGCCCGAATCGCATCGGTTCTGTGGATGATATTGACGTAGAGGAGGGACGCGAGATGGTCGATGCCGCCATCAGGATGCACCTCGGCCAGATCGGGGCTTGCATCGATGCAGGAGGTGGCCCTGGAATCGAAGCCTGGCGCAATGGTGAGAGGGAGCATTGGCCAGCCCCCGATGGCTTCCCTCGGTCTTGGGGCAAGCCTCACCCGGCTGCGGGCAGCGGGCCGGTATCCTGGCCAGAGGCGTGGGAGTTTGCAAGGCCGTGGTTCGTTGACCCGGACGCGAAGTCATTCACACACACCAGCGCCCATCCAGAAGAGTGGTTCCAAGGCGAGTACGACCTAGTCTACCGATGGAGCGGGAGTACGAGAATCGTCGACCTGAAGGCCTCGATAGGAAGGGGCGATCGATCGGGAGGCTACATCGACCAACTGCGCATGTATGGCTGGCTGTGGTGGGAGACTCACGAGAGGGCAGACGAGCCTGATGCACTGGAGATATGGTACCTTGGTGCTGGCACGGTGAAGGACGTGCCAAGGCCGAGTACCGAAGAGATGTACGAGATGGGCGAGGACCTAGGGCGACTCTACCAAGCAATCCACGCCCGGGACCCGAGCCCGGAGGATTGCCCCCCCGACCCCTCTCCCCTGATGTTCTTCGACGACGGCGGAATCCCGGCCGAACCACCCACGCACTCGGATGAAAGGGCTAGGTGCGAGCGCTGCGAGTACCGTGGCCTCTGTGAGGGCTCCGACCACGACATCTCCCTGCCGCTGGAGCGCAGGGTCGAGCGCTTCGGTCACGCTTGGCCGATTACGCCGATAGGCGAGATCCAGACTAGGGTAAGCGTCGTGGGGGACGTGGTCGGGCTTCAGGGTCCCAATCTGCAGGAGGACGGCACCGTGAGCCTCGACTTCACCCTGCAGGATGGTTACGACCGGGCGCGTGTCAGGCCATCAAGGTACGGCGCGCCCTCAGAAGTCACAAGGGCGATTGCCGAAGGAGCAAGGGTAAGGATCGATGGTGGGCTGGCATCAATCTGGCGTGGGCAGCTCCAGATCGATCTCGACGGTAAGTCATCAGTCACCATCGCCGGGGACGGGGACGAGGCACCGATAGTGGAGGTCGAGACCAGAGTCAGCGTCGTCGTCCGGGTCTGGTCGATTGTCGCCTATCCCAATGGGGTAGATACTCATCGCTGGGCGATCACCATACTGGATCAGACCGGTTCGGCGGCCTCCGTCGCCTTCAAGCAGTTCATCCCACTATCCGCTGCGGCGATTACCAGAGGGGATGAGATAGCTATCCTCAATGGAGAGGTCGGAGAGTGGGCAGGTCGCCCGCAGGTCCGCATCGGGCCCGGCGCGCGCGTGGTTATTCTGAGGCACTCTGATGATACACCCGTCTTCTAGGTCAATTAGAGCCCAAGAACGGAATCAGATCTAGTACGTTCCTATGTAGAATGGTATTCCACTTCGTGGGAACAGGGGCCAATAGGACCTTTCCGGTTCCAGAGATGACATTCACGAAGCCCTCTCCTCCAGCGGCCTTGGACATAATCCCCTTGCCCAGAAGTTTCGTCTCGAACTGAAGCGAGCCCTCTCTGGCAACCGCGAACCTTCCGTCGACAGTCAGCGTCTCGCCGTTGAGTTGAATCTCTTCCAGTGGGCCAGCAGACTTGAACACGACCGTCCCGGTGCCCCGGACAGAAGTCTGGAAGATCCCTTCGCCGCCGAATGCCATGGTTTTGAGGCCCTTGTTCCTTATCGCCCCGATTTCGAGTGACATGTCCGAGCAAACGTAGGCTCCCTGATCCAGAATCCATGATTCGTCGTTGAGCTCCATGACGTGGTACTCGTCAAACGAAGGAGGGCCAAAGTAGACCTCTCCCGTCCCTTTGTAAGTGGGCCTGAAGATGCTTTCTTTGGAAACTACTGACTTCAGCAGCTTCCCCACACCAGGCATCTTAGTGACCATCTCAATCTGTCCCCTCATGTAATGCATAGCACCACGTTCCGATCTAACCTCGTCCCCTTGCAGGGCCACTTTCACCATTCGCAGTTCTTCACTTATCACAATCTCATATGCCGGCATAGAAAAGGCGGTCTGAAATTGTAACCTTAACCGTTTCTACGTCATTAATTCAGGTGGCGCCGAGAGAGGGATTTGAACCCCCGCGTCCAATGGACAGTGGATTTCGAATCCACCGCAATACCGGGCTATGCGATCTCGGCAGCGGGCCGTCCACCTGCGAATCAGACATAAGGCTGACTCGCCCCACGCGGGGCGTGCGCATAGAGCTCGAGCACCAGGGAGAGACCCTCGTCTTCGAAACCGAGGAACCCATCACCATCAACGGAGTGCTGGACAGACTGGGGATCCCCTCATCGACCGTTCTGACGGTGCACGAGGATGCTATCGTCCCTCATACCTCGATCATCCAAAAGGACCTGAGGCTGGAGCTCGTCGTGGTCTCTTCAGGGGGCTGAGAGGTTGCCCCTGACGAACTTGATGTAGCGCTGCTCCTCGTTGTCCTCGAACGGGTGCTCACCCATGTTCTGCTGGTAGGCGATCCCCATCCAGCTGCCATCGGGGCTCAGGACGGTCTCGAAGAAGTCGTGCAGCGCGTGGACATCGCCCTCCTGCTGTTCGTAGGCAGTGACCGTGTGGAGGGGGGCTGGGTCAGCGATGGTGAAACCCCACGAATCCCCCTCGGCGGGGGTCTGCAGGGCGCCCGCGTACAGGAACCACTGCTCGCCCTCCACGTAGTCCCCCTCGAGGTCGTCGTCATCGAAGTCAAGGCCGTAGAAGGCGATGGAGACCACATCACTCTCGCTGATGCTGAGGAAGGGGTACATCTGGATGCCGTTGATGTGGGAGACGTTCCACGCTGACCAGTTGGAACCGTGGTCGTAGGAGATGGCGAAGCGCAGCACCCAAGGCCCAGTGCTCCCGTTCGGGCAGTCGGCCCAGACCACCCCCACCGTGCCGTTCTCGTTGGTGTTGACGACCGGGTACCCCTCCGGGCAGTTCCCCTCCCTAATCCCGACCTCTACTGGCTGAGCCCAGGTGCCGTCACTGATTCCCGTGCCTCTGCCGTGGTCGTCGCTGATGCGCACTATCACGCTACCCGTCTGGGAGTCGGCGTTCTCCTGGGCGATGTAGACGTAGGGCCCCTGGCGTTGGCTGGCTATCGTGCTCCATCCCCCCGGGACTGCATAGCATTGGGTGAAGGTCGCCCCACCGTCCTCCGAGTGGTAGTACCAGTAGCGACCTGAGTCGCCCGTGCACTCGGGGGGGGAGGCGCCGGAGTTTCCAAGGTAGTGGATGATTCCATCGCCCTGGGCTGCGACCCAAGGCCGGTCGTCGGCTGCCATGGTGTTCATGCGCTGGCACATCGCAGTATCGTAGTCCGTCCCCTGCTTGGGGAGGATGTGCCACCAGTTGTCCTCCAGGGTGGTGTCGAGGTAGTAGACAGTGTCCTGCGCATCCACCGAGATGTCGCCCTCGTCCCCAAGGCACTCGGAGCCGCCGGCTAGGTAGTTGGCTGTGAACGAGTTGCCCGGAGTGGGCTCGAAGCCCTCGCCGTGCTGCCAGGTGGTGCCGTTGTCGTACGAGGCCCAGAACCACGATGCCCAGTAGTCCCACGAGGTGTCCTGGCCCTCCTGGCAGGCGTACCAGGGCCCGGGATCGCCACCGAGGAGGGGGAAGAAGGGGTTGCTCTGGCCCCCCCAGCGCAGGTCCTTGTGCGCGGTCACGAACATGTTACCGTTGCCGGTGATCGAGATGCTCGGCTCGTAGCCGACGCCGAATTCAGGGAGCTCCTGCCCGTTGCCCTCGTCGATGCACTCCTCATGTCTAGGCAGGTACAGGCTCTGCCCCCACTCAATGGAGATCGAGTCCGTTCCGACCCCCTCTCCCGAGCCGCTGTCCGAGCCCCATGTCACTAGTACCTGGAATGTGGCGAGAACTATGATCAGCACCACTAAGACCGAGCCGGCGGCCACCACGGCCCCACTAGGGTCGAAGGGCAGTCCGCTCCCTGTGGCCGCCGGTACCTCGGCCATCTCCGCGACGATGATGCCCTCGTCCTCATCGGTCACGATACTGCGAGTTCAGCGCCCCTCTTCACGCTCTCGCCAATCTGATCACTCGAGGTTAGCGCGTCATCGTTGCTTGGCGCGCTTCCTGGCGGCCTTACGGCGTCGGAGTTTCTTCTTGCGCCACTTCCATCGTTGCTTCCCCTGCTTCTTCCAAGCACGGGAACCTCTCTTCATTAGGTAATGGCCTCCAATGGTACGAGGTGCTCCGACCTGCTTCGCGTATATGAGCGATTCGCGCTGCCAGCATCACAGGTGGTGGGCGATACAGGATTCGAACCCGTGTCACCGGCTTAGAAGGCCAGCATGATATCCAGACTACACCAATCGCCCGGCTGACTCCGGGAGTCCCACTTAGATGAACCCTCACTAGGCCTCGAACGGCCTCGTGCACTCGGGGCAGTGCGCCGGGCGCATCACTCTCCTGCGCCCCCAGGAGTGCCCGCAACCAGAACAGGTCCACTGTCCCTCGGGCAGCTCGGACAGGACCTCGTGGCGCAGCCTCCTGAGCACGGGCGAGTCCTTGAGGCTGGGTGCAGGTGCCACTCTCTCGGCAATCTCGGTGTGCAAGCCGCCGTGGTCGAGAAGTCCGGCTGCGTGGAGCAGTTCGTGAGCGAGCGTGTGCCTGAACAGGGCCCTGTCATCGGCGAGGACCGAGTTGAGGGCGATGGTCACGGGGCCGGGCGGAGCTGCGAGCCTCCTGCGTCGGTAGATCTCGTTGGGACCGCATTCGAACCTAGTCAGGCCCAGCCGCGACTCTCCCGCTGGCAGCCACTCGAGAACGAGGTGCTCGTCGAGGTGCTTGAGGAAGGGAGCCTCCTCCCCCCTCAGCTCGCTCCTGATGTACTCCAGCAACCCGTCAGGTATGGCCGGTGCCTGTGATAGCCCCCCTTCCTCTCGCACCACGCCCCTGCCCCCCCCGTCCCCCTTAAATGGCCGTCGTGGGTCGCCGGCCCGCTGGGCGTGTGGCGCAGCTTGGAAGCGCGCTTCCTTGGCATGGAAGAGGCCCCGAGTTCAAATCTCGGCACGTCCACCAACAAATCACCCTGTAGAGTACGTGAATGCTGCATTTTTTACATCTAACTAACGTCTCAGAATGGTCAAAACAGAGGTTTATTGGGTTCATACTAAATATCCTACTTTGTCTCGGGGGCCCGATGAAGACTAAAGCGACTGCTCTTCTATTATGCACACTGATGATTGCATCGGCCCTCGCGGGATGCGCTGGGGACGATGTGGAAAGGACGCTGTCACAGGCTGACTGCGATGCAATCGGAGACGATTACACGCTGGACGCCGACAACAACGCTTGTGTCACGACCGTGACCGAGACCGTGACCGAGACCGTGACCGAGACCGTAACCGAAACTGTAACGGAGACTCTGGTTCGAGGGTGCACC